>Ga0308166_1000099_pt1 | contig 200054 bp, 189 predicted proteins | sample PhyCR2_2_FD_202137 | JGI IMG/M metagenome (GOLD analysis project Ga0308166, IMG submission 202137) | Phyllosphere microbial communities from UC Gill Tract Community Farm, Albany, California, United States - DLSLCC.R2 | ecosystem: Host-associated > Plants > Phyllosphere > Unclassified | place...
ATACTTACCAGTTCAGGGAAACTACTATGATTGACCCGAAAAAAATTGAACAGATCGCCCGCCAGGTTCATGAATCTATGCCAAAAGGCATTCGTGATTTCGGCGAGGATGTAGAGAAGAAGATCCGTCAGACGCTGCAATCCCAGCTGGCGCGACTCGACCTGGTGAGCCGTGAAGAGTTTGATGTGCAGACGCAGGTTCTGCTGCGCACCCGTGAGAAACTGACTGCACTGGAGCAGCGGATCAGCGATCTGGAGAACCGCCCGGCCACGGCGTCGGCTGAACCCACTCAGGCGCAGGATCTGCCGAGCGAAGTGAAACCCGCACCGGCTATTCCGCCGGTGGAGAATATTGACTGACCCTGTAGTCGGTATTGCCCGGTGAGTGCGGTACACGTTGTAGGCCCGGTAAGCGTAGCGCCACCGGGCGTGACGGTCTGACATTGTAACGCCGGGCGGCACTGCGTTTGCCCGGCCTACCGGATCAGTTTTTCTGGATCTTGTTGATGATGTTGGTGGTTGAGCAGCCGTCTTCGAAGTTGAGCACCTGCACGTCACCGCCGTTAGCCCATACCTCTTTGCTGCCCGCAATATCTTCCGGCTTGTAGTCACCGCCTTTCACCAGCAGATCCGGCAGGATCCCGGCGATCAGGCGCTGCGGCGTATCCTCTTCGAACGACACCACCCAGTCCACGGCCTCCAGCGCGCCGAGCACGATCATGCGCTGCTCCAGCGGGTTAACCGGACGGGTCGGCCCTTTCAGGCGGCTGGTCGAGGCATCGCTGTTCACCGCCACGATCAGGCGATCGCCGAGCTTGCGGGCATTAGCCAGGTAGGAGACGTGGCCCGCGTGCAGAATATCGAACACGCCGTTGGTCATCACCACCTTCTCGCCACGCTTGCGCGCAGCCGCCACCGCCTGCTTCAGCTCCTCTTCGTTCATTACGCCGAAGCCGGTTTCTGACCGACCGCGTACGGCGTTCTCCAGCTCAATCGGCGAAACGGTAGAGGTACCGAGCTTGCCGACCACGACACCCGCCGCGGCGTTTGCAAAGTAGCAGGCCTCTTCCAGGGAGTTGCCCGCCGCCAGCGTTGCTGCCAGCACGCCAATGACCGTGTCGCCCGCGCCGGTCACGTCATAGACCTCCTGCGCCTGGGTCGGCATATGCAGCGGCGCTTTGCCCGGCTGCAGCAGGGTCATTCCCTGTTCGGAGCGGGTCACCAGCAGCGCGGAGAGATCGAAATCGGCGATCAGCTTCATGCCACGCTCAACGATCTCCGCTTCGTTTTTACACTTCCCGGCCACCGCCTCGAACTCGGAGAGGTTCGGTGTCAGCAGGGTTGCGCCACGATAGCGCTCGAAATCGTTGCCTTTGGGATCGATAAGCACCGGCACGTTGGCTTTACGCGCCAGGGCGATCATCTGCTGAACGCTGGCCAGCGCGCCCTTGCCGTAGTCGGAGAGGATCAGCGCGCCGATACTGCCCAGCGCCTGGCTAATGCGATCGTGCAGCGGCTCGGGGTCCACGCCCTCAAACCCCTCTTCAAAGTCGAGGCGGATCAGCTGCTGGTTACGCGACAGCACGCGCAGCTTGGTGATAGTAGGATGGGTCGGAACGGAGACGAAATCGCACTTGACGTTGACGTCGGCCAGCGTTTTGCTCAGCGCGCGCGCGGCGTCATCGATGCCGGTCAGGCCAACCAGACGCGAATGGGCGCCGAGAGAGGCAATGTTCATCGCCACGTTCGCCGCGCCGCCAGGCCGCTCTTCAACCGCATCGACCTTGACCACCGGTACAGGCGCTTCCGGTGAGATACGGCTGGTCGGGCCATACCAGTAGCGATCTAACATCACGTCACCGACGACCATCACCCCTGCACGTTCAAACTCTGGCAGCGTTACTTTCATTCCTGTCCCCTCGAAATGCAAAATTTGCGCGCGATAATATCATACTTAACTTTGTGCGCACGGTTTTAGCAGCCACTTCTGCCAGCTGGCACTGACCTGTTCACGCTCTTCGGCAAACTCCGTTTCCGGCACGTGGCCAGGCTGCTCCTGCAGCGCCAGATGGTGCAGCGCATCGCGCAGCGTGGTATAGGCGTGGGTCAGCGCCTGCGCCTCCTGCTCATCCATAATGTCGTTCTGCGCCAGCAGTTCGAGAATACGCACGTTATCAGACCAGCGCGTCAGCTTTGGCTTCTGGTGCGCGTGGCCCAGCACCAGATACTGGGCGATAAACTCAATATCGGTAATGCCGCCCGCGTCGGCCTTGAGGTCGAAACGCTCCCGGTGCTTGTTGCCAAGATGGGCGCGCATCTTCTCGCGCATCTCCCGCACCTCGGTTTGCAGTTTCTCCCCGTCGCGGGGGGTCATCAGAATGGTGCGGCGGATCTCATCGAAGCGGGATTTCAGCTGTGGATCGCCGTATACCACCCGGGCGCGAACCAGCGCCTGGTGCTCCCACGTCCACGCCTCATTCTGCTGATAGTCCGCAAACGCATCGGCGGTGGTGACCAGCATTCCTGCCGCGCCAGAGGGCCGCAGGCGGGCGTCCACCTCGTAGAGAATGCCCGACGAGGTGCGAGTGCTGAAGAGGTGCATAATGCGCTGGGCGAGGCGCAGATAGAACTGGCGGCCATCGATCTCCCGCTCGCCGTCGGTCATCACGTCTGCCGGACAGTCGTGCAGAAAGACCAGATCGAGATCGGAGCTGTAACCCAGCTCCCAGCCGCCGAGCTTGCCGTAGCCCACTACCGCAAAGCCGCGTCCCTCCCGATCGCGCAGGTGCTTTGGCTGACCAAAGCGTGCCACCATCTGGGTCCACGCCTGCTGGACCACCGCGTCGATCATCGCCTCCGCCAGCCATGTTAAGTGATCGCTCACTTTCATCACCGGCAGGGTACCGGCAATATCTGCCGCCGCCACGCGCAGCAGCTGCGCCTGCTTGAACTGACGCAGGGCCTCCAGCTGCTGCTCTTCGTCCTCCTCTGGCACGCGGAGCAGATACTGGCGCAGCTCGTCCCGGTAGGCGTCCATCGCCGTCGGCTGGTAGAGCGTACTCGGATCCAGCAGCTCATCCAGCAGCAGCGGATAGCGCGCCAGCTGGCTGGCGACCATGGGCGAGGCGGCACAGAGGGAGATCAGGTGCTTGAGCGCACCGGGAAACTCGCTCAGCAGCTCAATATAGGTGGTGCGGGTGACAATTCCGCTCAGGAGCGGCATCAGTCGCGCCAGGGGCACCGGTGCGTCGGCGCGGGGGCAGACCTGGCTGAGCAGGTGCGGCATCAGGTGATCGAGCACCTGGCGACCGCGTGGGCCAATGGTCCTGCGCGTCAGCTCCCGGCGAAAATCGGCGATCAGCGCGACCACCCGGATACGATCGCCATCCGCAAGATGCGCCAGCACCGGCGTGGCGTCATCGTCTTCCAGCGTATCCTGCCACAGCTCGCGCCACTGCTCCGACAGCTGCTCGTCCTGGGTGTCGGTATCGTCATCGCCAATCAGCTCGTTAAAGATACGCCGCACGGCGGCCATGTGCTGATCCAGGGTGTCGCTAAGCGCCTGCCAGTCGGCGACGCCCATTCCCCAGGCCAGCCGGGCACGGTTAAGCTCATCCCCCGGCAGGGTCTGGGTCTGTTCGTCGTTGATGCTTTGCAGAAGATTCTCCAGCCGACGCAGCCAGAGGTAGGCTTCCCGCAGCGTGTCGGCATCCCCGGCAGGCAGAAGATGAAGCTGATCGATGGCGATCAGCGTCGGCAGCAGCGAGCGCTGCTGGAGCGACGGCTCGCGGCCGCCACGGATCAGCTGAAACACCTGGACGATAAACTCCACCTCGCGAATGCCGCCCGCCCCCAGCTTGATATTGTCTTTCAATCCGCGTCGCCGCACTTCGCGGGCGATCATGCTCTTCATGTTGCGCAGCGACTGGATGACGCTGAAATCGATATAGCGACGGAAAATAAAGGGACGCAGCATGGCCCGCAGCTCGGTAGCGTAGACGCCGTCATTGTCGCCCATGATCCGCGCCTTAACCATCGCGTAGCGCTCCCAGTCGCGTCCCTGCTCCTGGTAATAATCCTCCAGCGCAGCAAAGCTCAGCACCAGCGGGCCACTGTCGCCAAAGGGGCGCAGGCGCATATCCACCCGGTAGACAAAGCCGTCCTGGGTGGGCTGGTCGAGCACCTTGATCAGCCGCTGTCCGAGGCGAGTGAAGAACTGGGCGTTGTCCAGCTCGCGACGTCCGCCGCGGGTTGCCCCGTTCTCCGGCCAGGAGAAGATGAGATCGATATCCGAAGAGAAGTTCAGCTCGTTCCCCCCCAGCTTGCCCATGCCGAGGATCAGCAGCGGCTGCGGCGTGCCGTCGGCGCTACACGGCGTGCCCCACTCCCGACAGCAGGCGGCGTAAAGCCAGTCGCGGGCGCTGACGATCAGCGTCTCCGCCAGGGCGCTAAGCTGCTGAAGCGTGCTCTCTTCGGTTACCAGCCGCAGGGCCTGGGCCCAGGCGATGCGTACCATAATGCGGCGGCGGAACAGGCGCAGCTCGCGCATCAGCGACGCTTCGTCACTGACCTCCGCCAGCGCCGCCTTGATCCAGGCAGGATAGTTCTGCCACTCCTCCGCCTGCGGCGGCTCGCTCTCCAGCGCCGTCAGCCACTCGGGGTGCGCGGCAATACTGGCCTGCACAAAGTCACTAAAAGTGAGCACTGACTTCGCCTCTGCGCTGAGCGTTGAGGCGGAGAGTGTATCCGGCAGACGCTCGATAAGCGTCTGCCAGTGCTGCTGAAGCGGCGTAGAGAGCGGCATCATGAGGGAGATCCTTTGCCTGAGTTAGCGTTTTCCGCTGTGCAGCCAGAACGGCTCCTGCACAATGGCTTCGTTACGGAAATGTTCGATTTCAATGCGCTGGCGAGTTTTGATGGCGTGCTGCAAGCCCTGCCAGTTCTCCAGCCATGCTCTGGCGCGGACGCCGTCGTAGTAGCCCGCCAGCAACAGCATACTGTCGATGTCGCGCGCCAGGCGCGGGAGCTGATCCTGGTACTTATCCATCAGCGGCTGGGCAAAGTTACGTTTCAGCTCGGCGGCGTGCCGGGACAGGTTGATGTCGGCAAAACGCTTAAACGAGTCGTTGATTTTGGCCTGCGCCTTGTCATCAAGGAACGTCCGCCAGGCGCGCGTCACCAGCCACTCGGTCAGGGCCAGCTTCGCCGTGGCGATCTCCGGGCTGTACACCGCCGTCACGGCGGAGACGGCGGTGGTCAGGGTCGCCTCGGATTGGATCAGCAGATCGCGTAAGCGAGCGCTCGCTTTTCGCGGCACAATACCGCCAAACAGCATCAGGGTGTGGCGCACCAGGGCGATAGCCGCCAGGGTCTCCGCCTGCGCTTTTTTCTCGCCGCGCACCCACAGCTCTTCGTGGTACTGCCACTGGGAGAGCGCCAGCTCCAGCGCCGCCTCCAGCCCCTGCTCGACGCTCGCCTTCGGCGCAACGGTCAGGATCTCCGTCGCCCGCAGCGGACGCGGCGGATTGCCTTTCGCCAGATGGTAGCCGCGGGCGGCCTTGCTCAGGCTGCCCTGGCGCAGGCCGGTCTGGGTCACCAGCTGGCGCGCCAGCTTTAACACGTCCTCCGCCGCGCCGCTCAGCAGCTCCAGCTCCAGTTCGCAGATTGGTTCCGCCAGTTCGCCCGCCTTCACTTCCCCAAGATCCAGCGCAATTTCAATTCGGCTGTCGCCAACGTTAATCAGCCACTTCTCACGATCGAAGTGGGTGCTGAACAGCGGGCTGACGCGCTCGGCGAGATCTGCTGGCAGGCCCCCCTCCGGCCAGGCCTCGGCCGGGAAGCGGCTGAGATCCAGCTCCGGCTTATCAATGGCAACGTTGTACTCTGGACGCTGATGCAGCCCGCCCACGGTGCGGCCGGCGGTTTTAATCGTCATCTCATAGCGATCCTGTGCGCCACGAATGCGCAGGCCCATGTCGTGGCTACGCAGCCAGCTATCCGCCGTCTCGTAGTAGATATTGAGCAGGGTCGCAGGCGCAACGTGCTCATCCGTCAGGGTATGCAGATGGCTGCGCAGGGCATCCACGCGGGATGGGTCAACGATAAATTTCAGTTCGATCTCTTGAGTCATGGCCTTGTACTTATGGTTATGTCACATCAGTGAAATTTTCGGCGAACTTACGCCCTTGATGTTTGTCAGTAGATAGTATTTTGCGCCAAATTTCCACGGTGCGGATCGTTTGCGACCCAGATGATTCTGATTGATACCGAATCCTTTGCGTCGTCAGACTGATGCCACTACTATCGTTTCACTTTTTTTATGACAACAAATGACTGCTGATGCCTAAATTACGCCTGACTGGACTGTTTTTACTTGTATGCGTTTCTGCCGTGGCCCATGCCGAAGAAAAGCGTTACGTTTCGGATGAACTGAATACCTGGGTTCGTAGCGGCCCGGGGGATCACTATCGCCTCGTGGGTACGGTTAACGCGGGTGAAGAGGTTGCACTGCTGCAAACCAACGGGGACTCAAACTACGGTCAGGTGCGTGACAGCAGCGGTCGTACCGCCTGGATCCCGTTGAAGGAGCTGAGCAGCGAGCCAAGCCTGCGCACCCGCGTGCCGGATCTGGAGAACCAGGTTAAGACCCTGACCGATAAGCTAACCAATATCGACAATACCTGGAACCAGCGCACCGCCGACATGCAGCAGAAGGTCGCCCAGAGCGACAGCGTGATCAACGGCCTGAAAGAAGAGAACCAGCAGCTTAAAAATCAGCTGATCGTCGCACAGAAGAAGGTGAGTGCCGCGAACCTGCAGCTGGACGACAAGCAGCGCACCATCATTATGCAGTGGTTTATGTACGGCGGCGGCGTGCTCGGCGCAGGGCTGTTCCTGGGCCTGGTACTGCCGCACATCATCCCTAGCCGCAAGCGTAAAGACCGCTGGATGAGCTGAACCGGATTAGCCATTTTCTCTACACTTAACGTATCATCAGTTAAAAGTATGTTAGGAGAGTGGCGTAGTGAAGAGTTATCTGGTCGGTGGTGCTGTTCGGGATGCGTTGTTAGGGCTACCGGTTAAAGATAAAGACTGGGTGGTTGTGGGTGCGACCCCGCAGGAGATGCTGGACGCGGGCTACCAGCAGGTTGGCCGCGATTTCCCGGTGTTCCTCCACCCAAAAAGCCGGGAGGAGTACGCCCTGGCGCGTACCGAACGGAAATCCGGCTTTGGCTATACCGGCTTCTCCTGCTATGCCGCGCCCGACGTCACCCTGGAGCAGGATCTGCTTCGCCGCGACCTCACCGTTAACGCCCTGGCTCAGGACGCGGACGGCAAGATTATCGATCCCTATAATGGCCTGGCGGATCTCAAGAGCCGTACCCTGCGCCATGTCTCTCCCGCCTTTGGGGAAGATCCCCTGCGCGTGCTGCGCGTGGCGCGCTTTGCCGCCCGCTATGCCCATCTCAGCTTCCGTATTGCCGATGAAACCATGGCGCTTATGCGCGAGATGACCGCCGCCGGCGAGCTGGAACACCTGACGCCGGAGCGTGTCTGGAAAGAGACGGAAAACGCCCTCGCCAGCCGTAATCCGCAGGTCTACTTTATGACGCTGCGCGAGTGCGGCGCGCTAAAGGTGCTGTTCCCTGAGCTCGATGTTCTGTTTGGCATCCCTGCCCCGGCAAAGTGGCACCCGGAGATCGATACCGGCATCCACGTGCTGATGACGGTCTCGATGGCGGCGATGCTCAGCCCGGATATCGACGTACGCTTCGCCACGCTGTGCCACGATCTCGGCAAGGGCCTGACGCCACCGGCACTGTGGCCGCGCCACCACGGGCACGGCCAGGCAGGCGTCAAGCTGGTCGCCAACCTGTGCGAACGCCTGCGCGTGCCTAACGAGCTGCGCGATCTGGCCAAGCTGGTGGCGGAGTACCACGATCTGATCCACACCTTCCCGATCCTGAAACCGCAGACCATTGTGAAGCTGTTCGATGCTATCGACGCCTGGCGTAAGCCCCAGCGCGTGGAGCAGATTGCCCTGACCAGCGAAGCCGACGTACGCGGCCGCACTCATTTTGAGGCCAAAGACTATCCGCAGGGACGACTGCTGCGCGAGGCATGGGAGGTGGCGAAGGCGGTCTCGACCAAAGAGGTGGTGGCAGCAGGGTTTAAGGGGGCTGAGATCCGCGAGGAGCTGACCCAGCGGCGAATTGATGCGGTAGCGAAATGGAAAGCGGCACGCTGCCCTCAGCCACAGGCGTGAGGGCAGCCGCCTGAACGCTTAGAAGAAGACGACGTAGACCGCCGCCGCCACAATAAAGCGGTAGATAGCGAACGGAATAAACGAGATCCGCTTAATCAATTGCAGGAAGGTTTTGATCGCCACCAGCGCCACGATGAAGGCGGTGATAAAGCCAACGGCAAACATCGGGATATCGGCAGTGGTCAGGAAGTGGTAGCTCTTATAGAGATCCAGCGCGGTCGCACCCATCATCATTGGCACGGCCAACAGGAATGAGAACTCCGAGGCGGCATAGCGGCTAACGCCCATTAACATGCCCCCGGAGATGGTCGCGCCGGAGCGGGAGAAGCCAGGCCACAGCGCCAGACACTGGAAACAGCCAATCATAAAGGCCTGACGATAGGTCATATCATCCAGACCCGGTGCGCGCGGGATCTTCGGCTTCAGGCACTCGGCGGCAATCAGCAGTAAGCCCCCAACCACCAGGGCGTACATGACGTTGATGGGGTTGAACAGGCTCTTGATCATGTCATGGAAAACCAGCCCCAGCACCACCGCCGGGATCATCCCCAGCAGGATATGGATCAGCGTCAAGCGCCCTTTGCCTTCGCCCTCGTGCGGCGGATGGCCAAAATGGATGCCGATCAGGCCAAACAGGCGACGCCAGAACATCACCACCACCGCCAGGATCGAGCCCAGCTGGATCACCACCTCAAAGGTTTTGGCCGTATCCCCTTCGAATCCCAGCAGGTGGCCGACGATGATCATGTGGCCAGTACTGGAGACCGGTAAAAACTCAGTTAACCCTTCGACGACGCCCAGAATGGCTGCCACCAGAAGAGTGTGCATATCACTCATCACTTAAACCCCTAAAAGACATAAAAAAACGGCTTCTACATCCGCAAGCCGTGAAAAGGCACGCAGGTAAGACCCATATAGTGCCGTTTGGTTTAATAATTATGAATTTAAATCTTTTCCTTTCAGACTATTGCCACGCTCAATAATAACCCCGACGTTAGCCGCCCGGGCCACTGCCCCCGGCTTGCTTACTTTGATACGTAGCCAGGGCGAGTTGAACCGGCTCAGCAGCAGATCCGCCACCTCTTCCGCCACCCGCTCTACCAGCGCAAAACGCTGGCCTTCCACGTGCCCTACCACCGCATCGGCAATGTCGGCATAGCTCAGACAGTCGTTAACGTCATCGCTTTTCGCCGCCGCCCGGTTGTCCCACGCCATTTCGATATCGAACACCAGCTTCTGCTCGATAGTCTGCTCCCAGTCGTAAACACCGATCGTGGTGATTACCGAAAGTTGCTCTATAAATACAATGTCCATCACGCACCGCCCGCTTTTTGGCTAACCTGGATACCACTTTCAAAAAATTATGCGTATTATCCACGGATGCTGAGAATAAAACGACATTTTCAAAACGGAACAGCGTTATGAGTGCAATCGCGCCTGGAATGATCCTCCTCGCGTACCTTTGCGGCTCAATCTCCAGCGCCATTCTGGTCTGCCGCATCGCGGGTCTGCCGGACCCTCGCGAGAGTGGCTCCGGCAATCCCGGAGCGACCAATGTCCTGCGAATTGGCGGCAAGGGTGCAGCCGTAGCGGTACTGATTTTTGACGTGCTGAAAGGCATGCTGCCGGTGTGGGGCGCTTACGCGCTGGGCGTCACGCCGTTCTGGCTGGGACTGATTGCCATCGCCGCCTGCCTGGGCCACATCTGGCCGGTATTCTTTGGTTTTAAAGGCGGTAAAGGCGTTGCCACCGCGTTTGGCGCGATTGCCCCGATTGGCTGGGATCTTACCGGAGTGATGGCCGGAACCTGGCTGCTAACTATTCTCCTGAGCGGCTACTCGTCGCTGGGCGCGATTATCAGCGCGCTGATCGCCCCGTTCTATGTCTGGTGGTTTAAGCCGCAGTTTACCTTCCCGGTCTCGATGCTCTCCTGCCTGATCCTGCTCCGTCATCACGACAATATCCAGCGCCTGTGGCGACATCAAGAGACTAAAATCTGGACCAAGCTGAAGAAAAAGCGCGAGAAAGACACGGAAGTGAAAGAGGAAGAGTAGGCCCGGCAGGCGGTCCGCCGGGCTAACAGGCAATTATGCCGCAGGCAGCTCCGCCAGCGGCCAACGCGGACGCACGGTCACGCTAAGATCCGCCAGGCTACCCGCTTTCAGGCGCACCATACCGGCATAGGCGATCATCGCCCCGTTATCGGTACAGAACTCCGGACGCGCATAGAACACTTCACCCCGACGCTTCTGCATCATCTCTGCCAGCTTCGCCCGCAGCGTGCGGTTGGCGCTGACGCCGCCCGCCATCACCAGGCGCGTAAAGCCGGTCTGATCCAGCGCGCGCTTGCACTTGATCATCAGGGTATCCACCACCGCATCCTCAAAGGCGCGGGCGATATCCGCTCGGGTCTGGTCGTCACTGCCGTTGTTACGAATGGTGTTGGCGGCAAAGGTCTTGAGGCCAGAGAAGCTAAAGTCCAGCCCTGGACGATCGGTCATCGGGCGCGGGAAAACAAAGCGCCCTTCCGTGCCGTCGGCGGCCATCTTCGACAGCATTGGCCCCCCGGGATAGTCCAGACCCAGCAGCTTCGCCGTCTTGTCAAAGGCTTCGCCCGCGGCATCGTCAATGGATTCGCCCAGCAGTGCGTACTCACCGATACCGGTCACGCCGATCAGCTGGGTATGGCCGCCGGAGACCAGCAGCGCCACAAACGGAAACTCGGGCGGGTTCTCTTCCAGCATGGGTGCCAGCAGGTGGCCTTCCATGTGATGAACCGCGATGGCCGGCACGTTCCAGGCGAACGCCAGCGAGCGCCCTACCGTGGCCCCCACCAGCAGCGCCCCTACCAGGCCAGGGCCTGCGGTGTAGGCGACGGCGTCGATATCTTTCGCAGCCAGATTCGCCTCTTTCAGCGCGGCCTGGATCAGCGGCACGGTTTTGCGCACGTGATCGCGGGAGGCCAGCTCCGGTACCACGCCGCCGTAGTCAGCGTGCAGTTTCACCTGACTATACAATTGGTTGGCTAAAAGCCCGTTTTCATCGTCGTAGATGGCGATGCCGGTTTCATCGCAGGATGTTTCAATTCCCAGTACACGCATGGCTATTCTTTACCTCTTTGCAATACCGCGCAGTGTAGGGTCCCGGACGGTGGTTGTAAAACTATTGTTCAACCCAGGCACAGAGGTCGTGTATACTCCCCCTCCTTATGAGAGCGCCCTTGTAAAAAGGGCTGCGGTGCTTTACAAAGCAGCAGCATTTGCAGTAAAATTCCGCACCATTTTGAAATAAGCTGGCGTTGATGCCAGCGGCAAACCGAATTAATCAAAGGTGAGAGGCACATGCCGGTAATTAAAGTACGTGAAAACGAGCCGTTCGACGTAGCTCTGCGTCGCTTCAAGCGTTCCTGTGAGAAAGCAGGTGTTCTGGCGGAAGTTCGTCGTCGTGAGTTCTATGAAAAACCGACTACCGAACGTAAACGCGCCAAAGCTTCTGCTGTGAAACGTCACGCGAAGAAACTGGCTCGCGAAAACGCACGCCGTACTCGTCTGTACTAATTAGCTGAGGGTGTTGACCCTCAGTTTACAGGCAGAGTTGTAGTTGTAAGGCCGTGCTTCCGAAAGGAATGCGCGGCTTATTTTCGTTTATAATCTGACATACCTTAACGCATCACGCTAAAGGTAGACGGGGCCTATGGCTGGACGAATCCCACGCGTTTTTATTAATGACCTGCTGGCACGCACCGACATCATCGATCTTATCGATGCGCGAGTGAAGCTAAAAAAGCAGGGCAAGAATTATCATGCGTGCTGTCCGTTCCATAACGAAAAAACCCCCTCTTTCACCGTAAACGGTGAGAAACAGTTTTACCACTGCTTCGGCTGCGGCGCCCACGGCAACGCTATCGACTTCCTGATGAACTACGACAAGCTCGAGTTCGTCGAGACGGTTGAAGAGCTGGCGGCGATGCACAACCTCGACGTGCCGTATGAAGCGGGCAATGGCCCAAGCCAGATTGAGCGCCACCAGCGCCAGACGCTCTACCAGCTGATGGACGGGCTAAGCGCCTTTTATCAGCAATCTCTGAACCAGCCAGCGGCTGAACCTGCGCGCCAGTATCTGGCCCAGCGCGGCTTAAGCAGCGAGGTGATTTCACGCTTCGCCATTGGCTATGCTCCACCCGGCTGGGACAACGTTTTAAAACGCTTCGGCGGCAACGGTGAGAATCGCCAGTCGCTGACCGACGCGGGCATGTTAGTCACTAACGATCGCGGGCGTACCTACGATCGATTCCGCGAACGCGTGATGTTTCCTATCCGCGACAAACGTGGCCGGGTGATTGGATTTGGTGGTCGTGTCATGGGCGATGCCATGCCGAAATACCTTAACTCCCCGGAAACCGATATTTTCCATAAGGGTCGCCAGCTGTATGGCCTTTATGAAGCACAGCAGGATAACGCCGAGCCGCCGCGCCTGCTGGTGGTTGAAGGCTATATGGACGTGGTCGCGCTGGCGCAGTACGACATTAACTATGCCGTCGCCTCGCTGGGCACGTCTACCACCGCCGAGCATATTCAACTGCTGTTCCGCGTCACTAACAGTGTGATCTGCTGCTACGACGGTGACCGTGCTGGCCGCGAAGCCGCATGGCGCGCATTAGAAACGGCATTGCCGTACATGACTGACGGACGTCAGCTACGCTTTATGTTCCTGCCCGACGGTGAAGATCCGGATACGCTGGTGCGTAAAGAGGGCAAGGCGGCATTTGAAGCGCGGATGGAGCAGGCTCAGCCGCTCTCCACGTTTCTGTTTAACAGCCTGATGCCGCAGGTGGACTTGAGTACCCCGGATGGCCGCGCGCAGCTGAGTACCCTGGCGCTGCCGCTGATAGGTCAGGTCCCGGGCGAGACGCTGCGCATCTACCTGCGACAGGAGCTGGGTAACAAATTAGGCATTCTTGACGATAACCAGCTTGAACGTTTAATGCCTAAACAGTCTGAAAATGGCCAGCCGCGCCCGGCACCGCAGCTAAAACGTACTACCATGCGTATACTGATAGGATTGCTGGTGCAAAATCCTGAGCTGGCCCCGCTGGTCCCACCGTTGGACGGTCTGGATCCAGCCAGGCTGCCAGGGCTGAGCTTATTCGTCCAGTTGGTCAGTACGTGCCTGTCACAGCCAGGCCTGACCACCGGACAGCTTTTAGAGCAGTATCGCGGCACAAATGAGGCTGCCACCCTTGAAAAGCTCTCCATGTGGGACGATATAGCAGATAAGGACATCGCAGAAAAGACCTTTACCGATGCGTTGAACCATATGTTCGACACGGTGCTTGAGCTACGGCTCTCTGAATTAATCGCCCGCTCGCGGACCCACGGGTTAACGCCAGCAGAGCGCGAAGAGGTGCGTGTGATTAACGAGGCACGCGCCCGAAAGTGAATTTAACGGCTTAAGTGCCGAATATCGTTCGGGTAGATCCCGACAGCCGCCATGAGGGCAGCGGCAAAAATATAAGCACGCCCTCGCTTTAAAGGTTGGCAGCAGCAACGCCGACACCAAATAAACGAATTAAGTGTGGATACCGTCTTATGGAGCAAAACCCGCAGTCACAGCTGAAACTTCTTGTCCAACGTGGTAAGGAGCAAGGCTATTTGACCTATGCCGAGGTCAATGACCATCTGCCGGAAGATATCGTCGACTCCGACCAGATCGAAGACATCATCCAAATGATCAACGACATGGGCATTCAGGTGATGGAAGAAGCACCTGATGCCGACGATCTGCTGCTCGCTGAAAACTCAAATAACACGGATGAAGATGCGGAAGAAGCAGCGGCTCAGGTTCTGTCGAGTGTTGAATCTGAAATCGGGCGCACCACTGACCCGGTTCGTATGTACATGCGCGAAATGGGTACGGTTGAACTGCTGACCCGTGAAGGCGAAATCGACATCGCAAAACGCATTGAAGATGGTATTAACCAGGTTCAGTGCTCCGTTGCCGAATATCCAGAAGCGATCACCTACCTGCTTGAGCAGTACGATCGCGTCGAAGCGGAAGAAGCACGTCTCTCTGACCTGATCACCGGCTTTGTCGATCCGAACGCCGAAGAGGATCTGGCCCCGACCGCGACGCACGTTGGCTCCGAGCTCTCTCAGGAAGAGCTGGATGACGACGAAGACGAAGATGAAGACGAAGAAGACGACAGCAGCGACGATGACAACAGCATCGATCCAGAGCTGGCTCGCGAGAAGTTTGGCGAACTGCGTGCTCAGTACGAAGTTACCCGCGACACCATCAAAGCCAAAGGCCGCAGCCATGCCGCCGCTCAGGAAGAGATCCTCAAGCTCTCCGAGGTGTTCAAGCAGTTCCGTCTGGTGCCGAAGCAGTTCGACTACCTGGTAAACAGCATGCGCGTCATGATGGACCGCGTACGTACCCAGGAACGCATCATCATGAAGATGTGCGTTGAGCAGTGCAAAATGCCGAAGAAGAACTTCATCACCCTCTTCACCGGTAACGAAACCAGCGAGACCTGGTTCAATGCCGCACTGGCGATGAACAAGCCGTGGTCTGAGAAGCTGCAGGACGTGGCTGAAGACGTGCATCGTGGCCTGCAGAAGCTGCAGCAGATTGAAGAAGAGACCGGCCTGACCATCGAGCAGGTTAAGGACATCAACCGTCGCATGTCTATCGGTGAAGCGAAAGCCCGCCGTGCGAAGAAAGAGATGGTGGAAGCGAACCTGCGTCTGGTTATCTCTATTGCTAAGAAGTACACCAACCGTGGCCTGCAGTTCCTCGACCTGATTCAGGAAGGCAACATCGGCCTGATGAAAGCGGTTGATAAGTTTGAATATCGCCGTGGCTATAAGTTCTCGACCTATGCGACCTGGTGGATCCGTCAGGCGATCACCCGCTCTATCGCCGACCAGGCGCGTACCATCCGTATCCCGGTGCATATGATTGAGACCATCAACAAGCTCAACCGTATCTCCCGTCAGATGCTGCAGGAGATGGGCCGCGAGCCGACGCCGGAAGAGCTGGCCGAGCGCATGCTGATGCCGGAAGATAAGATCCGCAAGGTGCTGAAAATCGCTAAAGAGCCAATCTCCATGGAAACGCCGATTGGTGATGACGAAGATTCGCATCTGGGTGATTTCATCGAGGATACCACCCTCGAGCTGCCGCTGGACTCTGCCACCACTGAGAGCCTGCGTGCCGCAACGCACGACGTGCTGGCTGGCCTGACCGCCCGTGAAGCGAAAGTGCTGCGTATGCGTTTTGGTATCGATATGAACACTGACCACACTCTGGAAGAGGTAGGTAAGCAGTTCGACGTTACCCGTGAACGTATCCGTCAGATCGAAGCGAAAGCGCTGCGTAAGCTGCGCCACCCGAGCCGCTCTGAAGTGCTGCGTAGCTTCCTCGACGATTAATCGTTAACGCGAAAAGAAAAGCCCTCCTCGGAGGGCTTTTTTATTGACCGCGGAATAGCATGCACATTATTGGCATGTGGCACATGTAGGCCTGATAAGCGTAGCGCCATCAGACGTAATGCCGTTCTGCCGGTTGGCGCTGCGCTTACCCGGCCTACAATCCCCTTGCCACCAATGCCTGGTCTAACTCCCGGTAAGCCTCTACCAGCTTATCGAGCGTGGCACGGTTTAACCCGCTGGGGTTCGGCAGGACCCATACCTCGGTGGCCCCGATGGTAATGTTCTGTTTCCCCCATGCCACGCCGCGCTGGCTAAACGCCTGCTCAAAGGCCTGCTTGCCGAGGATCGCCAGCGCGTCCGGCTGATAGTCCTCAATTTTCTTGATCAGATCCCGTCCGCCCGTGCGCAGCTCGTGCAGCGCCACTTCGCTGGCCTGCACCGTCGGGCGCTCTACCAGCATGGTAATGCCGCAGCGCGTATCCAGCAGCCGCTGCTCCTCTTCCGGCTTCAGCTGCTGCTCCGTGAAGCCCGCCTGGTGGATCACTTTCCAGAAGCGATTACCGGCGTGCGCGAAGTGGTACCCTGTATGTGCCGACGATTTGCCCGGATTGATGCCGCAAAACACCACCCGCAGGCCCGGCGCGAGAATATCGTTTATCATCATTGCTCCAGGTAAGTTGACTAAAATGTAGGTATAACGGGTTGATTATAGGTTGTTTATAAAAGCACCATGCACACCCGAATGACTGGATTGCAGTCACCAGTTACATTATAATCCCTCGCCACGGCCCCTTAGCTCAGTGGTTAGAGCAGGCGACTCATAATCGCTTGGTCGCTGGTTCAAACCCAGCAGGGGCCACCAGATACAGCAAGGGCTGGAGAGAAATCTCCAGCCCTTTTGTTTTTTTGGGGATACTCCCACCAGCTAATCGTAAAGCCATCGTCCAGCCCTCTCTGACTCAATAAGCATTCTTACGGTCAGCGGATCTGGTGGGGTGCGATCTGTTTTCAGCTTTGCCGGCAAAAGAAAATTAGGTAGGAAAGGAATACCGACCGGAGGGTAATACTTCAGCCAGTCAATACTGCTGCAATCCACTCCATAACGTTCAGAAAAGCGCTCCATCATTGCAAAAACATCTTCGAAAACAGTCATCGAATTCCCGGATGTAAGGGAGTCATCAATCCCAAGCCTGTTGGCCGAAAGCTCATCCCTAACGAACTGCAAAATTTCTGACGCTTTACCGCCATTCATACCCGATGCTCCGGTTCTACGATGAGATTAAAACGCCATATGCTGTTCCGAGTGATCATAATCAGGTCGTATGCGGTGATAATCACACCCTCCCACGAATACAGTTGCATCTGGGTCATCAGATCCTTGCCAGCACTGGCCCCACTCAGCATCACGAAAATTACGTAACGCATACAAAACGATGCAGTAAATGTATGCAGCCAGCTAAAGGGGAGCTCGTATTTTAGAAGCGCGTTTATTAGTGCTTCGCACGCGTTATAGCACGATAAATTTTCCCCATTACATACACTGCGAGAATCCCGAATAATATCGATAAAACCGTAAAAAAAAGTATCGTCGAGAGGAAGGGACTGAACAAGCCGCCAAGGCTCGTAAAATCGCTAACCCTGGCAAGAGTGTCATTGGAAACCTTTCTTAATATAACCTCAGGAATTATTAGGAATGAAATAATCGCCGCTGTAACGTAAGTGCGTATTTTTCGACTTTTTTTCATCTTCAACCTTTCCCCTGCGAGCATACATGATCAAACATTAGCCAACAATGTTACAACAAGGCACATAGAAATGGCACAAAACTATCTTAAGTGGAAATCAGAAGCAGACAGAAATATGGCTACAGCTATAACAAAGACTTTAAGAAGAATTCACAAAGGCCAAATGGCATAGTTAGTTCTGCCATGAAAGGATATCGTCCAGACCTGAGAGCAGACCAGGAAAATAACTCTCATCAATATCGAAGGAATCCTCAAGCGTAATGCTGTCAGCATGATTTTCAGGCTTCAGAATCATGCTGACGCCAGCAGTACCGGCAAAATGTGCCTGGTGAAATTTAAGAGCTACCTCATCGAATACCGAGGTTAAATTAATATCCTTAAATTTCATCCCGTTTTTTATTGCCTGATAGAAATCATACATAGCTTTCCTGGACTGTTCCAACTGACCAACAAAAAACTCTGCTGCAAACTCAGTTTTTAAGGCAGGAACTGAGAATTCAACCCATATCATAATACGGCTATAGGCTAGCTCCTCAGGCTCAGTCAGCCTTTCATAGGGCGTCAATTTAAGATGTCTGGTACCGCTTATGATATCTATCATTACTCCCCCTTTACGGCATGTACTGAAAATGCATGATAGTCCCGTCAGCCCCAAGGCATTCAGCTGACTTCATCCAAGTACTTTCGAACCAGAAAAAAGAGCCTATAGCAAAAATCACAGCCAGAAAGGTAATGATTCCCTCAAGGGCATGGGACATTAACAATTTTGCAAGTTTCATTTCCAGTTATCCCTTAAAATGATGTTTGCCCGATAAAGTGTTACATACCCTGATGGCCTTATCGCTACCCATGGAGCTCTTATGTCCCTAACCAGTCTCAACAACCCCTTAATCATTACCTCGGTTGAAGTACCTAATGGTCAAGGGCATATTGGCATGACAATTTGTCCGGGAAAACATCAGCAAAATGCTTTATCAGGACAGTTTCAGCGAGACCTCGCCCTTGACCTGGATTTTATAAAATCCTGGGGAGCCTCTGCCGTAGTGAGCCTGATGACGGATGAGGAACTTGCCAGTTTACACGTTGAAGCCCTTGGTACTGAAGTTGAAGCCAGAGACATGGATTGGTTTCAGTTGCCTATCACTGACGGGACAATGCCGGACGAAACGTTCGAACGGCGCTGGGTTTATGCTGGCCTTCGGTTACGTACCCTTCTTCGTAAAGGAAAGCGCATTCTCGTGCATTGCCGTAGTGGGCTTGGGCGCACCGGACTCATTTCAGCAAGATTATTGATCGAACTCGGCATGGCGGCGGAAGACGCTATCGCTACGGTTAATGAAGCCAGACCGGGTAGTCTGGAATCAATTGTTCAGAAGCAATATCTCAATGCACTATCACTATCACTTAACGATGCCTGGTTAGATCGCGTTTTAGGTTGTTTGCTGGGTGGGGCTGTCGGTGATGCTTTTGGCTATACCGTTGAATTTGATTCACTTGAGGAAATTCACCAGACGTTTGGCAGTGAAGGGCTGACCAAGCCCATCCTGCAACAGGGTAAACTGGTTGTCAGTGATGATACCCAAATGACCCTGTTTACCCTTGAAGGTATTCTGCGCGCTACCAATGAGCACGGTGTTATTAACCTGTCCCTTGCGCTGGAAGAGATACGTCGTGCTTATCTCGACTGGTACGATACCCAGCAAAGCAAATCAGGCTCGCATTTTGGTTGGCTGGCTTCGCGAGCAAACATGCGGACAAGACGTGCTCCCGGTAATACGTGCCTGTCAGCGTTAAAAGCGGGCGGAACAGGCAGTATCGAAAAACCGATCAATGACTCAAAGGGCTGTGGTGGTGTGATGCGTACCGCCCCCATTGGCTTCTTACAGAATATTGATCCGTTTGATCTCGCTGCCCGTACGGCAGCATTAACGCATGGCCACGTTGATGGCTGGGCTTCTTCGGGTGTTTTGCCCAGAATTATCGCTCGTTTAATCAAAGGGGAAGAGGAATTTCTCGCCGTGCGTAATGGCTATAGTGACGGCAGTGAATGGGGGTATCTCTATGGAAAAGCAGCCAATACCGGGCCTTATCAGTTAGCCCAAAAACTTGCCCGTGAAATGCGTTTCAATCCACTCGAAGCCATCCGGCAACTGGGAGAAGGCTGGGTGGGTGAGGAAGCGCTGGCGATTGGTCTGTATGCCTTTCTTTCAGCCCGTAGTTTCCGCGATACGCTGATACGAGCAACCAATCACGACGGAGATAGCGATTCAACGGCATCGATTGCCGGGCAGCTTTGGGGAGCTAAACACGGTCTGAACGACATTCCTCAGGCATGGATACGCCGGCTTGATGTATTGGATGAAATACTTTACTTGGTTCAGCCCATGCAAAACTGGCGTAATCAGGTTGATAAGCAAAAAAGTGGGCAGCCGAGTATTGATAAAGGTATTCTGCCCTGTATCCGCATGATGGAAATGACCCATGAATTGCATGTGCTGGGTTACCAAAAAATCCGCATATTTCCTTCTATGGCACCATCAGGTTGTCATTGGCGGCTGGCATGGGTGCCAGATTACAGCGTTCCTTCTGCAGTCATGCCTCCCGAACACTCGAATGAACATGAGATTGCACGTTACACAAGTGGTGCTGGCTGGAAACCCTTTGAATGGCAGAGTGTTAAATCACTCTCGGCACTGGAGATGGCGCAGCAGTTTTTACACCAGTTCCCGGAACTGGCTCGTGCAGGCAAAGGGGATGACTGGGCTTATGCGGGGTGGCTGACAAAGCTACTCGGTGAGGTAAGGCAAGGAAAATTACCCTATTTCCTTGCGGACTGGGATATCGATCTGAGCAAAGGAGTACCCATGCATGGTGGAGAGCCCTTCCCCTTGCCGCCTGAAATCAGGCGGCAAAGGTAGGAATGTTTACACAATGGTCCCGAAAACTCAGCTTTTGCATACCGTTGCCAGCCCCACAGGAAATGAAAACGGCTTTTCTGTCGGGCTGGCTAATCAGGCCCCTTTCAGCATATCAAATACGACTCGCGCAAAACCCTGTGCCAGCTCTGGGTTGGACAGGTACTGATCCATCATCGCTTTATGAGCGTCATTACTGTCCATGACGGCATCATCAATAGCTTTCGGGAAATCGCCTAGCATCGCCTGTTCACGCGTATTGTTCGCGATTTGGGTCATTACTGCCTGGTTTTCTGAAAGCTTATCGCGCACTGCAAAAGCATAATTGATCATGTCTTTGTCAGTAAGATTATCGGTAACAAACAGGTCGTTTAGCCGGGCCAGAATATTCGACAGAAACTCTTCTTTCTTGTCTTTGGGCTTCGCCGTTCCCACATCATTGCCCGGTTTGATTTTGTATGCCGCAGCATCTTCCTGCAGCTTAAGATGCTGCTCATGGAGCTTCGACAAACGGTAATGGCTCATCTCCACGTTGCTTAAATCAACCTCATCTTCTTCGATGCGCTGCTCATGCAATAGCGGGCGAAGATGGCGGGCAAACAGGCTCAGCTTTTCTAAGTTTTTGTCATCGTAATCTACGATCTGCGACATAAACTCGTAAAAACGGACAAAGCTGCCGAGATCTTTCTTGAAGATATCCAGCTTACTTTTTTCTTTCTCGCACTCTTTAAAGGTGTTTTCCGCATTGGTGATCAGCACCACATCACCGGTCTTCTTGGTGCGCTCAAACATCTCTTTGGCCAGCACATACGCATCAATTGCCGAGGTGTAGCGTTGCTTCCAGCGCTCAACCGCAGGCTTACAGATATTGCTGATGGCCGCGTTAGACTTGGTCTTGGTAAAGAACGCTTCGCAGAACTGCTCCACTTCACTCCACAGAAAAATGCCGCTGGTACGCAGCTTTTCAAACAATTCAAAGACGAGCTGTGGATCGCTGACATCGGTGAGTTCCGCTGTCTGATAATACGGCTGGAAAGCACCTAAAATGTCGTCTGGCTCGTTATAAAAATCGAGCACGAATGTGCCTGACTGCGCCTTCCCAGGGTAGGTACGATTCAGGCGCGATAACGTCTGCACGCACTCCACGCCCCCTAGCGCTTTATCGACATACATGGCGCACAGCTTGGGCTGATCAAAACCGGTCTGGAATTTGTTGGCCACCAGCATTACCTGATAGTCATCGGTGTCAAACGCTTTACGCATATCCCGGCCTTTCAGGCCTGGGTTCATATTGATTTCGGTAAACTTCTGGTTGAGCAACGCAAGGCTATTGTGATCTTCCTCATGGAACTCTACTTCCCCGGAGAACGCCACCATGGCGCTGATCTTGTCGTACTTTCGCTCACTGATGTATTTATCAAAAGCCAGCTTGTAGCGTACAGCAGCTTTACGTGAGCTGGTGACGACCATTGCTTTGGCCTGCCCGCCCAGCAGATGCATCACATGCTTGCGGAAGTGCTCGACAATCACCTTCACTTTCTGCGACACGTTATGATCGTGCAGCGTGACCCACTGATTCAGTTTGATTTTGGCTTTTTTGCTGTCCACTTCCCGATCGGGATCCTCCAACTTTTGCAGCAGCTTATAAGCCACCTTGTAGTTGGTGTAGTTCTTCAGGACATCAAGAATAAAGCCCTCTTCAATGGCCTGACGCATGGAGTAAACGTGGAACGCTTCTGGCTTATTGGTTTTTGAGGCCGGTTCCAGCGGATTAGGCCGACGGCCAAACAGCTCCAGAGTTTTGGCTTTCGGCGTGGCGGTAAAGGCGTAGTAGTTGAGATTGTTGCTGCCTTTACGTGCCGCAACGGTAGCATCCAGAATATCTTCTGAAGATACTACTTCATCGTCATCTGCCTCTTCGGTCATCAGCACCTCTTTCAGCTGTCGTGCCGTAGAGCCGCTCTGCGAGGAGTGAGCTTCGTCGGCAATAACCGCGTATTTACGCTGCTTGAGGCTGACGCTGTTTTCAATGGCTTTCAGGACAAATGGGAAGGTCTGGATGGTGACGATAATAATCGGCTGCGAGTTTTCCAGCGCAAAGGCAAGCTTCTCCGATTTTGAGCCTTCGCCTTCTTTATTATTGATGCGACCGACGACACCATCCTGATGCTCAAACTGATAGATGGTGTCCTGAAGCTGATCGTCGAGCACGGTGCGGTCAGTTACCACAATCACCGAGTGGAACTGCTTCTCGCCCTTCTCATCGTGCAGGCGGGAAAGCTGATGGGCCGTCCAGGCGATGGAGTTAGATTTACCCGATCCTGCACTGTGCTGGATTAAATATTTATTACCGGTGCCCTCTTCAATCGCCGCCGTGACCAGTTTATTCACCACATCCCACTGGTGATAGCGCGGGAAAATCAGGCTCTCGCTTTTGTACTTCAGGCCAATGGCGTTTTCTTTCTCTTCGATTTTCAGGTGCACAAAGCTGGCAAGAATTTTTAGCAGGTTGTCCGGCAGCAGTACCTCGTTCCACAGGTAGCTGGTGGCGTAGTCGTTCGCATCTTCCGGGATATCGTTTCCCGCGCCGCCGTCATGAGTGCCTTTATTAAACGGCAGGAAGAAGGTTTTATCGCCCTCGAGTTTGGTCGCCATAAACACTTCGTACTGGCTGACGGCAAAGTGCACCAGCGCCCCGCGTTTAAAGGTCAGCAGCGGCTCGGGTTTATTGGTGCCAGGATCTTTCGGCAAACGCGTTTTCTTATATTGCGTAATGGCGTTTTGCACCGTCTGCTTAAACTCAGACTTCAGCTCCAGAGTCGCTATGGGCAGGCCGTTGACGAACAGCACCAGATCGATACGCCATTTCTTCGCCTTGACGCCCGTTTCTTCGAAAGCGGCTTTTGACGCGTGCGGGCTGTAAACCAGCTCCGGCACGATGCGGCAGATATTCTGCTGATAGCGAGCAAGGGTTTCTGGGTTGAGGTTATGCTCTGGCTTAAACTGGCACAGGGAAAAACGTGCATTATGGCTTTTGATACCGTGACGCAGCACGCCGAGGGTGCCGTAGGTACGTGACAGCATATCGGTGGCGTTGATATCCGCTTTTTTCAGCTGGGCCACCAGCGCATCAAGGAAATGACGCTCGGTATCGGTAGGATAAATTTTGGCAAACTTCTCCCACTCCTGCGGCTGCGTGGTTTGCACAAAGGTCAGTGCATCCTGGGAGTACAGCGCACGTTCACGATCGTAGCTGTCGGTTTTGCCACAAATCCAGCCTTTTGCTTCCATCTGAGCAATTATCTCATTCTGGAAAATCAGCTCTTTGGTGCTATCCATGCTCATGCAGTGGCCTCCTGTGACTCCTCAACGTCCTGCGTGTCAGGAGCAACCCAATCACGGACGTCGATTTTCCCGGTGACGGCAGCGGAGATGAGGGCGGTGCGGCGTTCTTGAAGGAGTTGAACAGCCTGCGTCGCATTCTTCTCCATCAAGTCATAACGAGCTTCCTGTTCATTGAGATAAGCAACAATTGCATCCATTTCTGATTTTGGTGGAATAGCAATTGGATAGTTGAGCAGAAAATCTGAAGGCACACGTTTTAGTCCACCAGCACCTGTCATCGCTCCTGTTGCGGCTCGGATAAAATTATCCTCCTGGAGGCGATATAATAAGTAATTCACACGGATTTTTTCAGTTGGCCTCAAAACATATATTTCCGTAGAACCGAATCCAACACTATTAACCAACCCTCTAGCTACAGCAATGTTTTTATTTTCAAAACATGGAGTAACTTTAGCCAACAGAAGATCGCCATCTTCAAAGTAAGTATAGCCACTCATAACATCCCGAATAATCTTAATTTCATCTGTTACAAGGGAGTTTCTTTTTAGCTTTTCCATCGGAATAAAGGTGCATTCATCGTCATTTTTAAATTTAACCGATGATTTTTTAGGTGTTAGTGATGCTATGTGTTTTATTTTTGTGCATAACCAATGATTAGGTATGTCCCCTAGCCACTCAACACCAGAATCTTTCATAGGCACATTAGGATGTAGCCCTTTAGTGACGGCATGGCTAATCACTGCCTGACGTTTTTCTCTTAACAGTTCAATTAGTTGCTGTTGTTGTGTTATCAATTTTTCGATGCGACTAATTTCATAATTCAGGAACGCAGCTATAATTTTTTGTTCGCTATAGGGCGGTAACGGTAAATCTATCAGCATAAAATCCTGGTAACTCATATCCTGTCCATCACGGATAAAGTTAGCTGTAGACTGAAGAGCCTGAATATATTCAGTGGATTTGAACAAATACTGATAATATCCAAGGTTTAAATTTGGATGTGGTTTAAGAACCACATAAGATGAACGAATCCCGCCCGCTGCCCATGCTCGCTCAAGTCCTCCTTGAAAACTTCGCATACTAATCACAAAGTCTCCAATCTCCACTCTCTTGCGTAAGTGCTGGTTGGTATTAAGTTGAACAACTTTTCGTCCAGCTAAGCGCATAAATTCGGATTGAGAAATCACTCCATAATTTTGAGTCGCTGATAGTTGCTCATCCTCTTCTGCCGCACGTGTTTTAGACTCCGGGAATAAGCGTTTTGCAGGTACAATATCCCAGTGAACTGGAAATGATTTTGTCCATTTAACTTTTGTGCTCACGAGTGTACCTCCTGCAGCAGCTTCATAATCTCGGCGCTGACCGCATCCAGATCGGCATCAATCTCTTCTAACGGGCGCGGTGGCTGGTAGACATAGAAATGGCGGTTAAACGGAATCTCATATCCGACAATCCCCACCTCGCCATCTTTCGCATCGCGCTTATCGGCGTTGATCCACGCGTCATTCACGTGCGGCAGCACTTCTGCTTTGAAGTAGTTTTCAATCAGGTCGCTGGTGGATACCGCCGGATTCAGGGGCACGTTCTCGTTATCACGCAGCTCGCCGTCCTGCTCAAACTCAACAACCTTGCCTTTGTATTCAAACGCACCGTACAGTGGCTGAGCGGCTTCTTTGAGCACCTTCTTCACCACCGGCTCGGCATCCGGGTTTTTCGTGGTGATGGCATCGATAAACTGTTTGTTCTCTTTCGCATCCAGCTTCACGCCAGCGGTTTTAATGGCCCCTTTCAGGATCAGCTGGAACTGATTGAAGTCGTTGCTCACCAGCGTTCTGCCGCCCGCCTGCACGCCCAGAGCCGTCTGAATCTGCTGTGCTTTGGTCATTAGCTCGCGCTGCGCCAGCCACAGTTTGCTGTCGAGCAGGTCTTTAATCTGTTTCTCTTTCAGCTCGGCAAATTCGGCTTTGATGATGGCGCGCGCTTCGACTTCCAGCTCTGAGAAATCACCGTAGGTGTCCTCCTGCCACTGGGCAGCGAACTCGTCATACAGACGTTCCATAGGTGCGTTAAACGGCTTCGGCGCAAAACGCAGAGTTGCAATCGCCTCATCCGTCACCTGGGCAGATAAACGCAGCGGGCGCTCGACGGTCAGACGGCGATAGCCAAAATCAGTGCTGTTAAAGATTTTGCTGGCGAAGGTTTTTGGTGCTTCGGTTTTGGCGCTGGCAGACTGACGACCACGGTTAGATTTTTGCTCGGCGGCTTTTTCCAGACCAAGCTCTTCCAAAGGAGTGGCATCTACTACCTCAAAATCACCGAAAGTCTGGGTAATGAGCTTGATGTCGTCCTCGCCCATCAGGTTACGCTTGGAACCCAGCGATTTACGCATCTTACCGCACAGGTTAGTACCATCAATCAGCTGCACTTTGCCTCTACGCGCGGGCGCTTTCTTGTTCGATAGGATCCAGATGTAGGTGGCAATACCTGTGTTGTAGAACATATCGGTCGGCAGCGCGACGATGCCTTCCAGTAGATCGGCCTCAAGGATGTAGCGACGAATTTCACTCTCACCGCTGCCCGCTCCACCAGTAAACAACGGCGAGCCGTTGAGGATAATGCCGATACGCCCACCGCTATTCACGCTGCCATCCACATTGTGGCTGTCGCGCATTTTACTGATGAGATGCATCAGGAATAGCAGCGAGCCGTCGGAGACGCGCGGCAGACCCGGACCAAAACGACCGTTAAACCCTTTCTGGGAATGCTCGTCGTTGATCTCCCCCTCAATCTTTTTCCAGTCCACTCCAAACGGCGGGTTAGAGAGCATGTAGTCGAATTGATCCTGCGGCAGCTGGTCATTAGAAAGGGTGTTCCCCAGCTTAATGCGGCTGACGTCCTGGCCTTTAATCAGCATGTCGGCTTTACAGATAGCGTAGGATTCCGGGTTTAGCTCCTGACCGAAGGCACGCATCACCGCTTTGGGGTTTAGCTCGTGCACATATTCCATACCGGAAGAGAGGAAACCGCCCGTACCGGCCGTCGGGTCGTAAATGGTGCGGATAATGCCATCTTTTGTCAGCGCGTCATCATCTTCCATAAATACCAACGAGGTGGTTAAGCGTACGATATCGCGTGGGGTGAAGTGCTCCCCCGCCGTCTCGTTGGAGCTTTCCGCAAAACGACGAATTAGCTCTTCGAACACCAGGCCCATGTCATGATTGGAAATGGCTTCAGGGCTCAGATCGGTAGTAGCAAACTTCTTCACCACTTTATAGAGCAGGTTGGCATCTTCCAGCAGGCCAACAAACTCGCTGAATTTAAAGTGTTCAAAGATTTCACGCGCATCCTTTGAGAAAGACTGCACGTAGCTCTCAAGGTTGGCTTTAATGTCGTTCTGACCCATCTTGCCAAGGTCCATCGCGGAGGCATTAAAGAACGTCAGACCACTCGCACGTAGCAGGAATTTTTCTTTGGCTTCTTCAGAATACGAACTGCTTTTCAGCTCTTCAGCTTTTGCCACCACGGCATCTTTGGTATCGGCCAACACGCATTCAAGACGGCGTAACAGCGTAAAGGGGAGGATCACGCGCCCATACTGGGATTGCTTAAAATCACCACGAAGCAGATCGGCAACTGCCCAGATAAAGGCTGCAGTTTGAGAGAAATTATTCTTAGACATATAAGTTCCGGAAAACATTGAACATGTCATCCACCCTATCCAGCTAGTACCTTGTCGGAACAGCAAATGGCAGATGCAGCAAGTGAGTTGAGCAAAATCATACAGCGTGTGTAAGTGAGCACAAGTAACAAATGACTATGAAAGTTTCAGTTTGGGCACTGCTAAGATCTAGCGATGACTAATTTGCATCGTCCTAATGATGACCCCACATTACATAGTGCAATTAATTTATTGATTTTTATAATGATTATTCTTGGTCGCTTTAGCTGCTCAACTAAAACCCAAGTATAGATAAAATCTATAAAATCCATTAGAGTCATCTTAAATGTATGCCTGCTTCTCATGATTACAACGCAAAATGGGTCCTGGCAAAATCGTTGGCTCCATAATTTGCTCAATCTATAAAAGAGGACAACAAGGATGAGCCGCTATACCGGTGAGGAACAAGCAGAGCAGATCTTAAATGCTGCCAGTGAATGGCGGCAACGTTGCCTGATGGACGGCCTCTCGCTTTTTAGCAACAAAAATCTGTGGAACAGCCAGTACCTGGCAGAGATTGAGCGTGATGTAGTTCAAAGCCAGTTAGAGCTGGAAGGCAACTTTATGTCGCGCCTTAAAGAACAGCTCGCGAGCGTCTCGCCCGAAGCCAAACAGCTCGCCGCTGAAATGCTTTGGCTACTATTTCTTTGCCCCAGCAATATCACCGCCAGAACCAAACGTGAGCAGATAACAAACATCTGGGAGCTGTCTAATGAACAGCTCAATACAGATAACAAAATGCTTCAAGATAATGTGCTTTCAGGCGTAGGCAGCGCTGGAACAGGATTTAATACCTTCCGTGCGCGCGAATTTGCTTATCTTACGAATGTCCTAAAAGCGCTATTAGTGCAACCATCAGCTGAACGGGCGGCACGTCTGAGCGATGGCTTCGCCTTTGCAGAGTGGCTAAACGTAATCCCTGAAAATGCCAGTCGTCAGTTCCGTCATATGTTGATGTTTATGCTGTTTCCGGATGATTTTGAACGCATCTTTAGCAGCAACGATCGCCGCATCATCATCCGCGCCTTCAAGCCGCAGCATAAGGAAGATCTATCCGCTGTGGCAATAGACAGAGCGCTGCTGGAAATCCGTCGGGAGCAGGAAGACAAACAGAACAATAAGCAGCTCGACTTCTACGTGCCACCGCTAGCGGAAATCTGGCAAAAGAGCGAAGAACCTGCTGAGAAGCCTATAGCCATCGCGCCCATTGATGAAATATTGACGCAGCCAAAAGCTATCGAGCCTTTGAACTTGATTTTATTCGGCCCACCGGGAACGGGTAAAACCTATGAGTTAAACCAACTCAAAGCGAAGTATGTCAGCGAAGCCCAGACTCTGACACGTGAGCAATGGCTGACTGAGCAGCTTGCTGATAAATCATGGTGCGATGTGATTTTTATGGCGCTGACCGATTTAAATGGCAACGCAAAAGTTCCAGCTATTCGCGAACATGAATTTGTGAAAACTAAAGCAACAGCATTAGAAAGAACAAAAAACCTGCATCAAACAATTTGGTCGACTTTGCAAAATCATGCCGCCATTGATTCAAAAACAGTGAAATTCGAGCGACGCACAGCGCCTTACCTGTTTGATAAACACAGTGATAGTACATGGTTTTTGTTGCCTGAATCTCGAGAAGAGTGTTCTGATCTAATTGAATTAGTTTCCTCGCTTAAAAAGCCTGCCAATAAAAATAAAACTATTAGTCGCTACGAATTCGTCACCTTCCATCAGGCATATAGCTATGAAGACTTTGTAGAGGGTATCCGCCCTGAGTTGGACAAAGAGAGCGGTGAATTAAGCTACTCACCGCAGGATGGCGTATTCCGTCGTATTTGTCAGCGCGCCGAAGCCGATCCAGAGCATCGCTACGCGATTTTTGTCGATGAAATCAACCGCGGCAATGTGGCGAAGATTTTTGGCGAGCTGATCACATTGATCGAAACTGACAAACGCACCAGCGGCGAAAACGGTATGCGCATTACACTACCCTATTCTCGCGAGCCATTTGGCGTGCCGGCAAATTTAGATATTTACGGCACGATGAATACTGCTGACCGTTCAATCGCACTGCTGGATACCGCTTTACGTCGTCGCTTCCGCTTTAAAGAGCTTATGCCTAATAGCAGCAAAATCGCGGGTTCTGACGGTGCGGGTAATATCCTTGATGAAGATGGCAAGCAGATCAACCTGCGCAAACTATTGGATGCGATGAACCACCGTATCCGCTTTCTTCTCAGCCGCGATCTTATGCTCGGCCATGCTTATCTTTGCCCGGTTACTGACCTTACACAGCTAAAAACGGTTTTCCTGAATCAGTTTATCCCGCTACTGCAGGAGTACTTCTATGAGGACTGGCACAAAATCCAACTGGTATTCCGCGATATCGACGCCACCGGCAAGCTGGTTGAAGCTCCATTGATTGGACATGTCAGGTTCACCAGTAAAGATGTTTTCGGCTTTACCCATGATGACTTTGAAGAGGTGATTGAATACCGGGTTTCAGCTGCCCAAGAAATTACGTCCGACTCGATTCGTAAAATCTACGAGGATTAAACCGTGGCGGAAATTTTGTCGGTTATTGAACATACTTCGCTACCGGTTATTGCAGAAAGAACCCCTGCTCAGCAGGCGCTGAGCAGTCATCATGCCCATTTGCTGGAAAAGCTGGCACCGAATCTTCCATCCGGCACCTTTAGCTGGGGGCATCATTCGGTTCGCTTTGCACAATTCTGTGGCGTAATTCAGCTGGATGATTTAACCCTCGAAATCCTCCCTAAAATACATGGTAAAGAGGAGCAGCCTGAATCGTGCCGTACAGCATTAGTGCAAATGCTGTACGCTGCCCGACTTATGCGTACTCATAAAGGCGCACAGGCAGGTATCAATACTCAACAACACAGCTTACTGGACATTTTCATCCAGCACTTTTGCCATGATCTGCATACGCAGATTGTCCAGGGCAAGTTACGTAATTACATAGAGCAGGAAGAAAACCTGTCGGTAATGCGTGGCCGTCTGGTCATCCCACAACATGTACGGCACAACCTGGTACATAAAGAGCGGCTTTTCTGCCGCTTCGACGAGTTCAGTGAAGATATGCTGCTGAATCAGATAATTCGATTTACCTTACGTCTGTTACTTCCCTGGACATGCTCGGGCAAAACTAAAAAGCAGTTAACCGCACTGCTAATGCATTTTGACGACATCAGCGATGCACCTATCACCTTGCAGTCATTCAGCCTATTAAAAAACGATCGCATTACCCAACGGTTTCAGCCTGTTCTTGAACAATGTAGATTATTTATCGCCGCAATTAAACCGGATGTATTAGCGGGCAGCACCCCGCTGTTCTCACTGTTATTTGATATGAATCGCCTGTTTGAAACGTGGGTAGCAGAAAAGCTGAAGCCTTGGGCCCACCAGCAAGGCTGGCAACTTCGAACACAAGGACCACGAAAATATTTGGCAATGCGCGACGATGAGTCCCAGCAGTTTCAATTGCGGCCCGATATTACATTTATTGATGACTATGGTATTCCGCAAATGATAGCAGATGCAAAGTGGAAACTACTGAATGAAGCAGATCGAAAATTAGGCATTTCCAGTAGCGACATGTATCAGCTTTATGCCTATGCAGGGCGTTATAAAGTTGATAATTTACAGTTGATCTACCCAGCCCAGGCTGGATTGCTCCATCAATATAATTATTCGCTACAGGGTAGTAACGCCCCTAAGCTTGCAGTGAAAACTGTTGCGGTAGATAATATTCAGATGTTAAATTGGTCCTCCCCCCAGAGTATTTTAACTTGAAAAACCACTATATTTTTATTTTATTTACAGAGGGTCATAGGTGTGAAAAATAAATATTTAGGAGAAAACACTCATGGATAGTATAGAAGAATTTTTGAGAGAATTAAAAAATTCGCGATCCACAAGATGGATGGCAAATGAGGTTGATGAAACACTCTCTCAAGGTGTATCAATGAACGTTAAAGATGCGGTGGAAGATAATAACTTTTTTGAATTAATGCCTGTCAATATCATTCAAAAAAAGGAAAATAACAAACGCCTAAGCTATGAAACTAGCCGGCCTTTTACAGAGCATGAAAAAATAGAGGTAATCCTTAAAGCATTCGAGGTGATCTATCTTGATTTGCCAGCAATCAGATCGTCAGCAGTTAATAACTTAGTTGAATTCAATAACAACCTTCAATCTATAGTTTTCTCTTCTGCTGACGATGACCTTACGGACAGAGAAGAAAACCATAAAATCACCATAAATAAGACAAGCGAGGAATTACAGTATTATAAGGAGGCATATTCTAACTTCCTCGGAGAAATAGATAAATGACATCTTTAAACGATTTAAAGTCCGCATATAATAAACATCTAAGAAGTACTGTTCCTGTTATCTCCTCAGGTCAGGCTAATGATGCCTTTGAAATATATGCACTTTCATTAGTTCTTAAAGCTGCACGCCATGAAGGAGCAATGATTTCTTTTGAAACGGTGAATGGAAAAACGAATCCTAGCAGCCTTGTTTTTAGATCATCACCGGGACGCATATACTCAACGGCCGATGATTATGCCCATGCTATTATAAATTTCAATAATGAGCTTTTTTTTGAGGCTCACGTTGGAGTCTATGTTGAGGGTTTAGCTGGCGTAGTACATGAATGTGATGTGCTTGTAATCGATGCAGGGGAGGGAGATTTTTGCAGGAGGAATCATGTTCACCCTAAAAAAACCCATACCATATTAACTGCTGAATGTAAATTCTACTCTGGCAACCTCGGTATTTCATTAGGCCGAGAATTTCTTGGCACAACAATTGATCTAGGAAAAGAAGATCGTTTCTTCCTGAGTAATAGAGATGGTAAAACATTAGATAGAGTTTTAGCTCATCATAAACGACAAAGATGTTTAGGGCTTACACCTCTTAATTTAGACACTGAATCTCAAACAATATCTCAATTTCGAACGGCATTTCGCAATCAAAAATCAAAAAAACGATAGTCAAATTTTTAATTGATAAATTAGCATTGCAATCAAAGCATTAAGGGGGAAACCTCCCCCTAGCATGGCAATTATCGAGAAAAGAATTACACCTATACGGTCCTCTATGAAATTGTCCCAGCGAAAACCATTGTTATTATTTATAGAAAAATCAAGATGTTATATTAAACACTTTAACGGTACTCCTTTTCATTAAAATTTATAATCAGAAACTGAGCCATACCTCACTTAATTACTGAAACAAAAAATTTTACAAAATGGGTGCAAGCAGTAATAATAAAGAAAGTTCATTCAAATTTGTATGCGTGGTTTTAGAATGATAAAGAAAGCCATTTTTTGGTTGTTACAATCGTATTTTTACTTAGTTCCTATCACACTTATTGTGGCGGGAGCGTACTTATTTGCTTGCTACATATCTGACTATTTTGGAATGCTTAGCCTTTCATGGGCTATTATCGTCTCGTTTTTCTTTTTGAAGTATAACAGATGGTATTAATGTCTTGCCAATCTATCTCTATAGATATTGTTAGCTTCAAATAAAACGTTTGCTATAATTTTAAATCTTACATAAAAAATAGTTTTCCCTAGCAGTTTTAATTGAGCTGGCTTTAGGTTCTTATTATAATATTCATATTTTCATTAATAATTAATGTAGGTTGTCGCCGTATTTTTACTGACATAATTTTTTAATAATAAAGATAAATGTCTTGTAGAGCACAATAGCAAATATAAAAGAAAATACTACCCAAGAGAGAACCCATAGATCATCAAAGTTCTCCTGATTCACATTGCCATAAATCCACTGCGAAAAAGCTGATGTAGCGTCAAGGCTGATGAATGTTGCAGGATCTATCAACCATGCGCCTAAGCAAAAAAGCACGATGAAAAGCCCTATTTTTGCAATGCTACAGACAAGGCTTATCATTTGTTATAACCTAAACTGAGCCAAATGAGAATTTTCTCTCAAAATTGTGATAGCTCGGTAGAATAGCCTTTCTCATGCATGTACTTGATAAGACGACTGTTGACAATATCAAGCCAATTCTGAGCAGACATATCCCAGCGTTCTGGTGCAAATTCACCATTATAGCGAGCCAGTAGCACTTCACACCTATCATCTTGGGCATTCAATTCGATTAAGTTTGCCAATAGCATTCTTAGAGAGAAAGCTGATGATGTACTAAGATATTCATTAAGAAGATTATCGAAGTCACAATTTTCATCAAAAATATCACAATCCTGACCGAAATAAATAGTAACTAAATTATCTAACTCACAGGTTTTTTCGATATTTGTATCCATCAATCTTCCTTAGGGTACTGGAAACGCTGTAACAACATAATAAATTTTATCACCAAACTGCCTGGATTCTATAATTAATCGTAAACCATACGCCTTTTTAATAGTAGTACTTCCTTTATCAATATATTTTCCGGTCGAAAAATAAAAGCGATGATCAAGCCGGAGTCTGGCTCCCGGATGCATATATTTTAACGCATTTTCAATCTGAAAACGCTTAACTGACAACGTTTCGGAAATTAATAGTTCAGCATGCTGCTTATTGAGAAAAGTACTAGCGCGAGCAGGTGCTCTTGGAGCTGCTAGTCGCGCTATCATCTGTTCTGTAGTCTGACCAACATGACGCGCGATTGTATGCCCCAGCGCCCCGCCTTCATGCTCCATCAGTTTAATCCGGCCAGAGTAAACTGATGCAACTCTTGCTGCACCTGCGGCGCTGGCAAAAGCAAGCGGAACCAGCAGATCAACCGTAACGCCGACTTTATATGCCGTCGCGCTATCGGCTCCAAGCTGTTCGGCGGCTAACTGAGCCAGCTGCGCTGTCGCAGTTTGCGACTCACGCCCGGTAATTACCTGGTTTAAAGATGTTCTGATGGTATCAAGGCTATGAGCACCTACGACTACACACCCTGCTTTGGATAGCATTGTGGGTTCTGGAACGACGCATAGCACACCCGCACCAAATGACTCAACTACACCGCCAACCACACCTAATCCTCCCCAAAGACGATTACTCCAGGTATCACCCTCACTCAATGTTTTCTTATGGAGAATTGCTGCCATTTGGACAGGAGAAAGAGCGATGGATACGCCTTCTTCACTAGCCATAGTAAATCCCTTTAATTGAACTCTAGGTTTACCCAAGCCTATCCCTTGCAAATATAAAGGTCAATGTGTCGTACTTGTAACAGGATCCTGTTAGATCGGATAAAAAATAACTTAACTGTTACAATTAACACCGTTCAAGCGGGTCTTCTTTAACTACAATCCCTCTCTGCCATTCTATACCTCTGCTCCATCTCATCCAGCGCCGCCTGATTTTCCAGCCCCCACTGGTACATCTGCTCTATCGGCTCGGCAAAGGTCCTGCCCAGCGCCGTCAGGCGGTAATCCACCTTAGGCGGAATAACGTCATAGACATGCCGGGTGATAAGACCGCGTTGCTCCAACTCCTTCAGGGTTTGAAACAGCATCTTCTTGGAGATGCCTTCGAGGCTGCGCTGTAGCTCTCCGGTGCGGGCGCGCTCGCCGGGCCAGTGGTAGAGCGCATGCAGCACCATCGTGCTCCATTTGACGGAGAAGAGATCCATCAGGCGTCGCGGAGGCGAGTCCGCAAAGAACATTAGCTTACCGTCTACCCATGCAGGCACTATTCACTCTCCGGGTTATGGTCACCATTTGGTGACTACTATCAATATCGAACCAACTTAATTAAAGTCTGCCGCCTTCCTTGAATAAAAGCACCCTATTTCCGAGGCACGATGAAAATTAATGCATTAGTCGCGACGGACGCGGCACAACCTCTCTCCAGCGGCCGGATTGTGCTGCGCCCGCTGCAACAGCAGGACGTGAAGATTGAGATCCTCTACTGTGGCGTCTGCCACTCCGATCTGCATATGGCGCGTAACGAGTGGGCAGTAAGCCGCTATCCGTTGGTGCCGGGTCATGAGATCGTTGGCCGCATCGTCGAGACCGGGGCGGCGGTCGATAAGTTTAAAGTGGGTGATATCGTCGGCGTTGGTGTGATGGTTGACTCCTGCCGGGAGTGCCACTTCTGCAAGCAGCAGGAGGAGCAGTATTGCGAGGCGGGCTTCACGGCAACCTATAACGGCATCGATAAATATACCGGAGAGAGTACCTGGGGCGGCTACGCGCAGAACGTTGTAGTCGATCAGGATTTTGTGGTGTCTGTACCGCAGCACCTGCCGCTGTCGGGCGTGGCACCGATGCTCTGCGCGGGCGTGACGGTCTGGTCTCCGCTGCGCCACTACAACGTCCAGGCTGGCATGCGCGTTGGCGTGGTCGGGCTTGGCGGTCTGGGTCACATGGCCGTTAAGCTGGCGAGTGCCCTGGGTGCAGAAGTGACCCTGTTTACTACCTCCCCGCAAAAAGGCGAGGATGCACGCCGGCTGGGGGCGCATCATGTGGTGGTGTCCCGCGATGCCAGGCAGATGGCAGCGGCTCAGACCTCGCTGGATCTGATCATTAACTGCGTAGCGGCACCGCACGATCTCGATCCCTACCTTGCAACGTTGAAAACGAACGGTCGTCTGGTACTGGTCGGCATTCCCGATCGTCCACATTTGGCCCCTGACGTTACGCCAATGGTGTTCCGCCGTTTAAGCATCAGCGGCTCGTCGATCGGTAGCATCAAAGAGACCCAGGAGATGTTGGATTTTTGCGGCAAACACAACATTACCGCCGACGTTGAGATGATTGCCGGTGAGGATATCGAACAGGCCTTTGCCCGCATGTTGAAAGGCGACGTGAAGTACCGGTTTGTGATCGATATGCAGCGAACCCGCTGGTAAATATCATCCAGGCATGGGGTAAAACAGGATGCGCTGATGAGAGTCTGTTGTAATTATTGACAACAGACCTGCGTGTTGTAATAATTTACAACACGCAGGGAGAGCGATTAAATGTCAGCAACACTGTATAAGAAATTTACACGTTACCTGGATGAAAAATCGTATATACAAATACTTATATGGGAAGTCGACCCAGCCATTTTAGGAAGCAAGCATGGTTTTAAGTACAGCATGGCCTATATGGTCTCTGGAACATGTGTAATGCGTTACGATAACGAGCGAGGCAAAGGCGATCATAAACACATTGGCGTTCATGAGTTCAGTACGACCTTTGTAAGTATCGACAGGCTGTTTGCTGACTTCCTTTCAGACGTAGAAACTATCCGTAAAGAGAAGGCATAACATGAAAACCGTAACGATTAAAATCGAAGCTATGAAAGATTTTTCGGCGGACGTCATGTCTGCTCTGAACGCAGCCGCCGCGGGGGAACGAAATACCGGTGATGATGTGATTTCGTTTCCTTCATGGGAGGTAATGCATAAGACGTTATCCCCCAACAGAATGGGGATCTTACTCTCTATGGCTGGCTTCGGTGAAATGACGATCCGCGACATTGCTGCTCGGGTAGGTCGCGATATCAAAGGCGTCCATACGGATGTTACCGCCCTGCTGAGTAATGGATTATTGGAAAAAGGCACTCGCGGCACGCTGTTTCCCTACGATGCAATCCATTTTGATTTTACTATCCGCGCCGCGGCTTAAACAGATAGCGAACAGTCACCCTCCCCTACGTCAGAAAGCGACAATCGAGCGGCGTTTCATCATCAGGCTAAAGACTTCCGGCGACGGATGCGGGGTAGCCACGGTGTTGAGGATAAAATCAACGCTCCTGGTGTGGGCCTGCATCTCTTCCGGGTTGCGGGAGACCACAACCTCATCCGCACCCAGCGTTTTTGCCGCTTCGCGCCTTGATTCGGACTACCGCTGGCATAATCTAGCCAGTCAATCACGCTTAATACGCTTATGAGTCAGACTCATGAATAGCGGCCTGGGCAGCTTTTACTATCTTCCGGCATAGCACACTTTCTGACGCTGGGCACTGAGAGGTAGCAAGGTCTACAGTCGTTTGCAGATCGCCCGGATCCAACGTTGAATCAATATGGCTTAGTACCCACGTTTCAAAAGCTGCATTCTGTCTAGTTAACACACTCAGCTTAGGTAACGTTTCCCATTTATCTACCAATAGACGGATAACTGCTTCAGAATTCCCTTCCGCAATACTGCCCTCATCGCACTGATGGAAACGTGTAAAGTTGTCATTCATTACCTGCCAGCTGGTAAGGTGATCTAGGGCCTGCTCTGCGGCTTCGGCATCCTTTGGAATACATAGCCCTGCTAATGCGTTACTACTTAGCAGTAGCGTCCCCATTAAAAACAGTATGATTTTGTTCATTAAAAGATATCACTGCTCCTGACAAAATTGCTTTACGTTACCGCAGCATGGCCTGAAAATGACCACCATTTAGTGCGCTGCAAAGTAATTCAGAGGATCATTGCTTATGGAACAAAGCCCCTCCTCTCTCGCCGCCTGGCTGCCGTATTTTTTTGCCGAGTGGCCACGTCGGGCGCTGGATACCCACCTAACGGAACCGCCCATCGTTGCCGTAGATGCCCAGCAGCTTAGCGCCTTTTTCACCGGCATAGCGCAGCCTCTTGCCGCGCTGCGGCACGGGACCTTTACCTTCGATCCGTGGGAGGTGGCGAAGCTTGGTCGTAACGAGGTACGCAACTCTGCGGTGCTTGCCTGGCTGCTCGATCCTTACGGCAACCACGGCTTTAGCGATCTGCCGTTGAAGGCGCTGCTCAGCGCCGTGCGGGAGTGCGGCAGAGAAGATGTCCCGGAGAACTTCACCCGCTACTGTCGCGTAAACGTGGAGACGTACCCCACCGGGGATGCAACCAACCGTGTTGATATTGAGATCGATGCCGATAACTTCTTTATGCTGATCGAAGTGAAGATAGACGCGTATGAGCAGAAGGATCAGATCCTCCGCTACATCGGCGAGGCAAAAAAACGCGCCGGAGAGCAGCCCTGGGCAGTAGTCTATTTAACCCCACAGGGGCGGGTGCCGCTCAGCGCGGGCGAAGAGGCTGACGTGCCCTGCCTCTCTTGGCGGCGGCTGGCAAGCGTGATGGCCCAGGCGCTGGAGCCTACCCGGCAACAGATCTTTGCCGCACCGGATGCTTCCCCCGCACGGCAGATGGCGGCCCACGCCGCGTTTCGCTTTCTTGACCGTATGCGTCGTTTTTAACAGGAACCATTATGTCACCCCTCAATAGTGAAGAGCGTCATGCAGGCACCCTCCTGCTTTCACAGTTTAAAATGTTCAACGAAGCCGTAGTGGTTTTTGAGCAGCAGATTGATCCGGCCATCTGGAAAGGAATCGATCTCTGCGCCGCAGCGTTTATTAAAGCCCGCGGCTGGGAGGGAGAGACCGATATTGCCGAGTCCGGTGCCTTCTGGTTCGCGCCGAAAGCGTGGAGGGTTGACGAAGAATATAAGTATTTTTATGAGAGCTTCTTTACCAGTCAAAATGACACAGACTACGGGCTGGCGCTACTCACCGGCTGCGGCACAGAGCAGGCACAGTTTGGCTTTCGCTTCCACCCTTCGAAAGCGATTTTTGGCCCGGACAGAAGACTCAAGGCGATAGCCAGCAATATTGACCAGGCCTCTCGCATCGCATTAAGCAAGCTGACATTTCAGGATCTCGGTAAAGGCGCATTCTTCCTGCCGGTCACGCTGGATCTCCCGTTAATGGCCGAGTGCTGGCAGGAGAACGGTGATTTTCCCCCCGATCATGCGCTTTTCACCCCGCTGCGCAGCGCGCTGGAGACGCTGGAAAAAGCCGTCCCGATTTTTGATGCTATTTTTGCCGCGGCGAATGATAATCTCTAGCGAAACGGTACTATTTCCTGTTCTCTTAATCACAACTACGCTTGAGTCAACTACCCAGGCGCACAGCGAAACGCCATGAACAAACCTATCAAACGGCTTGAGATCATAAAGAATGCCATTGAGCTGGAGGATGACGTCATCATCCATAGCCAGCTTGGCTGGCTGCAAAGCAATGCTCAGGATCCTGAGCTGGCGTTTATCGTTGCGGCGCTGGAGAAGAAGAACTACTCCGCGGCGTTACAGGCTATCGCCGCCTGGCTACAGAGCCAGCGGGCGGTGACCCAGTGGTCCGATCCTCAGGTGGCGGCCAGCAAGCTGGAGCTGAAGGCGCTGGAAGAGCAGATGCGGGAGCTGATCGATAAGCGCAACGCCCGTATTCAGATCCTCGACGACTTTAACGACAGCTATATGAAGCGTCTCGGGCCAATGATGGCGCAGATCCTGCGTCTTCGTCAGGCGCTGGCGGAGGCTACCCTGCGCAGGCAGCAGGCCGAGGCCCGGCGGCGTGAGGCAGACTACCTGCGCTGTCAGCAGTATATGGCCCAGGCCGTTGAGGAGCTGGCTTCGCTGACCCAGCGCTGGCGCAGCCTGCCCGCCAGCTCGTCGCAGGCGGCAGATACCCGTCGCCGCGTCCAGCAGCAAAACGCCCTGATCGCCTCCCTGCTGGCCGAAGCCCAGGAGCTGGAAAAAGGACTCATCCGCGAGGAGGAGCCAGCCCGCCAGGCGCGGGACGAGGCACGTCAGGAGTATGAGGAGTACCAGGAGCAGCAGCACGATGCCCAGGCCCGCTTTAGCTTTGAGCAGAAGCTCTCTCAGGACGAGCGGCAGGAGCTGAAAAAGCTGTGGCGGCAGGCCAGCAAGCTGTGCCATCCGGATCTGGTGGACGACGATCTCAAAGACGAGGCCAACGCCATGATGGTACAGCTTAACCAGGCCCGGCAGCGCGGCGACGTTGCCGCCGTCCGCTCGCTCTTCGCCCGCCTGCAAAAGGGGCTGGGGCCGCTGATGGCCAGCGACAGACTCAACGATCTCACCCGCCTGCGGGCGCGGATCGCGGAGGTGAAGGCCCATATCACCGGGCTACTGGCGGAGCTTAGCAAGCTGGAGGGCGAGAGCGCCTGGCAGCTGGTCTCTTCCTTAAAGGATCAGGAGGGTTACTTCGTGCAGCAGGAGAGAGCCCTGGCGGAGGTGTGCACCTCGCTGGAGCGGCAGGTCAGCGAGGCGCAGTACGACGCGGTGGCCTGACGCCGTTACTTAGCGTGCCAGTAGGCGGCAGCGCGCACCAGCTGCGGATCGATAGCGTCAGTCTCAAACCGGCGGCTGACGTTTTTCACGACCTTACCTTCCCCGGTCAGCCAGATATAGTAATCGTCTTGCGGGACGCTTACCTGTGCCAGACGCCGATCCAGCGCCTCTTCGCTATGACCCACAATCCACTCGATAGCAAAATCGTCAAGATGGGCGAGATACGCCTTATCGCCCTCGTCGCCGATGGTCACGATGGCCGTTACCTGCGGGCGTTCCGCCAGCTGGCGCAGTGCTTCCAGGCGGCGGCGCAGGGCGGGCATGCCGCTCTCGTCGCAGGCGTAGAGCTGCCAGGCATAATCTTCCGGCACTACCAGCGAACCGCGCGGCCCGCCAATGGTCAGGGTATCCCCTGGCTGAGCATTCTCGGCCCAACGGCTGGCAACGCCGTCGTCGTGAATGAAAAAGTCGAGGCTCAGTTCGTGACGGGCTTCGTCGTAGAGTGGGGTATAGTCACGTGAGGCGGGACGCACGCCGTCCCCCCAAACAATGCCCTCTTCCGTTACCGTCGGCGGCACAAACGGCTGGCCCGGCTCCGGGAAGAATACCTTGGTGTGATCGTCAAAGCCCCGGCTGCTAAAACCCGCCAGTGCCTCTCCTCCCAGCACGATACGCTGGAATCCTGCTCCGATGCGCTCCACGCGCAGCACCGTCAGCTCACGGAAGCGCAACTCATTACGCACGCGCTGCGGATAACGTCGATTTTGTTTCGTCATGTTAGCCATCTCAAGTGGAATACGATATATCTAAATAAATTTTAAATGATAATGATTGCTGATTAGAAAGATTGCAAGATTTTTTTTGATAGTGTTAGACAAGCAGTGATTTCAGAGCATAGACTTACTTTAGACATAATTTAGATATATCAAAAAAGGCTATAACTATGCACCATACTGAAGATCGTCCTCACCATCATCACGGCCACGGCGGCGGACGCCGTCAGCGCTTCTTCGGTCACGGCGAGCTGCGGCTGGTGGTGTTAGATATCCTGATCCGCAATGCCAGCCACGGCTATGAGCTGATTAAAGAGATCGAAAACCTGACCCAGGGCCACTATACCCCCAGTCCCGGCGTGATCTACCCGACCCTCGACTTCCTGCAGGAGCAGGCGTTTATTGAGATGAGCGAAGAGGAGAGCGGACGTAAGAGGATTGCCATTACCGAAGCAGGCCAGCAGTGGCTGGAGGAGAACCAGGAGCATCTCGTGCATATTCAGGAGCGGATCAAAGCGCGCGGCGTCGGGCACCAGCTACGCAAAAATCCGCAGATGAAACGTGCCCTGGATAACTTCAAAGCGGTGTTGGATCTGAAGGTGAACCATGAAGAGATCAGCCCCGCCCAGTTGAAACAGATCATCGGCGTGATCGACCGGGCGGCGCTGGAGATCTCCCAGATGGATTAAGCGGTCGCCTCTGTCTGGCTAACGCGGAATACCTTGATCAGGGCTTTCAGGTGCTGCGCCTGGTCGTTCAGCGACGCCGCTGCTGCCACGGACTCCTCCACCAGGCTGGAGTTCTGCTGGGTGGTGGCGTCGATCAGGCCAATGGCACTGTTAATCTGCGAGATTCCTTCCGTCTGCTCATGGCTGGCGTGGCCAATTTGCCGCAGAATGGTATCCATCTCTTCAACGTTGCTCACCATGCCGCTGATCAGCCCACCCGCTTTTTCCACCAGCGCCATCCCTTCCCGCGCCTGGGTCGTAGAGTCCTCGATTAGCTGGCGAATATCATTCGCCGATGAGGCACTTTTCTGCGCCAGCTGGCGTACTTCCCCGGCCACCACCGCGAAGCCGCGTCCGTGCTCGCCTGCGCGCGCCGCTTCAACCGCCGCGTTGAGCGCCAGAATATTGGTCTGGAAAGCGATGGCGTCGATCAGGTTGATGATGTCGGACATGCGGCTGGAGGTATCGTTAATAACGCGCATCTTCTCCGTTACCTGTTTCATCATCGCGCCATTGGTTTTTACCACCGTGGCCGCGTCGGCGGAGAGCTGGGTCGCTTCGGTAGTGTGGCTGGCGGTATTTTTCACCGTGGCGGTGATCTGCTCCATCGAGGCTGCGGTCTGCTCCACGGAGCTGGCCTGCTCTTCGGTGCGGGCCGCCAGATCCTGATTACCAGCCACGATTTGCGCAGCGGCGCTGGAGATATTCTCTGAGCCGTACTGCACCTCCTGCACAATCTCCAGCAGGCGGGTCTTCATGGCCATCAGTGCGCTAAGTAGAATGCCGGTCTCGTCGCGATGCTTCACCTCAATCGAATGAGTCAGATCCCCGGCGGCAATCGCCTCCGCCAGATCCACTGCCTGTCCCAGCGGACGGGTAATGGCACGCACAATGACGGTCCCCATCAGCACGGCGATAGCGATGCTGACCACCGCCAGCAGGATCAGCATCAGGCGGTTGGTATTGAAGTCGCTGTCGACCTGCTTACCCGCTTCGCGCATTCGCGCGTCCTGAATCGCGATCAGCTCCATCACCTTCTGCTTGTAGGCGTTCTGGATAGGTACGGTGGTGTTCATCATCTCCTGAACAGCGGCTTCCCGGTTACCAACCTTCACCGCCTCTAAAATGCGGAAGCGAGAGTCGAGATACTGCTGACGTACCCCACGCAGTTCAGTGAGGATCTTCTGTGCCTGAGGGTCATCGAGCTGTTTTGTCAGGGTATCCAGCAGCACCGTAATTTCGCCGCTGATACCAGTCAGCTGTTGCTGCATGCTGTCGTTCCACTTCCCTTCGCTATCCAACAGCATCAGCTGCTGAGTGCTAACAAAGGTTTGAAACTTGTCGATAAGCTGGTTCGCTTTAACCGTGGTGGGATAATCACTGTTCACAATAGTCTGCATGCCGTTATTTGCGCGGTTCAGGCTAAATAGTGAAAGGCAGGAGCTGGCTATCATTAATACAATAAAGAATCCAAATGCCAGAAATAACTTTGTCCCAATCTTTACGTCATGTAAGAACATATATACTCCATCAAAATGATTATCTTTAAGACGATCACGTTATCGGTAACGGAGCAGCTAACTTTATGACTTTGATCGCTTTTACAGACGATATATCCTTTGATAAATAGGCGTAGACTATTAATGGCAGAGCATCGATCGTTATATGAGCGCAAGCAGCACGATTTAACAAATATATTAAAAATCGATTACAAAATGGCAAAAAAAAGCCGCCCGATCGCGATCAACCTGGCGGCATGAATAAGCTGTGCTAATTAATGCAGAACGGTAACGGCATCTTCCAGACGGTTAGCGCGATGCTTAACCATCGCCGAAATTTGCGCGCTCTCCTCGACCAGCTCGGCATTCTTCTGCGTTATGCCGTCCAGCTCAGCCACCGCCCGGGTGAGCTCTGACAGCCCCGTCGCCTGCTCCGAGGTTGAGTGGCTGATCTGGGCAATCAGACGGGTCACGTTTTTCACCTGCTCCACGATATCATCCATGGTACGCCCGGCGGCGTGAACCTGATCGGCGCCGGACTGGACCTTGCTGGCGCTGGCATCGATTAACTTGCGGATATCATTCGCCGCGTTGGCGCTGCGGTTTGCCAGATGACGAACCTCTCCGGCCACCACGGCAAAGCCTTTGCCCTGCTCCCCGGCGCGGGCCGCTTCAACCGCCGCGTTGAGCGCCAGGATATTGGTCTGGAAAGCGATATCATTAATAAGCGATGTAATAGAGCCGATACGCTGCGTGCTGTCGGCAATGTCATCCATGGTTTTCACCACCGTCTGCATCGCTTCTCCGCCTTCACTCGCGGCCGTACTCGCTGCCATCGACAGCTTATCGACCTCGGCGGCGGTTTCGGAGTTGCTCTGCACCGACGCCGCCATCTGGTTCATGGTGGCCACGGTCTGCTGAACGTTGGTGACCGTCTGACGGGTGCGATCGTTAAGATCTTCATTACCCTGGGCCAGGCGTTCGCTGCCGTTACGCACGCTGGCTACCTGACCAGAAATATCATGAATTAACCAGCGGCACATCAGGCCCAGCTGGCCGACCGCGCGCAGGGTAAGCCCCAGCTCGTCGCTGCGGTTGAGATGCTCCACGCTGTTACGCTCGCCGGTGGCAACCTTCAGCGCCTGGCGCGCCACGTTCTCTACCGGGCGGACGATCTGCTGCTCGAACAGCAACGTCCCCAGCAGCATCACTACCGCACTGGCTGCCAGCGCGCTCCACCCGGCATGGCTTAACGTGAGCGAGGCCGCCAGTAGCGTAAACAGCACCGCCATCACGCCGCGTACTCGCCAGCGCAGCGGCATGGCTGGCAGCTTGCCGAGCCAGCTCTTACGCACCACCAGACCTTTGTGGATACGCCTGTTAGCCCGCCCCTCGTTCAGCGCCTTGTAAAGCGGTTCGACAGCGGCAATCTCTTCCGGTGTTGCCCGGTTACGGATCGACATATAGCCCGTGGTCTGGCCGTTACGCACTACCGGCACCGCATTTGCCCGCACCCAGTAGTGATCGCCATTCTTACGGCGATTTTTTACAATGCCGCTCCACGGCTCACCCTGCTGGAGCGTATACCACATATCGGCGAAGGCCGCTTTCGGCATATCCGGATGGCGCACCAGGTTATGCGGCTGACCCAGCAGCTCGTTAAGGGTATAGCCGCTCACCTGCACAAAGGTGTCATTAGCATGGGTTATGTAGCTTTGCAGATCGGTGGTGGACATCAGGGTAGTGTCATCGTCCAGGGTGTACTCGTTCTGGGTGACATAGCGTTGAGAGGACATGGCGGGCATTCCTTGCAGGTGTTATATGTTAATTTTTTAGACTAATCATTTTTCGGCGGTAAAAAATTTATCTTTAGTTGTTAAAACCGATCGCGATCGCAAAAAATTACTAAACCGCACTTTTTATGCGCTTTTCTAATATATTGATTTAAAATACTTTCAGAACGAAACTACCTAAAAAGGCGTATTCGCCCTGCCCGTTTGCGTAGCATGTCTTGCACTACGCCGGTGCAGTCGCTGCCGTAAGTCCGTAAAATCCATCAAAAATAGCCCAGCAGCTGCCCCCTGGCGATATCATTGGCATGATTAAATTTTGTGCAACTCTGTTTTTACCTGGTGTTTATCCCGATTTTTGCTACCCGTGCCGAAGTGGCGTAATCCCTGCAATAATTTATGCAGTATCGCGTGATACGCCATCCCCGGGAGCTCATTTTGAACAGGTTACCTTCCAGCGCATCGGCCCTCGCCTGTAGCGCACACGCCCTGAATCTCATTGAGAAGCGAACGCTTGATCATGAGGAGATGAAAGAACTTAACCGAGAGGTGATTGATTACTTTAAAGAGCATGTTAATCCAGGATTTTTAGAGTACCGCAAGTCTGTTACTGCTGGCGGGGATTACGGGGCCGTAGAGTGGCAAGCAGGAAGTCTCAATACGCTTGTCGACACCCAGGGACAGGAGTTTTTAGATTGCCTGGGTGGATTTGGCATTTTTAACGTGGGGCACCGTAATCCAGTTGTGGTTTCCGCCGTACAGAATCAGCTCGCGAAACAACCGCTTCACAGCCAGGAGTTGCTCGATCCGCTCCGGGCCATGCTGGCAAAAACCCTCGCTGCCCTCGCACCGGGCAAACTCAAGTACAGCTTTTTTAGCAACAGCGGCACCGAGTCGGTTGAGGCGGCCCTCAAGCTGGCGAAGGCGTATCAGTCGCCGCGCGGTAAGTTTACCTTTGTCGCCACCAGCGGCGCATTCCACGGCAAGTCTCTCGGGGCGCTGTCTGCGACGGCAAAATCCGCCTTCCGTAAACCCTTTATGCCGTTGCTGCCGGGCTTCCGCCATGTTCCCTTTGGCGATATCGAGGCCATGCGTACTCTGCTCGCTGAGTGCCATAAAACTGGCGATGACGTGGCGGCGGTGATCCTGGAGCCGATTCAGGGCGAAGGTGGCGTGATCCTGCCACCGGTGGGATACCTGCCTGCGGTGCGTAAACTGTGCGATGAGTTTGGCGCGCTGCTGATCTTTGATGAAGTGCAGACCGGCATGGGGCGTACCGGCAGGATGTTCGCCTGCGAGCATGAGAACGTGCAGCCGGATATTCTCTGCCTTGCCAAGGCCCTCGGCGGCGGCGTAATGCCTATTGGCGCGACGATTGCTACCGAAGAGGTGTTCTCGGTACTGTTCGACAACCCCTTCCTGCACACCACCACCTTTGGCGGTAACCCGTTGGCCTGTGCGGCAGCGCTGGCGACCATCAACGTGCTGCTGGAGGAGAACCTCCCGGCGCAGGCCGAGCAGAAAGGTGACATGCTGCTGGATGGCTTCCGCCTGCTGGCGCGTCAGTACCCGGCGCTGGTGCACGACGTGCGCGGGAAAGGGATGCTGATGGCGATTGAGTTTGTCGATAACGAGAGCGGATATAACTTTGCCAGCGAAATGTTCCGCCAGCGCGTGCTGGTGGCAGGCACGCTGAACAATGCCAAAACCATTCGTATCGAACCGCCGTTAACCCTGACGGTTGAGCAGTGCGAACAGGTGCTGAAAGCGGCCGGGCTGGCGCTGGCGGCCCTGAACGTCTCCACTGAAAAAGCCTGACTACGTTGGCCCCCGTTTTCAGATGGGGGCCAACGCCACTATTTAGTGAAAAAACGTAGGCTCTGAATAATGATGTTATAGAGCACTATCGCGACCAGCAGTGAACCACCGACGTTCACGTAAAACCAGAGATCGTCAAAATTGTCCTGGCTTGCATAGCCGTACATCCACTGTGAAAAATTCGATGTTGTCTCTTCGCTGATAAATGCCGATGCATCAATTACTTTTGCACACAGGCAAAAAAGAAGGGTAAAGAGCGCTGTTTTCGCCACCCTACGGGCAAGAGTTGCCATTGCTGATTACCTCAATAGAGCCAAACATCACGCGTAAATCCTCAGTCAAAATTAACCACTTATATTGTATGGTTTTTATCGATTGCATTTAGTACATTTCGTGCGCATCGCTAAGATAGCCTTGTGAATATCCTTCGCGCCATTCTTTGAATCCCATCACAACTGCTTCACGCGCCTTTTCCCTTTTATCTTGCGACGGCTAAATTAGAACTCATCCGACCACATAACAATAATTTTATACTGGAAGAGACAATGCGCTATTCGTCGCTGTTTGCCCCTCTCGATCTGGGCTTTACCACCCTAAAAAACCGCGTGCTGATGGGTTCGATGCATACCGGCCTTGAAGAGCGGCCCGACGGCCCTGAGCGCCTCGCCGCTTTTTACGCCGAGCGCGCCCGTCACGGCGTAGCGCTGATTGTCACCGGCGGCGTGGCTCCGGCGCTCTCTGGCGTGACGATGGCGGGTGGCGCGGCGCTGTGCGATGCCAGTCAGCTCCCGCATCATCAGTTAGTCACCGAGGCGGTACACCAGGAGGGCGGGAAAATTGCCCTGCAGATCCTGCATACTGGGCGCTATAGCTATCAGCCGCAGCTGGTGGCCCCCTCGGCTATTCGAGCCCCCATTAACCGCTTTACCCCTCATGCTCTGACCCACGATGAGATCCTCGCCCTGATCGAGGATTTTGCCCGCTGCGCCCTGCTCGCCCGCGAGGCGGGCTACGACGGGGTGGAGATCATGGGCTCTGAGGGGTATCTGATTAACGAGTTTCTCGCGGCCCGTACCAACCAGCGCGAGGATGAGTGGGGAGGCGATTACACTCGACGAATGCGTTTTGCCACCGAAGTGGTGCGCGCCGTTCGCCGGCGCGTGGGCAGCGATTTTATTATTATCTACCGCCTGTCGATGCTCGACCTGGTTGAGGATGGCGGCACGTTCGAGGAGACGGTGCAGCTGGCAAAAGCCGTAGAGGCCGCAGGTGCAACCCTGATCAACACCGGGATTGGCTGGCACGAGGCGCGTATTCCCACCATTGCGACGCCGGTGCCGCGCGCCGCTTTTAGCTGGGTGACGCGCAAATTGAAGGGCCACGTCTCGGTGCCGCTGATTACTACCAACCGGATTAACGATCCCGGCGTTGCCGACGAGGTACTGACGCGCGGCGATGCCGATATGGTGTCGATGGCCCGCCCCTTCCTGGCTGATGCAGAGATCCTGTCGAAGGCGCAGAGCGGCCGTGAGGCGGAGATCAACACCTGTATCGGCTGCAACCAGGCTTGCCTCGATCGGATTTTCGCTGGCAAAGTGACCTCCTGCCTGGTTAACCCCCGCGCCTGCCACGAGACGATCATGCCGATCGTTCCGGCGTTAACCACGAAAAAGCTGGCGGTGGTCGGTGCAGGCCCGGCGGGGCTGGCCTTTGCGGTGAACGCCGCCCAGCGCGGTCATCAGGTGACGCTGTTCGATGCCGGGGCAGAGATCGGCGGCCAGTTTAATATCGCCAAACAGATCCCAGGCAAAGAGGAGTTCTACGAAACCCTGCGCTACTATCGGCGAATGATCGATATTACCGGCATCCGTTTGCAGCTCAACCAGCTGGTCACCGCAGAGGATCTTATCGACTTTGACGAGACGATCCTCGCCTGCGGCATTGAGCCGCGGATCCCGCCGATCGATGGGATCGAGCATCCAAAGGTGCTGACCTACCTTGCGGTACTGCGCGATAAGGTGCCGGTGGGTGCGAAGGTGGCCATTATCGGCTGCGGCGGCATCGGCTTCGATACCGCCATGTACCTGAGCCAGCCGGGAGAGCCATCCAGCCAGAACATTGCCGAGTTTTGCGTGGAGTGGGGAATCGATACCAGCCTGCAGCAGGTGGGCGGCCTGCGTCCCGAGGGGGCATTGCAGCCAAAAAGCCCGAGACAGATTGTGATGCTCCAGCGGAAGCCAGGCAAACCCGGCGACGGGCTGGGAAAAACCACTGGCTGGATCCACCGCGCCACGCTGTTGTCGCGTGGGGTGAAGATGATCCCGGCGGTGAGCTACCAGAAGATCGACGACGAGGGGCTGCACGTGCTGATCGACGGCGAACCGCAGCTGCTGGCGGTGGATCATGTGGTGCTCTGCGCAGGCCAGGAGCCGCGCCGGGATCTGGCCGATCCGCTGCGGGCGGCAGGAAAAACGGTGCACCTGATTGGCGGCTGCGACGTGGCGATGGAGCTGGATGCCCGCCGCGCCATCTCCCAGGGAACAACGTTGGCGTTAGCGATTTAACATACGCCCGGTGACGCTGCGCTTACCGGGCCTACAAAACCACAAACCACTCCGCCGGAATGGCAATTAACGCCTGCGCGCCAGCTTCACCGCCTTCAGCACCACAAACTTGCTGTTGGTGGCGACGGTGGTGCAGTTGCCGAAGATCTTCTTCAGCTTATGGAAGTAGTCCAGGTGACGGTTAGCCACGATATACAGCTCACCGTTGGTTTTCAGGCAGCGGCGGGCGTGGTGGAACATCTCCCAGGCGATATGATCCGTCAGGGCGTGCTTCTGGTGGAACGGCGGGTTGCAGAACACCGCGTTGAAGCGGTATGGCTCTACGCCGGAGAGCGCGTTGTTGATCATAAACTCGCAGCGATCCTGCGCGTCGGGCATGTTGGTCTCGACGTTCAGGCGGCTGGAGGCCACCGCCATCGGCGACTCATCAACAAACACCACCTGCGCCTCGGGGTTCTTCTCCAGCAGGGTCAGGCCAATCACGCCGTTACCGCAGCCGAGATCGACAATCTCCCCTTCCAGGTTTTCCGGCAGGTGCTGGAGGAAGAAACGCGCGCCAATGTCCAGCCCGGTGCGGGAGAAGACGTTGGCGTGGTTATGGATAGTCCACGGCGTACCGTCCAGCGTCCAGCTCAGGGTCTCTTGCACATCGTTTAACGCCGGGGCGTTAAAGGTACAGTTCACCAGCCGCGCTTTTTTCCACGCCAGCGTGGTGGTGGTCGGGCCGAGGATCTTCTCGAACAGCTCCAGCGTCGAGTTGTGGATATCGCGGGCCTTGGTGCCAGCGATAATCCGCGTCTCTGGCGTCACGACCTGACGCAGGGCGCGCAGCTGCTGCTCCAGCAGGGCCAGGGTTTTTGGGATCTTGATCAGCACCACGCCCGGCGCGGCCGGATAGGCGGCGGTGCTGTCGAGGAAGGTGACGCTGCCCTCATCCAGCTCGTTGTGACGCAGGTTCTCTCGGGTCGCCAGCTCGCTTAAGTAGGAGTCGCCAATGCTGAAAGGCGTATGTTCCACCAACGCGCAGGCCAGCGCCCCAAACGTATCGTTAAAAATCAGGACCGGGCCGCTGATTTCGGTTTCGTCCAGCTGCTGCAGCAGATATTCATCGGCTGCTTCCCACGCCTGCAGCGGGTTGACGTCGTCCGTTTCCGGAAAACGCTTTAAGTTTAGTGAACGGAAACCGTTGTCTGAATGGCTCATCGGCCCTCCTGGATGGTAAAATTCGGTGTTGTCCCCTCAGCGGGGGCGTGAGTATACCCTTTTTTAACTGTTATCGCGGGGCAATAATGAGCAATCTTCTCTATCTCCAGGGCTATCCGGAAAATCTACTGGCCCAGGTGCAGTCGCTCATTGCGCAAAATCGCCTTGGCGAGGTGCTGGAGAAGCGCTATCCGGGCCAGCACAGCGTCACCACCGACAAGGCGCTCTATGGCTATATCCAGGATCTTAAAAGCGAGTTTCTGCGCAACGCGCCGCCGATCAACAAGGTGGCCTATGACAACAAGATCCACGTCCTGAAGAATGCCCTCGGTCTGCATACCGCCGTCTCTCGGGTACAGGGCGGCAAGCTGAAGGCCAAGGCGGAGATCCGTATCGCTACTGTGTTTCGCAGCGCGCCGGAGCCCTTTTTGCGCATGATCGCCGTCCACGAACTCGCGCACCTGAAGGAGAAGGAGCACGACAAAGCCTTCTACCAGCTCTGCTGCTATATGGAGCCGCAATACCACCAGCTGGAGTTCGATACCCGCCTGTGGCTGACGCACCGCTCCCTTAGCGATTTTGCGCAATAGCGCACTCGTTTTGTCATCCTGACATGCTACATTGGGCGGACTGTCCCCGATGGAGCATAAAGGATTTATGATACGTTTCGCAGTCGTTGGCACCAACTGGATCACCCGCCAGTTTGTTGATGCCGCCCATGAAACCGGCAAGCTGAAGCTAACCGGCGTCTACTCCCGCAGCCTTGAGCAGGCCGAGCACTTTGCCAGCGATTATCCCGTTGAGCACCTCTTTACCTCGCTCGACGCCCTGGCCCAGAGTGAATCTATCGACGCGGTGTATATCGCCAGCCCAAACTCGCTGCACTTCCCGCAAACCGAACTCTTTTTGCGGCATAAGAAGCATGTGATCTGCGAGAAGCCGCTGGCCTCAAATTTACAGGAGGTTGAGGCGGCCATCGCGGTTGCGCGGGAAAATGGTGTAGTGCTGTTTGAAGCGTTTAAGACCGCCGCCCTGCCCAACTTCCAACTCGTACAGCAGTCGCTGCCGAAGGTGGGCAGGCTGCGCAAGGTATTCTTCAACTACTGCCAGTACTCCTCACGCTATCCGCGCTATCTCAACGGCGAGAACCCCAATACCTTCAATCCGGCCTTCTCTAACGGCTCGATCATGGATATTGGCTTCTACTGCCTGGCTTCAGCGGTAGCGCTGTGGGGCGAGCCGCAGAGCGTGCAGGCCACCGCCAGCCTCCTGCCCAGCGGCGTTGACGGTCACGGCGTGGCAGTGCTGAACTACGGTGACTTTAGCGTCACGTTGCAGCACTCCAAGGTCAGTGACTCCTCGTTAGCCAGCGAGATCCAGGGGGAAGATGGCGCGCTGGTGATTGAGCACCTCTCCGAATGCCAGCGTGTGTCGTTTGTGCCGCGGGGCGGTAAGCCGCAGGAGATCACCCAGCCGCAGCATATCAACACCATGCTCTATGAGGCGGAGCACTTTGCCCAGCGGGTGGATGAGAACGCCGTTAACCACGCAGGACTTGAGGTGAGCCGCATTACCGCGAAGCTGCTGACCGAGATCCGCCGCCAGACGGGGGTGGTGTTTCCTGCTGACGACGAAGCCCGGCTCGACCAACCGGCGTAAAGGTATGTAAAACAGGAGGGGGCTGACGTTGACGCCCTCTCTGCTCTGACATATTTTGTTACTAGCAAAGGGGAGTAACTTCTTCGCCGGCAGGTCGTCATTACGATGCGTTTACGCATCCGGTCGCCGGGCATCCTGAACAGGGTGTAAGTGAGACCTTGCCGAAAGGCGAGGCCCTGTGCTCTAAAAACAAGCGGCTGCCGTCTTTCGACGTTGGCCGTTTTTGTTTTTACTGCAAGGAACTCTCTATGAATAGTGTCGGCACACCGCTCCTGTGGGGCGGATTCGCTGTAGTGGTTGTGATCATGCTGGCGATCGACCTTCTGCTTCATGGCCGTCGCGGCACCCATACCATGACCATGAAACAGGCGGCCGGCTGGTCGATCCTGTGGGTTACCCTCTCCCTGCTGTTTAACGCCGCTTTCTGGTGGTATCTGGCAAGCACCGAAGGACGGGCCGTGGCCGATCCGCAGGCGCTCGCCTTCCTCACCGGCTACCTGATCGAAAAAGCGCTGGCGGTGGATAACGTCTTTGTCTGGCTGATGCTGTTCAGCTACTTCTCTATCCCGCCAGCCCTACAGCGTCGGGTGCTGATCTACGGCGTACTGGGCGCGATCGTGCTGCGTACCATCATGATCTTCGCCGGTAGCTGGCTGATCTCGCAGTTCGAGTGGCTGCTCTACGTCTTCGGTGCGTTCCTGCTCTTTACCGGGGTCAAGATGGCGCTGGCGAAAGAAGACGAGGCCGGAATTGGCGATAAGCCGATGGTGCGCTGGCTGCGCAGCCATCTGCGCATGACCGATACCATTGAGAGTGAGCACTTCTTTGTGCGCCGCAACGGCCTGCTGTTCGCTACGCCGCTGCTGCTGGTGCTGATCCTTGTGGAGTTGAGCGACGTGATCTTTGCGGTGGACAGTATCCCGGCGATCTTCGCCGTCACCACCGACCCGTTTATCGTGCTGACCTCAAACCTGTTCGCGATCCTCGGTCTACGTGCGATGTACTTCCTGCTGGCGGGCGTGGCGGAGCGTTTTGCGATGCTGAAGTATGGCCTGTCGGTGATCCTGGTGTTTATCGGTATCAAAATGCTGATCGTCGATTTCTACCATATCCCGATCGCTATCTCGCTGGGCGTAGTCGGCGGTATCCTGGCGGTAACCCTGCTGATCAATGCCTGGGTTAACCATCAGAACGACAAGAAGCAGCGGCTCTCATAATCATTACACCCGGCGGCGCAACGCTGCCGGGTCTACACCTTGAATGGATCGATTCCGCGCTGCTGCATACGCCAGAAGCGGATGATGGTCAGACCGTTAACAATCAAAAAGCTACTCTCAATCAGCGTGCCGCCAATCGACCCCAGCCAGAAATTATGCGCTACCCAACAGGCGGTTGAGCACCAAAGCACACCGCGCATCGCTAACCCCTGGAGGCGGAACAGTGCCCATGTGCTGACCATGGTGCTAAACACCGGCAGCAGCTCCATCGCATGGTTAAACTTTGCCAGCCCCAGACCGCCAGTCAGCACGATAAACAGCGCCATCACCCACAGGCTGCGGGTACGCAAGGTAATCAGGGTGCGAATAGCATTGAGCAGAGCGCTCGATCCAGCCGGAAATGCCCCCATCAGGAAAAAGTGCACGCCGATAATAGCGCTATAGAGGGAGAGCTGCTTTTTAAACCGCCGCTCGTCGCGGTTGATAAAGGTCGTGATACCCACCACGAAGGCGATGACGCCAACGCCCTGGGCAAGCCAATATGCGGTCATAGGGTTCCCTGTCGCGTGATATAAAAAAACGGCGCTTCAGAAGCTGAAACGCCGTTTAACCTTACAGCCGAAGTGAACTACAGCGTCACACCACTCTTAAAGATCGCCAGCTCGCGGAACTCGTTGCGCTCGTTGCAGGTCTGTTTGCCGTTAGCGATCTCAACGATGGTATCCACGAACTCGGTCAGCACCTGCGGCATCAGTTTGCCATGGATAAGCTGACCGGCATCGAAGTCAATCCAGTGCTTTTTCTTCGCCGCCAGTTCGCTGTTGGTGGCGATTTTCACCGTCGGTACAAAGCCGCCGTAAGGTGTGCCGCGCCCGGTAGAGAAAAGCACCATGTGACAGCCCGCGCCCGCCAGGGCGCTGGTGGCAACGGCGTCGTTACCCGGCGCGCTCAGCAGGTTCAGACCGTGGGTTTTCAGACGCTCGCCGTAGCGCAGCACGTCAACCACCTGGCTGGCCCCTGCTTTTTGGGTGCAGCCCAGCGACTTCTCTTCCAGTGTAGTGATACCACCGGCTTTGTTACCCGGCGATGGGTTCTCGTAGATCGGCTGGTTGTGGGCGATAAAGTACTGTTTGAAGTCGTTCACCATGGTGACGGTTTTTTCAAACGTGGACTCATCGCGGCAGTGGCTCATCAGGATCTGCTCGGCACCAAACATCTCCGGTACCTCGGTCAGCACGGTAGTACCGCCGTTGCCGATCACGTAGTCCGAGAAGCGGCCCAACATCGGGTTGGCGGTAATGCCAGAGAGGCCATCGGAGCCGCCGCACTCAAGGCCAAATTTCAACTCGCTCAGCTTGCCCGGTTCGCGTTTATCATTACGCATCGCGTTATAGAGCTGGTGCATATGCTCGAGGCCCGCTTCCACTTCGTCTTCCTGATGTTGGCAGACCATAAAGTGGACGCGGTCTGGATCGAAATCGCCCAGCGTTTCGCGGAACACATCAACCTGGTTGTTCTCACAGCCGAGACCAATCACCAGCACTGCACCCGCGTTGGGGTGGCGCACCATGTTTTGCAGCATGGTGCGGGTGTTGACGTGGTCGTCTCCAAGCTGCGAGCAGCCGTAGGTATGGCTGAACAGGAATACGCCGTCGGTGCCTTCAGCATTCTGCGTCTCTTTTAAGAAACGGGTCTGGATCTGGCGAGCGATGCCGTTGACACAGCCAACGGTCGGCAGGATCCACAGCTCATTGCGGATCCCCACCTCGCCGTTGGCCCGGCGGTAGATCTCAACGTCACGATCTGCCGCCTGCGCCTGTACAGCCTGAAGATCGGGTTGATAGCTATACTCGTCCAGATCGCTCAGATTGGTGCGCGCATTGTGAGAGTGAATATATTCACCCGCTGCGATATCTGCCGTGGCGTGACCAATCGGCAGACCGTATTTCACCACGTTTTGCCCCTGCGGGATGGGCTGCAGGGCAAACTTGTGCCCGCGTCCCACCGGCTGGCGCAGCTGCACGGTGTGGTTATCGACACTGATTTCCGCGCCTTCCGCCAGGTCAGCCAGAGCGACTGCGACGTTATCTAGCGAATGGATCTTGATGTATTGCATATCAACCTCAAACGGCCTTAGTTCAGTTCAATCGCGAAGTAATCACGCGCATTGTTAAAGCAGATATTTCTCACCATCTCGCCCAGCAGCTGGATATCTGCTGGTGCTTCCCCGGCGGCGACCCAGCGGCCAATCATCTGGCACAGGATGCGACGGAAGTACTCGTGACGGGTATAGGAGAGGAAGCTGCGGCTATCGGTCAGCATACCCACGAAGCGGCTTAACAGGCCAAGCTGTGCCAGCTGGGTCATCTGACGCTCCATGCCATCCTTCTGATCGTTAAACCACCAGCCGGAGCCGAACTGCATTTTGCCCGGCATACCTTCCCCCTGGAAGTTGCCGATCATGGTCCCCAGCACTTCGTTATCGCGCGGGTTCAGGCAGTAAAGAATGGTTTTCGGCAGCAGGTTCTCTTCGTTCTGCTTGCTCAGCAGCTTAGATAGCTCTTCCGCCATCGGACGGTCGTTAATGGAGTCGAAGCCAACATCCGGCCCCAGCAGTTTGAACTGGCGCAGGTTGTTATTACGCAGCGCGCCAATGTGGTACTGCTGTACCCATTCGCGACGGGCATATTCTGCGCCGAGGAAGACCAGCACGGCAGTTTTAAACTGCGCCACTTCATGTTCGCTCAGGGTTTCGCCTGACAGACGACGTGCGAGAATGCTGTCCAGCTCGGCTTCGCTCGCTTCGGCAAACAGCACCACGTCCAGCGCATGGTCAGAGACTTTACAGCCGTGGGCGGCAAAGTGATCCAGACGCTTGGTCAGCGCGGATTGCAGATCGCTAAAGCGGCGGATGTCGGTATCAGAGACTTCTCCCAGCTTCGCCATGTAGTCGTTAAAGGTCGCCAGCTCGATGTTGAACGCCTTATCTGGACGCCAGCTCGGCAGCACTTTGATGGTGAAGTCGGTATCTTTAGCCACGCTGGCGTGATGCTCCAGAGAGTCGATCGGATCGTCAGTGGTGCCGACCATCTTCACATTCATCTGCTGCATGATGCCGCGCGCGGAGAATTTATCCTGCGCCAGCAGTTCGTTGCCCTGCTCCCAGATCTCATCGGCGGTCGCCGGAGAGAGCAGCTTACCTGTAATACCAAACGGGCGGCGCAGTTCGAGGTGCGTCCAGTGGTATAACGGGTTGCCAATGGTATGTGGTACGGTAGCGGCCCACGCGTCAAACTTCTCGCGGTCAGAGGCGTCGCCGGTACACAGGCGCTCAGGCACGCCGTTAGTGCGCATTGCACGCCACTTATAGTGATCGCCTTTCAACCAGATGTCATACAGGTTTTTGAAACGGTAGTTGTCCGCAATCTGCTGCGGCGGCAGGTGGCAATGATAGTCGAAAATAGGCTGATCTTTCGCGTAATCATGGTACAGACGGCGAGCAAATTCGGTATCCAGCAGGAAATCTTCGGTCATAAAAGCGGTCATTATCGCCTTCCTCTAAACGAGTGCGTTAGATGCGTACGTTCAATGCTGACAAAGTTATCACACCAATTTCTATAGACCGAAGATATTTTCGTGAGTTAGATCAATAAACGCTGACAAAAAAATTACCCTCAAGGGGGTAAACTCGCCGCTAACCCGCGCCAGCTCTGGCTTTGCTGGCGCGGAATAATGTCCACACAGAGAAAAGCGCTTTTGTGATGTCACTCACCTTTTAAAGTTGTATGACAAGTTATCTTTCTGCCGTCGCGAAACATATACCGACGGAATGCATTACAGGTGATTTATCACTGAGTTTACCGGTACGGATACCGACTTGTGCACGCACACTGATGGCAAGGTCCGGGCCGTTTCGGGAGTTACTCCCGGCTACGCCCCCCGTTACACCTCTCCCGGCTCGATCCGGAGGAGGGCCCGCCCAAGGCGGAAATAACATAACGATGAGGTTTTACATGCGTAAAATTAAAGGTTTACGTTGGTACATGATAGCGCTGGTGACGCTGGGCACCGTGCTTGGCTACCTGACCCGTAACACCATTGCTGCGGCTGCGCCAACGCTAATGGAAGAGCTGCACATCTCCACGCAGCAGTACTCTTATATCATCGCGGCTTATTCCGCCGCCTACACCATCATGCAGCCGGTTGCAGGCTACGTGCTGGATATTCTGGGTACCAAAGTAGGCTACGCCGTCTTTGCTGTGACCTGGGCAATCTTCTGCGGTGCTACAGCGCTGGCAGGCAGCTGGGGTGGTTTAGCGCTGGCACGTGGTGCAGTAGGTGCCGCTGAAGCTGCGATGATCCCGGCAGGCCTGAAAGCCGCCTCCGAGTGGTTCCCGGCAAAAGAGCGTTCTATCGCCGTAGGCTACTTCAACGTCGGCTCCTCTATCGGGGCGATGATTGCACCGCCGCTGGTGGTATGGGCAATCGTCATGCACAGCTGGCAGCTGGCCTTCATTATCTCCGGCGTGCTGAGCTTCGCCTGGGCGATGGCATGGCTGATTTTCTACAAACACCCGCGCGATCAGAAAAAATTAACTGAAGAAGAGCGTAGCTATATCATTGGCGGTCAGGAAGCACAGCACCAGACCAACAACGGTAAGAAGATGACCGTCTGGCAGATTCTGGGTACCCGCCAGTTCTGGGGCATCGCCCTGCCGCGTTTCCTGGCAGAGCCAGCCTGGGGTACCTTCAACGCCTGGATCCCGCTGTTTATGTTTAAAGTCTACGGCTTTAACCTGAAAGAGATCGCGATGTTCGCCTGGATGCCTATGCTGTTCGCAGACCTCGGCTGTATCGTTGGGGGTTACCTGCCGCCGCTGTTCCAGCGCTGGTTTGGCGTGAACCTGATCGTCTCCCGTAAAATGGTAGTGACCATGGGTGCGGTTCTGATGATTGGCCCAGGCATGATTGGCCTGTTCACCAGCCCGTACGTGGCGATTGGCCTGCTGTGCATCGGCGGCTTTGCTCACCAGTCTCTGTCTGGGGCGCTGATCACTCTCTCCTCTGACGTGTTTGGTCGTAACGAAGTGGCTACTGCTAACGGACTGACCGGTATGGCAGCCTGGACGGCGAGCACCATGTTTGCTCTGGTGGTCGGTGCGCTGGCTGACACCATCGGCTTCAGCCCGCTGTTCGCCGTGCTGGCCGTCTTCGACATCATGGGCGCTATCCTTATCTGGACCGTGCTGAAGAGCAAGTCCGCTGCCGAACTCGAAGAAGAGAAGCGAGCCGTCGGTGGCCCTGCCACGCAGCACTAGCTAACACCCTGTATTTAACCCAAAGCCGCCTGCACTATTCGGGCGGCTTTTTCATTACTGGTATGGTGAGAATTTAGGAAAAGTGGTATAACAAATATATCTATCCTGTCTCGCCTGGAGCGCATATGGAAATCACCGAATCACGCCGTTTATATCAGCAGCTGGCCGCTGAGCTAAAGAGCCGCATTGAGGCCGGCGTGTACCTTGTCGGTGACAAACTGCCCGCCGAGCGTTTTATTGCCGATGAGAAGAGCGTTAGCCGCACCGTGGTGCGCGAAGCGATCATCATGCTGGAAGTGGAAGGCTACGTCGAAGTGCGCAAGGGCTCGGGTATCCATGTCATCTCTAACCAGGCGAAATATCAGCAGATTCCCGATGAGTCCATGGAGTTTGCTAACTACGGTCCGTTTGAGCTGTTACAGGCTCGCCAGCTTATTGAAAGTAATATTGCCGAGTTTGCCGCCACCCAGGTCACCAAGCAGGACATCATGAAGCTGATGGAGATCCAGGATAAGGCGCGCCAGGAGAAGTGCTTCCGTGACTCAGAGTGGGATCTTCAGTTCCACGTTCAGGTTGCGCTAGCCACCCAGAACACTGCTCTGGCAGCAATCGTGGAAAAAATGTGGACTCAGCGCACGCACAACCCATACTGGAAAAAATTGCACGATCACATTGATGCGCGCACCGTAGACAACTGGTGTGACGATCATGACCAGATCCTTAAGGCGCTGATTCGTAAAGATCCACATGCGGCGAAGGTGGCAATGTGGCAGCACCTGGAGAACACCAAGCTGATGCTGTTCAATGAAACCAGTGATGACTTCGAGTTCAATGCAGACCGCTATCTGTTTGCTGAAAATCCGGTGGTTCACCTCGATACCGCCGCAACCGCCGTGAAATAACATCCATCTCTTTTTGCTGCGGGCGCTGGTGCGCCTGCGCTGTGCAATCAATAACATAACGCGGTCAGTAACCGTATAGAGTGTCAGCCTGTGTAAATACCTTTGTCACTCCCTTCCCCGGCAAGCAAAATCAATTCCTAAAATACGTATTTTCAGTGACGCAGATCTCTGGCGTTTGTTACAATTAGATGCAATTTCTCTCCAGCGGCGTTAACCCCGATATTCGTTAACCGATGTACCAGGAACACTGAATGGAACTATTTACCCAGTTACTGAACGCTTTATGGCACCAGGATTTCGAAACGCTGGCGAATCCTTCCATGATCGGCATGCTCTATTTTGTTTTATTTATGATCCTGTTTCTGGAAAACGGCCTGCTGCCGGCGGCATTTTTACCGGGTGATAGCCTGCTGGTGCTGGTCGGCGTTTTAATTGCCAAAGGGGCGATGGGCTATCCGCAAACGATTTTGCTGCTTACCGCCGCCGCCAGCCTCGGCTGCTGGGTAAGCTATATCCAGGGGCGCTGGCTCGGCAACACGCGTATCGTGCAGAACTGGTTGTCACATCTGCCCGCACACTACCATCAGCGGGCGCACCATATGTTCCATAAGCATGGGCTCTCGGCGCTGCTGATTGGCCGCTTTATTGCCTTTGTGCGCACCCTGCTGCCGACCATCGCCGGTCTTTCCGGCCTGAATAATGCTCGCTTCCAGTTCTTCAACTGGATGAGCGGCCTGCTGTGGGTGGTGATCCTCACAACCTTTGGTTACCTGCTGGGCAAGACGCCCGTGTTTCGCAAATATGAAGATGCGCTCATGTCCTGCCTGATGCTGCTGCCGGTGGTGCTGCTGGTGGTTGGGCTAGTTGGCTCGCTGTTCGTTTTATGGAAGAAAAAATATGGAAATCGGCAGTAATCGACGTACGCGACGCACACTCATTCATCAGTGCGCCTTTGCGCTGGCCGCCGTTATGCTCTTTACCCTGCTCTTTGCTGCCTGGAGTACTCTCCAGCAGCGCGAGTCGACGCTGGCCATTCGTCCGGGTAACCAGAGCGTCAGCGTACCGGACGGCTTCTCCGTCTGGCACCACCTCGACGCTAATGGGATCCGTTTCAAAAGCATTACGCCGAAAAATGACACCCTGGTCATTACCTTTGACTCCAGCGCACAAAGCGCGGCGGCAAAAGTGGTCTTAGACCGCACTTTGCCGCAGGGCTATATCATCGCCCTTCAGGACGACGACGACCAGACCGCAGCCTGGCTTACGCGCCTGCGCGATACCCCTCACCGTCTGGGTTAACCTTCTACTAATCCGAATCTTTTCACTTACTTTGGTGATCTTCGCGTTTACTTACTATGCTTGAGTAGACGGGAACAGTGTCACTCTTTTACTGACTGCAATAGGGAAAGTTATAAGAATGAGATACCGCATCGTACTGGCGTTAAGCCTTTTATCTTTGAGTGCCGCTTCACAGGCCGTATCGCTTTGCCAGGAGAAAGAACAGGATATCCTGCGCGAAATTAGCTACGCCGAAAAGCATAACAATCAGCGCCGCGTTGACGGACTGAATACTGCACTCAAAGAGTTAAAAGCCAACTGCACCGACAGCAAGCTGCGCGCAGATCACCAGAAAAAAATTGCTGAACAAAAGGAAGAGGTTGCTGAACGCCAGCAGGATCTGACTGAAGCACAGCAAAAAGGCGATGCGGATAAAGTGACCAAACGTGAACACAAGCTGAAAGAGGCGCAGGAAGAGCTGCGTACGCTTGAGGCCCGTGATTATTAAAGGAAGTTACCACTCGCTCAACTGGAGAGAATTATGTCTAAGTCTAAAGATACTACTGCCGATCATCTGCGCGCTGAGTTGAAATCCCTGACGGATACCCTGGAAGAGGTATTAAGCAACTCTGGGGATAAATCGAAAGAAGAGTTGAGTAAGCTGCGTACTAAAGCAGAGCGTGCTCTGCACGAAAGCCGCTATCGTCTGGGTGAAACCAGCGATGTCATTGCCAAGCAAACCCGTGAAGCCGCCACGCGCGCCGATGAATACGTGCGCGAGAACCCGTGGACTGGTGTAGGGATTGCAGCTGCCGCCGGCGTAGTGCTGGGCGTGCTGCTGACGCGTCGCTGATTATGGCTGACTTACGTCAAACAAACGGGCCAGGGAAAAGCGTCCTGGGTATTGGGCAACGCATTATGACCATCCTCGTTGAGATGGTCGAAACGCGCCTGCGGCTGGTCGTGGTGGAACTGGAAGAAGAGAAAGCAAACGTCATCCAGATGCTCCTGATGTTGGGGCTCACCATGCTGCTGGCCGCCTTTGGCCTGATGAGCCTGATGGTTCTTATCATCTGGGCTATCGACCCTCAATACCGTCTTAACGCGATGATCGCTACCACTGTGGTTCTGCTGGTAGGCGCAATCATCGGCGGCTTCTGGACGCTGCATAAGGCCCGTCAATCGACTTTCCTGCGCCATACGCGAGACGAGCTGGCTAACGATCGTTCTCTGCTGGAGGAGGATAAATAGTGAGCAGTAGTAAAGCGGAGCGCCTAAAACGCAAAGCAATGCTGCTAAGCCGGATCCAGCAGCAGCGCCTTGATTTGACCGCCAGTCGTCGTGACTGGCTAGAGACGACGGGCGCTTACGATCGTGGCTGGAACACCTTCCTCAGCCTGCGGTCGTGGCTGCTGGTAGGCAGTAGCCTGTTGGCGGTACGCACCGTTCGCCATCCCAACATGATGCTGCGTTGGGCGAAACGTGGCTTTGCCGCGTGGAGCACCTGGCGTCTGGTTCAGACCACCCTCAAGCAGCAGCGCCTGCGTTAATCACCATCATGCACCGGCCCACGCAGTGTGTAGGCCGGTGCAAGTGGAGCGCCGGTCGGCGTAGCCGCATAGCTCTCAATCATATTATTTGATAAAGATTGACAGTTTTCCTTGCTAACAATCCTCTCCTGCCGCGTTTATTATCCTCTCCATTGACAGCGAACGAGCCGCATGTGCCCGCCAGCGCTCGAAAAACAACATTTTTGAACCTTAGGGTTTTATGGAGAGTAAAATGAAAAAATTAGAAGATGTGGGTATTCTGGTTGCGCGTGTTCTGATGCCCATTCTGTTCATTACCGCTGGCTGGGGCAAAATCACCGGTTATGCTGGCACGCAGCAGTATATGGAAGCGATGGGTGTACCGGGCTTCATGCTGCCGCTGGTTATCCTGCTTGAGTTCGGCGGCGGTCTGGCGATCCTGCTTGGTTTCCTGACCCGTACCACCGCGCTGATTACCGCCGTTTTTACGCTGCTTACCGCGTTCCTGTTCCACAGCAACTTTGCTGAAGGCGTGAACTCCATCATGTTCATGAAAAACCTGACCATCGCAGGCGGCTTCCTGCTGCTGGGTATTACCGGTCCAGGCGCGTTTAGCATCGACCGCGTTCTGAATAAAAAGTGGTAAGGCTTCTATACTGAAAGCAATTCAAGGCGGGGAGAGCGAGCTCTTCCCGCTTAACATTTTCCGGCAGTAAGGAGAGCACCATGGGACAGCTTATTGACGGCGTCTGGCATGACGTCTGGTACGATACAAAGTCAACCGGCGGACGGTTTAAACGCTCGGAGTCCGCGTTCCGTAACTGGCTAACCGCAGACGGCGAAGCAGGCCCGACCGGCGAAGGCGGCTTTGCACCTGAGAAAGATCGCTACCATCTCTACGTCTCCCTCGCCTGCCCATGGGCGCACCGCACGCTGATCCTGCGCACGCTGAAAGGCCTTGAGCCGTTTATTGACGTATCGGTGGTCAACCCCCTGATGCTGGAGAGCGGCTGGACCTTTGATGATAGCTTCCCTGCCGCCACCGGCGACAAGCTCTATCAGCACGATTTTCTCTATCAGCTCTATCTTCACGCCGATCCGCACTATACCGGGCGCGTTACCGTGCCGGTGCTGTGGGATAAGAAAAACCACACCATCGTCAGCAATGAATCTGCAGATATTATTCGCATGTTCAATACCGCCTTTGACGCGCACGGCGCGAAAGCGGGCGACTACTATCCGCCGGAATTGCGGGCGCAGATTGATGAGCTGAATAGCTGGATCTACGACAGCGTGAATAACGGCGTCTACAAAGCCGGGTTCGCCACCAGCCAGGAAGCCTATGACGAGGCGGTAGAGAATGTCTTTGCCTCGCTGGCCCGCCTTGAGCAGATCCTTGGCCAGCACCGCTATCTCACCGGCAATCGCCTGACAGAAGCGGATATTCGCCTGTGGACGACGCTGGTGCGCTTTGACCCGGTCTACGTGACACACTTTAAGTGTGATAAGCACCGGATCAGCGACTATCTGAACCTTCACGGTTTCCTGCGCGACATCTATCAGCTGCCGGGCATTGCCGAAACTGTGGATTTCGCCCACATTCGCAATCACTACTACCGCAGCCATAAGACCATCAACCCGACTGGGATCATCTCCATCGGACCGTGGCAGGATCTGGACGAGCCGCACGGGCGCGATATTCGCTTCGGCTAAGCCATCAGGGCACCTTCAGGGTGCCCTTTTTATTTGCTATTTCCCTGCAAAAAGCTTCGGGATCTCCCGCAGACACCAGGCCTTCGCCTCACCCATGCTGTCGCGCCGCCAGGCCATAATGATATCCACCTCGCTGGTAGACTCCGGGCTGACCACCCGCAGACGCCCTTCGGCAATATCCTGCTCCACCAGCGGGTAAGGCATGGTGGCTACGCCTAGCCCGGCCAGCAGCGCGTTGCGTTTATCCTCCAGGCTACTTACCGTCAGGCGCGGCTGCTTGTCCAGCAGCTGTACGGTAAGCACCGGGCGCTCGCGGGCGGTATCGGCCACCGCGACGCCGCGATATTTCACTCGCGTCACCTCGGAGAGCGGCTCTGGCTCCTGGTGGATGGGGTGATCCGGCGCGGCGACGTAGACGTTGAGAAGGGTATAGAGCTTGCGCGAGTTGATCTCTGACGACGAGCGGAAGTGCATATCTGGGGCGATAACGATATCTGCCCGACCCTGCTCCAGGCGCTCCCACGCCCCTGCCAGCACTTCGGTAATAATGGAGAGTTGAGTATTGGCTTTCGTCGCCAGCCGCTCTACCAGCGGGAAAAACGCGGGCGTGGGGACCAGCGCTTCGCTCACCAACGTCAGGTGCGTCTCCCAGCCACGGGCCAGCGCTTCGGCATCGGTAGTCAGCTTGTCGGCGGCCTCCAGCAGCACGCGTCCCCGCTCCAGCAGCATGCGCCCAACGTTGGTAAATTTTGTCCGATGTCCGGAGCGATCGAAGAGCACCACGTCCAGCTCCTCCTCCAGCTTCTGCATGGTATAGCTCAGCGCGGAAGGTACACGGCCCAGCTCATCCGCCGCTGCGGCAAAACTGCCGCGTCTGTCTATAGCATCCATCACGCGTAATGCTTCGAGCGTCAACGCTCTCTCTTTAGCCATCTCGTTCTCATTCAGGAAATTTGAACATACCGGGCAGAATATCTGGCTAACAATGCAGCGTCCATACCTTTACCATTGATTTAGTGTAAAGAGAGGTCAGAATTATGATTACTACCAGAACAGCCAAACAGTGTGGACAGGCAGATTTCGGATGGCTGCAGGCCCGTTACACCTTCTCCTTTGGACACTACTTTGATCCCAAGCTGTTGGGCTATGCCTCCCTGCGGGTGCTAAACCAGGAGGTGCTCGCCCCCGGAGCGTCGTTCCAGCCGCGTACCTATCCTAAAGTGGATATTCTCAACCTGATCCTTGAGGGTGAAGCCGAGTACCGCGACAGCGAAGGCCATCATGTGCAGGTAAAGGCGGGAGAAGCGCTGCTGATCGCAACCCAGCCGGGGATTAGCTATAGCGAACACAACCTGAGTAAAGATAAGTCCCTGACACGGATGCAGCTCTGGCTGGACGCCTGCCCTGAACGCGAGAACGCACCGATGCAAAAGATTGCCATCGCGGGCCAGCAGCAGCTGCTGGCTTCCCCTGACGGGCATGCTGAGAGTATGCAGCTTCGCCAGCAGGTCTGGTTGCACCATATTGAGCTGGACGAGGGCGAGCAGCTCAGCTTTCAGCTACATGGCCCGCGCGCCTACCTGCAATCCATTCATGGTAGGTTCCATGCCCTGACGCCCCAGGAGGAGCAGAAGGCGCTTACCTGCGGCGACGGAGCTTTTATTCGCGACGAGGCAAATATCACGCTGGTGGCGGATACGCCGCTGCGAGCTCTGCTGGTCGATTTGCCGGTATAGCTGAGATGCCGGGCGGCGGCTTCGCCTGACCCGGCCTACGTCGCTAGGCTTTGTGCGCCATAATGTCGATGATCTGCCGGTCGGTGGCCTGCATAGCGTGGCAGGCCAGGGCGCAGAGGTTAGCGATCGACTGTTCGACGTCGTGCGCCACAATCCCCTCATTGCCGGTCACGGCGGTCTCATCCAGCGCCATCAGCACGGCTTTCCACGCTGACGAGACGCTGGTCGATACTTTCATCGCGCAGCTGTTGGATGCGCCATCGCAAATCATACCGCTGACGTCGCCGATCATACTGCTGATAGCCCGCGCAAGGGTGTCGTAGTGTCCATCCATTAACCACGCCATCCCTGCCGCCGCCCCCATGGCTGCCGTCGTCGCGGCGCAAAGCGCGGAGAGGCGTGGCAGCTGGTAGTGGATGTAGATCGCGCTAAGATGGGAAAGCATCAGCGCACGGGCCAGCCGCTCTTCGCTCTCACTTAAAGACTCTGCCACGACCACAACCGGCAGCGTGGCAGCGATCCCCTGGTTACCGGATCCCGAGTTGCTCATTGCCGGCAGCGTCGCGCCGCCCATTCGTGCGTCCGATGCGGCGCTGGTGCGGATCACAATCGCCGAAGAGAGATCCTTCGCCAGCAGGCCGCGATCGGACTGTTTTTGCAGCGTGGTGCCGATGTGCAGACCCCACTCCCGCGCCAAACCTTCCCGGGAGAGCGCATCATTCAGGCGGGCCGCATCAAGAATAAAGCGGATCCGCTCAAACGGGACCTGCTCAATAAAGGCCAAAATGTCGCGCAGCGTTGTCTGTGACAGCGCCACCAGCGGATCCTCATGGCCCTCTTCTACCTGGTCACTAAGCTGAAAAACCGTCTCGCCCTGCTTTTCGATCCTGACAATGCGGGTATGATCGCCCTCGATCGTTACGCTGGCGTCGCTATCTGCCGTGTAGACACAGGCGCGGGCGTAGAGGATCTCGGCGCACGGCTCCTGTAGCCTGACGCATACCCGCCCTTCGGCAAGCATTGCTTTAGCATCCGCTATGGCCTGTGGCGATGCGGCTTTGAGTACCTCCAGCCCGGCGGCGGCATCGCCTCCGAGCGCGCCGAGGGCAGCGGCAATCGGCAGCCCCACCATGCCCGTTCCCGGCACGGTGACTCCCATACCGTTTTTCAGCAGGTTAGGCGAAACATAACACTCCACGCGCTCGATCCTGCCGGAGAGCTGTGCGGCGGCCGTCGCGCTGGCCAACGCCAGCGAAACCGGCTCGGTACAGCCCACTGCGGGTTTAACTTCCTGGCGGACAATCTGAATAAACCGCTCCCATTCCGGGTTCCATTTTGCATCTGACATAATAGCGTCCATCTGTTTTATTAAGTGAATAGCATCAGGCGAAGGCCAGCAGCGGTGAAATACAGAGCAGCAGGCCGGTAATAATAATGATCTTCAGCGACAGGCCTTTGTACTTATGCAGGGCCGGTACCTTATAGACCAGCCAGGCGGGAATTAAGCAGCCGATCAGGCCGAATATCGGGCTACAGATAGAGGTGAAGCTCAGCACCGGGGCATTCAGCACAATGGCGCTCCAGGCCAGCAGGATAGCGAAGATCATGATCCCGCCCTGGACATACTTTTCATCAAACTGCCGGGTCGGGAATTTACGCCGCAGCAGGTTCATAACGATCCCTTGGGTCGCTTCACGGAAGCCAAGATAAACACCAAAGAAAGCGGTCATTACGGCAAAGATATTTAAAATAACGCTGACCACTTTTACCCAACCTGCACCGTCGCCGCTGATAAACTGGGCGGCGATAGCCAGCGCGGAGATATTCTGCTGGTAGGCTTTTACCGCTTCATCGTGACCCATCGCCAGGGTGAATGAGACGGCGTAGAAAAAGACGGTAACAAACAGAATGGCAAAGGCGATATTCATCGCCCGCAGGGCCTTATAGCGAGCAACTTCAATGGATTTCTCTTTAGCACGGTAGGAGATAACCATGGGACTGAGGGTCTGGATAAACAGAATGGACGTCAGGGTAAAGGGCAGCGTAATAATGGCGTTCTTCACCAGCAGGCCAGCGGGTGGCAGCGTCCCGGCATTGTAGAGATGCCATAGCCCTACCATGCTCAGGCCGAGGGCCGCAACCACCAGCAGCTTGGTCAGCACCATCAGGCTTGAGACCTTAAACAGCAGCTTCTCACCGCGCGAGGAGATGGCGACCAGGATGCAGATCAGCACCAGGCCATAGAGAGGGTTATCGGAGAGCAGCCCTTGGGTAACACCAAAGGTGTGAAGGTAGGAGGCGCTGTCGTTGGTGATGGCGGTGGAGTAGACGAACATCCAGATCACCAGCATGATAAAATAGAGCACACCTAATAATACGCCCCAGTTTTTACCTAAATAGCCGCTAATGACGCTGGGATAATCTTTGCACTCCGGCGACTCCGCCAATGTATTAATAAATAGCCGCTGGAAGAGATACATTGCCGGGTAGCCAATAATGGAGGAGAGCAGAAATACCCACAGCCCCATTAGTCCCACCTGCACCGGTAAAAATACAATACCCGCGCCGATGGCCATACCGATACTCATAATAACCCAGCCCGTGTCGGTGCTGTCGAATTTAACCGCCTCGCGCCACGCCTGCTCCGTCATGCCCGCTTTTTGGGCTGCTGATGATGTGCCTTGCATCACATCACTATTATTAGTAATCATAACGCTCTCGCTTATTAGTGTAGGGACAGATTTTATTATCGATTCCGCTAATATCGCGGCTCTTGGTATAAATTTATCGTAAGCATGAAGCGGGAGAAAAACTTGGCTATTACTTAATGTGAATGCGATAATTTGAGAAACACCCGCTGCGTTTGCATCTGAATTAATAAAAATATTCTAACGCGGGTGTATGTGTGAAAGGGATCACGCAAGGTTTTATCCCATAAAATGCCGGGCGGCGCTGCGCTTGCCCAGCCTACAGAACATGCCAGACCGTAGGCCCGTGTAGGCGGCAGCCGGGTAGATAAAAATGTGGAATCGAATGGTAAATGATATCGAAAACGCGGTGACCGAGTGGTATGACGCAACCTATAACAGTAAACCGCTGTTCGCCAACACCAGGCCTGGGCTGACGCCTGAGACAAGCCTGTCTACTGGCAAGTACCCCTGGGCGCGTGAAACGGGGGATGAGATTATGAAAGACTATTTTGAGCGCTTCAACGTTGATAGTAGCCTCTTCAATTTCCTCTCATACTGGCCTTATGAAAAGGGAATGCTGCCTAACTTTCTTCGCCCAACGTCTCAAAGGGTCCCGGAAGTGCAACCTAAACCGCTTACGCTTCAGATGCTGATTGAGTCAGCAAAAGCGGGCCGCTGGCTATATGACTGAGCCTGATTTGTTGTGACGTTAAAAACAAAAAACCCCGCCGAGGCGGGGTTCTGTGTAAAGAGTGAAACTGACCGATAAGCCGGGTTCTGTCGTTGGACAGTCATTCATCTAGGCCAGCAATCGCTCACTGGCTCAAGCAGCCTACCCGGGTTCAGTACGGGCCGTACCTTATGAACCCCTATTTGGCCTTGCTCCGGGTGGAGTTTACCGTGCCACGGACTGTTACCAGCCGCGCGGTGCGCTCTTACCGCACCCTTTCACCCTTACCTGATCCCACTTGCGTGGGCCATCGGCGGTTTGCTCTCTGTTGCACTGGTCGTGGGCTGTGACACCCCCCAGGCGTTACCTGGCACCTTGCCCTATGGAGCCCGGACTTTCCTCCCCTCCGCCCGTCTCCCCCGAAGGAGGACGACGACGAAGCGGCGACTGTCTGGTCAGCTTCGGCGCGAAGTATAGAGGGTTTACGTCCCGCTGTCACCCCCGTGTCAACATCCCGACCCGCAGGGTGGCGGCAATGTTGCGTGAAGCGCGGTAGATATTGTCGAATGCGCCGCGGAAGGCCTCTTCCAGCGTGCCGATGCTGGTCAGCACGCTAAACACCGCATCGATGCCATACTGATGAACTACGCCCACGTCATGGGTCAGACTGCCCGCAATGCCAATCACCGGCTTGTGGTATTTCTTAGCCACCTTCGCCACGCCCACGGGCACCTTGCCGTGAATACTCTGGCTGTCGATGCGACCCTCGCCGGTGACCACCAGCGTACAGTCATGAATATGCTCTTCCAGGTTCAGCGCCTGGGTAACGATCTCAATGCCGCTCTTAAGCTCCGCGCCCAGGAAAGCCATCAGCGCCGCGCCCATGCCGCCCGCCGCGCCTGCGCCCGGCACCGCTTTAACATCCACGTGCAGGGATTTTTTAATCACGTCGGCATAGTGGCTGAGGTTGTTATCCAGCTCAACGATCTGCGCGTCGGTCGCCCCTTTCTGTGGGCCAAAGATATGTGATGCGCCCTGCTCCCCCGTCAGCGGGTTGGTCACATCGCAGGCGACGCGGATAGTGCATGAGGCCAAACGCGGATCCAGCCCGCTAATATCGATGGTGTTGAGGCTCATCAGGCTACCGCCGCCGTGGCCAATCTCGGTACCGTTGGCATCGCACAGCTTCGCGCCCAGCGCCTGAACCATACCGGCGCCGCCGTCATTGGTGGCGCTGCCGCCGATACCAATAATGATATTTCGCGCACCGTGCTCCAGCGCATGCAGGATCAGCTCCCCGGTGCCGCGCGAGGTAGTAATCAACGGATTACGTAATTCAGGAGGAACGAGAGCCAGCCCGCTGGCGGCGGCCATCTCGATAAACGCTGTGTGACCGTCGCCGGACATGCCCCAGCGAGCGTCTACGCGCTCGCTCAACGGGCCGGTCACCGACGCCGTATGCTCCGCGCCCTGGGTAGCGGCGATCATCGCCTCAACCGTGCCTTCGCCACCGTCGGCGACCGGAACGGAGACGTAGTGTGCATCCGGAAAAATTTCCCGAAATCCTTTTTCTATCGCCTGGGCTACCTCGGTAGCAGACAGGCTTTCCTTGTAAGAGTCTGGGGCGATTACGATTTTCATATCAATAGCCTGTTACTGCACGCGGCATAGATGCCGGGCGCGTCTCCGCGCCCGTTTTTTATTAGCGAGAGATTTCCACTTTCGCCAGTTTTTCGTAGTAGCACGCAAGGGCGCTATGGTCGTCGTTGCCGTGACCGTCAGCACGCAGCGCCTGCATCATCTCCATCACCGCTGCGGTCAGCGGCAGCTGCGCGCCCACGCCGTGAGAGGTATCCAGCGCGTTGGCCAGATCTTTGATGTGCAGATCGATACGGAAGCCCGGCTTGAAGTTACGATCCAGCACCATCGGCGCTTTCGCTTCCAGTACGGTGCTGCCGGCCAGGCCGCCACGGATTGCCTGGAACACCAGATCCGGGTTTACGCCAGCCTTGGTCGCCAGACTCAGCGCTTCAGACATGGCGGCAATGTTCAGCGCCACGATCACCTGGTTTGCCAGCTTGGTAACGTTGCCCGCGCCGATGTCGCCGGTGTGCACCACCGAGCCCGCCATCGCTTTCAGCAGGTCGTAGTATTTATCGAACAGCGCCTTGTCGCCGCCCACCATTACGGAGAGCGTGCCATCGATCGCTTTCGGCTCGCCGCCGCTAACCGGCGCATCAAGCATCTGCACGCCTTTCGCCTGCAGGGCGTCGCTGATTTCACGGCTGGCCAGCGGGGCGATGGAGCTCATGTCGATCAGCACGGTACCCGCTTTCGCCCCTTCGATAATACCGCCTTCGCCCAGCGCCACCTCTTTCACATGCGGGGAGTTTGGCAGCATGGTGATGATCACATCACACCGCTCGGCAATCTCTTTTGCCGTTGAGGCAGTTTCTGCACCGGCGGCAATTACTTCAGCAATAGCCTCAGGATTACGGTCAGAAACCACCAGCGAGTAACCGGCTTTAATGAGGTTTTTACTCATTGGTTTACCCATGATGCCCAGGCCAATAAAACCAACTTTCAGTGTCATATTGCGTCTCTCTCTCTTGTTCGGTGGTGGTTATTTCTTAAATGAATCAGCTAAACGCTGGGTCCCGGCGCGGAATACGCCCAGGTCACTCCCTACGGCAACGAAGGTTGCGCCCCACTCCAGGTAACGGCGCGCATCGGCCTCTACCGGCGCGAGGATGCCGCTCGGCTTACCGTGCGCTTTCGCACGGGCAAAAATGTGCTGAATGCAGCGCTGTACTTCCGGGTGCGATGCGTTGCCTAAGTGGCCCAGCGCGGCAGCAAGGTCGCTTGGGCCGACGAAGATCCCGTCCACGCCGTCGGTGGCGGCGATGGCATCAACGTTATCCACGCCCTGCTGGCTCTCAATCTGTACCAGAATGGTGATGTTTTTATTCGCCTGGCCAAAGTAGTCCGGCACGGTGCCAAACATGTTGGCGCGATGGGAGACCGAGACGCCGCGAATGCCTTCCGGCGGATAGCGGGTTGAGGCCACCGCCAGCACGGCCTCCTCTTCGCTCTCGACAAACGGGATCAGGAAGTTGTAGAAGCCGATATCAAGCAGGCGCTTAATGGCAATCGGATCGTTAGCCGGGGCGCGAACCACCGGCGCGCTGCTGCTGCCCTTGAGGGCCATCAGCTGCGGGATAAAGGTCGTGACATCGTTCGGCGCGTGTTCGCCGTCGAGTACCAGCCAGTCAAAGCCCGCCAGGCCCAGCACCTCGGTGCTGATCGGGCTTGCCAGCGCGGACCAGCAGCCAAACTGAATCTGATGCGCTGCCAGCGCAGCCTTGAATTTGTTTGGGAAGATATCGTTAGTCATCATCTATACCTTGAAGTAACCGTTGCTTAATTCCGCAGTTCCATACGCTTGATGTCGCCCACCACGAACAGGTAGCAGAACATCGCCATCAGGGCTGAACAGCCGACGAACACCAGAGCAGCGTTAAAGGAGTGCAGCTCGCTGACCAGGTAACCAATTACCAGCGGGGTGACAATGGAGGCCACGTTGCCAAACACGTTAAATACCCCGCCGCACAGTCCAACAATCTCTTTCGGCGCGGTATCGGAGATCACCGGCCAACCGAGGGCACCAAACCCTTTTCCGAAGAATGCCAGAGCCATCAGCGTGACCACCAGAGTGGTGTTATCGGTGTAGTTACACAGAATGATGCTCGACGCCAGCAGCATGCCCAGCACAATAGGCAGCTTACGCGCCAGGGTGATGGTTGCGCCACGTTTGATCAGGTGATCCGAGAAGACCCCGCCCAGCACGCCGCCTGCAAAGCCGCACAGCGCCGGAATGGAGGCCACGAGGCCCACTTTCAGAATCGACATCCCTTTCTCCTGCACCAGGTAGATAGGGAACCAGGTGAGGAAGAACCAGGTGATGGTGTTGATAAAATACTGGCCGAAGAACACACCCAGCATCATGCGGTTGGTCAATAATTGCTTGATGTAGTGCATTTTAGGCCCAGCAACTGCCGCACCCGGCTTTTTATGGTCCATATCGACCACCGCGCCGCCCTTGGTGATGTACTCCAGTTCGTTGGCTGACATGTTCGGGTGGTCGGTAGGATTATGGATAAACTTCACCCACATGCCGGTCAACACAAAGCCAATCACGCCCATCACCGTAAACACATGCTCCCAGCCCCAGGCAAAGGTCAGCCAGCCCAGCAGCGGGGAAAAGAGTGCCAGAGAGAAGTACTGGGCAGAGTTGAAAATAGCCGACGCCGTACCGCGCTCTTTGGTCGGGAACCACGCGGCAACGATGCGGGCGTTCGCCGGGAATGAGGGGGCTTCAGAGAAGCCAAGCATAAAGCGCATGATGAACATCGACACGCCAGCCCAGGCCAGCGGAAAGACGTCAACAAACCCTTGCAGGAAGGTGAACAGCGACCAGAAAAAGAGGCTGTAGGTGTAGACTTTCTTCGAACCGTAGCGGTCCAGCAGCCAGCCGCCGGGGATCTGCATCAGCAGGTAAGCCCAGCCGAAAGCGGAGAAGATATAGCCCATGGAGACGGCGCTGAGCTGCAGCTCTTTGGCCACTTCGGTCCCGGCGATAGAGAGGGTTGCGCGGTCCGCATAGTTAATCGCCGTAACGATAAAGATAATGAGCAAGATTAAATAGCGGGTAGGCATACCCTTTTTTGACTCAACGGCAGTATCCAATATCATTTATTTATCCTCGGGCACGGTAATCTATTTTTATATTTTTATGAGGTGTATTTTCCTGATTATTTATCGATAGCAGGCAATATCAGTTAACTAACCAGATGCAATGAAATCGTGAATCAGTATAATCAGGCCTCAACCATCCCGCATTGTATCCATGCTCAATTAAAACGGTGATTTTGGCGATTATATTGAGCATATGCACAACTCTCTGGGCGCTGATCCACAGATTTAGGCATTAGCCCTGCCGCCGGACCTGCTACAACAATAATGAGTGATCTGGATCACATTCTTAACCGGGAACTCCTGACACTATTTATTCCATAGCAATGTTGTTTATTTCCGATAACAAGAAACACGATACGCATTTCCCCGTTTTTGTTATCCCATACCTGGCGGAGAATACTGGACAATGGCCGACATCGAAATTAGACAAGAATCGCCAACGGCGTTTTATATTAAGGTTCATGAAACCGATAACGTAGCGATTATTGTCAATGACAATGGCTTAAGAGCCGGGACCCGTTTCCCGGATGGGCTTGAACTGATTGAGCATATTCCACAGGGACATAAAGTCGCGCTGGTGGATATTCCCGCACACGGCGACATCGTCCGCTACGGGGAGGTGATCGGCTATGCGGTGCGCGATATTGCCCGAGGCAGCTGGATCGACGAATCCACCGTAGCGCTACCGACAGCGCCGCCGCTGGAGACCCTGCCGCTGGCAACCAAAGTGCCGGAGCCGCTGCCTGCCCTTGAGGGTTACACCTTTGAAGGCTACCGCAACGCCGATGGCAGCGTCGGTACCAAAAACCTGCTGGGGATCACCACCAGCGTGCACTGCGTCGCGGGGGTGGTGGACTATGTGGTTAAAATCATTGAGCGCGATCTGCTGCCGAAATACCCCAATGTGGACGGCGTGGTTGGCCTGAATCACCTCTACGGCTGCGGCGTGGCGATCAACGCTCCGGCAGCGGTGGTGCCTATCCGCACTATCCACAACATCGCCCTGAACCCCAACTTCGGTGGTGAGGTGATGGTGGTCGGCCTCGGCTGCGAGAAGCTTCAGCCGGAGCGCCTGCTGCAGGGAACGGAAGACGTGCAGGCTATTGCGGTAGACAGCGCCAGCATCGTGCGTTTGCAGGATGAGCAGCACGTCGGCTTCCGCTCGATGGTGGATGATATTCTTCAGGTTGCCGAGCGCCATCTGATCAAGCTGAATGCTCGCCAGCGCGAAACCTGCCCGGCTTCAGAGCTGGTCGTCGGGATGCAGTGTGGGGGCAGCGACGCCTTCTCTGGCGTAACGGCCAACCCGGCGGTGGGCTATGCCTCTGACCTGCTGGTCCGCTGCGGTGCGACGGTGATGTTCTCGGAAGTCACCGAGGTGCGCGATGCTATTCATCTGCTCACCCCGCGCGCTATCAACGAGGAAGTGGGCAAGCGCCTGCTGGAAGAGATGGCCTGGTACGATAACTATCTCGATATGGGCAAAACCGACCGCAGCGCCAACCCCTCTCCGGGCAACAAAAAAGGTGGCCTGGCGAACGTGGTTGAAAAAGCGCTTGGCTCCATTGCCAAATCGGGGCAGAGCGCCATCGTGGAGGTGCTTTCGCCGGGCCAGCGGCCAACTAAGCGCGGTCTGATCTACGCGGCGACGCCTGCCAGCGACTTTGTCTGTGGTACGCAGCAGGTCGCCTCCGGGATCACCGTTCAGGTGTTCACCACCGGGCGCGGTACGCCGTACGGCCTGGTGGCGGTGCCGGTGATCAAGATGGCGACCCGTACCGAGCTGGCTAACCGCTGGTACGATCTGATGGATATCAATGCCGGCACGATCGCGACCGGGGAAGAGAGCATTGAGGACGTGGGCTGGAAGCTATTCCATTTCATCCTTGACGTCGCCAGCGGCCGCAAGAAAACCTTCTCGGATCAGTGGGGCCTGCACAACCAGCTGGCGGTGTTTAACCCGGCTCCGGTAACGTGATAGAACGATTGTAAACTCCAAAGGCCGGGTAAGCGCGATGCTGCCCGGCTTTTATATTAATAACAAAATTTTGTTATCTAACTCATCCTATTGAATTGCTTAACCTCGCTGTCCCCCACACCTTTTGACCTAAAGCAACGTTTCAATATAACCCATAGGTTATATTGAATTTATAACTTCCAGGGTATAGGATGAACCAAATGTGGGAAGTCGTTACACGAGATTTGTTTGAGCATTGGCTAGCCATTCAAAATGATAATGTTCAGGAAGAAATATTAGCCATTTTAACAGTTTTGGAGCTCGAGGGGCCTATGCTTGGCCGACCATACGTGGATCACATCAAAGGTTCATCGTATCCCAATATGAAGGAGTTAAGGGTACAGGTTGACGGGCATCCATTTAGAGTCTTTTTCGTATTTGATCCGGTCCGAAGAGCCATTATTTTGTGTGCAGGTAATAAGAAGAGCGAAAACGAAAAATTGTTCTATAAACGTATGATTAAGTTAGCCGATGCTGAGTATAAATCGCATCTGCTTTTACTGGAGGTCAAAGAAAATGGCGACGCTTAAACAGTTGCTTGCACAACGCTCACCGGAAAGCCAGGAAAGGATCGCCGCGCGTGCAGCAGAGGTCCGTCAGGAAATTACTCTTGCGAAACTCCGGGAAGAGCTGCATGTATCGCAGGTACAGCTTGCTGCCGCGCTTGGCATTTCTCAGCCTTCTGTCGTTAAAATGGAGAAGGTAGATAACGATCCAAAACTCTCAACGTTAAAGCGCTACGTGGCTGCGCTGGGGGGTGAATTGACATTGGATGTTACCTTACCTGACGGTAAGCGGATCGCGTTACACCTCTAACAAGGCCTAACTTCGCCCCTATATAATGTTTTGCCGGGCGGCACTGCGTTTGCCCGGCCTACGCTACATCAGCAATTTCTTCCGACATTCTTCCGACATTTCTTCCGACACGCTGAATGTCGGTAATCTTACCCCTGCTGCTCCAGGGCGTGCTTATAGAGGGCATTTTTCTTCACGCCATGGATCTCGGCGGCCAGCGCGGCGGCTTTTTTCAGCGGCAGCTCGGCCTGAAGCAGTGCCAGAGTCCGCAGCGCATCGGCGGGCAGATCCTCTTCCTGAGCCTTATGCCCCTCGATAATCAGCACCATCTCCCCTTTGCGGCGGTTTTCATCTTCCTTCACCCACGCCAGCAGCTCGCCGATGGGCGCGCCATGAATCGACTCCCAGGTCTTGGTTAGCTCGCGGGCCAGCACGACATAGCGGGATTCACCCAGCACGGTGCAGATGTCCTCCAGGCTATCGAGCAGGCGATGGGTAGACTCATAAAAAATCAGCGTGCGCGGCTCGGCCTCCAGCGCTTTTAACGTATCGCGGCGGCCTTTTGATTTGGCAGGCAGAAAGCCTTCATAGCAGAAGCGATCCGACGGCAGCCCGGCGGCGCTGAGGGCGGCAATCGCGGCACAGGGGCCAGGCAGCGGCACTACGCGGATCCCCGCCTCGCGGCAGGTGCGTACCAGGTGATAGCCAGGATCGTTGATCAGCGGCGTCCCGGCGTCAGAGACCAGGGCGATGTTCTGCCCCTCTTTCAGCTTCGCGACCAGCGTCTCTGCCTTCTGCTGCTCGTTATGATCGTGAAGGGCAAACAGGCGGGCGCTAATGGCAAAGTGCTGCAACAGCAGGCCGGTGTGGCGGGTATCCTCTGCGGCAACTAAATCAACGCTTTGCAACACGGTCAGCGCGCGCTGGGTGATATCAGCCAAATTCCCGATAGGAGTGGGTACAATATAGAGCTGACCTTGAGAATTCTCAGCCGATTCGTGTTGTTTCATTGTTTCATCCGTATTGCCGATTTAATATTGAGCATTGCGTAAAAAATATCACTGGATACAGAATGGTACAGTCAACATTTTTCCGTTTAAAAGCAGCGCGTTGTCTGCCCGTCGTGCTGGCCGCCCTGCTTTTTGCAGGCTGTGGAACACAGACGCCAGACCAGAGCAGTGCCCATATGCAGGGCACGGCGCAGGCGGACTCTGGCTTCTACCTAAGTCAGATGCAGCACAGCACAGATGATACCAAGACCAACTGGCAATTACTCGCCATTCGTGCCCTGCTAAAAGAGGGCAAAAGCCAGCAGGCAGGCGAGCTGTTTAACCAGCTGCCGCAGGAGCTGACCGATATCCAGCGTAAAGAGCAGTCGCTGCTGGCCGTCGAGCTTAAGCTAGTACAGAAGGATTTTGCCGGTGCGCAGGCGCTGCTGGCTAAGCTGAAGCCTGCCGATTTCGAGGGTAACCAGCTGGCGCGCTACTGGCAGGCGCAGATTGACGCCAGCCAGGGCCGTCCGTCGCTGACGCTGCTGCGGGCCTTAATCGCCCAGGAGCCGCTGCTGGCAGCAAAGGATAAGCAGAAAAATATCGATGCCACCTGGCAAGCGCTCTCTTCCATGACGCCGGAGCAGGCGCAGGCGCTGGTGATCAACGCCGATGAGAATGTGCTGCAGGGCTGGCTCGATCTTCAGCGCGTCTGGTTCGATAACCGTACCGATCCGAATATGCTGAAGGCGGGCATCAGCGACTGGCAGACCCGCTATCCGCAAAACCCTGGCGCGAAGATGCTGCCAACGGCGTTAACCAACGTGCAGAATTTTAAACCCGCTTCCACCAACAAAATCGCCCTGCTGCTGCCTTTGAACGGCCAGGCCGCGGTCTACGGTCGTGCTATCCAGCAGGGCTTTGAGGCGGCGAAAAACGGTGTGCCTGCTGTGAGCGGCCCGGCAACGCCGGTTCAGGTTGCCCAGGCGGCGACAACGGGAAGTGCCGACGTCGTTAGCCCCTCTCAGGCTCCGGTGGATGAGCTGACCCAGACACAGCCTGCCGAACCGGTAGAGGCCCCACCGGCCGCGCCCGAAGCGACCCAGGCACCCGCACCCGCTGCGCCCGTTGAGACCGCTGCGCCCGTAAACGCCGCTGAGACGCAGCCGCAGCCTGCCGCGACGCCAGCGGCAGCCAGCGCCCCGGCGAATCCGTCTGCCGATCTGAAAATTTACGACACCAGCTCGCAGCCGCTCGACCAGATCCTCAACCAGGTCCAGCAGGATGGGGCCAGCATCGTGGTCGGCCCGCTGTTAAAAGGTAACGTTGAAGAGCTGATGCGCAGCAACACTGCCCTTAACGTACTGGCCTTGAACCAGCCGGAGTCGGTAGAGAGCCGGGCAAATATCTGCTACTTCGCCCTCTCGCCGGAGGATGAAGCCCGCGACGCCGCTCGCCACATGTGGGATCAGGGCCGCCGTGCGCCGCTGCTGCTGGTTCCGCACAGCTCGCTGGGGGATCGGGTGACCACCGCCTTTGCCGAAGAGTGGCAGAAGCTGGGGGGCGGTACCGTGCTGCAGCAGAAGTTTGGCTCCACCGCTGAACTGAAGATGGGCATTAACGGCGGGTCTGGCATCGCCCTGAGCGGCACGCCAGTCACCTCCAGCCTGCCGCAGCAGCAGGGCGTCACTATTGGCGGCCTGACCATCCCTGCCCCACCGACTGAGGCGCAGATCACCGGCGGCGGCAACGTCGATGCGGCCTATATTCTGGCGACGCCGAACGAGATCGCGCTCATCAAGCCGATGATTGCCATGCGCACCGGCAGCCACAGCAGTGCTGCCCTCTATGCCAGCTCACGCAGCGCGCAGGGCGGTGCAGGCCCGGACTTCCGTCTTGAGATGGAGGGGCTCCAGTTTAGCGAGATCCCGATGCTGGCAGGCAGCAACCCTGCGCTGATGCAGCAGGCGCTGGGCAGCGTCAATAATGACTACTCGCTGGCACGCCTGTATGCCATGGGCGTTGATGCCTGGGCGCTGGCTAACCACTTCGCCCAGATGCGCCAGGTTCCCGGCTTTGAGATCAGCGGCAACACTGGCGATCTCTCGGCGACTCCCGACTGCGTGATTAACAGGAAGTTATCATGGCTCAAATACCAGCAGGGGCAGATCGTCCCGGCCAGTTAAGCCGTAAACAGACCGGCGACGCGTGGGAAGCAACGGCGCGCCGCTGGCTGGAGGGCAAAGGACTGCGCTTTGTCGCCGCCAATGTGCGTTCGCGCGGCGGCGAGATTGACCTGATTATGCGTCAGGGCCCCACTACCGTGTTCGTTGAGGTACGCTACCGTAAGACAGCCCGGTACGGCGGCGCAGCGGCCAGCATCACCCGCAGCAAGCAGTTGAAACTCTTATCGGCGGCGCGTTTGTGGCTCGCCCGGCACAATGGGAGTTTTGACACTGTGGATTGCCGGTTCGATGTGATAGCCTTCACCGGAAATGATGTGGAGTGGATACAAGACGCCTTTAACGACCACTCATACTAGCTGACATTATAGGGATCACCGTGCTCGAAAGAATTAAAGTCTGCTTTACGGAAAGTATTCAAACCCAGATTGCGGCGGCGGAAGCCCTGCCGGATGCGATCTCCCGTGCAGCCATGACGCTGGTTCACTCCCTGCTTAACGGTAACAAAATCCTCTGCTGCGGCAACGGCACCTCTGCCGCCAATGCCCAGCATTTTGCTGCCAGCATGATCAATCGCTTTGAAACCGAGCGTCCGAGCCTGCCAGCGATGGCACTAAATACCGATAACGTGGTCTTAACCGCGATCGCCAACGAGCGACTGCACAATGAGATCTATGCCAAACAGGTGCGCGCGCTAGGCCATGCCGGTGACGTGCTGCTGGCGATCTCTGCCCGGGGCAATAGCCGGGATATCGTGAAAGCCGTTGAGGCCGCCGTGACGCGCGATATGACTATCGTGGCCCTCACCGGCTACGATGGCGGCGAGCTGGCGGGTTTACTGGGGCCACAGGATGTCGAAATTCGTATTCCGTCCCACCGCAGCGCACGCATTCACGAGATGCATATGCTGACGGTTAACTGCCTTTGCGATCTGATTGATAACACGCTTTTCCCTCACCAGGATGATTAAGGAGTAGACATGAAGGCATTTTCGCCCCTTGCGGTAATACTCTCCGCGCTGCTGCTTCAGGGATGTGTCGCAGCGGCCGTGGTTGGCAGCGCTGCCGTAGGCACCAAAGCAGCCACCGATCCGCGTACCGTGGGCACGCAGGTTGATGATGGAACGCTGGAGCTGCGCGTCAACAGCGCGCTGGCTAAAGATGAGCAGATTAAGAAAAGCGCACGCATTAACGTGACCGCTTACCAGGGTAAAGTCCTGCTGGTCGGCCAGGCACCGGATACTGAGCTGGCCTCCCGCGCGAAGCAGATAGCGATGGGCGTCGATGGGGCAACCGAGGTCTATAATGAGATCCGTCAGGGCCAGCCAATCAGTCTGGGCACCGCCTCGTCAGACACCTGGATCACCACCAAAGTCCGCTCCCAGCTGCTGGGTAGCGATCAGGTGAAATCGTCAAACGTGAAGGTAACCACCGAAAACGGCGAGGTGTTCCTGCTGGGGTTGGTAACAGAGCGTGAAGGCCGCGCCGCCGCCGATACCGCCAGCCGCGTGTCCGGCGTCAAGCACGTGACCACGGCGTTTACGTTTATTAAGTAAGTATTGATAAGCCGGATGGCGCAGCGTCATCCGGCGTTTTTCTTATAGCAGAGCCAGCGCCCCCACAATCACTCCACTCACTGCCACCAGCCCACCGGTTAGCCACAGCGCTTTCGCCGGGAAGGATTTGCGCAGCATAATCAGCGACGGCAGGCTCACCGCCGGCAGCGTAATCAGCAGAGCCAGCGCGGGAGCCATGCCCATTCCGGCCATCATCATGGTCTGCACGACAGGAATTTCTGCTGCGGTTGGGATCACAAACAGACAGCCGACGATAGCCATCGCTACGACCCACATCAGCGAGTTGTCGATAGCGCCATCGGCGTGAGGGAAGAGCCAGACCCGCGCCGCACCCAGCAGCAGCACGGCCAGAATGTAGACCGGGATAGTGCTCCAGAACAGCGTCCACAGCGCCCGGCCCCAGCGAGCCATAAATCCGCCCTGCGGCTCGGCGGCGATGGCCGTCTCAGGCAGGGGCGACGGCCGGTCGCTCTCTTTCACCCAGCGCTGTACCAGCAGGGCAACGCCAGGCACAATCGCCAGACCGGCTAGCAGACGAATCAGGGCAAAATGCCAGCCCAGGACAAAACCCATAAATACCAGCGTCGCCGGGTTAAGCAGCGGATTGCCCATCCAGAACGCCAGCGCGCCGCCCATTGATGCCTGCTGGCGGCGCAGCCCGGCGGTCACCGGCGCAGCGCAGCAGGAGCACATCATGCCCGGCAGGGAGAAGAGCGTGCCAAACAGCGTGCCGCCCACGCGCTTCTGACCCAGGGTGCGCAGCAGCCAGTTGCGGGGAATAAGCACCTGCACCAGCGAGCCGAGGAGCACGCCCAGCACCGCCGCTTTCCAGACGGCGAGGAAGTAGACCATCGCGTAGTCGAGCGCGGCCCGGAGCGGGTTTGCCTCGGCATTGGCAAGAATAGATTTGCCAATGCTGTGGGTTTCAGCGGCGGTAAAGGCTTTACCATAGTAGGGCTGCCATTTCACATACCAGAGCCCAACGATAACAACGAGAAAAAAGAGTACGGGCTTCCACCATTGGACAGGTGCTGCCGCATGAGATGAAGACTGACCAGTCATTGCATTCCCCGGAAAGATGTATGGATTATTATTAGCCGGAAGATACTACGCCTGACTGGATACTTTTGGAAACACTTAATTCTCCTCCCCTATGGCAATCGCATGCAGCTGCTCGGAGGTCAAAATAGTCACCCTCTCGCGGCAAGGAGAGAACGCCGTCAGCAGCATGGCGCGCGCCACATCGCGGGCCTCGATGGATTTCCACCTGCCGGGCAGGAGGTGCATCATCGGCCCCAGCAGGGACTCGCCAAACCGCTGTTTTGCCCGATGGCCCAGCAGCATCGCTGGACGGGCCAGGGTCAGGCGCGGCCACTCCTGCGCCATTAACGCCTCCTCCATCTTGCCCTTCACCCGGTTATAGAAAAAGGGCGAACCGGCATTGGCCCCCATCGCGCTGACCACCAGCATATGCTTCGCCCCAAGACGTAGCCCAGCCAGCGCGGTATCCACCACCAGGGTGTAATCGGCGTGGATAAACGCCTCTTTGCTGCCCGCTTCCCGACGGGTTGTACCGAGGCAGCAGAAGACAGTATCGATAGGCTCGTTGACCTGCGCCAGCGCGTCGGTGAGCTGGCGATCGCAGGGGTTAAAGACCCCCGGCATGCCCAGCAGAGGCCGACGCGTCGGGGCGGCAATAGAGTTAACCCGTGGCTCCTGAATGAGCATACGCAGCAGGTGTGAGCCCACCAGCCCGGTGGCTCCGGTAATCAGTACCTGACTCATCTCGCCCCCTTTTGCAGATTAGTCCGCCTTGCAATGTGAGATCGCTGAACCACACTTATTCATACGTCATTATTAACGATAGATGGCGAAATAACCCATCCAAAGCGAAAACAATGGAGGAAACATGGGCAAGAAAATCGCAGTCTTGATCACTGATGACTTTGAAGATTCAGAATTCACCTCCCCGGCCGAGGCATACCGTAAGGCGGGCCACGAGGTGATCACCATTGAGAAAGAAGCCGGGAAAACGGTGAAGGGGAAACAGGGCGAAGCCAGCATCACGATCGATAAATCGATTGATGAGGTATCGCCGGACGAGTTTGATGCCCTTCTGCTGCCAGGCGGCCACTCTCCAGATTCACTGCGCGGTGACGACCGTTTTGTCTCCTTTACCCGCGACTTTGTGAACTCCGGTAAGCCGGTGTTTGCCATTTGCCACGGTCCACAGCTGCTGATCAGCGCTGAAGTGGTGCGCGGACGCAAACTCACAGCGGTTAAACCGATCGTTATCGATCTGAAAAACGCTGGCGTAGAGTTCTACGATCAGGAAGTGGTAAATGATAACGATCAGCTGATCACTAGCCGTACGCCTGACGATCTGCCCGCGTTTAACCGGGAGACTCTGCGCTTACTGGGAGCCTGATCCCCGTAGCCAGTGAAGCTTTGTACCAAAGCCCAGCGTGTTGTCGGTAAACTTAATTTCGTCCAGGGAAATCTCCCATACCGGGGCCGACAATGCTCTGGCAATCGGAAAGCGACGGTTATAGCGCTCGCGCGCGGCCTCGCTTTCCGATCCCTCCAGGCGCCGGATCTCGCCTTTAAACTGTACGCCACGGATCAGCGCCACCGTTTTCGGCTGGCCGTTAACCGTGCCCGCTACCGGGGCGCGAGGCCCGCTCATCTGCGCATGCCGAGTGCGATCCTCACTCATCACGTAGAAGGCGACCTTCTGCGGATCGTAGTGATAGAAGGCGTTAGCACACCAGAGATCGCCTTCGCTGGCGACGCACCATGTCACCACGTGCTGCTTTGCCAGCCAGCGATGAATGGCAGCGAGAGTTTCCATTTTTTGTCTACCTCATGCTAAGGTGCGCTCACCTTATCCTGTTAAATTCTGCTATGACGCCCTGGTTTCTCTATCTTATCCGTACCGCCGATAATGCACTCTATACCGGCATCACCACCGACGTTGCCCGTCGCTTTACCCAGCATCAGACGGGAAAAGGGGCAAAGGCGCTGCGCGGCAAAGGCGAGCTGCGGCTGGCCTTCTCGGCACAAGTAGGTGAGCGTTCACTAGCGTTGAAAATCGAGTACCGCATTAAGCAGCTAACGAAGCGCCAGAAAGAGCGCCTCGTTGCCGGGGATGGATCGTTTGATACGCTACTGGAGGCATTACAGCCCGAGGCGCTTAAATCCGATTGAAGCGATCGTGGTACTCCACCAGGCCATGCACGCCGTTCAGGGCATCATCCGCCAGACGATGCACCTGGAATGCGCTCTCGCTGCCCGGCCAGCGGCAGTGGAGATCGTAGCGTGCCGCCGGCTCAAAGCCGAGACGCTGATAAAAATCGGCCTCACCCAGCGCAACAACGGCGGCATAGCCAAACTCATTGAGTGAGTCCAGCCCCTCATAGACCAGCTGGCGCGCCAGCCCCTGACCGCGATAGTGTTCATCCACCGCCAGCGGCGCAAGGCCAACCCACTGCAAATCTTCACCCTCAACGTCTACCGGACTAAAGGCAACGTAGCCAATAACCTGACCCTCATCATCAGTGGCGACAAGCCCTAACGTAATCAGGCCGTCTTCCCGCAGAGAGTGGACCAGGTTAGCTTCGCTCTCCCCGCCAAATGCACGACGAAGGAGTGCATCAATGCCTGGCGCATCGATAGGTATTTCAACTCGAATCAGCATGGCTCACCTACAGAAATTGGTTTGGTCGCAGGCGGGGCTTGCAGGCCAGCCTCGACGAACTCCGCCAGTTGCAGCAGCATAACGCGCAGCGGTTTGGGCATCTGCTCCAGTTCAATGGCGTCCATCAGGTTCTTAACATATAGCCCCAGTTCGGTATCGCCCTCAATCACCAGCCGGCGCTGGAAGAATAGCGTGTCTGGATCCTGCTTGCGCGCGGCGATCATCAGCAGGTCGCTGGCATCAGCGCTAAAGCTGACGTCGGCAGCGGCAGACTCACGCACAATTAACTGCTCATTCTCAACGGATGTAAACCACCTGAGGCCAATATCGCGTACTTCAATGCTCAACCAGCGGCCCTCCAGGAATGCCAGCTCGCCATCCGCCAGCGCCTGCTGGAACTGCCAGCGCAGAAGCTGCTCCAGTACCTGACGTTTAAGCGCGAAAGGCGCGAGCTTTACCGGCACGCTAAGCAGAGACGGCGCGGCATGAACGAGACGTGAGCGCACTATATCCAACACAAGCTTTACTCCCTGATATGAAAAGTCTGGCTATTCTGCCATAACCGCAAATCCACATAGCGGCATAAATCAACAATTGCGCAGATGAAACTACCCCTTATTCCTCTCATCAATACGCGATTAGCTGCCTTAAATCAAAAATTGTCGCCGAAGGGTTAACTAAAATCCCAGCTCGTTAACAATTTTGCACCTTATCGGTGCGCGGGCCATCTGGCCCCTGACCTGGGATACACTATGGAGTTGCTCTGCCCGGCCGGAAATCTACCGGCGTTGAAGGCGGCTATCGAAAACGGTGCCGACGCTGTTTATATAGGCCTGAAGGATGATACCAACGCCCGCCATTTTGCGGGTCTCAACTTCACGGAGAAAAAGCTGCAGGAAGCGGTAAACTTTGTCCATCAGCGGCGCAAAAAGCTGCATATTGCGATCAATACCTTTGCTCATCCCGACGGCTACGCGCGCTGGCAGCGGGCGGTGGATATGGCCGCGCAGCTGGGGGCTGATGCGCTGATCCTCGCCGACCTGGCGATGCTGGAGTATGCCGCCGAGCGCTACCCACACATTGAGCGCCACGTTTCGGTGCAGGCTTCGGCTACCAACGACGAGGCGATCCGCTTCTATCACCGCCACTTTGACGTTGCCCGCGTGGTGCTGCCCCGCGTGCTGTCTATTCATCAGGTGAAACAGCTGGCCCGCACCTCGCCGGTTCCGCTGGAGGTCTTTGCCTTCGGCAGCCTGTGCATTATGGCCGAGGGGCGTTGCTACCTCTCATCCTATTTAACTGGTGAATCCCCCAACACCGTGGGGGCCTGCTCCCCTGCCCGCTTTGTCCGCTGGCAGCAGACACCGCAGGGGCTGGAGTCGCGCCTTAATGAGGTACTGATCGACCGCTATCAGGAGGGCGAGAACGCGGGCTATCCAACGCTGTGCAAAGGCCGCTACCGCGTCGACGGCGAGCGCTACCACGCGCTGGAGGAGCCTACCAGCCTGAATACGCTGGAGCTGCTGCCCGAGCTTCTGGCAGCGAATATCGCCTCGGTAAAAATCGAGGGTCGTCAGCGCAGCCCGGCCTATGTCAGCCAGGTGGCAAAGGTGTGGCGTCAGGCGATCGACCGCTGCATCGCCGCGCCCGATCGCTATGCCGCGCAGCCGGCGTGGATGGAGGCCCTGGGCGCGATGTCTGAAGGCACGCAGACCACCCTTGGCGCATATCATCGGAAATGGCAGTGAGAGACAAGATGAAATATTCATTAGGACCGGTTCTCTACTACTGGTCAAAAGAGACGCTGGAGGATTTCTACCAGCAGGCCGCCAGCAGCAGCGCCGATACCATTTACCTGGGCGAAGCGGTATGCAGCAAGCGCCGGGCCACTAAAGTAGGCGACTGGCTGGCGATGGCCAAATCCCTCGCGGGAAGCGGCAAACAGGTCGTGCTCTCTACCCTGGCGCTGGTGCAGGCCGCCTCCGAATTGGGGGAGCTAAAGCGCTACGTGGAGAACGGCGACTTTCTGCTTGAGGCGAGCGATCTGGGGGTAGTAAACATGTGCGCCGAACGTAAGCTGCCTTTCGTCGCAGGGCATGCTCTGAACTGCTATAACGCAGTCACCCTCCGTCTGCTGCTGAAGCAAGGCATGGTGCGCTGGTGCATGCCGGTGGAGCTCTCCCGCGACTGGCTGGCGAACCTGCTTAATCAGTGCGACGAGCTTGGCATCCGCGAGCAGTTTGAGGTGGAGGTGTTGAGCTACGGTCATCTGCCGCTGGCCTACTCTGCCCGCTGCTTTACCGCCCGCTCCGAGGATCGCCCCAAGGACGAGTGCGAGACCTGCTGCATTAAGTACCCCACCGGGCGCAACGTGCTCTCTCAGGAGAACCAGCAGGTGTTTGTCCTGAACGGCATCCAGACCATGAGCGGCTATGTCTACAATCTTGGCAACGAGCTGACCTCGATGCAGGGGCTGGTAGATATGGTACGTCTCTCACCGCTGGGAACCGAGACCTTCGCTATGCTCGACGCCTTTCGCGCCAATGAAAATGGCGGCGCGCCGCTGCCTCTGACAGCGAACAGCGACTGCAACGGCTACTGGAAGCGCCTCGCTGGCCTTGAGCTGGTTTGAAAAAAAAGCTCACTTTGTTAACTACGGTAATCAATTTTTAATGCAGTATTAAAAGATTGCCGTCGACAAAGTGAGCATATGATGACTGACAAAACCGTTTCCTTCTCGGTGCTGGATTTAGCCCCGATCCCGCAGGGCGCTACGGCGCGCGATGCATTCCGCCGCTCCCTGGATTTAGCCCAGCTGGCAGAGAAGCGCGGCTATCGCCGCTTCTGGCTGGCCGAGCACCACAACATGACCGGTATCGCCAGCGCGGCAACGTCGGTGCTGATTGGCTATCTGGCCGCCAATACCCAGACGCTGCACCTCGGTTCCGGCGGCGTGATGCTGCCTAACCACGCGCCGCTGGTGATCGCCGAGCAGTTTGGTACCCTGAATACGCTCTATCCGGGGCGTATCGATCTGGGCCTGGGCCGTGCGCCAGGCAGCGACCAGCGCACCATGATGGCCCTGCGCCGCCACATGAGCGGCGATATCGATAACTTCCCGCGTGACGTGGCGGAGCTGGTGGACTGGTTTGACGCCCGCGATCCGAACCCGCACGTTCGTCCGGTGCCGGGCTATGGGGAGAAGATCCCGGTGTGGCTGCTTGGCTCCAGCCTCTACAGCGCCCAGCTTGCTGCTCAGCAGGGGCTGCCATTTGCCTTTGCGTCGCACTTTGCCCCGGATATGCTCTTCCAGGCGCTACACCTCTACCGCACGAACTTTAAACCCTCCGCGCGGCTGGAGAAACCCTATGCGATGGTGTGCATCAACATCGTTGCCGCTGACAGCAACCGTGACGCGGAGTTTCTCCATACCTCAATGCAGCAGGCGTTTGTGAAGCTACGCCGGGGCGAAACCGGTCAGCTGCCGCCGCCGATTGCCGATATGGGATCCTTCTGGTCGCCGTCCGAGCAGTATGGTGTTCAGCAGGCGCTGAGCATGTCGCTGGTGGGGGATAAAGCGAAGGTGCGCCACGGGCTGGAATCACTTCTGCGCGAGACCGAGGCCGATGAGATCATGGTCAACGGCCAGATTTTCGATCACCAGGCGCGGCTGCACTCGTTTGAGCTGGCGATGCAGGTGAAAGAGGAATTATTGGGGTAAATGTGTTTTGCCGGGCGGCGCTACGCTTGCCCGGCCTACGGTTGCTGGCGATCTATTGATATACCGGTAATAGGTTAAAGCTCGATAGAATGTGCACCACGGCGTTGCCTACCCCAAACAGCAGGATCAGCGCAATCATCGGCTTCCCGCCCCAGACGCGGAACGTGGGGCTACCGAAGCGCTTGCGTGACGCACGCGCCAGCAGGGCCGGAACAATCGCTGCCCAGATGGTCGCCGCCAGCCCGGCATAGCCGATGGCGTAGAGGAAGCCGTTCGGCCACAGCAGCCCACCGACAATCGGCGGTAGGAAGGTCAGCAGCGCGGTTTTAAAGCGGCCGCTGGCGGAGTCGTCAAAGCCAAAGAGATCGGCCAGGTAATCAAACAGCCCCAGCGTCACCCCCAGAAACGAACTGGCGACCGCAAAGTTAGAGAACACCACCAGCAGCAGATCCAGACTGCGGCTATTCAGCACGCCGCTCAGGGCCTGAACCAGTACATCAATATTTCCCCCCTGCTGCGCAATGCTGATAAACGCCGGGCGGTTGATATTCCCCATCGTCACCAGTAACCAGATGGTATACAGACCCAGCGCCAGCAGCGAGCCGTAGGCAATGCAGCGTGTGATGGTGCGCGGATCCTTACCATAGTACTTCATCAGGCTCGGCACGTTGCCATGATAGCCAAACGAGGCGAGGCAGAATGGCAGGGTCATTAGCAGGTACGGCGTGTAGGAGGCGTGGCGCTCGGTGACGTTAAACAGCGTGGCGGGCTCAACGTGCCCCAGCAGGCTACCGAAGGTCAGGAAGAAAGTGATGACCTTCGCGCCCAGCACAATGGCGGTCATGCGGCTCACCGCACGGGTTGAGAGCCAGACGATAAATGCGACGATTAACGCGAAGCTCAACCCCGCCAGGCGCGGCGAAACGTTGAGTGACATCTCCGAGAAGGTGTGGTGCAGAATCGATCCGCTCGCCGAGATATAGGCGTAGGTCAGAATATAGAGCACAAAGGCAATAGAGACGCCGTTGACCAGGTTCCAGCCCTTGCCCAGCAGGTCACGGGTGAGGGTGTCAAAGCTGGAGCCAATGCGGTAGTTGAGGTTGGCCTCCAGGATCATCAGCCCGGAGTGCAGCATACAGAACCAGGTAAAGACCAGCGCCGCTAGCGACCAGAAGAACCAGGCGCCCGACATCACCACCGGCAGCGAGAACATCCCTGCGCCAATAATGGTTCCTGCGATGATCACCACGCCGCCGAGCAGCGACGGGGTAGTATGGGTGGTGGAAAGCGTAGCCATTCTCTCTTCTCTCTAAAATGCGATTCGCTGCGCATTGTACCAGTACATGAGTACATTACCGATAAAAAAAGCCCCGATTGTTGAGATCGGGGCTGGAACGCTTACTTTACAGCAACGTTTCTGTGCTTACACGCTTACGCGTCGTTGTTAAAACGACGGCGCGGCGTGGAGGCGTCATCACGGCGCGGACCACGGCTTTCACGGCGCTCACCGCTGAAGCGACCTGCACCTGCTGGGGCAGAACCTTCGCGACGCGGGCCACGACCGCCTTCACGACGCTCGCCGCCGCCGAAGCTACGACGTTCGCCAGCCGGACGGTCACCGCCACCACGGCGCTCACCACGTTCGTGCGGCTGTGCATCGCCCAGCAGCTGCATATTCATCGGCTTGTTCAGAATACGCGTGCGGGTGAAGTGCTGCAGAACTTCACCCGGCATGCCTTTCGGCAGCTCGATGGTGGAGTGAGAAGCGAACAGCTTGATGTTACCGATGTAACGGCTGCTGATGTCACCTTCGTTAGCGATAGCGCCAACAATGTGACGCACTTCAACGCCATCGTCACGGCCTACTTCAATGCGGTACAGCTGCATATCGCCAGCGTCACGACGCTCACGACGCGGACGGTCTTCACCACCACGCTCCGGACGGTCACCACGCGGGCCACGATCGTTACGGTCGCGCGGAGCACGGTCGTCACGGTCACGGAACTCACGCTTCGGACGCATCGGTGCATCTGGCGGTACGATCAGCGCGCGTTCGCCCTGAGCCATTTTCAGCAGTGCTGCAGCCAGGGTTTCGATATCCAGCTCTTCGCCTTCCGCTGTCGGCTGGATCTGCGCCAGCAGAGCACGGTACTGATCCAGATCGCTGCTCTCCAGCTGCTGCTGAACTTTCGCGGCGAATTTTTCCAGACGGCGTTTGCCCAGCAGTTCTGCGTTCGGCAGATCGGCTTCTGGAATGGTCAGCTTCATGGTGCGTTCGATGTTACGCAGCAGACGACGCTCGCGGTTCTCAACGAACAGCAGCGCACGGCCTGCACGACCCGCACGACCGGTACGGCCGATACGGTGAACGTAAGACTCGGAGTCCATCGGGATGTCGTAGTTAACAACCAGGCTGATACGCTCTACGTCAAGGCCACGGGCCGCAACGTCGGTAGCGATCAGGATGTCGAGACGACCATCTTTCAGACGCTCCAGGGTCTGCTCACGCAGCGCCTGGTTCATGTCACCGTTCAGCGCGGCGCTGTTATAGCCGCTGCGCTCCAGCGCTTCAGCCACTTCCAGGGTCGCGTTTTTGGTACGGACGAAGATAATCGCCGCATCAAAATCTTCCGCTTCCAGGAAACGCACCAGCGCTTCGTTTTTACGCATGCCGTATACAGACCAGTAGCTCTGGCTGATGTCCGGGCGAGTCGTAACGCTGGACTGAATGCGCACTTCCTGCGGCTCGTTCATAAAGCGGCGGGTAATACGACGGATCGCTTCCGGCATGGTGGCGGAGAAGAGCGCGGTCTGATGATCGGCCGGGATCTGCGCCATGATGGTTTCAACGTCTTCGATGAAGCCCATACGCAGCATTTCATCCGCTTCGTCCAGCACCAGGCCTTTCAGGCCGGAGAGGTTCAGCGTGCCACGTTTTAAGTGATCGAGCAGACGGCCCGGCGTACCCACAACAATCTGTGGGCCCTGGCGCAGGGCGCGCAGCTGCACGTCATAGCGCTGGCCGCCGTAAAGGGCAACCACGTTTACGCCGTGCATATGTTTAGAGAAGTCAGTCATCGCTTCCGCAACCTGAACGGCCAGTTCACGGGTTGGAGCGAGCACAAGGATCTGCGGCGCGCGCAGGTCCGGATCAATGTTGTTCAGCAGCGGCAGCGAGAACGCTGCGGTTTTACCGCTACCGGTCTGGGCCATACCCAGCACGTCACGACCAGAGAGCAGGTGCGGAATGCACTCAGCCTGGATCGGAGAAGGTTTTTCGTAACCGAGATCGTTAAGCGCCTCAATAATAGAAGGTTTCAGCCCAAGATCGGAAAAAGTGGTTTCGAATTCAGCCATGTAGTACGAGTGCCTCAATGTCATTGGCGGCCAGTCTACATAACTCATCGTGAAAATAATTAGCAATTTTCATTGAAAAGTGTGAACCGGCTCAAAGTAGGTGTATTGACGAACAACAACGCCCTCACCCGCGAAGATGATGGCAATCAAAAAAAGATTGTGGGCTGATGTTTATGTCGTCAGCTATTGCTGGTCCGATTCTGCCAGGTCGTCTTGCTCCTGGCCCAAGAGCGATAATTCCAACAATGCATAACGGTGCTCAACATAGTTGTGTACGTTGTTAGCAACCGCTAATTTGAACAGTGCCGTAGCGCTGTCCTTTTCCCCCAGACTTAGGTAGTACTTACCTAAATAGAAGTTGGTTTCACTGAGATGCTCAGCGAGCGAGGTGTTATCCGTTGCGTCCGCCTTCAGGCGCTCCATCAACGTTTTTTCGTCAATGTTGCCCAGGTAGAACTCGACAATGTTCCATCCCCATTGCTCCTTATCCGATTTCTCGAAGCGCTGCTCCAGTGCTTCTTTCGCCTGCTTCTCATCGAGCTTTTGCTCGGCGAGATAAAGCCACAGACTACGGAAAGGATCGTTGGGATCGTCTTGATAAAACGCTAGCAGATCATCTTGCGCTAACTTGTCACGACCGCCGTAGTAGAGCGCGATACCGCGATTCAAGTGCGCGTAGTTGTAAGTTGGATCAAGCTCAAGTACAGAATCAAACGCTTCATAGGCAGCATCAAAATTGCCTGCCTGCGTTAAGTAAATGCCAAGGTAGTTGAATACCTCAGGCATATCGGGTCGGATTGCCAGCGCTTGTGAAAAATCATTTCGCGCTAGTGCCCTCAGACCGAGACTATCATACAACACTCCGCGCTCATATAAAAGCTGTGCGCGTTCATCATCGGTTAAAGCCCGACTGGCAAGAATTTGTTCCATACGTGCCAGAATCACTTCCTGCTGCAAAGTCGGTTGCAATGGCACTGCGAGGACTTCGTTCTTACGCCAGGCAGAGTTGCTGCATCCTGCCAGCGTTAGAGCTGTCGCAACGAAACACCAGCGCAAAAAAGGCTTCATTTCCTACTCCCGAAGACAACAAAAGGTTGAACGTCCTGTCCCCCGGCTGCAATCATGGCATCCTGCCCGGTTGTAAAAGCTCCCCGCCAGCGGCGAGGAGCTCATCGCAACGTTACTCGCCCTGGTCTGCTGCCGGCGCCTGCGGCGCGTCAGTGGACGGGGACTGCTCGGTTGCTTCTTTGATGCTCAGACGGACACGGCCCTGGCGGTCAACTTCCAGAACTTTTACCGGCACTTCCTGACCCATCTGCAGGTAGTCAGTCACTTTCTCAACGCGCTTATCAGCGATCTGAGAGATGTGAACCAGACCCTCTTTACCGCCACCGATGGCAACAAACGCGCCAAAGTCAACGATACGGGTCACTTTACCATTGTAGATACGGCCAACTTCGATCTCAGCGGTGATCTCTTCGATACGACGGATAGCGTATTTCGCTTTCTCACCGTCAGTCGCAGCGATCTTCACGGTACCGTCATCTTCGATTTCGATGGTGGTGCCGGTCTCTTCGGTCAGGGCACGGATAACAGAGCCGCCTTTACCGATAACGTCTTTGATCTTGTCCGGGCTGATCTTGATGGTGTGGATACGCGGTGCAAACTGAGAGATGTCGCCGCGCGGCGCGTTGATCGCCTGCTCCATCACACCCAGAATATGCAGACGTGCACCTTTCGCCTGGTTCAGCGCAGCGTGCATGATCTCTTTGGTGATGCCTTCAATTTTGATATCCATCTGCAGGGCAGAGATACCTTCGCGGGAGCCCGCTACTTTGAAGTCCATATCACCCAGGTGATCTTCGTCGCCCAGAATATCGGACAGTACGACAAAGTTGTCACCCTCTTTCACCAGACCCATTGCGATACCTGCCACGGCGGCTTTGATCGGCACACCGGCGTCCATCAGTGCCAGCGAAGCGCCGCACACGGAAGCCATAGAGGAGGAGCCGTTGGATTCGGTGATTTCAGATACCACACGTACGGTGTATGGGAACTTCTCGGTGTCCGGCATCACTGCCAGTACGCCGCGCTTCGCCAGACGACCGTGACCAATTTCACGACGCTTCGGCGAGCCCACCATACCGGTTTCACCTACGGAGTACGGAGGGAAGTTATAGTGGAACAGGAAGCTGTCGGTACGATCGCCCATCAGCTCGTCAATGTTCTGTGCATCACGTGCGGTACCCAGGGTCGCGGTAACCAGCGCCTGCGTTTCGCCACGGGTGAACAGCGCGGAGCCGTGAGTACGCGGCAGCACGCCAGTACGCACGTCCAGACCACGGATCATATCTTTTTCACGGCCGTCGATACGCGGCTCGCCTGCCAGCACGCGGCTACGCACCACGTTTTTCTCGATGGCGTGCAGAATGTCGCCCAGCTCGTTAGCGTCCAGAGAGTCGTCTTCAGCAACCAGGGTAGCGATAGTTTCAGATTTGATCGCGTCAACCTGAGTGTAACGCTCCTGCTTGTCGGTGATGCGGTAAGCATCGCTCAGACGGGATTCTGCCAGCGCAGCAACGCGTGCGTTCAGCGCTGCGTCAACCACTTCCGGCTGCCAGTCCCAACGCGGTTTACCGGCTTCTTTCACCAGGTCGTTGATGTTCTGGATCACGATCTGCTGCTGCTCGTGGCCAAATACCACTGCGCCCAGCATCTGATCTTCGCTCAGCAGTTCTGCTTCGGATTCAACCATCAGCACGGCAGCTTCGGTACCGGCAACCACCAGGTCCAGCTTGCTCTCTTTCAGCTCGTCCTGAGTTGGGTTCAGAACGTACTGGTCGTTGATGTAACCAACACGCGCCGAGCCGATTGGGCCGTTGAACGGAATACCGGACAGGGAGAGGGCTGCGGACGCACCAATCATCGCCACGATGTCTGGGTTAACCTGCGGGTTAACGGAAACGACGGTCGCGATAACCTGCACTTCGTTAACGAAGCCTTCCGGGAACAGCGGGCGAACCGGGCGGTCAATCAGACGCGCGATCAGGGTTTCGCCTTCGCTTGGACGGCCTTCACGACGGAAGAAGCCACCCGGGATTTTACCGGCAGCGTAGGTACGCTCCTGGTAGTTAACGGTCAGCGGGAAGAAGTCCTGGCCCGGCTTGGCCTTTTTCTGGCCTACAACGGTAACGAAGACCGCGGTGTCGTCCATGCTTACCATAACGGCAGCCGTCGCCTGACGGGCCATCATGCCGGTTTCCAGCGTCACGGTATGCTGACCGTACTGGAATTTACGAATGATCGGATTAAGCAAAATTTTACCCTTTCTTAAATGTTTGACAGCACACCTTGCGGCGTGCTGACGTTAAACCCGATCCTCAGTGCATCCTCGCGACTAATGACAACCGACACCCCCATGGGTGAAGCCTCTCATTAGCCGCGCGAACCTCTGCAACGAAGATCATTCAAAGCAACAATACAATAGTTTAGAGTGAATTGCTGCCGTCTGGTTGAAAAAAGGGGCCATCAAGGCCCCTTTCTCTGAAACTCGCCAGACTTAGCGACGCAGACCCAGACGCTCGATCAGCGCAGTGTAGCGTGCAACATCTTTACGTTTCAGGTAGTCGAGCAGTTTACGACGCTGAGAAACCATACGCAGCAGACCACGACGGCTGTGGTGATCTTTTTTGTGCTCTGCAAAGTGACCCTGCAGGTGGTTGATCTGAGCAGTCAGCAGGGCAACCTGTACTTCGGTAGAACCGCTGTCATTTTCGCCACGACCGAACTCGGAAACGATTTTTGCTTTAGCTTCAACGCTTAGAGACATTTTGAACTCCAAAATTAAACGAATGAAAGGATGCCGATCTCTAATTCAGCGATCCCAGATATAACGCCCGCTCGCTGTTACACAGCTAACGCGACGTTAAGCGGCAATATTCTACTCGCAGTACCCTGTTATCGCAAGGTAGCTGCATAAGCTTATGCCGCCGGATACTCTACGACAAGTCGACGCGGGGCAACGCGGCCCTCATCGTCAATCTCGCCCATGCCGATAAACTTGCCTTCGTCACCTTCCGTCACCCGCACCAGCCCGTTCAGCGGCGCGCCCGTGGTGCGTACCGGATTACCGTTCTTGAAGTAGACCGACGAGGTCAGCGGCAGATTGACTACCGGGAAGTCCGCAGCCGGGCTGTCCATCGGCATTAGCAGCGGATCCAGCAGCTGGGCTGCGGGCCGCGCCTGCTGCTCAGCCTGTTCGACCAGCACGTGCAGCTGCTCCAGGGTCACCATGCGATCCACAGGATAGGTGCTGACGGCCAGGCGACGCAGGAAGGTCACGTGCGCGCCACAGCCCAGCTTCTCACCGAGATCGTCAATGATAGTGCGGATATAGGTGCCTTTCGAGCAGTGAACTTCCAGCTCCAGCTCGTTGCCTTCGTGGCGAATAAACAGCAGCTCGTAGACGGTAATGGGCCGGGCTTCACGCGGCACTTCAATGCCCTGACGCGCGTACTCATAGAGCTTTTTGCCCTGATACTTAAGCGCCGAGTACATCGACGGAACCTGCATTGTGTCGCCACGAAAACTCTCCAGCGCGTCAGCAAGCTGTTGCGCACTAAAGGTCACCGGGCGCTCCTCAACGATTTCACCATCCGCATCGGAGGTATCGGTACGCTGGCCGAGGCGAGCAACCACCCGGTAGCGTTTATCGGAGTCCAGCAGGTACTGGGAAAACTTTGTCGCCTCGCCCAGGCAGATCGGCAGCATGCCGGTCGCCAGCGGATCCAGCGCGCCGGTGTGCCCGGCACGGTTGGCGTTATAGAGGCGCTTTACTTTTTGCAGCACGTCATTGCTGGACATCCCCTGGGGCTTATCCAGCAGCAGCACGCCGTGCACGTCGCGACCGCGACGACGAGGACGACTCATCAGTCCTCCTTGCTGTCGTCCGGGTTGACGCGACGCTCATCGTCCTGTCGCACCACGTTGGTCACCAGGTTAGACATGCGCATCCCCTCGACCAGCGAGTTGTCGTAGAAGAAGGTCAGCTCCGGCACGATACGCAGGCGCATGGCTTTGCCAAGCAGCGAGCGGATAAAGCCAGACGCTTCCTGCAACGCTTTGAGGCCCGCTTTCACGGCATCTTCATCTTTGTCGTTCAGGAAGGTAACAAACACTTTGGCATAGGCCAGATCGCGGGACATTTCGACACCGGAAACGGTGGTCATCATGCCCAGACGCGGATCTTTGATTTCGCGCTGCAGGATCATTGCAATCTCTTTCTGCATCTCCTGGGCCACGCGCTGTGGGCGACCAAATTCTTTCGCCATAATAAATTCTCCAGACAAAAAAGGGGCCATTAGCCCCTTTTAATATGATTGCCGGGTGACGCGAGGCGATCCCGACTTACGCTTCCAATCTTCAAAGTATTTTGGGTTGCAGCAACGCAGCAAGTGCGTAAGTCCCCGGGAGCATAGATTACTATGTGACCGGGGCGAACGCGCGCGGCTAAGGCCGCTGTGGCCCAAAAGACGAAGAAGATTACGCGATGGTACGTTGAATCTCGATAATCTCGAACACTTCGATCATATCGCCAACGCGAACGTCGTTGTAGTTCTTCACGCCGATACCACATTCCATACCGTTACGGACTTCGTTAACGTCATCTTTGAAGCGGCGCAGGGACTCCAGCTCGCCTTCGTAGATAACCACGTTGTCACGCAGAACGCGGATTGGGTTGTGACGTTTAATCGTGCCTTCGGTAACCATACAGCCTGCGATGGCGCCGAATTTCGGTGATTTGAACACGTCACGCACTTCAGCCAGACCGATGATCTGCTGTTTCAGCTCAGGCGACAGCATGCCGCTCATCGCTGCTTTCACTTCGTCGATCAGATGATAGATGACGGAGTAGTAGCGCAGATCCAGGCTCTCAGCGTCGATAACTTTACGCGCGGAGGCGTCAGCACGGACGTTGAAGCCAACCAGGATGGCGTTGGACGCCGCAGCCAGGGTCGCGTCGGTTTCGGTGATACCACCTACGCCAGAACCGATGATCTTCACTTTAACTTCGTCAGTAGAGAGTTTCAGCAAGGAGTCGGAGATCGCTTCCACAGAGCCCTGTACGTCAGCTTTCAGCACGACGTTCACTTCATGAACTTCGCCCTCGGTCATGTTAGCAAACATGTTCTCGAGTTTAGATTTCTGCTGGCGTGCCAGTTTAACTTCACGGAATTTGCCCTGACGGTACAGCGCAACTTCACGCGCTTTCTTCTCGTCACGCACCACGGTCACTTCGTCACCCGCAGCCGGCACGCCGGAGAGACCGAGGATCTCAACCGGAATAGACGGACCCGCTTCCAGCACTTCCTGACCCAGTTCGTTACGCATCGCACGCACGCGGCCATATTCGAAGCCACACAGAACGATGTCGCCCTTGTTCAGGGTACCTTCACGAACCAGCACGGTAGCAACCGGACCACGACCTTTATCCAGGAAGGATTCGATAACTGCACCGCTCGCCATACCTTTACGTACCGCTTTCAGCTCAAGAACTTCAGCCTGCAGCAGGATAGCGTTCAGCAGGTCATCGATACCGGTACCTGCTTTCGCCGACACAGGGATGAACTGAGATTCACCGCCCCACTCTTCCGGCATAACGCCGTACTGGGAGAGTTCGTTCTTAACGCGGTCCATGTCAGCTTCTGGCTTATCGATTTTGTTCACCGCAACCACCAGCGGAACCTGCGCCGCTTTCGCGTGCTGGATAGCTTCGATGGTCTGCGGCATCACGCCGTCGTCAGCGGCAACGACCAGCACAACGATATCCGTTGCCTGCGCACCACGAGCACGCATAGAGGTAAACGCGGCGTGGCCCGGGGTATCCAGGAAGGTGATCATACCGTTGTCAGTTTCAACGTGGTATGCACCGATATGCTGGGTAATGCCACCCGCTTCGCCAGAGGCTACTTTCGTTGAACGAATGTAGTCGAGCAGCGAGGTTTTACCGTGGTCAACGTGACCCATGATGGTCACGACCGGCGCGCGCGGTTCTGCCGCAGCGCCCGTATCACGGTCGCTCATTACCGCTTCTTCCAGCTCGTTCTCACGACGCAGGATAACTTTGTGGCCCATCTCTTCGGCAACCAGCTGTGCGGTTTCCTGGTCGATAACCTGGTTGATGGTCGCCATTGCACCCAGCTTCATCATCGCTTTGATGACCTGAGAGCCTTTAACGGCCATCTTGTTGGCCAGTTCGCCCACGGTGATGGTTTCGCCAATCACAACGTCACGGTTAACGGCCTGGGCTGGTTTCTGGAAGCCCTGCTGTAAAGAGGAGCCTTTACGCTTGCCGCCTTTACCGCCGCGACCCGCTGCACGTGCTTCTTCACGGTCAGCTTTAGATTCAGCGTGCTTGTTGCCCTTCTTCTGAGGACGCGCAGCTTTTGTAGCAGTACGGGTACGGCTACGGCCGCCTTCTACTTCGCGATCGTTCTCGTCTTCAGCCTGGCGAGCATGCTGAGAGGTCGTTACGTGATAATCGCTGGTGTCTTCGGTTTCTACAGGTTCGATAACCCCGTTCCTCTCGTTTTCTTCCGCCATACGGCGTGCTTCTTCTGCTACGCGACGTGCTTCTTCTTCAAGCTTACGACGCGCTTCTTCTTCGGCTTTACGCTTCAGCTCTTGCGCTTCGGCTTCACGACGTGCTTTTTCAGCCTGGGCAGCTTTGGTCATTTCGTCAGATGGTTGATTGCTCACTTTGCTCGTTTCCGCAGCGTCGCGCTTCGCCGTATCAGCGGTGTCGCGTTTCGCTTTTTCTTCGGCTTCACGTTTCGCTTTCTCTTGTGCGTCACGCTTGGCTTTGTCCTCGGCTTCACGCTTCGCAGCTTCCTCTGCTTCACGCGTTGCCTTCTCTTCCGCTTCGCGCTTCGCCTCTTCTTCCGCGGCGAGACGTTCAGCCTCTTGCGGATCGCGTTTTACAAAGGTGCGCTTTTTACGGACTTCGATCTGCACCGATTTACTCTTCCCGCCGGTGCCAGGGATATTCAGCGTGCTGCGCGTTTTGCGCTGCAGCGTCAGCTTGTCCGGCGCAGAACCATGTTCACGGTTCAGGTGCGCCAGCAACGTCTGTTTCTCTTGCGCTGTGACTGAGTCTTCAGCAGCCTTCGGGATCCCTGCATCAGCAAATTGCTGTACCAGGCGGTCTACGGAGGTCTGAATCTCAGCGGCCAGCGTTTTTACGGTTACATCTGTCATGCTGTTCCTTCCTGCTACAGTTTATTACGCTTCGTCGCCGAACCAGCAAATATTACGTGCGGCCATGATGAGCTCACCCGCTTTCTCGTCGGTTAACCCTTCGATATCGCTTAGGTCATCAATGCCCTGGTCAGCGAGGTCTTCCAGCGTACAAACACCACGAGCAGCCAGTTTAAACGCCAGCTCGCGATCGAGGCCTTCAAGGTTAAGCAGGTCGTCAGCCGGTTTGTTATTACCAAGGCTCTCTTCCTGCGCCAGGGCCAGGGTCGTCAGGGCATTTTTCGCGCGTTCGCGCAGGGCCTCAACGGTCTCTTCGTCCAGACCCTCAATTTCCAGCAGCTCTTTCATTGGCACATAGGCCAGCTCTTCCAGGGTTGAGAAACCCTCTTCAACCAGCACGGTGGCAAACTCTTCGTCAATGCCAAGGTGTTTGGTGAAGGTATCAATCGCCGCATGGGCTTCCGCCTGATGCTTGGACTGGAGATCGTCAACGGTCATGACGTTGAGCTCCCAGCCGCTCAGCTGCGATGCCAGACGGACGTTCTGACCGTTACGGCCAATCGCCTGCGCCAGGTTACCGGCTTCCACAGCGATATCCATGGTGTGCTTGTCTTCGTCCACCACGATAGACGCTACGTCTGCCGGTGCCATCGCGTTGATCACGAACTGCGCCGGGTTATCATCCCACAGGACGATATCGATACGCTCGCCGCCCAGTTCGGTAGAGACCGCCTGAACACGGGCACCGCGCATACCGACGCAAGCACCGACCGGATCGATACGCTTATCGTTGGTTTTCACCGCGATTTTCGCACGGGAACCCGGATCGCGGGCCGCCGCTTTGATCTCGATAACTTCTTCACCGATCTCTGGCACTTCGATGCGGAACAGTTCGATCAGCATTTCCGGTTTGGAACGGGTCACGAACAGCTGCGCACCGCGCGCTTCAGGACGCACTGCGTAGAGCACGCCGCGAATACGGTCGCCCGGACGGAAGTTTTCACGCGGCAGCATATCTTCACGCAGGATCACGGCTTCAGCATTGCTGCCCAGATCCAGCGTGATGTTGTCGCGATTCACTTTCTTCACCACGCCGGTGATGATCTCACCTTCGTGCTCACGGAACTGATCGACAACCAGCGCACGCTCGGCTTCACGTACCTTCTGTACAATAACCTGCTTCGCCGTCTGAGTCGTGATGCGGTCAAAGGTCACAGACTCAATCTGATCTTCTACGTAGTCGCCTGGGTTCAGGCTCTCATCTTCGTAGCGTGCGGCTTCCAGCGTGATTTCACGCGTCGGCATGGTGACTTCTTCAACGACTACCCAGCGGCGGAAGGTATCAAAGTCACCGCTTTTACGATCGATCTCCACGCGGACATCGATCTCTTGCTCATATTTTTTCTTTGTTGCTGTAGCCAGCGCACTTTCCAGCGCTTCAAAAATTTTCTCGCGCGGCAGCGCTTTCTCATTGGAAACAGCTTCAACAACAGCCAAAATTTCTTTATTCATTGGGGGCCTTTCACCTCAATCCAGACTGTTAAAAGTGGGGGACCAGGTTCGCTTTCTGAATGTTGCTCAGCGCGAACACTTCATCTTTACCTTCGACCGTAACGGTGATCATCTCGCCATCGACACCTTTGATAATGCCCTGCCATTTGCGACGATTCTGAACCGCCATACGCAGTACCAGTGTGACCTCTTCGCCTACATAGCGCGCGTAGTGTTCGGCTGTGAACAACGGACGATCAAGACCAGGTGAGGAGACTTCAAGGTTATAAGCGACGGTAATGGGATCTTCCACATCCATCACGGCGCTAACCTGATGGCTGACATCAGCACAATCATCAACATTGATGCCATCTTCACTATCAATATAGATGCGCAGCGTAGATGTGCGACCACGGATAAATTCAATACCAACCAGTTCGTAGCCCAGCGCCTCGACCGGTGCAGTAATCATCTCTGTTAATTTTTGCTCTAATGTGGACAAACCCACCCCCAAGACATAAAAAAAGGGCGTAAGCCCAGTTATTCTGTAGTCAGATAACAAAAAACCCCGATAAATCGAGGCTTTAGATAACTGAACCCTATAGCCGTAACAACGGCCTGGAGAACCTTTCGCTACTGTTTTTTTCAAATGCGACGCCGAAGGCACAAGGTCTTCATAGTATATTTGAAAAAGAACACTAAGGGAAAGTGGTTGCGGGGGCCGGATTTGAACCGACGACCTTCGGGTTATGAGCCCGACGAGCTACCAGGCTGCTCCACCCCGCGCCTGAATCGTGGCAAATACTACGCCGATATTGCATTAAATGCAAGTTAAGACAGGTGTAAACACCGGGAACGACTGATTAGACAGACATTATAATCAATTGATTTTATTCATTGCAACAAAAAAAGACGCCCCTGCTCTCTGTCCCGCGATTATCCCGTGATTTTTTTTAATGATTTTGCCATGCAACGCTTTCGGTCGCCGCGAAAAGATGATTAAATGAAAACTCACTTATTTTGCATAATCATGCATTACTGATGGGCACCCAGGCGCTTTTTCGGTAATGTTTAGCCTATCATCATGGCGTGGCTGTTAAGTCTCTCACCATAGGTATAGTTAGCAGGGATTTATTTTATGACGACGATTCTCAAGCATCTTCCGGTTGGACAACGTATTGGCATCGCTTTCTCCGGCGGCCTTGACACCAGCGCAGCCCTGCTGTGGATGCGCCAAAAGGGCGCGGTTCCTTATGCCTACACGGCGAATCTGGGTCAGCCAGATGAGGATGACTATGAGGCTATTCCACGCCGTGCAAAAGAGTACGGCGCAGAAAATGCACGCCTGATCGACTGCCGTAAGCAGCTGGTTGCCGAAGGCATTGCCGCTATTCAGTGCGGTGCGTTTCATAATACCACCGGCGGACTGACCTATTTCAACACCACCCCGCTGGGCCGTGCCGTCACCGGTACCATGCTGGTTGCCGCCATGAAAGAGGACGGCGTGAACATCTGGGGCGACGGCAGCACCTATAAAGGCAACGATATCGAACGCTTCTACCGCTACGGCCTGCTGACCAACGCCGAGCTGAAGATCTATAAGCCGTGGCTCGATACCGACTTTATCGATGAGCTGGGCGGCCGTCAGGAGATGTCTGAATTTATGATCGCCTGCGGCTTTGACTACAAAATGTCAGTCGAGAAAGCCTACTCCACCGACTCCAACATGCTGGGTGCAACCCACGAAGCCAAGGATCTGGAGTTTCTTAACTCCAGCGTCAAGATCGTTAACCCGATCATGGGCGTCAAGTTCTGGGACGAGAGTGTGAAGATCCCGGCGGAAGAGGTGACTATCCGCTTCGAGCGCGGTTACCCGGTGGCGCTGAACGGCAAAACCTTCGCGGATGACGTTGAGCTGATGCTGGAAGCCAACCGCATCGGCGGCCGTCACGGTCTGGGCATGAGCGATCAGATTGAGAACCGTATTATCGAAGCGAAAAGCCGTGGCATCTACGAAGCTCCGGGAATGGCCTTGCTGCACATCGCCTACGAGCGTCTGCTGACCGGCATTCACAACGAAGATACCATTGAGCAGTATCACTCTCACGGTCGCCAGCTCGGCAAGCTGCTCTATCAGGGCCGCTGGTTCGATCCGCAGGCGCTGATGCTGCGTGATGCGCTGCAACGCTGGGTGGCGAGCGCCATCACCGGTGAGGTGACGCTGGAGCTGCGTCGTGGTAACGACTACTCCATTCTGAATACGGTCTCTGACAACCTGACCTACAAGGCAGAGCGTCTGACCATGGAGAAAGGCGACTCGGTCTTCTCACCGGACGATCGTATCGGCCAACTGACCATGCGTAATCTTGATATCACCGACACCCGCGAGAAGCTGTTCAACTACGCTGAAACGGGCCTGCTCTCCTCTTCGGCCAGCACCGGCCTGCCGCAGATGGACAGCCTTGAGCATAGCGATAAACAGTAATATCGCATTGAGGTATTAAGGGCGCATAAGCGCCCTTTTTTATGCCTGCCAGCTTACATCCTACTTCGCCGCGTCGTTCAGTACCGCATCGAATTTATCTACCGGGCAGAAACCCTCCGCATCGACCGGACAGCCTTTTAGCGCCAGCGTTACGCGCTGTGCCGGTGCCTGTAGCGTGAGCACATCGGCATTTCGCAGCTGTTCCGTGCTTTGATACACATACTCAATCTTCATTAGATCGCGGTTAGCGGTCTGGTCATGCCAGCGTTGGAAAACAATTTTACCGCCGATCGGCGTGCGCTCGTACTGGTCATGGAGCTGGTAGGGTTTGAAATCCAATGCCGTCAGCAGCGAGGCGATGTTAGAGTCATGGCCTACCAGCAAGGTGACTTTCGGCGCGCTGGCCCGGTCCGTTACCAGCGCCTTGTCGATATACTTCACCAGCGGTTTCGCCACGTTCTGCGCCACTGCCGTAGAGGTAAAGAGCGAATCCTGATAGCCGTTTTTCAGCTTCGACAGCACGCGCCACTGCTGGTCGGTTTTGATCTCTCCCCAGGCGACCTGATCCATCGGGAAGCCTTCGTAATACTGTAGGGTAAAGGCATCTACGAGCGAGTTGCCCACCTTCAGCGGCCCCGAGACGCCCGGCTCTTTCTCATACCCGGCGCTGAAGGTATCTTTCGGGTCGGTCAGGGAGCAGACCTGTTTCTCTTTACAGGAGGGGGAGTCGGCATAATGTGTGATCTGCGCTAGCAGCTTATAGCTTTCATCCAGCTGCATCCCCTGGCGCTCGGTCTGCATGGCCTGTACCGCCCTGTCGCGGAACGCCGCGTCCTTATCGGTAATAACGGGATTAAAGGTAGGATCCATCGTGCCCATCGCATCCTGATGGTGGACCGGCACGTCGCAGCCGGGGAACGCGCCAGTAATGAAGAACTGCGCCGTGGCGACGGTACGCTGCAGGCTGTTGGCGTAGGCATAGACGGCGTCAGACGTAGGGCACTCTCCCGCTTTTACCAGCCCCTGCTCCGCCAGCCATTCGCGCATGTAGTGCCCCATGTAGACTTCAAGCACCCCGCCCTTGGTGGTGAGCTGCCCGCCCGGCACATCCCATTCAGGCCATTTGTTTGGTGTCGACTGTTGCAGCACGCTGCCGTTATCCGCCAGCGGCGCGCGCAGGTTGTGGCGGCTCATGATCAACACCTGCTGTAGCTGATAGCCTTCTGGCGTCGTTTGTGCCTGCGCACCTGCGGTTAATGCGCCGGCCAGCGCAACTGCGAGTAGTGCTCTTTTCATCCCTCATTCCTCACCTTTGTCATTGTCGCTTTCAGTGTGACAGATTAATGACAAATTTCCCGGAGCCGTTTCGCAAAGTGGGCAAGCGCCTACTGCCTAAGCTGATGACCGTATTCATGCATCCAGTCGGCCAACGGCGCGAGGGCATTTTGCAGGGTGAGGCCAAGGGGAGTGATGTGATACTCCACCCGGGGTGGAATTTCAGGATAAACGGTACGCGTGACCAGCCCGCGCTGTTCGAACAGCCGCAGCTGCTTGGTCAGCTCTTTTTGCGTAATGGGCGCAGCGGCCCGCAGCAGATCGCCAAAGCGCACCGGCTCGTTGATGACGATCAAGCGATAGATAATCGGGATAGCCCACTTTCCGGAGAGCAGTCCGATAAAGCTGGTCATCGGGCAGGGCTCATGCTGACAATTTTTTTCTTCCGCACAGTCGAGTAATAACGCCATTGCACACCTCTTGCCTCGTTAGTATCCAATTGGTACCTGGTTTATTTTAGATACTAACGTTTCTATAGTGCTTTCTCCAGTGTCCAATCAGGAGAAGAAAATGGGTCGTTTAGCAGATAAATATACGCTTATTACCGGCGGTACGACGGGCATCGGCCTGGCGACGGCGCAGGAATTTATCGCCGAAGGAGCGCACGTGGCGGTAACGGGCCGTAACCCCGACACGCTTGCCGAGGCGAAGCGCATTTTGGGGAATAACGCATGGGTGATCCCTGCCGACGCAGGCGATATTGCCGCGCAAAAGCAGCTTGCCCAGACGATTGCTACCCGCTGGCCGCGGCTGGATGCCCTCTTCATCAATGCAGGCGATGTTACCCACGGTGAACTCGCAGCCTGGGACGAGGCCAAATGGGATCGCCTGATGGCGATTAACCTTAAAGGCCCCTTCTTTCTGATTCAGGCCCTGCTGCCGCTGTTGAATAATCCCTCTTCGGTGATCCTCTGCGGCTCGGTTAGCGCGCGCATTGGCCTGCCCGCCAGCAGCGTCTACGCCGCCAGCAAAGCTGGCCTGCTTTCGCTGGCACGCACGCTGTCCGCCGAGCTGTTGCCGCGCGGCATTCGCGTAAACGGTCTCAGCCCCGGCCCGGTAGAAACCCCGGCGATGGGCAAGCTTGGCCTTGAGCCAGAGGCGTTACGAGCCATGCAGGAGGAGATTATCAAACTGGTGCCGCTCGGAAGAATGGGTAATGTACGTGAGATGGCAAAGGCCGCGCTCTATCTTGCGTCAGACGACTCAAGCTATACGGTGGGTACCGATCTGCTGGTCGACGGCGGCGTCGGCAGCCTGTAACTTTATGCGGGGCTTGCGGGCCCCTTTTTACTATCTTACCCGGTCTGGATCTGCATCAGGGTCAGATTGCCACTCATTACCGCGCCGGTATCGATGTAGTATTGATTGGCAAAGCGTTGTGCCTTACGCAACGGCGTATGGCCAAAGATAAAGAGATCGGCACCGTGAATATCTTTTACCCTGCCCGCCTGTGAGGCGGCCAGCCGATCCCGGTTCCAGAGGATCTGCTCTTCGTCGACCGGGGTGCCAAAAACGTAGTTATCGTCAGGGTAGTCGGCGTGACACACAATCACTTTTTTACCCTGCGTGGTGACCTCAACGATCAGCGGTAGCGCAGCAATATAGGGCAGCAACGCTCTGGCCTGCAGCGCCTGCTCATCATCAAGATTGAAAAACCAGCTGCCGCCGTTCATCCGCCAGTGGCTGGCGCTGCCGTTATGGAGCAGGCAGTTCAGCATCATCTGCTCATGGTTGCCGCGTACTGCCCGGCACCAGGGACAGGTAACCAGCGTCATACACTCCACGTTCTCCACGCCGCGATCGGTGAGATCGCCAACGGAAATCAGCAGATCCTGTGACGTGTCGAACCCAACGAAGCTCAGTTTATTCAACAGCAGGCTGTAGCAGCCGTGAAGGTCGCCAGTAACCCAGATATTGCGCCATGCCGCGCCGTTGAGCCGCTGCCAGGTCATGATACTGTACCGCACAGGAGTGGTTGCTGTTTTTAAGCAGTATAGCCGGGAGAGGACGGGAGAAAGCGCGCGCCGCTGTTTTCGTGAAGTACAGACGAAAAAAAAGAGATCTTGCGATCTCTTTTCTCTGGAATATTGGTACCGAGGATGGGACTCGAACCCACAAGCCCGTTAGGGCACTACCACCTCAAGGTAGCGTGTCTACCAATTCCACCACCTCGGTACGGAATACTTACTGTGGGATATCGCTGGTCGGCTTGTTAGCCGGCGCTGCGGGTTGAGTCTGCTCAGATTTCGCTGGCGCGCTCAGATTTTCCCACTCGCTCCCTTTGTTGGTCTTATTGCTGTTAATGTTACCCAACACCAGGCTGATAATAAAGAACAGGGTCGCCAATACAGCCGTCATACGGGTCATGAAGTTACCAGAACCACTTGAACCGAACAGCGTACCGGAAGCGCCTGCACCAAAGGAGGCTCCCATATCAGCGCCTTTACCTTGCTGCAGCATGACCAGACCCACAAGGCCAATCGCCACAATAAGGAAAACTACTAAAAGAGCTTCGTACATAATCAACCTGTTCCTTGCGGAGTTGCCGCGTAACATACGCTTCAAACCCTTAGCGGGTTTCAAACCAAAAGCGGGAGTTAATGTTATTTCCCACTTGAGCGGGTGTGAATACTAACCAAAGCGCATGACCTGCGCAAGGGCAATTTCGCTGCATTGTATCAACTGCGGAAAAAAAGAGCAAAAGCCGTATTCGCAGGTTATCTGATGCACTAAATGGGCAAAAAACAGTCGCTTATCGATACCTGCTTTTCGGGTCCATCTTGACTAATTTGTACTTACCGTACTTGCGTACAATCCGCCAGACATCGTTGCCCTGCTCAACGGGCTCGTTCAGGCTGTAAAAAACCGTTTTATTACCCATGCGCACGCCTAGCTGCAGATCGTCGCCCTCACCGCTGATCAATGTAACAACGGGTGTACTCTCTGCTACCGGTGGCGCTGCGGGTTCGGTAGGCAGCGGCACGGATGCAACCGGAGTGCCTGGCGAAGTGGCTATCATACGCATTGGATCGATAGCCTGCTGGTTGTGGCTCACCGCCAGATGCAGATGGGGGCCGGTCGTGCGCCCGGTTGCGCCGGAGAGCGCGATAAAATCACCCTGCTTAACCTGCTCCCCTTTTTGGACATTAAGCGTGTTGAGATGAAGATAGCGGCTGCGCCAGCCGTTAATATGGTCAACGGTGATGAAAAAACCGGTCAACGGTCCATAACCTGTCTCTGCTACCCGTCCGTCTGCAATAGCCTTAACTTTACTGTTCATAGGCGCGTGAAGATCCACACCTTTATGGTTAAGAAAAATATGCTCAAGCGGATGAAAGCGCATACCGAACGGTGAGGTCACCCGAAGCGGGCCAGAGAGCGGCCAGCTAAATAGCGGAGCCGGATGCTCCGGAGCCACGACGACAGCCTTTTGCAAAGGAAGCGAGGCATACGCCGGCAGCGAAAAAATGCTGACCAGAAGAGTAAGCCAAAACGTGAGTATCGGCATTAGCGGAGCACCTCCATGTGCAAAATCAACAGCGCAGCAGCCGCAATGGCTGGCCCGAACGGCATATAGGGTTCGGCGGCTGCATTCATACGCCCAAAACGCAGCAGGCGACGGATAACAAATGCCAGCACGCCCAGTATGGCCGATCCCAGCATTAGCTCTGCGATATGGTTAAGCCCAAGCCAGGCCCCACAGGCCGCATATAGCTTGACGTCCCCGCCGCCCAGCCCCTCACGCTTGCAAACCCAAACGTACCCTCGGGCAATGCACTCGTTGAAACACCAGATAAGCAGTGCACCCACCACGCTATCCCGGGGTGATACCGGAATAATATTCAGCACCGAGGCGGTCAGCCCGAGCCAAAGCAGGGGATAAACCAGACAATCCGGCAGCAGAAACGTATTGATGTCTATTACAGCCAGCGTATAGAGCAAGCCAAAAAAGCAGGCCAGAAAGAGGATCTGTACCAGCGTGAAATGAGGAAAGTAGAAGTAGGTCAGGGCAAAAAAAACGGTGCCGGTAAAGACCTCGTTGAGCGGATAGGTAACTGGAATGGCACTTTTGCAGTAGCGGCAGCGTCCTCGCAGCAGCAGCCAGCTTAGTAGAGGAATGTTATCCCATGGCAATATAGCGTGCTGGCAGCACGGACAGTGCGAAGGCGGCCAGCAGAGATTTACGTCTGGAAAATTGCCCTGCGTAGCATCGGCAGCCGCACTGCGCATCACCATTATTGGCAGACGGTAAATGACCACGTTAAGAAAGCTACCGACTAACAGTCCCAGGCCCAGCGCCAGCCACGGGCACCAGGCAATGAATATCGCTTCAATACGCATTGGGTTACCGCCCAATGGCGCAGCGAGAGATATACTCTTTCACTGCTCTTATATCAGCCGATGTAAAATGCGCGGATCGCGGTGCTCGGGTGTAGGAGACGACCTCGGCACGCGGCACTACGCCCTCAGGCCGGGAATCAGCTCTTCTCTTCCCGTCCAGCGTAATGGTCATGTAAGCAAAATCGATCATATTAATATTTTCAGGTAGGTTCGAGGATCCCACGTCACTCTGCGGCTGAAAGGTGATGGCTGGCGTAGCGGACCCACGGTAGTGCAGACTGCCTGTCATATCGCCCGCGACGACTGCATGGGTGCTGCGCTGATACTGAATCAAGAGTGGACGCGTGTACTTCTCATTTCCGCTGTGGCTACCCGAGACATTTTTATTAAAAATCTCGATGGTCAGCAGGCGTAGGTTCCGTGAAGGGATCCAGACAGCCTGCTCGCTCTCAGCACGCCCTGGCCCAAGCTCACCGGAGATTGAATAGATATGGCTGTCTCTGTATCCGGCATCGTTAGCGATAGCGTTATAGAGGGAAAGCTTGCCCTGACGGCCTGGCGTCGACCAGCGAGCATCACGATAGCAGGAGGGATCGAGGCACTTTAGCTGACTACTGCTATCCGTAACAATACTCGGCGCGGTATCGGCGGGAGCGGAAACAGGAAAGACATCTTCGTCATGATGTAATACATAAATAATATTATAGAGATAAGACGAATTTTCAGACGCTACGCTTTTTAAATAGAGCGGAAAGGGGCGTGACAAATAATCGCAGTTGGGCGGTGCAAAGCGATAACCCGCAGAGGCCCCTCCTGCCAGACTAATGAACAATAGAGATGCCAGGATACCCTGTAGACTGTATTTCATTTCCCTTCCTGAATTAACCGGTGGTTTTAGAGAGCGTATCCATGAGCGCAAAGAGCCCGAGGAAGATCCAGATAACGCAGCCGCCTAAAGTGATGACGGCCAAATTCTTTAAAAAGATAGCAAGCTTGTTGATGTATTCATAAACATGCTGCCGGGAACGTTCAGAGACTGAAAATAGAACCGCATTAAATGAAGCGAGTTCGGCGTACAGGCTAATATTAAGTAACTCTTCGGCACCGAGCAGCCCTGAATCCATCGCTTTACCATAGTTCACCCCCTGCGCCATTTTTCCCAGCATGACGTCAAGATGCCATGTGAACCAGCGATTAGCATTGGACCGGATAATCGCAATCGCATCGGTCAGCGGAATATTATTAGTTAGCATCAGTGATATGTTATTTAGAAATATGGATGAGGTGAGCTGTCGGTAAGTTGAAAAAGGTAGTGCTTTATCTAAGACTCTGTTACGTAACGTCCCGATCAGGTTTGCCAATGCAAGCTTTGTCAAAAAGATCAGAATAATAAAACCAATTAATAACTCCAGCCATAAGCCTTCATAAAGGCGACTGCCAAAATGATAAAGGCTTTGAGTAATACCCGGCCAACGTTCAGTGGGCAGAACCGAGGCAAAGGCCGGAAAGACCTTTTCGGCATAGCCTGCGATCACAATCAGTGACAGTGAGATCATAATGAGTGGGAAAGCCAATGCACTAACGAGTTTCTTACGCAGGTCATCATTATATTTAATGATTGATACCAGAGTGAAAAAACCGTCAGCCAGACTGCCACTTTTTTCTGCGGCCTTAATTATGCTCAGTTCAGTAACGGGAACCGCCCCAGTAAATACGGCAGAAACAGAGGTCTCCTGCTGCATCTGTATAATCAGCAGCAGCAGCTTTTGACTAAAATTTTTCCCCAGCAACGCCCGGCCTTCAATCTGTAATTTTTTCAACGAGTCATACAGAGGTAGACCCGCTTTAATCATATCGCCACAAAATTGATAGATATAGATGCGCTGCTTCTTACTGAATTTTTTCAACGACAATCTCCAAATCCTCAGGCGGAACAGCACCAAATTCCATCGCGAACCAGCGAGCATCTACCTGGCCGTGTAATACTTTCGCCATCACCTTTTCCCGGATATCAAAACCTTCAGTCAGGCCTGATGCCGTATAACGCTTTTTACGCCAGAGCGTAAAAACCTGTAACCACGCCTGTTTAGAGATAGCCGCCAGCTCTTCATACGTAGGAAGAAAATACTCCATAACGATCTGCCGACCTTTAATGCCACTTTGATTACAGGCTGTACACCCCTCTTCGCTGGCGGTATAGAGCGTAAACGTCCGGCCTGAAAGATTTTGCGATCGGTAAATTTGTTTGCAGCAATCGCACAGCATCGGGATAAGCTTCTGACACTGCAAACCGGCAAGGAAACCTGGTGTGGAGAGCTTGTCGCTGCCGATGCCCAGAGCGGACATGCGCTGCAGCAGCGAAACAATACTGCCGGCATGAATAGTGGTGAAACAGTAGTGACCGCTCTCTACCGCCCCGGCAAGCGCATTAGCTGAAATACTGTCCCGAATCTCGCCGACCATCAGGACATCGGGGTCGCGACGCAGGGCTGATTTGATTGCGGCATGAAACCCCCCGTCATCGCCGCTGATTACCGAGCTCTGCTTGGCACCATAGATTTGGTACTCAACGGGATCCTCAACCGTCAGGAAGCAGCCCCTGTCCTCATAGCGGTTTATCTGTAACCACTCCATAAGGTTTTTTAGGGTCGTCGATTTACCTGAGCCAGTGGTGCCAGCAATTACGTACGCGCCATAGGGGTGGCTAAGGATCTTTTTCACATCCTCACTCTCACAGGCGGAAACGCCTATTTTATCCAGCGAACCCAGCCCCTCTTTTTGCAGCCCCGATGGAATGATACGCAGCACGGCGTGATAGCACTCTGGTGATTCGCCAAAAATTGGAAAGTGGGCATAGCGAAAACGGTAGGGCTTACCCTCCATGTTATAGAGAATATTTGCGTTCTGCGGGATTGCACGGTTCCAGGTCGTGTCGCGCGTCGTCGCCTCCACGTTATAGAGGACGAAGACCATCTCATCACACTGGGCCGCCTTGACCTGCATAAATGGCGTCAGCACTCCGTTGACCCGCGCCTCGAAGACGGCTAACACATCATTACGTGTAATATGCAGATCGCTGGCCCCCATATTGACCACGCGCTGAAGGATATTACCGAGACGCCGCTGGGTATCGGTAATATCAATCGCACTCTGCGCAGCACTTATCTGCCTTAGTGAGATAAACTCAATAACCTTGTAGTACTGCTCTTCGGTAACCTTAGCCAGTCCGGATAACGAACGTTTACGCAGCGTCCCCAGCCGCGCCAGCTGGATCTGATACTCAAAGAGCTTGTCTATATCCAGCATATATACCAGCAGATACTCTTTACCTGCATGAGCGGCGGTTACGCCAATACCGTCAAACTCATCATATACCCATGCCCCTTTCAGCAGCTCCTCGGCGGCAATACGCACATACTCTACGCTCACCTTCCCGTTTCCTTGATAGCCAGCCCCGACCTCTTGTCCCTCACTAGCTGGTATTGGCGACCATCAAGCGTGAAGTTATCGCCAGGTGCGACATAGAGAAGATCGTTCTCGTTAGCGCTACCCACTGCAACCCGTAACAGACCACCGATGTTTGACTCCAGCAAAATATGTGGGAACCCACCGCTGGGTGCCCCGCCGCTGGCGTCTGGAGGCGCTAAATCGGATACCGGCACCGGCCTCACTTTATCTTCTCCGCGAAGCTTACGGATCTCGCTTTTCATCTTTTCCAGCTCAAGCTCATTGGATAATTCGCGCTTTTTTGTCTCCCAGGCGTAATCCGCTTCTACCATTTTCTGCAGGTGCTGCTGCATGGCGCTCTCATCAGATGTTGGCGCTGGCATTAACGCCGGTGTCGGCGTGGCATGAGCCAGCCCGGTACCTGACAAAAACAGCGCCACCGTTAAACTCCTTTTTATGCTTTGCATACCAGTCCTCCTGAAATTTTGATGCCTTTATCATTCAACTCTATTGTTCTGATTAAGAAGGCATCCCGATAGGCCTGTTTATAGAGCGCAACCTGGGCGTTAACTTCAGGTGCACGCGCATAAAAGGCGTGGCTCTCATCGTTGATCTGCATCTCCCAAGCCGCACTCATCAAACCGCGCACGTTCAACTGTCCGGCCAGCCCTCTCTCTTTATTCTTTACTGCGGAAGCGGGATAGCTTTTATAGATAATCGCCCCATTATTCAGCCCCTTATTACCCCTGGCGGGCGTGAGCAGCGAATTATAGCTATTCACATAAGATATAATTTCATTGCAACTATGCAATTTTAACGTGCTATGGGACTGCCACGCTTTCAGTAATTTGCTCTCTTTATAGGGCAATGCCACTTTTGTATATTCGAAATCATTAATCGGAGCACTATCCTTTTCACGTTTTACGGGTACTAGTGCCGGATACGTTTTGTCAAAAAAGCGAATTACCGGAAGCGTCAGAATGGCATTCGGCTGTAGCTTAAAACCAAATGCACAGCTTAACGTATCACATAGAATGCGTTCGCTTTTAATGGCCAGGCCCAATGCGGACATCGTTAGGGTATTACGTCTGATTTCTGCCAGGAGGGTGATGGCCTGTGGGATATCCATACCCGCAAGCGATTTTTTATAAAAGGAGACAATCGACGCGAGATCGGCCTGCTGCTGATGTAAGGCCAGCTGACGTAAACGTCTATTTTCTGCTGGCAGTTTTATACCATAATACCACCAGGCGAAGCCTCCACCCATGATAACAAGCGCGGCAATAAACAGGAGTAGGATGCCACCAAAGGGCATAGTGTATCCATTTTTTCTTTTCCAAAAATAGACTCTTTCACGCATAGATTATCCGTTTAAGTAAAACTCAACAATTACACCCAGAATTATTAATAAAATAGCGCTGACGCAAACGCCGATCGCTGTGATGAAACGACGCCGACGCTTAAGCAATACTTGATGACTACGGCACCGTTCGATCACCGTATTCAGATGCACACTGGTCAACGGTTTTACATCAAGGTGCTCATATTTACCCGGATACCGCATAACTTCATCAAAAAGCGTTCGGGCAATGAAGCAGTCTGTTCCGCTGACAATCCGCCCCCGGTTGATAACCAGTAAGTAGGTTATCGCCTCATCTTTATGCGAGAAATAGATCCCATCGCCGAACAAGTTTTTTATATAAATAGCAAACGGCTCATAGAGCATAGAGACTTTATTGCAGTAGCCCGTTGCCAGCTTGCCTTCATCATCACGATAGACAAGCTTACGGTTTGCTTTGATCATTGCGCGAAAAGAGGCCTGTACCGGTGGGCCAAGACAGGTCATATCTTCGGCCTCCCACAGCAGCCCGGTGACAATATTCTCTTTACGTAACAAGTCATCCATTATGCTTACCAGATTACTCACGCGAGGTAATGGGCTGGCGGTAATAATCAATACCAATCACCATAACGACCGTTGCCGAGGTATCATCGCTGCTATCGTTAACGCCTAACACCTGGTACTGTAAGCCGCCGTTCTCATCTTTGATGTCGTACTTCGCCACCATCAGCAGATCGCCAGGCATGATAATCGACGAGTTAAAAGACTCCGTAGTGCTCACTGAAGGCAGCTGCACATCGTCATACTCCTCGATGCCTTCCAGATAACGTTTCGTAAAGCCACTGACCACTTCGATACGTCCATCGGAGAGCACTCGGGGCGTAATGATAAAACTGGTGCCGGTTATGATGGAGTCGGTTTCCACGTCGACATTCTCTTCACCGTTGTCGTCCACGGTGCGCGTTCTGCTAGAGACATAGTTTTGTGAGCGCGTCATATTAAGCGGTACCGACATATTGTTACGGGTGATAAACGAACCGCTTTGCAAGGAGCGGCTGCCGGTGAGCTTATAGAGTGCGTCCAGTCCGCTGTTGATATCCACGTTGCTGTTTTTCCAGCCGACGGAGACGCCACCCGTTAATGAATCCATCATTGATGAGGTGATTTTTACCGCGCTTTTCCCATCGTCAAACGAGAAATCCAGCCCAGCCTCAAGCTGTTTTACCTTCGATTTATCAAGGGTAAAAATTTTGTAGGTTACGATAAACTGGCGGCTATTATCCGCTTTGTATTTATCCAGCGCTTTACTCAGAGCTTCATACTCTGAGGGGCGCGAATTAACCATCAAAATTGAGGTATCTTTAAAGAGATTGTAGTTGCCGGAGGTGACGTAGTTTTTCGCCATATCCTCAACGTCGTCCCAGAAAGAAGATTCAAACTTCGTCTCTGTTTTGCCGGTTAAGCCGCCATTTGACGTCGCCTCGTTGCCGGAGAGGTCGAGCGTGGTCTCTGACTTATTGTTCTCTCCGTAGAAATCTAATTTGATAACGTATGTTTCATATACGTTTATTTTTAATACGTTATTGCTATCGAGCTTAGGGCTAACGTCATATAAGGAGGTGATATAGCGCATGAACTCTTCAAACGTACCATCGAATTTTACGCTATGCGGCTTATCCCATGCGTCATCCGCCTCGCCCGATTTGGTATCGCCCATTGCTTTATCGTTAATGCGGTAGCTGATACCCGTCTGAACAGCAACCGCATCCAAAATAATGGACAGTGTGGCTGGCTCATAGGATAAAATTTTAACGTGTTTGCTTAATAATTTTTGCTGCTCGACGCTGTACTCAACTCTCTGGCCTAAGAAAGCAGTATCATACTTGATAAAGGGTTTAGCTTTAGCCGCGTCCTGAGTCGTGGCATCAGGAAATGTTTTTTTGACTGCCTCGCTGGCATTGTACTTTTTCTCAAAATCACTGACGCACCCCTGCATCAGCAATACCAGCAATAACAATCCTGCTTTGATTTTCATAGCACGTCCGTATGGTCACATTTCGTCAATAACAATGACGTGGTTTTTTTGGTATTTCTTGACGACTAGCCCATAGTTTTCAGAAAAGAAAAGCTCCCCTAGCGCCTGTAAAATGTCGTCATCCGTTTTTCCCGTCAGCGTAATGTCGTTATAGACCAGGTAATCTTTTTTACTGTTCCAGAAAAGCTTATAGCCGTTGCCTGTAACCCAGGCTTTTACCTCCTGACTTAACAGTTTATCCTCTTTAATAATCATTGAGCGCGTTGCTGCTGATTCTGAATGGCTGAAAGGATTTATTGCCTCCTGAGCTGCGAATACATTTACAGACATGCCCACCATAAACAGTAGCGAACATATATAATACCTTATCCAATACATCTCTGTTCCTTGTATACGTGCGCAAATTAACTATTGATAATGATATGAATCCAGGAGATCGGCGGGCGTGCCCGGCTGCGGTATCGTGCTGCACCAGCGGCTAACGGTATATGAAACCGCTTCAGAATCGACGACGTTAACCCCTTCGCCCGTATCTCTGTCATACATCCCGAGGGTGGAGCCGATAATCCATATATAGGTGGAGTCAGCATATATCGTATGATCCCCTCTGTTCCGTCCTGGCGTTGGGGCACCTTTTCCGACGACATCCTGTTGGGTGAACCCGACCTGGACCGTTATTCCCCCTAGCTGCCCTAAGAGGGCTGTGGAAACGATTTTCGCCCGGCTATTCGCAGGATCGCTATACATATCGTCATCAGCACCGGCTCTATAGGCAGAAACAGAAGAGATAGCAACGCTCAGACGAGGGAATAACTTCCGCATCACCTTTACAGTTCTGGGCTTACCCTCTGTATCGATCACTGCTTTGCCACTGCCGTCACGCAGGGTAATCTCTTGCTCAACTTGAGGGCAGGTCTGGACCGGATAACGAACGTTGCCGGCATCATTATTATCATTTGAGCCAACAATACTGTCATCGTAAAAGGGGGGCGCACCACTGCTGCGCTCAGTAGAGTGACCGTTCATTCCGCCGTGCGTAATATAGTCGTTGATTACTGGCGTGACTAATTCAAAGGCATCATAGGTATAGGGTACATAGTAATAGAGATTATAATCCCCGTCCCCGCTCTTTTTATTCGCTTCCAGATCGTTCATCGCATATTCACCCGTAAAGGTTCGCGACTGGCTATCCTGATACTGATAAAATTCAGGATTACCTGATGCATCCATTATTAAATCACCACCGTAGCGACGCTGAAAGATGTAGACCTTACGTGCGGTATTCTCCATCACCAGATTCGCCTGTAAGGTACCGAGCTTTTGGTCGCCATGGGTGTTGGTGGCATCTTTCATATCCAGCGTTAATACCGTATTTTCACCATGTGTACCTGTACCGGTGCGTTGCTCATAGCACATCTCCACCTGGCTATCTTCAGAGTTCCAGCACATGCTTTTTCCGCCGCCGCTGGCGGTGTTGCCGTTATCGTTATCGTTCAGATCAAAAGTAAAACGGACGCCAAATTCACCGCTGTTGTAGCGGCTTAAGGTGTCGATATTGCGACCAACAGAGCCAAACTCAACGGGGGTTTTACCGTCATCGTCTTTGGTTACTAGCTGCCAATGCGCATTAGATGACTCTCGATGCACAATCCATGCATGTGAGGGCACACTGCCCGCATCTGCGAAGACCTGGCTTAGAGCAGGCTGAAAGCGGGCAAAATCCAATAGATGAGTCGGATTGTTGCTACCAAACTCAACGATAGCGTCGATTTGATAAATGCTGCTCTCTTGTCCTGCGAGCGCGCTGCCGCGAAAGCCGATGCGATCTATGTATGCAGAGGTGTTCTTTGCTGCACCACTCATCCAGCAGGGAAGATACTCTTTTTCAAATGCATAGTTTGATTTTGGAGCCTTAACGTTGCAGCGGCTGCTAATAAAACGGTAGCGCTGCTGCTGGCTAGCATCGCTGCCGTCACCCCACAGGTAGTACTCGCTCTCATCACCAGTATCGATATCGTTAATGTCGTTGCTTAAACGTATCTGATAATCAGCATCTGGCGTCTCACTATTATAGAGTGGGTTGCTTATCTCTTCGGCCATGTTCGATTCATCGTCATTTATAACGATTTCAGGATCCCTGACAAAATTGATAACGCCCTTTATCTCCTGCACTAATGCCATGGAAATATTTCGCTGAGAAGATCGATCCGCCTGCTTGCGCACATACCGGGTATACGTCATCAAAAGACCACCAGCAATGGCCATCACAATAATGATCTCCAGTAGTGAAAACCCGGCATCTTTGCGCTTAAACATTAAAGAATCTCATGTAGCGAATATAATAACACCCACCCGAAGGTGGATATTATTTTCAGGATAGTAATTACTTGCTGCCGAAAACGATGCCGTTATTCGCGCCACCGATGTTACAAGTCTCCTCACCGACAATATCCGTGCTAGTAATATCTTCGGCAACGGAGAGGGATTTTAGTACGCTCCCCGCCTTTTTATCTGCATCTAATTGAGTCTCGTTAAGTACCGTTGATTCATCTTCACCCGCAGGCGCAGAGATAATGCCAACGTAGTCCCATTGGTTTCCCATCTGAGAGAGGAGGTTTCTGCATGTCTGTTGATCGAGACCGCTAATAAGGATCACGAAGCCTTTATGTACGGCACTCCCCGAGTCCACCAGCGCCTGACCAATCTGGAAAGCATCGCCTGAAATGCCGTTAAACGATTCAGAGGGGGAGATTTTACCCAGCTTATTTAGCGTAACAATAGGGGCGAGATCGTCCGTTGTCGCAATATTCCCTTTGGTCAGCGTAACGGCCGTTGCTGTGGCAGGTGGATATTCGCCCTCATCCTGAAACGCCTCGGCCATCGAGGTCCGAATGCTGTTCGTATTGTTCTGGATATCTGATATATCCTGCGCGGTAAATGCCCGCTGTGCTAATACTACAACACCTGCGGCAATAACGCCGATAATGCCCAGCACAATAATAATTTCAAGTAATGTGACGCCACGCTGTTTTGTTAAGTGGCTTCTTGCGCTATTGTTTTTAAAATCAAATGCGGCCCTTTCCATAAAATTCCTTACTTACATTAATTAAATGAATTAATGCAGTTAATTGCATTAGGTTGTAATTTAATCGTGCAATTTTAAATAATTTGTAAGGATTTAAGAAGAGCATTATTGCTTATATGCCACTCCAAAATTGGAGCGGCATAATGATAAAATCAGGCCTGTTTTACCGCATCGGCAATGCGATGAGCGAACTCAGTCACCTGGGCCTCGTGCTCGCCTTCAACCATGACGCGAATTAGCGGCTCGGTGCCGGATTTACGTAGCAGCACACGTCCGCGGCTACCCAGCGCCGCTTCAACCTCTGCCGTCACGGATTTCACGGTTTCGTGTTCCAGCGGGTCGCCCGTACCTGCTGTAAAGCGCACGTTAACGAGGATCTGCGGGAAGAGCTTCATGCCGCTGCAGAGATCGTGCAGGGTCATGTTGTTACGCACCATGGCAGCAACAACCTGCAGGCCTGCAACAATGCCGTCGCCGGTGGTGGTTTTATCCAGCAGAATGATATGCCCGGAGTTCTCTGCCCCAATACGCCACCCCTTCTCCTGCAGCTTCTCCAGCACGTAGCGGTCGCCGACCTTAGCGCGGGCAAAAGGAATACCCAGCTGCTTCAGCGCCAGCTCCAGGCCCATGTTGCTCATCAGCGTGCCAACCGCACCGCCGCGCAGTTGCCCCTGACGCAGGCCTTCACGGGCAATAATATAGAGGATCTGATCCCCATCAACCTTGTTGCCTTCATGGTCAACCATAATGACGCGGTCACCGTCGCCGTCAAAGGCGATACCGAGATCGGCCTTTTCAGCCAGCACGCGAGCCTGCAGCGCACGTACGTCGGTAGCCCCCACCTCTTCGTTGATGTTGACGCCGTTCGGCTCGCAGCCGAGGGTGATAACATCCGCACCCAGCTCACGGAAGACGCTAGGGGCAATGTGGTAGGTCGCGCCATGGGCACAGTCGACGACAATTTTCAGCGCTTTCAGGCTTAGCTCGTTCGGGAAGGTGCCTTTACAGAACTCGATGTAGCGTCCAGCCGCGTCCACGATGCGGCTGGCTTTACCCAGCAGCGCGGAGTCAACGCAGCTGATCTCTTTTTCCAGCTCGGCTTCAATGGCCTCTTCAACCTCATCCGGCAGTTTGGTTCCGTCGGTTGAGAAGAACTTAATGCCGTTATCATAAAACGGGTTATGGGAGGCCGAGATAACTATCCCTGCTTCAGCGCGGAATGCACGGGTCAGATATGCTACCGCAGGCGTTGGCATCGGTCCGGTGAAAGAGGCAGAGATACCGGCAGCGGCCAGGCCTGCTTCCAGCGCAGACTCCAGCATATAGCCAGAGATACGCGTGTCCTTACCGATAATGATTTTGCGCGAGCCATGACGCGCCAGAACTTTACCTGCTGCCCAGCCCAGCTTAAGAACGAAATCAGGCGTGATAGGCGCATCGCCGACGCGCCCACGAATACCGTCTGTACCAAAATATTTGCGACTACTCATAGCGTTTGTTTTCCTTCGCTGATAGCGTGGCCTCGACCACCCGCATGGCTTCTGTTGTCTCTTTCACGTCGTGAACGCGAATTATGTGCGCTCCCTGCATGGCCGCTATCGTTGCGCACGCCAGACTGCCGCTCAGGCGCTCTGATGGGCCAACGTTGAGCAGCTGACCAATCATCGATTTACGGGACATACCGACCAGCAGCGGTAGACCAAAATGGTGAAACTCTGCCAGGCGAGCAAGAAGCGCGTAGTTATGGGAGAGATTCTTACCGAAACCGAAGCCGGGGTCGAGTACCAATTTATCCTTTGTAATACCTGCTTTCTCACACCTTGCTATCTGCTCGTGGAAATAGCGGTCAACGTCGGCAAAGACATCGGCATATTTCGGCGCATCCTGCATGGTCTTCGGATCGCCCTGCATATGCATCAGGCAGACCGGCAGGCCGGTTTCCGCCGCCGCCTCCAGCGCGCCCGGCTCGCTCAGGGAGCGGATGTCGTTAATCAGATGCGCGCCTACACGGGCAATCTCCCGAATGACTTCAGGCTTAGAGGTATCTACCGAGATCCACACCTCAAAACGCTGCGCCAGCGCCTCTACGACCGGCACCACGCGGGAGAGCTCTTCATCAAGGCTCACCTCAGCCGCGCCCGGCCGGGTTGACTCGCCGCCGACGTCGATAATGGTGGCCCCGGCGTTAATCATCAGGTTGGCATGTTTAACCGCGTCGATCAGCGTATTGTGCGCACCGCCGTCTGAGAAGGAGTCGGGGGTGACGTTGAGGATCCCCATCACGTGCGGATGAGAGAGATCGAGCGTGGTTCCCTGAGCGAAGAGTTTCATAGAGCATCCCTTGTACTGTGTGGGTGATAGATAAGAAAAAACCCCGGAGCATGCTCCGGGGTTTTAATAGTGCTAACGCAGATGCCGCATGAGCGTATTTGTCGCCAAACTGCTCAGCGCCAAACCAGACTTACATCGTGTTGCCTGGATTGGGCGTACGCGGTTCATCAACCGGACGCGGCGCACGCGGCGTGCCATTACTGTCAGAGCTGTTTGAACCAGGATCTTCCCAGCCCGCTGGCGGACGCACATCGCGACGGGCCATCAGGTCATCAATCTGCGGAGCGTCGATGGTCTCATACTTCATGAGCGCATCTTTCATTGAGTGCAGGATGTCCATGTTATCGTTCAGGATCTGGCGAGCGCGGTTATAGTTACGCTCAATCAGCAGCTTCACTTCCTGGTCGATAATACGTGCCGTTTCATCGGACATGTGTTTCGCTTTCGCCACGCTGCGGCCCAGGAACACCTCACCCTCCTCCTCTGCATAGAGCAGCGGACCGAGTTTTTCGGAGAAGCCCCACTGAGTCACCATGTTACGTGCCAGGTTAGTCGCCACTTTAATGTCGTTGGACGCACCGGTAGAAACATGTTCGACGCCGTAGATGATCTCTTCTGCCAGACGACCGCCGTACAGCGTGGAGATCTGGCTTTCCAGCTTCTGACGGCTGGCGCTAATCGCATCGCCTTCAGGCAGGAAGAAGGTTACACCCAGCGCACGGCCGCGCGGAATAATCGTCACTTTGTGTACCGGATCGTGTTCTGGTACCAGGCGACCGATGATCGCATGGCCCGCTTCGTGATACGCGGTCGACTCTTTCTGCGCTTCGGTCATCACCATGGAGCGACGTTCCGCACCCATCATGATCTTGTCTTTCGCTTTCTCAAACTCAACCATTGAGACAACGCGTTTGTTGCCGCGGGCAGCAAACAGTGCCGCTTCGTTAACCAGGTTAGCGAGATCCGCACCGGAGAAGCCTGGGGTACCGCGGGCAATGATTGCCGCATCGATATCCGGCGCCAGCGGTACGCGGCGCATGTGCACCTTCAGGATCTGCTCACGGCCACGCACGTCTGGCAGACCGACCACAACCTGACGGTCGAAACGGCCTGGACGCAGCAACGCCGGGTCAAGCACGTCCGGACGGTTGGTCGCGGCGATCACGATAATGCCTTCGTTGCCTTCAAAGCCATCCATCTCAACCAGCATCTGGTTCAGGGTCTGCTCACGTTCATCATGGCCACCGCCCAGGCCTGCGCCACGCTGGCGGCCCACGGCGTCGATCTCATCAATAAAGATGATGCACGGTGCCGCTTTCTTGGCCTGTTCGAACATGTCACGCACACGAGATGCACCGACACCTACGAACATTTCCACGAAGTCAGAACCGGAAATGGTAAAGAAGGGAACCTTCGCTTCACCGGCAATCGCTTTTGCCAGCAGGGTTTTACCGGTACCTGGAGGGCCGACCATTAAGACGCCTTTCGGGATCTTACCGCCCAGCTTCTGGAAGCGGCTCGGTTCGCGCAGGTATTCAACCAGCTCACCCACCTCTTCTTTGGCTTCGTCGCAGCCAGCAACGTCAGCAAAGGTAGTTTTGATCTGATCTTCGGTCAGCATACGCGCCTTGCTCTTGCCGAACGACATGGCACCTTTGCCACCGCCGCCCTGCATTTGGCGCATAAAGAATATCCAGACGCCGATTAACAGCAGCATCGGGAACCACGAAATGAAGATTGAAGCCAGCAGGCTTGGCTCTTCCGGCGGCTCGCCAACTACTTTGACGTTTTTCGTCAGCAGGTTATCAAGCAGTTTCGGATCGTTAACCGGGATGTAAGTCGTGTAACGGTTACTATCTTTCTTGGTAACGTTGATCTCACGTCCGTTGATACGCGCTTCGCGAACCTGGTCCTGATTGACCTCTTGCAGGAAGGTAGAGTAATCCACCTTACGCCCGTTCGACTCGCTGGGCCCAAAGCTCTGGAATACTGACATCAGCACAACGGCAATGACCAGCCAGAGTATTAGGTTTTTCGCCATGTCACTCAAGGGATTAACCTCATATTACAACTGTGTTAAAAACAGCGTCAGGATACTCTGTATCCCGTCTCCTTCAAACCTGGGTTTGATATCAACGGTTTATCATTTTCGCCCGGTCGCTACAATGTACACTTCACGTGAACGCGCACGCGAAGAGTCAGGTTTACGCACTTTTACCTTCGTAAACAGAGAGCGAATTTCTCTTAGGTACTCATCAAAACCTTCGCCCTGAAACACCTTAACTACAAAATTTCCGCCCGGTGCAAGAACGTCGCGGCACATCTGCAGCGCCAGCTCCACCAGATACATGGCGCGGGGGATATCCACTGCCGGTGTTCCGCTCATGTTGGGAGCCATGTCGGACATGACCACCTGAACTTTTTCGTCGCCGACGCGTTCCAACAGCGCCTTAACCACTAATTCATCACGAAAATCGCCCTGAAGGAAGTCGACACCAACGATGGGATCCATAGGAAGAAGATCGCATGCGATGATCCGCCCTTTGCCACCGATCTGCGTGACCACATACTGTGACCAGCCACCCGGCGCAGCACCCAGATCGACAACCGTCATGCCTGGCTTAAAAAGCTTGTCACTTTGCTGTATTTCATCAAGTTTAAACCAGGCGCGGGAACGTAACCCTTTTTTCTGCGCCTGCTGCACATATTTATCGCTAAAGTGTTCCTGAAGCCAGCGGCTTGAGCTGGCAGAACGCTTTTTACCTGTCATCTCTTTTTCCAACGTTGTTCATCGTGAGTAGCAGGCTATCAACTATCAGCACAGCCGATTTGGCGATACACTGGAGATGGCGGTAGAATGAACCGTTTTCAATCCCAACGTAAGCAAAAATATACGATGAATCTGAGTACTAAACAAAAACAGCACCTTAAAGGTCTGGCACATCCGCTCAAGCCGGTAGTTATGCTTGGCAACAATGGTTTGACCGAAGGGGTACTGGCCGAGATTGAACAAGCGCTAGAGCACCATGAGCTTATCAAGGTCAAGATCGCTACCGAAGACCGCGAAACTAAAACGCTGATCGTGGAAGCGATTGTTCGTGAAACCGGCGCCTCTAACGTACAGGTCATCGGTAAAACGCTGGTGCTGTACCGCCCATCGAAGGAGCGTAAAATTTCGCTGCCACGCTAAGAATATCCTGGATAGAACACAAAATCTGTGTAAAACGAGGGGTTTTCCGCAAGCTGACAAGCAAAATGCCACGCTCTTGACGTTGTTAAAAGGCCGCTATGCGGCCTTTTTCTTATCTTTACATTACGTCAACATATTACAGGTTGGCGCGTAATTAAAGATATTCTACCTTGAGGATCTCATACTCCACTTCGCCACCCGGGGTACGAATAACGACGACATCGTCCTGCTCTTTCCCTACCAGTCCGCGTGCGATCGGCGAGTTTACGGAGATCAGATTCTGCTTAAAATCCGCCTCATCATCGCCTACGATGCGGTAGGTCTGCTCTTCATCGTTATCGAGATTCAGCACGGTAACGGTAGAACCAAAAATCACGCGGCCATTGTTAGGCATTTTTGTGATGTCGATCACCTGCGCATTGGAGAGCTTGGCCTCAATGTCTTTGATCCGACCTTCACAGAACCCCTGCTGCTCACGGGCGGCATGGTACTCGGCATTCTCTTTCAGGTCGCCGTGCTCGCGGGCATCGGCAATCGCAGCGATGATTTCAGGACGACGCACGGATTTCAGAAAATCCAGCTCTTCGCGTAATTTTTCAGCACCACGTAAGGTCATCGGAATAGCTTGCATTGTTATACCTCTTAAACATTCCTGTAGGGAGCGGTGGCCCCGCCCCGGTAGCTTTGCCCCTGCATACCGCGCAAAAGAAGGGGTCAAAAAGCAAAAAGAAAACCGACCCGGAGACAAAGCTCCAGGTCAGCAGCAATTTTTCAATTTGATACGCATTTTACCCGGAAGTTCCTTATGGGTCATCGTTTACTTTCCAGTGCGATGCACCGTAGTATGACGGCCTGTTTCCAGGTTTCTAGCGCGAGATTATGCGATTTTCCAGATATGTCATCGGATTGACCACCAGTATAGCGTTGAATGTGCAGGCCGCGAACGTTGATGAGTACATTAACCAGCTTCCTGCTGGCGCAAACCTCGCCCTGATGGTGCAGAAGGTGGGCGCTCAGGCTCCTGATATTGATTACCATAGTCAGCAGATGGCCCTGCCCGCCAGTACCCAAAAGGTGATCACCGCGCTGGCCGCCCTGCTGCAGCTAGGGCCAGATTTCCGTTTTACCACCACGCTTGAGAGTAAAGGCAGCGTTGCGAACGGGGTGCTAAAAGGGGACTTAGTAGCGCGATTTGGCGGCGATCCGACGCTAAAACGGCAGGATATCCGCAATATGGTTGCGGTGCTGAAAAAGGCCGGTGTCCAGCAGATTGAGGGCAATGTGCTGATCGACACCTCGGTGTTTGCCAGCCACGATAAAGCTCCCGGCTGGCCGTGGAATGACATGACCCAGTGCTTCAGTGCACCCCCCGCCGCCGCGATTATCGATCGTAACTGCTTCTCGGTGTCGCTCTACAGCGCTCAGAAAGCGAACGATCTGGCGTTTATCCGCATCGCCTCCTACTACCCTGTTACCATGTTCAGCCAGGTGCGCACGCTGGCGAAAGGCTCTCCTGATGCCCAGTACTGCGAGCTGGATGTCGTCCCGGGCGATCTCAATCGTTTTACGCTGACCGGCTGCCTGACCCAGCGCGCCGATCCGCTGCCGCTGGCCTTTGCGATACAGGACGGGGCGAGCTACGCTGGGGCGGTGCTGAAGGACGAGCTTAAACAGGCCGGCATTACCTATAGCGGGACGCTGCTGCGCCAGACGCTGGTTAACGAGCCGGGAACGGTGATTGCCAGCAAGCAGTCTGCGCCGCTGCACGATCTCTTGAAAATTATGCTGAAAAAGTCAGACAACATGATCGCCGATACCGTGTTTCGCACCATCGGCCATGCGCGCTTTGGCGTGCCGGGGACATGGCGTGCGGGAGCGGATGCCGTGCGGCAGATCCTGCGCCAGCAGGCGGGCGTTGAGCTGGGTAACAGCATTGTGGTGGATGGCTCCGGCCTGTCGCGCCATAACCTGATCTCCCCTGCCACCATGATGCAGGTGCTGCAATATATCGCCCAGCATGATACCGAGCTGAACTTCATCTCGATGCTGCCGCTGGCAGGCTATGACGGCTCGCTACAGTACCGTGCCGGTCTGCATGCGGCAGGCGTAGACGGTAAAGTGTCGGCGAAGACAGGCTCTCTGCAGGGGGTGTATAACCTGGCGGGCTTTATTACCACCGCCAGCGGCCAGCGTATGGCCTTTGTGCAGTATCTCTCCGGCTATGCGGTAGAGCCTGCCGACCAGCGCAACCGCCGTATCCCGCTGGTGCGCTTTGAGAGCCGGTTGTACAAAGACGTTTACCAGAATAATTAATTCGGCTACGTGCACAAACAAAAACCCCGGCTCATGGCCGGGGTTTTTCGTTTTTACTGCATTAACGCTTGTAGATGAATTCGATACCTTCGTCGTCCTCTTCATCCCAGTCGTCATCTTCATCGTCTTCTTCCACTTCAGCGTCTTCAAGCTGCTGGCGGTGGTAGTCATCCCACATGAATTCGACTTTTTCAGGCTGCTTCGCCTCTTCAGCCTGAACCAGCGGGTTCTCGATGATGAAGGTCATGACGTCCCAGCAGAGGTCTTTTACGCCCTGCTGGCTGGCCGCAGAGATAAGATAGTGTTTATCTTCCCAGCCCAGCGCTTTCGCAATCGCCGCGGCCTTCTCTTCGGCCTCAGCCTTATCCATCAGGTCGATCTTGTTGAAGACCAGCCAGCGCGGCTTAGCGGCCAGCTTCTCGCTGTACTTCTCCAGCTCGCCGATGATGATGCGCGCGTTCTCAACCGGATCGGAACCGTCGATCGGATCGATGTCGATCAGGTGCAGCAGGACGCGACAGCGCTCAAGATGTTTCAGGAAGCGAATACCCAGCCCTGCGCCCTCTGCCGCACCTTCAATCAGGCCCGGAATGTCGGCAACCACAAAGCTCTTCTCGGTATCCATACGCACCACGCCGAGGCTTGGCACCAGGGTGGTAAACGGATAGTCCGCCACCTTCGGCTTCGCTGCGGAGACGGCGCGGATGAACGTCGATTTACCGGCGTTAGGCATGCCCAGCATTCCGACGTCGGCCAGCAGCATCAGCTCCAGCTGCAGATCGCGCTTATCGCCCGGCGTACCCATGGTTTTCTGTCGCGGTGTACGGTTAACAGAGGATTTAAAGCGCGTGTTACCCAGACCGTGCCAGCCGCCTTTAGCGACCATCAGACGCTGACCGTGTTTGGTCATATCGCCCATGGTCTCGCCCGTACCCTGGTCAATGATGCGCGTTCCTACCGGCACCTTAACGGTGACATCTTTACCGCGCTTGCCGGTACAGTCACGGCTCTGGCCGTTCTGCCCACGCTCGGCGCGGAAAGACTTCTCGAAGCGGTAGTCGATCAGGGTGTTGAGGTTCTCGTCCGCTTCCAGCCAGACATCGCCACCGTCACCACCGTCGCCGCCATCAGGGCCGCCGCGTGGAATATATTTTTCACGACGAAAGCTTACGCAGCCGTTACCGCCGTCACCTGCCACGACCAGAATCGTAGCTTCATCAACAAACTTCATTTTACTCTCCGTTACTCATTCGCCTGAGCGGGGTAAAGTGACAATCACTTCACGCTTGCGCCAGCGTCCCCAGAGGCGGTGGCCTATGGCGGAATACATAGCGCCCGCAACCACGACAAACGCACCGAGATAACCTAAAAGGTTTAACATCGGTCTGGCGAAAACATCAGGCCAGGCCTGTGATAATAGATCTGAAAACAACAGCGTAAACAGCGGGGTCAGCGTGATTAACGCGCTCACCTGCGCCGCCTGCCAGCGCGCCATCGCCTCGACGAGTGCGCCATAGCCTACCAGCGTATTAAGGCCGCAGAAGATCAGACAGGCCAGCTGCCAGTGGCTAAGCCGGGCTATCGTGGCGGGCTCTGCCAACGGCAGCAACGCTATTGTGCATAAAGTGTACAGCAAAAAGAGGATCTGCTGCGAGGCCAGGCGGCGTAATAATACCTTTTGCGCGACCCCGTAGCTTACCCAGACCGCGGCGGCGCTAACGCCGAAAATCACACCCCAGGTGTAATCAGTGAGTCTGGTGAAGATCTCAATCAGGCTGGTGTTGAAAAACATCACCAGTCCGCAAAGCAGCATGACTGCCCCCATGACCTGGGTGCCGCGCATTCTCTCCTTCAGGATAACCACGCTAGCCACCATCATGCCCACCGGTGAGAGCTGTCCAATCACCTGTGATGCCGTCGGGGTCAAATATTGTAGAGAAGAGCTGAAGAGAATGAAATTCCCGAACAGGCCCCCGGTAGCAATAGCCAGCAACACCAGCCAACGGCGTTGACGGAAAATGCGCATCGGCGGCAGTTTGCTCTTGATGGCCAGAATCGAGCCGAGGCCTATGGCGGCCATTAAAAAGCGATAGAACACGATTGTGGGCGGTTCCATCACCTCCAGCACCTGCTTCATAGCAATGGGCAATGCGCCCCAGCACATGGCTGTCGTTAGCGCTAAAAGGATCCCAATGCCTGCCTGCTGCTTCATTGCCCGTATTCCCTACAAGAGATTTTCCGGACGTCGAATGTAAAAAGCCCCGCAACGTGTTGCGGGGCTTTCATCCGTTACCGGGACGCGAAAAACTTATTCAGCAACGATGCTGATGAACTTACGGTTTTTCGGGCCTTTAACTTCGAACTTAACTTTACCGTCAGTCAAAGCGAACAGAGTGTGGTCACGGCCGCAACCAACGTTAGAGCCAGCGTGGAACTTAGTACCACGTTGACGAACGATGATGCTACCTGCCAGTACTGCTTCTCCGCCAAAGCGTTTTACGCCCAGACGTTTAGCTTCTGAATCGCGACCGTTACGAGTTGAGCCGCCAGCCTTTTTGTGTGCCATTTAAATCTGCTCCCCTAGTCTTAAGCGCTGATGCCAGTGATTTTAACATCAGTGAACCACTGACGATGGCCTTGCTGCTTACGATAGTGTTTACGACGACGAAACTTAACGATTTTAACTTTCTCGCCACGACCGTGAGCAACAACTTCAGCTTTGATAACGCCGCCATCAACGAAAGGAACGCCGATTTTGACTTCTTCACCGTTTGCGACCATCAGAACTTCAGCGAACTCAATAGTTTCGCCAGTTGCGATGTCCAGCTTTTCCAGGCGAATGGTCTGACCTTCGCTTACTCGGTGTTGTTTACCACCACTTTGGAAAACCGCGTACATAAAAAACTCCGCTTCCGCGCACATCTTTCGAGTGATTCAGAGTGCGCTATAAATATTCACAATAGGGCGCGAATATTACGCAAAACGCGAGGCTTTGACAAGAGCGATCGTCAACAGACGAAGAAAAAAAACACAACGTGTATGGTAACGTTTATCTGGCGCGTTTTTTCAGTACAATCAACGATACTATAGCTAACCCGTAACCCTTTGTTATCCCATTTTGACAGGTGATAAACAGGACTTTAAGCCCGGCTTTTGCGATGAATTTAGAAAAAATCAATGAGTTAACCGCGCAAGATATGGCGGGTGTCAATGCGACAATACTGCAACAGCTCGACTCGGACGTACAGCTGATCAACCAGCTGGGGTATTACATTGTCAGCGGCGGCGGCAAACGTATCCGTCCGATGATCGCCGTGCTGGCCGCACGCGCCGTAGGCTATGAGGGACATGATCACGTTACTATTGCGGCGCTAATCGAATTTATTCACACCGCAACGCTGCTGCATGACGACGTGGTGGATGAATCCGATATGCGCCGGGGCAAAGCCACCGCTAACGCCGCGTTTGGCAACGCAGCCAGCGTGCTGGTGGGGGATTTTATCTATACCCGCTCCTTCCAGATGATGACCAGCCTGGGCTCGCTCAAGGTGCTGGCGGTGATGTCGGAAGCGGTAAACGTGATCGCTGAAGGTGAAGTGCTTCAGCTGATGAACGTGAACGACCCGAATATCACCGAAGAGAACTATATGCGGGTTATCTACAGCAAAACGGCTCGTCTGTTCGAGGCGGCTGCCCAGTGCTCAGGCATTTTGGCAGGCTGTAGCGAAGCACAGGAGAAGGGGCTGCAGGATTACGGCCGCTATCTCGGTACCGCCTTCCAGCTTATCGACGACCTGCTGGACTACAGCGCCGATGGCGAGACGCTGGGTAAAAACGTGGGCGACGATCTCAACGAAGGCAAACCTACCCTGCCACTGCTGCATGCCATGCGTCACGGTACGCCCGAGCAGGCGCAGATGATCCGTGAAGCTATCGAGCAGGGCAACGGCCGCCACCTGTTAACGCCGGTGCTGGAGGCGATGGCTGCCTGCGGTTCGCTGGAGTGGACGCGGCAGCGGGCGGAAGAGGAGGCGGATAAAGCCATTGCCGCGCTTCAGGTCTTGCCGGACTCCCCCTGGCGTGACGCGCTGATTGGCCTGGCGCATATTGCCGTGCAGCGCGATCGCTGATCCCTACACTCCCGCGTCACCGCGCGGGAAAATTCCAAAAAACTCCAATAACCAAATCCTACAAAATGCACTAATCCCATGGAATTACTCCTGGCAAATTCCTAAATCGCACTCTTTTATAAGAACTTATTAGAGCTTCAGTTCCCTTAGCGATATGATAGTTCCGCGCACCGTTTTAGCGCAGTGCTTATCGCAATTACAGGGAGGAAAAATGGAACAGAAACTGATTGACTGGCACCCGGCCGATATCATTGCCGCGCTACGTAAGAAAGGGACCTCAATGGCGGCAGAGTCACGCAGAAATGGTCTGAGCTCATCGACGCTGGCTAACGTGCTGACGCGTCCGTGGCCGAAGGGGGAGATGATCATCGCCAGGGCGATTGAGACGGATCCGTGGGTCATCTGGCCGTCGCGTTATCACGATCCGATTACTCATGAGTTTATCGATCGTTCGAAGCTGATCCGAAAGAGAGAGAGGAAACAGTCCAAAGCATAAAGATCGTTAATCCGGCAAGCCAACCCCCTTCTCCTTCCGGTAAGGGGGCTGCCTTCCATTAAGCCTTACTCGCCTTTTACGCGTTCGATGTTCGCGCCCAGCGCCCGCAGCTTGTTCTCAATGGTTTCATACCCACGATCGATATGATAAATACGCTCAACGATGGTGGTTCCTTCTGCAATACAGCCCGCCAGCACCAGGCTTGCAGAAGCACGCAGATCGGTTGCCATCACCTGGGCACCAGAGAGTTTCTCCACGCCATGACAGATAGCGGTGTTGCTCTCAATCTCCGCGTGTGCACCCATGCGGATCAGCTCCGGAATGTGCATAAAGCGGTTTTCGAAGATGGTTTCCGTCACGACGCCGGTTCCTTCCGCCACCAGGTTCAGCAGCGTAAACTGCGCCTGCATGTCGGTCGGGAATGCCGGGTGTGGTGCGGTGCGTACGTTAACCGCCTTCGGACGCTTGCCGTGCATATCCAGGCTGATCCAGTCTTCGCCCAGCTCAATATCCGCACCCGCTTCACGCAGCTTGGCCAGTACCGCATCCAGGGTATCAGGCTGAGCTTTATGGCAGACGATTTTACCGCCGGAGATGGCCGCAGCAACAAGGAAGGTCCCGGTTTCGATACGGTCAGGCAGCACGCTGTAGACACCGCCACCCAGGCGCTCAACGCCCTCAATGGTAACGCGGTCCGTACCCATGCCGGTGATCTTCGCCCCCAGGGTATTGAGGAAGTTTGCCGTATCGACAATCTCCGGCTCGCGGGCAGCGTTTTCGATAATCGTGGTGCCCTCGGCCAGCGTCGCCGCCGACATGATGGTCACGGTCGCGCCAACGCTGACCTTATCCATTACGATATGCGCCCCTTTCAGGCGACCGTTCACGGAGGCTTTAACGTAGCCCTCCTCCAGCCTGATCTCTGCACCCAGCTGCTCAAGGCCGCTAATATGCAGGTCTACTGGACGCGCACCGATAGCGCAGCCGCCCGGCAGGGAGACTTCGCCTTTGCCAAAACGTGCCACCAGCGGACCCAGAGCCCAGATTGAGGCGCGCATGGTCTTTACCAGTTCATAGGGGGCGCGATAGATATTAACCGCGCTGCCGTCCATCCAGACGGAACCGTTGCGCTCGACCTTCATGCCAAGCTGGCTCAGCAGCTTCATGGTAGTATCGATATCTTTCAGCTTCGGAACGTTACGAATTTCCACGGGCTCTTCTGCCAGCAGGGCGGCAAAAAGAATGGGCAGCGCTGCGTTTTTCGCTCCTGAAATTGTCACTTCGCCCTGAAGCCGGGTCGGCCCCTGTACACGAAACTTATCCATTCATCTCTTCTCTGTTAAGAATTCATACGTACTGTCGGTCAATGACCGCCAGCTCAAAAACCATTAAGTTTGCGATCGCGCGCCCACTCAGCGGGCGTATAGGCTTTGATCGACAGGGCGTGGATGCGGTTGTCCGCAATGTACTCCATCAGCGGCGCATAGACGGCCTGCTGCTTCTTCACGCGACTCATGTCGGCAAAAATTTCACCCACCGCAATAACCTGAAAGTGACTGCCATCGCCGCTAACGTGGGCTTCCTGCAGGGAGAGTGCGTTCATCAGCACGGTCTGGATTTCATGATTTTCCATGGGCTTTAATTCATCTGGTAGTGAAAACAGTCCAACATCTTAGAGGAAAGTGGCGCTGTCTTAAATAAGCAAAAAGCCTCGCTTATCAATCAAGCGAGGCTATGAGTAGTAACGTACTGAAAATATTAGTGTGGCAGCGCATCGGCGGGCAGGTTATAGAGCTGCGCCAGGGTGCGGACCTTATCGCTGACGCCCTCAAGCACGATCTCGCGCCCCTGTTTGCGGGCAAAGGCCACCAGGTGAACCAGCAGGGCCACACCGGCGGTGTCGACGCGGGCTACCCCGCTCAGGTCGATGACGTCAACGCCGTTCAGCGCCTGCGCCCTCGCCTCCCACAGCGCGTTCAGCACGTCCTGGTCCAGCTCTCCCTGGAGAGCCAGCCGCTCGCCATCGCGCGTCCAGCGTAGCTGGTCAGCCATTATTTCTTCTCGTCCAGGGTGATTTTCTGCTGGGAGATCGATTTCAGCTGTGCGGTCAGACCGTCAATGCCTTTGGTACGCAGCAGGTCGCTCCACTCGTTCTGTTTCGTAGTGATCATGCTGATGCCTTCGGCAATCATGTCATAGGCCTGCCAGTTGCCGGTCTGGCTGTTCTTACGCCACTGGAAGTCAAGGCGCACCGGCGGACGACCGTTTGGATCGTTAATGGTGACGCGGATCGGCACGATAGAGGCGTTACCCAGCGGCTTCTCCGGGGCAATCTGGTAGGTCTGGCCGTTATACATCGCCAGCGCCTGGCCGTAGGCCTGCTTGAGGTACTCACGGAAGGCGGCAAAGTAGGCATCACGCTGAGCAGGGGTCGCTTCTTTGTAGTAGCGGCCCAGCACCAGTGCACCCGCATATTTTACCTGCACGTAGGGCAGCAGCTCTTGATCGACCACCTCACGCAGGTAGTCAGGGTTAGCGCGGATTTTCGGCTGTTCGGTTTTAAGGCGATCGAAGGTCTTTTTCGCCGCTTCCTGCATCAGCGTGTACGGGTTGCTCTGATCGGCAGCGGTAGCTGCCGTCAGTGGAGCGATAGCCAGTACGGCAATCATTAACAGTCGTTTAAACATGCGTCACTTCTCCTTATGGATTCGTCGGGGTGGCGGACGGTGCAACGTCAGTATCAGCAGCGCCCGGCGCTGGCGCATCACCTGAACTCTTATTGTCGCTACCTTTGCTGTTGTAAAGGAATTGTCCGATCAGGTCCTCAAGTACCATTGCGGACTTGGTATCCTGAATGGTGCTGCCGTCTTTAAGCATAGAACTTCCCAGCTCGGGATCGTCAAAACCGACGTTAAGCGCCAGATATTGTTCCCCCAGCAGGCCCGAGGTACGAATAGCCAGCGAGCTGGTATCGGGGATCTGGTTATAACGCTCTTCGATATCCAGCGACACGCGCGGCAGGTAGGTTTTCGGATCGAGTTCGATATCAGCCACGCGCCCAACCACGACGCCGCCAATACGCACCGGCGAGTGGACCTTCACGCCGCCAATGTTGTCGAAAGTAGCGGTGATCCGGTAGGTTGGTTCACTCCGCATAGAGGCGACGTCCGCCGCCTTCAGGCAGATAAAAAGCGCCGCCAGCAGGGCAATCAGAAGAAAAATACCCACCCAAATTTCTGTTTTTTTCGTTTGCATCTACTCAGTTCCCAAACATCAGAGCGGTGAGCACAAAATCGAGGCCGAGAATGGTCAACGATGAGTGCACAACGGTACGTGTGGTGGCCCGGCTGATCCCTGCCGACGTGGGGATCGCGTCATAACCATTAAACAGCGCGATCCAGGTAACAGTAATAGCGAACACCACGCTTTTGATCAGGCAGTTCACCAGATCGAGGCGCAGATCGACGGCGTTTTGCATCGCCGTCCAGAAGAAGCCGGAATCGATGCCTTTCCAGTTTACGCCCACCAGCGAGCCGCCCCAGATGCCGACCGCGACAAACATAATGGTCAGCAGCGGCAGCGAGATCACTCCCGCCCAGAAGCGTGGCGAAATCACCCGGCGCAGCGGATCCACGGCCATCATCTCCATGCTGGAGAGCTGCTCGGTCGCCCGCATCAGGCCGATTTCGGCCGTCAGCGCCGACCCGGCCCGCCCGGCAAACAGCAGCGCGGCAACCACCGGCCCCAGCTCGCGCAGCAGCGACAGCGCCACCAGCATTCCGAGGCTGGTTTCAGCGCTGTAGGTGGTGAGCACCAGGTAGCCCTGCAGCCCAAGCACCATACCGATGAACACCCCGGAGACCAGGATGATGAGCATCGAGAGCACGCCCACATTATAGAGCTGGCGAATCAGCAGCGGGGCGTGCTTACGAAACTCGGGCTTGCCGACCAGCGCATTGAATAACATCAACCCGGCGCGCCCAAACGTCGCGAGCGTTTTGATCCCGCGATGTCCAAGCGATGCCAGTGCATTTAACAGCATGAGTGGCTTAGCTCCCTGTTCCTAATAAATCATGAAGGTAGTCACCTGCCGGGTAGCGGAATGGCACCGGGCCATCCGCAATGCCGTCAAGGAACTGGCGTACCCTGGGATCGGCATTCTCCTGGAGTCCCTGCGCGCTGCCGTGGGCAACGATCTTTTTGTCGGCCACGATATAGGCGTAGTCGGCAATACTCAATACCTCGGGCACGTCGTGAGAGACGACAATGCAGGTGACGCCCAACGCGCTGTTCAGCTCAGAGATAAGCTTAACCAGCACGCCCATGGTGATGGGATCCTGGCCGACAAAGGGCTCATCAAACATGATCAGGTCTGGCTCCAGGGCAATTGCCCGCGCCAGCGCCGCCCGTCGGGCCATGCCGCCGGAGAGCTCGGACGGCATCAGCTTCGCCGCGCCGCGCAGGCCAACGGCCTCCAGCTTCATCATCACCGTGCTTTTAAGCAGCGCAGGCGGCAGATGCGTGTGCTCACGCAGCGGATAGGCCACGTTGTCAAACACGGTCATGTCGGTGAACAGCGCCCCAGACTGGAACAGCATGCTCATACGCTTGCGCACGGTGTAGAGGCGGGTACGCGACATGGCCGGTACGTTTTCGCCGTCAAACAGGATCTCGCCGCCATCCGGCGGGATCTGCCCACCGATCAGGCGCAGCAGCGTGGTTTTACCGATCCCTGACGGTCCCATGATCGCAGTGATCTTTCCCCGTGGCACCGTCAGTGAAATATTGTCGAAGATACACCGATTGCCACGGGAGAAGCTGACGCCACGGACATCGACTAAATTCGCCATCGTCTGGCTCATTTACTTTTCCTTCTGCCTTATTGGGTGTAACCGGGACGCGTCATTACGCCTGGTCACGATATTTTTACAGAATATTGTGTGCATAGGTTAGCTAAAGCTGGCATTTGTTTTACTTTTAAGCCGCTTAAAGTCAAAATTAGGACTCGCTGTGTCTAACCGATCCTTTTCTCGCCTGCGATCGCTGACTGCGGACCGGCGATTATACCTGAAGAAAGGACTTTAGATGCTTTTAGCGATGGCGCTGTTAATTATTGGTTTACTTTTGGTGGTCTACAGTGCCGATCGTCTGGTGTTTGCCGCATCTATTCTCTGTCGGAGCGTCGGGATCCCGCCGCTGATCATCGGCATGACGGTGGTCACTATCGGCACCTCTCTACCTGAAATCATGGTCTCGATGGCCGCTTCCCTGCATGGGCAGATGGATCTGGCCATCGGCACGGCGCTGGGCTCCAACATTGTTAATATTCTGCTGATCCTCGGTCTGGCCGCCCTGTTCCATCCATTTACCGTACATTCTGATATTCTGCGCCGCGAAATCCCGCTAATGTTGATCGTTAGCGCGCTGGCTGGCGCAGTGCTGTACGATGGTCAGCTTAGCCGGACGGACGGCCTCTTTTTACTGCTGTTAGCCGTGCTATGGCTGGTATTCATTGTTAAGATTGGCCGCCAGGGGAACGATAGCCTGACGCGGGAGCAGCTGGCAGAGCTGCCCCATGAAGGCAGCCTGTCGGTGGCATTTCTCTGGCTGGGGGTCGCGCTGATCGTTATGCCGATGGCAACCCGGATGGTGATTGATAACGCCACGGTATTGGCTAACGTGCTGGGGATGAGCGAGCTGACTATCGGCCTGACGGTCATTGCCATTGGCACTAGCCTGCCGGAGCTGGCTACCGCTATCGCCGGCACACGCAAAGGCGAAGATGATATTGCCATCGGTAATATCATCGGCTCCAGCATTATTAATATCGCCATTGTGCTGGGCCTGCCCGCGCTGATTGTGCCCGGCTCCTTTAACCCGCTGGCCTTTACGCGTGACTACGGCGTGATGCTGGCGGTCAGCGTTATCTTTGCCCTGCTGTGCTGGCGTCGGCAGCGCCAGACGGGCCGGGGTGCAGGGGCGCTGTTGATCGGCGGTTTTATCATATGGATGGCGATGCTCTACTGGCTATCGCCGTATATCACTGGATAATCGGAAACCTATTATGTCGCACATAGATTTGCCGCCGGGCTTTGACTTTCAACAGGCAGGCAGGGATGTACTGACCATTGAACGTGAAGGCCTGGCCGAGCTTGACCGCTATATCAACGAAGACTTTACCGAAGCCTGCGAAAAGATGTTCTACTGCGCCGGTAAAGTGGTGGTGATGGGCATGGGCAAATCTGGCCATATCGGGCGTAAAATGGCGGCGACCTTTGCCAGCACCGGCACGCCGTCGTTCTTTGTGCATCCAGGCGAGGCTGCCCACGGCGATCTCGGCATGGTTGCCCCGCAGGATATCGTTATCGCCCTGTCGAACTCCGGCGAATCTAACGAGATCCTCGCGCTTATTCCGGTGCTGAAGCGTTTGCAGGTGCCGCTGATCTGCGTCACCAGCCGCCCGGAGAGCAGCATGGCTCGGGCGGCGGATATTCATCTGTGCGTTAAAGTGCCTCGTGAAGCCTGTCCGCTGGGGCTGGCCCCTACGTCCAGCACCACGGCGGCGCTGGTCATGGGCGACGCGCTGGCGGTAGCACTGTTAAAGGCGCGCGGCTTTACGGCGGAGGACTTTGCCCTCTCCCACCCCGGCGGCGCGCTCGGACGCAAGCTGCTGCTGCGGGTAAACGATATTATGCACACCGGGGATGAGATCCCCCACGTCAGCAAAGAGGCCTCCCTGCGTGACGCGCTGCTGGAGATCACCCGCAAAAATCTGGGTATGACGGTGGTGTGCGATGACCTGATGAAGATTGAAGGCATCTTCACCGATGGTGACCTGCGCCGCGTGTTTGATATGGGTGCGGACGTAAGAAGCCTGGGTATCGCTGACGTGATGACCCCCGGTGGCATTCGCGTTCGCTCAGGCACGCTGGCGGTTGACGTCCTGAACCTGATGCAGTCCCGCCATATTACGGCGGTGATGGTTGCCGATGGCGACCAACTGCTGGGTGTGGTACATATGCACGATCTGCTGCGCGCAGGCGTAGTGTAAAAAGGATACGAGAATGAGTAATGCTGGTGCGTCACTGGCGACCTGCTACGGGCCGGTCAGTACGCAAGTGATAGCAAAGGCGGAGAAGATCCGCCTGCTGATCCTGGACGTCGATGGCGTAATGTCTGACGGCCTGATTTTTATGGGTAATAATGGTGAAGAGCTGAAAGCGTTCAACGTGCGCGACGGTTACGGCATCCGCTGCGCGTTGACCTCGGGCATTGAGGTGGCGATCATTACCGGCCGCAAGGCCAAACTGCTGGAAGATCGCTGCGCTACGCTGGGGATTACGCATCTTTATCAGGGGCAGTCAGACAAGCTGATCGCCTACCGGGAGCTGCTCGCTACCCTCGCCGTCAGCGCCGATGAGGTCGCCTACGTGGGTGACGATCTGATCGACTGGCCGGTGATGGCGGAGATCGGGTTAAGCGTAGCCGTGGCCGATGCGCACCCGCTGCTGCTGCCGCGTGCGGACTACGTTACGCATATTCAGGGTGGACGCGGCGCGGTACGTGAAGTCTGCGATCTGCTGCTGCTGGCGCAGGGCAAACTGGAAGAGGCCAAAGGGCAATCGATATGAGTAAAACCAGACGTTGGGTTATCATTCTGCTATCGCTGGCGGTGCTGGTATTGATTGGCGTCAACCTTACCGATCGGGATGACGACAGCGAGGTCGTGATCAACAATAGTGAGCCGACCTACCGCAGCGAGCACACCGATACCGTGGTCTACAGCCCGGAAGGGGCGCTGAACTATCGCCTGATCGCACAGCACGTGGAGTATTTCTCTGACCAGGCCGTCTCCTGGTTTACGCAACCGGTATTAACCACCTTTGACGAAAATAAAGTGCCCACCTGGTCGATTAGGTCAGATAAAGCCAAACTGACTGATGACCGTATGCTGTATCTTTATGGACATGTTGAGGTCAATGCCCTGACAGCAGAGTCCCAACTGCGGAAAATCACGACGGATAACGCGCAGATTAACCTGATTACTCAGGATGTTACCTCGAACGATCTGGTCACGTTATACGGTACAACATTTAATTCCAGCGGCCTGAAAATGCGCGGCAACTTACGCAGCCAAAACGCCGAGCTGATTGAAAAGGTTAGAACCTCCTATGAAATTCAAAATAAACAAACTCAGCCTTAATCTTGCGCTTGCCAGCGTACTTCTGGCCGCGTCTGTCCCGGCGCTGGCCGTGACTGGCGATACCGATCAGCCGATCCATATTGAATCTGACCAGCAGTCTCTGGATATGCAGGGCAACGTGGTCACCTTCACCGGCAACGTGGTGGTGACCCAGGGCACGATTAAGATCAATGCCGATAAAGTGGTCGTTACCCGTCCGGGCGGCCAGGAGGGCAAAGAGATCATTGATGGCTACGGCAACCCGGCCACCTTCTATCAGATGCAGGATAACGGCAAGCCGGTGCAGGGCCATGCGGGTCAGCTGCACTATGAGCTGCAAAATGACTTCGTGGTGCTGACCGGCAACGCCTTCCTTGAGCAGCAGGACAGCAATATCACCGGCGACAAAATTACCTATCTGGTCAAAGAGCAAAAAATGCAGGCGTTTAGCGAAAAAGGCAAGCGCGTGACCACCGTCCTGGTTCCGTCTCAGCTGCAGGACAAAGGCAATAAACCGGCACCGGCCCAGAAGAAGAGTAACTAATTCGTTATGGCAACGTTAACTGCAAAAAATCTTGCTAAAGCCTATAAAGGCCGCCGCGTGGTCGAGGATGTGAGCCTGACCGTTAAATCCGGCGAAATTGTGGGCCTGCTTGGCCCTAACGGGGCAGGTAAAACCACCACCTTTTACATGGTCGTTGGCATTGTCTCGCGCGACGCGGGTAACATCATTATTGATGACGAAGATATCAGCCTGCTGCCGTTGCACGCTCGCGCGCGCCGCGGTATCGGCTATCTGCCGCAGGAGGCCTCTATTTTCCGCCGCCTGAGCGTGTACGATAACCTGATGGCGGTGCTGCAGATTCGTGACGATCTCTCCTCGGAGCAGCGCGAAGATCGCGCCAATGAGCTGATGGAAGAGTTTCACATCGAACACCTGCGCGACAGCCTCGGCCAGGCCCTCTCCGGCGGTGAGCGCCGCCGCGTTGAGATTGCCCGTGCGCTGGCAGCAAATCCTAAATTTATCCTGCTGGATGAACCCTTTGCCGGCGTTGACCCTATCTCCGTTATCGATATTAAGCGCATCATTGAGCACCTGCGCGACAGCGGTCTCGGCGTGCTGATCACCGATCACAACGTGCGCGAGACGCTGGCCGTGTGCGAACGCGCCTACATCGTCAGCCAGGGGCATCTGATTGCCCACGGCACGCCGCAGCAAATCCTTGAAGACGAACAGGTTAAACGCGTATATCTTGGGGAAGACTTCAGACTCTGATAGGGTTAATGACGGTAATGTTTTAGCGGGAGAGAAGTGCTCTGAACATGAAGCAAGGTTTGCAACTGCGGCTAAGCCAACAGCTCGCCATGACGCCCCAACTGCAACAGGCTATTCGTCTGTTGCAGCTCTCGACGCTGGAACTTCAGCAAGAACTTCAGCAGGCGCTGGATAGCAACCCGCTGCTGGAGCAAACCGATCTTCACGATGAGATAGACGCCCAGCAGACCCAGGACACCGAAACATTAGACTCCGCCGACGCCCTTGAGCAGAAAGATATGCCCGAGGAGCTGCCGCTGGATGCCAGCTGGGATGAGATCTACACCGCCGGTACGCCGTCGGGCAATGGCGTAGACTACCAGGACGACGAGCTTCCCGTCTACCAGGGCGAGACCACCCAGTCACTTCAGGACTACCTGATGTGGCAGGTGGAGCTGACCCCCTTCTCTGATACCGATCGCGCTATTGCCACCTCCATTGTCGACGCCGTGGATGAGACGGGCTACCTGACCGTCTCGCTGGAGGATATCCTCGACAGTATGGGCGACAGCAATGTTGGCCTGGACGAGGTGGAAGCGGTGCTGAAACGCGTCCAGCGTTTCGATCCGGTGGGCGTAGCGGCAAAAGACCTGCGCGACTGCCTGCTGATTCAGCTCTCCCAGTTCGCCAGCGATACGCCGTGGCGGGCCGAAGCCAAATTGATCATCAGCGATCACCTCGATCTGCTGGCGAACCACGATTTCCGCACCCTGATGCGCGTGACCCGCCTGAAGGAAGAGGTGCTGAAAGAGGCGGTGAACCTGATCCAGTCGCTGGATCCGCGCCCTGGCCAGTCGATCCAGACCGGCGAGCCGGAGTATGTGATCCCCGACGTGCTGGTGCGCAAGCATAACGGCCGCTGGATGGTCGAGCTGAACGGTGACAGCATTCCGCGTTTGCAGATTAACCAGCACTACGCCGCCATGTGCAGCGGCACGCGTAACGATGCCGACAGCCAGTTTATCCGCAGCAATCTTCAGGAAGCCAAATGGCTGATTAAGAGCCTGGAGAGCCGCAACGATACTCTGCTGCGCGTAAGCCGCTGCATCGTTGAACAGCAGCAGGCCTTTTTCGACAAAGGCGAAGAGTTTATGAAACCGATGGTGCTGGCGGATATCGCCCAGGCCGTCGAGATGCACGAATCCACCATTTCACGCGTAACAACCCAGAAGTACCTGCACAGCCCGAGAGGTATTTTTGAGCTTAAATACTTTTTCTCCAGCCACGTGAATACCGAAGGCGGCGGCGAAGCCTCGTCGACGGCTATTCGCGCGCTGGTGAAGAAGCTAATAGCCGCAGAAAACCCTGCGAAACCACTGAGTGACAGTAAGTTGACCACCCTGCTGTCCGACCAGGGTATCATGGTGGCTCGCCGTACCGTTGCGAAGTATCGAGAGTCTTTATCCATCCCGCCGTCTAACCAGCGCAAGCAGCTGGTCTGACCCAACCGATAAGGAAGACACTATGCAGCTCAACATTACAGGGCACAATGTCGAAATTACTGAAGCACTGCGCGATTTTGTCGGTACAAAATTTGCTAAGCTGGAGCAGTACTTCGAGCGGATCAATCAGGTCTACATTGTGTTAAAAGTGGAGAAAGTGACGCACGTCGCGGACGCCACACTGCACGTTAACGGTGGCGACCTCCACGCCAGTGCGGAAGGGCAAGACATGTATGCGGCTATCGACGGTTTAATTGATAAACTGGCGCGACAGTTAAACAAACATAAAGATAAACTGAAACAACACTAATTGTCCGGGCGTTCGACGGCAGTTAGCAACCTGCTGTGGTCACGCAGCAGGTTGTCTGCACGAGCAACGCTTAGGTGAATTTATGATGAACAACGATTCCGCTCTTCAATTGAGCAATGTCCTTAACCAGGAATGTACCCGCAGCGGCGTACACTGTCAGAGTAAAAAGCGTGCGCTGGAGATTATCAGCGAGCTGGCTGCCAAACAGCTTAGCCTGCCGCCGCAGGTGGTCTTTGAGGCCATCCTGACCCGTGAAAAAATGGGCAGTACCGGTATCGGCAACGGTATCGCGATCCCCCATGGCAAGGTCGAGGAAGATACCCTGCGCGCCGTCGGCGTCTTTGTACAGCTGGAGACGCCCATTGCCTTTGATGCTATCGATAACCAGCCGGTAGATCTGCTGTTTGCCCTGCTGGTTCCGGCCGATCAGACAAAGACGCATCTGCATACGCTCTCTCTCGTTGCCCGCCGCCTGGCGGACAAAACCATCTGTCGACGCCTGCGCGCCGCGCAGAGCGATGAGGAGCTGTACCAGATCATCACGGACAGCGAAGGCAGCCACGATGACGCGTAGCCGGGGAAAGGCTTTTCTATTTGCTCGCCTGAGGAGAAACGGTACATGGTACTGATGATCGTCAGCGGTCGCTCGGGCTCGGGGAAATCAGTTGCCCTGCGAGCGCTGGAAGACATGGGCTTCTACTGCGTAGATAACCTGCCGGTAGTGTTGTTGCCCGAACTGGCGAAATCGCTGGCCGACCGCCAGATCTCTGCGGCCGTCAGCATTGACGTGCGTAACATGCCAGAGTCGCCGGAAATTTTCGAACAGGCGATGAACAACCTGCCGTCGGCCTTTTCGCCGCAGCTGCTGTTCCTTGATGCCGATCGCAACACGCTGATCCGGCGCTACAGTGATACCCGACGTCTGCACCCTCTCTCCAGCAAAAACTTGTCGCTGGAGAGCGCTATCGACGAAGAGAGCGATCTGCTGGAGCCGCTGCGCTCCCGAGCGGATCTGATCGTCGATACCTCAGAGATGTCGGTGCATGAGCTGGCGGAGATGCTGCGTACCCGCCTGCTGGGCAAGCGCGAACGCGAGCTGACCATGGTGTTTGAGTCGTTCGGCTTCAAGCATGGCATTCCTATCGATGCCGACTATGTCTTTGACGTCCGCTTCCTGCCGAATCCGCACTGGGATCCCAAGCTGCGCCCGATGACCGGTCTTGATAAACCGGTAGCGGCGTTCCTGGATCGGCATACCGAAGTGCACAACTTTATCTACCAGACCCGCAGCTATCTCGAACTGTGGCTGCCGATGCTGGAGACCAACAACCGCAGCTATCTCACCGTCGCCATTGGCTGTACGGGGGGCAAGCACCGTTCGGTCTATATTGCCGAGCAGCTGGCGGACTACTTCCGCTCGCGGGGTAAAAACGTGCAGTCTCGCCACCGTACGCTGGAAAAACGCAAAACATGACCGTTAAGCAGACCGTTGAGATCACCAACACGCTGGGCATGCATGCCCGTCCGGCAATGAAACTGTTTGAGCTGGTACAGGGGTTTGATGCAGAAGTGCTGCTGCGTAATGACGAAGGCACCGAGGCAGAGGCCAGCAGCGTGATTGCGCTGCTGATGCTCGACTCTGCCAAAGGTCGTCAGATCGAGATTGAAGCCAGCGGCCCGCAGGAGCAGGAGGCGCTTGCCGCCGTCATTGCCCTATTTAACGCCGGTTTCGACGAAGATTAACTGCCGGTCGCGCCGGGGGGCGGCTACGCCTGACCCGGCCTGCATCGTAGGCAAATTGTACATTTCGTGCGCTTAACCTCTGCCAACGTTTCCTTAAGATAACCTTAAGCTAGCCGTTTATTTTCCATTTAAGTTGCCTGGCCATACTTGGATTGTTTCCAAAACAATTTCCAAAAAAGCAGGACAACACATGATTCGCTTATCTCATCTCACTCCGTTGGGCACCGGTCGGCACCGCCAATGCTATGCGCATCCGGACAACGCCCAGCGCTGCATCAAGATCATCTATAACTACGAGAGCGGCGGCGATAAAGAGATCAAGCGCGAGCTGAGCTACTATGCCCATCTCTCTCGCCGTTTAACAGACTGGAGCGGGCTGCCGCGCTACTACGGCACGGTCGAAACCGATCTGGGGACGGGATACGTTTACGATATCATCACCGACTTTGACGGCTCGCCGTCAAAGACCCTGACGGAGTATGCCGCCCAGTGCCGTGAAGCAGGTAACAGCAAGGCGCTCTACCCGCTGCTCAGGACGCTGAAAAGCTACCTGCGCGAAAACCGCATCGTGACTATGAACCTGAAGCCGCAGAACGTGCTTTGCCGCCGTATCAGCCCGGATGAAGTAGTGCCGGTGGTGTGCGACAACATTGGCGAAGGCACGCTGATCCCGCTGGCAACCTGGTCGGGCTGGGCCTGCGCGCGTAAGCAGGCCCGCCTGTGGCAGCGCTTTATCGCTCAGCCCGCGCTTGCCACCGGGCTTAGTGCAGCGAATGTTGGGTCATAAACTCCTCACCGCCTAGCTGGCGCATCTGGCGCATAATCCATGCCTGGCGGCTGCGCACGTAGCCAGAGGGAGCACCGGCCTTAAAGCGGATAGGATTAGGCAGCACGGCCGCCAGCAGCGCGGCCTCTGACAGAGTCAGGCGGCTGGCGGGCTTGTTAAAATAGCGCTGGGCCGCCGCCTCGACGCCAAATACGCCCTCGCCAAATTCAGCGACGTTGAGATAAACCGTCAGGATCCGCCGCTTGCTCCACACCGTCTCCATTCCCAGCGTTAATCCGGCCTCCAACCCTTTACGCAGCCAGCTGCGCCCGTCCCAGAGAAAGAGATTTTTCGCCGTCTGTTGCGACAGGGTGGATGCACCGCGGATCCGGCTGGCGTTACGCTCGTTATGGGAAACTGCTTTCTGGATAGCGTCAACGTCAAAGCCCCAGTGCGTCGGGAAGGTCTGATCCTCGGCGGCAATCACTGCCAGCCCCATCCAGGGGGAGATATCATCCATCCCCACCCAGTCAGAGTGGGCAACATAGTTGAAATCACCGCTCAGCCAGGCCGATATCTGGCGCTCCGCCATCACCGCCGAGAAGGGAACCGGCATAAAGCTGAACAGCAAAATACCACCACCCCAGAGCAGGGTCAGCCCCAACAGCGTACGCAGCAACAGACGCTTTATCTTTGCCTTCAACGCGGTACTGCGTAACTTCATTTATGCCAATCCCTTATTGCAACATGCTGACGATTATTAAAAATTTTGATAAGGACGCCAGGCTTCACACATTTCATCGATTCATATAACAAATAAGTTAAGATTTGCTATCTTATGTGCGGGCTTGACACTCTTTCCGCCTGTGCCCATTGAATACCCAACTCTAAAAATACCGGCACGGCCACAATTTCCCTGGTGTTGGCGCAGTATTCGCGCACCCCGGTCTATCCGGGGTCATTTTTTCCCCGCCTCGGCTACCCATGCCTTAAGCACCGCAATATCGTCCTGCCAGGCCAGCTTCATCTCCTCAATCCATTCACCTACGTTGTCCCACCACGCCGGCAGATCGGAAGACTGAATTTGCTTGCCCAGCTGTTGCAGACGGAGCAGGCCAATCGAGCCCGCCGCACCCTTGATCTTATGCCCCTCTTCCGCGATACCCTTCTGGTCGCGAGCGGTCAGGTTTGATTCGAGGATCGCGATATAGCCCGGCATCATCTTCTCAAACATAGCAATGCCATCGACGATCACCTTCGGGCCGATGATTTCCATGTACTGTTCCAGCATCGGAATATCTAACAGCGTCTGTGCCTTATCGTTATCGACAGCGTCCACCGTACTCTCCTCCTCATCTTCACAGGTATCCCAAAACTTCTTGATCATCGCGGTCAGCGCCGGTACAGCCAGCGGCTTGCTCAGAACCTCGTCCATTCCCGCATCCAGATACTCTTTTTTATCTTTCAGGACGTTGGCGGTCAAGGCCACCAGCGGCGGCAGATCCTCCCGGGCGTAGTTCCGGGTCAGCTGACGCGAGATGTCCAGCCCGGTCATATCAGGAAGCTGAATATCCAGCAGCAGCAGGTCATACTCCCCTGGGGTAAACATTGCCAGCGCATCTGTCCCGGTCATGGCAACATCGACGCTGCATCCCAGCTTTTCCAGCACCGATCGCGCCACGATCACGTTTAGTTCGATATCCTCTACCAGCAGCACGTTCAGGGCCGGGAGCGGCATCTCGTCATCCTCGAAACCATCCTCCACCTCCTCTGCTACCGCAGGGGCATGCACCGTCAACACAAAGCGCGAACCTTTGCCCTGCTCGCTGGTGACGGTAATATCGCCGCCCATGCTTTTCGCCAGCCGCCGCGAGACAGCGAGGCCAATTCCCGTACCGGTGGCCGGTTTGCCGCCGTGCTTGTCTTTAACCTGGTAGTACATGGCAAAAATTTTATCCTGCTCCGCCGGCGGAATGCCGATACCGGAGTCCTCCACCTCGAAGCGCAGCATCTCGTTATCGTCATAGCGAATGCGTACCGTCACCTGGCCCTGCTGGGTGAACTTCACCGCGTTGCTGATGAGGTTCCACAGGATCTGCCGCAGCCGGGTGCCGTCGGTGATCACCTTATGCGGCAGGGGCAGCGTCGGCTCCACGACAAAGCTCAGCCCCTTCTGCTGCGCCTGCAGTCCAGAGAGCGTTTCGAGATCGGCCCGGAAGCTGGTGAAGTCTACCGGCTGGTTGTCCAGCTGGACCTTGTGACGCTCCATCTTGTCCATGTCGATAATATCGTTGAAGATATTCCCCAGCGTGACCGCAGAGACGTGGATGGTCTTCAGGTACTTCTCTTGCTCGTCGCTCAGCTCGGTGTCAAGCAGGATACGGCTCAGGCCAACGATGCCGTTAAGCGGCGTGCGCAGCTCGTGGCTGATGGTGGAGATAAAGGTGGTCTTGTCCCGGCTGGCGCGCTCCAGCGCGTCCTGGTAACGCTTGCGCTCGGTAATATCCCGGCCAAAGCCCATCAGCCCGTGGCGTTTGCCCACCCGGTCGTAGTAGGGAACCTTGCGGATCTCAAAGCAGGCTTTACGCCCGTCCGGATACTCCAGCCACTGCTCGTAGGTCAGGGAGACATTGTGACGAAACACCTTCTCGTCGGTTTCATTAACCTTCTCCGCCGCCTCCGGCGAGTAAACGTCGTCCGGCTTCAGGTTGACCAGCTGCTTCTCGCTTTTACCGGTCAGCAGCTCCATCGCCCGGTTGCAGCCAGAGAACTCTTTATCTTCGTTGCGGTAGAAAACCAGATCCGGCGAGGCGTCGAGGAACGAGCGCAGGAACGAGGACTGCTGCTCCAGCTGGATCTGCGTCTGCTCGCGCTCTTTCATCTCCACTTTCAGCTGCTCAAAGGTGGCCTGGCGCTCAGCCTCGGCGATAGCACGATCGTTGAGCACCTTGTTGAGCGTGGAGATATTATCTTTAAGCTGAACGTTGAGCTTGAGATCGCGCTCGCGCATCTCTTCGAGCTTCTCCACCAGCCTGGATAGCCGCTGACGGGACTCCTCCAGCTGCTCAACCACCACCGACAGAAAGTAGACTGCCCAGGGCGTGATCAACAATCCGAAGAAGATCGAGCGGATCACATCGATACTCTCAACCCGGCCATGCAGCACCATGGTCACGGCCATCTGGACAACAATCGCCAACACCACCAGCGCCAGGGCTAGCAGCATGGAGAAGCGCACCAGGCCAAGCTTCATCATGAGATCGACATAGTACTGTGCGAGTAATCGGATTTGCTTCATTAATGAGTTCCTTCACCACAACGTCGCACAATAATACTCAATTCTGAGCAAAGCGTTGAAGGTTGTGCAAAAAAGTGTGGAATTCAACCTGTAGGCCGGATAAGGCGCTAGCCGCCATCCGGCGTGACCGGGTCCGCATAGATTTGTCAGGTGGCGCTTCGCTTACCTGACCTACAAAGACACTGCCAGCTTAAGCCAACCAGGGACGTCCGAGGGCGGATCCCTGCGCGCCGTGGGCGTTGAGATACTTATCCAGCTCTACCATACCGGTCCAGCGGTTCTCGCACCACAGCGGCGCGAGCAGGGTCGGACGCCGGGCGCTGGCCGAGATGCGGTGGTAGATCACCTCCGGCGGCGTATGGCGGATCATCTCCCCGGCAGCATGGGTATAGGCATCCAGCGCGATACCGGTCAATCGCCCGGCCTGCCAGGCCTTTGCCATCGTACTGCCGGTAACAACATGCAGCGGATGCAGCTTGATACCATCAACGCCGGTCTCTACCACCCGCTCCAGGGTTGTAAGGCACTCCCCTTCCCCCTCCCCCGGCAGGCCAATAATCAGATGGCTGCATACCTTCAGCCCGCGCTGGCGAGCCAGCCGGGTGGTACGCTGATAGCAGGCGAAGTCGTGGCCGCGATTAATGCGGTGCAGGGTTTTATCGTGGGCCGTTTGCAGACCCAGCTCCAGCCAGACCTCATATCCCTGCTGCCGGTATTCACTGAGCAGATCCAGCACCGCCTCCGGGACGCAGTCCGGGCGCGTCCCGACGCACAGCCCAACAATATTGGCCTGGCTCACCGCCTGCTGGTACATCGACCGCAGCACCTGAACCTCGGCCCAGGTACTGGTATAAGCCTGGAAATAGGCCAGATAGCGCCTGGCGCGGTTAACCCGCGTCGCCTGGTAAGCCAGCTGCTCGGCGATAGAGTGGGCCTGCTGGGTCTCATCGGCAAAGGAGGCAACGTTGCAGAAGGTGCAGCCCCCGCGGCCAATGGTGCCATCGCGATTCGGGCAGCTAAAGCCGCCGTGCAGGGTCAGCTTATGCACTTTTTCACCGTAGCGGCGGGCAAGATCGCCACCAAACATATTGACTAATTTTTGTAACTGCATAATCTGAAAGGCCGCCCTCGAAAAAGGGCCAAGCCTGCCACTTTTAGCCTCTGTCGGCGATGACCTGGATCAATCGTCATAGCGGCGCTATTTTCTTTGCATAACCAAGCAAAATTACCGCTATTTCATTCATCGCCGTGTTGATTACTTTTCCTTATATTGCGAGCCTGTTTTTCGACAATTTACGCGCAAGTGTAAAACAGTGTCTTTATGCGGGTTACTCCACGCAACCAGCGAAAAATAGCGCATTAACGTAAAAAAACAGCGCATATCGGTAACAATAGCGCTTTCTTATAGTGAGAGAGATCACACTCTGCCTCTGCCCGCCGTTACTGTAACCTGGCTGTAAAATAGCTAAATACTCATTAATATCAGTCAATTAACCCTGTGTTAGCACATTTTTGTATAAATAAGATTGTGATTTGACCTGTGTGTCGATTCCCGATAAGTTGGATATCCGCTGGAAGCTTTCTGGGTGAGCAGTCTGCTCACCATATTTATGCAGTAATTTAGATTCCCTCTGAAGCAAGTCCTCAACACTTGTTTGACCTAAGCGAAAAGGATGATAGAGGGCGACATGCGAGGCCTGTAGGCTCCGTCGCCACGCCCTTTCTGCGCCTGTGCGCCACGGTCATGAGCGAGTCACGTAGAGCCTGGGGAGGTTCACTGATATGTTGTACGATAAATCTCTTGAGAGAGATAACTGTGGTTTCGGCCTGATCGCCCACATAGAAGGCGAACCTAGCCACAAGGTAGTGCGTACCGCTATTCACGCACTGGCCCGAATGCAGCACCGAGGTGCGATCCTTGCCGATGGTAAAACCGGCGACGGTTGCGGCCTGCTGCTGCAAAAACCTGACCGTTTCTTCCGCCTGGTTGCCGAAGAGCGCGGCTGGCGCTTAGCCAAAAATTACGCCGTGGGCATGCTGTTCCTGAACCAGGACGCTGAAAAGGCCGCCGCTGCGCGCCGCATTGTCGAAGAAGAACTTCAGCAAGAGACCCTGTCCATCGTGGGCTGGCGCGATGTGCCAACCAACGAAGGGGTGCTCGGTGAAATCGCCCTCTCCTCGCTGCCACGTATTGAGCAAATTTTTGTGAACGCCCCTGCCGGTTGGCGTCCACGCGATATGGAGCGCCGCCTGTTTATCGCGCGCCGCCGTATCGAGAAACGCCTCCAGGACGATAAAGAGTTCTACGTCTGTAGCCTCTCTAACCTGGTCAATATCTATAAAGGTCTCTGTATGCCGGCGGACCTGCCGCGCTTCTACCTGGATCTTGCGGACCTGCGCCTGGAGTCGGCCATCTGCCTGTTCCACCAGCGCTTCTCCACCAACACCGTACCGCGCTGGCCGCTGGCTCAGCCGTTCCGCTACCTGGCCCATAACGGTGAGATCAACACTATCACCGGTAACCGCCAGTGGGCGCGCGCGCGTACCTATAAATTCAAGACGCCGCTGATCCCGGATCTGCACGACGCCGCGCCGTTCGTTAACGAAACCGGCTCCGACTCCAGCTCGCTGGATAACATGCTGGAGCTGCTGCTGGCGGGCGGGATGGATATTGTCCGTGCCATGCGCCTGCTGGTGCCACCGGCCTGGCAGAACAACCCGGATATGGATCCGGAGCTGCGCGCCTTCTTTGACTTTAACTCCATGCACATGGAGCCGTGGGATGGCCCGGCGGGCATCGTGATGTCCGACGGTCGCTTTGCCGCCTGTAACCTGGACCGTAACGGTCTGCGCCCGGCGCGCTACGTCATCACTAAAGACAAGCTGATCACCTGCGCTTCAGAAGTCGGGATCTGGGATTACCAGCCAGACGAAGTAGTGGAAAAAGGCCGCGTCGGTCCGGGCGAGCTGATGGTGATCGACACCCGCGGCGGTCGTATTCTGCACTCCCGCGAAACCGATGACGATCTGAAGAGCCGCCACCCCTATAAAGAGTGGATGGAGAAAAACGTCCGCCGTCTGGTGCCGTTTGAAGATCTGCCGGATGACGCGGTGGGCAGCCGTGAGATGGATGACGACCTGCTCGCCAGCTTCCAGAAACAGTTTAACTACAGCGCCGAAGAGCTGGATTCCGTGGTCCGCGTGCTGGGCGAAAATGGCCAGGAGGCGGTCGGCTCAATGGGTGACGATACCCCATTTGCCGTGCTCTCCAGCCAGCCGCGTATCATTTATGACTACTTCCGCCAGCAGTTTGCGCAGGTCACCAACCCGCCAATCGATCCGCTGCGCGAAGCGCACGTCATGTCGCTGGCCACCAGCATCGGCCGGGAGATGAACGTCTTCTGTGAAGCCGAGGGCCAGGCGCATCGCCTGACCTTTAAGTCGCCGATCCTGCTCTACTCCGACTTTAAACAGCTGACCACCATGTCGGAGCACCACTACCGCGCCGACACGCTGGATATCACCTTTGACGTCAACACCGCGTCGCTGGAAGAGACGGTGAGCGCGCTGTGTGATAAAGCAGAACAGATGGTGCGCGACGGCACGGTGCTGCTGGTGCTCTCTGACCGTAACATTGCCAAAGATCGCCTGCCGGTTCCGGCCCCGATGGCGGTGGGCGCTATCCAGACTCGTCTCGTTGAGAAGAGCCTGCGCTGCGACGCCAACATCATCGTTGAAACCGCCAGCGCCCGCGATCCGCACCACTTCGCCGTGCTGCTGGGCTTCGGCGCGACGGCTATCTACCCGTACCTCGCCTATGAAACCCTGGCGAAGCTGGTGGACACGCACGCCATCGATAAGAACTACCGTAACGTGATGCTGAACTACCGCAACGGCATCAACAAAGGCCTCTACAAGATCATGTCCAAAATGGGCATCTCGACCGTGGCCTCCTACCGCTGCTCGAAGCTGTTTGAAGCGGTCGGCCTGCATGACGAGGTCGCCGATCTCTGCTTCCAGGGCGTGATCAGCCGCATCGGTGGCGCAGGCTTTGCCGACTTCCAGCAGGATCTGCTGAACCTGTCGAAGCGTGCCTGGCTGGCGCGTAAGCCGCTTGAACAGGGCGGCCTGCTGAAGTACGTGCACGGCGGTGAATACCACGCCTATAACCCGGACGTGGTGCGCACCCTGCAGCAGGCGGTACAGAGCGGCGAGTACAGCGACTATCAGCAGTACGCTAAGCTGGTCAACGAGCGCCCGGCGGCTACGCTGCGCGATCTGCTGCGCATCAACCCGCCAGCGGACGCGGTAAGCATCGACGACGTAGAGCCCGCCAGCGAGCTGTTTAAACGCTTCGATACCGCGGCGATGTCTATCGGTGCGCTGAGTCCAGAGGCCCACGAGGCGCTGGCCGAAGCGATGAACAGCATCGGCGGCAACTCTAACTCCGGCGAAGGCGGAGAAGATCCGGCTCGTTATGGCACCAACAAAGTGTCGCGTATCAAACAGGTTGCCTCCGGCCGCTTCGGCGTGACCCCGGCCTACCTGGTGAACGCGGACGTGATCCAGATTAAAGTGGCCCAGGGCGCGAAGCCTGGGGAAGGCGGCCAGCTGCCGGGGGATAAAGTGACCCCGTATATTGCTAAGCTGCGCTACTCGGTGCCGGGCGTGACGCTGATCTCCCCGCCGCCGCACCACGATATCTACTCGATTGAGGATCTGGCCCAGCTGATCTTTGACCTCAAGCAGGTCAATCCCAAGGCGATGATCTCCGTGAAGCTGGTCTCTGAGCCGGGCGTGGGCACCATCGCCACCGGCGTGGCAAAAGCCTATGCGGATCTGATCACCATTGCCGGCTACGACGGCGGCACCGGCGCAAGTCCGCTCTCATCAGTAAAATATGCGGGCTGCCCGTGGGAGCTGGGACTGGTTGAGACTCAGCAGGCGCTGGTGGCGAACGGCCTGCGCCACAAGATTCGCCTGCAGGTGGACGGCGGCCTGAAAACCGGCGTAGACATCATTAAAGCGGCGATTCTGGGTGCAGAGAGCTTTGGCTTCGGCACCGGCCCGATGGTGGCGCTGGGCTGTAAATACCTGCGTATTTGCCACCTGAACAACTGCGCAACCGGCGTTGCAACCCAGGATGAGAAGCTGCGTAAGAACCACTATCACGGCCTGCCGTTCAAAGTGACCAACTACTTTGAATTTATCGCCCGTGAGACCCGGGAGCTGATGGCGCAGCTGGGCGTGACCCGCCTGGTAGACCTGATTGGCCGTACCGATCTGCTCACCGCGCTGGAGGGCTTCACCGCCAAACAGCAGAAGCTGGATCTCTCTAAGCTGCTGGAGACCGCCGAGCCGCACCCAGGCAAAGCGCTCCACTGCACCGAGCACAACCCGCCGTTTGATAACGGGGTGCTCAATGCCCAGCTGCTGAACCAGGCCAGGCCGTTTGTCGACGATCGCCAGAGCAAAACCTTCTGGTTTGATATTCGCAACACCGACCGTTCGGTAGGCGCATCGCTCTCCGGCTACATTGCCCAGACGCATGGCGATCAGGGCTTGGCGTCGGATCCGATCAAAGCCCACTTCAGCGGCACCGCAGGCCAGAGCTTCGGCGTGTGGAACGCGGGCGGCGTTGAGCTGTACCTGACCGGGGATGCCAACGACTACGTCGGTAAAGGCATGGCAGGCGGTCTGCTGGCGGTGCGTCCGCCGGTTGGCTCGGCCTTCCGTAGCCATGAGGCGAGCATTATCGGTAACACCTGCCTGTACGGCGCGACCGGGGGTCGTCTGTACGCCGCAGGCCGCGCGGGCGAACGTTTCGGGGTACGTAACTCCGGGGCGATCACCGTGGTGGAAGGCATTGGCGACAACGGCTGTGAGTACATGACCGGCGGCATCGTCTGTATTCTCGGCAAGACCGGCGTTAACTTTGGTGCGGGCATGACCGGCGGCTTCGCCTACGTGCTGGATGAAGATGGCGAGTTCCGCAAACGCGTGAACCCGGAGCTGGTGGAAGTGCTGAGCGTCGACGACCTCGCGATCCATGAAGAGCACCTCCGCGGCCTGATCACCGAGCATGTGCAGCATACAGGCTCCTCGCGGGGAGAAGAGATTCTGGCGCACTGGCCTGCCTTCGCAGCGAAATTTGCGCTGGTTAAACCGAAGTCCAGCGATGTTAAAGCCCTGTTGGGTCACCGTAGTCGCAGCGCCGCAGAGTTGCGCGTGCAGGCGCAGTAAGAGGTAGCAATGAGCCAGAACGTATACCAGTTTATCGACTTACAGCGCGTGGATCCGCCCAAGAAAGCGCTGAAGATCCGTAAGATCGAATTTGTTGAAATTTATGAGCCGTTTTCAGAAGGCCAGGCCAAGGCGCAGGCAGACCGCTGCCTCTCCTGCGGCAACCCGTACTGTGAATGGAAATGTCCGGTGCATAACTACATCCCGAACTGGCTGAAGCTGGCCAACGAGGGGCGTATTTTTGAAGCCGCCGAGCTGTCGCACCAGACCAACACCCTCCCGGAAGTGTGCGGCCGGGTCTGTCCGCAGGACCGCCTTTGCGAAGGCTCCTGTACCCTGAACGACGAGTTCGGCGCGGTGACCATCGGCAACATCGAGCGCTATATCAACGATAAAGCGTTCGAGATGGGCTGGCGTCCGGATCTGACCGGCGTGAAGCAGACTGACAAACGCGTCGCCATCATCGGAGCAGGCCCGGCAGGTCTGGCATGTGCCGACGTGCTGACCCGTAACGGCGTGAAGGCGGTGGTTTTTGATCGCCATCCGGAGATCGGCGGCCTGCTGACCTTTGGTATTCCGGCCTTTAAGCTGGAAAAAGAGGTGATGACCCGCCGCCGGGAGATTTTCACCGGCATGGGCATTGAGTTCAAACTCAATGTTGAAGTGGGCCGTGACGTACAGCTCGACGATCTGCTGAAGGATTATGATGCTGTGTTCCTCGGCGTAGGCACCTATCAGTCCATGCGCGGCGGTCTGGAAAACGAAGAGGCCTCTGGCGTATTTGATGCCCTGCCGTTCCTGATCGCTAACACCAAGCAGATCATGGGCTTCGGTGAGACCGCTGATGAACCTTTCGTTAGCATGGAAGGCAAGCGCGTGGTGGTGCTGGGCGGGGGTGATACGGCGATGGACTGCGTGCGTACCTCAATCCGTCAGGGCGCAACCCACGTGATCTGTGCCTATCGCCGTGACGAAGAGAACATGCCAGGCTCCCGCCGCGAAGTGAAAAACGCGCGTGAAGAGGGCGTGGAGTTCCAGTTCAACGTCCAGCCGCTGGGTATTGAAGTGAACGCTAATGGCAAGGTAAGCGGCGTGAAGATGGTGCGTACCGAGATGGGCGCGCCGGATGCACACGGTCGCCGCCGGGCTGAGATCGTCGCAGGCTCTGAGCACGTGGTTCCGGCTGATGCGGTGGTGATGGCGTTTGGTTTCCGTCCGCACAGCATGTCCTGGCTGGCACAGCACAGCGTTGAGCTGGACGCCCAGGGCCGGATCATCGCCCCGGAAGGCAACGAAAACGCCTTCCAGACCAGCAACCCGAAAATCTTCGCCGGGGGTGATATCGTGCGCGGTTCGGACCTGGTGGTGACGGCGATTGCCGAAGGGCGCAAAGCCGCCGACGGCATTATGAATTACCTCGAAGTGTAAACAACGAGCCGGATGGGTAAACGCCCTCCGGCTTTTTTTATGCGGCTAGCCATACAGCAGGTAAGCCGGAACCCACCCGCGACTGCACCTCTCCCACTATCATAACCACTCTCCTTGTGCTAATAGCGCCGCGCCCAATAGCCCGGCATCATGACGGTAGTGTGCTGCCCGCAAAGATACCTGATACACCGAAGGCTCCTGCGCCAGGAAGTCTGCAACCTGCGGTAGATAGCCCTCTGCCAGCCCAACGCTGCCTCCAACTACCACTATCTGACAGTCGGTAATGGCCTTCACGTCCGCAATAAGACGCGCCAGCGTGCGGGCGGAATTTGCTACTAGCTCACGCGCCTGGGGAACGCCCTGTGCCGCAAGCATAAATATTGCTTTGGCATCCAGCCCGGCCAGCTCATCCTTTGCCAGCGCGGCAATGCCGCGCCCCGACGCAATGGCCTCAACGCAGCCTCGCCGCCCGCAGCCGCAATAGGGACCGGCAGGATCGGCCAGCGTATGGCCCAGGTGCCCGGCCAGCCCACCGCTGCCCATAAGTAGTTGTCCGTTGAGCACCACTCCGCCCCCTACGCCGGTGGAGACCGTCAGGAACACCATATCGTTATCGTCAGGCAAGGCACAAAACTCCGCCCAGGCCGCAGCCTGAGCATCATTCATTGCCATTACGGGTAAGTCCGTTATCGCCGAGAGGAACCCGACCAGCGGAAACTGCGCCAGTCCGCCCAGGTTAGACGGATTGATGGATGTCAGGACACCCCCGTGGATGATCCCCGTCGACGCCACCGCCACCCGATCTGCCTGCGCCCTGAAAGGTGCGACCAGCGAATGCAACGCCTGCTGGAGAGCCTGCGGCGTCTGACTGGCGGGCGTGGCGCATTCTCTGCGTGCCGTGATGGTTTGGCCCTCTACCAGGGCCGCAGCCAGCTTCGTGCCGCCGATATCAATGGCCAGCGTCGTCATTTCACCGCCTCACGCATGGCGTGATTAAACCACTGGCAGATATGTTCAAGGCGGGTGATTGCTGAGCCGACAGTGACGGCCCATGCCCCGTGTTGCATCGCCTGCGCCGCCAGCGCCGGTGAGTTGTACCGACCTTCAGCAATTACGCGGCATCCCGCATCGCTTAAGGCACGCACCAGCGCCAGGTCGGGATCGATGGGCGTATCTGGCGTCAGGTAACCTGAAAGCGTAGAGCCTATCAGCTCTGCCCCGAGCCGCTGACAATAGCCTCCATCCTCAAGGGAAGCGCAGTCCGCCATAGCCAGCCGTTGGTGATGATGGATCCGCGCCACAATGGCTTCCCGCGTTATCGGCCGGACGCGATCGGTGCCATCAAAGGCAATAATGTCGGCTCCCGCCGCCACCAGCGCATCCACATCTTCAAGAAAGGGAGTGATACGCACCGGCGAATCAGGCAGATCGCGCTTAATAATGCCAATCACCGGAACCGAGAGCAGCGGACGCGCGGCGCGCAGGTTCGCGATCCCTTCTATGCGTACCGCCACGGCGTCAGCCTGCTCTGCCGCCTGCGCCATCGCCGCGACAATTTCTGGCCTGTCCATCGGACTTGCTGGCACCGGCTGGCAGGAGACAATCAATCCGCCCTGTGCCGCTCTCTTTTGGCTAAGCATTTCAATCAATGACATCACGTTATCCTTTGTGTTTGATCAGCCGACTTCTGCTGACGCTGAAAGGCACTGCGCCGCTCAGCGGTTTGCCGTCAATGGCGTCATGCGTTCGCAAGGCTTCCGGCCTCAGCCAGCGCTGCACGCGGGAGGGCATATCCAGACCGATAAGCAGGATCACGACAAACGTCAGGCCAAAAGAGAGTGAACCCAGTGCCGTACCGAGCTCCATATTTTGCGCCAGCAAGGCCCCGATCACCGGCGCAATCGCCCCACCCAATGCCCCCACGTTGTAGGTAAAGCCCAGCCCGGCAGCACGCTGGTCAGTATCAAAATAGCCGCCGATCAGTTTGGGTAATATTCCTGAGATCCCCTGCCCCAGCATCTGCTGGAAAAAGAGTAGCAAGGCCAACACCCAGAGATTTGTGCCGCCGATCGCAAAGACGGGGATAATCAGCAGTTGCGAGGCCAGCAGGCTGTAGACATAAGCTTTACGCGTACCGAGCCAGTCGCCGAGGAAGCCACCCGTGCAGCACCCTATGGCCGCACCGAATCCGCTGAAGAACAGCACCTGCGCCACCGTTGACGGATCATACCCCAGGTCGGTTTTAAGCCAGGTAGGCAGCAATGCCTGAATGGGCCATGAGTAGAGGAAGGCAAACAGCACGACAACCATCAGCGTGACGCCGGTGGGCCAGCGTTTGCCGCTGCTTTGCACCATAAAGCTGACAAATACAGCGGCACACAGCAGCCCCAGGATCACGATCAGCCCTGCGTTGTTCAGTTCACCGGCAAAGCAGAACCACAGTGCCGTTCCGGCAAACAGGGTCATCACGATATTGATGACGCGGTATTTCCCGCGATAAAGAGTATCGACCATGGTTCGCACCGGCGCTTTGCCTTCATGTTTCGCTTTCCAGTCTTCCGCTTCAGGTATGTTTTTGCGCAGCCACAGCGCAAACACGATAGGCAAGATGCCGAGAAAGAACAGCGCGCGCCAGCCCCACAGGGGCACGACAAGGCTATATACTTGCGCGGCCAACACGGCACCGACGGAGAAGCCAGAGATAAGAAAACCGCTCGCCTTATTGCGCAGGTGTTTTGGCCAGCTTTCAATCACGTAGGTCGCACTGGAGCCGTACTCGCCCGCCATTCCCATGCCAATAACCATCCTGGCAATAAACAGCGTGATGTAGCCCGGCGCAAAACCGCAGGCCAGCGTGCCAAAGGAGAAAAGCACGATGCTGGCGATCATCGCCAGCTTACGCCCGTAGCGATCGCCCATCGCCCCCAGCAGCAGACCGCCGAACCAACGCGAAATAAAGGCTGCCGAAATCAGGCTTGCCGCCTCCACGGTCGTCAGGCCAAACTCACTTTTTACTTCTGTTAGAACTAATGCAATTAACACAAAATCGAAGCCATCAAGCAGATATCCCAGCCAGGCGGCAGAGAAGGCGCGCCACTGAGGGCGACTAAGATGGCGATACCACGGGATGCTTTGGGTAGAAGTACTCATTTCACTCTCCCGACGATTTCTCTGTCGTTTTGCCGGATAAGCAAAGCGCCATCCGGCAGTGCGTTAGCGTTTTTCCGCCATCAGTTGCTCTGCCAGAGCTTTTAACGCTGGCACAAATTTTTCGTCTACCGGCGCAAACGGTTTGCGGCACAGCGGCACGGAGACCACGTCCATATAATGCAGAACCGTCTTCAGGCCCCGGAAGACGCCTACCTTGATTAACAGGTCAATGACCTTGTTGCATTCGCTTTGCAGGCGTTGCGCGGTGGCGTTATCCCCTTCGCGCACCGCTTTCGCGATTGCCTGATAGCGCCAGGCCATAATGTTGTAGGTACTGCCGATCCCGCCGTCTGCGCCTGCGAGAAGGCCAGAGGCAAAGATCTCGTCGTAACCGTTGTAAAGCACCAGATCCGGATGCGCACGACGGATCTGCTCCATCTGGAAGAGATCGCCAGAGGTTTGCTTTAGGGCAGCAACGCCCGGCAGGGTGACCAGCGTAGCGATCTGATCAAGCGTCAATTTAACGCCGCTCAGTGCCGGGATGTTGTACACCACCATCGGCAAACCCTCAGCAGAATCAATAATTGCCCGGTAATGATCGCAATGTTCTTCAAAGCTGAAGGGATAGTAAAACGGTGTGACCGCGGACACGGCGTCGAAGCCAACGCGAGCGGCAGTGGTGGCAAGCCGTTGGCTTTCCGCTGTACTGACGCAGCCCACGTGGGCGATTAACGTTATTTTTCCCTTCGCCTCTTCCGCCACGATCTCCATTACCTGCTCGCGTTCGGCAAGGCTTTGTACAAAGGCCTCCCCCGTCGAACCGCCGACATAAAGACCATCAATGCCTTGCTGAATATTGAACTGAACCAGACGACGCAGGCTCTCTTGATCCAGCATCTGCTGGCTGTTGAACGGCGTCAGAAGTGCGGCCATTACGCCTCGTAATTGCATTGCCATAGCTACCTCAATTGATAATCGGTCTGTTTTAACGATATACCTTTATACCTGTTATACCAGACCAATTACGCCGCGATCCTATACAGAACGCTTATATTGCGATCTGCTTCACTAAAGAAGGGTTATTTTTTGCCTTTAGCGCTCTGCCCGAAGGCATGCCAGGTAGCAGAAACGCTGTTGAGGTGAGTTTGCAGGGCGCGATCGGCCTCATCAGGATCGCGGCGGCGGATCGCTTCTACGATTGCAATATGCTGCCGATAGCTGACTTCATTGTGATGATACAGCTCTGCATCCGGCACTTTAGGCCGCGCGGCAATCAGCCAGTCGAGCAATGCGACGTGGATCGCCATAAAGATCGGGTTACCGGGGATCTCTGCCAGCACACGGTGAAAATCAACATCGGATCGAATGAACAGCGTGTTGTCATCAAGCGACTGACTGTTAATCTCCAGCGCTTTTACCAGCCGTTCGATCTGTTCATCGCTGGCATACTCTGCGGCATAGCGCACGAGACTGGACTCAAAGAACAACCGCAGCTGCTCAAAATGGGCGATACCGCCGGGCTGGGTGAGAAAATCTTTCGCCATGCCGGAGAGTTCGCTAATGATGGTATCGGCAGACGGCAAAGAGACGCGCGCGCGCTCGCCGTTGTTTATCTGTACCAGCCCCTTACGCTTCAGCGCCGCCAGCGCTTCACGTACAGAGGGACGGCCGACGTTGAAAAATTCCATTAATTCGCGCTCGGAGGGCAACTGCTCCCCCTGGGCAAACTCTTTCCGACGGATCATTTGCTCCAGCTCCTCTTCCACCATATCCGAGAGCTTTTTACGCGCAAGCGGACGGCGTCGCAGCGTGCGGCCAGGCATTTCCGTTGAGTTTTCAGCTTTAAGATCAATTGGTTTCATAGCAGTCCGGTGCCGGAAAGGGAGAACAATTCATCATAACACAGGAAGCCAGAGGTGGCGAAAAGGGGCAGAAAGCAAAACAGGCCCCGAGGGGCCTGTGGGATTACTTCACGACGCGCAGCGCCGGACGGCCACCGCGCGGCGGTGGATCGTTATCGGGCTCGTTGTCATCGTCAACGTGATCGGGCTTGTCGCCGTCGATCACCGACATCACGGTTTCGCTTTCAGCCGTTGCCGTTTCGTCATCGTCGTTGACGGTAACCGCTTCGCCATCGTAGGCCGCTTCCGGCTCGAACATGGTACCTGCACCGTTTTCACGGGCGTAGATAGCCAGCACGGCAGCCAGCGGCACGTAAACCTGGCGCGGCACGCCGCCGAAGCGCGCGTTAAAACGCACTTCGTCGTTCGCCAGCTCAAGATTGCCTACCGCACGCGGGGCGATGTTGAGCACGATCTGTCCGTCTCGGGCGTACTCCATCGGCACGCGTACGCCAGGCATGGTCACGTCTACCACCAGGTGCGGCGTGAGCTGGTTATCCAGCAGCCATTCATAGAATGCGCGCAGCAGATATGGACGGCGTGGAGTGAGCTGTGACAAATCCATGCGTATTAACCCCGGCCGAGGCGCATTTCGCGTTCGGCTTCTGTCAGAGAAGCGAGGAAGGAGTCGCGTTCGAAAACGCGGGTCATGTAACCTTTCAGCTCTTTCGAACCGGTACCGCTCAGTTCAATGCCCAGCTGCGGTAAACGCCACAGCAGCGGTGCCAGATAGCAGTCTACCAGGCTGAACTCATCGCTCAGGAAGTAAGGTTTCTGGGTAAAGACCGGGGCGATACTCAGTAGCTCTTCACGCAGCTGCTTACGGGCGGCATCTGCCTGAGCACCGGCACTGTTGACGATAACGTTCATCAGCGTGTACCAGTCTTTCTCAATGCGTTGCATGTAAAGACGGCTCTCACCACGCGCAACCGGATAAACTGGCATCAGCGGCGGGTGCGGGAAGCGCTCGTCCAGGTACTCCATAATGATGCGAGACTCCCACAGGGTCAGCTCGCGATCCACCAGCGTCGGTACGCTTTGATTGGGGTTGAGGTCAATCAGATCCTGAGGCGGATTATCCTTTTCCACGTGTTCGATTTCGAAACTCACACCTTTTTCGGCCAGCACGATGCGGACTTGGTGGCTATAGATGTCAGTAGGACCAGAAAACAGCGTCATTACCGAACGTTTGTTGGCAGCGACAGCCATGAAAACCTCCAGGTATATTCAGAATATTACTGCTGCGAGCCACAAAGTGACTAGCCAGATGTAAGGTCACCCATCCACCCGGAGAGACGCATTTGTGCAAAACGCAGCAAAAAATGAGCAATCCCCGGCATTTGGGCAGAAAATTGGATGAGAGTTTACCAGATTTTGCGGGCTTTGTGGTGAGGGGATTCCGGAAATGCTGCAAATCAGGAAAAAATCGATGCTTGCTGTGGATATCTTATCTTTTGTCCATAAAAAAACCCGGCATAAACCGGGTTTTTGCGCCATTCGTTCTGCGTAAGCAGAAACAAATTAACGTTTGGAGAACTGAGGACGACGGCGTGCTTTACGCAGACCGACTTTCTTACGTTCAACCTGACGAGCGTCACGAGTAACGAAGCCTGCTTTACGCAGTTCGCCACGCAGGGACTCGTCGTACTCCATCAGAGCGCGGGTGATACCGTGACGGATCGCACCAGCCTGACCAGAGATACCACCACCTTTAACAGTGATGTACAGATCCAGTTTCTCAACCATGTCGACCAGTTCCAGCGGCTGACGAACTACCATGCGGGCAGTTTCACGACCGAAGTACTGTTCCAGAGAACGTTGGTTGATAACGATTTTACCGCTGCCCGGTTTGATGAAAACGCGAGCTGCAGAACTTTTGCGGCGACCAGTGCCGTAGTATTGATTTTCAGCCATTGCCATAATCCCGATTAGATGTCCAGAACTTGCGGTTGCTGTGCCGCGTGGTTGTGCTCGTTACCCGCGTAAACTTTCAGTTTACGGTACATAGCACGACCCAGCGGGCCTTTTGGCAGCATGCCTTTAACCGCGATTTCAATCACACGCTCAGGACGGCGGGCAATCATCTCTTCAAAGGTCGCTTCTTTGATACCACCGATGTGGCCGGTGTGGTGGTAGTACATTTTGTCAGTACGCTTGTTACCGGTTACGGCAACTTTTTCTGCGTTCAGAACGATAATGTAATCACCAGTATCTACGTGCGGAGTGTATTCCGCTTTATGCTTACCGCGCAGGCGACGAGCCAGTTCGGTAGCCAGACGGCCCAGAGTTTTACCGGTCGCGTCAACAACATACCAGTCGCGTTTTACGGTTTCTGGTTTAGCTGTAAAAGTTTTCATTAAAAGCTTACCCAAGTAATAAGTTACACGTTGGTGAACACCCAAACGTTTAGTCAGTTGAGGCTCACACGACAAAGTCCGGCAAACCTACCCCTTCGAATAGCAAATGCCAGCACATAGAAAGTTTTGGGAAAAAAACCTTCTCGTAACGTGGGGTCGCAAGATTATAGAGAAGTCGGGGTCAAAGATCGACCCCTTTTTATACTTCGTGACGAGGTTTTCGCCTTTATCCGGCCAGGTGCTCGCGGGCTAAATAGTCCTCGCTCTGCATCTCCTGCAAACGCGACAGGCAACGCTGGAACTCAAACTTCAGCCGCTCGCCCCGGTAGATCTCATGCAGCGCCGCGTCGGCGCTGACTACCAGCTTGACGTGGCGCTCGTAAAACTCATCTACCAACGCGATAAAGCGCCGGGCTTCGTTCTCCATCAGCGGGGTCATCACCGGGACGTCAAACAGCAGCACGGTATGGAACATCTGCGAGAGCGCAATGTAGTCATGCTGGCTGCGGGCATCGACGCACAGGGTAGTGAAGGAGACCGCGAGCGTCTGGTTCTCTACCCCCAGCGTCGGCAGCGGACGGTGGTTAATCTCCAGCTGCGGATGATTCTCCCGCTTCGCTCCGGCCAGCGCCTGCCACAGCGTCTCCATCTGCTGTGCCGTCTCGGCATTCAGCGGCGACAGCCAGAGGTGCGCCTGGGTCAGCGTACGCAGGCGGTAATCAATCCCGGAGTCAACGTTCATGATGTCGCAGTGCTGCTTGATCGCCTCGATAGCTGGCAGGAAGCGCGCGCGCTGCAGACCGTTGCGATAGAGATTCTCCGGCGGAATATTCGACGTGGCGACCAGCGTAATGCCACGGGCAAACAGCGCCCGCATCAGGCCGCCCAGCAGCATAGCATCGGTGATATCCGAAACAAAAAACTCGTCAAAGCAGAGCACGTCGGTCTCGGCCTTAAAGCGGTCGGCAACGATCTCCAGCGGATCGCTCTGCCCCTGTAGCTGGGTTAACTCCTCGTGCACCCGCAGCATAAAGCGGTGAAAGTGCAGCCGCTGTTTACGCGTGCCCGGCAGGCTATGGTAGAAGAGATCCATCAGCCAGGTTTTTCCCCGCCCGACGCCGCCCCACATATACAGGCCCCGCACCGGCGCTGCGTTGTGCGTCTCGCGCTTGCCCAGCAGTTTACCAAACGCCGCCCGCAGTCCGCCGCCGGCAGCGGGCGTCTCGGTACGGTTCGTGAGCTGCTGATAGAGGGTCTCCAGCCGATTGACGGCCTCGCGCTGGACGTCGTCAGGCTGATGGCTACCCTCTTTTAGGGCCAGTTGATATCGCGATGTGGGGGTAAGGCTCTGCATGATGCTATTGTTATTCCTTGATAATTGATTTGCCGCAGGTCCTGGCTGGTGAAAAAAAGGCCGTTCTACACTACGCGATGCTGTGCCAGGATTCCACTTATACGGATTTAGCGGTTATAGTGGCATAATGAGGCACAGGCAAGGAGCCTCGCCGCCTACACCCTACGGACTTACAACACAACGGGAGATGTTCATGACCTGGGAATATGCGCTAATTGGATTAGTCGTCGGCATCATTATTGGTGCTGTGGGCATGCGCTTTGGAAACCGCAAACTGCGCCAGCAGCAGGCCTTACAGTATGAGTTAGAGAAGAACAAAGCCGAGCTGGAAGAGTATCGTGAAGAACTTACCGGCCACTTTGCCCGCAGCGCAGAGCTGCTCGATAACATGGCCCACGACTACCGTCAGCTTTATCAGCACATGGCAAAAAGCTCCAGCCAGCTGCTGCCAGAGATGTCTGCGGAGGACAATCCGTTCCGCAACCGCCTTGCCGAGTCCGAAGCCGGTAACGACCAGGCCCCGGTTCAGATGCCACGTGACTACTCCGACAGCGCGTCGGGCCTGCTGCGCGGTGCAGCGAAGCGCGACTGATCCTGACCTACTTTTTTTTCGGGCGTACTGGCTACGCCCGCCTCTTCTTTCGCCATCCCAGCTATTATTTAATCATTATCCGCATTGTTACCCGGTTGAAAATTCAATAACATCGATCCGTTTTGGGGCATTTTTTTCCTTACACTTCAGGTTACGAGAGCTTGCATCAATGAAGAAAAGAAACCCGCTGTTGAGTGCATTAGCGTTAAGTGTCGGATTATCTCTCTCGGCACCGTTCCCGGCGGCGGCCTCGCTGCCCGCACAGATCCCCGGCCAGCCGGCCCTTCCCAGCCTCGCGCCGATGCTGGAGAAGGTACTGCCTGCGGTGGTGAGCGTGCAGGTAGAAGGCACGGCGGTCGCTCCCGAGCAAAAAATACCTGAAGAGCTGAAAAAATATTTCGGTGAGGAACTGCCTGATGGCCAGGCCCAGCCGTTTGAAGGGCTAGGCTCCGGCGTGATCATCGACGCCGCCAAAGGCTATGTGCTGACCAACAACCACGTGATTAACCAGGCGCAGAAGATTAACGTCCAGCTTAACGATGGCCGTGAGTTTGAAGCCAAGCTGATTGGCGGCGATGACCAGAGCGATATCGCTTTGTTACAGCTGCAGAACGCCACCGGGCTGACGCAGATTGCCGTTGCCGATTCCGATAAGCTGCGGGTCGGTGATTTTGCCGTCGCGGTTGGTAATCCGTTTGGCCTCGGCCAGACCGCTACCTCAGGGATTATCTCGGCCCTCGGGCGCAGCGGGCTCAACCTTGAGGGGCTGGAGAACTTTATTCAGACCGATGCCTCTATTAACCGCGGCAACTCCGGCGGCGCGCTGCTCAACCTCAACGGCGAGCTGATCGGCATCAATACCGCGATTCTGGCCCCAACCGGGGGCAGCATCGGCATCGGCTTTGCTATCCCCAGCAACATGGCGCAAACCCTCGCCCAGCAGCTGATCCAGTCCGGTGAAATCCAGCGCGGCCTGCTGGGTATCAAAGGGATGGAGATGAGCGCCGATATCGCCAAGGCGTTTAACCTCAACGTGCAGCGCGGGGCCTTCGTGAGCGAAGTACTGCCTGGCTCAGGCTCAGCTAAAGCCGGGATCAAATCGGGCGACGTGATCGTCAGTCTGAACGGCAAGCCGCTGAACAGCTTTGCCGAACTGCGCTCGCGCATCGCCACCACCGCGCCTGGCACCAAGGTCAAGCTTGGCCTGCTGCGTGATGGCAAGGGCCAGGACGTGGAAGTGACCCTGGACAAAAGCACCGCCTCTTCCGCCAGCGCGGAAAGTCTCTCTCCGGCATTACAGGGCGCAAGCCTGGCCGATGGACAGCTAAAGGATAGTACGAAGGGCATCAAAGTTGAGGAGGTGGCCAAGGAGAGTCCCGCCGCCCAGGCTGGCCTGCATAAAGACGACGTGATTATCGGCGTCAACCGCGAGCGGGTGCAGTCCATCGCCGAGATGCGTAAGGTGCTGGAGACGAAGCCTAATATCATTGCGCTACACATCGTGCGCGGTAACGATACGCTCTATTTACTCCTGCGCTAGCCCCAGACTACCGGACATCACCGACGCTGTGTGATGTCCGGATAAGTCGTGCTATGCTGCCCGCACCCTCTTTAACGACGTCCGCATCATGTTAGTGAAGCTATTTCGATCTGTCGCTATTGGCCTCATTGTAGGTAGCCTGCTGCTGGCTGCCCTGCCCTCGCTACGTCAGCTGAGCGCCTCCGCTACCCCGCAGTTTGACAGCACCGATGAAACGCCAGTGAGCTATAACCAGGCGGTGCGCCGGGCTGCGCCTGCGGTAGTCAACGTCTATAACCGCAGCGCAGCCAGCTCGACCAACAATCAGCTGGAGATCCGTACCCTGGGTTCCGGGGTGATCATGGATCAGCGTGGGTATATTATTACCAACAAGCACGTGATTAACGATGCGGATCAGATCATCGTCGCGCTGCAGGACGGTCGCGTATTTGAGGCGCTGCTGGTCGGCTCCGATACGCTAACGGATCTGGCGGTGCTGAAGGTCAACGCCACTGGCGGCCTGCCGGTGATCCCTATCAACCGTCAGCGCACCCCGCACATCGGCGACGTCGTTATGGCTATCGGTAACCCCTATAACCTCGGCCAGACCATCACCCAGGGGATCATCAGCGCCACCGGCCGCATCGGTCTAAACCCGTCGGGACGGCAGAACTTCTTGCAGACCGATGCCTCCATTAACCACGGCAACTCCGGCGGCGCACTGGTTAACTCCCTCGGCGAGCTGATGGGCATCAACACCCTCTCGTTTGATAAGAGCAACGATGGCGAAACGCCAGAGGGAATCGGCTTCGCTATCCCGTTCCAGCTGGCCACCAAGATTATGGATAAGCTGATCCGCGACGGGCGGGTGATCCGTGGCTATATCGGTATCGGCGGCAGAGAGATCGCGCCTCTGCATACCCAAGGCGGTGGGATCGATCAGATCCAGGGGATCGTGGTTAACGAGGTGGCCCCGGACGGCCCGGCGGCACGCGCAGGTATTCAGGTTAACGACGTGATTGTCTCGGTGAACGGCAAGCCAGCCATTTCAGCGCTGGAGACAATGGACCAGGTGGCGGAGATCCGTCCGGGTTCAGAGATCCCGGTCGAGGTGATGCGTGAGGATAAAAAGCTGCTGCTACACGTGACGATTCAGGAGTACCCGGCTACAAACTAGCGCAGTTTGGTTCCGTAGGCCCGGTAAGCGCAGCGCCACCGGGCATTACGGTAACGCCGGGTGGCGGCTTACAGCCTTACCCGGCCTACAGGATCGCTCTTACTTATTCACAAACTCTTCGCCGAGCTGGATATCTTTTTTCAGCGTCTCCAGCATCCCTTCCATTGCCTGCTGCTCGAAAGCGCTCAGCGTGCCGATAGACTGTCGCTCCGCGACGCCGTTTTTACCCAGCAGCAGCGGCTGAGAGAAGAAGCGTGCGTGCTCGCCATCGCCCTCGCCCTCGACGTAGGCGCACTCAACGACGCCCTGTTCACCCTGCAGGGCACGTACCAGCGAGAGCCCAAAGCGCGCTGCCGCCTGGCCCATAGAGAGGGTTGCAGAACCGCCACCGGCCTTCGCTTCGACCACTTCCGTACCCGCGTTCTGAATACGTTTAGTGAGATCGGCCACTTCCTGCTCGGAGAAGCTAACGCCAGGGATCTGCGACAGCAGCGGCAGAATAGTGACGCCTGAGTGACCACCGATAACCGGCACTTCAACATCACCAGGCTGCTTGCCTTTCAGCTCGGCCACAAAGGTATTGGAGCGGATGATGTCCAGCGTGGTCACGCCAAACAGCTTGTTCTTGTCGTAAACGCCTGCTTTTTTCAGCACTTCAGCGGCGATAGCGACGGTGGTATTCACCGGGTTAGTAATAATGCCGATGCACGCCTGCGGACAGGTCTTCGCAACCTGACTCACCAGGTTTTTAACGATGCCAGCGTTGACGTTAAAGAGATCGGAGCGATCCATTCCTGGCTTACGCGCGACGCCCGCAGAGATCAGTACCACGTCTGCACCTTTCAGCGCTGGGGTAGCATCTTCGCCAGCGAAGCCCTCAATTTTAACAGCAGTAGGGATATGACTCAGGTCAACCGCCACGCCAGGGGTGACAGGTGCGATGTCGTACAGAGAGAGTTCTGAGCCTGAGGGCAGTTGGGTCTTGAGAAGTAGGGCTAGCGCCTGGCCAATACCGCCTGCCGCGCCGAGGACTGCAACTTTCATCCTAAACTCCTTATTATGATTAGCGAAATATACCGTTACTCCGTTGCTAAGGACATGACAACATGGGGTAAATGATAGCGATCATTCTGCAGAAAAAACGCGCTTCAGCTCGCTTTTAGCATCATCGACTTTCTGTTGCCTCCTCCGGCAGCATGAAAATTTCCTTCATAAAGCCAGGCATATCCCCGCAGGCGGTACAATACACCCTGTAAAGCTAGCAAAACAACAGCACTTTAATAACATTTATTTTACTTTTAATCTTATTTGTGACCCGTGACACAGGCATGTTTCTCGATAAGTTATTTTGATAAAATCCGCGGCTTTCATAACATTATTTCAGCCTTAATAGTGGCAGACTATTTGCATAAAAATTCATTTTTATGCATAATAATGTTGTTTCAATCGCCATTCTACGGGTGACTTATGCGAAGCTCGGCAAAACAAGAAGAATTAGTTAAGGCGTTCAAAGCGCTGCTTAAAGAAGAAAAGTTCAGCTCCCAGGGCGAAATCGTCCTGGCACTGCAGGAGCAAGGGTTTGATAACATTAATCAATCCAAAGTCTCCCGAATGCTGACGAAGTTCGGTGCGGTGCGTACGCGCAACGCCAAAATGGAGATGGTCTATTGCCTGCCCGCAGAGCTTGGCGTGCCGACTACCTCAAGTCCGCTGAAGAACCTGGTGCTGGACATCGACTATAACGATGCGGTGGTGGTTATCCACACCAGCCCAGGGGCCGCCCAGCTGATTGCGCGCCTGCTGGACTCATTAGGGAAATCAGAAGGCATCCTCGGCACTATCGCGGGGGACGATACCATCTTTACCACCCCTGCCAGCGGTTTTACCGTAAAGGATCTCTACGAAGCGATTCTGGTGCTGTTTGAACAAGAGCTGTGATCCTCTCTCCTCTCGCGCCTTAGCGAGGGGAATCTTTCTCGGTTAGCCCGTTTATCACCATAATCCACTGCCTGAGCCTTTAACAGAATGTGCGATTCTCTATCATTTCTTTGTCATCCAGTGGATCCCACCTGCGCGATCGCACAAAATGCTAAAAAAGCGTATCCATATGATTTTCTTAGAGATAGAAACCAATTACCCCTCTTAAAACCGCATTTTTATTCTTTTACGTTATAAGAAGTTAAATTTATGTGACGTAATAACCCATGAAACCATTAGCATGGTATTAATTTTTGCGGTGATTAGTGTATACTTGATTTTGTGATGAGGGTCACGAAATAAGACCCCAGTAAATAAGAATCCGACGAGGTAAACACCATGAAAATCAAAACAACTGTAGCCGCTCTAGGTATCCTGTCTGCACTCTCTTTCGGTGCGTTCGCTGCTGACTCCATTAATGCTGATCAGGCGCAGGGCCGCCAGGCAATCGGTACGGTTTCCGTTGGCGCGGTAAGCTCCTCACCGATGGATATTCGTGATGCGCTGAATCAAAAAGCTGAAGCACAGGGCGCATCCTCTTACCGTATTATCGAAGCGCGTACCGGTGACCACTGGCACGCCACTGCAGAACTCTACAAATAAACCCTCGTCGTAGTGTTCTACGACCTTGCCCCCGCCTGTCGGGGGCTTTTTTATACCTACGATTTGCCTTCAGGCGCGCACGTTAAACCGCAGCATGCCACCCAACTCCTCTTCGGCTTCGTCAAAGAGCAGGATTAACGCGCCAAAGCGACGACGTTGTTTTTCATGCAGGTGGACAAACTCGATCTCAAGCGGCATCGGTAGCACATTATCCTCGCTGGTTACCACTTCCCACAGCGAGTCCAGATTATTCACCTTTGTCCGATCGATAGTAAAAGTGCGGCAAAATTCGCGATAAAAAGCGTCTTGATCGTCAATTTCGTCAAAATCAAACGTGTAAATAGTCATTATTAGCCACCCTGCGCGAATGGGCGGCCTGTGCCGCCCCGGCGTTTATAATCCTCCGAGATGAAGAGTCTTAACCTCCAGGTACTCTTCCAGTCCCAGCACCGAGCCTTCCCGGCCTAAGCCAGACTCTTTTACTCCGCCAAATGGTCCCAGTTCGGTAGATACCGCGCACTCGTTAACCCCAATCATCCCGGCTTCCAGCGCCTGCGATACGCGGAAGACGCGCTGTAGATTCTGGGTATAGAAGTAGGCTGCAAGGCCAAACGGCGTATCGTTAGCGCGATGAATGACCTCATCCTCGGTGGTAAAGCGGAAACAGGCGGCCACCGGACCGAAGGTCTCCTCCGCGGCCAGCTTCATGCTGTCGCTACAGTTAGTAAGCACCGTTGGCTGCCAGAAGTTTCCTCCCAGCGCGTGGGCTTTGCCGCCCGCCAGCGCCGTTGCGCCTTTGGCGATCGCATCCTCTACATGCTCGCGTACCTTGTCCACCGCCGCCGACTCGATGAGCGGCCCCACGACCACGCCCTCCTCCATACCGTTACCCACTTTCAGGGCGTTAACCCGCTCGGCGAGCTTGTTCACGAAGGCGTCATAAACAGCTTCGTGGATATAGAAACGGTTGACGCTGACGCACACCTGCCCGGCGTTACGGAATTTATTGGCAATTGCCCCCTCAACGGCGGCATCGATGTCTGCATCGTCAAAGACGATATAGGGCGCGTTACCCCCCAGCTCCATCGATACCTTTTTCATGGTTTCAGCGGCGTTTCGCACCAGCGTTTTACCTACCGCCGTCGAACCGGTGAAGGAAATTTTACGCACCTGCGGGCTGGCCATGATCGCATCGCTAATCTCAGCGGTGGTGCCCGCCACGGCGTTGAGTACCCCATCCGGGACGCCCGCTTTTTTCGCCAGCTGCACAAGGGCAAAGGCGCTGAGGGGCGTATTATTGGCGGGCTTGATGACGCCGGTACAGCCTGCAGCCAGCGCCGGACCCAGCTTGCGGGTCAGCATCGCCATCGGGAAGTTCCACGGCGTGATGGCTGCAACAACGCCAATCGGCTCGCGGGTGGCAAGAATGCGCGAGCCGGGTTTAATCGGTGGAATAATCTCGCCGTTGGCGCGCTTCGCCTCTTCGGCGAACCACTGAATAAAGCTGGCGGCGTATTCGACTTCGCCCTCCGCCTCTTTCAGCGGCTTACCCTGCTCGCTGGTCATCAGCTGTCCCAGCCAGGTTTTGTTCTCAATAATCAGCGCGTACCAGCGGTAGAGAATAGCGGAGCGCTCTTTGGCGGTTTTCGCCCGCCAGGCAGGAAACGCGCGCGTGGCGGCAGCAATCGCCTCCTCGGTCTCTTTTTTACCTGCTTTAGCGACCTTCGCTATCACCTCGCCCGTTGCCGGATTGGTCACGTCGAAGGTGTTCTCCAGCGTTTTCCATACGCCATCTACAAAATAGCCTGTTTGAAAAAGCGCATTGTCCTGAAGTGCCTGGGTTGCCATGCGTCCTCCCGATCCCCGTGAATGAATGACTCCGCTAAGTATAGCTACAAAAAAACCGACGCCTCTGGCGTCGGTTTTGGCTTAGCGAGTAGTCAGCGCAGACTGGTATTTGTGGAGCACATCTACCAGCCGTTTCACCGGATGGGTGACCTGCTCCGGGGCGTTCCAGTCGCGGAGTTTTTCCTGGTACACCTCCAGCTCCTCCAGCAGCTGGCTGAAGTAGCGGCGGCGCGTCGTGTCGCTGCGGGCGGCAATAACGCTGTCTGCCGTACGCCGTAGCTGACGGTGGAAAGCAGAGAGATCGGCATTCACCGGGATCGGCGCATCGCGAAGACGCTGGTGGGCAATAATCATGGTCAACGCCAGACGGAATTTGCCCACGTCCCCCGGGAACTTGTTCAGCAGTAAAAAGAGCTGCTGATAGAGCGCCGGCAGGTGGTTCTCTCTACGCCGTGCCGTGTTAGTGGTCAGCGCCGAGACCGCCGCCGAGACAAACTGGTTCAGCAGCACGCGACCGGTGCGCGCCCGGGAGTTATCACGCACCAGCAGGATCACCAGCAGAGCCAGCACGCAACCGACAATCTGCCCCAGCGCACTGTCGAGGAAGCGGTTGAACTCAAAGGTCATCGGGTTATCGAGCACGAGGATGTTGATGGTGCTCGCCAGCGCCCCCAGCGATCCCAGACGCCGCTTCTGCACCTCAATGCCGATAAAGAAGGCCAGCACCGCCAGGCTGATGCACAGCAGCAGCATGCTTTGCTGGGTGGCAGGCATCACCACCAGAAAATAGAATGCGCCGATGGGCAGCGCTGCCAACGTGCCGTAGACAAAGTCCATCGCCACCATGCGCGGGTTGGGCAGGCGCATCGCCAGCGAGGTGACCACCGCAATCATGATCATCGCCCCGCTGCCGGAGGTCCAGCCGGTCCAGAGCCAGAACAGAGTCCCCAACATGCAGGAGAGCGTGGTGCGCCAGAAGTTAACCATCGCATGGTGCCGCTCTGCCGACTCCGCTTTTACTACCGCCTCGGCGCGCAGCACCTCCTCTTCGGTCGCGCTGATGCGGGTATTGCCAATCACCCCGCGCTTAAGCAGCAGAAAGCGCGTCGCTGCGCCGACCCAGCTATAGATAGTGATGGGCGTATCGTGCTCGCCGGTCCAGGCAAGCACCCGTCGCATCCGCTTGAGCTGCTTATGCACGTCCTGCACCGTCTCTACCGGCGTGGAGAACAGCTCACGGAAGGTATCGCTCACCGACTCCGGACGTGCCTGCTGCATCAGCCAGGTCTCACACGCCTGGGTAATCAGGGTCAGCGACAGGGTATTGATCACCTTCAGACGCCGGTTGGCCCGCGTCCAGCGCGATGACTCCATATTGAGGTTAGTTCGCATCCCGTCCAGGGCGTTGGTACGTCGCACCAGCGCGCCCCAGGCCTTATCCATCTCATCGCCGTCGCCCTTCTGCACGCAGAGCTGCATCAGCTGATACTGGGCCAGCAGCAGACCGTCCAGCTCGCGGTCGATCTCCTGCTTCACCGAACGCGGCGAGAAGAGCAGATCGGCCACAATAGCGCAGACGATGCCGATGACAATTTCGCTGCAGCGTTCAACGGCAAACTGCGGGGTCAGCAGCGGTTCGGCCTGCACGGTAATGACGATGATCAGCGCGGTGTAGCCCGACAGGCCCCACGCGTAGGAGTTCTCAACCCGCACCAGCGAGGAGAGCCAGGTACAGAAGCCCGCCCACAGACAGCAGACCATCAGCATCACCAGCGGGGCGCGGATCATGCCGATAATCATCACCAGTGCGGCAACGCAGCCGATAAAGGTGCCGACGATACGCAGCATGCCCCGGTAACGGATCGCTCCCGAGTAGGGTTCGCCCCCGGCGGCAAAGGCCGGGCCAGCGGCCACAATCGCCGCCGTCAGCACCGCCCAGCGCGGCGTTTCAAGATTAAAGTGGAAGCCAACAAACAGCGCCAGCACAATGGCGCAGGCCAGCTTGATGGCAAAGCGCACGTGCTGGTTGGCGATGGAGAAAATACCCATCGTGCTTAGCCCATCTCACGCAGACGGTGGGCCAGCTTGCGGAAGAAGGAGTCCTGGCTGGCGTCCCGATCTTTCTCCCCGGTGATCACCACCGTCGCGGTGGTGCCAGCTGGCCACAGGTTGCCCGGCTGGCTGTCGAGGCGGATACGCACCGGCACGCGCTGCGCCAGACGGACCCACTCCAGGTTAGAGTCGATGGTCGCCATCCCTTTGGCATCCCGGCTGCTGCTGGCGTTGGTCACCCCGGCGGCGATGCTGTCCACCGTGCCTTTCAGCACCTGGTTACTACCAAGCGGCGTAATTTCGGTGCGATAGCCGGGACGCACGCCCTCCAGCTTGGTCTCTTCCATATAGGCCAGCACGTAGAAGGAGTCATGTTTTACCAGCGCCACCGCCGTTGAACCACGGGTAATAAACTCGCCGGTATAGACGTTAAGGTTAGTTACCCACCCGGCGGACGGGGCGCGGATCACCGTGCGCTCCAGGTCCAGCTTCGCCATATCGCGCGTGGCTTCGGCTTTTGCCAGCTGGTGAAGCACGGTTTGCAGGACGTTATTCGCCTGGTCAATCTCTTCCCGGGACATCGCCTGGATGCCGAGCTTATTACGCCGTCCGGCTTCCCGGCGTTTTTCCGTAGCCAGCGCTTGATAGTAGGCGACGTCTGCCTCGGCCTCCTCCAGCGCTTTCTGGTAGCGCGGCTGGTCGATGGTAAACAGCACCTGGTCTTTCTGCACCAGCTGGTTATCATGGATCTTCACATCGGTGATAAGCCCGGCGACGTCAGGGGCAATCGCCACCACGTCGGCGCTAAAGCGGGCGTCGCGCGTCCACGGCGACTCGGTGTAGTAGACCCAGGCACGAAAAATAGCGATGAAGGCCAGTATCACCAGAATCACGGTGATAGCGGTACGAGAGATATTTTTGATAAACGTTTTCACATCAACCTCAGACGAACAGGCGCGACAATAAATAGAACAGGCAGCAGTAGAGCGCTGTATTGAACAGCGCTGGATGCCAGACAAAATCGTAGATCCCGGTCGGGATCAGCACGCGGCGCACCAGCCAAAAGAGGGCCAGCGATAACAGTAGCTCGAAGAATATCGGCGGGAACGACAGGCCGAAGACCACGATAACGGGAAACAGACTCATGTTAACCTTGATTAGAGAGCGTGCAGGCGATGGTTTATTATTCACGTCACCGCAGGAATAAGGGCCGGAGAGGCCGGGCGAGAGTGACGTGTCTGTTACTTAGCTAACAGTATTTTACCGTAACTGTTATGTTGTTATCTATATTGTGTTATCTAAATCACTTTTAAGCCAGAGTGAACAATGGAAAGATTAAAACGTATGTCGGTGTTCGCCAAAGTGGTTGAACTAGGCTCGTTCACCGCCGCTGCCCGACAGCTTCAGATGAGCGTCTCCTCCATCAGCCAGATCGTTGCCAGACTGGAAGATGAGCTGCAGGTTAAGCTGCTCAACCGCAGCACCCGCAGCCTGGCCCTGACCGAAGCGGGCAAGATCTACTACCAGGGCTGCCGTCGGATGCTGCACGAGGCGCAGGACGTGCATGAACAGCTCTACGCCTTTAACAATACCCCTATTGGTACCCTGCGCATCGGCTGCTCATCCACCATGGCGCAGAACGTGCTGGCCAAAATGACCGCCGAGATGCTGCGCGACTACCCTGGCCTGTCGGTGGATCTGGTCACCGGGATCCCTGCCCCGGATCTGATTGCCGATGGGCTGGACGTGGTGATCCGCGTGGGTGCGCTACAGGATTCGAGTCTCTTCTCCCGGCGTCTGGGGGCCATGCCGATGGTGGTCTGCGCCGCGAAAAGCTATCTGACGCAGTACGGCGTACCTGAAAAGCCAGCCGATCTCGCTAATCACTCCTGGCTTGAGTATAGCGTGCGCCCCGACAATGAGTTTGAGCTGATCGCCCCGGAAGGGCTGTCGACGAAGATCGTTCCCCAGGGACGCTTTGTCACCAACGATCCCATGACCCTGACCCGCTGGCTGACGGTGGGCGCAGGGGTGGCCTACGTCCCGCTGATGTGGGTGATCGACGAGATCAACCGTGGCACGCTGGAGATCCTCTTCCCGCGCTACCAGTCGGATCCGCGTCCGGTGTATGCCCTCTATACCGAGAAGGATAAGCTACCGCTGAAGGTGCAGGTCTGTATCGACGCGCTAACAAACTATTTTGTGGAGGTGTCGCAGGTGTTTCAGACCATGCGCGGACGCGCAAAAGAGAAGTGAGGGATCTCCTGCCGGCTATCACCGGCAGGAAGAGGCGAGCAGGCGTTACGCCGTGCCGCCGACGGTTAGGTTATCTACCTTCAGCGTTGGCTGACCGACACCCACCGGCAGGCTCTGCCCCTCTTTACCGCAGACGCCGACGCCGCTGTCGAGCTTGAGATCGTTGCCGACCATGGAGATCTGCTGCATGGCTTCGATGCCGGAGCCGATCAGGGTTGCCCCTTTCACCGGCGTCGTCACCTTGCCGTTCTCAATCAGGTAGGCTTCCGAGGTAGAGAAGACAAACTTACCGGAGGTGATATCCACCTGGCCGCCACCAAAGTTCGGGGCAAAGATCCCGTACTCCACCGACTCGATGATCTCCTGCGGAGTCGATTTCCCGGCCAGCATATAGGTGTTGGTCATACGCGGCATTGGCAGATGCGCGTAGGATTCACGACGGCCGTTGCCGGTCGGTGCCACGCCCATCAGCCGCGCGTTGAGCTTGTCCTGCATGTAGCCTTTCAGGATACCGTTTTCGATCAGCACGTTGTACTGACCCGGCGTGCCTTCATCATCGATAGAGAGTGAGCCACGGCGGTTCATCATGGTGCCATCATCCACCACGGTGCACAGCTCGGAGGCTACCAGCTCGCCCATCTGACCGCTGAACACTGAGGTGCCGCGACGGTTAAAGTCCCCTTCCAGGCCATGGCCCACCGCCTCATGCAGCAGCACGCCCGGCCAGCCCGCACCCAGCACCACCGGCAGGGTACCCGCCGGAGCCGCCACCGCAGAGAGATTCACCAGCGCCATGCGTACCGCCTCTTTGGCCCAGGCGTCCGCCCGCGCTTCGCCGTCGGCGTCGCTGAGGAACCACTCGTAGCCAAAACGACCGCCGCCGCCGCTGGAGCCGCGCTCGCGTTTACCGTCATCTTCCACCTGTACGCTGACCGACAGACGTACCAGCGGGCGAACGTCCGCCGCCAGAGTGCCGTCGGTGGCCGCCACAAGGATCAGCTCATAGACGCCGGTGAGGCTGGCGGTGACTTCCTGCACGCGCTTGTCGGCAGCACGGGCCACGTTGTTAACCCGGCGCAGGATGTCCAGCTTCTCTTCCCGGCTCATCGTCTGCAGCGGATCGACGCTGGTATAAAGGGCGCTATGCTCAACTGCACCGAGGGTCTGCACCCGGCCATCACCGGCGTCGCGGACAATGGTGCGCGCAGCCTGGGCGCTCTGCTCCAGGGCCAGCAAACTGATCTGATCGGCATAGGCAAAGCCGGTCTTCTCGCCGCTGACGGCACGCACGCCTACGCCCTGGTCGATATGGTAGGAGCCATCTTTAATAATGTTATCTTCTAAAACCCAGGATTCGTGATAGCTCGACTGGAAATAGAGGTCGCCGTAGTCGAGACGGCGCTCGGCCAACTGGCCGAGGATGGAAAACAGATCCTGATGGCTCAGGCCGTTTGCCGCGAGTAATTGTTCACTAACCAGGTTCAAACTCATCGTTTTGCTACTCTCAGGTTGCCGCGCATTGCGGTTATAAATTTCACTCTATTGAGAGTGAGGCAATTCGCTCAACTCGTCAAATCATTGCTATTTCGCGGGCGGAGTTCGCGGCTGGCGCATCACTTCGTTGATCTGGGGTTTATCCATCGGCCCGCTGATGTGGTAGCGCAGAATAGAGACTTTGCTCCACAGCGGCCCCAGCACCTTGCTGGCGGCAAACACCGCTGCGCCAACGATCGGATTAACGGCGAACGCGGCCGCGACGCCAACGGTGGCGGAGATCTCCGGGGCGACGACGGCCTCTACGTCCAGCTCCCGGCGCACCAGGTTGACCGAGCCCTTCATGGCGATATCCGCTTCAAGGCCGTCCACCAGCGTATCGTCGGTATGCAGAACACCATCTTTGATCCACGCCGTGCTGCGGATAGAGTCAAAGTAGAAGCCTTCGTTAAAGGTGTCGCTGAAGTCAAAGCGCAGCTTGCGCAGCAGGGCGTCAAAGCTCAGCAGACGCAGCAGCTGCCCGGCACGGCCGGTACTGACGTCGGCGATCTGCCCCTTGCCGAGGTGGGTATGCAGCACGCCGTTAAGAGAGGCCACATCCGGTTTCCACGGGGTATCACGCCAGTGGAGATCGTAATCCGCATCGACCGACGCATCACGCATAGGCGTGGTGACGCCAAAGAACTCCGTGGCCGAATCAATCTTATTCGCCCGCAGCTTACCTTTAATGGACGTACGCTCGGCACCGCTGCGGTTAACCCACTCGCCGTCGGCGGTCAGGCGGGCGAAGCCGCTGTCCACCAGGCCGTTAGCCAAGGAGAGCGTATCGCCCTTAATGATAAAATCACCCTCAATGCGGCCATATTTCTGTCCCCACAGCCAGCACTCGGCACAGCGCAGCTGAAGATCTGGCCAGCCGCTGAAATCGATCCGCGTCTTGCCGGTCAGTAAAGCTTTTGGCGACAGCGGCTCGCTGGTTACCGGGGTCGGGTTGTAATAGAGATAGCGAATAGCGGCGGTCCAGGGCCTGTTATCCGCCATCGTCAGCGCCGCCGCGATCTCGCGCCCCTGTACGTCGACCTTCGTGCCGCCCGCCACAGGCTGCGTCTCAAGGCTGACGTTGTTCCACTGCTGGCCGCCAAGGGTGAGCGCCGGGGTGCGCAGGGTAATTGTCTCCGGGAAGGCGGTAGCGCTGCTGACGTTGCTGGCCACGCCCTGCTGGAATAGCCCCAGCCACTGCGCGCCGTCCAGCGGCGGCAGGTTCAGTTCAACGCCGCTCTGCGCTGGCAGCGGCGGAATGGTCTGGCTCTCTGAGGCCCAGATGGCGCGGTCCAGGGTCAGTTTTTGATTCAGCAGCCAGCGGCTATTGAAATGGTTATCGCTGCCCGCAGCCCCGGTTAGATCGAAGCTGCGCAGGTTGCCCGTCACGTTCAGCTTCACCGGTAGAGACTGGCCTGCCGGTTTATTCAGCGGCGAGGGGAGTTGGCTGGCGAGATTTTTCAGGTCGCCTTTGATATCCACGTTATAGCGTGCACCTGCGTTGTAAGGCAGCTCAATGCCAACCTTGCCGTTCCACGCTACGCTGCCGCTGAGGGCATCGTTGACCTGTTTTGGCAGGACGCCGGTGCGGGCGGGCTGCCAGTTTGCATTCATGTCGATCGCCACCTCGTAGGCCTTTTTGCCTTCGGTGGTGGAGAAGTTGACGTTGAGCGGCTGATTAAACCAGCTGGCGGTCAGCGGCTCGCTCTGTAGGTTGCCGTTCACGAAGCTGAAGTTGCCGTTGAGATTGTGCAGGGTGCTGTTCAGCGGCTTGATAAACAAGCTGTTATCCCGCAGCCTCACCTCGCCTTTAGCGGTGGTGATCTCGCCGTCCAGCGGAATATCAAGATGTAAGCGAGCGCTCACATCTCCATCAAGCTGAAGTTCGTCAAGAGTCGCGCCAAGAGAGTCCTTCAGCGGCGTCTCGTTGAAGTACGGCCCGACCTCTTTGCCCGGACCGTTGATGTCAGCATCAATCAGCAGCTTCTCTTTTTGGTAGTCTGGGATCGCCGCCGCCAGGTTGCGCGCCTGCACCCCGCCGAGGCTGACCTCATCGCTCTTCATAAACAGACCGTCGTTGAGGAAATCCAGCTCGATGTCGAAATTCTTTAGCGCTGGCCAGCCGGGCTGGAAGGCGTACACCGCATTGTGCAGCGGCACCAGCACCTCAAACTGCCCTTCGTTGTGCTTGTAGGGGAAGAGATGTGGATTACCGCCGTAGACCAGCGTGGCGTTATCCACCTGGCCGCCCTGAATAGCCCCGCTCAGGTAGTCTACCAGCGCTTTGCCCATCAGGTTTTCCGGGAAATAGCGCCACGCCTGCCCGGCGTCGTTAGTGCTAATCCCAGCGAGGATCCCCAGCCACGGCTCGTCATGGTTAGGCTTGAGATAGCGGAAATCACCCCGGGCACGCAGGCCGGTAGCCTCAATATCCAGCTGGCGGCCATCCAGTTGGAAGCCATCGCTGTTATTCAGCCAGTTAAGGGTCGCCACGCCTTTTTTGATCTCCAGCGGAGCACGGAACACGGTTTTATAGGGCATGGTGGCCTGGGTCACCTCAGCCGTTAGCCGGCCATCCTCCGCGCTGCCGCTCAGGGTTCCGGCCAGATGCTGGACGCCCGGCAGCATCTTCCACTGCAGCCAGGAGAGATCCTGCCAGCGTGCCTGGAAGCGCGTTTTATCCGTGGCCTGAAGCGGGATATCTAATGCCAGTTGCTCAATCTGCCCGGCAGGCTGCATCGCTCGCCAGATCTCACCCAGTGCGGGAGAGAATTTTTCAGCAATCGGCAGCAGCCCATCCAGGCCGCTAAGCTCAAGGTGATTAGCGCGCACGCGCAGCTCATCGCTACGGGTGTTATTTGCGCCACCTACCGTCTGCTCGGGGATCCACGCCAGGGTCAGCGCCCCTTGCGGCCAGGGTTTATCATCCAGCGTGACGCGGGTAGAGGGGATAGCGAACTGCCAGCCTTGCTCCCCCGTCCGGGTCACGTGCGCCGTCAGATTATCAACGCTCAGACGGTGCGTTTTCGCCTCGCCCTGCCAGCTTGCGCCGCCCTTTTTCAGCAACACATCCCCGCTGGCGATCTCGCCTTTGCTGACGGTCATCCACCCTTCAAGACTGAAGCGGGCGCTATCAAGGGCAACGTTATCCTGCATCCATTTGCCTAACCACGGCTTAACGTCGACGTCATCCGCCTGAAGCCACAGGCGTCCGTTATTGAGCAGGCCGTTGTCGTCACGCAGATCCATCCGCACCTGCATCACGCCGTGCTGGCCGGTGAGGCTGGAGAGGCTCACCTGCCCCTCGGCCCGGTGGCGTGCGCTGTCATTAAGCCAGGTAAGCTGAGGGATCGCCAGTTCGGCCCGCTGACCGGAAGGGGTCAAGAAGCTGATATCGCTGTCGCGCAGATCGAAATGGTCGAACTGGCGTAGAAAGAGATCGCTGAGACGGTTGCCTTCGACGTCCTGCTGGCTGTCGCCCTGCTGTATTGGGGTATTTGTGTAGACGCGCAGCCGGTAAAAGGTGAGATCGCGAAACTGCCAACGCAGATGCAGCAGGCTCTGCCACACGTCCAGAGCAAGGGTAACACGCTTCACCGAGACTTCGCCGCCGTCGCTCAGGCCAGCGCTGATATCGCGCACCTCAACCTGCGGGCCGAAGTTTTGCCAGTTGGCCTCAATGTAGCTGGCGTTGACCGGCATGCCCGTGGCCGCCTCAATCTTTGCCAGCAGCGCCGGACGCCAGGTATTGAGATGCGGCAGCACAAGACGCAGGCCACTCACCAGCAGCGCGACGATGACAATCAACGTTGCGGCAGTCAGCAGCAGTATCCCAGGCAATCGCCTCACGCATCTCTCCTTGTCAGCCAAAAAACAGGCCTTGCTCGTGTCGCAGCATGCTGCGTAATTACATCATTACCACGTCGAACTGCTCCTGGTTATAGAGCGGCTCAATTTGTACTTTTACCTGTTTGCCAACAAAGATTTCCACTTCTGCCAGCGCATGGGACTCGTCGCTTTTCAGCGCTTCGGCCACCGCAGGAGAAGCATAGACTAAGAATCGATCGGAGTCGTAGGCGTGGTGCACACGAACGATTTCACGCATGATCTCATAGCAGACGGTCTCTACCGTTTTAACCGTCCCGCGTCCATGGCATGTCGGGCACTCGTTGCAGAGCACATGCTCCACGCTCTCCCGGGTGCGCTTGCGCGTCATCTCGACCAGGCCAAGCTGGGAGAAGCCGTTGATGCTGGTTTTGACGCGATCCTTGCTTAGCGCCTGCTCCAGAGAGTGCAGCACCCGGCGACGGTGATCCTCATTACTCATGTCGATAAAATCAATAATGATGATGCCGCCAAGGTTGCGCAGACGCAGCTGGCGAGCAATCGCCTGGGTCGCTTCAGTATTCGTATTGAAGATAGTGTCGTCGAGATTGCGATGGCCTACAAACGCGCCGGTATTGATATCGACGGTGGTCATCGCTTCGGTCTGATCGATAATCAGGTAGCCGCCGGACTTGAGTTCAACCTTGCGCTCCAGCGCGCGTTGGATCTCATTCTCTACGTCGAAGAGATCGAAGATCGGCTGCCGTCCGCTGTAGTGCTCCAGCTTGCTGGTCATCTCCGGAATGTATTCCGCAGTAAACTCCAGCAGGGCATCAAAGGTCAGGCGCGAGTCAACGCGAATGCGGTCGAGCTGAGCGTCAGCGAAGTCGCGCAGCACCCGCTGGGCCAGCGCCAGCTCGCCGTACATCTGGTAGCGGGTTTGAGGGCGTTTTTTACGCTCCATCACCTTGGTCCAGACGCGCTTTAGATAGGCCGCGTCCGAGGCGAGATCTTCATCGCAGACGCCCTCCGCCGCCGTACGGATGATAAATCCGCCCTGCTCGTCGCAGTACTCAGCGACGATCTTCTTCAGCCGATCGCGCTCGCTTTCGCTCTCTATGCGCTGGGAAACGCCCACGTGAGAGGCCCCGGGCATAAACACCAGGTAACGCGAGGGCAGCGTAATATCGGTAGTCAGGCGTGCGCCCTTGGTGCCCAACGGATCTTTGACAACCTGCACCATCAGATCCTGGCCCTGGCGCACCAGCTCGGAGATATCGCGTACGGTGAAGTTCTTCTGCTCTTCGCCCGCCACGCACTCGGTGTGGGGCATAATATCAGAGGCGTGAAGAAAAGCCGCTTTATCGAGACCAATATCTACAAAAGCCGCCTGCATGCCCGGCAGGACCCGGCTCACGCGCCCTTTGTAGATATTACCGACGATACCGCGCCGCGCTTCGCGCTCAATATGGATCTCCTGCAGGATGCCGCCGTCGATATAGGCGACGCGCGTCTCCGATGGCGTTACGTTCACCAACAATTCAGCCGTCATGTTTTATCCCTTCCCTCACGCAGTGCGTTAAAATCGCTTAGCAGTTCGCCGGTCTCCACCAGCGGCAGGCCAACAACAGCATAGTAGCTGCCGTTGATACGGCGGACAAAACAGCCGCCCAGCCCCTGGATGCCATACGCACCTGCTTTATCCATCGGTTCGCCGCTGGCAATGTAGGCGGCAATCTCGTGCTCGGTAAGCACCTTAAAGGTGACGTCGGTGACCACGAGGCGCTCCAGCACTCGCTGGCTGTCGGCTAACGCAACGGCGGTCATCACCTGGTGAGTCTGTCCCGAAAGCTGACGCAGCATAACAGCAGCATGGTGGGTATCTCTGGGTTTTTCAAGCACTTCACCGCTTACGATGACGATGGTATCGGCCCCCAGCACCGGAAGATCCTGGTCAACCAGCGCAACGCCAGCCTGGGCTTTATCCCGCGCCAGGCGTACCACGTACTGCTGGGCGCTCTCCTGGGGGTGGCGCTGCTCCTCCACCCCTGGAATCACACGCTCAAAAGAGACGCCGAGCTGGGTGAGCAGCTCCTGGCGACGTGGCGAACCGGAGGCGAGATAGAGATCTGTCATAAGTACCTTTTATTGCACCGCAAACTGCTGGCGGATTTTACGCATCAGCAGGAAGAGCCAGGGCCAGAGCACGCCGTCAACAATGCTGCTCCAGAAGACTTCCGGACGGAACGACACGTTGATGACCAAAAACTCGGCCCAGAAAACAATGATATTTGCCGCCAGCGACAGCAGCATCACCACCAGCGCCTGTTGCCAGAGCGCCAGGTTACGGAAAAGCTGGTATTTCAGGGCAACCAGGTAAGCGATAATGCTGAGCGACAGCGCACGGACCCCAAGGGTTGAGCCGCTGATCAGATCCAGTATGGCACCCATCATTAAACCTGTACCGACATTTACGCGGTGCGGCAGGGCGAGGATCCAGTAGAGCAGAATAAGCAGTACCCAGTTTGGCCGGAAAACAAGAATGTTATCCGGCCAGGGCATAATTTGCAGCAACAGCGCAATGAGGAACGAGAGCCAAATGACCCAGCGCCCCTGGCTACGATAGCTGGCCACTATTGCCCCCCGGACGCAGGCTGCGCGGGCGTGTTAAGGCCGGTAGCAGGCTCAGGGACGGGCGCGGGCGGCCCCATAGAGTTAGGCGCAGGCAGCACCTGCGGCATCATTTGCATCAGCCGCTCGTTGGCCACGCGGTGTACCTCTTCCGGGGTCATCGGGTTTGCGCCGTTGCGATCGGCTCCCCATAGCAGCAGCAGGTAGCGTAAACGCTGGAGCCCCGCCATGGGACGCGCCTGGATAACCGTATAGGCGCGCTGGGTGTCAAGCTTCACGGAGGAGACAACGCCAACCGGATACCCTTCGGGGAAACGTCCCCCAAGGCCAGAGGTAACCAGTACGTCGCCGACGCGAATATCGGTATTTGCCGGCAGATGCTCAAGCTGGAGATCGTCGGTACAGCCGTTGCCGGCCGCAATCACGCGGATATCGTTACGCAGCACCTGGATTGGCAGCGCATGAGTCGCATCGCAGATCAGCAGCACGCGGCTGGTGAGCTTGGCAACCGCCACCACCTGGCCAACCACGCCTTTATCACTGATCACCGGCTGGCCTTCATAGACGCCGTTCACGCTACCCTTGTCGATCACTACCTGATCGCTGTAGGGATCGTTCACCGTCGAGATGACCTGGGTGACCATTTTTTGCTCATCCTGACGCAGGGGTGAGCCCAGCAGCTCGCGCAGACGCGCGTTCTCCTGTTTGTACTGTCCCAGCATCAGTAGCTCGCTGTTTTTCAGCAGCAGCTCCTGGCGCAGCGCCCGGTTTTCAAGCTCAAGCTGATCGCGCGAGGCTAAGGTTTGCGACACGCTGTCGAGCAGTTCACGGGGACCGTTTGAAACAAAGTAGAAAGGACTGACGGCGGTATCCATGTACGTTCGGATCTGACTAAACGTACCGAGGCGGCTGTCGGCGATAATGACACCAAGCGCAATCAGCACCGCCAGGATCAGGCGAATCTGTAGCGACGGGCCACGGCTAAAAATGGGCTTCATAAGCTATGCGTCTTCTCAGGCCGGATAGATCCAGGGCAACGGCTGCGTTACCCCAGACCTGATGCGGACTACTCTTCGCTGAACAAGTCGCCGCCGTGCATGTCGATCATTTCCAACGCCTTGCCGCCGCCACGGGCTACGCAGGTCAGTGGATCTTCTGCAACCACGACAGGAATGCCTGTCTCTTCCATCAGCAGACGGTCAAGGTTACGCAGCAACGCACCACCGCCGGTCAGGACCATACCGCGCTCGGAGATATCGGAAGCCAGCTCCGGCGGGCACTGCTCGAGGGCCACCATCACCGCGCTCACGATGCCGGTCAGCGGCTCCTGCAGCGCTTCGAGGATTTCGTTAGAGTTCAGGGTAAAGCCGCGCGGCACGCCCTCGGCCAGGTTACGACCACGGACTTCGATCTCACGCACTTCATCGCCCGGATAGGCAGAGCCGATTTCGTGTTTAATACGCTCAGCGGTTGCTTCACCGATCAGGGAGCCGTAGTTACGACGCACATAATTAATGATGGCTTCGTCGAAACGGTCGCCGCCGATGCGTACGGAGGAGGAGTAGACCACACCGTTCAGGGAGATCACCGCCACTTCGGTCGTACCGCCACCGATATCCACCACCATAGAGCCGGTTGCTTCGGACACCGGCAGGCCAGCACCGATTGCAGCCGCCATCGGCTCTTCAATCAGGAAGACCTCACGTGCACCCGCGCCCTGCGCGGACTCACGGATGGCGCGACGCTCAACCTGGGTCGCGCCGACTGGCACACAGACCAGTACGCGCGGGCTTGGACGCATGAAGCTGTTGCTGTGCACCTGCTTGATAAAGTGCTGCAGCATCTTTTCCGTGACGAAGAAGTCGGCGATCACGCCGTCTTTCATCGGGCGGATAGCCGCAATATTGCCAGGCGTACGGCCCAGCATCTGCTTAGCTTCATGGCCTACAGCAGCGACGCTTTTCGGAGAACCGGCACGATCCTGACGAATAGCCACCACGGAAGGCTCATTCAATACGATGCCTTGTCCTTTTACATAAATCAGGGTATTCGCAGTACCCAGGTCAATGGACAAGTCATTGGAAAACATGCCACGAAATTTTTTCAACATACTAAGGGATAATCCTGAAAGCTGGGGCGGAAAACAAAATCCGCTTACTTTACCAACCACACGCAGCAGCGACAAGGCGCAAAAATCATCTGCTACGGTGAAAATTAGTGCAGTTCGTTTCCTCTGTTACAAATTGGCCTGACTCCTTCAGGACTCCACGGTATAGCAGCGCTCCTCGCCTCATCATTTTGTAACGCATCAAAGAACGTTCACTGTCTTACGCTATTCGGACCGGCAGGCAGACATGCACACCCCCAGGCGATACAGCGCGCGTTATTCTACGTGAAAACACATTAAACGGCAGGTCAAACCGAGTATCTTTGTGAATATTTTTTCACGTTTGCATCAAGTGGTTCTGATGCAGCAAAGAAATCCCCCTGCCCGCCTGCTATACCACGCTCGATTAGCGTCTGCCATTCGCCTCTGGCGCGAAGACCGGTGGCGAAGACGCGGGTCTGCGTACCTTTGCAGGTCTCAACCAGACTCTGTACCAGCAGCTGGTTCTCGGTACGCTTCTCAATATTGCGCACCAGGCTTGGATGGAGCTTTAACAGCTCAGCGTCCAGCGCCTTGATCCAGCTGGTACTGACCAGCGTCAGACCGGCCTGAGTAACGGCAACTCGAGCCCCTAAGGCGTTAATCAGACGCACCACCGGCTGTAACCGACTGATGTGTTGACAAACATCTGCCTCTGCAAGTTCAAAAATAATGCGTTTTCTCTTTGATTTTTCACATTGCATTAGCGTATCCCGCAGCCAGCGCTGGAACCGAGGGCGAATGAGCGACTCCACGGTGATCTGTAAAGCCAGCGTCTCCTGCGGCCAGAAGCCCAGAAACGTCACCAGCCGGGTAATGAGCTGCCGGTCATACTCCTCCGAGAGGCCAAACTGTAACACCATTGGCATATACTCGGCAGAGATCACCTCCTGTTCGCCGTCAAACAGGCGGCACATTAGCTCGCGGTGGTGAACGCTGCCGTCGCGGTTGATGGCGGGCTTAAGGTAGAGACGCGGCCCGCCCCGGCTAAGCATCTGCTCGATCAGCGTGCGCCAGCGCACGTTGCCGCGCCCCTTCTCCGGCAGGCTGTCATCGTAAACTGCCCAGCTGTTCGCCCCCTGCAACACGGCGGTACGCGTCGCTGCCTCGGCATGCTCCATTACCTGAGTGGTGGTCTGCCCGCTGCGCCAGGCGCAGATGCCGATGTGCATCATATCTTCCCGGTCGAGCATCTTTGACGGCGGCAGAACGTCCACAGACTTCAGCAGCTGCGCGGCGATACTTTCAGACTCTTTAAGCGTGCGGTGGGAGAGCAGCACCGCAAAGTCGCTGCGGTGGTAGCGGGCCAGCAGCGCACCGGGGTAGCGCATAATGAAGGTTGAGAGCAGGTTAATCAGGATAAAGAAGTGCTCCTCCGTTGCGGCCGCCCCCCAGCTGTCCCGCAGCAGGTCAAAGTCCGGCAGGCGGATCATCATCACCACGCCATGGGAGCCGACCTTCTCCTGATCCTCCAGCAGCGTTGCCAGCTGGTTGTCAAAGAAGAGGCGGTTGTTGAGCCCGGTTTTGGTGTCCTGCGCGGCATAAGAGCGGATCAGGGTATCCATGCGGCTGCGCTGCTCGCTGGCGAACTGGATCTCGGTCAGCAGCAGATCGAGCGCGCTGCTGGCCCGGGCGGGCCACTCATAGATGCTGCCCCGCACCCGCTGACCACGCTCACCGTTCAGGATGCGGGTGGCCCGGTACTCCAGCAGCTCCTGCCCGGCCAGCTGGCGGCGCTGCCAGCGCACCGCCAGAAAGATAACAATCACCATAAAGCCAACGGCGAGGGTCAGCGGCGCGGTGGTGATCACCGAGTGAAAATAGTTGGCCATCGGATCCTGATAGACCAGCCGAATGCTTGTCCCAGGGTTTTTAATGGATGCGACGAAACATTCGCGATACAGCTCGCTGCTGCCTGCCGGGCGGTAGCTGCTGCTGCGCGTATGATCGAGAAGGATATGCTCTCCCTGCTTTACCACTACGCGTCTGATATCAATGGGGATCATTAGCTCATCGAGCTGTGAGGTGAGCGCCGGGACCGGCTGTGATACCAGCCGCGTGTCGATCACTGCCGCTACCGCCTCTACCCGCTCGGCGACCTTGCGCTCAATAGCCCGGTAGAAGCTAAACGAGCATCCCACCAGCGTAACAAAGATTGCCAGCCCGGTTAGCAGGGTGACAAAGGCAGAGAATTTCGTCGTTAAGCGCATCCGTGTGTTAACTCCGTGGGTTAAGAACTGACGCCAGTACCGGGTAATCTGGCAATTTGTTGCGTTAAATCGGCATAGCGTTTTAATTAGCGAGTATAGTCTTCAGAAATTTTTTGCCAATCATCAAGCAACCGGAGAAGAGACATGCAGGCCTTGATTTTAGAACAGCAGGATGGAAAAACGCTCGCCGCAGTGCAGGATATTGCCGAAAGTCAACTGCCGCAAGGCAATGTCACGGTGGATATTGCCTGGTCCAGCCTGAACTATAAGGATGCGCTGGCGATCACCGGCAAGGGTAAAATTATTCGCAACTTTCCGATGGTGCCTGGAATCGACTTTGCCGGTACGGTCCACGCCAGCGAGGATCCGCGTTTTCACGTTGGTCAGCAGGTGCTGCTAACCGGCTGGGGCGTTGGGGAGAACCACTGGGGTGGCCTGTCACAGCGGGCTCGGGTTAACGGCGACTGGCTGGTGGCGCTGCCCCAAGGGCTGGACGGCCGTAAGGCGATGATCATCGGTACGGCGGGCTTTACCGCCATGCTCTGCGTGATGGCGCTGGAAGAGGCGGGCGTACGTCCTGCCGACGGGGAGATCGTGGTCACCGGTGCCAGCGGCGGCGTGGGCAGTACGGCGGTCGCCCTGCTGCACAAACTCGGCTACCAGGTCGCGGCGGTCTCCGGTCGGGAGAGCACCCATGACTACCTCAAGGCTCTTGGAGCCAGCCGTATTCTGAGCCGCGACGAGTTTGCCGAGAGCCGCCCTCTGGAGAAACAGCTTTGGGCTGGTGCGGTGGATACCGTAGGCGATAAGGTGCTGGCTAAGGTGCTGGCCCAGATGAACTACGGCGGCTGCGTGGCGGCCTGCGGTCTGGCGGGTGGCTTTGCGCTGCCGACCACCGTGATGCCGTTTATTCTGCGCAACGTGCGTCTGCAGGGCGTTGACTCAGTGATGACGCCTGCTGAAAAACGTACCGCAGCCTGGTCGCGTCTGGCACAGGATCTGCCCGAGTCGTTCTACGAACAGAGCGCAACGGAGATTAGTCTTGAACAAGCGCCGGAGTTTGCTAACGCGATTATTAGCAACCAGGCCCAGGGGCGTACACTGGTCAAAATTGCCTGACAGGCAATTTTTTATTACAGGCTCGCACTAACGCGACTCCTCCGTCATGCTTATAGTCTTAGTCACTTAGTATGAGACGCTGGCGGAGAGTGTAATGAATAAGAGAAAGCTGAGGGAAGCGGACGTCACGGCGGAGTCCGTTTTTATGTTACAACGTCGGCAGGTTTTAAAAGCGCTGGGCATTAGCGCGACGGCGATGTCGCTCTCATCAGCTGCCCATGCCGACCTGCTCGACTGGTTTAAAGGCAACGATCGCCCGAAAGCGCCGGCGGGTAAGCCGCTTGAATTCAGTAAGCCTGCCGAGTGGCAAAGCACCCTGCCCCTCACCCCCGAGGAGAAGGTTACGGGCTACAACAACTTCTATGAGTTTGGCCTCGACAAGGCCGATCCCGCCGCCAACGCGGGCAGCATGAAAACCGATCCCTGGACGCTGAAGATCGACGGTGAGGTGGCTAAACCGATCACCCTCGATCATGACGATCTGACCCGGCGCTTTCCGCTGGAGGAGCGTATCTACCGGATGCGCTGCGTCGAAGCCTGGTCGATGGTGGTACCGTGGATCGGCTTTCCACTGCACAAGCTTCTTGAACTGGTGCAGCCCACCAGCAACGCAAAATATGTGGCGTTTAAGACGCTCTACTCCCCAGATCAAATGCCCGGCCAGAAAGATCGCTTTATTGGCGGCGGGCTGGCGTATCCCTACGTCGAAGGTCTCCGTCTCGACGAGGCCATGCACCCGCTGACCATGCTCACCACTGGCGTTTACGGTAAAGCGCTGCCGCCGCAAAACGGTGCGCCGGTGCGTCTGACCGTACCGTGGAAGTACGGTTTCAAGGGTATTAAGTCGATAGTCAGCATTACGCTGACCCGCGAGCGGCCGCCGACCACCTGGAACCTCTCTGCCCCTGACGAGTACGGCTTTTTCGCTAACGTGAACCCGCACGTCGATCACCCGCGCTGGTCGCAGGCCACGGAGCGGTTTATCGGCTCGGGTGGCATTCTCGACGTCAAGCGCCAGCCGACCCTGCTGTTTAACGGCTATGCCGATGAGGTAGCCTCGCTCTATCGCGGCATGGACCTTCGGGAGGACTTCTAGGTGCGTATCACGGCAAAACAGATCGTCTGGCTTAAGGTAGCCCTGCACCTGGCGGGCCTGCTCCCTCTATTATGGCTCTTCTGGGCAGCTAGCCAGGGGTATTTCAGCGCCGATCCGGCGAAAGATATCCAGCACTTTACCGGCAGAATGGCGCTAAAGTTCCTGCTTGGCTCGCTGCTTATTACTCCCCTGGCGCGCTATGGTAAACAACCGCTGCTGATCCGCACCCGGCGTCTGTTGGGCCTCTGGTGCTTTGCCTGGGCATCGCTGCATCTGGTGAGCTATTCGCTGCTGGAGTTGGGGATCAATAACCTGGCACTGCTGGGCCAGGAGCTGGTAACGCGCCCCTATCTGACGCTGGGGATCGTCAGCTGGCTGGTGCTGCTGGCGCTGGCGCTGACCTCAACCCAAGCCGCACAGCGCAAACTGGGCCGTAACTGGCAGCGTCTGCATAACTTCGTCTATCTGGTCGCGATCCTCGCCCCCATTCACTATCTATGGTCGGTAAAGGTAGTGTCGCCCCAGCCGCTTATCTACGCCGCCCTCGCCTGTATCCTGCTGGCCTGGCGCTATAAGAAGTTTCGCCAGTGGTGGCGATAGCGCTGCGATCGTACGGTAATGTGTGCGGTTTGCCACAATTCTGATAGCCATTACGCCCGTTTTCCGGCGGGCGTAAGATAATCTTCCCTGATAAGACCAGTATTTAGCTGCCAAATGCTACGAAATCGTTATAATGTGCGACTTTGGTTTTCACGACAGGGCATTTCGTGCGCTGAAAACGTGACAACCATGCAACGAAGGTATATTTTGTTTTTTACCGGAGATTTGCAGGAGATAGCAGCACAATGGCGGACAAGTTGCACATTTTGCTCTTAAACGGTCCCAACCTAAACATGCTGGGTACGCGTGAGCCAGACAAGTACGGCACGCTGACGTTAACAGAAATTGTTAACCGATTAACCGCACAAGCGGAGGCGCTGAACGTCGGGTTAGAGCATTTACAGTCGAACGCAGAGTACGTCCTGCTCGACCGCATTCATCAGGCTAAAGACAACATTGACTATATCCTGATTAATCCGGCCGCGTTTACGCACACCAGCGTAGCGTTGCGCGATGCGCTGCTCGCCGTGGATATCCCGTTTATCGAGATCCACCTGAGCAACGTTCACGCACGCGAACCGTTCCGCCATCACTCTTATCTCTCCGATATCGCTGCTGGCGTCATCTGTGGATTCGGCGCTGACGGCTATTCATACGCATTACAGACGGCGGTTAAACGCCTGTCACAAACACACTAAACAAGAGTACGGAACCCACTCATGGATATTCGTAAGATTAAAAAACTGATCGAGCTGGTTGAAGAATCAGGCATCTCCGAACTGGAAATTTCTGAAGGCGAAGAGTCTGTTCGCATCAGTCGGTCTGCACCGAATGCAGGCTATCCAGTGATGCAGCAGGCCTATGCCGCACCGATGATGCAGCAGCCTGCGCTCTCTAACGCCGTTGCACCAGCACCCGCTCCGGTAGCCGAAGCACCTGCGGCAGCGCAAATCAGTGGCCACATCGTACGTTCCCCAATGGTCGGGACTTTCTACCGCACCCCTAGCCCGGACGCGAAAGCCTTTATCGAAATTGGCCAGAAAGTGAACGCGGGCGATACCCTGTGCATCGTTGAAGCGATGAAAATGATGAACCAGATCGAAGCCGACAAGTCCGGCGTGGTGAAAGCCATTCTGGTGGAAAGTGGTCAACCGGTTGAATTTGACGAGCCACTGGTCGTTATCGAGTAACGAGGCGCACATGCTGGAAAAAATTGTCATCGCCAACCGTGGCGAGATTGCTCTGCGTATTCTGCGTGCCTGTAAAGAACTGGGCATCAAGACCGTCGCTGTGCACTCCACTGCGGATCGCGATCTGAAACACGTACTTCTGGCGGATGAGACGGTCTGTATTGGCCCGGCTCCGTCCGTAAAAAGCTATCTGAACATCCCGGCTATCATCAGCGCCGCTGAAATCACCGGCGCGATGGCAATCCATCCGGGTTACGGCTTCCTCTCTGAGAACGCCAACTTTGCTGAGCAGGTTGAGCGCTCCGGCTTTGTCTTCATCGGCCCGAAAGCTGACACCATTCGCCTGATGGGTGACAAGGTGTCTGCGATCACCGCGATGAAGAAAGCGGGCGTACCGACGGTACCTGGCTCTGATGGTCCGCTGGGCGACGACATGGCGGCTAACCGCGCCCATGCCAAACGCATCGGCTACCCGGTGATCATCAAAGCCTCCGGCGGCGGCGGCGGTCGCGGCATGCGCGTCGTACGCAGCGATGCCGAGCTGGCGCAGTCTATCTCCATGACCAAAGCGGAAGCCAAAGCCGCGTTCAACAACGACATGGTCTACATGGAGAAGTACCTCGAGAATCCACGCCACATCGAAATTCAGGTGCTGGCAGACGGTCAGGGTAACGCTATCTATCTGGCGGAGCGTGACTGCTCTATGCAGCGCCGCCACCAGAAAGTGGTTGAAGAGGCACCGGCACCGGGGATTACCCCAGAGCTGCGCACCTTCATCGGCGACCGCTGCGCGAAAGCATGCGTGGATATCGGCTACCGTGGGGCGGGTACCTTCGAGTTCCTGTTCGAAAACGGTGAGTTCTACTTCATTGAGATGAACACCCGTATTCAGGTTGAGCATCCGGTTACCGAGATGATCACCGGCGTGGATCTGATCAAAGAGCAGCTGCGTATTGCTGCCGGTCAGCCGCTCTCCATCAAACAGGAAGACGTGGTGGTGAAAGGCCATGCGGTCGAGTGCCGTATCAACGCCGAAGACCCGAACACCTTCCTGCCAAGCCCGGGTAAAATTACTCGTTTCCATGCGCCGGGCGGCTTTGGAGTGCGCTGGGAGTCCCATATCTACGCCGGTTATACCGTACCGCCGTACTATGACTCCATGATCGGTAAGCTGATCTGCTTCGGCGAGAACCGTGACGTGGCGATTGCCCGCATGAAGAACGCCCTGCAGGAGCTGATCATCGACGGTATCAAAACCAACGTCGATCTGCAGACCCGCATCATGAACGACGAGAACTTCCAGCACGGTGGAACTAACATCCACTATCTGGAGAAAAAGCTCGGTCTTCAGGAAAAATAAGTCACTTATACGCCTGCTTTGCAGGCGTATTTTTTATTTCACCTGCATTCTATTCCCCCCACTAATTAATCTTATAATTTTACCACCGATTCGACGCCAATTATCTCTCTGAACTATTTCTTTTGAATTTACGCCATTTAGGGCTGCCAGCCCCTCACTTTACAACTTCTCTTATTGCCTTATTATGGTAAGCAGAACAACAAAGCTGCTCACGTTGATGATATAGCAAGACATCCAGTTAATGGTCTATTTGTTCAGTAATTACCAAAAGGAATAGTTATGTTTAATTTAAAAAGGCACCTGTTGCCACATCTATTATATGCATTAATCTTATCTATCTCTGCCTTCACCGCACATGCTGAAAGCATTTCAGTTCAGACCTCACCTAATGATTTATGGCAGCAGTACGAAAACAATCCAGGCTTTAATGAAGCGCTGGATGAGCTCGGCATTACCTATGAAAATTTAATTAACCCACAATATAGTTCAGATTATAACGTTAGCGACATTAATGCCCCCCTGTTCTGGCTGAGCAGAACGCTGACTATCTATAGTCAGGCAGCACAGGGTTATTATAAGATACCGGTTACTGAAGTTCATGCAGCTGGACGTGACAGGACGACCAGTCACGGTCGAAATAGCTATTTTTTGACACATATCTGGGGCCAAAAAGGCGAAAGCGTAACGCTCCGTCCGGATCATATTCCTGAAAATGTTTTATGTTCGGCTGCAATAGACCCAAACTACGACGACCTCGGGGCACCAATAAATATAATAGATTTAAAAGCAGGGCAAAATAACACCTACACCTTCTCGCAAAATGCACTATTGATCCTTGGTTGTCAGGATCAGACTAAAAAAATGAGTAATGTCGATCGGTATATTGGTATTGATATTGTTAAGGGCGGTACGTGGCATCCACTCTTTATCTTTGGCCTAAATAGCAGGAAAGAGTGGAGCAAACAGGCTACAACCCCGACGCCTTCAGGTTACCAATTCTTTTTTGATGGTAGAACCCGTCTGGTTGCGCCTGCTGCTAAGGCTAACGCATCAGTAGAGAGTAATATTCTTCAGACCCTGCGCGAGTCTCTTCTTCGCACCATAACCTACGATAAACTCAACGGTCTGGATGGCTCTACATGGCTTCATGAGCCAAGCCGCGGATTACTATTTGCAACCTATAATAGTTGCTGCTGGGCGAACGGCGGGCAGGGCCTGACGGGTATTGGTTTTGATAATTTTATTCCGCAGAAATCCTCCTGGGGCGAATGGCACGAATATGGTCACCATTATCAGCTGGGTTGGTCCTGGAACGGCCTAACCGAAATCACCGTTAACCTGTACTCTCTGGCGGCGTGCTATACCACTCAAGGCGACGTCGATATTAAAAAATGCCATACAAACTCTGGCCTGGAGGGCTTTAGCTGGGATCAGCAGGCCGTTGGGTCACTGCTTAGCTCAGGACAGACATGGCATTTCAACTCGGAAAATCAGTTTCGCCGCGCAACGCTCTTTGGGGAGTTGATGACAAGTTGGCCACAGCTTTATCCGCAGTTGGGTAAAGCGTATCGTGAAGCGAACCAGACCGATCCTACCTCAGTTGATAGCAGTCAGGAAAAACTTGACTGGTTTGTCACTCATACTAGCCAAATCGCTGGCTACAATCTGCTCAACTATTTCCAGCAGTGGGGAGTGATGTATAGTGATAGCGCGGTCAATGCCGTAACGGCTCTTAAGCTGCCGCAGCCAAATAAAGTCACTAAAACCTATGCCACTGCCCTGAAGGATAACCAGCCTGCCTCGCTCACCGTAGAGTCAGAAGAGAAAAATTATAATATTGCCTTTGTGACGAATACGCCTGAATCGGGACCGACGAGCCTGGTATGGTCAGAAAAAGGGGAGTCATCTCTCTATGCTCAGGTCATGGATAATCGTAACCGGGCCTTTATTATCAAGCTACGCGGGAGAACCAGTCATGGCGGCTGCAGTTCCTATACCCTCAACAGCGCAGCAACCTGTGCCTCAGGGGATAACACCTTTCTTACCGTCACCTGGCACGTTGAGGATAATCCGCTTCTGCCAAAAGGAAGCTATACGGGTGTACTCCATTTGATTGCTCTGGACTGGCATAACAAAGAGTGGACAGCCAACGTCAACATTGATCTCTCTATTACGAAATAGTGTGTGTTTCGCTGCGTCGTGGGGGCGCAGCGAAAAGGGTTTTGGTATCCTTTCTGTAATGCGTACAATCCGCCTCTGTTATTCATCATTACATCGGGAGAGTGGATGGACAAACGTTTCATTCAGGCCCATAAAGAGGCGCGCTGGGCGCTGTGGCTTACCCTTTTCTATCTGGCTGCATGGTTAGCGGGTGCTTACTTACCTGGATCGGAGATTGGCTTTACCGGTCTGCCGCACTGGTTTGAGATGGCCTGTCTGCTGGTCCCGCTGCTGTTTGTGCTGCTCTGCTGGCTGATGGTGCGCGTTATCTTCCGCGATATCCCTCTGGAGGATAGCGATGCAAACTGAAATTATTACCGTGCTGGTGATCTACCTGATCGCCGTCTTTGGCCTGTCGCTTTATGCGATGCGTAAACGCAGCACCGGCTCCTTCCTGAGCGAATATTTTCTTGGCAGCCGCTCAATGGGCGGATTTGTACTGGCGATGACGCTGACCGCCACCTACGTGAGTGCCAGCTCGTTTATTGGCGGCCCTGGCGCGGCCTATAAATATGGCCTCGGCTGGGTGCTACTGGCGATGATCCAGGTACCGACCATCTGGCTGTCGCTGGGCATCCTGGGGAAAAAGTTCGCTATTCTGGCGCGACGCTATAACGCGATCACTCTTAACGACATGCTGCAAGCGCGCTATCAAAACCGGGCCGTAGTGTGGATAGCCAGCGTTAGCCTGCTGGTAGCCTTTGTCGGTGCGATCGCGGTGCAGTTTATCGGCGGCGCGCGGCTGCTGGAGACTGCCGCAGGCATTAAATATGAAACGGGCCTGCTGATCTTCGGTATTACTATCGCACTCTATACCGCCTTCGGCGGTTTTCGCGCCAGCGTGCTCAACGATACCATGCAGGGCATGGTGATGCTGATTGGTACGCTGGTGCTGTTGATCGGGGTTATCTACGCCGCTGGCGGCCTGCCCAACGCGGTTCATACCCTGGAGCAGATCGATCCCAAACTGGTTAGCCCCTACGGGGCCGATAATATTCTCACACCCGCCTTTATGACCTCGTTCTGGGTACTGGTCTGCTTTGGCGTGATTGGCCTGCCGCATACGGCAGTGCGCTGTATCTCATATAAGGACAGCAAAGCGGTTCACCGTGGAATTATTATCGGCACCGTGGTTGTGGCGCTGCTAATGCTGGGAATGCATCTGGCGGGCGCACTGGGCCGGGCTATTCTGCCGCATCTCACCGTGCCGGATCAGGTGATCCCCACGCTGATGGTTCAGGTTCTCCCACCGTGGGCGGCAGGCCTGTTTCTTGCAGCCCCGATGGCGGCGATCATGTCTAACGTTAACGCGCATCTGCTACAGGCCTCTGCCACGATCGTAAAAGATCTCTGGCTCAGCGCCCGCCCGGCTAAGATCCATCATGAGCAGCGCTTAAAACGTATCTCAACCTGGACTACGCTGATCGTAGGTGTGCTGATGATGCTCGCAGCCTGGCGTCCGCCGGAGATGATCATCTGGCTAAACCTGCTGGCTTTTGGCGGGCTGGAAGCGGTATTTCTCTGGCCGCTGGTGCTGGGACTGTACTGGGAGCGCGCCAATGCTGCCGGCGCGCTGAGCGCGATGATTGTCGGCGGCGTGCTGTACGCCCTGTTAGCGACCTTTAATATTCAGTACCTCGGGTTCCACCCGATTGTACCGTCGCTGCTGTTAAGTTTGCTGG
>Ga0308166_1000100_pt1 | contig 198758 bp, 208 predicted proteins | sample PhyCR2_2_FD_202137 | JGI IMG/M metagenome (GOLD analysis project Ga0308166, IMG submission 202137) | Phyllosphere microbial communities from UC Gill Tract Community Farm, Albany, California, United States - DLSLCC.R2 | ecosystem: Host-associated > Plants > Phyllosphere > Unclassified | place...
ATAGAAGTTGGCAAAAGATATGATGTTTTCTGGACTTCACATGGTAAGAAAATTGATGAAGAAAAAGCTTTAGAAATCTGTAGAGATAAAGAAATTTTAGAAGTTAATATTCCTTTGAATTAATATGGCCGTTATTTAAAAAGAGAAGTGTAAGTTACACATCTTCTCTTTTTATTTTCTCTAATAAAGTTAATCTTTCTGACAATTTAAAACTTCATTACATTTTTTCATCTGACTTATCACTTCATCTTTGAAATCCTGAGGAACCTGATGGGTTTCTTTTTTTTCATCTTCTTTAATCACTTTCATCGCAAGAGTCAGTCTTTGTTTTATATTTTCAGCACAGCTTTTCAATTGTTCTGTTGATAGTTTCTTTGCGGTATCCAGTATATCCGATTGAGCTACATCAAATTTTAAATCATCCAAAAGATAAATATCTATCATTTTTCCAACTTCACAACGATAATGAAATTCCTCTTTATCACCTATAATTTGTTGTATACGACCATCTTTTAAATCTTCTGCTCTATAACCACGACCTTTTAATAACATAGCATTAGCAACATCAAGATCTTTCTTGTCGTTAACATTCAATATATTTATTAACATATCTTTTTTATCTTTTAAATCTTTCTTTTGATCTTCAGTTAACATATAAGAATTTCCTTTAGTATAAAATATTCATTATTTTAGCTTTTTCTATAGTATAAGTACACCTATTTTTTAATAATTGATAAATTGACTATGACAGGCAAATTTATTAAAATTAATAACAAAATGAAGGATATCAAACATGGTTAAAAAACGAATTGATGTAGCAAAATTTTATGATTTTTTGCTTGAGGAATGTGAGAATGCGAAAAATAACACTAATATAACAGATATGCCTAATGGAGAATATCTTCCTTTTCCTCAGGATTGCTTCACATATACTAATGACAAAATCTTTTCCTCTATGATGGTCTTGGAATTCATGAGAGCAAGAAATAATGAAATTTATGTTGTCTTAAATATTCTTGATCACAGATTTGATTATAATGTTAGTCGTTTTTTCTTAAAAGATGTAAATAATCTTGATTTGATTGCTGAACCAATTTTTACATCGATACAGGTATTATTTAAAAGAGATTCTAAATTAAAATATTTAGTTGAAGATCTTATTGAAAAAGGTTCATCCTACGAGTCTCTTGATAATGAAAACTTATTTGATGCTAAAGAAGAAAATAAATTAATTAAAATAAATTATGCTTATGAAGATTTTTATTCAGATATGAAAAAGGTCATAAGCAAAAAAAATAAATTAAATAATGTAAAACAAAATAAAGACATCCTTTATCAAAAAAGAAATGAAATAAATCAGTTGTTTGCTTGGGAAGAAGGAACTTTTTATCCAGAAAGAATAGAAATAGATATTTCTAATTATTTGACCTTTAAAACTGATTTAGACAAACTAAAATATGGTGATAGTCTTACTATTAACGGCCATAATTTTATTGTTGATACAATTGATATTTTTGATAAAAAACCTATGGCTGGTAATATTACCGAATATGGGTTTGAAATAAAAGAAGAAAGTATTTTTTGTCAACTTCATCTATTTGCAAAGCCAGACAACTTTAATTATATTTTAGATTTTTATAAAACGAACAGAATATCAAAAGGTCATCATCTCTTTTATTGCGAAGCTTTGTATGAGACACAGGACTATATATATGACATGACTAGAGGTATGCCTGAAGATAATAGAAAATTAACTCAAGAAACAGAAAATATTTCTTCAATTTTAGCTTATGATCCTAAAGACTTTGAAGGATTTTATGGTGATAAAATTTCAGAAGGGAATAGTATTGCTGAACAAACAGAAAAAGCTTTTTTAAATGAATTTAAACATAAAATTTCAGCACTAGATGAAAGCTTTGATGTAAGAAAATGGGCTGATGCTTTTATTTTAGATAAATTCGATATCGACTTGAGCAACAGCTTTCTTTTTGTTCAAGAAGAATATCAACAGCCTGCTAAAAAGATGAAAATGTAATAAAAATAAGTACAAAGCTATTATTAGGAATAATCAATAGCTTTTTTTCAGTTGCTTATATTTATAAATTCTTCTCCTTCAAGTTCTTTAATACTAAAATCCTCGTATTTATAATTAATCTTGAAATATTCATAAAAAAAACGATATGTATTATTTTTAAAATAACATTTATTTATTAATATATTGTTGGAGTTCAGAAAAATAAGATAATCATCTAAAAATTCAAATACTTTTTCTTTAAATGATGATATATTTTCAAGAACATTTTCTTCACTAAGTTTACCATTATAATATTCATAATCGAAACTTTGAGAATCTCTTCTTAATATTTCAAAAGGTATTTCTTCAATACTATTGCAGAAAGGTTCAAATAATCCGTCTTCTGAAAATGAAATGGCTTTATTTTTATAAATACCAAAGTAATAGTATTTATACTCTCCAATCCAAAATGTATTTGTTATGATTTCTATGTTATTTTCATTAGGAAAGTTAAAGAGTAAGGTGTCTGATATTTCTTCATTCATTTTATTTATATTTTCATTGTTAATATTGAAAAGAGCATATATTTTATTTTTATTATTCTTTGTTATATATTCCATTATTTTATCCATTATCAACATCCTTTTTTTGTTCCTTGAAAACCTCTTTTTTTTTTATATAAATAAAAGCCCCACCATCACTGGCAGGGCTTTCACTCTCACGAATCTGACAGCTCTATGACTTCAGTGGAAGAGTTTTTTCACATAAACTTTCGGAAGGTTTATATAAACTGTTTGCCATACCCTTGGCTAAAAAATCCCTTTCTTACTTTAAGGTAGTAAGGAACCTAAATGAGACCTCAAATCTTCAGTTCGGAATTAGTTCACAGTCAAAAGAAGTAGTGGTTTTCTTACAGGAACCTCCTGTCTCTGATTCAGGAATGAACACTGCAATACAGAGCGGAGGTAATTCTTCGTAATAACTTTACTTAAGTTATTACTTCAAAGATTCCCCAGCTTAAAACTAATAAGCAAGGGAGAGGTTAATGGTGGTCAGCGGTTTATGCGATAACTTCATCAGACTATAAACATGATCCTTCTTTTATTTACTGCGGCACTACATGATCAGTGGGTTACCCGATAACTTCATGAAATGTAACCATGATCTTTCTATTCTATTCTGGTGGAGATGGCGGGAGTCGAACCCGCGTCCAAAAGTGTTCAGTTCTTGATACTACATGTTTAGTTTGTTATTGAATTTCATCTACAGCTTCTGAACAAACACAGCTACTATAGACTATTTCGCTTTTGATTTAACCTTTCCGCTGCGAACAAGCTTCCGGGCGATCCTATTTTGTTTTGACTACTTGAATCCTCGATATACAGGCATATCTCAGAAGTAGGCTGTCAGCAGGTTATTAAGCTGCGACTGCGAAAGTTTCGTCGTTTGCGAATATTTTTTTTGACTTTTTAAGTGGCAATCCCCACTACATGCATCTCCAACCTAGTGCTCCTGTCGAATCCAAGAACATCCCCAAGTGTCTGTCGATAAAAAATATATTATAATAAAAAAAATATAAGATCAAGTTTTATTTTAGATTTTTTTAAAATTTAAATCTTTTCTTCTTATGAAGATTACTTTTAACTTCTTCAGGATTCTCTCTCATTTCCCCTATATAGATAATTTCAGGAGCCATTCTCATCGATGCCTTTATAGCATCCTCAATAGTTATAGAAATCTTATCATCTTTTCTGGGATATTCATGGTTTTTTAATGACATATTTTTTCCTTATTTATTTTTATATGATGATCTATTAGTTTTATTTTTCAAGGCTTTTTAACCTTCAAATATACTTATAGAGTGCCATTGTTGTTTATATGTATACTTTGGTATTAAATATTGCAAATCAAAGAATGATAAATTAGCATGGGATCTTTTTATGAGAGAAAACTATGGTAATATTTGATAGTCTACCTGAAATATTGACAGATGAAACAATTCAATATGAACATTTAAATGATATTCATAGGAATTTTTTTATGCAGTTTGCAAGAGGATTTACTTTTAAAGAAATTTAAATATTTGACAGGTTAATTTTTTTGTTATAATTTCTTTTTCAGGCAACCTTTAATTTTTACCGCCTACCGTTCTCTGAAAAAGGTAAACAAAGGATTTTTTATAAAAAGCACTTACATCTAATCTAAAACATTTATTAAAAGATAAGGTTGTAGTGAATGAGAGCACACTTAGAAAACCTTAAATTTAATAGGTGAAAATATGATTTCTAAAAATTACGATTTAAAAATTTTCAAAAATAAAGCAGCTCAAACTTCTGATTTCTTAAAATCAAAAGGCTACGATATTCCTAAAACGACTTTGCTTCATTCACTATCTCTTTTCATGGGAGAAAAGAACTGGAATACCATGCAAGCAGCTTTAAAAAAGGAAAATATCAAAGATTCTGACAAACCATCTACTGTTGATTTAAATGTAACAACAGTGCAAGGTTTTTTAGGCGGAGCATCTTCAATCAGTAAAGATTCTGCTTATATTTACAAATTTCTTGATCAGGATTATTCTTTAGCAATATTAAAACAATTAGCTAATCAGTTAGGATTTTCTTATACTGATGATAAAGACCTTGCTTTTTGCCTTCCATATTTAGATTCTATCTCTAAAAAAATAGAGAATGTTGAAGGTGAAATGAATTTTAAAAAATTTATATTATCTTTTTCAGATTATGCTCCAGAAGTATTATCTATCCATAACGATAAGCAACTTATACTTACTGATGTTAAACATCCTTATAATTATTTTCTTAACAGTCTTGTACATAAATATCAGATGATTGGTGATGAGATTATTATTGAGAACAATTTTGTTTTTCAAAGTAGTGACAATCAGCACTCAAGTATTTTCTTGTTTAGTGTAGCACTTATTCTTTTTTCAGGTTTAAATACAACTACTCCAGGATTTTTGAAGCACATTCTTCTCAAAATAAGAGCCAGAGATGACAAAATGAATATTACTATTTATTCTTTTACTGATGAGAAAGAAGTGACTAAAAGTAAGAATTATGAATATGTGTCTTTTAGCGAATCAGAAATTGTTAATTTTCAGGATATCTCTATTTCTTTCGAAAAAGGGAGTTTCCATTTTTCAAGAACAGATAGATTTAGTTAGTTTTTGTGGCAATAATCACAGGCGCTTAATCGTCTTTATATTTTTCTGAGCATCTTTATTTAATAAACCTTTTAAGCTTTCATTTTCCTGAAAGCTTATTTTTTTTATTTTATAATTTCGCAATTCATTCACAAAATCATCAATTTTTCCGAAATCTTGAGGATTTATAAAACCACTCGTCACACAATAATTAAGAAAGATGCTGTGTATATCTTCAATATTTTCGGCCGTTTTATTTAATTGTAAAATATCAAATTTCATGGCTAATTGCATAAAATAAAAATTACTATTCTTGTAAAGGAAACTTTCATGAATAATCAGCTTTTTATCACTTAAATTTTCAAGCATAACATTAAATAAGTCTAAACAATGATGACTTTCAAATCTTTTCATTGTTCTGCTTAATATTTTAATTGTTTTTTCTATTACATTTTGTTCAAGAGAACCTTCAGATAAAAAGTCTATCGATTGTTTATTCTTTAAAATAAAATTCACATACTCATTTGGGTTTATTTCTACATGAAATTCACTGGGAGGTATGATGCATGTTGATAACGGATATCCTTCTCTGTTTTTTATATTTAAATCTACATTATATTTTTCAATTAGTTTTATTTTCTTATCTACATTTACCATGTAATGTAAAGCTGATGATTCTTCAAACCAAGTTTTATAGTCTTTTATAGATTGATAATAGACAGGATTATTGATGATTTTATCAATATGGATATATGCCTCCTGATTATATGAAAAGTAAATATTTTCAAAAAACACGGATAAATTTTCTGAAGGAATATTCATGGCTATATTATTAATTAAATAATGATGTTGAGAATTAAACATTTGATGTTCCGAAAGATAAATGGAAAGTGATTTAATTTCTTCTTTATTTATGTTCTGTAATTCACTTTTAGCTTGTAGTGATTTTAAATAAAAAGTATTTTGCTTAATTTTATCAACTATCATTTATTTTCCTTATCTTTATTTTTTGATAATTCTGACCATTCGTTTCTTATAATCATTATAGCCTCATTTAATAAAATATTTTTTGTTTTATTATCTGCTATAACAAAATAATCATCAAAGCAAACAATCATGTAATTTATTGTTTTTTCAAGGTTACACGATAATCTATGTTGTTCTGAATGCATTTTGTAGAATCTTTTTGCTATTATTTTAGATGTTTCTTCTATTTCTTTGAGTAAAAGCATACAAAAAAACCTTTTCGTTTGACAAAAGTACTTATTTATTTACAGTATTAATACAAATTAGGCAATAGATGGATCTACTCATCGACAAGGAAAAATTATGAAAAAAACATTTATTAGTGGTATTCTTTTTTTATTATCCTGTAATGCTTTTGCTCAAAATAATTATAATCTAATTCAAAATCAAAAAATATTTGGCATAGAGCATAACACAGAATCTTCTCTTATATCAATTAACGACAAAACAAAATCTATTTTATCTTCTCAAGAAACAACATCCTTGCAAGACTCGCAATACATGATAATCAGTTCTATTTCCAATCTAATGAACATTTTTAAAACAATGCAATTTTTAGATCCAGATGCCTATAAAAAAGACATTTTTATTGTAGATCAGAAATATCTTAAAAGTCTCGTTGACATTAACTACTCCAAACTTTTTTACAGCTATGCCAACACATTATTTATTGAAAAATACAGAGTTCCTGATGCTTTCAACAACACTATTTATAATGCTACAAAAGCTCAGGTTACTTTAGATAATATTAATAAGAATATTAAGAGTAATCTAATGTTTGGAGATATACTGGAAACACAAAACTCTATTATGATAAAGATAGCTTATTTAGTTAAAGAAAACAGAACACCTGAAGAAGTTAAAAATTACATTGATTCTCAAAAAAACTTTTATATGCACAGCTATATGATGATGGCTGAAGATCTGAAAAATAAGTATACTTTAATGGAACAAGCTAAAAGAATGCTGACTCAATAATACAAAAATAAAAGACAGCATTTTATAATATATTCAGAAAAATTAAGGCCGGTTATCCATATTTATAACAGGTATTTTTCTTTTTCTTTGCCATTTCTGACTTATTATTTTCATATTAGTCATATTTTTCCAGTCAAGAATAGGATAAGTTCTGCCTTCACTTTTTAAAATTTTCATATTTAGCACAAATTGAATTTGTTTATTTGTTTCCACATCTTTATATTCTCTGATCAAAGCACCAATTAACTCTGTAGCTTTCATATTTATTTTTGGCATTTTTTAGACCACTCTGCATTTTTTATTTTTTAACATATTAAAGTATTAAAGTATCAATTTCAAATAAGAATTAAATCCTTTTGACTCTTACCTTACTTTCCATTTCTTCAGATGAATTAGTTAGTAAATTTTTTAATAAGACATTTTCTCTTACAAGTTTAACAAGAGGATGCTTTTCTTCTTCTGAAGTAATAATGAGGTCATCGTTTATCACAAGCTTTTGTATTACAGTTGCTATTTTACTTTCACTTTTATTTTCATCGAAATAATTAAGCAATATACCAACAGGTCCTTCTTCATCATCATAAATCTCTTCAATAAAGGAATGACTTTGTTCAGATATATTTTTCAAAAAATTATAAATCTCATCTACACTATAATTTTCTTGACATTCAATAAAGCTTGAAAGAATGCTGTCGAATTTCTGGCGGTGCTCAGGATAAAAACCTCGGGCATAAATAGAATTGTTTAAAAAATCAAATAATTCTTTATTTTTAAAAATCATGTCCGAATAAGTCGTAAATATAAAACTTTCTCTTTCGGGGTTGGCTAAAAATGCATGAGGAAAATGATTCAGCAATGTGATAAAATAAGCGGGATTAAGCGAATTATTTGCTGCAATCATTGTATGTTTAAACATGTCTGAATGAAGCATTGATTGATATCTTTTATTTATTAACTCAACAGGAGTTTTTTTTACTGCTATTTTAAAACAATCATCATAAAATTTAATCTTTTTAGCATTTTCACTGGCTATTGCATAAATAAGTTTAGCTGCACAATTTTCTATAAAAAGTTCGCCATTTTGATTTATTGCACTAACAAAAACTTCTGTTTTTTTTGCTTTAATATTTTTTAGGAAATTTTTGAAGTCTTCTTGTGAATAATAGAGTATTGCTTCTTTATCTTTCGGATTAAAAGATGAATAGAAATTGTGTAACTCTTTGAAAGTCTCTTGTGTTTTTTTATAACTTTCTTCAGCACTTTTATAATATGACATTTTCGTTCTCTTTATTATCTATTACTTCTATTATAGCAATAATTAACTGAAATAATACTATTTGTTCTTTTTATTTAACGGTTTTTCATACATAGAATCAAGAAGCTCTTCAAGTTTTTCTTTAGATTCTATCTCTCTTATTATTTCGCTTTTTTCATACTCAAGCTGATCTATATCTATCGTTCTGTAATTAAGATAATCTTTGTAGTATAAAAGAAAAAATCGCATTTCATCACGGTCTAAATGTGCAGCTAAAATATCGATATCATCTGGTTCAAGTTTTTGATTTTTATATTCAGCAGTAAGTAGTTTTTCTTTTTCAATATCTATATCACGAGCATATATAAAACGATAAATATACTTAGTTAATGGATTGTGTGTCCATCCAACAGAAAAAAGAGACATTATTGTAAAAAAAGCGGCAGCATTTAAAACAAAATCGTGTTCGTATGTAGCAGATATCTGTCCCCATATAAAGAATACACTTATGAGAGATAAAACATTAACAAAGATATTAGTCATGTAAAAAGAATGTTTACTATTAAAAAGATAGAGCACTTTCTTAAATGATGTTTTTTTCATTTGTTTTTCCATAAACAAATCTTTTTTATAACGAAAATGATTTAGTATTTCATCATGATAAAGCTTATTCCTGATTCGATTTTTGTATTGAATAACTTCATTACTCATAGCAATCCCCTTAATATTTTTTTATTAATTTAATACAAATTTTAACCAGTATCAATAGTTTGATTAAAAATAAGACTTTACTATTGATAATTTACGGCAGACACACACTTTACTGACATTTAATTTGATTTCTGAACTATAGTACCATAAAATAATACATTCTCTTAAAAAGATAGGCTGATCAGGGCTTTATTTTAAGAATAATAATTTTATATTAGTTTTTATACTTTAAAAATAGCCATTAAACCCTATGATTTATCAGACAAAATTGAATTTTAATAAAAATCATTCTTTTTTTAAATTTTACTTGTTATTACTGCGCAATTAACCTATACTGTTTTTGGTCTGATAAAGACTGACATCGTGGAGAATATATGAGTATTCATCTTACTATTTTTACTTAATACATAATTTACTAATATCATTTAAGGAGTTTTTATAATATGACCACCACTGTAACCCCAGTTTTGACCGAATTGGAAATGTTTTCTTTTATGATGTGCTGGGTGAGCATCGTCGCTTATGCCAATCGTCGCTGGTTGAAATTCACACCTGCTGTTGGTGTAACTGTCATCTCTTCTATCATGGCCGTTTCTTACACTTTATTCAATAAAGTGGTTCCTTTTTCGACGACAGATTACCTTACAGGTATTGTTAAGAGTATCGACTTTAACAACTTTTTACTACATGGGATTCTGTCCTTCCTCCTTTTTGCTGGGGCAATCAAAGTAGAAATGTCAGCTATCAAAAAATGGCTGGGACCGATTAGCTTACTTGCAACATTTGGAGTTCTGATTTCAGCATTTACAATTGGGTTCTTACTTTGGGGTGCAGCATCTCTGATGGGAATTAATCTTCCTTTCTTGTGGGCATGTCTGTTTGGTGCATTGATTTCTCCTACAGATCCAATTGCAGCTCTGGCTATTGTAAAAAGTATTAATGCTCCAAAACACCTTGAAATGAAGTTGGTGGGAGAAAGTCTTTTTAATGATGGCACAGGTGTTGTTGCTTTTATTACTATCCTTGCTGTTATTCTAGGAACAGAGCAAACTGTAGCGACAGTTTCACTAATGCTTGTTCGTGAATTAGTAGGTGGATTAGTATTAGGTGGGATTGTAGGATATCTTATTTATAAATTACTTAAAACTACAGATGATCACTCTGTTATTCTGCTACTAACTTTAGCCGCAGCAAGTGTATCATATTCTTTGGCGGAAATTTTTCATATGTCTGCACCTATTTCTACTGTTGCGGCGGGGCTGGTTATCGGAAATAAACTTCGTGATAAAATTGAAGAATCTTCAGAAGAACTGCTTCACAAGTTTTGGGACTTTATTGATGAAGTATTGAACTCTTGTCTGTTTGCATTGATTGGTCTTGAGGTTCTGATTCTTGATTTGTCATGGCAGATGGTTGCTCTTGGCTTCGTAGCATTTGTTTGCACTATCTTTGGTCGTTTTATTTCCGTAGGCATTCCATTACTGCCTTACAGGAAAAGACTGCTTAAAGGCACAGTTCCTGTTATCACATGGGGTGGTATGAGAGGAGGGATTTCTTTAGCTCTTGCATTATCAATTCCTTTTAGCAACGAGCATACCAGCATTCTTCTTACTATTACTTTTGTTACTGTAATGTTGTCTTCTCTATGCCAGGGGTTAACTCTTAAGCATGTCATTCAGCATTATCACAAACCAAAAGCCCCTAAAGCAACTCCACCTGCTAAAGCTATTGTTGAAGATGCAGACACTATCCCTGAAAACGATAAGTTTTAATCATACAAAATTGTAAGGCTCCTTTGGGAGCCTTTTTTATTTGCTTTTGACTTATAAATGGTATATATTATACATTGCAACTGCATATTTTATTAATATTTTCAAAGATTTAAAATAAAAGGCAGATGCAAAAATAACTTTTATAAGGAGCACGCATGGCATTGGGAAATCAACGAAAACCACAAGCTGTCACCAATACTAGTATTAGAAAAAAGAAGCAACAAAGATTATTTTTATCAATAGCAGCATGTATGAGTGTATTGGGTTTTTATTCTTTTAAAACTTTTTATCCAGTATCGGATAGCACAATGGTGCACAACAGAGATTTAAAAGAAAAAGAAATTATCATCCCAGATACAAAAAAAGAAGTATTTGAAGAAAAAATAATTACTTCTGTTAAAAATGATATTAAAACAACACAACCTGTTTCTATCTTAAAAGAAGAAAAGCCAACGGTAAATGAAGTTGCAAAATCCGTAGTTGATATTCCAAAAAAGACAATTATTAAACATGTGGAAGTTTTAAAAAAAGCTGAAAAAGTTGCTGAGAAGAAAATCACTAACGAAGTTAAAAAAGTCATCAAGATAGCAAAAATCGAAAAGTTATCTAATACAATTGCTGAACAATATAATGTTTCACCTCAAAAAGCTAAAATTGTAGTTAAAAAAGCCTATGAGTTAAGCAAGATTCATAATGTTGATCCTATGACTATTATTGGTATTACAGCAGTAGAATCAGAATTTAATGAAAGAGCGAAAAATCCTTCTGGTGCTGTTGGTTTAATGCAGCCGCTTCCAAAAGCACATCCAGATAAGATAAAAGCTTTGAGAAAAAAAGGTGGTTCACTCTATAATATTGCTGATAATATGGAAATAGGCACTTCTATTTATTCAGAATACTTACATAAGCATAATGGCAACAGGACTAAAGCTTTACAGCAGTATAATGGAGCCTCTAAAGATAAGAGACATATCTATGCCAAAAAAGTTGAACGAGCAATACATGAGATTCAGTTAGCTCATAATTAAAAAAAAGAGAAGCATTTGCTTCTCTTTTTTATAGCCTCTTTTTTTCTGACCGTATCAGTTCTGGTTCTTTATGATGAGTCATTATTTCTTTTTCAGCACGGCTTTTAATATAACCTAAGTAAAAAAAATCTGTCTCTTTTGATACTTCGATACTTTTAAATAAATCATGATAGTTTAATTTATATTCTTTGATTATTTTTTCTATTAAGAAGATACCTGTAGCTTTATCTAAACAAAAAAATTCTTTTAAAAAAGCCTCTACATTATTGATGCTATCCTCTTTATTAATTAATTTATGCAAAATCATGCTTCTTTGATAAGATTTCTCAATTTCTTTTTCCTCTGAAAGATGGAAAAATTTAAAATCTTTTATCCATCCCCATGTATTTATTTTTTGATTAATTTTTAGAATTTTCTTCACTTCTTGAGATGAAATAAAAGTATTAAATTCTTTATCATCAATGAACCCCAGGCAAACCATCTTAATAAACACTTTTATTCTTGAATAAGCATACAGGTTATAGTATGAGACGAAATCTATATAAGCTTTTGTAAAGGACATATTTTTATTTAACTCGGTAATAATATTTCCAAATTTTTTCGAGGTATCCCTGTAATCTTCATCTGTTGAATTATTATTTAAAGAACTATATAAATAAGGAATCACATTATCAAAAAATGCCAAAATAAGACAATTACTTAGGCATATTTTTCGTTCATTGATTATATTTAAATTTTTAGATAAGTTTTCTATAAAAATCTTATCTTTATAATTTTTATGCACACTATTTCTGATTTTTATATGTTTTTCTATATTTAAAATAATATTTTGTTCTTCTGCTTTAGAAAAAGATAGTAAACAATCTCCTGAATAATTATTAATATTATACAGAATTTCCGAATATATATCTGAATTGAAACTTAATGGAAGCGATGATAAAGCACATGATGCTAAGTTATTTTTGTTTATAATGTCCAGAGTAATCTCTATAATTTTTCTTCTTTCATAAGAGTTAAAATTTAAATTATTTTCTTCTATAAAAATAAAATAGTTATTAATATGAAATAAAACTTTTTTTAAAAAATCATCATTGATATCTTTTCTATAATTTTCGTTTACAAAGTTTTTTATTAAAGTCAGTTTACTCCAATCTTCTTTTTCCAGTAATCTTTCTGTTATTACAGAAAGCTCTTCTGGTAAATCTTCATAAATAAATCCAGCGAAAAAAGATAAAGCTTTGTTGTAAACACTATCAGGGGTTTTTAGCAATAGCATATACAACATTTCTTTTTTTTCTCTTAAAAGGAAAATTGACTCACTATTAAATGAATCATATAGCGTATTTATTTTAAAGATATTTTTTGACTTCAGAATATTGCTTAAATTTTCTTCATTCAAAACTTCATTTTTATATTTCTCATTCATCCTGAATATAAAGAAACTTTTCACAATTTTCTTTATTTTTTTCATAAAAATTTCTCTTATTTTATAACTAACGGTTTTTTAGTATGTATTAGGTTATCAATTTTGGAAATAAAATTATGAAGTATATTTTTTTCTTTTTCAATTAAAATATGTCTGTAAGGTTTTACCGAAATATCTATTGGCGTTTTTTTCTTCTTATTCATTATAGTAGCATCGGCACCTCTCTCAAGAAGCACTTTAATAAGGTGATTATTTCCTAACTGTAATTTAGCAACAGCATAGTGAAGTATAGTATTACCTTGTTTATCTTGAGAATTTACATCAAGCCCTTTGTCTATAGCAAACCGCAGCAAATCTTCACTTAAGAAGCCTTTCTGAGCCAAAATCATTAATGGATTTTTACTCTCACTATTTTTGGCATTAATATCTACACCATTGCAAGCAAGCATCTTTATAACATTCATATTAATTTCTTCAGCAGCATAATGAATAAGCTGATTTTTTTCTTTATCAACTAAAGTAAAATCTGTTTTTTCTGCTATAGCTAATTTTAGCAGATATAGGTTATTTTTCTCTATTGCTTTTCTTAGATAACTTTTACCATCAAGAGAAGTATCATTCAGAGACATTCCACTATCTAATAAAGTTTTTATATTTCTTCTTATAGTGGTTTTTATTTTGACTTCGGAATTTTTCAGGTTGTTATCATATTCAATACATAACTCTAAGGCATTCATACCTTCTTCTGTCCTGATTGTCGGATCTGCACCATTTTGAATTAACATTTTTGTAAGATTATGTTCGGACAGTAAAACGGCATCATGTAAAGGGGTATAACCTTCATTATCTTTTTGGTTGATATCGAGAACTCCTGCACATAAAATTCTTTCCATTATTTCAGAACAAGAGTATATTGCAGATATATGGAGTAAATTTTTACCACTATGGCTTTTAAAATTAAGTAGTTGAGGTTTTTTTTCATAAAGATAATCAAAGGTATCTATATTATTTCCTATGGTCGCATAATAAAGTAAATTAAAACCTTCTTTATCTACGGCAGTTAAATCGATTTTGGTGCGTTGCAACAAAGTTTCAAGCATAGAAACATCACCAAGTTTAACTACATCACGTATTTTGCTAAATGGTGAATAGGCGGCCATTAATTTTTTGACTTTATCCAGATCTTTCATATTCTACCTCTTTACAGTATATATTTAATATAGCATATAATAATTGTTTGTTAAGTGGATCAGATCATAAGTTCATCAAAAATACTTTTTTGGATAAAATTTGATTTTAACAATAATACATAGTAATAAAGGTACTGTATTTTCTTACCCTATTTTTGACCGAGGATTTAAATGAAATTAAATAAAATAGCGGTGGCTGTTATTTTAAATTTGAGTTTTTTTACAAGTTACGCACAAGCATATAATGAAGATCTTTTTGGTAATGATGTTATTGAAGCTCATAATAATAATGTAAAAAAAGCAGCTTCTCAAAATCACACTTACAATGATAATCTTTTAGAAGATCACACTATTGATTCTAAAGTAATAAAAGAACAATTGGCTCAGTTGAATACTTTAAAATCATCAAATAAGCCTAAAGCTGTAATGGCAGTAAAAAAAGATGATGTAAAAAATAAAAATGAAGATTCTTTTGTTGTTACAAAAGAAAAAATAGCCATTCCAGCAGATAACAGTAGAAATAAAATACAACTTGAAGAAATCCCTGATACGAATTTGCCTGCTATATTAGGACCAGCAGGAGAAGTTGATAAATGGGTTAAAGTAGAAGCAACTTCTCAAAAGCCTGTTATCAAGAAAATTGCAAAATCACAGGATTCTAAAAAGAAAGAAGATTTCAGTGATAGCAATGCAAATCAATTTTTTGGCATTAACCAACAAATAGCTCAGGATACTTCATTATCAACAGCATCTAAATCTGTAAAAGAAGCTCCAAGTATAACACTACCCGTAAACCTGACTCAAGATTTAAAAGACAGTTTATCTGCTTTTAATGGATCTAAACCTGACTCAATAAAAACAACCAATAATACGAATGCTAAAATCCCCTCAGTTAAACCTAAAGTCGATACAGGGAATATGTTAGGTACATCAGGAACAATAAAACAAATAAACGAACCATTGGTTGTTAAAAATGATAAAACAGAGCAAAAGCCCGCCGCTGCAATTCGCTCTATGAGCACAACAACATCAGCAGCAGCACTCCCTGTTTCTGCGATACCTATAGCGGGGACTGCTAAGCCTTATTTTAACATGCCAAAAGCTATTAATGGAAACAAAATTGCTCAGAATTTAATAGGTAAAGAAGTTTATATACAGGTATTTAAGCAAGAGCATAGTCTGGAACTTTATGTCAAGCAAGATGGCATGTTTAAACTTGCAAATATTTATAACATCTGCACTTTTTCTGGCGGGTTAGGACCTAAAGTTAGAATGGGTGACAATAAAAGTCCAGAAGGTTTCTATTCGGCTGATATTAGTCAGATGCAACCTAACAGTAATTATTATAAAGCAATCAATATTGGTTTCCCTAATGCTTATGACAGAGCTAATGGTTATACAGGTAAATTCCTGATGATTCATGGTTCGTGTGTATCTGCTGGATGCTATGCCATGACTAATGCTTATATCAAAGAGATCTATTCTTTTGTAGATGCTGCACTGAAAAATGGTCAATCAAAAGTGAATATCAGTATCTATCCATTTAGAATGACCGATGATAACATGAGAAAATATAGAAATAACAGCAACTATGCTTTCTGGAAACAATTAAAACCAGGTTATGATTACTTCCAGGCAACACACCAGTCTCCTGATGTTAGTATCGAAGGCAGACAGTATGTTGTTAATAAACAAGATGCTATAAATACCCAACCTACCCTATTCGCTAAAAATTAATAAACATAAAGCCATGCAATTTCATGGCTTTTTTATTGAATGACTCATGTCTTTAGATTATAATTTCAGTATACATATTATAAGACGAAGGAATAAAAATGGCTACTATGTATGAAGGTGGTGATTTAAAACCTGTTGAAATAATGGCTCCTGTATCTAAAAAAGAACAAAAATTTCTGGATATTCTTAAGGATCAAAACATATCAGAATTTATCAAATATATTAAAAAAAGTAAAATTGATCATTTTAACAAGCCAGTTCCGGGGTTAAATATTATTTTATTGCACCATGCAATAGAAAAAATATACAGCAAGGACAGTAAAAACGGATTCCATGAGCAATTATTTAATATAGCACTTCATAAAACACACTCTGACACATTTAAAAAATTTAATGAGAACAAATATAGGTCATCTATTGTAAAGTATGCTTTAAAGACAGGAAGAATGAATGAGAACTATATGCTTTTTATTAAACTTATTCAGCACTACAAGAAGGATTTCATTAATGATTCTCATAATCTTTTAAAAAGTGCTTCTAATAACATTGATTTAGAAATGCTGGGCTTAAATAAAAAAGATGCATTATTTTTTTTCAACAATTCTGAGTTTTACAAAACTATTATAAACACATCCACCAGTCTTTATAAGAACTTTTTTGACAGGTTTTCAGAGTATGACGAGCATGAGGTCTCACAAATTGCCCGCTTTAATGCAGTAGATATTTTTAAAGAACACTATTTTTTTGACGATTTCAAAAACACTATAAATGTCTTTTTTAACACCTGGTTAAAATACAGCTTTGAAAATCCAGGTTGTTCTCAACAATATAAAGATAAAGCTTGTGCTTTTATTCAGGAAAAATATAATGCAGATAAAGAAAATAATCATTTAAATCTTTCACTGGAATATATTGGATTGTTGATACATCCTATGATTGAAAAAGAAGCAATAGAAAAAGTTCTTCAACACAATGACAATCCTGAAACAGGATTGAAAAAAAGACTATAATCGAATTAAAAGAAAGGAGAGATAATCCTTTCTTTTATAACCGTTTCCTCTTCATCTTATCAGATACAATTTTGGGTATTAAAGTGCTTAATTTTTCTTTCTCTATTTTAACTTCGCGGCTTTTCAAAACAGTAACAATTTCATTTTTTTTATTCTCAGTAGCATAATCATAAAAACGGCGACCTTCATTATTTTTTTGGTATAAATTCACATTATCTTTTATTAATATTTCCAGATGTTCTTGTTCAAACAATTGACTGTATTTCATCATCCCTTTATGTAAAAAATTATTACCTTCATTATCTGTATCATTGAGATCAAAATCGAAGTATTCTTGCATCCATTTTATTTTAAGTTCGGCGTTATGATTGTTAGCAAAATACAAATCAAAACCTATTTTTATAAAATACTCTTTAATATCAGGAGTTCTTTCCTTATGCATCTTTTCTTTCAAAATTTGAATAATTAAAATATTTCTTTTAATATTATCCTCAAAAAGATGGTTGTTCAAATAATCACTCTCGAAAATATTTTTGATTATACGTAAATAATTACTTTCACTTAAAAAAGGAATCAGATTAAGTTCATTCAGCAACAATACATTACTCTTTTTCAAATTGTTTTCTTCAAAATGATAACCTTCTTTGTATAGATCAGGGTTAAAATAGTTTTGCAAATTAAAAAATCCTTTCTTTACTTCATTTACCTTATCTTCTTTTATTATTTCATACAGAGGCCCACCCAAAGTCAATGTATCGTCTAAAAGCTGCAATAGATTAGAATGTTTAAAAAAATTTTTCTCTTTAAAATTATTAAATGCTTCTGAATTGGCATTAAAAAGGATGTAAGGTAAAATCCTCCTCCAATTTAAAGAGTCGGTATCCTTAATATTATTATAGATTAAATTCATAAAATCTTTTTTATTATAATTATTTTCTATTAATCTTGAAAGAGCTGATAAATCATCATCCTCATTTTGTATAAAGCTCTCTTTATCTAAAAGGAAAGGTCTAACATCTAATTTAAATATATTTACTATTTCCGTAAAATAATCAGGAGCTACTATAGCTAAGGTGTAATAGGATGAGAAAAAATCAGAACTGTTTTCTTTTATATTTTTCTTTTTAAAATCTTCGTGGCTGAATATTTTTGTTATTTGAGGCAGGTTATTTTTATTAATTAAATCATTCATTATAATAAAATGTAAAAGTGTATACCCTTTTTCAAAAGATTTAGGGTAAGTATATTTCTTTGCAAAATTAGCAAAATTTTTATTTGTTGCCATTTTATAAAGCATATCATCTATCTCATAATTTGCTTTTTCTGGATTCAGGAAAAACTTATTTAGACGATATTCATAATATTTATTTTTAATTTTATTAAGCATATTACAGTCTTCTTTTAACTCCATCTTGTATTTTTTCACCAGGGATTTCTAAAACAGCCAGTAGTTTTTCTTTTTCTTTTTCCGCTATTTCAACAAGATAATACTTACTTAATACATTTATATTCTCTTTGCTCGCAAAATCAAGGGCTTCCTCATTATTATTATTTTTTTCAAAAAGGTTAAACTTGTATTTTTTTAATATTAAAATGTCTTCTTGTGTCAAAACATAGTCAGGAACTTTTTTAAAAAGATCAATTATTATATTATTTCCTTTTTGTTTCAATTCCATTATATTCATATTTGTTCTTTCCATAAAAAAATTTATATGATTAGCTAAAGAAGGGTTTTCCTTGCCAAAATTTACGGCATTTCCTTTTAAATAATTAAGAAGAAAAAAATTCTTTATAAAAAGAATATTTTTGAATTGGTTATAATCAACGGTTATTTCAGATGTTTTGTTTTGTATCTCATCATTAAATTCAAGTAATTTTGCGGCGATTTCTTTATTCCCTAAAGACATACTGGTCAGTAAAGAAGGAACAAGTTCTTCTATAGTCAAACTATCAAAATATCCTTTATTTTTTAAATAATCAAAGTCAGATGTTTCCATACTCGCAAAAATATTATTATTTTCTAAATATATTTTCTTGGTTAAACTGGATTGCTGAATCAGTCTATCTGTTATTTCACGATAATCATTTTGATTTATTTGTTTTGTAACATATGCTCTCTGAAGTGCTATAAAAGCAATTTTCTCAGAAATATAGTTTTTTTCTAAAAAATGCAGAACAGTCTTTTTTCCTGTTCTAAATAAAGTTAATAAAGCAGCATCATCATTTTCGAAATTTACCTTATCAAAATAAGGTAAAATAGCTTCCTTCATTTTTTTATTTTTATACTTACTGATAAAAAGTGAATTTATACTTATCGTATCAAGTGTATGTGTTGTGTTTGAAAAAGAAAAAGACTTTATTTTTTCCTCATACTCTGGGCAATGCTTTAAAAAAATCCTAAAAGCCTTTGGATTCATATAACAAATACGAAGAAGTGGAGTCATTTCTCCAAAAACTTTATCCTGCAATCTTATATCATTATTAAATAATAAGTTCTCGGGAACAGTTTTAAAAAAAATCAATAATTGTGAAGTAGACAATAATGAAGAAATTATTGACATATAATCTACGAAATTCATTTTTCCAAGATTGATTTTTTTGTCAGAAAAAACTATTTGATTACTGTATAATATATTCTTATACTCATCATCAAAAGACATTTTTAAGAAAATTTTATCAATATTATTTTTAGAGTTAACCAGATCTTTAACATCATCTTCTATACTATCAACAAATCTACCATTGTCTCTTTTTTTGTCTTGATGAGCATTTATTGATTTTATTCTATACAATGTTTCGTTATCTATTGAATCTTTAAATTTAAAAAAAGAAAAATTAAACATGGTTTTTTCCTTATAATCTTTTTCTGGTTTTTATTTCTATTGTTTCATTAGCAGATTGCCCATCATCACTAATAGTCGAGATTATTTTTTCTTTCTCAAATTCTGCCATTTCTTTGATATAAACATCAGCTATATCATTTTTTATTTTAACATCTGCCGCTTCATAAAAAGAGGAAAAATTAGAGTATTTGGCAAAAGGATCAAAATTATATTCTTTTAGTAATTTAACTTGTTCTGTTGTAAATTCAGCACCATTTATTAATGCAAAGGTTGGTAAACTCATAACTTCATCATTAGAATTTTTTACAAAATCATTAAGATCATAATTGCAATTGTAATAAAAGTAATCAAGATAAGTTTCCATATTTTCAGAAAAAATAATACTGGCATTTCTATTACATAATGCGACATAAAAATCAAAATTTATTTTATCTTTATCTTCTTGATTAATGTTCACGATTTCATTTAGATAATAATTAAATAATTTCATGTCGGGTGATTTCTCACTATTAAAGAATATAGCTATTAAGACACCATGCACTGTTTCATACTCATAAGAGTTGTTAGCTAACTCTTTAATCCACATGTCATAAGTTTTTTGAGTTAATTGTTTAGCAGCAACAAGACTCATTATTTTAACTTGCAGATTGGCATCAAAATTATCAAAAATATTTTTAATTAATTTTTTAATAAAATCCTGATTTTTAGCAGAAGTTGATTCTTCGTATTTTGATAATAATGAAGGAGCTATATTTATAATGTCATTTTTTTCTACAAAATTTCTCAACATTAATTTTTCTATATAGTCGGGTTCAATACTACCAATTATTCCTAAAAAAATACTCTTTTCATTTTGTAATGTTGAATTGACTAATGATAATGAATCTTTTGTGATTGTATCTATCACATAATCTATTTTAGGTTGATTTAATTTTTGAGTTTTTGAATTTGCTTGATGTGCTGACATAACCATATCTGAAAATTCGTCCATAAATCTTGATATATTCACACCATCTGTACTCCATGTTTTTGAAGCATCAAATATTTTATCGATACCATAATAATCACATACATCTTTAAAAAAATCCCCAGCAGATGTTTTCATTAATACTCTCAATGGTGTAATATGAGTATTGTTTTCTGGATTTCTTAGATACAACTGGAAATAACATTTTAGAGGGAATGCTCTTAACACATAATCTTTGGTTTTTTTGTTTAATTTATGTGAAGATGACATCAAAAGGTAAAAAAGGCTAACCTGCTTTCCCGTTTTTTCATGTAATATCGTATTATAAACTGTATTTTTTAACTTTGAATCTTGAGCCATTTTTAAAATCAAATTTTTCACAAGACGGTTAAACACACTATTTTCCATACTTTTTATCCGCCATCCTTCTTTGCCCTCTGTAAAGATTTTGGATAATTCTTCTTCAAAATTTATAGTAACAGAATTTGAGGAGTCATTTTCAAAAGCAAAGGCTTTTTCAATTTCAATCAATGACAACTTATGCTTTTGAGCAATATTTCCTGCAATTTTCTTAAACCAGTCTACAATCATATTTTAACCTATTTTTATAATCTTTTTTTAATTATAACACTTTCTTGTTCTTCAAGTCCAATTGACTTAATAAGTATTTCTTTTTCAGCATCTGCTTTTTCTTTCAAGAAGAAATAGGTCAGCATATCCTGTGTTTCTTTATCAACAACATCAAAAATTCTTTCACTGTCACTAAACTGATAAAAAGGATTTATTCCATTTTGTTTTAACAGGACAACTGTGGATTCTTCAGCAGAACCATTGTTTTTTAATATATTTTTTATCCATACGGATTGTTCTGTATTTAATTCTCCGATGTTCTGTTCTTTATAGTAATTTATATAATTTTCAAGAAAAGGTAATCTTTCTTTTTTATTTAAATCTTCAAAAAAATAACTAATCATTAACTTTTTTTCATTATCAGATTCAAAGTTTGCTTCTGTGCAGTATTTTTCAAATAATTCAAAGTCAGCTTTTTCTGAATGAAAGAAAATATTATGAAGTAATCCATACAGGTTTTTGGGGGTACTTTCACCTTTAAACAACTTATCATAACACATGCTATAGGTTTTATCGCTCAACTCATAACCAGAAATATAATCTGTATTTGAAAAAATATCTGGGATTTTTTCATTTATATTTTTCATTATATCCATAATGAGATTTTGTTTTTTTACATTTTTTTCTTTTTCAAAATTGCTTAATAAAGCTGAAATAATAAAAGGAAAATCATCTTCTTTAGCAACTCCATTATCAATTAAAGGAGGTAAATATTCTGCTCTTTTTGAAGATATTAAATCTAATAGAATTTTCCTGGTATAATCCTGATTTATGAAATGTTCGGGTTTTAACTCAGGTATGATATAATTAAATTTAGATTTTCCATATTTGTTAAGATCTGAATTTAAAAATTTATCCTCTATAGTTTCAATGAAGGAAAAATCCTTTTGGCCATAAATTTGAGTTTTGGTATTTAAAAAAAACATTTCTTTATTTTCTTTTAATAAGTCAATGATAAAATCGTTTGTATCCAGCAAAAACAACATCCCAGCTATTGTGGCTTTTTTTACAGAACTTACTTGTAAAGGTTGATTAAATAATTCAAGTGGAAATGCACTTAAAACAAAACGTTGAGTGTCTTGATTTAATAATTCTATATTGTAACAAATCAAGGATAATATATTTTGCTCATCACCATCTTCTGTTTTAAAAATATGATTATAGACCTTGTTTTTAAACTTATAATCGAGACACATATCCATAATTAAATCTTTAATCTGCGAATTTAAAGTGGATATTGATGAATATGTTAAATAATAATTCCCTTTTTTATATTGAATAAGCTCACTTACCGTTTCTTCGAAACTTATCATTCCTGTTTTTTCTGTATTAAAATTATTGTTAATATTATATTTAATCTTCTGATAAAGTTCTTCTTGCTCTTGTATTTTAGCTTTTTTCCTGTCTTTAAACCATTGTAATATTTTCATTATTAAAATCCTTTTATAATCTTCTTTTAGGAATATTTAAAACAACATCTGAAGAGTAATTGTCAACAGCTTTTAAAATTGTTTCTTTTTCAAATTTCGCCATTTCTTCAAAATAAACACTTGAAATAGCTGTTTTTGTTTCTAAATTGGCTAATTCATAGAGGTTTTTGTTTTGTTTATTTTTTTTAAATGGTTCAAATCCATATTCTTTTAACTTTTTTATTTTTTCAATATCAAATATAGCATTATTAATAATGCATTCTTCCATAAAACTTGCATTATTATCAGAATAGAATCTTGGCTCATTTAGCTCACAACCTTCTTTATCCTTAAAATATTCGAGGTGTACATCCATATGTTTTAAAAAATTAGGGATAAAAAGAGAGTGTGATAATAAACTAAAATACACTCTATAATCTATATCCGAATGACAATGCTCTTTCAAAAAAGAATCAAAGAAAGACATATCACCATTAAGCATATTATGTGCTGCTATTTTTACAACTTCATCATGGTGAGTATTTTCATTTGTAAAATTGTCAACCCATATCTTATAAGCTTTTTTACTTAAAAGTTTATCTTCAATGCATAAAACATTATCTTTATTTATTCTTTCTGGTGTGAAATGATTAATTTCAAAGATTCTTTTCATAAGAGTGATTTTGCTTTCATCAATAATTGTATTTTTACCATCTTCAAAAGATTCAAGGATGGCAGGAATAAGCATTATCAGTGATAAATCATTTTTTTTGTTTTCAATTAGGGTGGTTAAAGAGCCTACAGGCAAGAGTGATAGTTTTTTCATCACCATTGGTATTGTTTTGGCTTCAATGCCTTGTGGATTTTCAGGGATTTCTGTTATATTCATTAAATAGTTTACTAAACTAAGTAACTCCTCTTTTCTCTTTTTGTCTTTTTTTTTTAATGAGGAGGAAAGTTCATTCCATTTATCAACAAGCAGACCTAACTGCACATGAGTAGAAAATGAACCATCGCTGGTATTTACCCAGCAGGATTTTTTTTTAAACAATTCTTTTGCAAGCTCATCATTATTTTTTAATAATAGTTCAAAAGAGGATGGGTAATGTAAAGACATTCCAAATATAACTGAAATATCTTCTTTAGCTTCTGGTCTTTTCTTTGTTTCAATCCACATTTTTGCAGGCACAATAGAAAAAAGAATATCCTGATTTTCTATACTTATATTTTTCATATTTTTAGCAAAAAGATCTAGAAGTGAATAATTTCCAGCTATTTTCAAATTTTCATTAAAAGATTTCATTAATTCAGAATCAGCACTAACTTCGTATAAAAAATCATTAATATTTGAGTTAAAATCTTCAAGATTAGGATGACAATATCCATCTTTACAATTTTCAAAAAGTAAAGAAAATGTAGTTTCAATACTAAACCTTCCCCTGTAATCTTCAAGCCCACCTGCTTTTGCAATAGTTTTTAGCTTTGCTTTTTCCTTTTGATGAAGCGCCGTTTTTTCTTCTTGCTTTTCTTCATACCATTTTTTAAAAAATGTTATAATGCTCATAGTATAATCCGTTTAAGATATAATATATTTATTATAGTGTCTTTTACTTTTTTTGTCTCATAAAATGAGGTGTTTATAATCTTTTTTTATTCGATCTTAATATAAGTTCACTTTTTTCAAATTCATCTTTAATCTTTTCTATGAGGTTATTTATATAAAATGACTTTTCATCTTTTTTATTTGTACGGGAATTTAATAGTGAAACTTGTCTTTCTTTAATAGATAATATAATACTGTAGTAATTTTCAATTTGATTACTCCATAATCCATAATCTATTAATACCATTATTCTTTGAGCAGAATTGCAAATATTCATTTTAAAATTATCATTACCAAAATAAACATTATTTTGATTTAAAAAATGAAAAAGGGATTCCACTTCTTTTTTTATAGGATTCGAAAATTCTTCTGTTTGCAAATCAACTATTATATTAAATTCTTTTAATAACTCTATTTTTTTTGCTGAAGCATTAAATAAAATGGTTTCATCTTTTTCATTTTTACAATTAAAATCCACTTTTTCATTAATAAGTCGCCTTATTAATTCTTTATCTGACGGAATAAAAAAAGCGACATTTTCACCAAAAGAGTTCCTGAAATTTTTATCTTCGATAAGATCTATAAATTCAAAATAAAGTTCACAACCTTTTTTGAATAAAAAATTAACACCTCGTGGATCATTTAATAAATAATCAGGGGTTTTCTTCATCTCATTCAAAATATAAAAATCTCTTTTATTTAAAAAAGAAGTCATTGGTTTTCCATGATAATTAACGATATTAATAGACACCCCATTTTCTATGAAATAGACAAGACTTTTTTTATCATAAATGCAGGAAAAAATGTTATTACCTGAATCGTCAGTTTCATTGAAATCACAATTATTTTTCTTCATTATTTCATAAAGAGCTATTTTCTCATCTGATGGAATACCTGCCTTTGCTATATAAAATAAAAAAGGCTGTTTTTTGTATTTTTCCTTAAAAATACTTTTATCATTGATTTTTTTTATAAGTTCTTCTTTATTTTCATAAATCAGATTTGTTACAGATTTAACTTTTATTTTGGGAGGCATTAGATTCTTCTCTTTGTATTTAACGAGTTTTCATTTTTTTCCACATTTTTAGTGATAGCATCCTTTTCCATTTTGGCAATAAATATTTTCGACTTATCATTATATTTTTCTTTTTGTTGTATAGCCACATGATTTATCATATTTTGGTAATATTTATTCGTGATTAAGTTGAGGATATCTGTTCTTTTCTCAGTGAGTTCATTTAATTTTGAAGGATCAAGAACTTCTTTTAAAAAATTGGTTTCGTTTTCAGAAAGTAATTTTTCTACTACTAATTTAATATCTTCGAACTCCCACTGTTTTTCTTTGTTAGAACTTTTATATAATATATTGCTTAATAACGTATCAATATCACGAGATCTAAGCCCTTTCCAATTCAAAATATCATAACCATTAAGCACTTTTATTAATTTAGCATTAAATAATTTTTTATTAGCTTGTGGTGAAAATTCGTAATCAAAGTAAGCATAAAAAGGGTTATTTATATTTATAAATGCTTCTAATATGATAGAGTTTGTTATCGAATGATATACCTTACGAGTTTCAAAAGGGTCACAATTATGAATCTCTGTTATCAGATAGGCTATTTTTTTCCTCATTGACTTTGAAGTAAGATTTGTATTTAGATAATGACCTGTTAGCATATCACTCAAACATGAGATATACTGAATCTCATTTTCCGATTGTTCTTTTACATATTTCATAATTGAAATAAAGTTTTCAGAAGATGAGTGTGCAAAGTGATACGAAGATATGCTCTTTAGTCCTAAATCATCATCTATTCCTTTTTCCTTTAAATAAAGATAAATATCGTTTTGTGTAAATCGAGAAATCTTGATTTCAAGTTCTTCAATAAATCCTAATAAACCTTGTTTTTCTATCTCCCAGATAGAACCTATTTTTGTTTTACTTAATAAAAATTGTTCATTTTGCATAGCATATCTGTTTGTATGGAAATTATAAGACACCTTCATTATCTTAATAAAATCCTCGTATGAAAATGGGAATAAGTTTCTTACAGCTCTTATCTTACTTAATTCTAATACAGGAATTAAACTTATAATATGATTTTTTTTAAACCCATCTTCCTGAACATAATCTTTAACAAAATTAATAAAATCCTGATGCGAAACTTTACCCCATTCTATTGTAAGAAGGGCTTCAAGGTTTAAAAAATGTTTTTCATTTATTTTATTTAAAATTTTTAAATTTATAAGTTTTAATTCGTCAATTCTGAATAAAAACCGTGAATTCCAGTTATTTAAAAAATATAAAATTTGGTTTTCTTCCTCAAGATAATGAAGAAGAGTATAGTGGTCATATAATTCATTCCTGTTTTCAGGGATAGAAATAAATTTTTCAAGATTCTTAAAGTCGATATCTTCTTTAGTTTTCATGGCTTCACTTATCTTATTTTACATTATTTAATAATATCATAACTTAAAAGCTAAAAAAAGTTTTTTATTCGATTCTATTGTGCTATCATAAGCTATAAATTAAAAACGAGGTTTATATGCATAATTTTGAAGAAATACAGCGGAATGGACGAGAAGCTTTACAATTTATCATTGAAAGAAAAGGACCATATTCTAAGAGTCTAACTTATAATAATTTAAAAACCCTTGTACCTTTTGATAATCAAATTGACTGGAAAGCTATTGAAGAGGCTCTTCCTCATTGGGTTATAAGAATGAAACAAACACCACAAGATCCGTTCTACCACTCGGAAGGTAATGTATGGACTCATACTAAAATGGTAGTTGAAGAACTTTTAAATTCAAAAGAATACTCGGCTCTAAATTTGTTTGATAAAGAGGTTATGTTCTGGAGTTGTCTCTTCCACGATATGAGTAAACCAAGTGTAACGGATTTTAATACTGATACAGGTCGAATAACAAGTGCGGGTCATTCTCCTATGGGAATGCAGGATAGCCGTCTCCTGATGTGGGTCGCTGGCTTTGATCCTGTTATGAGAGAACAGGTTGCACGTATTATTCAGCACCATCAAAAACCTTTTGTGTGGATTAAAAAAGCAAAGGATTTTGACATTCGTAAAATGTCTCAAAGTGTTAAGATGAGTAATCTGATTTTAATGGCTCAATCTGATGGGTTAGGCAGGAAAACTGCAAATAAACAAGATCATCTCGACATTCAAACAAATGTCGCTTTATTTAAAGAAGCTTGTCTTGAAAATGATTGTCTTGATAAACCCTGGAATTACGATTTTGAAAATCTTGAAGCACGACGTATTTACTGGGATTCAATGGGAGAAAGTCATGAGTCTCGTGAGGTTTTCCAAAAACAAGGCTCTGAAATTATTTTCTTTGTCGGTTTGCCAGCAAGCGGAAAAGATACATGGATTTCGAAATATGGTGAAGGAAAAGAAGTTCTTTCTTATGATGATATGAAGCAAAGCTTAGGCATGAAACAGAGTAGTAATCATGGTCTCGCAGTGCAAAAAGTTAAAGAAAGAGCTAAAGAGCTATTGCGTAGCAAAGAGCCTTTCATCTGGAATGCAACTCATTTATCTCCTCTAATGAGAGATAAAAACTTAGGTATTATTAAACAATACCTTCACGATATGGGTGGAACTATAAGAATTGTATGTTTTGAGAATGAACTCGAAACCCTGATTGCTAGAAATAGTCAGAGGGATACTTCTTTACAAAATAGCAAAATCATACAAATGGCTTATGGCTGGGATGTTCCGCCGCCAGAAACAGGTCATGAATTATTGTGGTGGAAAGATGACAAACCTTTTTACGAACAATTCATTACCAGTGATAAAGACCTTAATTCACCTTGGTTATTTGCCAAACCCGAAAGAACTTTTAAAAAGTAAAAATAAAAAGAGAGGTTCGCCTCTCTTTTTAATAAAAATATTTCACATTTTATTTTTCAAATAATCCGCATTCTTTAAAGCATCTTTTTCATTATCTCCAGAATCATTATCATAGAAATTATATTCATTATTAATTTTTAGTAGACCTTTATCTTCAGTTTTATTAATTTCTGACACTAGCCATGCTTTAAAATTTTGGAATGGAATAAACATAGAACCACTAAATTTTTCAGTTTTAACACTACCTTTGTCATTCTTTACACTTAAGGAATCTGTATAAGAAACATTTACACCTACTATAGACTTTGTGGTTTTATTATAAACAGGACCACCAGACATTCCTTTTCTTACACCTGCTGTTGAAAGTATTGCTGGACAGGCTAAATTGTTATTAGCATTTTCAAGTTTAATATATCTGTCTGTATAGCCTGATGATTCTACAGGTAATGCCGATATAAAAGAATAGCCATAATTAACTACACTTACTCCAACACCAGTGCTTGATAATACAGGCAGTTCCTTACTTGTATTATCTGATTTTACCAGAGCAACATCACAGGTAGGATGATAAGAGATAACACTATCAAAAGAAAACTTAGCCACATGCTTTGCAGTTAAGCTATAATGAGGGGTTACAGGAAAACGTGTTCCTATAGTGCCTAGTCCCAAAATCGTAGGAATACCTACAAAATCCATATCTGTTTTTTTATATGCTGTTTTACTATAAGAAAGGTCATTGCCTGCACTACAACCTGCTAATGAAATAGCAGAAATCAAAATCAACAGTTTTATTTTCATCTTAGCTCCTTTTAAAAAACACATGATAAAAGGAACTAGTTTAAAAATCAAAGAAAATTATAGCCTTTTTAACGGTTTAGGATTTTCTTCAGTAGAATTTAACACTTCTTTGAGTGCTGCTAATTGTTTTCCTATAAAAACCTCTTCAAATTCGCTCTTATACATTAGAATATCGTTATTCAAATCTGCTTTTTGATACACTTCAATTATTTTATTAGCGGGAAAATGGCTTGATGTATGTTCGGCATAATGCATTAACATATTTAATCTTCTGTAAGCTAAGACAAGTTCTTTGTCGCTTGAAGTTCTTTTATTTTTAAGTTCTTCTATTTTCTTTATGGCAATATCAAAAGGATCTTTTTCTTCTATGTTTTTATGGCATACATCCAGTACAATATTCAACTCCATCATTAGTTTTATTTTGCTGACAGATGCTTTAAATAAAATACTTTCATTTTTATAATTCAGGAGGCTAAAATCCACACCGCAAGCTATTAATTCTTCAACAACTTTTTTTTGCGGGGTTGTATAAAAAGCAATATTCTCACCTTTTTGATTGACCATATTTTTATTTTTTATGTAATCATGAATTTTTATAAAAACACGGCCTTTCCTTTCAAAGAAGGGATGACTTCCTTTATCACAGAAATCATTTTCAGGAATCACTACATTTTTTTGGAGACACTTTTTTAGATTGTAATGAGAAAGATAAGTCGCCATCATAATATTTTTTTTATTCTTATGTGTTATACTCAAACCTTTTTCAAAAAGGTAATCTTTCTCCCAGCCATTGCTGGCATAATAATAAAGATTGTTCCCTTCTTTATCATGCGACTGAATATCAAAACCTTTACTTATTAATAGATCATAAAGTATTTTTTTACCTTTTTCTGAGAGCTTACCAATATTTGTTCGTGCTATAGCAACAGCAATCTCAAAGGCTCCATTACTAAACAGAACAGCATTGTTGTTATCAAGGTTTTCAATTCTTGTTTTCATTTTATCGTAAATACTTATTGTCGCCATTTTTACTCTCATTTTGTTTTAATACAAATACTATAGCATTAAAATAAGGAATAAAAAAGGATAACCTTTCCTTAAGTTTGACTTTATATTTAATGATTTTAGTATGTTCATAAGTAATAAAAACAAATAAGGAGTTTATTATGCCAAAAGATGAAAAAATAATTCTTCCAGAATCTGTACAGAAGGAGATTGATCAAGAAAATAAAACCACCACCGATAAACCAGAAAGTTTTTCGGACCGATCAGTGGAATCAGAAAATATCATTCTTGAGTCATCAGAAGCCGATAAAAACTTACAAACTGACGATGTAAAAATTATCACCCCAGACGAACCTGTTATTCATACAGATACTCCGTCTGAAAAAAGTATAAAACATAACACAGAAGATACTCTAAATAAAGCTCATGTTGAAAAAGAAAGCATCAGGCCAGAAAGAACAGAAACTCAGAAAATTATACCTCCAGAACCTCCTACACATGCAGGAATTCATTCATCATTTAGTCATGGCGGAGAGAAAAAAGATTTAGTGTATATCGTTTACATACTTTATATACTGGGATATGTCACAGGCATCGCTAATCTTATTGGTGTGGTTTTGGCTTATATGGTTAAAGATACTGACCAGCCATTAACCTATTCTCACTACCAGGAACAAATAAAGATTTTCTGGATTTCATTGATAGGGTTTATCGTAGGATTACTCACAGTTCATATATTCCTGGGTATACTCATTCTGATATTTACTTATGTGTGGGTTATTGTAAAAACTATTAAAGGGTTACTGTTGTTAAATAAAGATAAACCTTTTCCAAAGGGTGAGATTTTATAAATCTTAAAAAGAGAGCTATGCTCTCTTTTTTTACAATCTTTTTTTCCAGGTCTTTTCTTTATTAGGTAATAATGTACTAATTTCTTCTAAAAGAGCAACTCTTTCTCTATTAGAATTAACAATCCTTAAAATTTCTAATGTTCTGTTCTTATCCTCATGTTCAAGCAAATTATCATCTGCAATAGATTTTATTTTTTCTGCTGTTATTAAATGGAGCAAATCCTGAACTTTTTTAGACAAACACTCTGGATTATTTTGTTTTTTGAAAGTTCTCTCAATGTTTTTCACTGAGCTACAAAAATAAGCAGTTTCCATAGTTGCCAAAATATCATCCGGTAAAAAATTTGTTTTTTTATTTTCGTTTATCAAAAATTTATAAAAATTAATCATCTTGGAACCTTTTGAGTATAAACGACATGACTCCATAATTTCAAGAGTCTGGTAAGCATGGTTTGTATCAAACAAAACATGAGGATTTAAGAATAAGATTAATTCTTTAAAATTTTTAACTGTAGAATTTTCTTTAAGTATGGTTTTACCCCCAATTTCTGAAATATATTGCCTAAATATTTCTAATCTATCCATTTCAAGATTTATAAATGTGCTATTCGAGAGGGTATTAATATTATTTATGCTCTCCATATTGTAATTATTTTTTTTGAAAATAAACTGAGCCAGTGGCATTGTAAAATCACTTTCCATTGTTTTCAACTTTTCATTGCATAACACACAACTATTGAGAAAATCATCTGCTTTATTTTGTGATAACTTTTGTAATTTTTCATAAATCATATTACAGGTTAATTCATTTTTATATAAATAATTTAATGGTCCATTTGAAAAAATATGGTTTGAAGATAAAAGAGGCAGTAATTTTTCAATGTTATGTTCTTCAATATCTTTGATATTTTTTACAAGCAAAAATTTAGCCTCTTCTTTTTCTTGTTCAGATAATAAAACATTAGAAGCCAATATTTCTAATATTTTCTCTGACTTTTCAGAAAATTGAAAAATAAAAGAATCTTTTAATGAATCCATATGACTTTCAGGCATTTTTTTATTATTACGAAAATAATAATCTGATACAAATTTACTTTGACATTCAGGTATCCATGATAAAAAATTACCTTTTGTTATAGTCAATAATTTAGAAAAAGCAAGAACATTCAGATGCATTAACCAGCTATTATTTTTTAATAATGCTTCAAGACCATCTTGTCCTATTTTTTTATACAGACCATCAAAAATTTCTAAAGATGAATCTATGCTGACTAATTTTTGATAAAATAACACTTTTTTATCATTCTCTGAAATATTTTGTGGTTCGTCTTTTAGATTTGTAACCAAGTTATTTAACATGTAAATTTTTTCTTTAAACAATAAAGCATCCAGAATAGCCTCTTTAGGTAGAGAATCTATCAAAAAAGTAATTTCCTCCGTAGTCTTTGTATAACACATTTCATTCAAAAAATTAACCATTACATTCTTTTCCTTTTATTTGGCTCACTGTTTTTATCTGGAACAATACTTAACATTTCTTCCAGTTTCATTTTTTCAAAAGTAATTTGTATGATTTGTTTTTTTATCTCACTTTTCATCATTTCTCTTACAGTTGGAAAACGAGTTAAAATTTCGGGACTTAATCCTGACTCTTTAAATGTGTCTTTTATTGCTTGTGCCATTTCATTTTGATCAGCATAATGAATTTTATATAGTGAGGTTTTGTTCATTAGTTTTTCCCAGTTATATAAATTTTCGAACAGATTTTTTTCAACAACCTCCCACTTATCATTATATTTCTTAATCCTATCAATCAGCATTTCTGTTAGTAAATTTGTTTCTTTGCTTGTATTCTCACGGTCATTCCATTTTTCCTTGATGAAAAAATTTATTAAAGTTTCAGGGTTATTACCAAATAACAACAAATCTGGAATTTTCTCAATAACTTTCGTTTTTTTAGCAAATACTCCTTTATTCATTCCATATAATGAACTTATATCATCAAGCAAATTATTTTCACAAGGATCTTTAGTTTGTAATTCTGGTAATATTTTTACAAGATTATTATATAAACTTATTTTATATTTTGAGGCTTTCAGCATTTCAACTATTATATTTTCTTTTCTTTGCATGATATATTGCTTTAATTTATCATCATTTTTTATTTCTTCTATAATATCTTCAAAATAAGAAAAATCACTTTGATTGCATAATTTTTCAATTGCAAAAGAAACCATATCTATATTTTTATTGGTCGGAACAAGATACCATTTTTCTATTTCAAACAAAGTTGATAATCTGTAATGACTATTTTTATAGTTGGAAGGTGATAATATCGAATCAATAGCTATATTATCAATAGATTTGATTTCTTCTTTATTAAAGAATTCTTCTTTACCTATATAAGTTTTAATATAAAATAGATCTTCTCCAGCAAACATTAGATAGAGAGGTCTTCCTGAAAGATGAAGTGTACGAGAAAAACCAGGTAAAACATCTTCCACACTCATCACCTTATAATATTCAAGGTTTATTTTTTCAGAGCTACTTGAACTAAAATCTATATTAGCAAAGTTGGTTTTAAAAAAATCAGGGTTTATATATTGTGCAAAAAAAGATAATTTTTCAGGATGTTGTAATAAAAACTTATAAATCTGTTGTTGCATTTCATAAACATGTTTTTCATTATTTATCTTTTTTATTTGTTCTTCAAAATCTTTTCTTTTATCTTCAACATCAACCATATCATGATTAGTTTTATATCTGTTAAAATCAATCAAATCTATTTCTTTATCTATTTTTTTTACTTCCTCATAAAATGAATAGTAGCTTCTGGGCTGTATAGATAAATATTCAATCAATTGTTCTTTAGACAATAATTCTAAAACATGGATTACTTTTTCATTTTCTGAATCATTTTTTATTAATTTATTATAGAGGGATGTTAAAAACTCAAGAGGTTCTGGAGTTTTTTTATAATGCTTCATTAGAAATTGATTTAATTCAGCAGAAGGTTCCTCTGAATTATAATGAATAAGCAGTTCTTCGAGATTCTCTATATCTTTTTCTTCCGTATAATTTCTAATGTTTAATTCAGAAACATCTAAATTATGAACGTCGATTTCTTTTAACTCAACCAGTCTATCCAGTCCTGCTAATACATTTTTCATATGTCTTTTTTTATCTTGATTAAGATAGAGAAGTAAATTTTTTAATAAAATATTCATATCCGATTATTCTCATTTTTTATGTATAAGTAAATTATACCACATATTATAAAATTATGAATTGCTTTTTCTGTAAAATCATTATATGATCGTCATCACAAATAGAATATTAAATAAAAGGTCTTATATGATAAATCAACTATATTCACTGGTTCAAGGTTATCCTATTTTAATGTTAGTGATTTACTGGATTCCTTTTGTTTTAAGCCTTATATTTATAAAGATATATAATAAATCTTACCCTTATGCATACAAAATGCTTAAAACGAACAGTTCAGCAAAACCTCTTATTTATTCATTATCTTTTTATGGTCTTTTTTCTTATTTATTGATGATGGTCGGTATTATTTTAGGTGGTTTTATGACATTCCTTATGATTTTAAAATAATATATTTCCAAAAACCTAAAAGAGCTTTGGCTCTTTTTTATTAATTTTTAAAATAAAAAAAACCTGCAACAGCAGGCTTTTTATGCGATTAAACTACTTATTTATTATTGTTTAACAACAGGTTTCACAATATAAAAGATCTTGTTTTTCTGAACAGAATGTTCTTCTGTATAATCAAGTGCAATACGAGATTTCAGAAGCTCGTTGACTTTTGAAACAAAAGAATCAACTCTTTCCGGCGATGTAATACGACCAGTCATCTTAACGACCAGCTTAACATGGTCTCCTGCTTCCAAAAATGTTTGAGCACTTTTGAATTTAGAGTTAAGATCATTCTCATCAGTTTCTGTGGTAAAGCGAATTTCTTTCACTTTAGGTGTGTTTTGACGCTGTTTCTTTTCATTATCTTTTTGAGCTTTCTTCTGCTCATAAAGATACTTACTCAAATCCATAATTTTTACAACAGGGACTTCGTTTTCGTTCACTTGCACCAGGTCAAGATTTTGACCATAGGCCAGTTCCAGTGCTTCATCTAAAGAAACGATTTCACTTTTATCATTGTGAACCAGACGGACTTTTTTTGCAGAAATTTTTTCGTTTGAGATCATCATAAGTATTTAAATTTACTCCTAAGTTGTTTAATTTAATTTCACTTTTTATAAAGTAAAACAATACTACCATCCTTTTATTCGCTAATCAAGTTTTCTTTTGAGATTATTATTTAACCTTTTGTTTACTTTTTACTTTGCACACTTTATGTTTTCCACTATAATAAGTTTATTAACCATGAAAAGGAAAGTAAAATGAAAAAGAGTGTTATTTTTGATGTTGATTGTGTATTAATCGACTTCTATAAAGGTCTTGAAGGAGTCTACAGCAAACTTTTTGGCAAAGAGGTTTCTTCTTTGAGTCTCACCTATAATTTAAAAAATCGTTATGGTCTTACAGATGATGAATTTAATGCTATTTGGGAAGAATTTGATAAAGATGCTTTTTCAAAAATGCCTGCTCTTGAAGGAGCTGTAGAAGTATTCAATGCTTATAAAAATGCAGGTTATTCAACTCACATTGTAACGGGCATCAAGGAAAGTGTTAAACAATTCCGCTGGAACAATCTTGAAGAGTTAGGAATGCTTCCTGACACACTTGATTGTGTAGGTAGTGGCACCAGTAGTAAAAAAGAATTAATTGACAAGTATGAAGCAAATATCATTTTTGATGACAGGCTTCAGCATCTTTCAGGTCTTATTATCCCTAACAGAATTTTAATTGATAATGGCGATGATCAGATTGGTTATGAAGAAAATCGTTTCTTGATTGCGACAGAAGTCCATGATTCAGTATTAAAATATGTCCATAACAGTGACACCGTTGATGCAGGCATCAAAGAAGAAGTTTCATCCTACTTCCCTATAAGAAAAAGAATGAGCTTGTAAGATTTTAAATAGTAAACATAAAAAAGGAGCTTAGGCTCCTTTTTTTAAACAGATTCTTTATAAAGCTCATCAACAAGTTTTAATAAAGCTTTTTCTTTCTCATTACTTGATAATTTCTTTTGATTCTTAAATTTTTTCTTCAAGGAAGAGTAATTATTTATGTAATACTCCATTATTTCTATAATATAAGAATATATAAATCCTAATGAAATAAAGGTAAGATCCTTATTTTCACTTATCATTTCTTTCATTAATGATTGTGGATAGATTTTAGAAAAATTTCTTAAGATATCTAAAGGAACTATATTTTCTACAAAATTCTGAGAATATAATAATTTATTTCGTGTACTCATTTTCGAAAATCTAAAATGATTAATTGAATTCAATAAACAATTGTTTTTCCAAAATAACAAATAAACTACAAAATCCATTTCTTTTTTAATCAAACTCTGAACTCTAAGATCACCATTTCCATAGTTTATCTTCCAAAGATAGTTACTCACCTCATAACTACCTTTACCTTTTGTTTTTTTGCGATGGCTCATATTTTACTCCAAAGATTCTTTATATAAATTATCAATCAATATTAGCAGTTTTTCTCTTTTTTTATCTTTATTAAGAGTAGGTTGTTTTTTATTCTTCTTTATTGTTTTCTTTAAAACAGCATAATTATTGATATAACATGATATATAATCTTCAATGACATCTTCATCAAACCCCAATCCTTTGTATGTGAGGCTCACATTATCACTGACAATTTTTTTCAACTCTTTTTGTGGATAAACTTTTGTTATTTCTTTTAAAATACACAGTGGCACATTTTGTTTGACAAAATTTTTAGCATAATCTCGTCTATCCCAGGTATACATTTCTTTCAACTTAAAATAATACATATAGTTCAAAATAGGATTACTTTTCCAAAGAATCAGAAGGGTAAAGAAACCTCTCTTTTCCATGAGCATCTCTTTAGTTTTCGGATTAATAGTTATTATTCTATCTTCATTTATAGATTCAATAACACAATCAATTTCTTCTTTAGTCATAGTTGCCATTATAAAAACCCTTAGTCACATTTGATCAAATTTTAACATCGATTATACTTTTGTACAAGCGATTTTTAAGTAAGGATATTATATGAACCAATATGTTTTAGATATTCCATTTGAACAAAGAGCACTGCATAATTTATTTAAAATAAAATGGGATTCGGAACACAAAATTAGTATTTATGAAGGTGAGCAACTTCCTGAGTTATTAGAAGAATTCCAGAGCAAAGTATTTTCATATTCCTGGAATCAATATCATAAAATACATAAAAAGAAACCCAAAATAGAACTTTTGGAGCCTCTATGGAAACCAAGAGATCACCAGGCTATCGCCTCGGAATATATCAATAATGCTTATAAGAATAAATCCCCTGGATTTCTACTCGCGGATGATGTTGGTTTAGGGAAAACAATATCTGCATGGTCTTTTGTGTTGCAGAATAAAACATTAAAAGATATATTGATAGTTTGCCCTGTAGCAGTCATAGCACACTGGAGAAACACAATTTTGCACATGGGAAGTGATAATAAAAATATTCTTATCATTAACTATGAAAGTTTATCAAAGATCTTTACAGAAAGTAAAAAGAAAAAACTGTCCTCAACAAAAAGTAAAGGCAAACAAAAGAGAATTGCTAAGGAGTTGGATGCTCCAAATTACGATCTTATCATTTGGGATGAATCACATAAATGTAAGAATACAGACAATGCTCGAAGCATTATGGCTGCGAAGCTAAGAAAAAATTCAGGTTTTGATCTATGGCTTTCTGCTACCGCAGGGCAGAATCCACTTGAGCTATCTTATTTATCTTCACTTTTAACCCTTAAAACTGGGAAAAGAGTCTTGGTTTCAGAGGATTTTGAAGTATGGTGTCAAAAAGTTGGCTTAGAGGTTAAAAGAGGTGCTTATGGTAAATGGATATGGGAAAGTAATGAAAAAGACACCAAAAGTATTAACAATTGGTTATTTAAAGGCACAATCCCTGTAGGTATCAGAAGAACACCTATAGAAATTTCAGGATGGACAGAATTAAGCAGAAACCTTTTTCCTATAGAACTTAGCCAAACAGAAAAAGAATTATATAAAGAAAACTGGAAAAATTTCAGATTTCAAGAAATGGGAGAGAAAATTAAGCAGAAACAATCTGAAAGTTTACTCATAAAAAGTCTACGATTTCGTCAGAAAAGCTCATGGATAAGAATTGAGGAAACTGTAGATCTTATACAGGAACATCTGGAAAATAATTTACAAGTCGCCGTCTCTGTCGCTTTTAGAGAAACTCAAAGTAAAATAATAGAATTACTTGAGAAAAAGAAAATAGCTTGTGCTCAGATTCATGGTTCTCTCTCTGCTAATGAAAAAGAAAAAGAACGTCTTGATTTTCAAAAAGGCACTAAAAAAGTTATTATCTTTACTGTGGAAGAAGGAATTTCCTTGCATGAGGGAGAACATAATGATGCTAAAAGAGTTCTGCTTATTCACGATATAAGGTGGTCTGGAATTCAAATGGCTCAAATAGAAGGAAGATGTCATAGGGATGGTAAATTTGCACCTGTTTATTGGTTGTATGCAGAGGACACTATTGAATTTAAAATAGCATCTATGCTCTTTAATAAGATAAAATCGATGAAGCAAATGATGGGTGATGATACAACCACATTAAAAGAGATTGAGAAAATACTGGAACAAAACTAAAAAATAAAGGCGGCCTATTCAGAGTCGCTTTTGTTTTTTAATCGAAACATCTTCAAGATTGATATTTTTCTTAACAATTTCTTTTTCGACTTTTGTGACCATTTCATTATTGTTTAGACTTTCTGCATATTTTAATAAAAAATTGGAAGCCTCTGGCGAATAATTGACGACATATTTTATAAAATCCTCATCAATGTCTAAATCCTCTCTCAGAGCTTTGGTAGAATTATTTTTATTTAATATATTTAGAAATATTTCTATATTATTAAACAGGGAATCTGGATCATTTTTATAATTATTATTATATAAAGAATCATTGTACAATTGATAATTAAAGAAATTTAGCACATTTTGAGCTTTTAGTATCATATCATTATTACTGTGGTAGCTAAAATTATGAAACGAATTTATTATAATTTTATTATACACTGAAATGACTTCTTTATTCTCTGAATATAATTCTTCTATAAAACTCTTTTTAATTTCTTGAGCTGTGGTCGCAAAATATAGAACGTTAATTAAAAACTCATCATCTTTAATCATTTCAAACATAATTTCTTTCGGAATTAATTTTATTAGGTTATTGAAAAACGACCTTATTCTTTTATCATGAAACTCAGTGCGCATATTATCTTTCGCAGACTCTTTAAAGACAAGATTGAATAATTGAGTATACTGTTCTTGTTTTAATCCTGCAAAATTAATATTTCCAAAAAAAACATCACACGAGAACTTGTCTTTTTTCAATGCATCTTCATTTCTGATAATATTAGTTAGAAAATAAGTTAATATTTTATACCTATTATCATTTTGCTCTTTTTGATTGCTAAAAAATATATTACTCACATCAAAAGGCTCTCCACTATTATTTTTGAAAACAAGAGTAGACATTTCCTTTAATGTAGGTGTAAAGCCAAATTTTTTTAAATTATTAAATAATTCCTCATTTTTGTCCTGTGTGGCTTTTATCATTAATCCTAATAAAGGTTCTTTTTCTTTGTTTTTAGTAATATCTATTGTTATATCATTATTTATTTCTGGATTTAAAAATACTTTTTTTACATAAAAATCAAAGGTAAAAGATATTTTATGACAGTTTGGAGATAAGATTTCATTATTAAACTCACTCATAGAATCAACTACTTTTAAAATAGAACCCTTAATATTTCCTGATAAAACTTTACTTGGAAAATAATCAAATATATTAGCATAAATAAGCTCCTTCTCTAAGGAAAATACAAGTTGATTTTTCTTTTTTTCCTTTAATAAACAGCTTATTTCTTCAATATCTCTATGTTTATGGAACGCTTTAAAAAGCAATGCATTATTTTTAATTTCTTTTATGTCTAAAAATTTTTTATTGGCAGGTAAATCTATATCTGGATTCTGACTCCTGTCTTTTGAGTCTAATAAATTGGCATAAATATATGCGGGTATACTATTAATATGTTTTTCTAAGGAAGATATGAAAAAATCCTCATATCTTTTATACTCATCATTTTTTGTTTTTACCTTTTTCAATTCATTATAAAAATACCCTGCTTTACTCAATTCAGTGCCTTCAATAGTTCTAAGAGAATCAAATACATTTAACCCATTGTTAATTAATGCATTAAGGGTTTCTTTATCGGCTTCTTTTATTAATTTATTGATAACATTTACATATTTACCAGATAAAGAGAGTTTATCCTCCGAAGATGAAAAAGTCATACATAGATTAAATTGTTCACTGGTCGCTTTATTAATATAATTAATAAATTCTTCATGAGACATTTTTTTTGCATTATCAAGGAATACATTTGTTGCTCTATTTATATCACCAGAAAAATCAGACATTCTTTAAAGCCTTCTTTGTTTAGTTTCTGTTTTAAGTGGGCTATCTTTAATATTTTGCATAATTTTAATTTTTTCTTTTCTTATGTCTGAATATTTTTCAGACATCTCTATAATACTTTTAAGTGTTTCTAATTCAGCAGGTGTGCTTTTATACGCCATAATACCTTCGAGTTCTTGTTTTATTTTGTTTTTTTCATTACCAAAATTAAATTTTGTGCACACAAAATCAAATAAAGTTGTTTCTTGTAAAGAATCTAAACATTTTTTGATTGTTAAATAATATTCATTCTCTGGGGCTATACCGTGTATAGAAACATCTCTTCCTGTGATAACTTCTTTTTGATTTTTCTGATAAGTGCATTTTATTAAAGGAAGTGGATCATCACTATAAATATTAACATAACAATTTAATTCGAAACCTAACTTATACAAAACAAGCTTTTCAATTTCATTAATTAATTTTTTATAGCCGGCCATCATAGTTTCGTTGAATATAAAATTCTTTTCCATTTGTTCAATAGAACCAGCATATTCAGGTATTTCAAAATTGAATTTTTCTTTATTTACTTCAAAATTGAAAAATTCTTTCTTGATTTTTTCCTGAGGTATTCCCGTTTCATATATAGGTTTTTCTGATTTAAACAACGAAATAACCTTTTTAAAACCATTCATATCATACATTTCTGCAATTTTGTTATACACATCAAATCTTTCTTTTCTTTTTATATTATTAAAAAGATTTAGACTATGTGTATTTTCCCTATTTGCAACAATGTTACGCAGGGCAAACTTCATTTCCTTTATATCATCATTATGATCTTTTTCCTGTCCATTGTTTTTATACATTTTTATATCCATCAACAGGTCAGGTCTATTATAGAAACTGTCACAAACTGTTATTAGTGCATGGGGTTCTTTTCTGGTTGGCAAAATTTCATAATTAAAACTACCTAAATTTTTTATTTTTAAATAAACGGCCTCTATTTCAAAAATGAATCTTTGAACCTGATATTGAAAAACTTTTTTTTCAAGCTTCCTCTTATGTCCTAAAAGATAATCTATTTCTGCTTCAAATAATGGTAATGTGATGTTTTCTATACTCATTTGAGATTTCCTTATTTTTTATTCTTTTATTATATAATAAAAAAACTTATTCCAAAAGCATTTGACTTATCTTTAATACGATTTAATTTATAAGGAATGCTGTTCATTCAAAGAGGTGATATATGTCTGATAATAACAATGAAATTTCAAACAGTTCTTCCCTGAAAAAAGATGAATTTCTTGATTTATCAACTCGGCTACCTGATATAGGTGAAATTCTCGAAACAGATACAATAGATTTACTTGATTCTAAAATGCCTAAAGATACTCTTATCTCTTCAGAAGGAAAAGTAACCACCTTGCAAGATGATAGAGATCTTTGTGTAGTTCTTAAAGAAGCTAATTATTATAAAATGCTTTCGCTATTTAATAAAGAAAAATCTCTTTTCCCTGATGAGTATTTTTTAAGCTTTGATGATATTGAAACAATTATTAACTGTTTTTTGAAAAATGATCGTTCAAAAGATATTGTTGATTTTTTAATTTCTAAAAAAGAATTTATCTTCCAAAATTCAAAAGATGCTATAGAAAACAATAAAAGAAAATTTTTTAATGTCATTTACCCAATGTTTATTTTGAATAATTTTACGGCGGAACTCACATTCAAGATTAAACAGGAGCCTTATTTTATACATTTTTACAATCTCATTACTCAGAGTGAAAATAGCCCAGATTCTTTTGAAAGTGTTTACCATTTTTACAATGACATTTATTCCTATATATTATCTTTTGATTTGGGAAATTTTTTAACTGAATTTCATTATTTTGCCGAAACCCATAGTGACTTTGTTGAAATATATAAAAAGAAAAATCAGGTAAAGTATGAGCATATTATTCCTATAGAAGAAAGTTCTATAAATGTTTTCTTATTGGGTGAAAATTTCTTATCACCAAAACAAAAAGAAGATAACGACTTCTTAATTAAACTTTATCTTAAAAATGGTATTAAAGTTAAAAAATTATTTGAAGAATATATTGCAAACAAACCTCCTAAGTTAGAAAAAAAAGGAAATTCTGCGAGTGATAATAAAGAAGCTATTCTTTTTGACCTGGAAAATATGCAAAAAACCTTAAAAACTTTACCATCAGATATGGTTGATTCTAATCTTGTTGATTTGATAAAAGGGAGTCATGTCAAAAAATTACAAAATAACAAACTTCTTTTAGAAAGAATAGACACATTAAAGGAAAATTTTCCTAACTTTTCAGAATTCATAGATTTTATAAAACAAGAAAGTTTTCTTAATGAGCTTGGTTTAAAAACTTTAACCTTACCACCCGCCTTGCTTGTTGGAGAACCAGGTATAGGTAAAACATTTCTTCTTAATTCACTAAATGATATTATAGAAAATGAAAATTATTTTTTGGATATGGGTTCTGTCACCGCAGGCATGGTGTTATCTGGATCTTCTGAGAAGTGGGGAAATGGTTCCCCTGGATATATTCTCAATACTTTAGTTAATTCAAAATATGCAAACCCATTAATTATCCTTGATGAAATAGACAAAATAACTGATGGAAGTAATCATCCTGTCATCCCAGCATTATTAACATTACTGGAAAAACATACAGCCAGAAATTTTAAAGATGAATTTTGTAGCATTAAAATTGATGCTTCCCATATTAACTGGATAGGCACAGCTAATGATAAAAATATCATTCCTGCTCCTTTAAAAAGCCGCTTTTCCTTATTTGAAATACCAAATCCAAATAAAGAAGAACGTATTATATTTGCAAAACAGGTTTTTAATAAAATTTGCAAAACGAAATGCCTTACAGAGATTATATCGCCATTATCTACAGAATTTTTAAATGAAGTTTGTAAAAATGAAGGATCGACAAGAGACATAAGCAGAGTATTAACCCTTTCAATTTCAGCAGCGGCTAAAAGAAGAAAAAGCAATGAAAAAATCCTATTATTACCTGAAGATATTCAAATAAATAATATGAATGATAAAAGAAAGTATGGATTTATTTAGCAGATTGGATAATTATCTTCATATTTTGAGAGGAATATGTTAGTTAGTTGGTATGTATGTAAATAATAATAAGGATTTAAATATGAGTTATGTTTTTACTTTTTCAGTGGCTCCAGAATTTGATAAACTTCAAATTTTAGACATTATGAATCTGCATATTAGCAGCAGAAGTGATATAACTCTTTTCGATTTTAAAGATTATTTAGCTCTGGCAGATGATCCCGTTCTCTTACCTAAAAAAACAGATAACCTTATTGGTTTTTATATTCCTCTAAGCAATTCATATCCTCATGTCTTTTTGGACACTATTATCCATTTTAGCTTATTGTATGGTTGTAAAGAAGATGAAACTTATACTAATGAACAAATGCCTTTTGTATTCATAAATGGGTATAAATATTTTATTTCTGAAAACAACGATATGATTAATAAGATTGAGCATAAAGAATTTATAACATTTGATGACAAAACAAAACTTATTTTCTCTCCAGTACTGCCGTATGTCACCTTAGATAGCAATGAAAAACTCGTTAATTTTCTTATTTTACAAAACACACTGTTCAAAAATAACCAAATAGTAGATAAAAATTCAGATTCTTTAATCCTTTAATTACTCATTTGAGTTTCCAGTATATATGTTATAATTAAGAAGTAATATTTAACACACCGGAACATCATGAATATATTAAAAAAATTTTCAGATTATAAAAAAGAAAAGAAGATACTTCAATATCTTGAAAAATTTGAAGGACATCTACCTAAAAGAAGAAGGACAGACACTATTGATGAAATTGAAAAATTTTTATTTTTTGTAGATTCCCTAAATCCCAGACTTCTTTCTAAATTTAAAGAAAAAATTTTCCCTTCGTTATTGACTCTTCATAGAGGAGGACTATTTTTTGCGGATTGCACTGAAAATTCTCTTTATTATAAAATGATTGATAACGATACTGACGGTTATAGCTTACTTCACAAAGCTCAACAAAACTATTCATTTCATCTTGAAAGTATTCTTTTTAAATATTTTGAGATGGAGCCTTCTTTATTAATTAATAATATGGAAAGAATGGATAAAAAAATAGAAAATTACCATCTGTATATAAACTTCGCAGTTAATCATTGCAGTATGTATACTGCTGCTGAAATTATTTCATTTATATTTAACAAAATGGAAAGTGAAACTGTTAACGACAAATATTCTAATTCTCATTATTATTATTTAAGTAAACTTGATAACAAATTCTTTGATAAAGAAAAAAATAGAACCTTGTTTTTTAAACAAATACAGCTTGAGCAACAGCACTGTTTTATTTTCGACTTTTCAAAATATACAACATCTGATTATTATTTAAATCCAATATTCATTCAGGCAATAATTAATGAAATAGAGAGTGAACGATTAGAAGTTATAAAAGAGAGAAAAAATTTAAATATTAATATATTAAACTTATTTAGAGATTTTTTACTTAAAGTATCTTTAAGTGAAAATAATGAAGAATATAAAAATTCCTTTGATTTTTTCGAACCGTTAATTTCTCAGGAAAACTTAGAAGAATTGAAGAATAACTATCATTATTTTGAGACAAAAACTGATCTCAATTTTAAAAACTTATGCTCCTTTTTGGGTCAAGTTAATCAACATAAATCTGATGTGATTTGTCAAGCTATTGTTAATGATCGTTTTTTAAATTCTTCAAAAGAAATAAATATTGAAAACCTTGATAGTAGCTCTCTGGAAATGCTTTTAAATTTTACAAAAAATCATAATAAGCTCAATGAAAAAACCTCTAAGTTTTTAGAGCATCTTTATGTATCATATGAACCATCAAAGCTTACTAACATTACTTTATTCGATACCTCACACATTCTTCAAAACATGCTCAACAGTAAAAATTTTATTTCTGAAAAATCTGAAGAATATTGTTATGAAAAATTTAAAATTATGACTTCAAAGCTTACTCCACAAAATGAAGAACATAAAGAACTCATGGAATCTTACTTCTTTTATTTTATAAATAATAAAAAAACAAATGAATCTATAAAATTTATAGCAGATTATCAGGCACATTATCCTCTTTACCAATTATGCAAAAAATGTTATTCAGTAGATTACAAAATAAGAACTGTTCCTCAGGAAATAGCTTCTAACATATGGCAATTATTTAATGACGAAGATTTTGATAACTTTAATGAAAACTCTTTAAATAGTGTTTTTAAAGAAAGCAAATTTTTATATTTAAGCATAAAAGAAAAAAGAAATATTTTAAGTAATCTAACAGACAGCATCAGCGAAAATAAAGAATACAATATGTTAAAAAAGAAAAGATTATAACCTCTTCTTTAGAATATGTAACTTTGGTTCGGCTCGGTTTACGATAGCATCAAGAAGACTTCTTTGTTCAAATTGACTTAAGAAATATCGTGTTCTTGAATAAATATCTTCTTCTGTTACATAGCTTTCTGCTTTTACTAATGCTGTTATTAACTTAATATCTTTAAGGAGTGATGATTGTTCAAGCTCATTGTATTTTAGTTCAGTGATATTTTGGATCAATAAACTTACATTTTCTTTTGAAAAATGTGAACCTAATACTTTTAAGAACAACTTCATTTCTTGCATTTTTTTCGACATAATATATTCGGAAGGAATTGAATTAAAAAACAAAACGGTGGATGTTGACTGTTCAGGTTTAAAATCTTTCTTTAACACTTTTTCTGTAAATTCTGTTTGCTCTTGTGAATTTCCAAAGGCACGATATTTTGTTTTCAGCTCTTCTAAAACATCACTATTTCTTGCTAAATAATTATGATTTGGAAATTCTAACAGACTCTTCATTTTTGATTCATCAATAAGTTTCATTACATCCATCAGGTTTTTTTTACTTATACGGATGTTATTATCAAAAAATAGATTTAACATAAAAATGTAATCTATACTATCTTTATTTAAATCTTCATTCTCCATAAATTTTTCCAGCATAGAATCCATTTTATAAGCTTCAACATGTTGCAAAATATAACTCATTCTGTCTTTTTCAGTTATTCCTTCAAATATTACATTAAGTATTTCATCTGGAAGTAGTAATAAGTTAAATATATTGTTTTTATAATTTTTCATTAAATATTCTTTGTTATCTTTTAAATATTCCCCTATAGCTTGTTTATTTTCCGAGGTTATCAGGTGATCTTTATTTTTAAATAAATTTATAGCAGTATCAAAAGATGTATATTGACTTGATACGAATAAATATTTCATTACACAATTTTCGCTGTTATTTATTTTTTTATTTAAAAAGTTTTCGTCTCGTTTTAGATAATATTCAACATCTTCTGTAGAAAGAAGATTAAAATACATTTTATCTGTATAAATAAAATTAAAATCCCCTATCTTATCCAGAATAAGAGGAGCAAAAGGTAATTTAAACAACATTGATTTTAATTGAATCAACTGAGCGGGAGAGAAAACAGGAGCCGATTCAGGTATATTATTATGAGAATATGTCAGCACATTTATTAGTGTTTCTTTACTCACTAATTTTAGACCTTCTTGTAATTGCTTTATTTTTTCATTCTCATTGAAATACATGTTTTTAAGTAAATCATATATTTTTTCTGAGAGTTTAACAATATCCATAACATTTCCCTTATCTTTTCACTTTAAGATATTATACACTATTGTTTATTAAATGTAATAAAAAAGAGGCTTTTGCCTCTTTAAATATAGTTTTTTTAAATCAATTTGAATAAAAAATCAAATAGTTATTTTGATTTGAACTACACTGTGTTGTTACATTTGTAATATCCATCTGTGGGGTGCTGTAGTAAGCTTTGACATTTACTCCATTAGCCGTGATTTGATAGAAAAGTGGAGCAACTGCTGTCACCATTTTAACACAAGCATCGGGAGGTATATTAGCAAAAGCTATACTAAAACCATTTGTCACTTGACCAAAATACACTTTACCACTAAAAGCATTTATAACATCAGTGTTTGTCTGTGCCGGATTTGCCAACATATTTTCAGGAATCATTTTAGCATGACGCAGAACATCTACAGTCAATCCATTAAAAGATGACTGACTTCTGTATATTTCACGAACTGAGCTTTGTAGGCTTATAAGATTCTTTATATCCTGACTACTTTTAGATGCTGACAAAACTTTGGGTAAAACCATGAAAATTAAAATTATAATTATAGCAGCAAGTCCTAGTGTCAATAAAACCTCTGTCAAAGTAAATCCTTTTTTTGAACTTTTCATTTATTCCTCATTATGTAGTAAAGCTTAAATAAAACTTAATAGTTTAATTATACTAAATAATAAAGAATGTCAAAATATGTTTAATTTGACTTAAAACAAAAAACAGTTCAAAAACAATAATTTAAAATTACACCATAAAACTCTACCTTTTATTCGATAAGCGGTTGAAGTCGTAGTGTATATTTGAAGTGTTGTAACCTATCACAAATTGCATAATTTGTTCAAAGGCATAGAAAAACTCCACCATCGTTTTTTCTTTATCCTTATGAATTGATTTATAAGCATCATTATAAATAGCCATGAATATATGACTGGGTTTTTGATGTAATTTAAAATAATCTTTGAGATAAATTTTGAAAATTTCATAATTTTCATATTGCATGTTTAAACCTTTTGTAATTTCATCCATATTTACTTTAAATTTAGGATTAACCATTACAGAATTCTCTTTCTTTGATTTTTTATTTTTTTCATCAAGCTCCGTGATAAGTTTTATTATTTGATTTCTGTTCATTACTCAATCCTCCCAGATAATTCTTAAAAATTATTAAAGATTACATTATTATATTCTTTTTTTCAGAGAGTTTTCTCCTTTGTTTCCTGCTACAAGTGCTTTTCCAAGTAGGCATTTTTCTTCTTTTATTTTTCTAAACTCCATAATCCTTTTTTTTGTATACTCGCAGAAATGTCCTTGTAGATATTTTTCTGAATAAATACTAACATCGATACCATTATGCAGTAAAACTTCTGCTAATTCTATTTCATTTTCGTTAGTACATGTTCCTAATGCATTTACACCATCATTATTTATATGATTGATATTTGTTCCGTTTTTTATCATAATTTCAATTATTTCAGGTTTACTGAGACGAAAAAGACAGTTATTTCCATTGTTATCTATAACATTTAGCTCCAGACCTGCTGCTATCATTTTTCTCAAAGCTACAGGATCATTGGAAAAAAATGCTGGATTCCCTCCATTATGATCACGATGATTAATATCTATTTTTCCTAAAAACAGGTCAACGGTTTCATCTGAGATGTTGAAAAAAATATTTTCCCCATCGTCATTAATATTATTAACATTTATACCAGCTTCTATTAAAATTTCACAATTTTCTCTTGTATTTCCATATAATGAATTATTGCCAGACATATCTCTGTAATTAATATTCAATCCTTTACTGATAGCAAGTTTTAAAACTTCTTTATCTTTGATATAAGCTGCCGGACATAAACCTATGTCTATAGAAAGAGATGCTCCTGCTTCAAGAAGGAGGTTTTGTATCTCAGGCTCATTTTCATGAAGATAAAAAACATGTAAGGCATTAGATGTCACATTATTTACCTGAATTCCATGTTTCAATAACCATTTTACTTTTTCAATATCATTTGTAATTAAGGCATTTTCACCAGCAGGATTGACATCGTTAATATCAATATTATCTTTATGTTTTATGTACTGTTCTTCAGTTTTTATATCGAAAATAGACAACCTTTTCATTATATTTCTCTTTTAATTTTTCATATAGTATAATGATTATACCATATCGTTTGTTGCTTATCTACAGGAAAAAATATGCCAGAAATAACAGAGTTAGACAGCAAAAGCCTTGTTGCTTATATTGAAAAAAATAAATTAAGTGATAAAGAACTTAAGTCCTTAAAGAAGACTAATAGTTACAGCTCAGAGATTCAAGAGATTATTAAATTATCAAAAAAGAAATGGGTTAAATATTTTCTAGAAGATAGTAAGGATATAAAAAGCGAATATAATTATATTTTGACTGCCGCTTATATGAAAGCTAAAGATAAGCTTAAAACTAAAATAAAAACAGAATTAACAGAACGGCATGTTGATGGTAAAATAAAAGACAACACATTTTTTTCATTCATTGAAAAGAACAAACTGTATGAGTTTTTACCTCTTTTTAATGAAAGCCAGCTTCAATCGTACAAAGAATTTTTGCACTTTGAAAATCTTAATAATTCAGAAGAATTCTCTCATTTTTATGCACTCCAGACATCAGGAATGTTTAATTTTTCTTTAGCTCCCTTATTACATTTTTCAAAATCTATTGCATTATGGGATGGTTTTGAAGACAAAATAAAAGAGTGTTTTTGTTATTTTAACCCTGATGTTATTTCTCTTATAATAGGAAAATGTGATAAAGAAAAAAGCACATCTTTGATTGAATTCTACATCAAAAAACATCTCAGAAACCCTGAACTCTTGTTTGAGATCGAAGGGGCACAGTCAGAGTATGGTAAAGAAAAAATTAAAGAAGAATTCAAAACCAAAATGACATTTTTATGTAAAGATTTAGGTTTGCATTCCTTAATGTTATCACTTCAGAAGTATGAAATTAATATTAATATCGTCGATCCTAAAGAATCTTCTGTAAAAAAGAAAAAGCTTTAATTAAAAAGACCTCTTGTGAGGTCTTTTAACATTTATTAGAGATGTTCTTTTGTTTCTATTACATTTACAACCTTCATAGGATTAACATAACCATTATTAAAATAATCCAGCATTTCCTTATCTTTACAGGCAATGGCAGCAAACCCATTTTTATTATACAGGAATAAATCTTTTTTCTTTTTCTTGCTTTCTTTTACCAAAAGTTCAAAAAATACATCTTTATCTCTTGGAATACTATCAGAAGCCCCATTATAAATGGTTAATTCTTTTTTATAATTTTCAGCTTTATACTTAGTAGAAAAGATATAAGGATACTCATCCATTTTACTATTTTCCCTAAGCATACCCAGAACCTGACTTACAGCCTCTCCATGATTAAAAGTATCTTCAACTTTCCTCTCAATGCTTTCAATATAATCTTTTACAGAGAAGTTTACGGCTTCATCGTATGCAGTTTTTGTATCTTTATTATATTTTTTGATAACAAAACATTCTTTAGCCATTGCCACAAAATTAGAGGAATAAGATGCCTCATAATAGTATTCAGTATTAGCAAAGAATCCTGAGATATGATAAATTTTTTCTAAAGGAGTATTTTGAGTTATCGTCCAATCCCTCCCTCCTGCAATTCCGCTAAGAAAAGCATTAAGAGATTGACGATTTTTGCATTTTTTACGATAGCCTTTTTTTGCAGTAAAAATAGCATCGCCTTCAATAAAGTCATCTTTTGCTAATGCATGATAACTTGGATAAAAAACGGTTCTGTAAAACAGATTTGGTTTATCTTTATGGACAATAACATATTCTTCGTTTTCATTTAGAGAGATGTCTGAAGGAGCAAAACTATTTTTAGACGAATCCTCTTCAACAGTTGAAATAATTTTAATACGATGTTTGATAAAAACCCAAAAAACTTCTTGCTCCATACCTGTTTTCAGGTTTCTGATATTAGCAATAAGAGCACTTCCACCTTGCTTTGACATTTTATCCATAACAACAAATTGCTCGCCTTTAAACAGAGAATTTGTTCTACTAAAATTGTCAATAACATCTTCTGTCATTTCTATAATGGTATCTTTCTTCATTAAATGAGGGCTGGTCATCTTTTTTCCTTTTATATTATTTCATAATAAATAATTATCCCATAACCATATCTCAATTACAATCTTTTTTTCTTTAATAAATTGTCTTTATTATCAATTACATCACTCAGTATTTTCTTTTCTACACTTTGTATAAGCATAACCCATTCTTTATAACCAGCACACTTTGAATAATTGTCTGGATGAATGTAAATATTTTTTTTATCTTTAACTACGATACCAAAGTGATAAAAAAAGGCTTCAACACCTTGTTGTGATTTTATCTGTGACATAAATGTATTATCAGGATTCTTCTTGTGAAGGTTATAAATAACCTGACTTAGAAATTCACAATAATCGTTCATATAGTTATTTTTATAATAAACCGGTGATGACACAAAATGATATTTAAAAAGTGTCTTGAGAATATCTGATGTTTTTATAAGACCTGGTTCTATATTAGCATTTTCGTAAATTTTCTTTTTAAAAATTAAGGGCAATGCGATAACATCATTTGCATCTTTAAATAATTTAAAGAAAATCTCCTCTTTCTTATTTTTAAGAAGAATATTATAAATTATTTCAAAATCATTATTTATATCTAATACTTCTTCTTGATTACTGATGTAGAAACCTTTATCTATCATTTTTTCAAAAATATTAATATGATCTGCTTGTTTTTCATGATTAGATAAATCCATAGATAAAATGACTATTGCTAATAATCCCATTTTATCTTTAGTCATTGATTGTGGTGTAAAGAGTTTTATTAAACTTTCAATATAGTTTAAATATGTTGGATACTGCTCTTTTTCATATTTTCTCAGAGCATTTGCTATATTATACTCTATTCTCATTTTAGATCCTTCTTTGCTTAATTAATGCATTTTCATTTTCTTTAATGTTTAATTCTTTTCTTATCTCAGCAGCCTCTTCTTTAGCCTGCTCCTCAATTAAATCACGGTAAAAAGCATCATTAAAAGAAAATGCGAATTCATTTTCACCATTCATAAGATCGTTGTTCATAGATACTCCATGTCTAAAATACTTAATATATAATACCTTTTTTAAGCATTTAAATCCATTAATTTTTGTTGTTTTACCTAACATGAAATGCTATTATTTAATAAAATAATTTATAACGAGGTTTTTTGTGAATACACTTCATACTGTAGATAGCTGGTTCCCACCTTACGAAGAAAAACAACATCACATTTACATATTTTTAACCAGTCTCAATCTTGGGGGAGCTGAAAAGATAGTATCTGATCAATTGTGGGCTAACCATTTTCAAAAAAACCCGCACAAAGTCACTCTCATCGTGTTGTATGAAAAAGACCGAGAACATTCAATCCCTCCTGATGTCAATGTTGTAAGACTTCAGGATAATATCCATAATGGCAATCTCCTTTTTAAGCAGATTGCCTATGAAAAGTGTCCTCTTGTAGCTCATTTAATCAATGATAAGATTGCTAATTATTTATTTGACTTTGGGATAAAGCTGCACCTTGTTATACATAATGATAAAAGAGGATGGAATAACGACCCCAGTATTTTTTCGCATCCTAACATTATTTCACTTATTTCTGTCTGTGATTTCGTCACAAAGCAGTTAAAGGAAACCACAGATAAACCTGTTATTACTTTAAGACATAATATTCATTACTATAAATATAAGTTCAATCAAAATCATAGAATAGAATTCAGAAATAAATTAAATCTTAATGATGACGATATTCTTATAGGCATGACGGGAAGAATTGTATTGCAAAAAAATTATTTCTTAGCCTTAGACACAATAGCTTATCTTTCAAGGAAAAATCCACGGTATAAACTGGTTATTCTAGGTGGCTTTATTAAACCTGACACTTACCTGTACTTTGAATTATTAAAAAGAATTAACGAACTCAATATAAAAAATAATGTCTTTCTTACTGGTTTTCAGGATAATGCTCCTGAATGGCTAAATGCCTTTGATATTGCCCTAAATACCAGCCATTTTGAAGGCCTGTCTATGGCAACTCAGGAATTTATGAGAAATGGAATGCAGGTCGTTCTTTCTAATGTTTCTGGTCAGCCAGAAATCTTAGATCCCCTTGAGCAACTACATTTTTTTGATCTTCCTTCTTCTTTAAATACTATTGAGAGTAAATCCTTATATATTGATCTAACTGCTGAAGAATTGGATGAAGAGAATAAAATAAATTTTTTAGAGTATAAAAAACTGGTAAGTGAAATTTCCACATTGATTGTTGATAATACTAAAGAAAGAATTATATTTGATGAAGAGTATCATACCTATATGGATTATGCCATCTACGGAAGCCATAACATATGGAACTCATTAAATTTTATCAAGGATACAGATGCATTTAATAAATCAAAAGATAAAGCTGCATTTATTACTGTCAATTTGAATTTAGGAGGAGCACAACGCTCATTGGTTAATCTTGCATGTTATTTAAAAAGCCAAGGATATGATATTCCTGTTATCATGACACACCAATCTAATTACACTGCTTTTTATGAGCAACTATTAAGAAATAAAGTTGATAGTTTCCTTTGCCATAAACAAAATGATATTTTTTCAATAACAACTTCTTTAATACAGTATATTTATAAAAATAACATCACAACACTTATAATCTGGAATCTTGATGCTAAGATAAAACTCATTATCAGTAAATTACTTTTGAATATAAAAATTATAGATGTAAGTCCTGGAGACTATTGTTTAGTTGAAATGAATAACAATAAGACTTTTCAGGAAGCTGTATATTATAATTCTGATAATTATTTTTCAAATATTCACAAATTTGTTTCTAAATTTGATAATTCACATTTACAACAGGAATATGTAAAAATTCTTAAATCTGATATAAATGTCATTCCCAATGGCGTTCCTGTCAACGAACAACATATTAAACATAATTTCAGAAACAGTAGTGATCCGTTCCGATTTATTGTTGTCGGAAGAATAGCAGAAACAAAATATATCCATAGTATTCTTTCATCATATAAAGAGATTATAAAAAAGCATCCAGATTGTTCGATTGATTTTTACGGTAACATTGAAGATTATAGCCGAGATTATTTTGAAAAATTACAACATGAGTATTATGATTTATTTGATAACCAAAATATAAATTTTAAAGGTTCTATCGATGAACCTATGACAATCATGAAGGATTATGATGCAATAATCGTGTTAGGTGTGCATCAGGGTTCCCCTAACACTGTTCTTGAAGCAGCAGCTTGTAGATTGCCTGTAATTGCCAACGACAGTGGTGGAACACGAGAAGTTATCAATAGCAACACAGGAATTCTCCTTGATGATAATTTTAAACCGGATTCTTTAACAGAAGCAATGCTTAATATTATAGAAAATTATTCTTTAGCAGTAACAAGAGCTAATAATGCACTTGACCTTATTAAATCAGATTTCTCAATGGAAAAAATGGCTAATTCTTATCTAAACATTATTAAGGATTAAAGTGATAAAAAAAAGACCAGATTTCTGGTCTTTTTTATTTACTTTTTCTAATTAGAATGAAGGCCCACTAAATGAACTTCCATTTGAATAGGGATCAGAACCATTCCATTCATCTCTTGGTGGTGGAGGCGGTGGTGGTATATAATCATCATCACGGCCAAAGTCATAGCTGTTATTCTGATTTTGCTCTCTACCATAATCAAAGCTTGGTGAATTATCAAAGTCTGAGCGACTATCGACTTGAGGAGTTTCAGGTTGATAATCATAATTGTAGCTTCTTGTATCATTCAATTGACCAGGAGTTGAACTTACATCGAAGTCATTAGAAATTGTTACACCTGATTCTGCCTGCATATTATTTACATTTGTAGACCAGTTTCCTACAAAACCATCATGAGTCTGAACCAGATTAATATCAGCACCCACATCAAATTCATCACCTACAGTAATGTTAAATTTGTTATTGTCGTCATATGTCATTGTTGTCATTAAACCATCTGAAGAGTTAATAGCATAACTATTATCGCGGTCATTAAATTCAAGTGAGCAAGTTGGACTTTCTTCTTTTCCATCGTAAAAAGTTGCCAGGTATCCATTTTTTGTTTCTTTAAATTCGCAGCGATCAAAATTTTCAAAACCAGGAATATTTTTGAATTCGTTCTGAATCCTGTTTTGGTCTACCTGATTGTTAAAATACAGGAACCACGCTATAGGAGATGTCGGTCTCAAGAAAATACCCATATTTGGATAAGCAAACATTAAAGCTGTGGTTAAAGGATCTGAATCATCATCTCTTCTGCTGTTATTAAATGAACTTCTTGTTGATGAAGTAGTCGTTTTTTGCTTAGAAGCATTTTTTGTCTTATTACTCTGTGGTTGCACGGGATTATTACTTACAACACTTTTTGCGGGCTGAGCAGGTGATGCTGACTTTTCTTCTTCAGATCTTCTTTTCATACGCTCTTCAACATTTCTTTTTTCTTTTTCCATATGTTGATTAATGGTATTCAAACGTCCTAATAAAGAATTAATATCCGGTTCAGCCTGACCTGCAATTTTTTCTGTTCCAAATTGGAAGAGAACCTTCTTTACTTCAACACTAAATGAGTTTCCTTTCAAAATCTCTTTAAGTGCTTTATAGTCTGAATCTTCCATTACAATAGCCGTTTTATCCTGACTAAAAATAGCTGAATTTGTGGGACTTGATTTTATGATAGCTCTATTCTTATCACCTATATAACTTCCACCTGTAGCCTTTCTAATTTTATTTACAGTTTCTTTATAAGTTCCGTTTGTATCATAAGCCTCAAATAATTTGTCTGATTCCACATTAACTACATTTAACTTAGTCATTTTTTTAAGAGTTGTTAGATCTATTCCATCGCTGGGAAGCACTACGGGGATCTTTGACATTACTATGCCACCTTCTTCAGAACTTATGGTAAGCTTTGCCGTTTTAGCCGTGTTACCTGTATGTTCTATTTTCACTAAATATTTCATAGCATCACCTTTATTTTAGTTTGACATAATTATTTTACATGAGTATTTAAACTGTGTCTAATTTCTGTTAAAGCCTTTTTCTATTTGTGTTTTTTGCAGGATAATTATTAATATGTTCGAATAAAATATCTTTCTCCTTGCTTCTTATTACTCCATAAAATTCCGGTTCAAAGTTTTCAGCAAAAATATTTCTAAACGTTGTAAACATATCTGAATTTGTAGCTAAAATAAAATTCGATAATTTAATAAAATTATCACGTTCATCCTGAGGTTTTGTTGTGAAAGCATTTATGTATTTTTTTAAAAATTGATTATGCATGTGGATTTTTTCTTTTTCTTTCTGCACAATCATACTGACATAGAGTTTTTGATTTGACTCAACATCAGACTCAGAAATACAACCAAGAAGAAGATTTACTTCTGATAATTCTTGAGCAAGATACTTTAAATTATCTTCTTGTAAAGAGTTTAAGTTTATTTTACTCAACATTTTAAAAAATTTAGTGATAATTTTTTTATCAGCATTTGTTGTTTTTGCATAATCAGCATAGGATAAAAAATCTTGTAATTTTCTCTTATTATTCCAAATTTTCATAGATTCATACATTGCTTACAATCTCCTCTTACTTTTCACTTCAGGCTCAACAATAAATTCTACCTGTTCTTGCAAGATTTGTCTTTCCAGTGTTGACTTCATTCTTTTGTATACATTTTCCTGATTTAGATGTTTCCCAAATGAATCTTTTGAATATTCATAAAATTCCACATTACCATCATAAATATCATCAAGCACTTTATTTTTTTCTATTGCCACACACTCCATAAGTATGTGAAGCACATTTGGATTTATTTTTAAGCTTACATTATCATGTGAAGGTTTTGAATTTTCATCTAACCATAAATCTATATTTCGCAACATATAAGAATGTAAGGCTTTCTTTTTATCTTGCAATTCATTTACATTATCATGTATCAAGTTCGCAACTTTATTAAAATTAGTAAATTTACAGGCTAAAAAATCCTGAATGATAATAGCAGGATGATATGCATATTTTAAATTACTTTGCTTATATGATGTACTGTTTATTTTTTCATTAATGAATGTTTTTACTTCTGGGAGATCCAACAAAGAAACTAATTCTAAAATTTTTTCTTCACCACCGAACTTATCAACATTTTCACTTTTTACTTCATATTTTCCCAGTTTGAAAAGTATTTGTTTTGTATTTGGAAAATAAAATTCTGATTTTTCCTCATCTGATACATTAAACATTTTTGATAAACTGAAAAAATTATCAAGTTCAGTGATAAAATTTTCTGGCGAAGATGTATCCAGACTCATTAAAGTTTCTGCTTGTAACCAATTATCACTAAATGAAATGTTTTTTATATAAGGCACAAGATCTTTTATTGAGACATCTTTCATAAATTCATTAATTGAAAGACCTAAGAATATAATTTCTTTATTTTTTCTATTAATGATATCCATAATAAATTTAACATTATTCTTATTAAAATGAAGGTTGGTAGGTTTTTCTTTAAACTCTACAAGTATATTTTTTTTCTCTCTTAATTCTTTAAGTACTATATCTGCTTGTTCTTTTGTCATTTCTTTTTCACAAAGAAGTATTTGACCCAGCAAATAACCGTATGCTTTTTCAAAAATTTCCTTCTCGAATAAACTATTAAAATATTTTGATTTTTCTATTAACAGAGGCAAACCTTTTTTTAGTTCCCTTTTTAAAATTGGCAGCACCACATCATCTGAATGTGATTCTACTATTGATGTTTTTATAAATAGATTACTGGTATATTTTGCAGCATCATTGTCCGATGAATATTTAAAAACTATGTCAAAAAAAGAAGGGAGATTATCTTTAAAATTTGTTATTTTAAAATCTACGCTGTTGTTTGCATTTTTTGCCATAAATTTTAAGAGTTGATTTCTCTTCGATTCCTCTACTTTTTCTATGTTATTAAGCAAGTAATCAAAATCAAAATTTATAATATTTTTTAAACTAAAAAAAGACAGATTGTTATAACGATTTATTTCAAGAAGTTGAATGTTTTCTCTTATTTTTTGAGTCTCTTCCCCGCTAAAAAGAACCAAAAACTCTTCATTTTTCTTTATTGCCTGAAGAATTCCGGTGGCACCTTTTACATCTGCTGGATGAAGAAGCAAGATATCAAGTTCTTTCTCAAGTTCTTTTAGAAATTCATTAGCATTTTTACCTATTGATTTTTGAAATTGTTTATCTACTTCGGGTCTTAATCTCAAAATAGATGTATTTTGTTCATATCTGCTATCGACAAGAAAATGATATTCCTCGTTTTTATTTAGTTTCTTTAATTGTTCTATTATATTCATAAAGATTTCCTTTCTTTGCATAATTTTATTATAACATCTATTTTCTTACATGAATAGCAATGAAAATAACACTTTAATTTGCTTTATTTTTATGTTATATTCAAAGACAAATGGAGGATATCATGAATAAACAATTACAATTTGCAGCCCTGATTGCAAAAATAGCAAATTTCGAGCCTGTAAAAGACAAAAATACAGCTTTTTTATTACTTGAAAATCCTCAACATTATGATTTTACTCCAGCAGAGTATACTGAACTTTTATCGAAATGCGTCTATAGAGATGTTAAAACCATAATTTCTCTTAAAAATATCTACACCGAACATTATCCAGAAGTTGAAGATGAAGACCTCAGTTTTTTTGCCAGCTTTCATACAAAAATAATAGCACCTGGAAAATTTTTTGTTTTTAACTCTCTTTTTTCACCTAATATAGATCAAAATACATTAAACTTTATAAAAGATATTCCTTTTAGTTATTCTTTTTCTGAACACAAACTGCTTATTTCAGGCGAAGAATATTCGCTCAAAAATTTAAAAAAATACTTCGAATTATTGCTTAAAAGTGCCCAGCTTTTATTTATTGATAATTTCCATGTAATTAATATCCTTCAAACCCATTCAGCTTTTATTAAAAAAGATGAACTTTTAGAATTTATTGATGATCCACATAAAAACCAAGATTTCTTTATTAGCAAAATAAATGAATTTTTTAAAAGTCAGCATGATATTTATATCAATTCACCTCATGAAGAGATTTGGGATAATACGGCTTATTGTGAACTTATTAATAAAAGTTATTTCCCTAAGAATATCAAACAAGAAAATATTTTCTTAAACTGGGATATTGACTCATTAAAAAGGCAGCTTCAGTTTTTTTATTTAAAATCTTCTTTTATTTATAAGGTTAGTTTTTTTCCAGATTATTTAATATCTGTATCAGAAGATAATGATAATATAAAAGCAGAAATGTATTTTAGTGCCGATGAACATCAATTGCCTGAATTTCTCTATAAAAAATTAATTACCCTCTCTATCAACGATAGTGAGATGGAAGCAGAAGTAGACAATCAATCCTTATCTTTTTCGTTGAGTCAACATCCATTAGATTATATATGCGATTTGCTGTGTGATTTTTGTAAAAAAGAAATTGCATCCTGCTATCAAGAGACGAACGACTATTATATTAATCAGTATAAAGAAGCAACCCTTAATAGTCTCAGGCAAATTAATAACATTAATATAGAGCATATCGATGAACTACATTTATCTATTAAGCCAAAAAATCATTTATGGAGCAACAGTGTTGATGTTGAAATAAGAGTATACAGTATAGGGGATACTATATTTGAACATTCACAAATTTTTTCAGCGGATTACTATGACTGGCGAGAATTAAGTAAGAAAATACATATTCTGAATTCTGCTCTTGAGCAATCTTTTATATCAAAAAATATAGAACCATCAGAGAATAACCATTCGCTTAAAAAAAGGATTTAACGAGCGATAACTACTTTAGGCAAAGTTCTTAAATAGCCGTCAAGATAAGATGTTATAAAAGTGTTTTGATAATCCATCATATCTCTGGAAGAGGTTCCTGTATTAGCGCAGGCTGTTAAACTTAGTAATAATGGAACTAACAATATTTTTTTCATAAGACCTCATATTTTATATTTACCTTATCTTTTTAACCATTTTTAATGCATAGTCAAGCTTCCTATTTTAGTTCAAAATGTTAAAATAAAATAAAACTACGAGATAATTATAATGAATATGGAACTTTCAAAAATAGATAACCTTTACGATACATATATTCACAACCCTGAATTACTAATCGCACACCCAGATAAAACAGTGACTCCAGGATTTATAAAAGACTTAAGTTCATTTAGAGATCTTAATAATCTCGATGAAAATAAGACAAAAAAAATGCTTGAACTTATAGACAGTTATATAGAAGTTAACAAACATCAAAAACATGCTTTTAAAAATTTTAAAGCAGGGGGTTTTAATCATAATTTGTTGAGCTTCTTTATGCTTCAATATACCACTGATGATGCAATCAAATATCATTTGTTTACTCAACATAACATGAAACTTTCCACATTAAGCAACAATCAACGACTAGAATTCCTCACTTATTTTATAGGAGGCAATTTGCACTCATTAACTAAAGTTGCCTCAACAATTGGCGGAAATGAAACTCGTTATCCAGAAGAAATACTGGTAAGACACAAAAGATACAACCTTGAACATATAGATGATTTAAAGAAATATGAAATAGGAGATATAAAACCTCATTCTAAATTAACATCTGCTTATGCAGGGTGTCTTATGGAGGCTTATTTTCTCAATAGTAAAAACATGAGTGATGAAAGATTTTTAAAATTATTTACTATTGCAAATATTGCTCTGAATGACATCTATACTGGAAAAGCAGGATTTTATTCTCGTAAAGATAAAGCTATGCCTTATTTTTCTTTAGAACTTCTTAATGATATTTTATTACATAGTTTTAAAACTGATTTTCTAAAAGATAAAAAACTGAGTGATGTCCATCAGGGATATGATACTTTTTACCTTAACTTAAGACGATTTCTTGACCCCAGCGATGTAAAAAAACATTGTTCTTTCTTTATAGAAGAAGTAAAACCTCTTTTTAAAACTAAAAGCGACGATGAAAAATTCAAATTATTTTATTTCTATAATACAGCATTATATAATGAAAGAAAAAACGATAATTTTTATGATGACTACCATTTTATGTTTATAAATACTCTGGACAAAAAAAACCTTAGCCTTTATAAAAAATCTATTGATATGGTGTCCGAAAAATCAAAATATTCCACTAGTTATTCAGATCTGTATGACAATATTTATAAGCTTATTTATCTTAGAGACGAAAAATTCACTTTGCTTAATAATATTGAAGAAACATCCCCGGAGTATAATATTAAAAAAAGATTATAAGATAAACCATCTTTATATAAGGCAGGACACTGCCTTATATTCTTTTACGATGAATTGAAAACTCGGGTTCTGAAACAAACTCTTCCATCTCCTGCTTTTCTTTTAATGAGATTATCTGAGATATATCTTGTCGTATAACTTCTTTCGTTTTTTCTTCTATATGGTTCTGACCTGTCAAAGAATGAGTGAATTGTTTTAAAACTTGCTTGTTTATATGTTTGGCTATATTTACTTTTTTCGAATAGGATATTGTATCATCCACAACATCGATTAAAGTAAAGAATGATTTTAATTCTTCACAAAGTGTATTACTTTCTTTATTATCCATTATAGAATTAGCAAAACTTTTAACATACCTGATAACTGGATTTTTACTATTTTTAAATGATTCATTTTTATCTATAAGTTCAAGCAAAATATATTGTAAATCACATTGTTGTTGCGCATTACCAAACCAATAAGATAAATCTTCTTTTTTAAAAAAGATATGGAGGATAGAGTCAATAGGTCTGTATTGACTAAAAAAAACAGGAGCATGTTGAATAAAAAAAGATTTATTTTTATTTTTTTCTATTTCTATAATGTTTTTTACAATTTCATTCCAGTTTTCTGTAAAGTTAAAAAACTGTATTGTAAACTTAAGAAAACACTCCGAGCTATTTGTAATATAATTCCTGAAGTTTTTATCAGAATCTAACAAGCTTCGTAATTCTCTTAAGCTATTATTTGACAACAAATATTTAAATAAAAAACAACCTAATTCTGGCTTCTTATTATATTCAAAATAATTTGTAAAAGGCAAGTAAACATCTTCGCTATATTGAGTTTCTGAATACCAGTTTTCAATCCGAATAATCTTTTTAATTTCGTTTTTTGATATGGAATTTTTTAATATACTATCAATAATTTCTGTTTTTTCTTTTTTCATCTCGCATTCTCTTTTATTTACCAGGTCTCTCCGTAAAGCCCCTTCCTTCAGGTGGGGGATATAAGGAGAGCGAAAGACTTAACAATAATAGTTAAAGTTTTATATTTTTGATTACTGATTACTTTGCTTTTCAACTATTTATAAGGTTCGTTTCTGAATAATTATTTTAACACTAATGTAGAGTCATTACAACAAAAAACAGGTTCTTCTGAATTGCATTCAGAAGAATTTTCTGTTATTGGAAATAATGGTTCTGACATTATTGTTAATAATGAGATTGATTTATCTGAAGTAAAAACCGAAAATCCTGAAGAAAATAAAAAACCTAAAACTAAAATAGTTATAAAAAAAAAAAGTGTTTTTGGCTTAAAAACAGTAAGGCTGGATCGGTCTGAACTTATGACCTGATTAAATAATAATATCTTATTTGATTCAGCTTAAATGCAAAGGTAAAATTTCCTGTTAAAGAAAATCTTAACAGGAAGCCCCTTCCTTTAAGAAGGATGATCACTCCACTCTCCATTGATTGCTTTGAGCTGTGTAACTTTATTTTTTTGAGTTACTGTATTCTCTTGTAATTGATCTATATATATTTCAGAATTTGTATTCCTCAGTAATACAAGTAAATCTTCTAAATCTTCCTGAAGCATTACAATATCTGTATCCTCATTAACAGGTATATGTATCTCTTTTATATCAATAAGCTTATTTGCGGTTGTTGCAGTAGGATACATTTCTACTCGTATGCTACCTGTCAAATAAGGATTATATTCGCTTTCTATCTCATGCAATAATTCGTTAATTTGTTGCACTTCTGCACTTTGTGTTTTATTAAGAACTGACATCATGATGAACCTCCATTAATTTATTGTATAATGGAAGCATAACTTCTTTAATGTTAAAAACAACTTGGGATTTCAACCTTCCTTATTTTATTCACACTTGTTTTATAATCTTTTTTTGGGAGCTGAATCTTTTACATTTTCTTTTATATCAAGGTGATTTTTTATAATTCGGGCTTCCTGATGTGGGATGTGCAAATCGAACACATCTCTTATTTCTTCCATTCTTCTTTTTTCAAGTTTTTTTGACACCCATCTAGTGTTCGTTATTTCTTCGAGGCAATATGAAAATTCTTGCTTACTTGTATGATACCTGTATCTAAATCTTCCTTGAACATTACACCCTTTTTCGAGTATGATATTGATACAAGCTAAAATTTTATCCCTTTCTTTCTTCACAGTTTGTTTAGTAAAATGGGATGCCATATCCAGCAATTCAGCACCTAAATCAATAGTTTGTATTTTTCCATTTTTTAAAAAATTAAACAAATCGACATATTTATGTTCAGATATTAAAACAGAAGAAAAACTATTTTTATTATATTTGGGTAATTTGTTAAAGTTAAAATCATTTATTTTTTCACTTACTATTTTTTGTTTTAACAACTCACAGGATTCTTTATATTTTTCATTATGTGTGCTTTCTATAAAATGCAGTTTCATATAAAGACTATACCAAATCTTATCACCATCACTTTTTATAGTATTTATTATCATTGAAAAATAGTCTTCAAAATTTTCGACAGACCATTCTTTTGTCATAGAATCATGCAAAAAAGCATCAAAAGAATTTTCATCAAATACAATATTCTGACTTTGAAGAAAGGAAAAAATACTGCCTAAATTCTCTTGCATTTTTGATAAGGCAAAACCTCTTATAAATGCTGGATTATTTAGATATATATTATAATCATAAAAAAGAGATGTGTAAGAATCATAAGGCTGGGCTATTCTAAAAAATCCAGTATTCTTTTCGAAAAAAGAAGGATTTGCTTTTTTTATATCGCTAAGATCCATTGTTAAATTAAAAAGACTCCTATCAAAAAGATGAAACATTTTCTCATATAATTTAGAATCTAACTTAACCACATTAATATAAAAAAGAGGATTTCGTATAACTGAAACATCTTTGTCTGAAATCTCAGCAATAAGATAATCAAGGGGCTTGTTTATTTTGTCATAGTATAACTTTAGGGCTTCTTCATGATGATGTTTATTCATGAGGGCTATGAACTCTAATTCATCGTTAGACATCCCTGAAGATTCTGTTTTTATTTTAATATTCATCTTTTTTCCTGTATTAATTACATACAAATATTATAACTTAAATTATAGCAGCAGGAAATTAAAATCTCTTTTTGTATAAACTATTAGTAGAAGTTATGTCTTTTTCTAAAATGTTTGTTAACTTTGTTTTTTCAGCGACAATATATTTTTCTTTAAAGACTGCTTCAAAAAACCCATTATCTCTAACATTTTTGATATTCTCAAAAATTGAAGATGAGTCTACTAAATCATTCATATATAATCTTAAAACAATATCTGCTGTATGGTTTATTTTCTCTAAATGCTCTTGCTCACTAATTTCACTTTCACATCCTTGGTCTCTTAAATAACGTCTGATAATCCAAGAATTTTGCTCAAAAGCTTCTCTTATTTCAGGGTAATATTGAATCATTTTCTTCTCATTGATAAAATCAAAGTAAAATAAAGAAAGGGATGATAATTTCAGATCTTTAAATTCAGCTTTATCAATTTTTCTTTTCACTACAGCATCACTCAAACCCAAAGGAAAATTCATCAGTATTTCTTCATCAAGTTTATTTATTAAATCTGCCTGCTCTGAAAGATTAGGATAATTATCAAGCCCATTATATTTTTTTATCTTAGTGAACACATCTTCGGTTATTAAACCTTTTATATAATAATCTATATAGTATTGTTCAATATTTTCCCTTTTTACATCAATTAAACTCAGCAGCTTATCGAATATTCTGACATCTTCTTTATTCGTGTTATTAGAACTAAATATTGCTTTAGCAACAAAATTTTTATAAAGGATATAACCACCTATATAATATTCTTTATCTCTTATATACTTCTTCACAAAATCTGGATTCGAATCAATTTTATCCCAAAAAAATTTGTTATTCTTAACTTCCTTTGAAAACAATAAATTTTTCACAACTCTATCAAAATCTATATTAAAATACTGTCCTAATTTTTCAAATGATTGAACATCGAAAAAATTGGTTGTTGTGGAGTCATAAAAAAAGTAAGTTTTATCATTATGGGGATCTTTAAAATATTCTTCAGGTAAAATATTAATCAATGTGTGTATAGTCTCATACTTCTTATTTTTGTATAAATCTATGAGAAAAAAATAGAAGTCATTTTTTCTTTGTTCAAGATAAAGCATTTCATCATTATCTAATAATGCATTCTCCATAATAATGCTCATTTGTTCATCTGTACATTTATACAGGATTTTTTGTTCTATAATTTGTTTTATGTTCATTATCACTCCTTTATATACAATTTATTATATCTCTATTTTAATTTTCGATAAATGCTTAATAAAGATAAATTTGAAAAAATAAAATTTATATTCTATTTATTAGTAAACCATGCCAGATTTTTAAAAAAGGATATAATATGAGTCATGCATTAAAAGACGAAGAAATTAAATTTTTGAAAAAACTCGAACCTACTTTAAAAAGTAAATTTATCATTACAGCTTCGGATGAGCAATATTCAGAAGAAAATGATCGATTATCGTCTAAAATAGGTGGGGTTCCTTATTGGCCTGTAAGTAAAAAAGGATTATTTCCTAAAATTAATGGTAAATATGCTAAACTGATTTTCCAGTTAAATCTCAATGAATTAAGCAAAGATTTTAATGTTAAACAAATATCCACTTTATTTCCTGAAAAAGGAATACTTCAGTTTTATTTAGCTTATCAGGATGAGCTTTATGGCTTATATGACGAAAAGAACAAGCCTGTTATTATATATCATGAAAATATTGATGAAGAATCCTTTTTGACCAGTGAACAAAAAGCAGTGAGTCTGGATAATGAGAAAGCACCTTTCAATTTATCTATTAGGGTTAAATTTGAAGAAAGTTCTGAACTTCTGGGACCACAGGATGAGTTTTACCAACAGGAGTTTAAAGAACTCTTTACAGGTGTAGATACCGATGATGAAGAATTCATGCAATTTTATTATGAATATGATGAATTTGACAATTCAGGTTCAAAAATTGGGGGCTATGCTTATTTTACCCAGTCCGATCCTTTCATTAACCTTGAAGACGATAACAAACTCGTTCTCCTTTTACAACTTGATAGTAACAGTGATGACCTCAAAATGTCATGGGGAGACTCAGGAGTCGCTAACTGGAGAATCTTTGAGAAAGATCTTGCAAACTTAGACTTCTCAAATTTGGTATATACATGGGACTGCGGTTAAATTATTATTGTTAAAAAGAAGGCTTAAAGCCTTCTTTTTTTTCTTGGATTTTCTTCGAGTACATCTTCTTTAGCATATGAAGTATTAATAGAAATAATTTCTTTTTCAGACTGCACTATTAACTGTTTTTTTGCATAGGGGAAATTTTCCTCAGCTATTGTTCTATAACGCGCATTACCATATCCATTTATTACATAAAGATCTTCAAGCACCTTCAAAATAAACTCAAGATGTTTTTGTGTGTTAACTTTTAATTCATTTTCTATATCTTTAATTTCCTTTTGTAGTAAATTTTTAAAATAAAAAATCCAAAACAAATCAATATTTAAATCTGTATTTTTTGAAATATCATGAATAATCTCTATTTTTTCAGATAAACTCACAGTAAGATTACTCAAATAGTAAGATAGTATATTTTCAGGATGCAATGATAGCCAACAATTTACTGAGGTATAATGCCTTCCAAGAAATGATTTAGGGATTATTTTTTTATTTTTAAAAATCATTTCAATTATTTTTAACTTGCTTTGCATATCAGTTAAATCATACAAAGAAGTAAATAAATTATTGTTCTTAAAATTTATAAATTTATCCAGTCTATCTTCTAAAATTTCTACTCTCTTTTTTTCTAAAAAAGGTATTTTAAAAGAACTTTTCATAACATAACTTTCAAACTTACTACTTATTTTTTCCTTGATAGTTTTTGAAGGTATAGAAAAGCACCCAGATTCCATAGTGAATAAAATCATTATAGCTTTTTCGATTTCTTTTTCATCCGTGTAAGGGATATTGATAAAATCTGACTCATCCACTTCAGCATTTTTCAAATAAATACAGTTATCCATTTCTAAAAGAAAATCCCATGAAAATATTTCTACAAAAACCGAAAAAGTAACATTTTCTATCGCCACTGTTTTGTTTTGATTTTTTGCTTCCTTCACAAAAGTCAAAAACCTTTCTTTCCCCAAACTTGAATTGTCTTTTGTCATGAAGGTGTCTTTACCATATAAAGTTATAACATTTGACTCGCAACTTTTTAGTATTTCTTTCTGAACTTTGATATTATTAATCTTTTCATTCTCAAACATATTGTTAATAATGAATCCACCTTCAAACACTAAGGAGAAAAAGTCATTTGAAGTAAATATTTCGCTATTAATGTAGCTTACATTGCTCATTTCATGCCTGAAAAATATTGAAATATCGTTAAAACTCTCAGACTCACTAACTCGGTCTTGTATTATTGATATCAGGTTTATCTGTAGATTTTTCAATAATATTTTAGACTCGTTTACATCGAAAAATTCTTTTATTTTATCAAACACAAAAATATCGTCACTTATATTTTCAAAAACAAAGCATTCTGGATGTTTGCAAAAATACCTCAATAATTTTTTACTCTGTTCTGTATTGAACGAGTTTTTAACAGAAAAATGATGATACAAATTGAATTTAACAGGGAGGCTTCCGTAGTGAGTAAATTTAATCAACTCATACTGATAAGCTTTTTCTTTCAATTCGTCTTTATCAGAAACATGAGAAGGTAAATATTGAGCGATATTTATAATAAAATATATATTATTTATTATATGGTAAAGTTCTTCTTCGCTTAATGGTTTTTGGGGATTTTCTGTAAGATTTAAAGAAAGGTATTCATCCCATTTCTTTAAAATATATAAAATACCTTTGTCATCACCTTTTTCTGTCAGAATCAGATCTATCCTTTCCACAATGAAGCTGGGGTCTACATTTATATTAGCTGTTCCTGAAACCATTTCTGGATTAAGTTGTGTCTTCAAATAGCTGAGGAGTTCATTACATTTTAAAAAATTCATTTATGCCCACTCTTGTTATTGTTATATGAAAAGCATAATGAGATATTATAAAAAATCAACCTTATTTTGTCTTTAAAGTAACTTTAAAAATAGTTTCAGGGGATAAATATCTTTTTATTTCTTCAACTTCTGATTTTACTTTTTCTATATTTTTTTCATCATAAACTTTGACATTTATTTTTTGTATCTTACTTAAATCTGATAGATTATTATTATCCTGAAATCTATCTGTAATGATTTCAACATCACTTATATTTTTGTTGTTTTTGTGAAATGTAGACAGCATCTTTCCTATCTTTTTTAGCTTCTTGTTTTCAGACTTATTCATTTGACTCAGCATATCTTACTCCTTTTACATATATTATTACAAGAGTATATTTTTTAAAGGAATATTAGTCTATACCATTTCTTTAGTTTCATATTTAATTCATTATTAAAACAACCCCTAAGATTTAACATTTGTACAATGATAATGAAAAAAAGATGTTTTTTTGTCAGTGATTATGCTATTATTTATTTATATGTTAACCAACAGGTGATTGATATGAAAAAGTCCTTCATGTTGTTAGTGCTTTCAAGTGTAGTATTTCTTACTGGATGTCCTGGTGAGGTTCTTTCCGATAAAGAAGTTGCTGATAAGGTTACAATATGTAAAGAATCAGGTCAGATCCCGTGGTACACTTTTGTTACACAAGGACACAAAGAAAGCGGTGTGCTTTATGTTGAATGCCGAAATAAAGAAAGCTTATCTAAAGATTCTACATCCAAAGATTCAAAAAAGGAAAATAACCTCTTTGATGATGACACACCTGTTACTGCCGGAGGTATGCCAAGTATGTCAGGCTTACCAGGTGGACCTTTTTAATTAAAAGCCATACTATTTTAGGATTAATAGTATGGCTTATTCAAAGATAATTTTTATTTTTTATTTTTTATTTTAAATAATTAGACAACTTTGTTGTTTAGGGAATACACGATTTTTGTATCCTTTGAAAGATATTCTTTAGCACATTCCATTTCTTGCTTAATTTTCTTAAGATAATAATCTTCACATACATTAATTATGATTATTTTTATTTCTTGAGGGAAATCTATATAAGCATCATTATGAAATATATCTGTGGTTACTTTAACAGAGCTTATATTTTTGTAGTTTTTGTCTATCTGAGATAACACTTTACCTATTGCTCTTACATTCTTATTTACTGAATTGTTTAGAACTTGTAACATAAACACCCCCAAAAAATTAGCAAAGATTAAATAAACTTTACTATTTTTTAACTGTGTTTCTATAGCAGACACACTATATTCTTAATATTTCCATCTTTTTTGTGATATTTAACAATTATTTTGCGCATTCTAATATTTAAAAGTAGTAATTTTTTTAATGTATAAGAAAAATTACTTTATCTATTAGAGTTATTTATATAATTAACTTATCCGGCTTTTAAAATACTGTTTTGACTTTGTGTCTTAATTTAATATAATTGTTAAAACACAAATAGAGTTAAAGGATAATAAATGGACAAATTAACAGCCGCCTTTCATAAACTTACAGATGAAGAAAAATTTCAATTAGAAAAAGCTTTCTTTGAGAATGCATTAGACAAACCTTTTAATAGTTCAGGGGGTGGATTTTTCTCTTTATATGATCAGGCTTTTTCTTATGAAAAAAGTGATTTCTTAAATTTTAATCCTTTTACAAATAAACATGCTGAAGAGAAAAGTATCCTTTATTCATTTTTAAATGATAAACAAAAAACCGAAGTTAATGAATTTTATTCACTCTTTGACCCATTTATGCATAAAAAGATGATAGACACGGCTGAAAAACTTTTAGCAGACAGAAGTTATGCTAATAATTTCAATTATAAAAATTTTTTCTCAGGGCTTGATAGCAAAAGTTTAGGGTTTATCATCCAGGAAAATCAACTCAAACTTAATTTACACCACGAGATTGCTCAAGAAATGGACTCGGCAAATAATTTAATAAATCTGTTTAGTAATTTTGAAAAGGCAAGCATATTTAAAAAATTCAAGATAAAAAATAAAAATAATGAAAAAATACCCTTTCTTTCAAATTCTGTAGAAAGCCCTGTTATAATAAATTACCAAACAACGACTCCGCTTGATTATGCGGTTGCTATAAGGAATACTAAACTTGTGGCTTTTTTAATAGAAAAAGGTCATCCTGACTTTAGAAATAGTGAAGCTATCACAAGTGCTTTGACTTTAGCACTATTAGATAGAAATAAAGAAATGGTTAGTTACATTTACAACAATCATAATAGTAAAATAGATTATAATAAGACTCGTGATAAAAGGGAATCATTTGGCAAAAATTTGTTAACAGCCTCCTTAATCAATTACATTAAGACACGAGACGATGAAAGTTTTGCTATATTCAAAAATATAGCAGAAAGATCTAATCCCGACATCAATAATAAAAAAGAAATTATTGGAGAAATTTCTAAATTGCTCTTCTTCAAGAAAAATAAAAGCGAGCATTTGCAAGTTTTACATAATGTTCTTGATATTGCATTAAAACATAATTTTGATAAAGAAATTCATCAAACAATTGGTCAACATCTTGTTGATGTAATGCATAAAGGTATGCCTGTAAAATCAGAAGAAATCCAAAAAATTCATCAACTCGTTCAACTATTCAATTATTCACATGGGAGAGATTCTGTGTATTGTAAAAGTATTGCTAATCAGTTAAATAACAATTTTTTCTCTAATACAGATATATTAGCTAAAAAAGAATTGCTTAAAACAAAACTTAATCAGGATATGGCAGAACAGCCTGAAATAAAGAAAAATTCAACCCCTAAATAATATATAAAAAGACAGTCTTCACTGTCTTTTTTGTTAATCAAAATTCATTCTGTTTAAATCAATAAGATACTGATATCTTTTTTGACTACCTTCTTTATAACTTTTATTTAAATTGTTATATTGTTTTTCATAGCCTTTAGCTTGCGAATAGATATAATCTGAAAAATTATCTTTGTTCGAAAGATAATTTTCGTTAATCAATTGGCTTATATCACTATTACTTCTACCACTACTTATATCTGAAATTATTTTTTCTTTTATAATTGCTATACTTTTCAAAAAAATTTCTTGCGGAGTTAATTCATTATCATTCCATTTATTCATCCTTTTAACATCTTCTCTTATTACTTTCATATTTTTATCAAATTGTTTTTCATTATTCTCTTTCAGAATAATATTCATTACAGCATAATTTTTTAATAATTTATAATAATGATAAGTATAGAAAGAATAAAGATAAGTATTGTCTATCTTAAATACTGTATTATTCCAGTCTATAAATCCTGTATTATGATTTATATTAATGAAGGCATTGTAGCTACTATTATAACTTGCTTCCATACGACCCAGTGATATCTTTTCAGAATCAGATAGATTTAAATGGCGATATTCTTCACTTATTGCATTAAGGTTAGCAGAATGCGAAGAGTCATACTTCGCATTAATATCATAAATTTTAAAATCATTTATTGCATCTGCTTTTACTAAACCAACAGGTGTATTTATCAGAAATAATAAAAGTAATATCTTTTTTTTCATAAATTTACCTTATTCATGATTATCAAAATCGATATTCGTTTGTTCTATAATATAGCGATAATTTTTGTAAGGCTCTGATTTAAACTTATCATGTGCAGTTTTCGCATCATCGTATAATCTTTTGAATTCTTTTTGTTTTAATGCATCTATTCCTTTTTTATAATATTCAAAATATTCAAAGTATGATTCATCAATAAGTTTTTTTATTGCTATAGGATCTCTGTTTGATTTTATTCCATAAGCTATTTTTTCTTTTAGCATATCGGTTTTTCTTAATAAGATAAAATAGTCAACACCTTTATTTTTGATTATATCTTTATCTATTTCTGAAATGGATTTTTTAATATCTTCTAAGGTTAAGCTACCATCACACACTTTATTATAATAGTTTTCAGAAAATTCTTTATAATAATAACAAACTGAAGCATAATTATAAAAAAGCTTCTTGTAATTATAATCAAAATATGGATATGCATATCCTTTATTAATATGAAAACCTTTTCCATTTATAAGATCTGAATAATTAATAAAGTTAAAATTATCTCTCATATTATGAAAAGCCATTGAACTTCTGTTATAATTGTTTGCAACTGAACTATAGTCTATAACTTCTGATTCTGGGATGTTTATTTTTTCTTTATTGAGATTTTTAGGATAAACTTTTTGTTTCATATCAAATAAAGCTGAAGACTTACCATAATAATCAAAATTCATATTATCATCGACTTCGAAAGGTCTTATGTTATTATGAACTCTATCCAACTTTTCTTTTTCTACAGCAGATAGAGATGAGTCAGCATTAGCTGAAAAGATAGGCATAGCTAAAGGGACAAAAGCTAAAATATATTTATATTTCCAAGACATATTAAATCCTCCTTTTTTCTTTACATAATAAATTATTTAATAAAAAACACAATAACAACATATTAGAATTATTAATAAATGTATATTAAACAAGGAATTTTATCATTTTTGACCATACTATAAAAAAATTCTTCAAATTTAAGTGATAATATGATATTATTTCAACAATTAATTATTAGAGGAAGGTAAACATTATGAACGAATCATACTGGCAAAATTTTTCTTATGAAGATTGCACTAACTCTTCTAAGTTTAGAGGTGATAATAAAAGAGACTTATGTGATATTTTAAAAAATAATGGTAAAATGATTTCAGATATTATTTTTAAAGATCCTAATGTTTCGAAATTAGTTAAAACTATGCCTAAACAAAAGAAACATTTTCTCCTTGATTTTGAAACTTCAAAACCATTCAAATCAATGTCTATGACTACAACTACAATGTCACCCACTAATTTGATTTCTCTAAAAAAATTATATGGTGAATATTTATTCGAAAATTTAACAAAAAATAAAGCATATATCACTTTTGATAATTTAGTATTTTCTCCTTTAATCTTGATGGCTCTGTATGCTCAATATTATCAAAATAATTTATTAGCCCATTTTTTTAGAGGTTTGAAATGAACTACTGGTATGACAAAAAAATAAGATGTAGATATTATTTAACTCCGTTGAAGCATTCTCAGATTACTATGCTATCCTCATTGATAGAGAAAAATAGCGATCAGTTATCATTTCTCATATTTAAAAACACATCCTTTAGGTATAAGATTCTCAACAAGAGTAAAAAATCTGTTTACTTTAAATGGTTTTTTAATTTTATCAATAATTTCACAGAACCATCAAGGCAGGTTACATATAAACAAAATGTGCCATTAGATGTATTAAGATTTATTGCTTCTATCTATCCTGAAAATATAATGGAAGAATTAACTAAAAATGAAAGCAGGCTAAGTTATAATACTTTATTAATTGACGAAGATGTTCTTTCAGAACTACACGATTATTATTGCTATAACTATGACCGACTACATAATTCTGACTTTAAAGTTCAACTTTCTAATCAGGAATCCAATGCATTGCAAAACGGAAGAATTAAATCTCTTGTCAGTGAGATTTACAATGAACAAAAAATGTTAAAATAAACCTCTTTGAGGTTTATTTTTTCTCTATATACATATTATCAACAAGATTTTTCAGCTTAGGATCGGTTATGTCCTTGTTAGCATATTTCTGAATCATATAATAATCGATATACTCTTCAAGTTTTTCTTCTTTCTGTAGTGCAATGATATACTCCATATCTGTTTTACTCACATTTTCAGAAATTCTTTGCAAGTCCTCAAAAGAAAGCTGATAAATATCTTTAATCTTTTTCCTTTTGATTTCACTATTTACTAAGGGTGTAAATATGAAAGCTAATCCTGGGATAAAAGGGCCATAGGTGAAAACAAAATTAGTCATAGCCTCGCTATTAAAAATAATATCTCCTACTTGATAATTTATAAGCAAATGATTTGTCAGCCCAAATAGTATTCCTGATGTTGCTACATATCCAACAGAGGGTAGCATTTTACCTATTCTTGTTTTATAAGTTTTTTTCAGGTATTGTTTGTATTCAACCTCTTGGTTATTCACTTTCTCTTTTTCAACATAATCAAAAAGACCTTGTATATAATGTATTTTGTTTTTCATATAATTTCCTGATAGTAATTTAAATTACTTTAATATTTGCATAAATAAAAAACAAATTTTTTTGATTTTTTTTATAAAAATAATGTACTCTTAATTCCACTACTATTCGTATGAAAATAAATTATAATATTATTATTGTGGAGATGTAAAAACATCATGAATAAACTATCTAAGAAATATATCAAAACCACGGTTTTGTCATTGGCTCTTTTCACGGGGGCAGTTGTTGGATTTAATGCTTACAATCTACAGGATTATAATCTTAATAGAGACCAGTCAATAGAGCAAAGAGCTGATAATATTAAAAATATAGACAACTACCAATCATTACAAGAACAATATAATTCATTTAATTATACAGAAGAAGAATATCAAAAAGATAAAGCTTTTTTCAATCAGGTTTTTTCTAAAAATTATTATCACCTGGGTTATGATAAGCAATTCCGATTAGGTTATATGGAAAATGTTCAAAAAAGCCTTAATGATTATATAAGAATCTATTATCTATATAAAGGAGACACTTCTTCTGCTATAAAAACACAAGAAATATTGCAGCAATGGAAAGATAATAAAATAAGTTATGAGCAACTCACTGAAGAGTTAATAGCTATTCGAAGCCAATTATATAAAAATTATCAGGAAAAGATTTATAGTACAGCTACTTTTTATAATTCATTCATGGTGATGGATTCACAACAAACTCAAATTAATAACTATAATAAGATTTTTATATCTAATAATTTAAAGCCTTTTTTAATGGATAATGCTCAGTATAAAAAAATTCTTCATGATTATCAAATAGCCTTTAATAAAAAAGATGACAATGCCACAGATAATATGTATCTAAAAAATAATAAAATATTTTCAGATTTTGTTGATTCAATAAAAAACGGAAAGGCTAATGAGAAGCAAATGCATGACTTTTTTAAAACGATAAGATTTATAAATTATAATATTCAAAAAAATGAGTCATTATATGCTCCAAATATTAAATATTATAATGTTATTGATAAGAATAGTCTTTTCCAAAAATCTGTTAGTGTAATTGAAAACATGGATAACAGTAATAATGCTTATTATAAAACCATTGTTGAAAAAGATCTTAATTCTGAACAAAAGGCAAATTTATTTAACTCACGGTATTAGTATATTTAAAATATTTAACTTTTAGCGGATTCAAAAAAGGTACCTTATGAATAGAAAATTAAAGAAAATAGCAGTTTCTTGCCTCCTGTCGGGTGTTTTATTTTCAGGGAGCATTGTAGGCTATAATTCGTTAGCAATAAATAACTATTATCATAATGTTGATAATAACTATTCTGCACAAAACAAATGGAATGAATCTATTGATAATTATAAACTGTTATCTGACAACTTTAAAAAATATAGTTATTCTGAAGCAGACTTTAAAAGGGATAAAGATTTCTTTAATGAACTCTATACTCCAGAGTACTACAAGGAAGGTTATGATAAACAATTTCGCAAAGGATATGCCTTTAACTCTGAACTCAGCATTTTGGAATATTTATCAATATCATTACTTTATCAAAATGACACTAAAGATTTATTAAATTTTAAAAGTATGACAAAAACGATGGCAGAAAGTAAAAACAATCAGTATCAAAAGGTTCTTGATTTTAACAGATATATATTAAATAAAAATCATAAAGAATTTTCAGGGACTCAAGCCTCAATGCGAATATATTTACAATATAATCCTAATATGATGGTTAAAATCAATAATTTTAATAAACTATTAACAGATAATAAATTGCCACCTCTTTTCCCTAACGAAGAGCATCAAATTGAAACTTTAAAGTTAAAAGATGCTGCCATAGGAAATGATGATTTATACTACAATATGTTAATAACACAGGGAAAAGATTATATGACATTTGTCAAATCTATTAAAAATAATGAATTAACAAAAGAACAAGAATATAATTTTTTCAAAACCATGAGTTATACAAAATACCTTTTTAGCCAAAGAGCTAATATTAATGAAGAAGCTCGAATTAGCTCCTATCAGGTTTATAATTCATCGAATAATGTTTTTCGCTCCACTATTGACTTATTAACAAATAAAACAACTATTAATAAAGATTTAAGAGAAAAAAATGGAATAGGTGAAGACATATTATGAAAAATATAATTAAAAATAGACTTAAAACAATAGTGTTGTCAGTAACATTAGTTTTAACTTCTATGACTGCTTACAATGCCATAAATATTAATAACTATACGAATCTTTATCAAAACAGTAAAGAAGCCAAAGCCACTTGGATAGAAAATATTTCTGATAAGGATAAAATAAATGACATGTATAAAAACTATCAATATTCTGATTCGGATTATAAAAAAGATCAGGCTTTTTTCAATGAAGTATTTAAGCGAGATATAACTCTTATTTCTTTCGATAATGAAACTAAAATAAAAAATGCAAGATTTGAAAATGTTGATGATTCTATAGTTTCTTATTTTAAGGTTTATGATAGATACAGAGCAGATATTAATACGGTTTTAAAACAAAAAGAACTCAACAGACTATGGGATAAAGGTGAACTAAGTAAAGAGAAATATAGTGAACAGTATTTGAACAATATTCAAAGTCTCTACTCTACTGTGAATGAAAAAGTATTTGGCTCTGTACTCTATACCGCTAATTTTGAAATAGAAACTTATTCAACGGAAAATATTAGAACTTTTAATCAATTATTTGAAACCGAAAAACTACCCCCCTTTATTTTTAGTATTGAAAAATTCAAAATACATAAGAAAAAATCTTTTGAAAACTATAAGAGAGGAGATTATAAAATCTATAAAAACTTTCTAGACCAGGAAAATGCAACTTTCATAGCTTTCTTGGATAAATATCAACGAGGGGAATTAACAGAAAAGGAAAAACATAGTTTCTTTAAAATACTTAGTTTTATCAATTATACTATGCATGATAAATATAATGAGCAGAAAGCTCTTGTTTCTTATAATATGAAATTAAAAAGCAACCTTTTTTACATAGGTTCTCTTGATATCCTAAATGAACAAACAAAAATTTATGAACAAATTAATGACAATATCGCTGAAAAACATAATATTTATGGAACTTCACGCGAAAATTTAGACTCTCCCTATTAAATAATGAGGATAATATGAAACGAACTTTTAAGAAAATAGTAACAACATCTTTTTTCTCATTAGCATTAGTTGCAGGAACAATAACTGGATTTAATTCTATCAACTTAGCTTCTTACAATGAGGCATATAAATCAGACAAAGAAATTAAAGCTGACTGGCTTAACAAAAATTCAAATATAAAATCTATAAAATCTGCATATGATTCTTATGATTATACATTTGATCAATATCAAAAGGATCAGGTTTTTTTTTCTGAAGTATTTAAAAAAGATTTTTATCACCCAGGACATCACGATAAAATACAAACAGGCTACATTGATTATGCTAACTCGTCCATAATAGACTATCTTACGGCTTATAAAACATATAATGGAAATACAGATACTATTAAAGCCCAGAAAAAATTAAACAATGAATGGAAAAATGGCACTATTGATCCTAGTAAATATTATGATTTATACCAAAAGAATAAACATTATAACTACAGTAATAATGTTTTAAAAAGTAGAAATATTATTTTGTATTATGCTAATTTCAAAACTGATTTTTTAGGTCCAGATACTAATAATAATATTGAAAATTTTAATTTGTTATTTAAAACAAATAATTTACCTCAATTTATATTTAAAATGTCTGATATCGAGAAAAACAGTGAACAAAATAGAGAATCTTCTTTAAAACAAGATAATGAACTTGCAGAAAAAAATATTGAAGAACAAAATAAAGATTTTTATATCTTTTTAGAAAAATACAAAAGAAATACACTTAATGAACAAGAAAAATATGCTTTCTTTAAAACATTAAATTTTATTAATTATACGATGAATCAGAAAATAAACCTACAAAATAAGACATCTAAATATATTAATCTTGCATACAAAAATCAATATTTTGCAGCCATGATTGGTTTGATTGATTATAGCACAAAATATTATGACCATATTAATGAGGATATAGCAATAGATAAAAATCTCTCTGAGGCAGAAAAAAATGATTTAAACATGAATTTTTAGAATAAAAAAGAGAGGTCAACCTCTCTTTTTATAAGTTTATTTTTTAAATATCCATTGTTATATGAAGTTCCAACTCTTTATTCATTACAAGCTCTTTCAAAAACCCGTAATGCTCATTTTTTACAAGTTCTTCACTTGTAATAATCATTTTTTTAGTGTCTTTATATTTTTCCTTAAATTCATTAAGCTGCTCATGATACTCGTGTTCATCTTCATTACCCCAAATTTCTTTAATATAATTAGCAAACTCACTTAGTTTAGCTTCTTGCCACATCTTAGAACATTTTTTAGTTAACACATGCTCTTCTTCTTCAAAGCCACTATCTAATGCAGCAACAGCATTTGCAACTTTCTGTAAAAAAATAACATCATTTGCATAATCATAAGTTTGTCCAGAAGTCATCATTGGTCTGAACATCATGTTATGTGTTTCCATCTTATCTCGAAAATGTTTTATTTCACCATATTTTTTAATGCAACTTTCTTTTGATTCTTCAGGATGGTTTGGTAATAAATCAAGCATAGCTTCAAGCGGATTAAAATGTTGATTAGAGTAATGTAATTCATAATCAGGACTATAACGCACCATCATTTTTGCCATATTCATTGCTTTTTGAGTCTTTATAACTTCATCTGATTCATTAGAAAAAACAGATTTATATTTTTCAGCCTCTTTAATGCAATCACTCTCCCATGTTTGATACTTTTTCACTTCTTTATTAAGCACATCATCAAAAGTAAGATAATCATAAGCACAACCATCATTACCAGTATACACCTCGGTAATTTCATTCAACATAACATTATAAACATCTTCATGAATAGCCATCACTGCTGCAAAATCGAAAATTTTATCAGACATAAAAGACTTCATAAAAAATTGATTTGCATGGATCATTTCCTGGATTTTTTTAAATGTTAATTCCTCAGCAGGAATATTGATGAATTCATTATCAAAGTTGTCTTTAACATCCTCCTTACGCTCATTCATTGTATAGCAGTTTTTAAGACTATTTAAAATAACCTGAGCCTCAATAGAAGATTCTTCAATGTCAAAACGACCATAATCATCATAAGAGGCTTTAACACCTAAACCTCCGATTACACGGAATGCTGAATAAGGATAGCTTAAATAAGAGTTGAAAATGGAATCTCTTTTAAGATCGGGATTATAGCTTTTCTTATTAGAGGCCAAAAAGAATAATCTTACTTTACTACCGTTGATAATAGGAGTTGAACTAACAGCACAAGTAGTATTCCAGGAACCCATATTTAAACCCTCTTTTAATTATTCATTTATTCTTCAAATTGATGATAATACTAACACAAGAAACATATCAATTAAAGCTTTATTTTCTTCTTGCATCGCAGACTAAGTAATGTTATCCTTTTCACATCATTTCAAAAAGGAATCAGAAAATGCATTCACATAAAACAGTTTTTCACTTTCAAAAGAATTTTACCGTCCGATATTGATTTAAATTGATAATCAGAAAAAAATTATTAATTTAACATCATAAAAGGAAAAATAAAATGAATGCTTTTTTAAAAGAACTACAATCTCGTGGTCTTGTATCTCAGATGACCAACGAACAATCAATCATTAACCAACTTAATAATGGGGCTACCTTGTACTGTGGATTTGACCCTACAGCAGATTCTCTCCATGTAGGCAGTCTTTTACCCCTCATTACACTTTTGAGATTTAAGAAAGCCGGACACACAGTTTTACCTCTGATTGGTGGTGCAACAGGCATGATTGGCGATCCCAGCTTTAAAGCGGCGGAACGCACTCTTAATGATGAAAGAACTGTCGTTAGCTTTAAAAATGCTATCGTAGAGCAGATTAAATCCATTGTAGGTCAGGATGTTAAAGTCGTAGATAATCATGACTGGACTGCAAATATGTCTGTTCTGGAGTTCCTGAGAGATATTGGGAAGCATTTTAGTGTTAATGCCATGATCGCTAAAGATTCAGTAAAAAGCCGAATTGAAAGACCTGAACAGGGCATTTCTTTTACTGAGTTTTCATATCAGTTATTACAGGGTATGGACTTCTGGAAACTTTCTCAATTACATAATTGCACCATGCAATTAGGAGGAAGCGATCAATGGGGCAATATTATTGCCGGAATTGATCTTATTCATAAAAAAGAAGGCAATGATTTTGTCGCCACAGGTATTACTATGCCTCTGGTTACCAAATCAGATGGCACAAAATTTGGGAAAACAGAAAGTGGGGCTGTATGGCTTTCAGCAGAAAAAACCTCACCATTTAAATTTTTCCAATTCTGGTTAGGTTTATCGGATGTGGACACCAAAAAACTCTTTAAACTTTTTTCTTTCAAATCTGTAGATGAAATTGATGCTATTTTTAAAGAAGATGAAAGCCGTGATAAACCATTAGCACAACAAATTTTAGCAGAAGAAATGACAATGATTGTTCATGGAGAAGCGGCATTGCAGTCTGTGTTAATCATGAACAAGGCTCTTTTTGGTGGCGATTTTGATTCACTTTCTGAAGATGATTTTATCAATCTTGAAAAAGAAGGAGTTCCTGTTTTTACATCTTCTGAGAAAAATATTGTTGAACTTTTAGTTATGACTAAGCTTACTGAGTCTAAAAGATTAGCTCGTGATTTGATAAAATCAGGGGGAATTAGTGTTAATGGTGTAAAAACAAATGCTAAAACTTTTGAAGATATCCAAGCACTTTCTTACTCTAAAACAGATCTTAAGCACAATAAATTCCTTGTACTAAAAAGAGGACGAAATAAATTTATCATCATTAAATCATTATGATTTAAAAAGAGCCATGAAAGGCTCTTTTTTTATTCCTTTTCGATCTTTTAAAGAGTATAATGATTTATCATTTTAAAAAGGATTACTACGATGAACAAAGAATTACGTACTTTAATCAATAATTTTCAAAGCACACCATCAGTGAATGCTCAAAAGGATATTGAAGACTTTTATATTAAGAATTACCTCGAACGAGAATCTATCCAAGAAGATTTGTTGGCTTTTTTCAAGAGTGATAAAACAAAAGATAAAGTTGAATGGCATGTTTTTTTCCATTTTGATTCAGAATTCTGGATTAAAACTTATCTTGCAGAACAGGAAAAAAAAGCTGAAGAACGTTTAATTTTTTGTAAAGAAATGAAAGGTCAAGATGTTTTTGTCGATATGAATGCTGATTTAGGAGCACTGTTTTATAATCGAGCTTTAGAAGAACTCGGAGAAGACATTGCCGTAAAAATTGAAAAAATCTGGCTTAATACTTTTTCAGAATTTCCATATTTTGAAAAGACATGGTTTGAAAATAAAGTAAGACATCAGGAGCTGGAAGAAGAATGTTTAGCAGGAAGTGAGGAAAGTGTTGGATATAAAACTATTCAGACTTTTGAAATTAAGGTTCCTGTAGATGTTGAAATGTCACAACGGGGAAAAATCAACCATAGCGACATTCAGGATACTCCTGAATATTTAAAATTCATGTCAGATAGAATTGATTATTTTAATCAGTTTAATCTTGAAAACTACATGGATATTGATGCCTGTCACTCTGTGTCTATGAGAGTTGAAGATATGACTAATATTTTTACTTTGGAACTTCATGAAGAAGTTGATACCAACGAGTTAAGAAAAGCTTTGCTTGGACAACTCTCTGATGGATTAGGAAGCAATCTTTCTCAACGACCCTTACTGATAAAAGATAAAATCTATTTTTTTAATTTCGATTGTGACAATGCAGGCTTGTTTGAAACTGTTTCACCTTCGATTTCTAAATTTAAAATTTAAAATATTCAAAATAAAGGACTCGAAAGAGTCTTTTATTATTTCCTCAGTTCTGCTTTTAAATTATTCATCAATTTTTATATTAAATTTGATTTCTGTTTTTTCTTATATTATATCCTCTTTGATAACTACTCTTTATTTAAGGATACTTTATGAGCGCAGAAAAACCTGGTTATCACATAAAAACTATTGAAAAAGGTATGCTTGGAGAAAGTTCTAAAATTCTCGAAGAGGTTTTCGAGTTGCAAGATGCAGAAGAACAACAAGTTAAAATAATGCAACTCGTAGAGCTTTCAGATCTTGTTGGAGCCATTGACATGTATTTAAATAAACATTTCCCTGATATTTCTTTCGATGATCTTGTTAAAATGAGTAAAGTAACTCAACGTGCATTTAAAAATGGTAGAAGATAATGATCAATCATAACAGTTTTATAGACACTAACCTTATTTTCCAGGCAATCAATTATTATCAACAATTTTATAATCCCATTGCTACTCCTTTATGTGTAGACAAAAACTCTGTTTTCCACACACTCCCTGTAAACAACCCATCTATCAAGCCATTAGCCAGAAATAATAATGATGGTTTTTATTATGTAGGAAGTGCTGAACAATCTTTTATTAATTTGTATAATGAAGGATTGATTCAGGAAGGGGCATATATGGCATTAACCCCATGTCAACGAGATGAATTTGAAGATGATATTCATTTCTCCATTTTCCTAAAGATAGAATTAATTATTATTGGTCAACACAGCCGTGATATAGTGCTTTCTTTATCTCATAAATTCTTCAATCAATATAGTGACAATATTGATATTGTTCCATCGGGCAATAAACCTCATGAATTAGATATCCTTATTAATAATATTGAGGTAGGAAGTTATGGTATTAATCAAATGGTAGATGGAACTCCTTATACTTATGGCACAGGAATAGCTGAACCAAGATTAAGTTATGCTTTACATCATAAAAAGGATTCATTAAAATGAAAAAAACATTAATATTATCTCTTGCACTTATATCTTCACATTCATCCGCTTTCCCTATGTATTTAGCTTTGGATGATGATACTAAAAGTATATCTTCGCTTTTTGGCTACAGATTAGGCTATTATATTTATAAAGATCAGATCGTTTCTAAAATAGAATTACCAGAAGGCGATGAACTTTTAAAAGTAAATCCACATGATGAAAAGAAAGTAGAAGGGATTGATAATTATAGTGTAAAAGTAGATGCTGAAAAGAAAATAATTGGGATTTATGGCACAACCTATTTTTCAGATTCAGAGACCTGTCTTTCTCACTTAGACGGCCTCAAAAAATCGGTAGATAAATCTTATTCTGGAACAATAAAAATCGCCGCATCAAATCCTCAATTTATTGCTCAATATATTATCAATAATTCTCTGGACCCTGAAAGAATGGCTTTTGGATGTACTCAAAAAACAGATAATAAATATAAACTTTTTATCTCGTCATTTAAATATTATGAGCAACAGAATGCAAAAGAAAACACCAGGCAAGATGAAAAATCTGTTGAAGCTGATAAAGAAAAATCCGTTTTTTCACAAAATCCTTCAGACAAAGATAATAAAAACAGTTTGAATTCTTATACGATACTGTGATAAAATGAACACTGGTTATTAATTTGAGGCTAAATCTATGTATATTATGTCGGCGAAATCAGTAAATGAAATGTTAAAAGAGAATGCTCATCTTGATAAAAATATGCTTTCTAATATGCATATTGAAAGGGTTGAGTTTTATCGTGAAAATAAAAATACTCAACTCTCAGATGATCATCTTTCAGAAGCCATCGCATTTATTAATGATGAGTTAAACATCCTTATAACCAAAGAGCAATTCATTGAAATTATGGATTGTTTTCCTTATGACAAAATTCTCTATATTGAAAGTGAAGACACCTCTGATGTTTTAACACCTGTATATTCTTTTATCGCTGGATGCACTGCTCCTACTTATGGTGATGAAGTTGATATGGAAAAGTTTTCAGAATATGTTCTTGAACAGGCAAAAAAACTGGGATACCACATCACGATTTAATTTTTTACATGTGAACATTGTTAATGATTTAAAAACCCGTTAAAATATTATTTTATGGAGAATCACTATGTGGCAAATTTTAAAATCTTCTCAGGATGCTTCTGTTAACTTTATCAAACAAAGTCCCGATAATGGGATGTGGGAGGCTCGATTTGTTCAGCGAGTCCCAGAATACTTTATCACCTATTTATCTTCTCACTCAGGCTGTAATAAATCTTGTCGTTTTTGTCATCTTACCGCAACCAAACAAAAAATGATGACTCCAGCCTCAAAAGAAATTTATCTTGAGCAGGCAGACCAGGTATTTTCATATTATAATGAAAAGGTTCAAAATACAGGACAAACCGAAAAAATTGTTAATTTTAATTTTATGGCTCGCGGCGAACCTTTAGCCAATCCTGAAATTCTTTTCAGACCTCGACCTTTATTTGATGCTTTATCCCTGAGAGCAGATAGGTTTTCACTTAAACCACAATTTATGATTTCTTCAATCATACCTGAAGATTTTTCAGGAAATCTTACAGATATTTTTTCTGATGAAAGAGCAACACTTTACTATTCATTGTATTCAACAGATGAAAAATTTAGAAAAAGATGGCTACCTAAAGCAATGAATGCTCATCTTGCATTAGATAAAATCGCAGAGTTTCAGGCTGAAACTGGGAGACCTGTTGTGCTTCACTGGGCTTTTATCGAAAATCATAATGATAATGAAGAGCAGCTTCATAAAACAATGGAAGAGGTTATAAAACGAGGAATTAAAGCAAGATTCAATCAGGTAAGATATAATCCTCATAGTGATCTGTATGGTGAAGAACCAAAAGAAGAGAAAGTCATTCAACTTTTCAACATTGTAACATCATACTTACCTGACTCAAATAGCCGAATTGTTCCACGAGTAGGTTTTGATGTCAAAGCTTCATGCGGAATGTTTGTTAGTAAATAACTTATTAATTAATCATAAAAGGAGGCTTAAGCCTCCTTTTTTATAATCTTTTTTTACGAACAACACCTGAGCCAGAGCTTAATTCATCAGATTTATTAATATTCTCCATGATTTTTCCCTTTTCAATCTCACAATAGACTTCTTTTAGTTTTTGATTTAAAACAGGGTCTTTTATGACATCTATCATTGGAACATTATTTTGAGCAAGAATATAAAAGATATCCTTATATTGTTGCTTATGTATTTGTATTAAACTTTTTCCTATAGGTTTATTATAACCGTTTGCTATTATTTCAAAAATACCCACATTTTTCTTTGAATACGGATCAGTATAAAAATCATTAGGATTAGCTCCTAATTCGAAAGCAACTTTCATCATCGATTGGATATAGTCATAGCCTTGATAGAAATTTTGATTTTTTGTTATTTTATCAAAACGATCTTTGATATCTCTGCTTACAAACTCCTCACTCAAATGAATAATCAAACTTTCAGTATAAGATACTTCTTCTTCCCCTGACGATGTAATAGCATTCATCAGGGAATTTATAGATATTGGTGCCTTAGTCTTTTTAGTTTCTTTTCTTTCTTGCTTATAATGAATATCAGCACCCTTTTCTACCAGAAAATAAAGATAAACAGGATCGTAGCAGTGTCGCAGTGCCATACTTAAACGAATGTTTATTTCTTCTGAAGATTTCCCCACACTCATTTCACTTATCACTTTTTTTATTAATTCATCAGCATGAGGAAGATTAACAGATGTATTTAAAGCTTTTTGGTCGGGTTGAAATTTCCTTTTTATATTATCAAGATAAATAAGTCCCAAATCGGCACTTCTTGTTATTACCATAACTTTATTAAAACAATTAACAGGGTTTTCAATATCAAATGTTTTGTTTTTACCCAATAGATAGTGTAATTTTGAAGCATTATTATTTTCTATTGCCTCTACTATCTGATTTCCTCTATGTTTTTCACCCATTTGAATAATAAAATCTTTAATCATACATTATTCCTGTAAAATAAAACCCTCTTTATTTTAACATCTTTTTTTGCAAGAACAAAATCGGTATTATAACCTTTTCTTTGGTGTTTCATTTTTTTGATAAACAAATGTATCTGGATATTTTTCCATTATTTTCTTTTCAATAAATTTTGCATAATTATCTTCGAATACAGGATGATAATAAAGATCACTTTTCAAGTCTCTACCTCTCGTTGTTTTTAAATAATTACCAAGAGACTCATTAAGCAATAATATATTTTCAGGATCAATAATTTTTTGCTCAAGCAAAGTGTTAACAAAATCTACATATTTATTCATGTAATCATTTATCATTGCCTGCTTAAGAATATTCATTATCTCTATATGAGGTTCTTTATCTCCCGCATAAAAAGCATCATTAGCATTAAAAATACCCGCATGGTTATAACTCTCTATAATAGAACTAATTTTATTTTTTTCATGTTCAGATAAAATATCTTTATATTCTTTAATAATACTATCAGAAAAATCATAACAATTAACTGTATTATTCATTGCTAAAGTGTACGGTAAAAACAAGTATTTTATAAAATCCATTTCTTTTAAATTTAAATTATGATTATTAGCTTTTAAAATAGAGTTAAATAGAGGATAGATACAAACAATATTTTCATCATTTTTAATAAGATAATTTTTTAATATTTTCTTTTGATCGGGATTAAAATCAAGTTTAATTTTATTAAAATCGAAAGTGTCCTCAATCATATCTTTAACTTTCGCTAACAAAATTTCTTCTTTAGGTTTTTTATGGCATAAAAAAGCAAAAGTACTTTCTATATCAATAGAATTCTTATACTTTTTACATAATTTAATAAGGTAATCTGTCGATTCTTCATCATAATAATTAAAATTATTCATTATAACAAAAGGTAGATAACCTTTTTCTTTCTCAAGAAGGGGGTAACCATTCTTAATTAACATAAACAGACATTCTGTGGTGGTTCTGCTATTCACAATAGCTGCAACAGGGCTTATCTCTAAAGACATGTTATTTTTAGATTTTCTACTAGTAAAATTTGGATATGTATAATCGTTTTCTTTTTGCTTAACAATCTTCCATATTTTAGGCAATTCTTTTTTATTCTTTTTAATAAAAGATTTTAAGTTTTTTACAGGATTAGGCATCGTTAGTGTTTTCATAAATTCTGAATAAACAGGTTCTTCAACATCGTTGATTGAATTAATTGTTTCAAAATTTTCTCTGTAGGAATTTCTTGTATTTAAAGCCTCTGCCTTTATAATAAGCTTATCATCTTCAGTTAATTCTATTTTACCTGATATTATTTCTTCAATAAATGCTCCAAATAAAGAATGTTTTATAGCTGTAAAAAGATATGTATTTTTTAAACTCTTATTATTCTTATCATCAATGACAAAATTAATAATATTATCTTTTCCTAGCTTGTTCTCCAGAGCATCATAAATATCTTTACCAAATTTATAATATTCGTTTACATTCATAAAATCTGCCAAAAATTCAATATTTAAAAAATTAAACATAGAATCTGACTTTATAAAATCTTTTTCAAAATCTGGACCACGCTCATTTCCACTTATAAAATACAAAGCTCCATTATTTGAAAAAGAATCAGATAAAAAGTATTTATTCATTTTAAAAAAGAAATCAGACGAATAATGCTCGTGCACTATCTTTTTATTTTCAAGTAAAAAATCAATTAGCACTGCTTTTTTGTAACATTTAAATAAAAAAGAGGTTGCAAAAAACTCATCCTCTTTTGCTTCTTTTATTAAAATATTAATAATATCCTTATTATCAAATTTGCTCGTAAGATAGTTTACTTTTAAAATATAATTTTCTCTTCTCTCATGTCCATGTTCTTTTATATAATCCTCAAAATTTTCTATAGAAAAAAGATTATGTTTTTTATCAAATTTTATTAAATCATCAGGTTTTAAAGCTGTAAGAATTTCAAAAACGGCTGAACGAGCATGGGGTATTTTTAAGAATTCTTCTTTTGAAAAAGGGACTGCCTCAATATCGATATTTTTATAAGAAGAAGATCTAAGAGCATTGTAAGCGGCATTTAAATTCATAGAAAACCTTTTATGTAAATTATGTTATATACTTATATTTTATCTTTTTTTTACTAAAAACTCCAGTTTTATTCTTTCAATTTAACATATTCACCTAGACTTCTGGTTAGCACTAGAGTATGATTTACATCTTAATTTAGATAAGAGCGAGCTAAAAAAATGATCATCGTTTGCACTTTTACTGAAAAAAACAAAAGAACCGGAATTAATGAAGAGATAATTAGCCACGGTATTGATTACAACACTGGTAAAGTCATTATTATGGAGCAGTGTCCCATTTCACAAATCAAAACAGTTTATAGCGAAGAGTTAGGAGAATATATTCTTCAGGAGAAAAAGGCATGAATGATCTTATTAAATTTTTAATTTCTTCATTAAAATACTCTATTCAGATGAAGAAGTGTTCAAATGAATATCATTACACTGAAAACCTTAACATTGTTACAGATTTGATTCAACGAAATCAACATCAAACAGCTCTTAATATTATTAAAGATGAATTGAAATTTTCTTTTCATGATGAAAATATTTCTGAGACTCAGCTAACCGATATGCTCTATAAAGCTGTCAAAGAAGAATACAAGGCTTATCTTATCAAAGAACAGCAGTTTTCTAACATTATGCTCACTCAAATTTTAGCAGGTAAAAATCTTACACCTCCCTGCAATAAAGATTTCCTTATTGAAAATGAGCGGGATGTAGCCGATTTTATAAATAAGCTTCAGCAATCTACTATAGAAAATAAAGAAGCCATTATTGTTATGACGGAATTAATTCTTAACCAAAATCGTTCTTTAGAAAGAATCAAGTAAATATATTTTTTATTGGAGGTTATATGCATTATTTAAAACCAGGAAGTACTGAATATCAAGCGATGAAAAATGAAATTTTAGCCACACTTGGAGTGAATAAAATTCAGGATATTAATCCAGAAGTCGAAATCAGAAACCGTATAAATTATTTAAAAAACTACCTTCGTAATACCGGAATGAATGGTTATGTTTTAGGCATTAGTGGTGGTGTTGATTCTACAACAGTAGGTCGCCTTTGTCAGATTGCTGTAGAAGAGCTTCGCAATGAAGGTTATAATGCTAAATTTGTCGCTGTGAGGCTTCCTGCTGGGGTACAGAAAGATGAAGCTGATGCTCAGGAGGCAATTAAATTTATTAATCCAGATGTTCTTAGTACAGTCAATATTGGTGAAGCTGCAAATAATTTGAGTGTTCAGGGAGTATCTCAAACAAAGGATTTACAACATTCAGAAAGTCAGATTGATTTTATCAAAGGAAACATCAAGGCTCGTTTAAGAATGGTTGCTCAATATCAGTTAGCTGCACTTCATAACTGTCTTGTAATCGGAACCGATCACAACTCTGAAGCTTGTATGGGCTTTTATACCAAGTTTGGTGATGGGGCTTGTGATCTCATAGTCCTTAATGGCCTTAATAAACGACAGGTTCGTCTTTTATCAAAAAATTTAGGCTCACCACAGCATTTATACGAGAAACCGCCTACAGCCGATTTAGAAGAGCTTAATGAAGGCAAACTTGATGACGAAGGTTTTGGTTTCACCTATTCATTGCTTGATGATTTCCTTGAAGGAATCGATGTAGATTTGGATACGGAATCAAAAATTGTCAATCAATATTTTAAAACTCAGCATAAAAGAAACCTCCCTGTCAGCTTTTCATAATTAAATGTTAAAAAAGACTCCCATAAAGGAGCCTTTTTTATGACTTCTTTTACATTACCTTTTTAGATTGACTCATTGATAATATAACCTTTATAATATTACATCTAACCCTAATTAAAAAGAAATAATCTATGTTTGAATTTAAATCAATTTTTCGTGAAGCTAAGCAATATAATAAAGATAACAATACATCTTTGACTTATCTTGAATATTTTATGCTTCAGACAAAACATTCAAAGTCATATACCAGTAGTTATTATTATATGATTGCTCTTGACCTTAAAAAAGTTTTAAAAAGTATTAACATTTCAGATTATGCTCTTTTAAAATTAAAGGAAAAGGATTTTACATCATCTTCTTTATGGGATGTAACGACCCTGCATATTAATAATCGAAGTGTGGGGTGCTTAATTAAAGAAGATGAACCATTGCCTTTTTTTTATGATATGCACACTCAAAATAAAAAATGTGGCCATTTTAAATTTCATTTTTCAGCGAATCAATGTTTTATTTTTGATGAAAATTATAATTATCAAACCTTGAATAAATATGTACACAAGTATTTAAAAGATCATAATAAAATATTCATCACTAATGAAAATTTAGCACAATTATCTGAACTCTTATTTCAGCCTAAAGTGAAAAATACTAAAAATGATAATTATATTAATCTTGATGAGATTTTATCATCTTCAAGAAAGACAAAAACTTTACTATCTTTAATTTTCAACACAGATATACAAGATGATTGTTTCCAATCAATCTTTAATGTTTCTAAAAAAGATATTATTGAATTTTATGGCAACCAATTAAAAACAGCCGATTTCCACATTCCTAAAAAACCAGATAATATTTTTATTTATGGTAAATTTATAAAAAATATCCTTGATGAAAAATTTGGTGGATTAGTCTATTCTGCTCAGAAAGATGATAAAAGTATTCTTTCTATATTTTATGTAGGGAAATATCTTCATGATGATTTAAAGTTTGATAATTTAAAAATTTTAGTTAATAAGAAAACAGCTTATTCTTTGGTTAATGATGAAGTTCTGGGTAGTGAAAGTTCAGATGATGTATTTATGGATATATATAATTCTGTTCAGTCCATTTGTGAATATATAAATCAACAATCACCGCAGACTAACAAAATCATTAATGAGATTGTTTTATCAGCATTTGAAAATTTCAATATTCAACATTTTGATAATCTTTTAATAGAACACAACATCGAAAAAAGCAGTGATCTGTATAGAAAAATTCCGTTTAGCATTAAATCTATCAAAACTCAAATTGAAGGAACCTTTACTTTCGATGCTATCGAATTAAAGTGTTTCAATATAGATGATAATTTTACACAGTTTAATAGAATAAGACTGCCTATGGAAACTAAGAAAAGTATAGAGCATAATATCACTGCTATCAGGTCAATTGCTGAAAAAACTCTGCTTCAGGATATTGTTTCGGAAGATAGCAAGATAAATATTAAGAAAAGATTATAATATAAAAAAATAAAGCCCTTCTAAAGGGCTTTATCTCAGCTCTTTTATCCACGTCATAGATCTACTATATCTATTTATTAAATATTCGTAAAATAATTAGAATTTTATTTCCATAATGTTTCCACCTTCAATCGCATTCTCTTCAACCATCTCATTAACTTCTCTGTAACTGACTTTTTCATTAAATGAGTTATCAATCATATCCATTCTTTTTTCAGCCATATCATTATCGACAGCTTTACCATTCACTTTTATTTCTTTTATAAATTCTCTGTTCTCTATACTAATAAAATGACGATAATAATCGCTCATATCGTCATTATTAAATTTAATGGTTAATATTTTATCGTTTTTATTCCATTTTAAATCATTTGTTCTTATATTTGGTTTTTTAAAATTCAATATTGTTTTATTGATTTCTTTTTCATCATTACTTTTAAACATTTCAATATGAGTAAAGAGATATTTTTCATTGTCCTGCACTCTTATAGCATCACCAATAGAAAAACCTATTTTAATCAGGGGGGTGGATAGAAATAATAAAAGGAACAATAATTCCATTTTACCTACATTCCTCCATAAAAAACTTTTCTTCCTAATTATATTCATTTAAACCTCTGATATCTTCTTTCGCCAATGCATTAAAGAAATCATCTTTCTTCTGTTTTTCAGATATTGTTTTATTCATAGTAATAATGTTTTGATCTTCTACCTCTAATAATCTCACAAAATAGCCCAGTAAATCTTGTTTATGATATTCTTTAGATTCTTCATTTATATATTTCATAATATTAGACCCTATTTTCTTTTTAAAATATTCACTCTTCATAATTGAGACAAAGACTCTAAATTCATGAGGTCTAATCTCTTTTTTTAATTTTTTAAGAGATGATACATCAAAATTTACATCAATATCTTTAAATTTTTCATATTCTTCGTTGTAAGCATGTGTAGTTGCAGATTCCATCCATCCCAAAAATAAAAAAAACATACTGATATTTGAAAGGAAATAGATTAATTTGGAGTCTATAAAACTTAAAAAATTGGTAGACAGCATTATAGCAACATAAAAAACAACAGGCACAAGAGCCATTTTCCATTTTTTCCTAATCAGGCTTCTGTCATTAAAAACCTTTACATTTAGATCATCTTTTTCAAGCTGAGATATTATAAATTCCATAATCACAGGATGATGATAAAGATTATCAACTATTTTATTAATACATTCTTCTTTTTCATCTGACATAATTAACCTTTTTACTTAAGTGTAATTTCTATAATATTATCACCAATGATATTTGTATGTTTGCTTGGTTCTTTATAAACATCTTTATAACTTCCATTATAAGCAAAATTCATCAAATATTTATCCAGAGCCTGCTCCCCAGGAGTTCTGTTTATTATATGACCGTTGATTTTTATTTCTTTTATGATGTTTCTGTTTTGTTTTTGCATCATAACCTTATAGGGATATCTATACTTATCGGTCTTTAAGGTAATCTTCTTTTCAGCTTCCGACCATTTATATTCTTTGCTTTTATTATCAGGAAAAACAGAATTAATATCAGTCAACATTGATTTAATTTTAGATTTATCGTTTTTAGCAAAACTATCCAAATGATTTAAAACAGTCGCTGTTTTTTCATCATATTTTTTATATTCAATAACTGTATTTATAAGTTTATATACAGGAAAACAAATGAAAATGGCAGAAAGAGAAAATATAATTAGCTCTTTATGTTTCCATGAGTTATTTTTTTTAATCACATTCACATTCATATCAATACCTTTTTTTGTTCTTCTTTAAGAGAGAGGATTAAATCTTTTCTTTTTCCATTATTTACTAACTGTTCATTTAAATAAATAAGTCTATTTTCCTCTTCTTTTTGTATTTCAAAAATTTCATTTTTAATGGCTTCTTGCCACTTAATATTTGGTTTATTATTTTTGTAAGACATTATATTGTTATATATGGAATTTCTAAAATATTTATTTTTTAATATAGTAATAAAAAACTCGAACTCTTCTGACGATATTCTTTTACTTAGTTCAGAAAGGGAAGTAAGTTCAAAATCTACATCTCCAACTTTTAATCTTTCTGAATTAGAATCTACAATATTCATACAGTTTGCGAATTGCCATAGGGACGCAACTGAAAAAAGAAATGTATTAGACATAATAGATATTAAATCACTATTGATAAAACTTAGAAAATTAGTAGACAACATTATAAACATGTATAAAAAGCTAGGCTTAAAAGCCTTTAAATATTTTAGGTAAGAAGTGCTATTTATAACTTCAACTTTATCTTTATCTTTTTCAACTTCACTGATAATATATTCCATTATTACCGGATGGTGATGGAGATACTTTATTATGCGATCAACTTTATCTTCATAATCTGTTTCTTTCATTTTCACACCTTTAAATATCATATTTATTTTTTGAAAGAATACAATATCGTTGTTATCTATTCAAATTTATTTCTCAGTCTAAAAAACATTCAAATTTTTTGAAAGTCTCCAACAAAAAATAACACTTGAAAAAATAACGGAAGCAACTATATTATAAAAACTGTGATGAAGATCACTAAATTAAATCAAAATAAAACAAATGAGGTGAAATATGAAAAACTTAAATAAATTATTAGTCGCTACAACTTTGGCATTAACTTTTGCTTCTGCTGGTGCATATGCAGAAAGTGGTGATAGCAATGGTCTTGATAATGTAGAACATACACAAGGTTATAAAGCTTTTGCTTCTCAATTTGAAAATACAGGCAGTGTAGAAGCAGAGCAACATGCACAAAGTGTTAAATCTGATTATGATAAATATCATCGTGGTGAAATTACTGCTGATGGTCAATGGCGCAATGATAACTAATGATTATTTAAATGTAAATCTGATGAAAAAGACCTGAGAAGGTCTTTTTTCATTTCGTTAACATTATTTTTTTAACAAAAAGAGCCTAATCTGACATTTTTATTTTCACAATATTGTCGTCTTTTTGATTTTCTTCCAAAAATTTTGTATATAGTGGGGAAAGTCTTACTGTATTTAAGTTAAATTTATTTTCTAATTCAGGCACACCTTTAACTTGCAATTTTTTGTCATTCAATATGATATATTCTACTTTTCTTTTAGCTTTCAAATCATAAAAAGCATTCATCATTATGCTTATATTTCTTTTCTGAACTTTTATTATAAAAGTATGGCTCGCCTTATCATAATTTATATTTACATTTCCTTTGTATTTTTCATTATAATCCTTAATTTTATCAAGAGAATTAGCACTTTCATGTTCTACATTTTGATACACAACTTCTTTCATATCTGTTTGAAATTTTGTCCCAAATCCTAATAATGCAATAAATATAATAGGAATAAATAAAATAGTTGTTGTAGGTATAGAGCTGATATCATCTGTTTTATCTTTTTTGTTAAACCTTGATACTTTTAATTTCATTTATTATTTCTCCTCATTACTCAGAGCTTCAACAAGAATTTTCTTTTTATTCAAAGACTCTTTTTGCGATTTGTAATATTCATACTGACTTTCTACATGGTTTTCAAAATCTATCAAATGCTTTCCTATTTCATCCTGAGATGCTTTATTATTTTCAAGCACTATTTTTTCACTTTTTATCGAACCAAAACTGCGAACATCTTCCAGTATATCCCAGCCAGTAATCTTTCTTTCTTTCAATAACTCCAGCAAAAAAGACATTTCCTGTTCGTTGCACAAATCTTTTATTTTTTTAAAATCATCATCAGTAAGATCAAGGATGCCATCATTTTCTATGATTGAAATAATTTCGCTTTTTAAATCTTTATTCTTTTTGTTAATTATTTTTATAGCGATGCTTGATATAATAGTAGGACTCAGTATCAATACACCTAGAATACTAACACTTATATCTCTATTTCCTCCATCTAACATAATATTGCCTACACCTACAAATGCAGCAGCTATCGCAGCGACTAACCCTATATTTCTCAATAATCCAAATAAAGATGTTCGGCTATAATATTTATTCATTTTTTTAACAAGCTCTTCGTTTCTTTCTATTTTTTCTGTAAAGAACTGCATTATCCTTTTGTTTTTACTGATATCTGGCCTTCCAAAAAACATATTTCCTCCTGATAGACATCTTTTTAAACTGTAAACAGTTTTACATTTATTAATCAAAAAGCAAGTTTTTTTAATAAGAGCTTACTCTATATTTATTCTTTGACAAAATAGTTCTGGTATATCACTTATAATATCTATATAATTAAGTTATATGATTCTTTTACAGGATATAACTTTATGAGTGATATGAAAACCTTTTCGTATATAGATAAAAATATTATTTGTAAAATTTCTACTTTAAATGAAAATTACTCCGTTACTTATTTTGAATATTTTAATGAAAACAAAGATATATTTGCAACCGAAATAGCAAATGTTAAAAACATAGAAGACATCTACTCAAAACTTTTCATTGCAGACTTCTGGAAAACTTTAGAGGAAAATAAAAATAAGGCGAACTTTTTCGTAGCTGAAAAGAATCTTATCCAGGATGTATTTAAAAATTACACGTTATCATTTGAACCAGATAAAATTTGTTTGACACATATTAATCATACCAGACAGCTTTCTTTTGAAGTTTCATTTAATTATTCTAAACAAAATAAGAATATTTATTTAGATATAAACATACATAAAGAGGTTAACTTATTTAAAAAAGAGTCTGTAGGAGTGTTTTGGAGTAACATGTCATTACAAGATAAAGAAGAATGGCTGAAGGCTAACAAGAAATTATTGCTGCCTTCAATAAACTCTTTATTTACTGTTACAAAAGAAAATATGAGTAATTTAATGAGGCAATTTGTCGCTTGCTCTTCACTTGAATTTATAGACAGTGAAAGAATCCAGGAAAGACTTTTTCCTATTGATGTATTTTCAAATGACAAATGTAGTCTCGCTGAAAAATTCATTAAATCAGAAAAAATACTACAATCTTATAATGGTATAGCTCCTTCTTTTTCCTTACAAGGAAATCGCCAATTATTTTTTAGCTTTCAGGATTTATATTTAACTCTTTTTGTGAAAGATTTTAAAGAAAGCAATGATCTTTATTATAAGTTCAGTAAAGATTTTAATGTCGTGAAATTAGAACTACATTCTCTCATGGAACATCGTGCACCGGATTATTTCTTTAAAGTAAAAGGTGATAATACCAAAGGATTCCTTGAATTATACAAGAATGAAGAACTTTTCCTTAAGTTCCCTCTTATGTCAGATATCAATCATGTAATTAAAATGACAGATGCTATCATTAAAAACGATTATATGACATCCATTGCTACCGATGAAGAAAGTCTGAAAGAATATCACCATACTATGCAATACTATGTAGATAATTTTTTAAATTTATTTCCAACAGAAAAAGAAAATATTAAAGTAAGCTATCCTGATATTAACGAATATTTATACGACAGCCTGTATTTAAAAAGATTACGTTTTGAATTATCTTATAAAGGGAATCCTTTTTATTATGGTATTACTAAAACTATTACTGATATAAAAATCAATAAGGAAGAGATTTTGAGGCTATGGGAACAGCAATTTTTAACAGATAAAATATCGCCTTCTTTACCTGAAAAGAAAAACAAAAAAAGGATATAAATAATGAATCATATAGAACATTATGATTACGGAAAGCATTTTCATTATTTATTGAGTTATATTAAAAAACAAAACAAAGATTATAACATAACTCATTTTGAATATTTTAAACTCAAGAAAGTTTCGTTATGTAAAACTTTATTAAAAAATCATAATATACTTATTGATATGGATATTCATACTGCTGACATTTTGGGAGACCTTTTCAATACTGATTTTTCAATTTTGCAAAAGGCTAAAAATATTGAATTAAGCAAGCAAGGTATAAAAGCCTTTTATATTGAACTATTTTTATCTCAAAAACCAGAGAAAGATAATATATTTCGTAATAAGAAATTGTATACTGGAATTAGTTTTTCTTGGGCTATCTCGTTTGACATGGAACTACATCATGATTTTTATTATGATTTTGAATCAGACCAATGTGTCTTTTCATTTAATAATAAAAAATCGAAGTATTATGATTATGATGAACGACATGCTAACCTCTTTATGAAGCAATCTGAAGAATATAAATATCTTTTTTTTAAAAATTTCAATAACTCGTTCACTAAGAATAAAATAGAAAAAAAAGTGAATAAGGACAGTATAAATTCAATTTTATCTTATTATGTGAATTATGGGCTTAGTAATTATTTTTTTTCTTCAGATGAAGTCATACAACACCATATCCTCAAGGATAAAAAAGAGACTGAAAGTTACTTGGAGCATTTTATCAATAACCAACATCAGTACACGACAGAAAGAATTAATGAAATATATTCTTTCTGTGAAAATGATAATACTGATCATTATATTTATTCTTTAAAAAGCTTGGTTTTGGAATGTATAGCAGAAGATCTCAGAACAGAAAAAAATAATTTTATAAAAAAACAGCATATAGACACATTGGTTTTTCAGGTAGGTTACAATAATACAATTTTCAGAACAGATGTTGATTATTATCTTAAATGTGAAGGTGATGAGCATAAAATCGAAGGATTTACTTTATACAAAGACGATCAAGAGTTAAAATACTTTGATTTGAATAAAGATTTTTTAATTCAACTGAAAGATACTATTTTAGCTGATACAAGATTCATTTTCACACAACATTCTCGGTATAATATGATTTTTAACGATCATGTTCAGAATAGATACATAAAACCTTTAAAATTGGAATTACAAGCTTACCTTTGCAAATTTATGGATGAAATTTCATTCCACCATATTCCATTAAAAAACCTTTCACTTCAGGAAATTAATAGTAATTTGATTGAGATAAGTTTCTATTACAAGAATAAACCTATAGGAGATTCCCTAATTTGTGCCAATAAAATTGATAACATTAAGGAATTAGGTTTAGATTTATTAGCCAATATTGAAAAATACGAAGTTAGTAAAACATTAAATAATGACAATTATAAGGTTAACTGTCAAAAAACAAAAAGACTTTAAAAATTATCATTTTAGTGCTAAAATCATAGCAAACAAAATAGAGAGAAATATTTTTATGGATATAATACAGAAATTAGACAAATATGGAAATTTTATAAACCTTAAGAGTGAATTATATTCTCTTATAAGAAGTATGAAACAAAAAGATGAAATGTCTTTTTTCTACTTTTTTGAAAATGCTAATCAATTACTGAATCAACATGCAGCTCCATTAATTCAACTTTATGGATTTGATGAAGTTTTTAAAGAAGTGACTTTTAGTTTATTTAAGGATGCTTTTTACGAAAGAATATGTATAGAAGCACAAAAACATATGGACGAATATAAAGCCTTAGGTGATCCTTATTTTTACAACACATTATCTTCTTATTTAAACCAATGGAAAGAGGATCTGGAAGGCAATCTTGTTTATTCTGAACAATTCATAAATGACAGATATAATTATATTTACAAAACTGGAATTTGTATAAAATACAATTTAGAAAAAAATACAATACATTTTGAAAAATCTATAAAATGTAAACCTTATTATATTTCTTTGCATGAATACTCTGACGATACCGATGACTGGAGAATAACTGAATTTTCAAAAAAATTGGTTGCGAAAGCCATTGAAAAGAAAGAAGAAGTAGTCACACATTTTGTATTCTCAGATAATAAGACTTTAGAAAAATTTTTAGACAACAATCTGCTTGACAATATTGTCTCTGAAATTTTTTTCCTTAAAAATCAAAAATTCACTATTAATGAGCTTTCACGAATAAAGATAGATCATGCTACTCAGTTTAATTCTTTTCTTATTGACGAGATAGTTAAAAATCCTGAACAGTATATCAGTGAATGCTTAAAAGATGAAGAAGAACAAAAAGTCTACATTGAGTATTTTCCAGATTTTTATAATCGTTGTTTCTCTACAGACTGGAACGAGTGGGCTAATCAACAGGATATTTCTTATATTTCATCAGATAATCATATGGAATATGTTTTAATTAAAATTGAACCCCCATTTTTGAAAAATTCTGATAATAGACAAAAGATGTATTATTTACATTCCGAGGACAACACATTAACTCTAATTAATCAATATGATAATATTGTAGCAACGATAAAGGTAAAACAGGATACTGCTACATTATGTCACACAATCTTAAATGCAATAAGCAAAGATCTTATTTCACTATTGATTAAAAAAATAAAAAAAATATCTTCACAAATATCTTCAGATATTAATGTTACTTTTGAAGGTATAGAAGAAATGCAATCTCTAAATATTCTGAATAATATTTATCCTGCTTCTTTTTTATTAAACGATGTTGTTATTCATAAAGAAGTAGTTTCTCTGGAAGGCGACACTAAACCTTTCTTGGCAAATCTCGAAGTATCTGTAATACAACATAAAAATTTATCGGTAGAAAAAGCTTCTGTTAAAGTCAAAAAAAGAATTTGATTTTTTCAATATAAAAAGGACTCTTCTGAGTCCTTTTTATTATATCCTTCTTTTTTTAGAGAAGGTTTTTTGTAATACAGGTAAGGATTCTGTTAATGTCTTTTTTTCTATAACAGGATAGATCTCGTTTTTATAATGAATTATTAATTTTTGTAAGCCTTTCTTATACTCCATCCTTTTTTCTTGTTCTAACGATTCTTGCAACATAGAGTCAACATTCATATTATACATTTTTTTAAATAGCTCAGGGGAATGATGTTTTTTTAGGAATTCACTAACTAAAGATAACCTTTTTTTAGTTTCTGTAGTTGGTTCATTAACATTTTCTGATTTCAATAAGGTTAAAAATTCCATACATAATTTTTCTTTAAAAGACTCAAATTCTGGAGACTTTTTTTTCTTTAGCAAAATTTCCTCAATAATTAAAGGTTCATTCACCTGATATAAAAAAGTAAAAAACCCGTTATTTCTTTCTTTTAAAAAATTATGAGGATGTGGAAGCCTTGCATAATCAAAAAAATCTTTCTTTTCTATATAAGTCCTGAAATTTTTTAGCTGAGTTTTATTTAATGCTGTATAGTTGTATGTAGAAGCATAGCAAGCCATTTGTAAAAAGTTTCTTTCTTGTTCTGACGACGATATTATATCAATTAACGATTCAAAAAAAAATCTTTCTTTATTGCTTTTATCTTTTTTGTAAAAAATATCATCATATAATATCTCGTTTAAATTACATTGTATTTTCAAAAAGGCATAAGACTCATAAAGAGTATCTATCTTTTTTTTGAATATATCTAACAACTTTTCTGATTCATTGTATGAATGAATTGTACTTTCTAATAAAACAGATACGATATCTTTATTATTAAAGCAGATTTTTTTGTAATTTAATTCATCTGATTCCCCTTCTTCATATAGCATAAGACATGGTTTGAAAACAAATAAATCAGGGTTCGCTCTTTTATTTATAATATTAAGCAATTCAAAAAATTCATTTAAATTACTACCCGCATTATTTTCTATTAATGTTAATACAGGATTAATAACTGTACATGTCGTATTATCTGCTGTTAAGATCATTTTACATTTATTGATTTCATAAGATGGATTATCTTTCATAAATTTTAAAGTACTGCTCAAAGATCTGCCAGACGAGATTAGTTTAAAAAAATCTCTATCTTTACCAGTCAATTCTGATTCTGAATAGTATTTAATCGTTCCATTTTCATTTGTTAACATTATTTAACCTCATTTAAAAATCGACCTATCAACAGATCGATTCTTGTTTTATTTTAATTTTAACATAAATAGATTTTATATAAAGTATACTGAAAAAATTAATCATTTAACTCTTTTTTCTGGAAAGATAAGAATGTAGTATGATAATATATCAAGGTGGTTAAAATACTAAGTCATTAAAAATACGAGTAGAAAAATATAAAACATTAGATAAAATTTGTATTATTAAATCAAAGGGAGTCAAAATGAAATTTAAACGAATCTATGTTGATATGGATGGAGTATTAGCAGATTTTGAATTGGGAGCAACTAATGCTGTAATGCACCCTAAGCAGTTTAAGCTGGTGAAAGGAGTTTATAGAGCATTAGCTCCGATAGAAGGTGCTATAGAAGCCCTTAAAGAACTTCATAAAAGAGGTTATGATATTGAGATAGCCACTAAATTGCCACATGAAAATCCTTATTCTGCAACAGAAAAATTGTTATGGATAGAAGAACACCTTCCCTGGTTAATTGGTCATGTGACCATCACTTCTGATAAAGGGCAGCTTGGTGATGAGGAGGATATACTTATTGATGACAGACCTCACAAAGGAAATGTATGTGGTTTTAAAGGGTTATTTTTACATTTTGGAATAAATGGTAAGTATCAGGATTGGAAAGCTATCATGACTTTTTTTGATTCAGTTGATGAGGTTAGTCATTAAAATTTTAGTATTTTAAAGAGGTATTTATTGCCTCTTTTCTTTAAAATATGATATTATAATAAAAAAATCATATGAGAAATTGCAATGCTAAAACATACATTCTTATTTTGTTTATTATTCCCGGCTTTATCTCAAGCAGGTATGGATGATTATTTTATTAAAATAGACAAACATTCTGAAGTCGTAATAAAAGGTCAGACTTTTGATTCTCATGATTATGGTTCTGCTATTCAATGGAATAAAGATTATGCAGTAACAGCAAAACATGTATCTTTTGCAGAGGGTAGTGTTTACACCTGCTCTGAAAATTGTGACATTCGCTTTGTCAAACGAAAAGCAGAGTCTCCCTTATACAAATGGCGCAACCCAGAACCTTTTGAAAGAGTCATTTTTGCGGGCAACAGTAGTGGAAGTAAAACTCATATTTCTCAGGGTGAGGATTTAAACATTGCTTTGTATATGAGTGGCCCAAAAGTAGAAAATAAACCTTTTATGCCAGGTGCTAATAACACTATTTTATATGCAACAAATGCAAAGGTTGTTCATGGACAATCAGGCGGACCTGTTATTGGCAAAGATGGTGAAATAATTGGAATGGTGATTGGTGAAACTGAGGTTGTTCAGAATGGTAAAGAATTTATGGTTTCTTTATACATTCCTTATGATATTATTCAAAAAGAATGGAATAAATTTCAGTTTAAAGGTTAATAATTAGATTATTCTGCATTCCAATGAAAAACATTGTCACATAAAAAAGAGAGAATTAATCCTCTCTTTTTTATTTTTGATTACTTTTAAACACTTATCAATCTTCATCTTGCAAATTGATAACTTTCTCCCTGATTATATAATCCAGGCTTCGCTGAATGCAGAAATTTAGAAATTCCTCGGGAATATTTTCTTTATCTATCGTTTTTATAGCCACTTCAGCCAAATCTTCCGCAAGTTCAGGCTCTGTTATGAAAAGCTGGCGAAATCTTTTTGAATCAACCATCATTCTTAATAGTTTTACTGGTCTATCAATGTCGTGATAGAATTTTTCATTCCACAACCTATAACATTGATAGAAAAAATCATGTTCCCACTTATAAGCAGGAGATAAATATTTATCTTTTATTTGAAGAGCCATATCAAAATCAATAACTTTTGAATCTATTTTTCCTAACATACCCAACTTTTTATAAAAGAAAGCATCTCTTTTTAAATAAGCCGAATATTCCTTAACTGGTTCACCATTCCCTTTATTATAACCACTTTTTACATTATCATGTTTAGTTTCAAAATCAGTCTTTAAAATTTCTTCTGTATAATGTTGCATACAAAGGTAATCAGAATCTTTTGAGTCAATAGCATAAGATTTATTGTAAACATGTTCTTTACTACACACTTTACATTTATTATCAGGTAAGAAATAATTACTGAGCCTTAAGTCGCAATAATTGCAGATTCCAGTTTTACCATCTTCCTGCTTTTTAAAATCATGTTTTTTACAGCTTAAAATTCGTTGCAATTTAACCCATGTGTTTTCTTCAGCTTCTGCAACTGTCGCTCCTTCACCTCGTAAAAAAGTTCTAGGGTTTTTAGGGAATGCTTCAAAAAATGCAGTATAATAAGGCTCGTCGCTCAGCACAATTCCAGAATCACCGCACTGAATATAACAATCCAGAGGCCATTCATATTGGCAGGGATAGTCATCACCAAAAGATTTACTTGCAAGTCGTTTCGTCATTTGTATTCACCATTTGAAATTTTTTAATATTGTATCATAAAAAACTATATGATGTCATTACAAAATGAGAAATATGCAGACTTAAACTTCAATAATAAAGCCACTAACGAGTGGCTTTATATTTTATAATTAAATGATGCTTTTATAAATTTGAAACATCTTTTCATCCATAATCGAAAAAATAATTTTTCCGGTATACAGATTTTCTCTTATTAATTTTTTAAAAATAGAAGCTGTTTTTTCTGGACTCAAACCAAAGACTCCACATCCCCAGGGACCTAAAACAAGTTCTCTGTGACCCTTAATTTCTGCAAAACTTAAAATACCTCTTAGCCTTTTTTCGTAAACACTATACAAAACCTCTTCATTTATCTCTTTATTATTTTGTTTAAAGGCTGAAAGATTGGGAGCCGCAGCAGTTATGAATGAGACTTTTTTATATTTCTGAAGTTCATTGTTTTGTATATCGGTTAATACAAGTGAGTGTTCAGCATACAAGGCATTGTCACTATACAGATAATCTTTATGCTTCGTTTTGTAAAACTCATCGTTATCTTTTACTTGAAAATAAAAGGTTGAATGCAGTGAAATATCTTCTTCCTGTGCTCTTGCACCTGAAAGCACTCCACCTCCTGGTTTATAAGCAGAACCGAATATTAGAATTAATGGTTTTTTATCATATGATAAATTAGCCATAGTTTCAGCGGTGTTAGCAAGCTTCCAATCAATATTGGATTTGACGGCATCTGAATGTATTTTACCGAAAGATTGATATTTTTCTTCTGCAAGATTAATCATCTGAGCAGGCACTGAAAAATCATCTTTTTGCAATGATGATGAAATGGTTTGCAATCGTTCAAAAATTTCTTTTCTTTGTTCTCTGTTATTTGACATAATTGACTCCTTAAAAAGAAAACAGAATAGCATTTTTAAATTTCTAACTCAACATATATCTGTTAATTCATTATATTCTTCACATTTACCATTAATTTAATTGACTTATTCATACCTTTTTATATTTTGTACTATAAATAAAAAAAAGGCAGCTTATGAACATTGAGATAAATACAATTTTAATTGCACTTTCATTGATAACTTCCATCATATCGGGATCTTTAGTTTTCTTTCTTAGAAAAGAGATTTCTTTACTTAAAGATAAAATTGAAAATTTACATAAAGTAACAATTCCAAAGTTTAATAAATTAAATGATAATCAGAATCAACATTTACAAAGCTTAAATAAAATATCTCAGGAATTAGAACAATTAAAAATTGAAGAAGAAATTGAAACGGAATAATTAAATGGAATCTAAAATTATTAATTATATAAAATATCTGAGAGACACCAGCAAGTATTTTGTTATTCCAGGCAATATGTATCGTTCATTAAGCCCAGCTTCTCTTAAAAATAATAAAGAGACTCCTTATCATATACAGTCTAAACATTATACTTTAAATAATGATTCTTTACTTATTGATCAAAATACAACTAAAAACTTTTATAATCTGATAAAATCCGACAAAGAGAAACAGATGTTTTTGGGAATAGGGTATATCGCAGGTAAAAGTAAAAAGAAGATTTTCGGTAATATCTTTTATCTTCCAGTAATTTTTGAAGATAACCTTAATATCACTTTTAATACCTCTGATATTTTGATAAATCTTGATTTAATTACATCTATTTTGCCAGACTATGTTTCTTTTGAGGATATTTTCGAAAATATTCAGCTACTTGAAATATTTCAAAAAATAGAAGAAGAAATCCAGACTACAGAATCCTTTGACATTTCAAAATGTCATCATATTATTGATGATCTGATTTCACAGTTAAATATTTTATATAATGAATTGAATATTACTTCTTTTTCAGAAGAGTTTAACTATCAAGAGATATTAAAAACCAAAAACCATCCGTTGTTTGCTAAAAAACAGCTCTTTTATTCTTCTCAGGATTTTTTCTTATTCTCAAATAAAATTCCTTCTAATATTTCAACATGGAAAGCTTTAAGCCACTTTGTTTCTTATATAGAAAATGACGAGTTTGAGCATAATGTATTAAATTATTTATTCAGTAATGTTTTTTCTAAAACATCCTATCTTTCAAGAACTGATATAGACAAAAGCAGAATCATAAAGGCAATACAAAACATCCCTGTTGAATTGTCTGAAAAACAGCAGGCTGGATTAGCAAATTGTTTTGAATATCCTATATCTTATATACAGGGACCACCGGGCACAGGTAAATCACATACTATTTCTGGAATTATTCTTGCAGCCTATATTTTAAATAAAAAAGTATTAGTGGTTTCTCAGAAAAATACGGCTTTAAATGTGGTTAAAAATAATATTCAATATTATTTCTCAGAAGAAGCAGGAGTGCCTTTTATTTATTTTGAAAAAGACAAGAAATCTTCTTTAAAAGAATCTTTAAATTATTTGTTAGAAAAAAGTAAGGTGAATGATTTTAATTATGGAATGGCAAAAAGTAATATTGAATATAAAATTCAGGATATCAGTATTCTTAATCAAAACCTTGATGATACAGGTAATCAGATAAATTCTATTTTAAAAGAAATGAATGTTTTTTATGAGAACAACAAAGTATTTCAAAAAGATAGAAATACGTTCTTTGATAATCCTGTGTATGAAATTGGCTATCATCAAAAGCTGACTAAGCTCAAAGAAATTCCAGAAGTATTATTAGGTAAAATATGGAACATTGAAAAAGAGTTTTTGTTATCTAAAAAATTGAACCAGTATAAGTTATTTAAAATAAAACAAATAGAATCAACTTTAAAAGAAAAATTCGAGATTAACATATCGTTAATTAATTATATGAAAAAGGGCTTAGCTTATAAATTTTTAAAAAACTGGTTTGAATTAAATGTTCAATACAAGGCTAATCAGGAACAACAAAATGTCAGTTTATCTTTTAAGCCTTTGTTAATTAATTTAAGGTATAATAAGGATAACTGTATTGTTAAATTAAAAGACAAGACAGAAAGCTTATTCAAAGAAGTCCATCATTATAATTTACAGAAATCAATATCAAGCGATATTCATTATGCAGAAATAGATAATTTTAAAAAAATGCTTCACTGGTCTAAAGCAGATACCATTTTAGACAAAATGAGCAACATTGATTTTGAAAAAATAACCGATGTATTTCCTATCTGGCTTTCTGAAATTAGAAATATAGGTGAAATCTTACCATTACAAAAAGAAATGTTTGATTTAATCATAGTGGATGAGGCTTCTCAGGTCAATTTAGCTGAGATACTTCCTGTATTCTATAGGGGAAAGCATGTTTGTATTTTGGGAGATCATAAACAACTTGGTTTAAACTCTGTTGGTGTAAACTTTCTTTTAAGTAAAAAATCAGATGCTCTAATCTGGGAAAAGCATTTGGGTAATAATTTATCTTATGCTGAAGGAAAAGAAAAGAACCTTATTATCACTCACTCATCTATACTTGAAATGATGATTTCTGATCATAATTATACAAGTTTTCCTTCTATCATGCTTGATGAGCATTGGCGATGTTTACCTGGTCTTATTTCTTTTAGTAATAAAAAATATTACAACAACAAATTAAAAATGATGACTCAAACTCCTGAAAAAATGTTAAGTGATTATGCTACTGGAATAAAAGTTGATGGGCAGAAAAACAATAAAACGAATGAAGTCGAAGCTAACAAAGTGATCGAAATTATCAAATACCTTACTGAAGACTTAACTAATCAAAAAAACAATCAATTATATAAGGAGATTAGCCTGAATAATTTCATTAAAGAAAAACAAAATAAGGGAACTCTTAGTATAGGTATTATTTCATTATTAAGAGATCAGGTTGATTTACTTAATGAGATGATCGATAATCAAATACCCGAAGACATACGAACTAAATTTGACATCTTTTGTGGAACTACAGAAGAGTTTCAGGGAGAAGAAAAAGATATTATTATACACTCTTTTGTTGTTGATAAAAATAGTCGCAATTCAGGTCATTATAGTGATGAAAAACGTTTTAATGTTGCCATTTCAAGAGCGAAATATTACAATATTGTCGTATATACGGATGTAAGTAATGTCCCAATATATAAAGAATATCTGAATCATTTAAATATACTTCAAATGGATGATGAAACACAGGATATCTTTTTAAAATCTCAGGGATGGGAATTTGACTATCAACTTATGGAGTCAGAATTTGAAGCTCATGTTTTTGATGCTTTGCTTTTCGAATTAAATAAATCTGAAAACAGTCATTATCTGAAATATTTTAATCAGGTAAAAACAATTGGATATAGGCTTGATTTCGTATTTTATAATATAAATAACAATAAGTCTGTAGCTATTGAAGTCGATGGTAGACATCATTTTGAAAAAGGTAGCCAGTATTATACAACTCATCATAAGGAACGAATCGATATTCTTAAAAAAGCAGGATGGAATATTATAAATACTGCTGATTATAACTGGTATCATGATGGATATTTCAACTTAGATAATTATAAAACTAAACAAGAAATATCCAGGATAATTAAAGAAATTAAGGAACAATTAGATTTATAATCTTTTATTTCTTTTTGTTGTGGGGTTTTGTTACTTATCTTAATCCTTTCTTTATTTTCGCTTATAAACATTGGTGGAACATTTTGATATAACGATTCGCTGGCTTTTTCTAAAAATAACTTAAGCAATTCAGATTGTTTCTTTAATCTATTTTCTAATGAAGCTGAATCAGACAAATTGAAACAACTTTGAATTATATGTGTTACAGGCGAAAAAAACATACATTCTTTCTCTGGAATATTATCTATAGTTCTCATATTATGAGATTTTTTTAACAGGTAACAATTATCTATGGAATCCGTTTTTTTTACTGCTTCCAGAATTTCATCAATGTCATTATCACTAAGATAATTTTTACGAATGCATTTTGCCCAAAAAACAGAGTCGAATACATTGAATTTTTTCTTTTCTTCGTCAAATACATATTTCATTAAATCCTTCTTCTTTTAACGTCGTTATATCCTGGGATATTCTCCAATAAGCTTTCTTGCAACATATTCCTTTCAACGAAAGCCTTGAAGTCAGCATTGAACCTTTGGACATAATTTTTAGGATTTAAATTACCCGTGATTCTTAATTTTTCTTCCGATATATCAAAAGTTTCTATAATTAATTCTTTGAGTATATTATATTTATCCTCAATCAAGTTTTTTGCATCTTTTGAACTCAATTGGGTTGAATATCGTCTTTCAAAGTTTTTAAAAGCTTCCATTATAATTTTATCTTCTTCATATAAGCCAAGCTCCTTCATTTTTTCAAAAAAGGTATTAAATACTTTTATTTTACTTGTATTTTTTTCTTCTTTTAGATCAACTTTATTTGAAATTAATATTTTATAAAAGTTATCTTCAAAATATCTTTTAAATTCTTTCAACCCATATTTAAGGAAATATTGATTATCGAATAATCCTGAGTTTACTTTATAAAAGTTAGCATAATCCAAACCAGAGTTATATCTTTCATTAAAGATATAACTCATCCATTCATCTCTTTTTTCCCTATCAGCATTTTTCCATACTGATATTTTTTCAGCAGAAGACAATTCACACACCTGATCTTCTACATCTTGTTTATTGAATGATTTGAGTATGTTTCTTTCAAAAAGATAGGGCATAATGAAATAGTTTATTTCATCAAAATCTTTCTCTTTTAAAACATTAATTAAAGTATCATTATTTATATTATTAAAATAAACCTCAAAACGACTTGCAGTATATTTTTTAGGGGCTTCTTCATTAAATAGTGCAAAAATATATTTCTTTATATAATCTTCATCAATTTCTAAATCTTTAAAAAGATGATTTAATATTGGCAGTTTAGCTGTATATTTATTTTTCTTTAAAAAGGTAAAAATCTCTTTTTTTTCTTCATTATTCAGATGAATAAACATCTTATATCCATAATCTTCTAACAATTCCTTAAAATAATCTGTTTTAAATTTATTGTTTATATGATAATAAGAGTCATATCTTCTGTCTGTTGTTCTTTCATTAAACATATTTCTAATAATTAATGCATTTGAAAAGGCTTTTTTTTCCAATAAGAAAGCAATATCTTTTAATTCTACAAAATAGATTCTAATAAATGAGCTAAGGTTATCTTCTTTATTTTTTTCAAATAACTTTTTGAGGAAAAAACTACTCATATAACTATGTGGCGCACGAGCATTTAGAAAATCAAAACTGTCATACTTATCAATAATATTGAAGCATTCGTTATATTTTATTTCAAGCCAATGACTTTCATTTTTATATCCAGGAAAACGTTCAAGAACTCTTTGCATTCTTATATTGAAATCATCTTCACTTTCTGAGGACATTAAACAATCTAGGAGTATGGCAGCTCTGTTTTTATTGTTACTTTGTGACCAGTCTCTATTAAAAAACTCATTTACTTTTTGTTGATAATCCATATTAAACCTTTATTCAATATTGTCTTTTTTTAATTATACATTGAAAAATAGAATATTAAAAGAAAGCATAAAAAAAATGGCCTTAAAAGACCATTTTTTGAAATTTTAAAGAACATTATTTTCTATACATGGTAACCTGATTATCAAGTCTTTGATTAGCACGAGCCGCTTCGCCTCTTGCCACATCAGCATCTTGTTTAATTTGAGCAACATCATTTTGCAGATAGTTAACTTTCTCATTAATTACCTGAACATCAGTGCTTAGTTGATCAAGACGCTCTGCTTTATGAGAAGAACAACCTGCAAGCAGTATACTACTCATCACCAATGAGCCTAAAACTATTTTTTTCATCATCATACTTGTTTCTCCTTATTTATTAATTTTATTCGATATCACAAGACAGAATTCAGTTATTCATATCTTAGACCAAATTAATAATACAAAAACAGTTCTTTGTCTATTTACTTTATCCTAAAACAATCAAATCGGATAAAATTCCACATTTCCTCCATATTTATATTAAAATCAAAGGGTTAAAAAATGAACAAAAAATATTAATTTTTTAAAAATTGATTGTTATCTTTGGACATGCTATAGTCAATTTTATTTTTATGAGGAATCATAGTGAACATACAATATAGTCCTTTAAATGTTTCTCAGGTAATAAGTACAGTTGCAAACAATGTTCTTAAAGATAAAGAACTTCACTATACTTATTTTATAAAAAACGAGCAAACTCTTATAAAACCTTATCAAAGAATCGAGGATGAAAGCTTTATAACTAAAAGAGATACTATTCTTTCACATCTTTTATCTTTGGATTTTAAGAATATCATGGATAGGGTTGAAGCAGAGTTTCTGAAAGATAATAACTTTAATAGAAATACAGTTATTACGGGAAAAATACAAAAACAAAAGACAGATAATTTATCAGAAAACATATGGAGTTTTAAATGGTATATTCAAAATACCCTTTCTTTAGTTCATAATATTTTTATTGACCATGCCAAAAACAAAATTGATTATACTATTCATCTTTCTTCCATTGGGGCAAATAATTTAAAAAATGAAGGCTTTAAAGATATGGCAGATAAGATGTCTTTTGCTGCTACAGAAATAAATTTTCACAACTTACAGAACTTATGCTTAAATATTGTTAAAAACTATCATCAATATACTTATAGAACTGCTTTTCAGGTTTTTAAGAAGATAGCTAAGAAAAATCCAAAACAACAAATCATCCAGAATGCATTACTGTATAATAATAATGATAAAGACACTGTTGATGTTTTTTCTAAAGAAGAATTAATGCTACACTCATTAGAACATGATCTTACACTAAAAAAGAAATTACCTTTATTTTTTGCTATAGAACATAACACTTGTACTCTTAATGTAAATTTTCAAAATGATTCTGTTTATATTAACACTCAGCTTTATACTGATAGCATTACTTTAAACTCTGTTTATCCTGCTCAGAAGTTTGAAATAAAACTTATAGATAATGTTTTTCATCTTAAAGGAGAACAGGTAAATACTCAGGGATTTTTTCAAACTTTTTCAAAACAGTTTTCTTTAAGTGAATATGATAATCTTATTTCTTTTATTGAAGAACACTATGCGGATTATTTTAAAATCAAAGCAAATGAAAAGCAAAGATTTATTTTTTATTATGAGAAAAACTTGCACAGCCCTTTTATAAAAGAGCTGCAAAATTTAGGAAATGATAGTTCTGATTTTTCATTATCTCTTCCTGATTTAAAATCTATTTCCCTTTATGACCTTATACATATTCGCTTTCCTATTATTGTTGAGTATAAGGGATATATTGTTTATAAGAAGAAGGTTTCTTTTAAAAACAAGAATAAGTACTTGAAAGAATTTAAAAATGAAGTAGAAAAAAAGATTCTTTCTAATATCATTGATTCAGGACAAGAAACTGTTAAAAATAAGAAACGTTTATAAATTTCACCACAGGACCGAACATGTTACATAAACTTAAAAAATTATTTAAAAACAAAGAGGTTATTTCAGAAAAAAATGAGGTGAAAGATCCACTGACTCTTTTTTCTTTATTTGAGAAATATAAAAAGGCTCGTGATTTTCCTAATGCCATTTTTTATCTTGAACAAGCTTGCTCTTACGATCCCGCTAATCTTCAATATAAACTTATTCTTTCCACATTATATTTACATGAAGAGAGATTTAAAGAAGGTTGGGAACTTTATGAGCATCGATTTGATTTTCTTCCAGATATGTATGTTAAACAACCCATCCCAAGATGGCAGGGGGAACATAGAAAAGGACAAAAAATAATCGTCTTTCTTGAACAAGGTTTTGGTGATTGCTTAATGTTTGCAAGATTTTTACCATTACTTAAAGGACACTTTTCATGGATTGCTTTGTGTACAACAAAAGAGTTAGCACCTCTCTTTAAAAAGGATAATCTTGGTATAGATGAAGTCATACTGACCGGAGAAGGAAATGTGCATAATTATGACTGTTATTGCCAGTTATTAAGCCTCCCTTATCTTGTTGAAAGAGATACAAAAGAGAGACTTTCAAGAAATTATGACTATCTTAAAGATAAGTTCAATCCAATTTTAAACAGTAATAAAAAAATAAAGGCGGGTATTTGTTTTCATGGCCGACTGGATACAGATTTTGAAAAAAGCCGAGCTTTTAACTTGAATTTAATACAAACTATTTTTAATAATACAGATTATGAATTTCATAGTTTTTACTCTCCACAAATTTATAAAGATAGCTACAATAAATTGGTCAAAGATAACAAAATCATAGAGCATCCCGAAATGTTTACAGATTTTAGTAAAACAGCAGAATTGATTCAATCTATGGATTTTATGATAACTACAGATACAGCTATAGCACATCTTTCAGGAGCATTAGGCAAACCTATGCATTTACTTCTTCCTAAGCTCACAGACTGGCGCTGGCAGGTTAATTCAAATGATTCATACTGGTATCCAAATGCTATTATCCATAGGCAAAATCAGGAGCATAACTGGAATGATGTTGCTTTGGAAATCATCAACATCATTAAATAAAAAAAGCCACAATAGTGGCTTTTTTATATGCTATTTTTTAAAAAATATTGTGTTTTTTAATACCACCATCATTAATAATTTTTTGCATAATATCTACACCAGAAGAAATATGCAAATTTACAAAATTTTGAGTAATATGGAGATCGCTCTTTTCCGTTTTGACTCCTTCAGGTGTCATTGGCAGATCACTAACCAAAAGTAAAGCAGCATTTGGAATTTTATTATGATAACCCACAGTAAATAACGTTGCAGTTTCCATGTCCACTGCTGTTGCTCTTGATTCAATCAGTTTATCCTTGAAACTTTCGTTATGTTCCCAGATTCGACGAGCAGTAGTAAAAATAGTTCCTGTCTTATATGCCATACCTTTATTTTCAAGTACATCTGCCACATAACGATTAATTTCAAGGTAAGGGATACAAGGAGAATTTTCGGGGATGTTATATTCATAACAGACACTGGTACCACGAATTCCACCGATAGGAATAATAAAATCCCCCAGTTGAGTGCTGCGAACACCACCACATTTACCAAGGAATAAAACAGCATTTGGATTCACAGATATAAGCAAATCCATGATTAAAGAAGCATTGGGTGAACCCATACCAATATTGATAATAGTAATGCCATTAGCAGTACAAGCTTGCATCATTTTGCCGTGACCATAGATTTTACCATTATAAGTATTTGCAAAAATCTCAATATAATTATAAAAGTTTGTCAGCAAAATATATTTTGAAAACTCAGCAAGTGGCATACCTGTATAACGAGGAAGACAGTCTGTTACAATTTTAAGCTTATGTTCTCTTTCTTTTTCTTCGACATAAGCAGCAGTGTGACGACTTTCCTGATGTAAATTTTCATAATAATTCTGATTATCCATTCTCTTTCACCTTATGTTTTAAAGAGACAAAATTATCTCACAAAGCGACTTAATTTTAAAGTCTTTTCTTTTCATAACATAAAAATTTTGCTACAATTTAATAAATACAAAAGAGAATATTACAGAGAAAATAATGAAGAGAAATGTTGTTAATAAAAGCCGAAGCACTACTGGTTTTATCAAAAAACTAAAAAAAATAAAAAACCATCAAGATTTTGTGGATTTTTTTAAAGATAAAAATATGAATACTGTGCCTTTTTCTTATGATCCTGCATTTGGAACTTACACTAATGTTGTTTTTCAAGCTTTACTTTCAAAAAATCCTTTTGTGTTAGAAAAACTTCTGACTTTATTTCCTGATTCTTTAAAAAAAGATTTATATATTATTGAGAAAACAAAAAAATCATCAAAAGAATATGCTTTTTTTGATAATGAATTTAAAGAAGCTGAAAGTGATTTGCTTCGTTCATTTAAAATTCAGGAATTGATATCATGGACTAATATAAATACAAAAATAGATTCTGAACTTCTTTCTCTACTTAATGCATCACTTTGTGATGAATCAATACTTTTCACACTTTATAATCATAATCTTTTAGAAAAAGAAGTTTTTTCATATCTTATAGAAACAGATAATAAAAACTATTATAGAGGAAACACTTCAAGATTCGAGATTTATGAAAAAATTACTGATTTCTATTTTGACAACAAATTATCTTTCAAAGAAAGCAACCCTGAAAATCTTTACTATCAGCATCTTCATGACAAAATGAAGTATTCCTATCAAAAACTTGATGAATCAAGTTACTTAAAAGAAAAGGAAAAATATGCTTTTTATAAAAAGGGAAAAGAAGCCGATTTTTTTAATGACAAAGATATATTTCATAGTTTTTTTATAAAATTTAATAAATTTTATTTCACAGATTTATTTAAAGAAAAAAATATTGATTCTTACTCTCGGGGTTTTGGTAAAGATGGTAATTATAATAACAATATTAAAAACGAGGGCTTTAAAAATTTTGATAAACATGAGTCTCTCAGTGTGAGGTATTTCTTTAGTAATAACCATTCTGTTTCTTTTTTTCAATATATAGAGCCTTTTATTAATAAAAAAAAGCATTTTTTATATGATAAAGATCTTATTGAATACTATGATCATGCGTTTTCCGCAGAAAAAACCGATTTTTCAGAGTTCTATTCTCTACTTAATAAAGAATATGGCTACTCAATAGATCCTGAGTTAATTGGCATTGCTAATATGAAAAATCTTCAATGTGTCATTGAACTTAGCACAAAAAAGGTTACTGAGGAACATTTAAAAAACATTATTAATACAGCATGTAAAAACAAAAATTATGGTTTATTCAAAAAATTAGCTTATTTTAAAAATGTGGACACTCAAAATGTATTTAATGAATTCGTTAAAAATGCTATTATTTTAAATAGAAAGTCAGAACATACTCATATTGAAAATTTAATTGATTTTGTAAAAGACAATCCTGATATTTCTGTAAAAATCGAATTACTTAATATGAAAACAACAGTAAGAAATGAAGTATCTTCTAAAATAGAAAAATATTTACTCAACAGTATTATCAATAATCCAACTGTTGAGTTAACAATGAAAAACAAAAGACTTTAATGTTAAGGAAAAATTATGAATGATAGAGATATGTTTTTAGATTTTAAAAAACTGATAACAAAAACTAAAAATAAAAAAATAAAACAAGCCACAACAACTTATTGTGAATTTTTTATTCAATCAGAAGATGAACTTGTTAAAATGTTTAAAGTAAAAGGTGCAAAATTTTTTGTTACAAAATATAGGCAAGTGATTTTAGACAGTTTGCTTTATGACGATTTTAAAAAAGTTATCAAAAATAATCCCGACTTATCTTATTTTAAAAAAATTATAAACTCAGTGAATCATTCAGTTTCATTTTTCAATGTATGTTTAAGCTCCAAATCCAAACTTAATTATTCAGCATTTGTACATATTAAAGATAATAAAATGCAATTCAGTCCTTATATTTCATTACCGCATGGTCATCACAGACATAAAGATGAATTTGGATCATGGTTTCAACAATATAACAACCCCTCTTTTTTTGGAGAAGGAACCACTTTAGAGGCTCAAGATATAAACCATCAAAATATTGAAAAGGTTTTAAAAGCCATTTATTCAGGGATAAAACAAAATTATGTCTTTAAATCAGATAAAGTGAAAGAAATCGTTGATGATAAGCAAGATAACTTATCAATTTTAAGCAAGATTTCTCATATTATGAACAATAGAAATAAAAAAAAAGAGTTTTATCTTTTTAATGAAAAATCTTTAATAATGGCTTACATGTTTGAAAAAATCCAAGCCAAATTTAAAGGAAATTCTTTTGTTTCTGTATTTGATAATGAGGATTATTTATCTTTAACCGTTTCAACATCATTCAAAGAAAATGGTGAACCTTTATATTTTTCGATGAGAGGTCAAAAACATAATAATATTTTAATTAACCGTATTTTTAATTATTATTTTACGGATATCAAAATAACTGATAATAAAATAACTATATTATTTAATAACGGAACTCATGAAAAATTTAAAATGATAAGGAAAGATCTAGATTTAAACGATAAAAATATTAATAATATTGCTGAAATTTTTCTTGAACATTTACAACAGATTTGTGCATCTGAAGTCGCAAAAAATGAATTTAATCGTTATTATTCAGAAATAACTCACTTCATTAAAGAGAAAATGAAAGAGACAGGGTTTAATAATGACAAAATAGAATTTGTAACGCCACAGTTTGAAAAAATCAGTTATAATCAAATAATGAACCAGCGATTTCCGTTAATTATTCAATATGAAGACTCTATTATTTCTAATAAGTCATTTGATTTCAAAAAAATAGATTTTAGATCATTACAAATTGATATAGAAAAGGCTATTTTGAAGTTAAATATAAATTATTCAGCATTGGAACCAGTAATTAAAAAAAGAATGTAATAATAAAATAATTAACTTAAAAATCTAAATAGTGCATTTTTTGCGAACAATTTTGTTTTATGATATATTTTGTTAGAATATATAAACAGAGGTTATATATAACATTAAAGAGATATTTATTATGAAGAAAAAAAACTTATTTTCTAACATTAGAATGTATAATTTTGCAAACCCAAAGATAGTAAGCGATTTTTTGGAAGCAGATTTATCCTTAGCAGCTATTATGATTAAAAGATCTATTAATCTCGAACATTTAAGTTTTAAAACTCCAACAGGAGAGGAATCTTTACTGAGAATAGTCAATGACCTCGATAAATTAAAATTATTATTGGATTCAGATACAAGTAAACTCGCTCTTTATCATTCTTACATCAAAGAGGACGGTTACAAACATATTTTATCAACAACCAATGATATAGAAAAAGCAAAAATGATAATTAATTCTTATAAAGGAACAGGCTCACTCGAACATATTGTCACAGGTAAAAATGTTATGGAAGAAGCCAAAAATTCAGAAATTATTCAGCTTCTCGTTAAAGCAGGCCTTGATGTTAATAGAGGATTCATGGGAAAATCTGTTATTGAAGGAGTTCACAATAAAGAAAAGTTCGATGTCTTAATCAATAATAGAGCAAAGATTAATATATTAACAAAAGAGGGGATTCCTCTGTATGCCCACTTTACAAATGGCAAGTCTGATTTTGCCTCTTTTAAAAATGATAATGTTTACTATTCGGACCAATTATATTCTCACAAGAATTTTGAGCCTAACTTTGCAGATAAACAAGGCAACCCTGTTATTTTTCATCTTGTTAAAGATGAAGAAAAACAAAAAATAATCAGGCATCCTGATTTTGACCCTAATGTTAAAATAGACAATCAGCCTTCTTTGTATTTTTTCAAAAATAAACCCGAGATATTAAATAGTTTATTACAAACAAATAAAATAGAATTAGAAAAGCAAAACATTCAAAATAAATCTCCTTTCATTTATTTAAATGATATAGATTACTTATCAAGGCTCTATAGCTCTGTAGAAAATGTGAATTATTTAATTAATAGTCAGGATTCAAAAAATAATAAACTGCTATTTTCGAGTGAAATATCATTAGAGAAATTTAAATTTTTATTGAATAAAAGCAATGACTTTTATAGCGAACCTTTTTATGAAAACGATCAACATTTATTAATTCACTTATCTAAACATAATGAGTTAAGTAAGATTAAATCTTTACTGGATAAAGATAATTCTTTAGCAGAAGGTATTACAGATAAACATGGTAATAATATTTTAGCATATATTACACAACCTGACACACTTAATGAAATAGTTAATGATTATGGCTTAGATTTGAAACATACTAATAATTTTGGCAACTACTCAATTATAGAGGGATTATCTAAAATATATTCATCTGAATATGCTGTTATTGTTAAACTATTACTGGATGAAGGTGAACTAAAGGAAGCTTTGAATAAAGTTGAGTCTGCTTACTCAAATCCAGAGCCTGGTGTTTTGTTAGATAAAAGTGAGATGGTTAAAAAATTAAAAAAAGAAGAAACTGTTAATTATTCCCCGTCTCTAAGTCATAAATAATTTATCAAAGCCTGAATATATCAGGCTTTTTTATCTAATAATCTCCATTGTTAATTTTGTTGATTCATTCCTTCAGTATGTTATTATAAGCTAAATCAACAGAGGAACAGTTTATGAAAGAAAGCTTAGTCTTATTTTTGGACTTTGATGGAGTTTTCCATCATTTTTTCCCTCATAGGAATAAAACAGATACGGAAAATAGCTTATTTTACTATGCTGATAATGTTGAAGATTTTTGTCTGAAACTGAATCAAAGTTTCGATCTTAAAATAGTCTTTGCAACTTCATGGAAAGAAAAATTCTCATTTGATGATCTTAAAGGTTTTTTTGAGGATTATCCTGCAATTTATTCTTCATGCTATAGTGTAACTCCTAATATAAAAGGGCTACCTGATGAAGGTTATAAATGGACGGAATCAGAAGTATGGCTCCATGATAATCAGTATAATGGACTGTATATTATACTTGATGATAATCCTGAATCATGGAAAGAGAACGGAGTAATCAATCCAAATTTGATTATTTGCAATGACAAATTTGATAATGATGAAATAACACGAGCATTTCAGCATCTTGGATTAGAAAATCAAAGAAAATTGAAGATTTAATTTCTACCTGATAATAAAGGACTTTCGGGTGAAGTCCTTTATCTTCTTAACTTATATTCTTTTTTTAATTGTAGGCTCTTTCACTGCATTAATAACTGTATTGGAGAGTATTTCTTTCTCTACTGAAGCTATGAACTCTTCAGCAGGTAATCCCGTAAAATGTTTTATAGCAGAAAGACTAAGATCCTCTCCTTTTTGCTTATAATAAGTTTTTAAAGTTTCGAGTTTTTTCTCAGAATCATATTTCTCAGTATAACCACTTTCATCTTCTATTGATTTTTTAATACCATTTATAACTTTCTTTTTACCAGAGATTTTTGACTGAAGCTGTCTCATTTGTAGTTCAAGCTCTTGCAATTCTTTATATTCTGGAGTTTGTGATAATTCTTTTTGAATGCTTTTGGCGGATTCTAAGTTTTCCTTATGAAGCTCTGGAAGATAATCATCTATGATAAAACGACATTTCAAAAGCAATGCTTCTTTTGAATCACTTGCATTCTCAAGTAGAAGGTATCTCATTTTAGACAAAGGAGGTATATAGAAACCAAATAATTCAGAAAGTTTTTGCTGATAATTTTCAATGTTTGCTGTTTTTATAAATTTGTTTAAATTTTCTTTTAAAGATTCATAATTAAATTTATCTGAACTGATAATAACACCCCGATTATCAAGACCTTTAACATTATCAAATTTTATACTAACAGTAATATTATTATTATCCGTAATATTAGCTATCTCATTTATAGAAAAAGCAATATTAATGTCATTATCCTTGATCTTAAAGATGAAAACCTGATCATTTTCGACACCACGAGTGCAGCCCTTATTATTATAATCGAAACGATAAGGTATACTTTTTTTTGCAGCCTTGTTGAGGGCAACTTTCTTTTCAATGAAAGGTAGATTTTCAAGTTTTTTGAAGCCATCACTAAGACGCTTTGATATATTAATTAATTTAGTTTTATTTTTTTCGCTCATATTATACAAACTCCTTTTTAATTATTTCATTATATAAACTATAGGTAGTTATAGCAATGTTTTAATAATAACAATCCCCTCCATTTTTGAAAAACAAAAAATTTGTCTTGAATTCTGAGACAAAGCTTGCTAATATACATGTATCAAATTGACAAGGAATAAGAAAATGAAAAATATAAACCTACAACGACAACATTCACTATTCTGGTAGTTCAGAAGGACGGTTTATATCTTGTTCACAAGAGACCTCCTTCGGGAGGTTTTTTTATGTCTTAAAATCCTCTCTTTATCTCAATCTTAAATTATCCAAAAGGTGAAGAATATGTCAAAATTTAATAAAACTACAAATATTTCATGGGCTAATAAAACATGGAATATCTTAGCAGGGTGTGAAAAAGTTTCTCCTGCCTGCAAAAATTGCTATGCCATGTTTGTTGGTAATGATGCGGAAAGTAAAGGAGTTGCCAAATACAAGGGTTTAACAACCATAGCAACAAACGGAAAGCCTGTCTGGACAGGAAAAGTGAATGTTGCAAGTGAAAAATTATTTAATGAGCCTAAGAGATGGAAAGAATCCAGCATCATCTTTGTTAACTCTATGTCTGATTTGTTTTACAAAGAAGTCTCCGAAGAATTAATCTTTAAAATCTTTGATAAGATGATGGCTTACAACTGGCACAAATATTTGGTATTAACCAAAAGAGAAGCCAGAATGAAAGAAATGATCGATAAATATTGTGAAGTAAGAAATATTGACATGTTGCCTGATTTTATATGGATTGGTGTATCCGTTGAAGATAATAAAAGAGCTGCATTAAGGTTGCCTTATTTAGAAAGGACTAAAGCGGCTGTGAGGTTCGTTTCATGCGAGCCTTTATTAGAAGAAGTGGATTTCTCTAAGTATCCTGTAATGGACTGGTATATTGCTGGTGGTGAATCTGTAGAAATTGGATATGATCCTAATGATGCAAGACCATTTGATGTTAATTGGGCGAGAAAAATCAGGGATTTCTGTAAAGAGAAGGGGGTTTCATTTCACATGAAACAGATTGGATGCAACCCTATTGGGGCTGTTAAAACCAATTTTAAAGGTGATAAATTAGAAGACATTCCTGAGGATTTGTTGATAAGAGAATACCCTAATTAATAAAAAAAGCCCGTTACAGGGCTTTTTATTATTTTAAGCTAGACTTATCCGTTTTTTGCAGAAAGAAGATAAACATTTTTATATTCTTTACCATCAATACTATAAACAGATGATTCAATGCGGGCTGTTTTACCTGAAGGGATATAAATATCAGATATAGTTTTCCATTTCTTTATCTTTGGTAATTGTACATAATTACCATCAACTTCAAAATCTTCGATTTCTTCTAAGTTGAATTGAAAAATACTTACGGAATAAATATTTTTCTTCATCTGAAAAGCTGTTAAATCAAAACCAGTCCTCACTGCATCAATATTCAAAGTACTGGAAGTGCTTAGACTATCTTTAACTTCTGTTTTAACAGATTTGATATAAGGTTTTTCTGTAGTTGAGCTTATACGACCTACAGGTTTTCCAACTACACTTGAGGAAACCAACAGTTTTCCTTTAACATCTAAAAGAGGTGATCTGTTATCATAAACTCCTGTTGTTGAGACCAAACTTTTTGTCGCCTCTACAGCATATGCTTTCAAATCATAGGTAGTAGGTTCTTTAGCAAATGGACTATTTTTGTCCAGAACATATTCCACTTTTACTCCTGAAGGAACCTCATCTTTAATCATTACAGTTCCGTCTTTGTTGTCAGTGATCACAGCAGCACTTGCAGTGGCTGAAAGGATAATACTTGAAAGGAGGATAGATGCTTTTAATTTCATTTTTATAATCTCTTTATATTATTTAGTTATAAACTAATATTACATCTGTTCTTTTAAAACAAATAAATTTTAGAAGAATCTACAAAAATAATATATTAGTTTTTAATTTGAATTAAAAAAGATAATAATCTCTATTTTAAGTATTATTAGATAATAAAAAACTATGGTTTTAAAAAGTAAATATTGCCTAGAACTATAAATAATTAATAGATTTTAATCAGATTTTCTGTAATAATATTAAAAATTAAAAATCAGGAGACAGATAATGAATCAGTCAGATGAGTTAAAACTTAAAGAACAACTTATGACCTTTTTTGAAAAAATTTTTGATGCTAAAGATGAAGATGAACTTGACTCTTTTTTAGATAATAGAAAAAAATACATACAAACTCCTCTTGTTCACATTACACTGGATATGCTGAGTTATATGAAAATGAAACAAAATGGACTGTTTGAAGAAATTATTTTTCCTCATGGAGGCGATAATGGTGTTTCTTTAATGTATGAACTTATTGAAAAACATAAATTTGAAGAATTTGCATTCATTTATGATGTTAGCAAATCATATCCAACATGTTTCAGATATAACAGAGATAAAAACGACAAAGCTATCAAAACATTTAGAAAAAAAGATCTTATGATAGCAACAATCAGATTACTTGATAGAAATAAAAATTTCACTGTTGAAGAAATGAAAAAAAAATTTGATTTATCAATTATTTCTTTATTAAGTGATTCACTTCATGAATACAGAAAGCATTTTTTTTTAATAAACTTATATCAATGTGAATTTGAAAGAAAAAATGCATCAAATAAAGATTTAGAGTTCACAGATGAAAAATATATTCATTCTCTTTCTGAATTAAAAATCATTTTAGATAATTTCCAAAAAGATTATAATCATGCTTTTTTCACAAAACATGAACTTGTATTAAGAGAATTACAAAATGGCATATCTGAAAGAATAAATAAAAAGGACTTTTAAGAGTCCTTTTTTACAAAATTGTTTTTATTACAGGTATATATTAGTCGTTCAATTTACTGATTTTAAAGCTTCAAGATAAATATCTCTTGATGGATTATTAATATATCTAAGTGTATCTATATTATGAGCAAGAGCAATTCTTTGCAGGGTTTCATCAGCACCATGCATATGCTTAATAGCCATTGGATCTACAGCCAGCACTTTAGCAAAAAAGTTTCTTCTATTCAGACAACCAGGAGTAACCACACCCGGAACCATTTTATTACTTTTACCAAGACCAAAGAAAGTTGTTCCTTCAACCATTCCTTTAATGTCTCTATTGATTAAAGCATCTCTTTTAATCATATGAATAGCTGTATTATCTTTTAGTATAGCAACCATACAAATTTCTTCATTTTGCATTGATGCTGGAACATAACGAAGAGCTTTACCTGTACTTTCTACAGCTATTTTGCATAATTCTAAGGTCTTGTCTTTCACATGCCTCAATGCAGATCCGTCAGCAACAAGAGCTTTTTCTACTACTGCTGAAGTCTGATGATCAAGATATTTTAAAAATCCGGGAAGCACAACAAATTCAGGAATATCAGTTTCAATATTCACATCTTCATTCAGTTCATTTAATGCTTTTTTTATTTCTTTTTCCTGCAATGTTGCATTTAAATTAACGAAATCATAATTTTTCCAGAAACCAATTTGAGAGCTTCTTAAAATCATTTTTCTGTTAGCAACATACTTATGACCTTCCATTTGAAAAACAGTAATATCAGAACCTTTAACTACATTTTTTAAATCTATTCTTTTCATTTTGAACCTCTTTTTTATATGGTTTAAAAAATATTATCATTTCAAATAATATGAAATGAAAGCAAATTTTTTTTAGCCATTAAAAAATTTTCTTTTTAAAAAATCATATGATAACCATATATACAAAACGACAAGGAAATTTATCACATGAAAATTTTTTTCAAACTAATCACCATTATATCAATGATTCTTATAACTTTCGCGTGTCTGGTTTTATTCGTTCAATATCTTATAAAAACACCAGACTATATGATTGTTTCTCAAAATAAATTAACATCGGATTATAAGTTATATGACCCAAATTATATAGATAAAGGCATTATTCTTATTAAAGGTGAAAACAAAAAAGAACTAAAATATTTTTATACCACTCAAGATGGGTCAAAGTATGCATTTGGAAAATTGCAATGTCAGAACGAGAATCCTCATTATATTCCTGAAACTATGTTTATAGAAAAAAGTCCTTACGGAATTGGCTATCATATGTTTTATAATCTTCCAAATAGAGGTGCAGGACGTGTTGATTGCTATGGTATAGTAAAAATAATAGAGTAACCAGTACATTTTTATCGTATTATTAAAGAGAGGTTTCGGCCTCTCTTTAATTTTTTAAAATTGTAGTATTCACAGATAAAAATTCTTCAGAGATTCTGCTTCCTTTTTGATATATTTTATTTAAAGAATATTTTCATACCTGAGACTGTTCAGGTTGAAAACAATATTCTCTTACAGGGAACATCACAACAACCTGAAACAAAGAAAATTAAATGATTAATGCGAATCCTTGTTAATACCTTATTTTAAAAGTTTTTCTACAACTTCTTTAAATTGTGATTTTCGCATGGAGCCTATAGTTGTATTTTCTATTTCTCCATTTTTTAGTGAAATAAGAGTAGGAATAGAGCGAATACCGTATTTTGCAGCAATCTCACGGCTTTCGTCCACATCTACCTTAAGGAAGGCTACCTTACCTTCAAACTCTTCTGAAACCTCTTTAAATACAGGCTCAAACACTTTGCAGGGACCACACCACTGTGCGGAAAAATCAATTATTACATTTTTATTTTCTTTAATAAAATCATCAAAATTTACTTCATTAGCTTTTTTATATGTCATACAAACCTCCTTTAACTGTTTTAAGTAAAATAATCTGCCCGCTATTTTTTTCAAGAACAGAATAGCTATCGTTGTGAAAGGTATTCTGTTGTTTTATCTTGATGAGAAAGTAAAAAAAGGGACTTTAAAGTCCCTTTTTTATCAAACTACAATAGTTTCATTATCTTTCGGGTCAACACCTACAATTATTTTAAAATTTAACAAGCGATATACTTTCAATTGTTCTTCAAAATTAAACACGCTTTTTTCAGAGAAGAATTTTTTGTATTTTATATAAAAATCACTTTCTGTATTATTGTGCCAAATCGCCATTTCTTTTACTTTTTCATAAAAATCATTATAACTATACTCTTCATCTTTCTTTACGGCAAAGTCTCCACCATAAGTAAAGCTGGATCTAAGATAGATTTGACCAAATGTGATATTTTCAAGTTCTTCTTTCACTTTTTCCACATTTATTTCTTTAGCACATACTCTTTTAATTTCGCCAGACAACATAGATTTTTCAGCATAATGCAATAGTTCAGAATACTCATCAAAAACATTTTCACTTATGCAATGTGAAATATCTTTAGATGTTAAACATGCAAGAGTCATTTTTTCCGTATCATAAAAAACATGTTCTTTTTTACGCTCAGAACTCCCCACACCATATGAATTAGAAAAATGGAGATAACTGTTATTGAAAGCTTTCATATGACCAATATAAATATAAGAAGAAGCATCTTTTTTAGAGGCATAAGTATAACCTTTTACCAGATCTCTTACAGAAAACTTATTACCTTGTTTTTGAGTAAACTGAATAGATTTCGTATACTCTTCTGAGTTAACGGGCAACAGAATTAATTCTGTTCCATTCCAGGCATAAACACATTTTTCAAGAATTTCACCTTTGGAGCAATCAGAATTCGCAAGCAGACCAATAAGATTACTTGGGGTAATTTCGAATTCAAAGTCACGAGAATCATAAACACGAATAACATTTCTACCTGAACTAAAATGATAACCACCACGATGGATATCACGGTTAAGAATAAATCCAGACTCTGGCTTATTATCAATTTCAATAACTTCAATAGATTTATCAATCCAGCTATTAAAAGATTTTTCTTTTTTAATATTACCCTTTTCATCTTTATAAACAATAAAAGCCAGCTTTCCTGTATAAGTATCATTTCTCTTAGTAAAACCAACAGTAATTTTAGATGGGATAAATAAGTTATTGTGCATTGCATTTCTCCATAAAAAAGCGACTAAAAAGCCGCTTATTAATAATTAAGTCTTAAATCTGGTTAAAACGTTCTTCTAGTTCTTTTAACATTCTTTCTCTTTTCACATCTTCAGGTGCAATAGCATTTAGCTGTTTTGTTAAGAATGCAAGCTCAATTTCTTTATCTTTCATTTCTATATCTGCCAGACGCTTTTTAAAATCCTCAACAACATCTTCGAACACATAGCCATTTAGCTTAAAAGAGTCTTTTGTATTTAAAATTTCCAAGGTTTTATCAAAAGCAGTTTTTAGTGCCACGATTTCTGAAAGTCGCAAAATAAGATCATAACGCTCTGCAAACTTCAGATTAAAAGAACGACCGTTAATTTCAAAAACAGCTTTAGTCAGCCATTCTTTTTTAATTCTTTTCTTTGATTCTTCTATATTATCTGTAGCTTGCTGAACCTTTTCAAAAAGTAGTTTAATTCTGTCATCAAGTTTATTATCTGCCATAAAACCTCCTTAGTTGATTTTCATAATCATATCAGGTTATTCTATAGAAATCAAATTAAAATTTACCGTCAAGTTATTGTTTAATAAGGTTAAATACAAATTTATTGTCATAAAATAAAAGCTTTTTTTGTATGAAAATACCGTATTTTTATATTATAAATAAAGCTTTCACATACTTTTTATGTTATTCGTATTATTTTTTGCATTATTACAAAATAATTGACTATTTTTTGTGTTTATATATAATTACCAAACAATATTAAAAGTGGAGTCGCCATGTCTATTAATAATACAAATGAAGTTTTCCACAGAAATAAGATGAATAATACTACAAATGAGACAAATAGAAATTACTTGAACTCATCCATGACTCATCATGAATACACCATTGTTAATTCTCAAAACTCCACAGAACAACACAAACTTGAACAATTGAACCTATATAGTTCTGGGCTAACACGGAAGCACAATTCTGTGAAAGCTTTTGATGAAGAATTACATAAAAATATGTTTACTGAATTTAAAAAAATAATTGCTGATATAGAATCATGTGTTGAATTTCTTCGGGTAATTCAAAAAGACAAACCTGAAATGACCGAAAGTATACAAAATTTAATTAATCAACACACTATTCTTTTAACTACTTCTGAGAGTAAAGAAGAGGTTTTTAAAGAATTTACAAGCCAGTTTGTAAGAGGAACAATGTGATGAACCAAGACGAACTGTTAAGACAGCAGCAACGCAATATGGAAGCCTCATTAGCAGAAAGCCAGAGGCTGACCAGTGAAATCGTTTCAAGGGAAGCTACAAATAATCTTTCAAGAGCTAAAAGCTTAAACACTCAACTGAAACAGCAAATTTCAGATAAAGAAAAAAATATTAATCAGTTAAATCGCACTTTAGAAAATAATAGTATTCAACATATTGAAAAAACATCAGGTTTTCTTTCTTCTGTTTATCCTTATTATATTAAAAGTAAAGTTTACAAGAATGTTGTGGATAATGTGTTAAGTCATTTATCTGATAGTGAAGCTTTGCATTATAAAGAGCTTTTCAAGAGTATAAAATCTGATAAAAGTAAGTCTGATATAGCCCTGGATATTTTTAATGAAAAAAAGAGAACTTCTAATTTTTAATGATTATTAATAAAAAAAGAGCCTTCGAAGGCTCTTTTTTTGGTCATTATATTTTGCTATCCAAAACTCGTCTTTTCGGATGGGAGTAATATTAAAGAATATAACTTAATGTATATTTTCCAGAGGTAAATAAGCTTGTTATCATTGCAGGACATGCGCTTTCAGCACCTGAGCTATCTCTGACAATAATATTTCCATGTTTACTTTTTATATAGTCTGCAAATGCACTACAGGAGATATCAGGTACTTTTTGTATATCAACAAAGACTTTACCTGTTGCTCTGTCATGATTCATCATAATATTTGAAAACTTCTTCTCATATCCATTTGTCAGTGAAATTTCTGAATCTCTTTTATTCCAAAAGAAACCGTTGCTATATGTCAGGTAATTTTCACCTTTATTTATTTTTTTTGAGTAGCTATCTAGAAAATCAATTCTTGATTTAACCTGATCATATTCTGAAGCCAATTCTAAAGCCCTATTATTAACGGCAATAAATGGCTTGTAAAAAATAAAGGCAATAACAACGGCAAAAATTCCAATAATAGCAGATGATTTAATTAATACTCTCAATGATGAAACAGTTTCTTTTTTATAGTTTATGATGGGATTATCTTCATAGAGCATAATATTATCCTTCAAATATTGTTAATGTCTATAATCAGACTTTGGGGGTTATTATTCATTTTCTTATTAAGTAATAATTCATAAGCATCATACACTTCCAGTAAAGATTTTTTATATTCTTTGAATGCAGGATTCTCTTTATTTATAACATGTCCTCTGCATAAGAGATTTAACAAAGAATCCTTGTTTCTTTTATAGATGAATAAAGTATTCAGCATATCAGCAGATACACCTGATAAGCAGTCGGAAATAGACTTTGAGTTAATGCAACTTTCAAGAAGGATGCTTATCCCATAAGCATTCTTATACAAGGATTTTATTTCAGCATCCTTATCATTGAGACTCCAGAACATCTCCATACCTTGTGATTGATAACGTTCCTTTTCTATCGTAGAAAGCTGTTCTTTCTTTTGATTTTTCTGCTTCGCTTTATTTGATTCACTTTTTGCAACCATATAAATAGTAATTAATGAGAAAAGTAACAAAGCGGAAACAAAATAGAGTGTGTCTGTATTAAATGATGAGAGGTTTAGTCCCATAAAAGTGCTTAAATCATAGTTGTTTACATTATCTAAAATCATATCAACACCTTGTATTTAAATATCAGTGAAGTATAGAGTAAATCTTTATAAAAAGCAAAACAAAAAAAAGAGACCGAAGCCTCTTTTTTTACAAGTAATCATTATTTTAAACTGTTCTTTTTATCACTTTTTAGATCAGCAACCGAAGGAAGTTCTTCCACTTTGGTTATCAAATCAGCTTTACTGATTATTTTTACTTCTTTCTTTATTAGACCGTTTTCAAAAGAGTCATTTATTTCATCATTTTTCATATAACCATGTGATAATTTTTCAACACCAGCTTTAAATGAATCTTTCAAATTAACACCATGCTCTCTGTAAAAAATGTTATCTATCATTTTTCCCTGAGTATCAACTTTGCCAGCAATAGTCAGTCGTGTTAGTGTATTTGCTCTTTGAACAAAATCTGGAACGGTTAAGACAGTAGCAGAAACACCAGTGATGGCTAAAACACCCCATGCAGCAGTCAAAACTTTTTTGGCATTTATACCAGAACCTGTATTGTTTTTAATTTGTATTTTTTCTTCATTTTGGGTGGAAGAAATTGATATATTCGTTTCTGGGTTTGAAAATGCATTTTTCAATCTTTCAATCATGTTAATTTTTTTAGCATCCATTTTAGACTCCTTTGATTTCAATGATATTGATAACTTCACCTTGTTTATCAATAAAGCTTACCATTTTTTCCTTTCTATTCAATAATAACACATCATTTGAACTTACGATAGGAATCTCAAGGCTTCTTTCCTTATTTTTAAGGATTATCTTACTGTTTTGCCAGACTGCATGTTCTATGCTTAATATATCCTCGAAAAAAGGAACTATATCTCTGTCTGTTAAAATAACGAACACATCGTCATTTGAATCAAGCAACATGTAGTGGCCATTATAAATCATCACTTACTCCTTTTAATTATCTTTTTTAAAATAACCTATTTTTATAATATTGCAAACATTTTACAATCGCTTTTTTACTGTTGTCTTATTCACTTTTTCAGGCAAGACAGACTCGATTTTCTTGTATTCCATTATAGAAAATATTCTGCTTCTAACCTGTTCATCATCTTCAAACAATTCTATAATTTTTTCCAGTACTTGAGGTGTAACACAGGCATTTTTTTGAATATTTTCCATAAGAATATTAAATTTAGATGTTACTTCTTCAATTTGTTGTTCTCTCCGGTTAAATCTATATAAAATATCATTGATATTTCTATATATGCATTTATGCAGGTGAGCTATCTCATTATCAGAAGGAACACCAATGTTATCTCCTGTATAACGTTCAAACATTGAATAAGAATATCCCAGCAAGAAACTTTTATTAGACTCAAGCTCTTCAGGAGTTATCGCAGAGGAAAGAACTTCTTCTATCATCAGATTTGGAATATCCTGTTTTTCAAAAATTCTTTTGTAAATTTCAGTAATAAAATTATCACTAATTTCTTCTTTTATTTTTTTGTAATCTATTTTACATATTTCTTCTACCATCACCTTTGTTTTTTCATAATCATTTTCCATATGACAATCTAATACTTTATTAATTAAAGTGATCTTAATAAATTCTTTTTGAAAAACTGTAAGGGTCCTTAAATCCATTTTGAATAGAGGTCTAAAAAATCCGAGGTTTATTAAAGCATCGACTGCTGAGTAATTATTAGATTGATAGTTTTTTTGAATGTTAATCGCGGTGAATTTATTATTAAAAGATAAATTGTTTCTATCTATACTTAAATTCGCCATATTTACATTGTTTTCTATAAAATTTAAAAAGTCCTCATGGATTATCTTTTTATCTGCAAAATATTTTAAAGCAAGAGCGAACTTTTTCTCATCACTATCATTTTTTGTTTTTTCATTTAACTCAATGACCAAATTATCTTCAAAGTCTGGCAACTCATTCTGAAAGCCTTGTTTTTTTATTTCTACTTTTTCAAAATCATTGAGTTCATAACCTTCCTTAAGCATAAATTTTATAAAATCAACGCAATCGTTCTTAATTGCACTAATCATAGTATATCCTTTACTTTTTACATCATACTTATTAAGTCTAAAGTTTCCTTTCTTTAAACTACTTTCCTGTATATTTATTAATAGTTTTTCTTTTTGTTCGTCATTTAAAAGAGAATAAATATATTCAATTATTTCTATAGAATGCATATTTTCTATTAAAATTTCAGGTCTTTCTGTGATAACATTTTTATAATTTTTCTCTTTTAAATCATCAAATTCACATAAACTATTTGCTGGGACATCAATTTTTTCTATGATTTTATCAAATGGAATTTCTAAAAAAGCAGTAATATTTTTACAAGTTTCTAAGTCATTAAATTTGGTGGTCATTAAGACTTTTATCATATCATCATAATGTTTAAAGTAAGATAAAAAACTTAACAGGAAATTAGTATCATTATAGCGAACCATTTTTTGTATCAAACCACGATAATTCTGGGGTTTCCCTTTTTCAACATATATATCTTTAGCTTGTTTTAAAAGAATCTTTTTACCATTACCAATAAAATTTATATCATTTAAAAATAAAGAAAAGGATTTTATACCAGAACCTTTGGAATATTCATAATAATCCATCAATATATCTCCCAGCTTTTTTGATTCTTTTCTACCTGAGATTACAGGGGTATCCCAGTTTACTGCATTGAAAAATTTATTATGAAAAGCAGCAAGCAAATTTTCTTTACTATTTCTTATTATTTTATATAGCACGCAGGAGTCTGAAAAATTTTCTAAAAAAAATTCTAATGGTAAATCTTTGATTATTTTTTTTGCTCTATCTAATGAGCAGTCTTCTTTTGATGCGATTTCAACTATTATTTCTTCTTCATAATTCATACAATAGATCTCCATATTTTTCACAAAGTGTAACATATATATCTTAACATTCCACAAAAACTTGACGTCCTTAATTAAAAAAGATAGATTCTTAAAAGCCTCTGTCTTAGGCTTGCCGTCCGGTTGAAAAGAGCGAAGTTTCACTACATAGATAATAAAAAACTACTCAGAAAAATTTAATTTATTCAATATTAACTGATTCTGTTTTAGTGCATACCGACACCACGAAAAGAACAGAAATAAAAGGAAAATATTATGAATAAATCAGCATTACTACATCTGAACGATGAGCATTTCAAAAAAACAGCCAAAAGACTTAAATCAAAGATTAATGAAAGTAAGCAAACAGACTTTAAAATTTCTGAAATTCAGGAGATGTTAGCTGAATCTTTAGGCTTCAGGAATCTGCACGAATTAAAATTAAATATCGAAGAGAATACATCAACTCATCCTATTATTATTGAGCAGCAACAAAGTCATGTTAATGTAAAATTTGAAGATTTAACAGCTAAACAATGTAAAGAAATTATAACTTTACTTATTAAAAATACCAATTCTGAATTATACGAACGATCTCTTATGCTTTTAGATATTTATATTGAACTTATTTATTGGGATTTAGAAAGAAAAGGCAATAAAATAAATACAGATTCTCTTAAAAAAATAATAGATTTTGATTTTGTTTTTAATCTAAAAAATTCAGATGGAGTTCCTGAGAAGATAAAAGAAGATTTTAATTTTTATTATCAGAGCATATCTGGTGATAGTACTAATAATAATATCTATAATAATCATAAAATGCTTAGCAATCAAATATTACCAGCTCTAGCTGTTTTAAGCAAAATAGAAAAAAATAATTGTATTGTATTTGATAGTAAATGGGTTAAAAACAAAGAAGAGATAATTTATAAGAAAGCTTGGCCGGAATATATTGATAATATAGATAATAGCCCATTAATCCGAATAACTTTACTCAGAAATGAACATTTTATGGAGTTTATTTCTGTTATCTTACAGAAAAACCCATTAATGCAAGTCACACTTTTAGATTTATTGATCACATTATCTGAAGTAATTAATCCTCAGTTTAGAAGATTTTTCCTGGAGGTAGTTAATATTTTCATACATAATTACGAGCAATCAAAAGATCTTTTTGGAAAGATTAATAAATTGATGTAAACGCATATTTTTAGAGAAAGTCATTCTTTGAATAAACTGGATTACTTTAATTTATATACCAATAAAAAAGGAGAGATTGTTCTCCTTTTTTTATTCAGTTGAAATTTTCTATAATCTTTTATGATATTTTTTATCAATTGAATTATTTTTTTCTAAAGAGTCCTTTATTAAATTTTTCTCTTTTTCTACAATATATTTTAGTATAAACCCGAACTCTTTTTTACCTTGTAATGATTTTATCATTTCTGGATTTTTAAAATAATCAACACAATATTTATAAAAAACATCTATATTTTGTGGGGTCGTGTTTTTTAATAAAAAATCAGAACTTACATACTCAGAAAAAAATCCCCCAAGATCAATATTCATCTTATTACCTAAAGTTTCAAATAGATCTCCATTTTTTATTACAGAAAATAAAATAGTATTTAATAAATCTTTTCTTTCATAGCTTTTTACATCATTCTCAAAAAACTTTATATCTAACTTTATATATTTGAAAATTTGTTTAAACTCTTCGACCTTTATTTTTAATTTACATTCATTGTTGTTATATGCTTTGCAAAAATCACTTAATATATTAAGTGCTTCTTTTTTTTCGGGCAGAATCTTTACAAACGGTAAAATATCCAAAAAGTTCGATGGGCTATTTTTTAAAATAAAAAGCATATGTTCGTCAATTCTGTCAAAACATCCAGATGGAGCATATTTTAGTAATCCTTTAAAACTTTTAGTATTTAGCATTGTTAACAAGGCCGTTTTAAAATTCTCATCATATCTTTGAGGAAAATTTTTAGAAGCATATTCAAGATAATTCTGCTTCAGTAATATATTTAAAACTACAGCATTATCCCCTGAAGCAGAATAACCAGCGAATTCCAAAAGGTTTACCTCAGGTAAATTCTCTTTAGTATAATTTATAATTTTTATAATTTCTTCTTTAGCCTTATCTTTATCTGCTAATTTTGCATTTTTTAATAATCTTTTTGACAGTGAATAGAAGAAAGTATCGTTAAATTGACCTGCTTGCTTATCATTTATCTTTAAACCATTTTTAATTAATACATCAAGTTCTTCAACACTCTTGATAAAAAATGAAGCATTTTCATCATTGCTATTTTCAGCATTAACATCAAAACCTAAAGATAAGAGGAAAGCTTTACCTTCTTCATCTGCATAGAAAAGAGGAGATATTTCCTCATATAATTTCTTGTTTTTGTGCTCCTTAAATAAAAGGGGATATTTTTCATAGGCTATCTTTAAATTTTTTTCAGACAAACCGCTTATTAAATCCAGCATTTCTTCTACTTCAGGCATATAAGTATATTCTTGTTGTTCTTTTTTTATTTTTTTTACATTTTTCATATACAGAGGGATGTCTAAACCATTCTCAAAGAATAAATTTATCATTTCTTTGCGTTCTCTGCTAAAATATCTATTAGTTTTTTCTACAATATAAGTTACCAGAGCTGTATAACCCGCATTGTCAACATGATTAATATTTATTCCCTGTGCTATCAAATATTTTGCTTTTTCAAGACCTGAAAAAAATAATGCCGTTTGACCTTTTTTTGAGACATCATCTATAGCAATGTGTCCAGCTTTTAATGCTTTTTTATATGTATCAAGGGTGCTGTTACTTATCAAAGCCGCTTTTTTCGCATTGGTTATCATTATCTTCTCCAGTTCTTTTTACAATTATACATGAAATTATATTGCACATCAATTTGTGATTTTTCACCATTTCTATTATAATTAATAAACAAATTTATTAGATTAAAGAGACCTATATGCAAAAAGCCATTACAACTGTTGATCTGGAATCAGAATTTAAACATGTTCTTTCTTTCGTTAAAGCACACTGGAAAACCAATAATGATATTGATCCTATTTTAAAAATGGTATGGCAAAAAGGAATAGAAAAAAGTCAGCCTTTTCAGTTCGTAGATAACCATAGTGGTTTTTTATTGTCTATTATGGAAATGAATTTTAATAATAATTTGATTTCTCGTGATAAAAAGTCAATGGCATACGATTCTCATAAGCCTTTCATGCTCCACCGTAAATTTAGCAGCTTCAATCGCAAAATTGAAGAAAGCATGTCTTTTAATATTTATCAGGAGCAGAAACAAATCAAAAATGAAATAAAAAAATCATTTCCTAAATATCATCAAAATAAACCTATCGGATGGCAAACTTTTTGGAGGAAATATAACTCTGACTGCGACCATGCTGAAAATGAAGAATATTATGAAAATACTTTTATGGGGCATCAGGTCGTTAAATTTCAAGGTCCAGCTTTATTTCCTACATGTACTACATTGCCTAATCTTGCTTATAGACATGAGAGAGATGATACACATCCTTTATTTTATTTAAGCAATGCTGTTTTTGCTCATGCATTTAACACTACTATTTTTAATAATTCTTATGCTATAGCCGTAGGCTTTAGAGATATTGAAAAATATTTTAATCAGGAAGAATTTAAGGATGTATTAGTTAACGATTTCAACTTTTCTGATATCACTCAAAATCCCTTTATTTTATCTTTAGAAAAATCACTTCCACCAGCATTAAGCAATGAGGAAATACAAAAAGAATACACTCAAAATGCTAAAGTAAAAGCAGATTTCGAAGCCTTAACACCAGAAGAACAAATGGAAAAAACAAAAAAAGACAAAGAAGATCTATTGGCAAGTCTTTCAGATTTAATTAAAACCAGAATTAACAAAATCTGAATGAAAATAAAGAGCTTTGAAAAGCTCTTTATTTTTTACTTAATATTTTATATTAAAGTCTTCTTCTTTCTTTTACTTTCAAACTTTTATTCTTACTAATTTGCCTATTGATGGTGTCTTTTTCGAAAAGGGCTTTTTCTTCAAGTAAAAAATCATTTAAAAAATACTGGTTATTTTCTATTTCTTTTACTAATATTAATTTAAATGCTGTTAAAAATTCGTGAAAAATAAAGGCGGACCAGAGAAACGAAAAAGTTAAAAATGAAAAAAACCTCATTTGTTTAGATGTATTAATAATTTCTTCCAGAGACATCTTAGATTTTAAGTCCGTATGAGAAAGTAGCGGCTCTACTCCTGAATGAAAATAGAGCATAATACAGAAAAAACTAAATAAAATAGTAAATGTTCCAAAATCTGAAAAAATTCTTAAAGAAAAATAGTCCTTAAAGTTTATAGTTTTTTTCTGCCTTTGAATCTTTTTGTATAACCAATAACACATAAATATATCAAAAGTATAACTTATAGCATCTGAATGTGTATGCTTTTTGCTATTAATAATTTTTGTTATTTTTTTTAATATATTTTTTTTAAATTTAGAAATTAAGAACATATGTTCGTTCCTTTGTACTTTTAATATGTTCAACATTACATTTATAATTTTTAAAGTCAAAAATTATGCTCAACACTCTTTTAAAATATAGTCAAAACTTGTTTTATTCGCTATAATTAAATACAGATAGTTATTATATTACAAACAGGACAATAAAATTGGATAATTTTAAAGAACATTTAAACATTATTAAGAGAGATAAACTTGAAGATTTTTATCAGGTTGTAAGAGATTCCTATTTTAAAAGCAAAAAGAAAGTAACTTCTGGTGAAATCCTAAATTTTCTCACAAATGAAGTTGAAAAAATGAACAGGGATTATACATGGTTCAACCTTATAGATTTACTTGATAAGGATTACTTCGAAAATAATAGGGATAAATTTCATAAGGTAGCTTCTTTTATACAAAAAGAAGAATTAGTTATTCTTAATAAAAAAGGTGTCTTTGACGATAACCAATTCCCTTTATTTGTATTTTTTAACAGAACATCGTTTACCCCTGGTTATTCAGAATGTTCTAACTTTTTTGCGAATAAAAAAGTTTATAGCTCAATTCCCAAAGATACCTTTTTTGAATATGCTTTGGAACATCAGGAATATGATTATTTGCTTTATACTGATAATTTTTCAAATGAAGATAAAAAAGACTTTATTCTGGACAGTATTCGTGACTTTAACAGTGAACATTGTCTCACTCGTTTAATGATGCACATCTTTTCTTCAATGAGAGGGCAAAGTTTAGGTGACATTGTTCCTTATGAAGATTTTTTAGATGCTATTATTAAAGAAGATAAAGTAAAACTTATTACCGTTGATGGTCTTAACAGTTTTTATTATCATGAAGGTGAATTTAAAGAAGATGGGAATCTTTTATTTATTAATAAATGTTATCCTTACATGAATGAAAAATCTCAAACATATGTAAGAGAGAAATTTCCAAAAGCATATGCTCATCATGAGAAATTTTTATTAATGAATTCTCTGGCTCAGGAAATACCTGATCAAAACATCAGAAAAAGACTTTAATATTTATATTTTTTTACAAAATATTTTTTTAATGATACTGTTTTAAAAAAACGGAGGATATCAACATGAAAGCATCTAATCCTTTACAGGATAAAATATTTCTACAACAAGCAAGTGCTGCACAAATACAAGAGTTACTGATCGAATATCTTATTAAGCAAGGCGAACAAGGATCTTCCGATTCTTCCAGTAGCTTTTGGCTTGGAAGAACATACAATTACCTTCATGCTTTACTATCTTGTCTGGTTAGCTTAAGAGATAAAAATATTATAATAATTGACGAAGCGCTATTACAAAAACATTTTTCGCTGGAAGAACTTATTAGCATGTATACCTGTAGTTATATTGATAAAGCGGCCAGAGATAATTTACATTCTTATCTTTTGTGTGTTCCTGGGTTATCTCTAAATAGTGAAACTATTTCTGAAACAGCAGAAAACCAACATGGTTTTCTTTCTAGGGTCACTCAAATGGTAACTCGAAGAATATCACATTAAACAATCAGGCTATTTTAAAAATAAATAAAGACTATTGTTTATTTATTTTTGTAGATTTTCAGTAAAGTAATTTCTGAACTATAGCCTATTCTTAACGGAAATCCATTCCATATTCCTGTTCCATTACTCAAATATAGTTGCATATTACCCACATTATAATGACCTGAATAAAAACCATCATTTTTTCTTTTTACTACTGAGGCAAGAAGAGGTAGCATACCTCCATGTGTATGACCGGACAACTGAAGATCTACACCATATTTTGAGTTGAATCTTGCTTTTGATGGTCTGTGGTCAAGAAGAATAACAGGCTTATTATTATCAATATTTGCAAGGGCTTTCTCAATATCGGGATTTTCCTGATTATGACGACCTGCAACTAAATCTGGTAAGCCTGCAATATAAAAACTTTCAGCAATTAATTCGTTTTCATTAATAAGCATTCTTACATTATTTTTCTGAAATTCAGGAAGCCATTTTTTAAAGCCATAGTAATAATCATGATTTCCAGAAATTCCAAATACTCCATATTTAGCTTTTAAATCAGATAAAGGAGTAATACTTGAAGCATGAACTTCAACAAAACCATCTATAAAATCACCAGTAATCACTACTAAATCAGGAAATATCTTATTCGTCTTCTCTACTACACCCTGAAGCCATTTCTTTGACAATAAACTACTGACATGCAAATCTGTTAATTGCACAAGAGTAAAGCCGTTTAAGGCTTCTGGCCATTTTTCGATATAAATATTTTTTTCTTTAACTTTAGGCACTCTCACACCTTGATAAAGTGAATACAAACCCAAAATAAGCGATGCATAGAGAGTATAGGAGTGGAAGTCTGACGAATTAAGCAGACTGTGAACACTATCAAAAGGATAAGATATTACTCTTAACAAATCGCAAGTAAGAGTGAGTAAAAATAACATCACTGATGAGGAAAACAAATATTCCCAAGGATAAAGAATCCATTTTGGATATTCACCAACCATTAAACCCGTTGTTTTTTTTGATATAAAATGAAGTTGAGTGCCTAAAAGAAATAGAAAACTCAATCCAAATTTAAATAAAATATTGATATCCAGGGGAAGGACACCCCTGGATAAAATATACATAAATATAACCGTTGTATAAATATAAAACATGATGTTCTCTTTATTAAAGAAATTTTCTTCTTATTTTTTTATCACTTCCATTACAATTCATCAATATCGCCATGAAATATAATTTTTTCTGTGATTAAATCCAACCCAATGCCAAAAATAGTGATTTAGCACCACTTGTCAAATTTCCAGAGAAAGCAGGAAGTTCTTTAAGTTTCATCCATTTGAAGGATGAAATTTCTTCACGGTCGAAAAATTGTGAATTAATATCGGGGATAAAATCAACACTGAACAAATGCCAGTCATGTAAATGAGCACCATAACGACAAGAGTCTTTTAGTTCTTTAAATGAATGCATTAAGGAATAGTTAACATTATCAAGATCAAGTTCTTCCTTAACTTCTCTTTTAAAAGCATCTTCAATACTTTCACCTTGTTCTACATGTCCTGCAACAATACTATACTTTTTTCCATAAGCAGGGTCTGATTTTTCTATCATTAGAATGGAATCTTTGCTTTCATTGAAAAACATTGCCGCCACAGTGGTATGAATTTCTTGTTGATCAAGAGTAAAGCGTGACATTTTCATTATATCATCCTATAGTCTGTTAAAGAGAAAAACACTATAACATAAAAATGATTCTACTTAAAGATTTTTTTGTTAGTTTCACTCTATAGATACATCATTTTATTTTTGCTATAATATATTAAACACTTTTAAATATGGAAAATTTAATGGATAAATATTATTTACTTCAAGCCTTTTTTGATTATATTAACAAGCCCGAGGGACATACCCCTTATAACATTGACTTACGGGATGAGAATAAAATCGATTTATTTTTAAAAATGCGAATAATGAAAAATGTTGTTTTGGCTTCTGAGGATATGTATGTGCTTAATGAGCCAGAACATTTTAAATCTCAACATGAAAGTGCTCTCCATTTTTTAAAGCTTATTGATCCTGACGAAGATTTAATGACATGTTTTAAAACTATCTTATTCAATCGTTTAACTTTCAGAAGAACTTTTAATAAAGATATGATTTCCTATATTTCCGAGCAAAATAATATTTTTGAGCAAAAAGCAAACACGAATCTTGCTCATTTAAGCACCAATCCTTTTCTGTATGCAATAAGCTGTGGAAATCTTCAGGTTGCAGGATATTTATTAGAACAATACGATATAAAAGAAGCAGATTATACTCAAAATAAAGTATTATTTAAACAAGCTCTTGATTCAAGAATGTATAATAACCCATCAAATATTACTGCTTCGTTTTTCGATCAACATGAAGAAAATTTAAACTATTTATCCCCTGAATTTATTTACCTTCATACTATTATGTCTTTTTCAGGCCAAAATCATAGATCACCTTTAAATGATGACCAAAAGAAAGATTTTTTTAATCTTCTCTGTAAAAAAATAGGCGAACCTTCAAACCAACTAAAAGAATTAATTTTAAGTTTACTTATTAAACATGATATACTTAACGATGATTACCATTCTTTTAGTCAATGGGACTTTAATATCAATAAAGGTAAAGCTATTGATACACTTATGTATCAATATGATTTTGCACATTTTTCAGAAAAACCATATACCCTTTCTCAGGCACAAAATGATAATGAACATGCTTCTGAAAATGATCAAATGCTTTTTGAAAAAATCTGTTTGTATAAAGATGTTATCATTGAACGACTTGAAAAAAGAAAAGAATACTTTTTAGATTCATGGATAAAAAACCATATGTTAAAAAGTCCACCAAAGGAAGTTGATGAATATATTTCTTTTATCAAAATTCAGCTTGAAGTGGCTAATTCGATTAACCTCTTTTTATATAATGAACCTTTGAAAGACGAAAATATTGTTAAGCATAAAAAATTAGTTATAGATAATTACAAGAGTTATTTTGATAATAAATTTTTCCATAAAGAGAAAACTCCTGAATATGAAAAAAACTATCTAAATGGACATATAGCACTGGAAGAGATGTTCGACAAAAACATTCTTAATTATGAACAAAAAAAAGCGAAAAGACTGTAGTTGTAACAAAGAGCCTAAAGGCTCTTTGTTTATATCAGATCCTGCGTTTTGGAGATTCTTCAGAAGAATTTATTATCGATTCCTTTAATAATTCTTTTTCCTTGTTTATTTGATTAATATATTCCATTTCTACGAAGCCTGGATAACAATCAAAAGAATAATGTGCTTTTGCTCCATTTTCTATTAAAATTCTGGCAGTTTCCTGGAAAGAACTTTGTGATAACAAATCTATATCACTAAAAGGTTTTTCGTTAAACTTTATACCATCTCTTTCAATAAAGTATTTTAATAAAGTAGTATTATCCTGAATCATGTATGAGGAAATAGAAAGATCACTTTTACTCATATAATTGTCAGTTGCTTGTTCTTCTTCAGTCGCATACATTTCCCCTTGATTATTTTGTATATTAAATAAATTTTTTAATGTTATTAAATTAACCTTGTAATCAGGGAACATTTCACACAATTCTTTTATACCAGCGGGAACATTTTCGGTATAAGGTATATTTTGATGTTGCAAAAAACAATTAAAGTCATCTTCTAAAACATCCACATTTAACTCTTTAAGTGTTTTGAAAAAATGAGGAAACTTACTGATAATAAAATCATCTGCATATTCAACATCCTGACTAAAAGACATAGGAGTTCCTGTTAGTTTATACTCCATATTATTTTCTTTATTTAAATCAAATTTAAACTCATGTAATATTTTTAACTTATGGATAAAAGAATCATATAACTCCGCTTTTAAAGTGTTTCTTTCATCTTCATCCATTAGATCATTATCTTCCGAATAAACGATTTCAATATATCCTTTTTTAAAAGCCGAAATAGCAAAATCTTCTTTATCAAAAGACAAAGCTATTTTAAAGTTTTTTTCAGATTCTTCACTTTCCAGTAATAATTGAAGTGACTTTCCTGTTAATTTTGGCTCAAAGAAAATATTATCAACAGTAACTATTTCCTGTGTTATAGGGTTTCTAAAATCCTCTCTAAAAAAATACCTGAAACGCATCATATATTCGAAAAATTCATCTTTATCACCAGCTTTGCTTAAAGCATTCAGAATTTCTATTAAATGTTCACTGTCTCTGATATTATAGTTATTTTTACTCATACTTAAATCCTTTTCTTTTTTATTTCCCATTTTTGTTCTTTTAATAAATTACTCTCTATTATTTTTCTTTGTTGTTCAATAAAGAATTTTTGCACTACAAGAGGATAATTTTTAAGTTCGTCTTTTAATGGATAACCTTTTTCAAATAAATAGTTAACACTTCTTTCAAATTTTACATTTTTGAATAAATCATCTAATTCGCCTGGGATTTCTTCATTAACAATATCTATATTATATCTTTCAACAAAGTATTTTATTAAAGTTATATTTTCTTGCTGACCATAATCGTCAATATCAAGATTATTTTTTCGTAAATATTCTTCGGTAGGTGGATTACTCCTGTCATATTCAAGCGGGGAAAATTCTTTATCATAACTTGTCAAATCAAATAAAACAGACAAATCACAGGCTGACAATTTACAATGTGGAAATAAATCACAAAAATCAATAATACCCTGAGGAACTTCTTTTGTATATAAAAAATTATGACAGCCTAAAAAATAGCTAAAATTATGGTTATTTAGAAAGAAATCATTATCCAGCAAATAAGAAGTTACTTCTTTTAATTTTGTTATATTAAATTCGTCACATGTAAAAAAGTTTAAGCATACATTTCCATTATGGTTAGGGGGTTTTACATTAGCAGAATTTTCAACAGCAACTTTTAATTTTTCAAAAAATTCAGCATATTCACTTTCTCGTTTAGTCATTGCCTCTGAAGATTTATCAACATAAAAGTTAACAGCAGAATATTTATTAGAATAATTAATAAATAATTTTGAAACTATACTTTCATCATCGTTTGAATAAGATTTACTTAAACTTGGAAATTCTTTTAATATAATATCAAGGCTTTTCGCGGAAAGGTTATTTTCAAAAATAATACACTCTGCTTCTTCACATTCACTATCCATGCCTACATTTAAACAGAAATCAGAAGTAATATTTTCATTTAAATACTTTAAAAAATATTTTCTGTTGCCCTGAGCAGCAAAAAGATTTAATTTTTCAAGAATAATATTTTTTGCTTCTTCATGCTGATAGTTTGTATCTGAAAATAATAATTCCATGATTGCCTCTTATTTATCTATAATCATATTATACTTATTTTTAAAGCATTGAACAACACTGCTTTAAGAAGATAGAGTTTTAATTTTATTTCTGATATAATAAAATGATTACTTAAAACAGGAAATATATGAAATCAATACATTCAATTAAATCACCTAAATCATTGGAAAAAATAATAAGTTCATTAGCAGATGAGGAACTTTCAAAATTCTTTAATGAGATTGATTATGATGGTAACAATGCTCTTTTTACTGCTAATGCAGCCATTACCAATATATTAATTAAATATTATGATATTAATATACAAAATACCAAGGGTGAAACTGCTTTATTTAACTGCGATTTAAAAAAAGCACAAATATTGCTAAAAAATGGAATTGATATAAACCTTAAAGATAACAATGGCAATACCGCTTTATTCAATAGTGACATAGAAACAACTAATTTATTGATACTAAATGGAGCGAATGTAAATTCACTTAATAAGACTGGACAAACAGCCATTTTTCATGCAAATCTAGAGAAAGCTAAAATTCTTATTAAAAATGGAGCAAATCCTCATATTACAGATAATAAGAATACTAATGTTTTGTTCTATGCTTGTATGAATGATAAAGATACTGAGAGAGCTTCATTTTATTTATCTATGAATGTGGATTTTAATTTAAAAATTTCTGATACTCCTTTTTTATTTTTTCTTTCACAATTTAACAGATATCAACACATAGCACTACTTATCAAAAATCACATTGATATTTTTCATGTTGAAACTATTAACATAGGCGGTCAAACTAAAAAACAATTCTTTTTTGAATCAAGTTTGAATTTTAATATTAATAAATTATGTAGTCTGCTGGATATTCCTCAAATAAGTAAAATAGATATACAAAACTCAGAAAAAATAATTTGTCATATTGATAATTTTGTATTCAAAAGAGAAAGCGAAGTACTTATTAAAAATTTACAAGGGCTGGAGCCGAATTCTGAAATGTATAAATTAAAAAAAAGGATATGATTATATCCTTTTTATCAAATTAATCTTCCACACTTATTAGTGTAAAGTTCTGTTCACAGGAACATTTAACTCTTCATCATCCAGAACTTCTCCAGCTTTATCAAGTAAAGCTTCAAGAGATTCAATAACATTATCCACATTTGAATCTTTTAATTTGTACTCAATTTGATAAATACGGCGATTTTCTCCTGAACCATATTTTATCCTGTATTTTCCCTCTTCAAAACTCTCAATATTTTCATTGTCCATATTTAAAGTGAGTTCTTTGGACATTCCCACAAGCATATTCGCTAATTCTGTTACAACTCTATGAAGATCTTTACTCTTCTCTTTACCGATAATTAATTTATAAGACACTTCATAGGTATTGGAGAACCAACCTGCCAAAATAGCATCTTCAGGGTCTTTAGCAGTGGGGTTAAGTGGTATAAAACCATAAGTAGGTTTTGTTTCATCCTCATAACCTGCTGTAATATCAATAAGAGCCTTCATTATTTCCTGTTCATCAAGACTTTGCATTTTCTCTTCTTCTACAACCATAATATGAGGAACAACCATTTCAAGAGTAGTTACATTAGACATAATAAACACCTGCATTCTTTATTAACATAAGGAAATAGTAGCATAATCATTATTAAAAATAAAGTATTATTTAACTAGCAAAAGATAAGTTGACTTTTAAAAATAAATAATTTACTCTTTTTAAAGCTTCTAATCTTAAGCTCTCCTTCGGTTGAAAAGAGAAAAGTGTAATGACATAGATTAATTCACATCAAAAACATACAACTTTATATTCTATTAGGTTGTTATGAGCCTACCGAAATCGCATAAACGACCTTAAAAATATAAAGGAAACATTATGTTATTTATTAATAAAAACCAGATCAATTCAATTGCTCACTCTCTTTTCTTGCATATAAAAGATGATAAAAAACCTAAACTCACTGATATTAAAAATATAATACTATCATCTTTAGGGGAAAATAATCTTTACTCTTTCCAGAAGAAAGAGTCATTACACAGGACTCATTTACTTTCTTTTTTCAAGATTGAAGAAATAGCTAACCTTTTATTCTTACATCAAGAAAAATCTACTTTTCCTGTTTTTGAAGCAAGTACATATATATTAAGAAAAAGAGAACTTACTGATTTGTTAGAAAATAACAAAGATAAGACATTAGCGGAATTACATGATCAAATAAGACCGTTAATCCAATATGGACATATTCTTGATTTGTTTATAGAAGCAGAATCATATAACTTCACTGTTTTTAACAGTGCTTGGTATGATAAAGATGTTCAAAGTAAAACCAATTATTCTTTAAGAAAAAAATTATTAAATCAAATTAAGTTTCTTAATTATGCTCCCTGTTATACTGAGTATTTTATAACTTATTTTGAGAATAAAAACTTCTTCAATAATAGTGTGAAAATTAGCTTTTTAGATTTTATTAAATTCAACATGCGAAGTATTAATAAAGAAGATACTTTATTTTTTATTCGATTTATTAATGATATCGCATATAATTTATCATCTTTTATCAAAATATCTTCTTTATTAGAAGCTAATACATCTGACAATAAATTAAAAAATTATGCATTAAGAGAGAAAGACTTAAACAACATATCTCAAAGTATAAAAAAGAAAAAAATCAAATCTCCTGATGATATCTTTTTAATAATAAAAAATAATTTTGAATACAAAATAGATATTTTTTCTTTAAAAGCACGAGACACAATACCTTGGATTATAATATATTACTTTGATGCCATTTTTGAAAAGCAATACGACAAAATTAAGGCTGTTAATAACTATATTGAATTTTTTAATAAGCATGGCGATATGGATTTTTTTGATTATGCTACACAATTTGCTCTGTTCATTTTTAAAAATGAAAATTCGCTAGAAAAATCTGAAGAAATGTATAGAATTATTAGTATGTTAGAAAAGTATAAAGATAAAAATATTGTATTGCTTGATAAGAAATGGCTTCAACATAACAACTTAGAAACGATAAAAATAAATAATCCAAGGAATAACAATTATGACTGGGATAATATTTTCAAAAAAGAAATTACTCAGAATATAAATTTTACAATTTCTTGGCTTTACGATGATGCTTTTATTGAGTATGCATTTAATAAGATCTCAGAAGAAAATCCTCAGATATATCTTTTTGACCTATTTTTCGATCAAGTTATGATGATTGATCATGAAAAGAAAGTTACAATACAGGACCTTTTCAAAAATATATTGAAAAATAATTATACAGAAGAAGTTGCTACGAGCTTTACTGATTCAGTAAAAAGAAAAAGTAATTTAAAAAAAATATAAATATTTTTTGATTAAACTAATAAAAAGGTCTAAGTGTTAGACCTTTTTTGTATTTAAAGCCGATTCTTTCTTACTTTTTCATTCTCAACTTCTGGTGAGTTGAGCGACTCCAATATTATCTTTTTTTCCTTTTCAATTATTGCATTTTTGATAAATTCAGGCTGTTTATTAATTTCTTCAGGTAAATTTAATCCTAAATTAAATAATAATTGGGCTGTTTCTTCAAAAGACATAAGACCGAAAAGGTCAGTTCCCGATTTATTAAGATCTATTTTATAATATTTAACAAAAAATTCGATCAAAAAAGGATTTTCCTGAACATCATAATCATCAATCGTTAAACTTTTTGTTCTCATTTCATTAATGCCTGATGGAACAGAATTATAATAAGAAATTTTACTGCCATCATTTGGATCTTGTTTGAAACATTGACGAAGTAAAAAATCGGCGTGTTTAATATTTGGAAAAAGAGAACAAATATCTTCCATATAATCAGGAACTTTATTTTTATAACTTAAATCTTGTTTGCTAATAAATTTTACAAAATCAGCATCAGTTATCTCGACATTTTTAGAAAGTAAAAATTTCAAAAAATCAGGAATGAAAGGGGCAACCATACTCATATCATGAACAAAAAAAGAACCAAAATCATCTTTGTTATTTACATCTACTCCACTATCTATGAGTAAACTTATTCTTTCTTTAAATTCCTCATAAATTATCTTTTGTTCAGCATAATCTTTTAAAAAAGATTCATTTCTTACATGAGGGCTATCATCGATACAATTTCTTATTGTTGCAGTTAAAATATTACAGTAGCTATCTGATGACATTATATTTCTTTTTAGATCTCCTCGAATTAAGGGATCTTTAATCATAATTTTTAAAGCATCTAAACTCAGATCAGCATCAAACAGAGTCCATTGAAGCATCCACTCATCTGATGTTTTTCTTTTATCTTTGATAAATTTTAGAATTTCTCTTTCCCTGTTTTCGAAGGCAAGCTCATTAATAATTTCTACACAGTCTCTATAAGAATCATCGATTGTGGTTTCAACATCAAACAAATTTATTTTCATATTCCCTGCTAATAATATAAGCTTTTTAGATATTATATTTTATCAATTTACAGCCAATTAACAATAGTAATTGTTTTCATTTTTCTTTTCCATTATAATCATCATAACAAAATTTTTCAAAGGTATTGTTAAATGTTAAAATCTGTTTTTGATTGTTCGAAAAAAGAGATTAAAGAAATTTTAAAAACTCTTAATGATGACGAAAAGAATCATTTTTTAAATGAAAGAGGAAGATTTGGGCATAATGCTTTAAAAGACGCAAAATTAAAAAAATTTCAACTTTTAGTAGAAAGTGGAATTGATGTCAATAATACAGATTATGATGGTGGAGCCTTATTTTACAGTGATATTGAAAAAACCAAAATTCTTATTGAACATGGAGTCAATCTTAATAAAACCAGGGTTACTGGGAATACCATACTTTTCCATGCAAAAAATACAGAACATGCCACACTTTTGATAGAAGCAGGTATAGATATTAATCATGTAAATGCACGAGGAGAATCGGCTCTTTTTTATGTTGATGATGATGTTGCATTACTTCTTCTTGAAAAGGGGATTGACACCAGTATTGTAAGCGAAAGCAGTAGGGAAAATGCTCTTTTTTATTCCACATCAAAGACATTGTATTCGATGATAGAGCATGGTGCTGATATTCATCAAGTTTCAGATGATCATGAAACCATTCTTTTTTATTATGCTCATTTAGGTGATTATGATTCTTTAGCTTATCTTATTAAACAAGATATAAACATGAAACAAATTAATAATAAGGGAGTAACTTTTTTAAATAAGGTCAAAGATATTAATAAACTATTATCACTACTTGATATGCCAGAACTTAGCGATCAAGAATATACTAATACTATAAAGCTTATCGACTATATTAGTTCATATATAGAGAAACAAAAAATTTTAAAAAATATAGATAAAGACGGAAAAGACAACATTATAAGAAAAAGAATTTGAATTATTTTTTCAATTGTGATACTTTTAAAACCATTTTAAAATCTGGAGATACCACCATGCTTTCGAAAAACTATAAAAATATAGATGCTTTGAGAGAGTTCATGACTCAAAAAATTAACAATTCAAAAGAAATAGATAAACAATACAAGTCTTATAAAAAAATCAATAATTCTTTAAATGTTTCTACATGGCTTTGCACAGGAGTTGCAGTCTATTATTTTGTTTATAAGTTCTTAATATTATCTGAATATAGTTTACTTCCTATGGTTTTTTTTGCAGTTTCTGGTATATGGGCTTTCTTCGTTTGGCTTTTTAGAAATTCTTTGGAACATAATTGGTTAAATACAAAAATAGAATATACTCATGAAGATTTTAATGCTTTATCCAACATCCTTTCTAAAACAGAAATGAAAAATTTTATGCAAGAAATGGATGCACCAAAAAATAATCTTATCGAATGGCAAAAACTTTTAGAACCAGAAGCTCCTCCTCAAAATAAAATTTGTAACGCAAACATCGATATGAGACAAGTTAATAGAGATAAATACATTGATTCTTTATATAAGGAGACCTCTGAATGAATATCAACTTAATTAAAAAAGAGTCCGAATATAAAGGTTTATCCGTTTTTTTATTAACTGGAGTTTTATTTTTTGGTTCTGTTATTTATACAGCTTGTTTAAAATCGAATCTTGAAGACGATTTATTAATTAAATCCTTAAAAACGATACAACTATTAATTCAAGGTGAACATGAAAGATTAAAAGTAAACCTAGAGGAAAATAAAAAAGATAAATATCTAAACAATTTGGTTACAATAGGTCAAACAGACAGTAAGCATATCCACTATACATACAACAACGGAGATACATTTTCTACCATGTTGGGTATCTATGTCATTTCTTCTTTAGGTAAAAGCCCCAATATCGATAAAGTTAAAAAAATAACATTAAATGGAGCTAATATAGCTTTAGAAGATCTCACCAGCGAATATAAATTTCGTAACCTGGCAAGACAAAAAATTATAGAAGCAGAAAAATACAATGATAGTGATATAGAAACCATTGTTATCGAATTAAAGTAACATCATATAACATAACATAACATAACATAACAATCGATTTCATTATATGATTTTTAAGTTAATAAGGATGTAAACTAAAAGAATTTAAAAAAGCATTTTCAATCCAACGAGGTTTTATATGTTATCTAATAATTATGAAAAAATATCAGAATTAAAAGAGTTTTTAACTAACAAATTAATAAACTCTGAAAAATTAAACAAAAAACATAAGCGATATATTTTAAGTCATAAAGTTGTTAATAATTTATCTATATTAAATATTAGTGGTTCTATTATTTTTACTATCATTAAAGTCTTTTTCACCAAAGATTACAGTGATTCGGCTTTTCTCATGATTCCTTTTTTATCCTTAATCACTGGGGCTGTTTTATTTGGCATAGATTGCATTATAGAAACAAAGCATGACTATTTAAAGGTAGAATACACTCATGATGATTTTGTTGAATTATCTAAAATACTTAATCATGCTGAAATGAACAGATTTGCAGAAGAATTAGAAAAAAACAATTCTTTATTCATGTGGCAAAAATATCTTTATAAGGAACCCGAAAAACAAGTTGCTCTGCCTCATATAGATACAAATATAGATTTAAAGGTTCAAAATCGTAAACAATATATTGATTCCCTGTATAATATTGGAGAAAAAAATGAATATTTTGGAAAATAAAATAGAAGCTTCAACAACCGGCTTTTGTTTTTTAACTGTAGCAGGTATTTTTTTTGTATCTTTAATAGCATCAGTTGCTGTTCCAGCAAATTTAGGAGGAAGACTTGCGGATGCTTCATCTGCTGAGATTGCTTATTTCATAAAAGGTGATAACAAAAACCTACAAGAACAGAAAATAATCAATAATAAAAACAAGGAATATAAAGAAAATATTGCTATTACTTACACTAGTAAAAAAAATATCACGGTCTCTTATGACACAAAAAAACTCAATAATTCAGACATCAAATTTACACAAAGAACTCTGTATATGATAGATGATCCAACAATTACCCCTCTTATTAAAAAAATAACTTTAGATGGCAATGAAATACCTGTAGGTTATTTCGCTTTTAACAAAGATGTTCAAGGGAAAATATCAAAAAATATCTCTCATATTGATGAAAAACCAGGAAAACATGTTATAAATATAGAGTTAAAATAATTTTTTATGCCAAAAATAATTACTTTATAAATAAAGGACTTCTCAGTCCTTTATTTTTTATATAGCGAAGAAACAAACATGTCTGAAGCTTCTATTTTCTTTTCTTTTTTTTCTTCCTCTTTTATTTTTTCAATAAGAACCAATTTGGCATCTCTTAATTTATTTGCCAACTCAATTCTTTCTATATGACTTCTTGTTAATACTACTTCCTTTCCACTTGTAAAATAATAATCTTCTAAATTTAAATCTCTGTATGTTAACTTTAACCGAGCTATTTCTTTTAATTCCGATTCTGAAAAATATTCAGTCATCAACTGATAAGTACTCAATGATAATGGATAATCGAGTTTTTCATTTAATTTTTCATTGACTTCATAATGTTTTTGTAATTCTTTCCTGAATTTTTTATCTTTATAGTATTTTTTAGGTTCATTTGATTGTTCTGAAAAATACTCCATAATACAACTAACCAAAAAAAATAAGACACCACATGGAAATAGAAATAATACTACATCTCTAATAGATTTAATTAATTCATTTCCTATAAAGAAAGAAAGCAATGTAACAATAGAAAATAAAGAAAAAAGACCTATATAACATCCTATATTGAAATAATAATCTATTTTATGACCTAAAGTTTTTTTTACTTTTATCAACTCACCCAATAATAACTCTTTAGGTATTCTCTTCTCAATCATTAAAATGATTTGTCTTTTATTCATATTTATCTCGCTTAACAATTACATTTCATCTGGATTGGCTTAACTTACCTGGTTCTTAACAATCACGACATTATACTTATTAACACAAAACTCTCTTATACTATTCAGATTTTCTACATTTTTATCATTAATCGTCAATTTCAAATTATTTTCAATTATTTCTTTAGAAAAAAGAGCACAATCTTCATTTCCAAAAGTAGAGGATAATATTATTGTTTCTTTTTTCCTTGCAAAATTTATTCTGGACTCTCCCAGTTCATCATCTTTTCGAAAAACTTCCATAAATTGAGTTTTTTTCAATATCCCACCACCAAGACTATTTGCTGAACTTTCTATTGCTACATCATGAGCACGATATACAGTTTTCGATGCTATATTTATAGGGCTTTCTGAAAAATAACGATATTTTAAATTTTCAAAATCTTCTTCCTTTACATCTTTTATACTGGTAGCATTAATAAAACCTATATAAGCATTTACTAAGGATTCTGCTTTTTCATTTTTTCTGCTTTTTTCTAAAGAAACCGCATTAAATGTTAATATTCCTGCCAGAATAACAAGTGACATAAATATCAGTGACAATATTATGTTGGCTTTATTACTTTTTGATTGTTTATTCATAAGTCTTCCTTCAATAGGCTAAATAAATATTAATATATGCTTTTTTAAAAATCACTTTTAATTTTGTCCGAGAATAATTCATCTACGGACATACCTTTATCCATAAATAAAGCAACCTTCTTTGTATAAATGACATATTTTTCTTTCATTGATAATGATTCTCCATCTTTGTATTTTTTTATTATAGCCTCCTGTTCATTCTTTCTAAATGAACCACTTTTAGCCACATAATCTGCTATTCCTTCCACTTTCCATGATGGAGATAATGTAGTCTTAAAATATCCAAATTTATTAAAGGTATCTATATGTGTGGTTTCATGAACTATAGTTTCTTCTACTGTTCTTTCTGTTTCTTCATGAACATTAGCATTGATAAAAATGGTATTTATTACTGGGTAGGCAATACCTTGAGAGCCAAAAACACCTTTTATGTTAGTTAAAACATAGATATATTTAGGAAGGATAAAAGCATTAACATGTGTATCTGAATTAAGAGGAGATTTATTAAGAAGACTGATGATTTTTTCGTCTTTTAAATGATAATCTTTCATGGAATGTATAAAAATACGATTATCAATTGTCTTGGTTTGCGGGATAAATAAAGAAAACATAATTATACTAATAACTATTGTAGAGATGATAAATAAAAAAATCACCTCAAATGCAGTAGATAAAAATTTCACGATAGGCTCCTTTTAAAAAAGCATATCGTAACAGCTTAAAACCAAGAATTCCATTTTAAATAGGTTTATTAGATCTAAAAAATAAAACTATTATTCATTCACAAAAATAATACTTCTCCTGTTAGGACCTCTGTGAATAAACTTCATTTTAACAAAGTTTTCATAGTTATCAGTAAGATTTGATTTTACTTTTAATAGCAAACTATTTAGATTATATGCAAAATCTTTTTGACTTCCTGAGAATCTGTTTGTTTCAACTGTTTCAAATTCAGTATAAAAAATATTTACAATTTCATAAATATCGATTTCACCTTTAATATTCATTTTTTTAAACTTCATCAGTTTCTTTTTTGCTTTTCTGAAATGAATAAGCTTTTTAAAGGAAAAAGGAGATTTCGCTTTAATAACATCTAAAGCATCTATGCCAGCAGTAAAAATAGCATCGATATTATTCCTATGTTCTTTTTTACTTTTATCATCTGATGCTTCAGAATTGTTTTGGTAATTTCTTAAGGAACTTTGAGGTTCATATTCAAAAACTTCCATTCATGCTCTCCTTCATTACCATGCAAAATTGCATTCTTTTTTGCCATATTCTTTGCCCGCAACAAAAGCATATAATGCACGGATATCTTCTTTTATTTTTCTTAACAGATTATTAACCGCGTACACAAATTTAGCTTGTTTTGGTGAAAATTTATTAATATCAAGATCAACAAAAGTATTATTCACCCAACGAACAATTTGTACATAACCATGACTTTCGCAACAATTTATATAACTTTTCATTCTTTTCTTTATTTTAAGAAAATACTTTTCTTTGGTTAATGAGAATGACGTTTTGTTCTTTAAAAAATTCAAAGCTGATAATCCTACATTTAGAATTTTTTCGACTTCATAATCTGCATTCACTCCATCTTTTTCATAAGGAGGAGTCATATAAAAAAACTCAGGAAAATCCATCATAATTACATTCTCTTTCTCATAATTTTGAGTAATAGTAACACAACCTTCAGCAGATATTCAACACATATTTAAAAAAAGACCACTTAAAGTGGCCTTTTTGAATTATTCGTAATATTCGAGGTTATCCTGTAGCCTGGCGAGCCTTTCTTTTTCAAAAAGTGCCAAGACATTTCTTTTAACTTCAACTTCGGTCTTTCCTTCTACACATTCAATGCTGGATAGAGTCAATGTATCATAACCATATAACTCTACAGTGATCAAGGCATCAGGATAGTTTCCAAACATAACCTTCAGACTTCCAGATGAAGATTTGCATCTTTCTTTTTCCTGCAAAACAAGAAAAGAAAAATATTCACTCAACTCTTTATAAGAAGATTCCTCGTTCAAATACACACAGCATTCTTTATTTAAATCGTAGTTGTTTTCCATAGTGTTTCCTTTTTTAGGTTAATTGCGAAAAGTTTAAAGCAACGGCTTTAATAGATTCGCTTATGAAAGACAACATGCATAAGTTAACACAACAGACTATAGAGTACAAGCGATTTATTAAGGTTTCTCAGTAAGAGTAATTTTTCTCATAATTTCGTATTCATCACCAAGTCTTGATTTGATTTCATCCACGGACTTGCCGACCCATGCAGGAAAGCAGGTAGACGCTTTTTCCCAATTCATAGACTCAATGGCATCATAATTGATATCATCACTGTAAGAAGAATAACAAGTTCTCCTGACTAAATCATCACCCTTAACAATATAGCTACCAGTGACAAATTGATAAGCAACATTCTGACTCACTTCTGGTTTAACATTTTTAGGAATATGCCACATATAATAACCACCTTTTGTATTTGAATGCTATTAAATTATCATATATTTTCAAGTAAATATAGTATTTTTTCAAATGATAATATGTTTTTTAAATTATAAATCACATACGAACCTTTTTAAGATTCTTCTTTATGTTCCAAATATTCATTATAATCCTGAAGACAAGTTTTATTTTTAATTGCAATTATCGATATTTGATGGCAATCTTTTTAATATCATCAAGGAGTAATCAATGAACATCACTAATGACATACAAAATAATATCACAACAGCAATAGACTCTTGTTTAATTTTACTTTGTTCTGATAGTCAGGATAAGATAAATGATTGTTTACAAAGTGATGTTGTTCCTCATATACTACAAAACATAAAAAATAAAAAGATTATCTATTCTTTTAATAATACTAAACTATTAGATTTTTATTCAGAACACAATATATTGATGCAATTAGCACCTCATTCTGATGATCGTTATTCTTCCACGATGTCTTTAATGAGGCATGAGCCTGATTTTATTATTTTTGATAACATCGATGGTATAGAACGAGCGATTCAGGATCTTGCCTTGACAGGACATTGCGTTATTGGAGGTGTTGTTAACTCCAGTCCAATAAAAGTTAAACAAGATTTATTCAGAAAGCTTATTGTAGATAAATTAAACATAGATACAGACGATTGCAGTATTTTCGAAAAAACATTGCATTTCCATAAATTTTTAAAAACAATTATTCATATTACATAGAATCCTTTTGGAGGATAATTTTTCCGCACCAATAAAAAACAAGAGCTTACACGGTCTTGTTGCTCATTCGCCTCATTCTAAAATTAGAATATGACTTTCCTCTTATCTCTCCAACTGAGAAGTAAAATACTGCATTTTCCTGAACATACTTTGAATGCTCTTTTGGAAATTCTGTTATATCAAACTCAATTTCATCTATAAACTCATCATCCTTGATGTTGTACAGCCGAGCAGACACCTTGTTATTATCTAGGCGGTCTATAACTCCGTATGAGTGGAGATATCTTTTGAAATTTTTATTTTTCATATTTTTATATTATTGCTATGATTTATTATTAGTGCATTATTTTTTAAGAAGTATTTCTCCATTTCTACTATATCTTTCTTTTGATTTTCACTTAAAAACAAAAGCATTTCTTCTTTTTTCTCTAAAAAACAACCCAATAAATTTATATCCATTTTTAGTATCTTGAATATTTCTTTTATACAATTTGGGTCTTGACTAATATCTTTTGCCTTTTTTAGAACCAAATGCTCTATCATTTCTTCGTTAGTTAGCTTTTCTGATTTCATTATCTTACCTTTATTTGATGTTTTTTTCTATCATTTTTAGATATATGTTTACAGGTGTTATATCTATAAAAAAATCGTAAATTCTTTGCCATTCTTCGATTTTTTCTTTATCTGTATTTATTTTATCTTTCACGAAATTAAAACAATTATAGTATATATTACTTTTTTCTGTATCAAATAAACTTTTCTTAAACCTTTCATTTTTTTGTCCGTTTTTAAAAACAAAGTTAAATATTTTTTTAAGTAATAATTCAAAAGTATATACTTTTACATCAGAAATATCATTAATTGTTGTTTGTATGATATTTACCACAGCATTTATATTTGATTTTCCTTCTTTCATAGTTCCGCTTAATGTTTTTATATTTAGCTCATAAAATGAGCTTATAATAGAGCCTAATAATATTCCTTTATTATTTTTTTTATTTAAAATGCTTATTATTTCACTAAAAAACTTACAATTTTTATAATTGTCTTTAAAAATATTAAAATCAGGATGATATTCATTAATTTTTTGAATATCTCCTATCAAGAGATTACATATTTCTTCTATTGTTTTTTTATCTGGTGTATTTTTTAATTTAATTATATTTCCTTTTATTTTATTTTATTTTATTTTCCAGAGATTCTGCTTTTTCATAGTCATAATAGGAATACATATTCAAATATTTTGACTTTTGGGTATGGGGTTTTAAAAAAAGAAAATCTTCTTTTAAAAAAGAGTTATTCAAAAATCCAAGCAATAAATTGTTCGATTTGTATTTAGAATATTTACAGGTCAAGAATTTTGGATTTTTTGATATATAATTATAGCAAATATTTTTAAAATTTAAAGGAATTTCATCAGTTTGCAACTCCATCTTTAATAAACAAATGTTTTTTAAAGCATTCCAGGGTTCTTCCCCCATATTTTTGCGGATGACCTTTATTTTACTTTTTAAGACATCTATATCTCCATTCGTAACATCATGATAAATTATATTCATTACATATTGGACTAAATTAAATTGAGATTCGCTAAGAGGCCAATTTTTTTTTGCAAAACCTATAGCCTCTTTTAATATTTCAATTCCATCTTTTGCTATTGATACAACTTCTGCCATTTATTATTTCCTTTACAAAAATTTATAAAAATATAAAAATATTTTTTTGCAAAGTCAACCTTTTATCAAAATTAAAACATCTGTTTTTTCTATACCTATCAATAAACTATCTTCAGGAACCAAACTTTTATAAGTATGGTTCTTTTTACAATACTCTTCAAAATCTTCCCTTTTAAAAGCTTTCTCTGGATCGTATTTCTCATAAACAATCTTTAGACCTTCATCATCGTAAGTCGATTTTTTAGTCAATGGTCTGTCATCAACGGGTAGTCTTACTGTTACATCATGGATATAGAGTGCTGCTTCTTTCATGTCTTCAAATTGATATTTAGCTCGACCTTTAAAGTTAACAACTTTATTGATTGTAAAAGTATACAAGTTATCATCACTGGTTCTTATTAGTTCTACTCGCTTATAAGCATCTTTATCATAGTAAGGCTTCCACTCAGGTTCGTTAACAACCTTATATTCGACCCCCTGAATTCTTAAGATATCGTCTTTTGCCACAGTATCATAATTTATCCTATGACTGAATAAACGGGCTTCTATAATCTGAGTTTCAGGATACATTTCTTCAGGTGGAGAAAGGAAAAGTGATTTCATATCTTTAATCTTATCTTTTTGGGATACTTCTTTGATTTTCTTAGCCATAGATTCTCCAAAATTTTTATATTAGTTATATAATTTAGTCTACTTTATTCTTATTTCAATATTTTATCTTTAAAAAAAATTTTGTCTTTTCTTTTCAAAATCTGACAATACTTTAACAAAATAAAATTGACTTCAAACCTCTTACAGTTCATTATTAGCTTGTAGTTAAAAAGATCGCCAAATCGTCACAAAGCCTTCGCAAAACACCGTGACAAACAAGAGTCTCCTTATGGGGACTTTTGTTTTTCTATTGTTATATCTATCCATTTATCTTATAATATTGGTATACAATAATATAAATGGACATCCATCTTTCATGAGTGACATATCTAACCTTAACATTGAATCGATAATAAAATCAAAAGAAGCTTTTAAATTGCTTTTTAAATTTTACTATTTGAAAGGACATAGTAAAAATCTTTCAGATAGCCATTGTGTTAAGCTTTTAAACTTACTCAGCAAGGAAGATAAGGATAAAGTAGAAGATTTTGATATCTTAGAGCATCTTCAAAGATACCCTTCAGAACGACGCTTTAATATTTTAAATAAACATTTTAATCTGAATAATTACTCTGACAAATTCAAAACAGATTTACTTATTATGACCTTCGTTGAAGGAAAACCTAAAATTTTTAAAAGAATGTTAAATTTATTCAAGACAGATCATATTCTACATTCTATGAACAAACGGATTGGTTGTTATTTCGACTACAATGAAGTTGCTCGTTATTTTTATACTGATTTTTCACAAAATATAAAAGTATTGAAAGAAAATATTCCTTCCGAGATATTCAAATTATTTAATGAAAATTTAATAAAAGCGGCATTTAATACTTATCAAAAAAACATCAATCCTGTTTTTTCTCAAGCTTTGGATATAAGTTCAGATAGCACCAAAGCTGAAACATTAAATAATTATTTTAAAAATCTAATGCATGACAAGCAAACCAAGGCTTTAAATATTACCAATCAAGACATCTATCTTTTCCTGGAAAAACATAACTATTTTAATTATCCAGAAATTCATACTTATGATCAGGTAAGGTTACATTCTTATTTCTTAAGTAAAGTAGAAAATCCAGAATTATTTATAAATAAAACTTTTCCACAATCTAATGATTTATGTTCTCTTATTAACGAAAAAGAGGCTTGCTTTGAAATATTTTTCAAACAACTTATTAATAAGAATATTAATGAACATAACAGTGTTAAAAGATTTAAAAAATACATTACAGCTTTATTTTTGGTTTTGAACAGAATGAATGATGATTCTTTTATTCACCATGTTGAAAATTTAAAATATCACGATCATATCATTAGCGATGACTACAGATTTAAAGCACCTATTCTTGAACATTATCGTCTTACTTTTATACATAGTTTAAACCAAAGGTTGCATATAAATAATCAAATTGAAATTACTCCAGAACAATTCACAAACAATGATGATCTTGTCACCCTATATAAAATAAAAAAAGAAAAAGATTTTATTAATAATGCTTTGAATCAGAATACAAACAATGAACCTGTAAGTAAAAAAAGAATTTAAAAATAATCTTTTTCACATGATAATTCCTTTTTATAATGCTATAATGAATAATAATCAATCTTGCAAAACGGATACAGATATGAATCTTTATAACAATGAAGGAATTATTACACTTTTTAAATCGGGTTCGTTTGGTTCTTCGGCAGTGCAAAGAACCTCAGATAAAAATGTGATTAATATATTAAATTCACTTCCACATAATGAAGTTGAGAAAATAATCAACCTCAAAATGATCGCTAATCATTTACATTACAATTCATCTGTAAAACGATATAATATTTTGAATAATTATTTCAACTTTCAATCTTTTTCAGATGAAGGTAAAGCTGACTTCATTTTTAAATGTTTATTTATTAATAATCCAATAATCTTAAAAAAAGCATTATCTTTATTGAATGATTCAGTTCTAAAACATTTTAAAGATTCTTTCGTTTCTAATTTTCATTATATAAATCTGAAATGTAATCTTTCTCCTCATTTTTATTTGCTTAAAGAATTATTGTCTGAAAAGCAGTTTAAAGAAATAGAACCTTATTTACTTTATATTATCACAAATGATTCACAGGTTCATTTTTCAAGCCTTTTTTGTCAAGCTTTAAGCACTGATAATCATCCTGATTTTCAGAGAAAATTGGAAAAGAAGATTTATGAATCTTTATCTAAAGAAAAGTATTTCAACTCTGTTATGAATATTGATTTTTCTAATCCTGACTTTTATCAATTTTACCTTAAAAACAATATACTGCGCTCTAATGATATCTTTAAGAATATTATGCTTTACAGTAAACACGACACTTCACCTTATATGAAGTTCCTTGCCTCACAAAATGTATTTGAGGATTTATTAAAAGAAAACAGAGGATATTTTTTCAACTATTTGCAGGACAGAATCAGAGGTATTTTGAATATGTCATGGCAAACACAATGGAAGCCTGAAAATGAAACAGTCATGCTTAAAGAAGAGATTAGTCGTTTTTTAAAACCATTAAAGTATATCAGTGAACATACAATCAAAGATATTGTAGAAATGTATTTTAAACTTTATAAAGACTCAGCCATCTATATCCCAGATAATAAAGACATGATCGACAATTATTATAAAAATGTATTGATAGATGAGTTAAATAAAAGATTGCCAAAAGAGCAAATTAATAAAGATAATTTTGCATTTACTGACTTTAGTTTTGCATTACAACAATATTCAACCTTAAAGGAAAAAGAACTAATTACCCTTTCGCTGCCTTCTAATACTAAGGATTTATCAAGTATTCCACAAAAAAGGCTCTAAGTTAATTTAGTGCAAGAACATCTTGCACTTTTGTTCAAAAAACTTATAAAAAGCTTTAATTTTGGTATGGTTTCTGCTAAAGTATGCATTGTTTATCACTTATTTTAGCATTCTCATTTAAGGACTTATCAATGAAAATCAAACTGGCTGGTGTTATTGTTATTTCTTCACTTCTTCTTAGTGGTTGTTTTGATGATAAAGAATCTGCAACATCACAAAAAACAAATTTTCCAGAGACTACTAAAGTTGTTTCATATGCAGTAAGAGTCCCTGAAAGCACTAGACCTTATAACGATACAAAAATCAATAAAGATCCTGTCATTTTAAAAAATGTTGATAAAGTTTTCTCTCAGGCCTGTGCTACGAAAGAAAAATGTGAGGAGTTTAAATTTAACATCGATTCACCATTTGTGGACTTCAACAATATTGAAAGTATTTCCGTAATTCCTGTGTATGAAAAACTATACCAAAAATATAAAAATCTGGATGATATCAAAAATATTGATATTTCTTCTTTTATGCAAATTATGACATTTAAAGATATCCCTGTAATTCACGAAGAATTTACTAACTTAACTCAACATTATGTTATGACTAAAACCGTATTCAAAAATGATCCCGTTCCTGTATACAGTATTCCTTTCTTTGATTATCGGGATGAAAAAGGCTTCTCTGTTCACTTTAATGGTAATGAAGCAACTTTATTTGCACAAAAGGAAAGCATGACTAAAATTGAGCATAAAACACTTCTTCGTTTTATCAAAGATACCAGTGAAGATGCTGTCAAAACCAGAGATAAAATGATTGAAGAAAATCAATCTCAAAAAGAAAATACTGAATTTTGGAAACAAAGTGAAGTTAAACAATAAATAATTTTATTTAATATTAAAACAGGTCTTTAATCAGAAATTGAAGACCTGTTTTTTAATTTCTAATCCCCAGAAAATGTAAGTATTCAGAAATTAAAATAACAATTTTAGGTATAATATTTGACAACAAGACTTAAGATTTATAAATTTTAAAATAACAAACAGAAGGAACCGTTATGAATATTATTTTAAAAGACAAAATTGCGAATAAGCATAAGGAAAATTATAATAAAATTATCAATAACTCAAAGTTTAAAGATATATTATCTCACAAAGCAAACACAGATAGAAATATTATAAAAAGAATAAAATTGTTAAACAAACTAAAAAAGTCTCTTACTTTTTTAGAAATTGCTGGCTTTATCGGAATATCACTTTTGATTCTTTCAGTTATTAAAGAATATTCCCTAAACGATATTTCTTATTCTTTGCGAGATTATGCAGTCATAACCTTCTATATTTTTTCTTCTATCACAATTATACCGGGAATGTCATTAGCTATAAGATTAATGATACCAGATCTTTTTTGTAAAAGGAAAGGAAAATTATTCGATTTTAAAGAAGAAGAACTTTTAGAAATTAGCAACAAGTTAACTGAAGAAGAAATGAAAGACTTATTAATTTTCATTGAAAATAACCGAGATTCCACTATTCTCCGCTCTATTGATTTCAAAACAAGCAAAGAAGAGAAAATCTTGATAAAAGAAAATAATAGAAATTTATTAGTAGAGCACATTTATAATATTAAGGACAAGAAAGATGAAAAATGAGAATAATAAAATATGGAATGTAAAACAATATAATCGTTTTTTTGGAAACCATATTAATAGATACATTTGTTTTGTAACTTTAGGTATTGCCATAACATTCTGTGCTTTGGGCTACATAGTTTACGATAATTACTATATTAAAAGTAACATTTCGGAGCCAACCGATGAATTAATACAATCACCAGAGAAGTATTTTAATAGTAATAAAAATGAAGTTTTTTCTATTAACGGCTCCACTGCAAAAATGCAATTCATCTCAGAAAAACAAATAAAAATAGTTTACAAGACAAAAGAACTTCCCGTTATAGCACTTTATAAAAAAGACATAGAACCTAATCCGAAAGAAACTTTTATTCCTATCCCTCACACATTGCGAGTAAGTCCTAAAATAGAAAAATTATCTATCAATGGTGCTCTCGTTAGTGAAATGAGAAATAAACATATGAGTTATGAAGATATTGCTAAGAATTACTTTAATACTGATGAGGTTGTTGTAAACGTCTTTCTTAAATAAAGAAAAGAGGATTTCATAATCCTCTTTTTTATCTTTTTCAAACTTATATTTTATATTCTTTTTTTAACACCTTTATCAATTATTTCGTGTAAATCCTGGGATAAGCTTTGTTTAATCTTTTGTTTTTCTATAAATGATTTCACCTGAGTATAATAAGAAGACACCTTAACGGGTTCTTTTATATCCGAGATGTCGAAAGCATCGTCATTTAGAATAAGCAAAATAGGAAATTTATTATTTACCAGTGAATCATAGTTGAAGTCGCTGGTAATTTTATAAGTTATGCCGCTATCTTTTTTTGTTAACTTTTTTATCGCTTTTATAACTTTTTGGGCTGTTTCTTCAAAGTATTCTTGCAATAAATCTTCACTCTTCAAAGCTATTTCATTTAATGTTTCCTTTATACTGTGAACAGACTGCTCCTTCCAGTCTTTATCTCTTATGCATATTTTTTTAAATTCTGTCTTTTCACCATTGATAAAATGCGAAACTATCATTTTGTCATTTTGTAAAGTAAAAATTATTTTTAAATCAGGCTCGGAAAATGCTTTTGATTTTTCAGTTTCTTTGAATTTTATTAATTTAACACCTTCAATAATAAGGGAATCATATTTTATCGAATAATCCAAACGAATATTTTTTTCCATTAAGCAATATTTTAACAAATCAAGAAGAATCATCGAAGGATTAACAATATTTTCAATCGATCTTCTTATATCCTCTTCTATTAAATACCCTTTCTGAATAAATTTTTGTGTTTTTTGGAACAAAAAATCACTTTTAGCATCTCTATCTTTTTTAGATAGTTCACCGGAAGATAGATCAAAATTATTAAACTTACCATATGCAATATAATCACATAGAAGACTGTTTATTATAACCTGCCCTTTATTTTCATCATTTTTTTCCATAAATACATTAACACTTAACTGAGACATGTTTTTCCTCTTTATATTTATTCATATAGATATAATCATTATATACTTTTAGATGTTTTTTATAAAGGAAAATCATTCATATTCTTTTTTTAATGACAACTTCTTTATTCTTGTCACTGATTTTAGCATTATTAAAAATATTAGCCTTCTCAAATTTTATTTTTTCTATTTTTTCCTGTAATAATATTTCTTCTCTAATTATATCAAAAAACTCAGATTCAAATACGACATTTTTAAACTTTTCTTTTTCAATCACAAAGTCATTAAAATCAAGATTGAAAGTAAAACCATTATTTTCAGCGATTATACTATTTTGATCATATAAGCTTTCTTTTTTTATTATTTTAACTTTTCTAAACATGGAATCTTTAATCATTTCATTAATAGTATCTTCAATACAAGAATCAATATTTTTAATAAATTTCATCAAGTTATTTTTCTTTGTTCTGGAATTAAAAAAAGCATTACCTTCCTCTATTAAAAGATTACTTATTCCATCAATTTTATCATTATTAAAAAAAGAAAAACGATCTTTAACAACAAATCCTGACTTAAAATCGCTCATTTTGTTAATTAATACTTGTTCACTTTTTACTGATAAAGTAAGAGCCGCAGTTTCTAAAGCTATAGTGCTATAAGCATATTTATAATGAAACATTATCACAATGCCATTGTTAGAAATTTTACTTTTTATAAAGCCTATGCTTTTTTCTTTAATATTCTTCTCTATCTGTTGATAAAGAAAATTTAGAAGAAATATATCGTTCACCTGATTTTTATCAACTAATGAAAATTTATCTAAAATAAAAGAGAGTATTTCCTCTTTTTCTATTAAATAATTTTCAAACTTTAAATTTTTATAAGTTTCTTTTATATATTGATTTAAATAAGGAAATTTTTGTTCCATACTAAATCCTTTTTCTTATTTGAAGTTTACATTTTTCATGTTCTTGTAATGCATCTTTAATTCGGTTTTTTTCACTTTCTGAATACGAATTGATAATTTTTACAGGATCAAAATCTGAAATACAAATATTTACTATATGGTCTTTTAGTTTTAGGCACAATGTAAAATTCAGAACCATAGTTCCACCTTCAACAAATACAGGCAATGATACTTTATCAATGTCATATTCCAACTCTGCTTCTCTGAAAAAATCATATTTTTTTAACTGACGGATTATTTCTTGAACATAGCCTTTCACTTCATTTTCCATACTTTTTATATTATGGGCACACTCTATCATAGCATCAAGGTAATGATTGATAGCACTGGAAATCTTCTGACCAATATTTTCTTCATCAAGCCAAAAAGAATTAATAAAAATCTTTCCAGACGATTTAGATTGTTGTTCAGAACCAAAAATAAGCACTTCATTATCATTTATCTCCAGAAAAACAGACATAAAAGAAAAGTAATAATAACAATTATTATCAGAATTTGTGCCTATTTTTATTTTTCTTCTGAAGAATAAATAATCCTGAAAATTGAGCAAATCATTAAAAGCATAATTTGACTTTACAGCCTGAGCCATAACTTCATGATTTAAACAAGTAAGAATAAGTTTTGTCTTTATTTTCTCAGGCGATTCAAGATGAGCATAATTTAACAATTCTGTATCTATTTCGTTATTGTTTTTGAGATAAGCATTTAACATCCCCTCTTTATAATCAAATTGAGGCAAATCAATATACTTTCTCATGACAGGAAAAAGAACATTATCATTAAATTTTACAAAGTTATTTAGACAACTTTTATTACTCATTCATCACCGCCATAAAAAAGAGAGGCCACAAACCTCTCTTTTTGTTATTATTTGTTATAAACACTTATGGTATGTTCAAAGACTTTATCCATGCCATCATAAACATTCACTGTATTTTCAAAATCCAGACCATTTTTATAGTTAAGGACATTATCAACAATCGCTTTTAAAATGCCAAAAGAATTATCAAAATCAGCATATTCTCTCAGATAGTTTTCCCGTTCAAAGTTTTTTGCAATATCTTTTTTAGATACACAAAGAATCTTTTCCGAAGCATTGAGTTTTAGTACAGCATAAGCTTCAATCAACTCAAGAAGAGAGGAATCACCATACTGGGCACCTGCAAATACAACACTGACTTCAGGGTCAATATCATCAACTGAATAGTCTTCAAATTGCTTGTAAGGCATTTCGTCAGAATCTTCATCATCATTTTCCAAATCAAGCTCATCAGAAATATAACCATTTTCACCACTGTGAACCAGCAAGGTTTTATCTCCCAGATAATACTCAAAGACACTAACACAAGAATAATTATCAGCAATCTGACCTAAGACATTATTTGGATTAGCTTTCAGGCTGGACACGACATGTTCCGTGCATTTGACCATAGGTTCTTTCTCACCAAAAAAATAATGAACTGTGTCACCATCGCTTCCAAGCATATTATCGAGTGTTTGATAATATAAGCTAAACTCTTTACCAGACTCCCAGGTGTCCCTATCAATTACATTACCAATTTCAGCACTGAAATCATAGATATCTGCGGGCACAAAAGCAGTTACTTGATCAGGAACCCTGATTCCATTATCACTTTCGCCTGCATCTACTGGATTAAAAACTACGACTTGCATATCACCGATAGTTTCACAGCTTTTTACTTTTAGTTTTGTAATCATCATCATACCCCGTTGTTTTAAAGAGTGAACAGTATAACATAAGTGTTATCTATAATCACCTTTTTTATCACAAAACAAAGTTGAAAATACATGATAATTAACTTAAAAAAATTATACTTTAAAGCTATCTCTTAAGAAAAGGATAATTATGAGTCATATAATTATCCTTTTCTTGGTAGATTACATTCTTTTTTTAACCGAGACATCATTATTTGCACCAAGCTTTGCAAGTAATAGTTTTTTCTCCATTTCAATAAATTTCTCGTCAATAGAAAGAAAGCCCTTTACAATAGCCTCGAAACTTTCAGAAAGTTTAGCCCCACCGTTCTCAATATTTTTTATTAATACTTCTTTACCAGCATAATGTTCGTTATATTTCTTTGCTTCCTGAATAAAAAGCATAATATCTTTAAATTTCTTTTGTGATAAAGAGTCCATAGCAATAAAATCAAAAATTGAATTTATTGTATCCTCAAAAAAGATAATATTTCTTTCTAAATTAACACTTGTATTATTTATACTCATTCCTATATTATGGACAAAGCTGTTTATAACATCTTCATCAAAATCAAAGGATTTTTCTAAAATATAATGCTTATAATCATTATCATCGCATAATATCACATTCTTTAAAGTTTTAAGTGCATCGTAACATTCAGGTTCTTTTATACCTTTTTCTTTCAAAAAATTAATTTTTTCCATAGAACTGGCATAATTATAAAGATAACTCCATTCCTCACTTGAATCTAAAGTGTCAGTTAACACATTTCTAAGAAGAAAACTCTCATTACCTTTTATTTCTCTTAAACTTTGTTCTATTTCTTCAAATGTTAATTTACTTTGAAAAATGGTGTTCAGTATAGCAAAACTTATATTTTTTTCAGAAACAGGTCTATTAACTCTCTCTGAAGGTTCAGCTCTTGCATCTTTATAATCTTCATATCCTGCATATCTTCCCCAGGCTTGAGCATAAATATCTGAGAAGTCATGACCATAGTTAGTTCCATAACAATCATTTATTGTAGATTTTAGCATTTCTGGAATTATTTTTGCATCAATTTTATTCTTAAAATTATCATCACTAAATGGCTCTGCTTTATTTTTTAAACCTGCTTTGTATTTATTTTCATATATATTTAAAAATTTTTCTTCTTCTTTTTCCATTAAATAACTTAATACAGAAATATTTTTAAAACGACTTAATTCTGGCTCGTTCACACTGGATAATAAAGCTAAAATCTCAGGTTTATAATTTGATGTTTCATCATTTATTTTTTTCACCATTTCCGTAATCAATATGTTTTTATTATTTATACTCATATCATCTTTTATCAATAAATTGTATAGATGTGTATTTTTAGAGTTTATTATCCGCTCCATGTATTTTTCAGTGATTTTTATATGATTATCTGATAAAAAAGGAAAACTTGTTTTTAATAATAGTTCACAATCATCTTTTATTTTTAGCAAATCAGTCTCACTTGTAAATTGCATATCACCCATAGATATATCACTTATCCTATATAACAATATCTCACATTTTAAGTCGTTTTCATCGATATTATTTTCTTGCATATATGAAATGGCTGACTTTTTATTCATGCTTATCATTTCTTCATGAGACATCCCCATATTTGTATTTTTAAAAGCACATAAACCTAATCTCACCACTAATGCTATATCCTGATTTACAAATGAAAAGTCAGGATATAGCATAATCTTTTTCATTAATAAATTATTTTGAATATCATCTTCTTTAGGTTCATAGGCTGAAAAATTTTTCCATCTTATTGATTTGTCTTCTATAGAATTAATAAAATTTGAATAGAAATATAATATTTCAGTTAGTGTCCTGTTATCAAACAAATCATTTTCCTTAAACACACTCATTAATGGTTCACTGGTTATCCTTGCCCAAAATTGAATATGATCCCATTGAACACTTCTGCTACTTTGGCTGTATAATTCTTTATTCAGCTTTAATAGATAATTTTCATATAACTTATCATATGAAAGCTTTTCAGGTTTAAGTCCATGTTCTTTTAAAATATCAATAGTTTCTAAATATTTTTCAAATAATCCATTTTCGGTGAAATAATAATTAGGGACTTTTAAATTAATAGCATCCTGAATGATATAGAATGGCACTTTATTTTTTAAAGGAACACCTTTTGATTGTTCATTCATGTCAACAGCTATATCAAACAGATTTGTTTCTAACAAATACTTTATTATATCTGTAGAATAATAGGAGAAAGCATATTGAAGGATGTTATAACCATATTCATCTTTCTTGGTTTTCTCTTGTAAGGTTAATGATTCAAATTCTTTTTTAAAATCTTCAAAGTTCATATCTGCAAGTTCAAACAATTCCATATTTACCTCTTTTTATATTAACCACAATTTATTATAAGCTATTTATTCAAATAACATAACCTGTATATTCGTATCTGAAATGAGAAAAGCCAATACGAATATTGGCTTTATAATGCAGCACATTTTTACAAACGAGATTTCTTTTTATTATCTATTGAAGCTTCAACATTGTTTGCTATGTGCTCAACAATTATTTTTTTCTCTAATAAATTCCAGCTTTCGTCAAAATTTGAATTTTTCACAATATCCTGAATTACACCTTCTCCTTTAACATTATGCAAATGTCTTCCAAAAGTAGACTGATAAAGTTTTTGCATTTCTTCTTTAACATCGCCATTAAAAAATAATGTCTGACCTCTTTTTGATGCTATAATCTCGAATATTTCATCATGAGCATTTTTTATAAACAGAACTTCTTTATTAAAATCTCCTCCTCCATCCGCCTCTATTCCAATATAGTGATCGTAAGAACTCAATGTATTGAGGAATTGATGAAAATCATCCTTATTGAAACTTTCTATCTTATTTAGACTATAGTTGATAAAGTCTTTATCGTCCGTCATTATCATATTATGCAGAACTTTAACTAACCTGAAATTATCTGGCTCTGCAACTCCAGCATCTTTCAACAGGCTATTTTTATCAAAGGAACTACTTTCTTCATACAGAAAACCAAATTCTTCCTTATCATTGCTGATATATTCTTTCACCAAGGCTCTTACATCAAAATCAGCATTACCTTCTATTTTTCTTACAGCCTCATTAATTTCATCAAATGTAAGCTTACTGTTAAATAAACTGGTAAGGAGAACATACTTTGATTCTTTTGTATCATCTTCTATTTTAATGTTTGGTCTGTAATTATTTACAGCCAAATAATTTACTGGTGTCTCAAAAATACTTTTATCTATTGTTAAATTTAAATCACTAATAACAGCATTACTTTCCACACTGATATCATTATGGAAAACTTTAACACCTTGTTTGTTTTGATACATCTCACAAATCTTGCGATCTTCTACAGAAGATAAATAATGGTAAAGCCAGCTTACACGAAATTCTTCCATATCTGGGCTTTCAACATCTTTAAAAACCGATAATACATTAACACGAGGAAGATAAACCTGACTATCAAAAAACTCTGATCTTTTTAAACCTATCCAGCCATCTTCATGCTCATAACTTTTTATTTGCTCTTTATTGAAATAACCTTCTTGTTTAACGACTTTGATGAAAAGATCACCTGCATTTTTACCTGTATATAATTTATTAAATTCCACATATAAAGGAACACATAATGTATTAGCAACAGCTTTCATCACATCTTCATCTACAGGTAAATTATAAACATCCTTAACTCCGGCATCTTTAAGCACTGTCCTCAATTCATCCACGAATTTTACACTTGAAATATCTGTCACTCCGACTTTTGCTAATTTTCCAATAATTATGCTTTTTATCATTTCTGACTCATTAAAAGCATCTCTTTCAGACAAGGATTGTTTCAAACCTTGAATAAAAGAATCATAATTTTCACGATTTACATTTATATTATCAGCATTTATATTTACAATCTTTCCAAAACTTTCGATATTTTCGACATAAGGCTTAAAATTTTTATGCGCAAGTATTTCATTTATCGGATCGTAAAATTCATTATCCTCATGCTCTGCAATTCTGACACGAGAATCTTTTAAATTACGACGAAATAAAATGTCCATATTTTCAGACAAGTATGTGCTATCTATATAATTATTATCCAGAAGGTAAGATACAAAAGATCTTTCAGTTAAAGTGGTCATAAAAGCGATGGGAGGTATTTTTTCAAATTCTGATTCTATTTGTTTTTTAGTTAATGGTTCAACTATAATATTTTTTTCTTTCAGTAGTTCAAACACTCCACTGTATTTTTCATAAGTAACTCCCCAGTCTGCCAAATTGGTACCATAATTACCTTCTATAACAGGAGTAAACGGGAGTTTATCTTTAAAACTAATAGAACCACTTATTTTATTCATTTCAGCCTCTAAGTCATAAGGATGATTATCAAGCAAATAATGAATAACATCTAGATTAAAATTATAAAAAGCCCAGTGAAGGATATTAAACCCACTGGAACCTTTCGTAAACCTGCTACCTGAACCTGTTTCAAATTCAGGTTCATCTAATTTATTAAACTCTTCTTTAAAATCTTCAAGATTTAAATTTCCTAATTCATAAAGCTCCATTATTTATTCCTTTTTTAAATAATATCCTTTCATTATAACAGAAAATAATACTTGGTTAAGGATATTACAATCTCTTTTTACTTATTTCTTTTTTTGAACTTTTATATTTTTCAGCAATTATTTCTCTTTCCAGTAAATTAAAATCGATTATATCTTTTTGGGATAACTCCTCATATTCGGCGTTTTGTTTTTTATTTCCCTTAGATAATATTTGAGAATCGTTTTCTAACACTTTGTTAGATACATTTCTGATATCTTTATAAATAGAGAACAAATTGTTTTTTATACATGCCTGAATAACTTCCTCTGTAAGAGTGTCTTGAATATTAATCAACGGATTGATTCGTATCAAAAGATTCTTTAAATTTAAATATTTATTGTCTTCTCTCTTTATATTACACATAGTTTCTACATGATAGATAAACTCCTGACGACTTTCATGATCATTAATGTAAATAGAAACTATTTTCCCTTCTATATCCTCTGATGTCATATGGTTAGTTTTTAAATAATTATGTTTCATCTTTGCCAAAGCATTTTTTAATAATACTTCATCTATTTTAAGATTCGAAAAATCACAAGCAAACATTCTCATTAATAGATAAAAATCTCCAGCATTCTGGGTTTCACTAAAATCATAATTTTCAAGAATATCTATAAGTAATGAATTTACAACAGAGGTTTCTTTTTTACAAAAACAAGTTATTATATTTTCAAGATAAAGCTGAAGAAGATTTTTGTCTATATAGTTTTTTTCAATTAAAGTAAAAAAATAAGGTTCATTTAGCAGAGCAAAATCCCTGGAACTGTAAGATTCAAAAAAAAATTTTTCATATTCTTCATTGTCGAACAAAGGCATATTTATTTGATTTTCAATCAAAAGGTCTATTGTTTTAGCAAAGTCCTCTTCAAATTTTTCATTTAATTCTAAAGTTGTTTTTAAAAGATAAGAAAAAGAGACAAAATAAATTAACGGTATATTTTCCAGATTTTTTTGTAATTCTTCTTCAAGATTATAATCATGATTCTCAAGAAGATATTTAACGACATCATAATTGTTATTAATTAAACAGAAGTCCAGAATATTTAAAGAGTCCTGTTCATTTGTGAATTTTTCAGAATCAGGATCGCTTTCAAAATAATCCTTAAATTCTTTAAGCGGTTTTTTGGAGAGTTCATAGGCTTTCATAAGTTATCCTTTTTAGAGCAAGTATGAAAGACTATAATGTTTTTATACTATTTGCAAAAAAAAGAAAAACTCGCTATCTCTCGACAGTGAGTTTTTTACTACTTTCCATAACCAAGGAGGTCTCATGTTTCGAACGCAGTCTAAACATACAATCAATGTAACATACTATTTTCATTTTGCAAATTTTTATTATAATTTTATATCTAAATTCTTTTCTTTGTTTCTGAAATCAATTTTTCATCTTTTTCAAAAATATGCACTTCTATTTCTTTTTTTTCTATTTGAGCCTCTAAAAAATCACAGAATCCTGGGTGATCCTTATTAATTTGTCCTATAGCTTTTCTTACAGGCATAAATTCAAGAGAATCTCTTAAAAAATCCAATTCTATTTCTTTCATATCTTTAGCTATTGCCGACATTTTTTCAGAAAGAATAAGTTTCTTACTTGAAAGAGTACTTGATATATTTATAAAATGATTCCAGTTTTTAAGATTAACATTTTGATATTGTGCACACTTTTTAATAAACGATTTTGAAGGAACACACTCAGTGAAAATCAATCTTTCTTCAATATTGATTGAACTATCCTTTAATGTATTAAAAAAATCTTCATTGAAATTTAAAGCAAGATTTTTTAAGACCCCATCCCTTTCTTTTTGTGTTTTACACAGTGCAGCCACAGACAAAATAGCTCTTAAACATTCCTCTTGAATTTGCTGCCAGTTATCTATATTTGTGATTATCTGAACAAATATATCTTTTTGTTCTATTGTCATTGAAAGAGAACTACTGCTTAACAAAGAATCTAATAATTTTAATTTGAATGCATCGCAACTTTTATTTATAATTTCCTTTTTATCAATCAGGCTATTGAGTTCTAAAGATGAAATCATAGTGGTTAATAATGTAAATTCTTTGTTATTTTTTTGATACAACAGGTTAGTTATATCAAGTTCTAAAGCTTCGTTTGCAATATAATGATTATAAGCTCCACCTGATTTATTTCGGAACAAATCAAAATTTTTAAAACAATAATTCATATCATAGTTATGTTGTTTCAAAATCTTCCAAAACATAATAGTAGCTTTTTTAGATATAAAAGGAATGATGAAAAAAACACTTTCATGTTCATTTTCAGGTGACAAAAGGTTAAATAAATCTTCTTTATCTAAAGCTGGCAGATTTTTCTCTAGAAAATTTTCTATTTGTGTACCTTTTTCTTCTTCTTTTGCAAAAGACATATATGCACTTTCGCTTTCAACAAGCATACTTAAAGTATTCACAAACTCAATCGTTTTCATCTCATTTACCTTTTAAAATTTTATTAATTATACATTTAAACTGGATAAATAACAATAAAAAAAGCCTGCACATTAAATGTCAGGCTTTTGTAAGTGTCACATTTTAAGCCACACTTTTTTGCATTCTTGATTCATATAACCGTAAAAAGGCTCGGCGCTCAGAATGTCTGTTCAAATCAAACTCCATTTCTTGCGAGTTAGACCAACGATCAAAATCACCTTTAATTTCACTTACCTGAGCAAAACCAGATTCAGTAATATGCAGATAACGATCTCCAAAGTCAATATGTTCGTAGTAATCTGATTCAACATCCAGCCACTGCAATAAATCTCTCAGAGGCATGTTAATTTCTTTGCGACACAAATCAAAAACACTCATAGCAATTACATTTCTCATATACACCGCTCCTTTAAATAAGTAAGATTAAAGGATCGTTAGCTCAGTATACAAAGAACTTCAAACAACACGAATATAGTAGCATTGATAGGAATTTTAAGTCAACACTTTTTTATTAAGTTTAAAAATGAATATTTTTTCCAGTCTGAGCATAAAACGTCGTTCTTCAGGGCGGGGAGAGTTTCAAGATTAGACATCAGAGCTTAGCTTTAATAAAACTAAACTCTGATGCACCTTTCCGTGAGGGAACACCTGTTCTGTCACGGAGGCTGACCTGCTGAAACTGCATATCACATAGGGCAGAGGTAATATTTCAGCTTTGTAAAAGCTTATATTTTTAACAATCAATAGTCAATTTTATTTCTTAACAATACAATTCAAAATAAAAAAGCCACTATTAAAAATAATGGCTTCTACTACGGCGATATCAGCAGCATCTTTCGATCTGTGACTCTATCATGAGTTATCACTTACATCAATGATAACCAACTAATAATAATTTTTATTTTTCTTTTTGTCAAACTAAAATTTTCTTTGACTTATTAAAACATTATGCTATTCTTTCTTTAACAACGCCTGCAACTTTTTTAAAGTTAGTGGGCTTTTCTTTTTTAATTACTAAATTATCTTTTCATTTCTCTTTTCACTTCTGGAGATTCCTGATTAGTTTCCAGTTTTTTCGCCAGTGAAGATAGAGATGGCATTACAGTGCTTTTTATTTCTTCCATTGAATTTTTGTATTTAAAAGAAACAACTTGAGCATAATTTTTGATTTTTTCAAAGAAGCCTAAATCACCCTCTTTTTTAGCTATTTCTTTGAATCCTAAAAGCACAGTTCCTTTTTGAGAGGACACATACTCATTCATAAACATAGTTTTCATATTAGGATCAATATGAGAAGTATTCAGATACATATTAGCAGTCACTCTTGCTGATTCCTGACGCTCAACAACTGGTTCTTTAGCAATGCTTTCACGAACTAAATGTTGAAAATCTGTAACTGTTTTTCCTTTATTCTCATCTTGCTTTGTATAAGCTACTGCTATAGAGTGCATTATGATAGGCAGGGCAGAAGTATGGTTGGTGAAAAGAGCCTTCTTATATAATTCTATAAGTTCTTCACTAAAATATTCACCTTTTAGTTTCGTTGCCATTTCTTTAATACGGTCGTGATCAGCTTTAGATTCAGTGTTATAACTGACGACTTCCTGTTTAATAAACTGCTCCATCGTTTGCATAATATTATTCCTTTGTCTTTTATTTTCGTTGCATAAAGATATTATAAGTCATCCTTAACATATGTCAAAAGAGAACTGATATTTAATCATTTCCTTTCTTTATAGCTTTACGACTTGCTTCCACCAATTCAGGTGAAAACATTTCAGGATTATAGGTTCCATCAGGCATAATAACTTTAGCATTTATCAATATTTGCTTAGTTTCGTCGTGAGTATATGAAATCTCTCCTGACTTTAGTTTTTGTGTTAATTCATATATATCCATGAACTACTCCTTATAATGAAAAAGACCGCCTGTGCGGTCTTTGAATATTACAATCTTTTTTTCTTTTGTCCATCTGTAGTATTCACTATCAGATTATTCAAAAGGTTTTTTTCTCCTTCGACAAGGAGATCAACAGGTATTTCTGGAGTTTTAACATGACTAAACCATTCAGATCCGTCATATTCTCCTCTCTCAGAAAAAGTTCCATCTTCATACCAAATAAAACCATATATTTCCTGACTACCATATCCTGAATCATAATCAAAATCCAATATTTCAAGAAATTGAACATAATCCTCTGTAGAGTAATTAGGATATAACTCTATTTTTTCCTGCTTTGCTCTGTAAGTTTTTGCTTTTAAAGCTACACACTTAACCTTAGATGTTACCTTACCTGTATGTTTTAAAAACTCTGCTTTTAAATTTTCCATATTTTCCTCATCTTGTCATTAATCAGATTTGGATCTTTGATTTCGATGATTTATAAATATTTAAATTTTAAAGCAGCTTTATACTATAATTTTCTTGAAATTCAGTCAAGAATTATTTTTTGCTTTATAATATCCATTTTTTAAAAACTACTTTATAGCCTTTTTTTATTTTTAGAAACATCATGTATATCGTTTTTCCTGTTTTGGTTTATTAGTCTTTTTTCTATTTCTAATAAACATTCTCTCTTACTTTTTTGGTCACTATCATTTTGGTTTTTATTCATATTTGCATTTTTGAAAGAAGGAATTCTTCGCATTTTTTCATTTCTTATACTTTTATCTAACATTTTTTTTATTTCACTTTGAGACGGATAGACTTTAAACTCATCAATTATGAACAAAATATCCTCTAAAAAATTTAATGATGAAACAAATTCAACCACCTCATCCATTGAGTTATTTTTTAATATTTCAGGCCACATTGCCTTTATAAAATTATTTGTCTTATAATTTCTTCTGTCTATGTTTATTTTGGCGAAATCATTTACACTAAGTATTTGAGTCAACAAAAAATCGCCTGTTTTTTGATTTTTTTCAAGCCAGTTTACATCAAAATCATTATCTACCACTTTTAATACTTGCTCGTAATCTGCCCATTTTAACAAATCAAAATTATTTAAATCTTTACTATTTTTTAAAACAAACTCATATTGTCCTTTATTTAAATTAATAAAAGTATTTATTCTTAATTTATTTGAAAGACCGGGAGATTCTAATAGTTTTATTGTATCCTCTAATGTAACTATTCTTTTTTTCAGGATTGCATTGAAAAAGTCTTTTTGGTGTGTTTCAAAGTAATTTATTTGTTCAAACGGAAAAGCAAATTTTTCCAACCATTCCTCATTTTTAGAGAAGAAGGCAAAATTACGAAATGGCTGATTTCTAATTTTTTTCTCTGCTGAAATTAACTCATTTATTGTATCAGAAGTTAAATCTTCAGGACTGATATTGTTTTTATTTACAATGTATTCCATAACATCTATATTTTCAAAGTTTAAAAAACCTTCTTTATTATTTTCAATTTCTGAATAGATGTAGCCCATTTCTTCAATTACTTTTATTCTTTCTAAATCACAATTATAAAATTCTTTAATTATTTCTTCCTCACTTGCTATTTCATATATACTTAAGTCTTCATCTTTTAGTATATTCAGCTCTGTTAAACTTAATTCTTTTAACATATTTTCCATCATTATTATACTTTTAAGCAAATCTCTTTTTCTTTTAGTAAATAATTTAAAATCATAATTAGATAATTCCTTCAATTTTTTGCCAGTTATTTCTATATCTTTTTTTGATATCACCCCTTTGTCCATCAAATACTCTTGAACAACAATTGAATTGCTGAAGTCATCTGTTTCATACGGTATTTTATTTTCCATAAAAAATAGAGTGAATTCAAGATCAGCATTTTTGTAAGGACTTCTACCATTTTTTAATCGATGATTTTTATTCAGACCGTTATTAATAAGAAAACGAAGCTTATCTTTATCTTTAATTACGAAAAGATAATTATTTCCAAAAAGTCCTTGAGAATTCACATCAAGACCTTCTTCAAGCAGACATGGGTATAATTCTATGGGGGCATGTAAATAAAAATTATATCCACTCTTATCATTTTCATGAATATTTCCGCCTGATTTTATGAAATCTTCTAATTCTTTTTTTGTTTTTATGCTAAAAATGCTTGTATTCATTTTTTACCTTTTTGTTTTAAATTTTTTCTATACTATACTTTATTTTGCATTAGAAAATCAAGATTCTAGTTTTAAAAAGAGATAGGCAGATTAGATGTGTTTATTTATTAATTTCCTTTCAAGCCCCATATATGGGGCAAATTCAAACACTTCGCCTGTTTTTAAATTTGTTACTCTTTCAAGCCCCATATATGGGGCAAATTCAAACACTTCGCCTGTTTTTAAATTTGTTACTCTTTCAAGCCCCATGTATGAAATACTGGGAGTTAAATCTATGCTCATTAATCTTTCAAGCCCCATGTATGGGGCAAACATTATTATCACAGGCCTCTTGACTTTTCAATAAAAACAAATATTAGTTATATTTTGAGGTTTTATAAACATGAAAGAAATTATTGAAGCATTAAATACGATTATTGGAAAATATTGTTCTAAGGATTTTTCACAAAGTTATTTTATTAGAAAAGATGAGGGTGTTTTTATAAGAGGATTCAATGAAATTTGGCTTGAGCTTGATTTTGACTCCCTATTTGATGGATGTTATGAGCTAAAATTATTAGCTGAAGTGATTGAATTAAAGAGGCATTTTGAATTTGAGTGTGTTTATTTTGAAGTTAAACTGGGTAAGCTATTTGATAGGGATTTTATAACTTGTAGTAATATAGATTGCAAGCCAGTTCCTTACTATTCTGTGATGTACTTTTCGATATTAGGAAAAAATAAATTTCTATATAATGATGTTTATAGTGACAATTTGGTTAATCAAATTTCAGAATTCTTAATGCTTTTCAAAGAACGTAATGTTGTTAGTCTTTTACTTAATATAAAACAAATCATGCCGAGTTGGTTTTATACCAAACTAGTATCGAATTACATTAATAAAGCTTGTATCGAGTATGACTTTCATGAGAAAGTAAATATTGGATATTTTAGATATCTTGCTGGACTTTGCTGATTTTTCGTAATTTGAAAAAAGAAAGCATAGAGACAGAAAGTGCTCACGTGATATGGCCACTCTTGCAAGGGGGGCATTTCTGGGGGCACATCACAAACTGAAATAAAAAAATCATATATAAAATAATGCTGGCTAGATGGTTTGAATCCTGTAAAGATGCAAAGATTAATTTTTATATAGGAAGTGGTTTTTATGGCGATGGCTTATATTTAATTGGGAGAATATATTTTGTATCAATTGTGTGGGATTTTACTGTGGTGCTCATAAAAAAATACCTATTAAATAATGATTAACATTTGAAAATTAATTTAGGTTTCATACCGTCTTGTAGTCTACATCCTTGACACCATGACTGGACGATGAATCGACCATCACCCATATTTCGCATACCAAAATCATCATGTTTATAGAAAACATGAGTGCCTGTTTTACTTGAGCATGAAGGGCAACTTTTGAATACCTCGCCATCTTTTTCAATTATTACATAATCATGCAGGGACTGTTGACATGTGAAACATACATCTTCTGCTGGTTTCTCAGACATTTGATTGATTCTCCATCATTACATTTTAAATCAATAAGTTAGAAAGTGCTTCTTGTTGCGCGTAATTTAATCAAATCATAAGTTAATGTAATAATATTGGCATGTGTCATAAAAGTTTTCAAAACAGATTTACATTCTCAACCATGATGATTATGATTAAAGAATAAGAATATTCTGTAACATATAAAAATAAATCAAATTAAAACATATAGTTATTGATTGTTGCTGTTTTGAGTCATGTTTTTAGATGTTCGTTGCCTTCATTGAAAGGTAATTTAAATTTTTGAATTCCTGCTTTGATACTTTCTAGATGGTAATGTTATGCAAAAAAATATATCAAAAACAATGTATTCGGAGTGGGTAATCAGAAACAGCCTTTACTGGATGAGTAATATCGCCCGCTGGAAGCTTGATGAAGACGATGATCACTGGTTCGTTTCGTTTGAACATTGGAACGACGAGGTTGAATTCGAGTTTGAGCGACTTCTGAATGACTACAAGCTCAGAGAGAAGCTTCAGGCACACACCTGCCAGATCAGGACTTCTGTCATCGACAATGTTTTGAGGAGTATCGATTCGAGACTTGCTGGCTTTCACAGCTTTGTCGATAACGAAGAACTCAACCTCCTTGCCAATAACATTTTTCCTCCAGAACAAAACATCTCACGCCAACTTGAAAGCAGATTGTTCATTTCAGACGATGTTACTAAGGCAGTTTCAAAAGCCTCTCTGAGTTCTGCCTTCGCTAAGCGACTTATGAACGAACTGGCTGTAAGACCAATTTTCATGATTGTGCCGACTCTCAGGTGCGATCACACCTGCTTTCAAGCCCCATGTATGGGGCAAACAAAATCGTAAAAGATGCCTACCTGTTCTGTGTACTTTCAAGCCCCATGTATGGGGCAAACCCTGCAACCTTTTCTACAGGAACACCTATAGCACTTTCAAGCCCCATGTATGGGGCAAACTTTAATTTTTTATCGTCTTTGTTTTTAAACAGACTTTCAAGCCCCATGTATGGGGCAAACCAAAGCAGTTGCTAAAAATGTAACTTTAACAATCTTTCAAGCCCCATGTATGGGGCAAACTTCAACAAGAAAAGAGCAATTAGCTCAATCTAACTTTCAAGCCCCATGTATGGGGCAAACTCTTAGTTATAGCCTTTGCTAACTCTAGTTATACTTTCAAGCCCCATGTATGGGGCAAACTAAGCCATTCGCTTTAATAATGTCTATTGTATGCTTTCAAGCCCCATGTATGGGGCAAACAAGACAACATGGATCTACCCTTATCAAGGGGTTCTTTCAAGCCCCATGTATGGGGCAAACTTGGTAGGAGCTTCAGCATTATTAAGTTTAATCCTTTCAAGCCCCATGTATGGGGCAAACTTTACACCAGGTATAATAGCTTCGTCTTTATTACTTTCAAGCCCCATGTATGGGGCAAACGAAAAAAACAAATTAAATAAAAAAGAGCCTTAACTTTCAAGCCCCATGTATGGGGCAAACCTTTATCCTAAACAGAGAATATTTTTTGAACTTCTTTCAAGCCCCATGTATGGGGCAAACTACCATATTTTTCAGCAGTTATTGCTTTATCTTCTTTCAAGCCCCATGTATGGGGCAAACCCAAACTTTGAGAAAATGACTAAAATGTATTTTCTTTCAAGCCCCATGTATGGGGCAAACAAAAATGAGAGTTGACCTGGAAAAACTGATAAACCTTTCAAGCCCCATGTATGGGGCAAACTGGTTAAAAAGTGCGACATCGAAGGAAATTATTCTTTCAAGCCCCATGTATGGGGCAAACAAGATATTTATTTAGCAAACATCTTTATTATCAATCATTTAAATGAATTTTTCCTAAAATACCCTTAAAATATTTACATCTTATAAGTTATTGATAGTAGAGTAATTTTTATATAAAAATTAATTAAGGGTTCTTTTTCATCAAACCTTCATTAATTAAAGTCATATCAAATTTAGAAGGTATTGTGAACAAATCTACATGACTTTTTACTTTCCCAATCTGAATCAATTTAAAACCATGATAACCTGTTTTATCCTGAACATAAATTTCTATAGAAGTGCCTCTATTAGCTTTTAATTTTAAATCTTTAATTAGTTGAATTATTATTCTTTGAGGAATATCTCCAATATTTAAACGGTTTGTAATTGAAGGAAGGACTGAAGAAATAATCCTCTTTGAGCTTCTGAAACTTTTTTTCCTTGATCTATTTAATACCAAAATGATCATACAGTTCCCTCCATTTTTTATTATTATAATCATCATCTCCAAGCATTAGGCAAATATAGATCATCAATTTAAAATAAAAATTATTATTTTGTTTTAATTTTGCCATAAGATGATACATCAGAAATTTAATATCTTTTTCTTTAGGAAATTCAAATGAAAACTTAACACTTGTTGGAGTTTTTATTAGGTCAGATAAATCAAAAGAAAACCCACCTCTTCTTGAATAACCATGAATAAATCCTATTGAGGGAGATAAATGACATGATAATATTATTGATGTTGATAGCGAATAAAGGACATTATTTAAGATGTTTAATCTTGAATTAACCAAATCCGTTCCTTCAAAATTTCTTTTAAAGTCAAGTATTTTATTTTTCATGCAATGTTGTTTATAAATAGTTTTTGCCCATCTAGCTTCATATAAAGTTAGCTCTTCTACAGTTAGACATTCCATCATTTCATTTATTAATCTTTCTTCCGAGTTTAAAAGTTTAAATCTTAACTTTAATAACTCTTTTGCTATTTCTACTTTATACGTTTCCTGAATATGAACCTGGTTTTTTAATCGATAGGGGTCTTGATATCGTGCCTCTTTAAAATAAGAATGAACATTACTACCGCCTCTCACAACTGCGATATCCATATCATGTTGAGCAGCAAAAATCATAGCTTCTTGTGTTATCGAGGTTCCTGTTCCCATTAATAAAATCATATGAGATGAGGGAGATATAATATTTACTCCCTGCTTTCCTGATAAAGAGACCAAAAAGCCATCCTTCATGCATATAACAGATTTCTCCACATAAAGGAATGGTTGTTTATCTGAGGTCAAAAAATCATAAGGCTTATTCATATATTTCTACTATAAAATTACCTAAACCATAACTTCTTTTCTTACCTAACATCTTATAAGAAAGCTCAGATACTTTAACTGGATCGTCAATTTCTAAAACGGCTTGTAATGAGATTATATTCTTAAAATAAACTTTTTTATTTAACTCTAATTTTTCATAAATGCTTTTCTCATCATTAAAAATCCTTTCAAATCTTAATCTTGATGTATCTTCCGTTATGGAGGAAAAAATTAACCCTGTATTTTTCTCCAGATAATTAATAAATGGTCTTTTCAAATCTTTTTTAAACTTACCATCCATATTTACGGGACATGATTCTATGAATTTATTTTCACCTTTGTAATGTTTATGAGAATAAGATAAAACTGCCGATAGTTTTATAATTTGACCTTTTTTATAAACAGGAAGTTCAAAATCATTTGTTGCAAGATGTTTGATATTAACAGATTTATCTCCTGACATAAATGTATAATTTCTTTTACCTTGAATTTTATCAGAATCCATAATAATGTATATTTTTCTTCCATCATTCCAGATCTTAAAATCTTCATTTACATTAAGCATTTTTTCTTCAGGGCTTCTTATTGTTGTATAAAGTTTATGTAAAATTTCATAGTTAGGTATTTTATCACACATCCATATCATTGTTACTTTATTCATTTGTATTTATCTCCTTTACATAAGCCAAACCTTTTTTACCTAACTGAAACGAGGCAACTCCAACACAATAAATTCTCTCTCTTAATATTTCAGCTTCTTCTGAATTTACATCTAATGAAATTTCAAGAACACCATTTTCTTTGCCGACCCCAAGCATTGAACTAAATTGATTAAATTGTTTAGCATTTTGTTTCTTTATATATTTTGTATCAAACATATAAGGAGTTGAATACGAATATTTTTTAGGGGCTATTCTTGAATAGAAATCTTTTACGGTCAGACCACCCGATAAAGTGGCAATACCTTCAATATTTCCTGCGGGTCTTATTAAACTACCTGTGATTTGAGATGAATGGCCAATCCTTTTCAACCAATTTGTAACAGTGTATATCATGATTCCTATTATGTTTATATATTTAGGAGCAAAATATTTATCTTTATCATTATAATTTAATAGACCTATTGTTTCTACTAAACTTATATAGTGTGAAATAGAGTCGTTTATAATAATTTTTTCTTTTTGATAATCACGAAATTCCTTATCGTAAATACCTGTTTCTTTCGAATGACTATTATATTCTTTGATAAAATTATGAATCTGTATGTCATCTTTATACAAAAAATCTTTAGTCTGAAGATATACCTGCATTTCTTCTATAGATACATCTTTGCTTATAAATTGTATAAAGTTAACGATATCTTCGAAATTTTTAATATTAAAAAGAGAGTAAATGATTTCTGAATATATATTTTTAGATAACAATAAAAAATTTGATTTTGAAGAAGATATAAAACCACCACCATTATTTTGAACTTCTTTCTTTGGTGTTGTTATCTGAATAATCTCATTATAAAGCTCTCTTTCATAAACATTAAAAGAAACTTTATCTTTCAATTGGTTTATAATATGTTCTGGCTCTCTTAAAGCCACATCAAGATATCTAACTTCACCTAATAGTCGTGCCAAAACACCTAATACTGTGCTTTCAGATATTGGAGAGTAATCAAATCCTCCATATATTTCTTTTATTTTAAGCATAGTTGTTTCATAAGTATCGAATTCATCCAAAAGGATATTTTTATTTCTATCTGCCTCTGTTCTACCTTGTATAGCTCCAAGAGATGAAGCTTTATTTAACTTATCTTTATCTGTAAAACTAACAGACCATTTACTATTATAAGGAATAATAATTTTCATATTTATATCACTCCGAAATAGGTTCTACTGGCATTTCTTTTACTTTTTTTGTCTCTTTTTTCTTTTTAGCATCTTTTTCTGCTTTAACTCTTTTAATTTGTTCTGCATATTCTTCAGCAGAGAAAGGTTGAGCTTCGTAATAAACAGCATAGTTTCTGTCTTTAGATGGATTTATATCTTCTTTAGAATGTTTTATTCTTAAAGCTTTCCCTTCATTATAATCAACAAGTAATTCTTTTACTTCAACATATGCACGACTTCTTGAAATAAAAAGGTCTTTAATAATATTAATAATTTCAACAACTACTAAATCAATAGCATCATCATTTAGCAAAAGACCAGCTTCGCCTTGTTTACATATTGAATTTACTCTTACATAATTGTTCGAAAACACAACTTGTGGATTTTTAGTCTGACTAAAATCAAGTTCTTTTAAAAACAGGGTGATTTTAGTTGCTAAATTTTGACCTTCTGATTCTGTAACAACCTCACGATAACAACTCCTTCCAAGGCTATCCTCTAAAGGAAGAAATTGAAGATCTTCAATGTTAATTGAACCATACGCCAGATAATTTGTTGCACCCGTTGTATGCTTTGAAAATATGGAAGTTTCATTTCTTGCGGCTGACTGGCTAAATTGTTCATAATTTAAACTTACATCAGGAGTTGATAAAAAATCTTCTATAAATAATGAGGATTTTCTTTTTAAAGATGTGCTACCTTCAGCAATTACATAACCTCTTACAAGTCCCACCAAAGAGCAAAGAACATCATTTACATTAGATAAAGTGACTTCTTTTAAACCATAAGTAAAATCTTTAAATAATGCATTTTTTACACAGTTCTGGCTAATATAAAGACGAGCTTTATGGTCAATATCTTTCATTTTACTGATAGTCAACATATCTATGCCACGCATTTTCGGTAATAGATGATTGTTTACATTTTTCCCAGCTTGTTCTGAATATAGAGAGGCTGACCCATTCCAGTTAACTACACCAAAACCTTCTGCCTTAATAAAAAAGTCTACTGATTTTATTCCATTAATTCTTTTCATAAATTATTTCCTTTTATTTGATTTTATTGAATAGTTTATAGCTAATAATACCAATAAATACATTATGATAAATAACATTAAAATATTGCTCATCATAATTCATATTCTTTTTAATTAATGTTCTTGAAAAAGAAAACATCAACGGTGTTTTTTCGTTTCTTGCAAAGTCCAGAAACCAGGGCGCTGGTATTTGACTTATATTACTTTTCTTATTTTTAAAAATTTTTTTAGTTTTCAATTCTTTTTCTATTATTTTCATTACGGGAGAACTATTAAAATAAGTGCTAATCTGTTCCCTATTTTCTTCAAGCATATTATTTTTTAAGCTTTCTCCGTGGAAAACATTTTTATCTACACTAAAAAGCTGTTGAGAGAAATCTTCATCTTTAATTTCTGCGATGTTTTCTTTTTTATCCATATAGGTTAGAACACAAGCAATACCAAAAATAGATTTACCTCTAAGAGATTTTTTTGACATTGTTTTCGATGTTACGGATGACTTGAATAGTATTTTTAAAGGCTCAAATCCTTGGTCAAATATTTTTTTAGATTCTTCCTTTATTCTTACCCAGTCTTCTTCATATGCCTTTATGGTTGATCTTGAATTAAAAAATTTGGAATATAAGGGGTAAAGGTCGTTTAATTTCCACTGACTACCATTTTTAATTTCTATATTGATAAATTTCACAAATTCAGAGGTAGCATTATAATTATTCATATGCTCCAGGGATTTCTTTATTGTTCCTTTTTCCATGTTTTCAGGGATAAAAATAGTATATTCACCCGTTGGATATTCAGACCATCTAACTACTCTTCCAAGTCTTTGGAAAATGTTATCAATAGTAGATATTTCGGTATACATATGACTGGTAGATATATCTATGCTTGCTTGCAAAACAGGACCTACTCTCAGTGTATTATTTCTTGTAGGATTTTTTTTACCGAACTCTTTAATGATAGTATTAAATATCTTTTGACGATCTGACACTGTAAATTTAGAATGGTAAACAAGTGTATTTTTTTCACCTTCCTTAATAGCTCTTATGGCAGAGACCTGAGCTTTTGTTGCAGAATTAAAAAGTACTATTTCTGAATTTTTTACAGAATTAAACATTTTATTTTGCACTTCTTCTATATAATTAGCATCAGGAAAACTTTCTAAATTTACAGTATATAAAGTATTATTAAATGATTCTATTTGTTTCAGCGATTTAGAAATATTAATTTTTAGCTTTTCTTTTAATAAGAAATAATTAGGGGTGGCTGATACAAGTAATGTTCTGCTATTAGAAGAAAATCTTTTTAAATAAATTAACTGAATGAACAACATTATTATACCAGGAGTATCCATAAACTCATGATATTCGTCGAAAATAAGATTAGAATCAAGAACTTCAAGAAAAATATCAATTTTATTATGACTAAGCATCATTCCCATGATTTGATCTATTGTTGTAATATTTATCTCAGATTGATATAGTAAACCATCTTGATTTTCAATTTCCTTATGATTGTTAGATATTTTTTTAGCATCACCTGTTACGATTTCCACACTATTGCCTGGTAGATATTCTGTTCTTATTTCCTGATAAAGAGAAAATGCAATTGATGTTTTAGGAACAATGATAAAGACTTGTTTACCATTATTTATTCTTCCTACCCAATCCAACATAATTTTAGTTTTACCAACCCCCGCAGGACCATAAAGAACAGCAATATCATCAACACTACTTAACTCTTGCGCTACAGTTTCTTGTTTTATACTTCTTGAACTTTTACCATATTTAACATTAAAATCTTCAAGCATCTTATCTATACCAAAAGATAGAGTATCTGATTTCTCTTTTTCTATTAAACAAATAAGACATTCTACTGTTTTCTCTCTAATATGTTCACTTAATTCATCTTTAGATAGTGAGGAAACTATACGATCTGCTGATACGACTATGCTTCTTACTAAATGCATTATTGCATTTTTCATAAATTCGTTTTTTTCAATATAATTAGCAGAAGTTTTTGAAAGAAAATCACTTGGTTGAAACTGTGGAATAGTTTTTGTTTTAGCTTCTTCCATTATATCTTCTAGGTTATTTTTATGATTTTGAAGATATAATTTAGGCGAGACAGAAAAATAATTTGATTGTATTGTATCTAATTTTTCCATATATATTTCAAAATTTTCTATTATATCAGATGTGTCTATCGTATTTAAAATTTCAGTTGCTTTTGAAAAAGGAGGGGTTAATGTTTTATTTTTATTAGTTCTCTGCAATTTTGCATGATGCCAATAAATACCATAAAGAAAAGTATTCTTTACAAAATGCTTTAATGGATTTGAAAAAAAAGTTGATGCAATTGCCCAACTTATTTCCTGATGTAAAGGATAATTGTTTAAAGAAAAAGTCTTATCTGTTTTACATTCTATTTTTTCTTCTACCTGAACATCACATTGTTCTTCTTCAGAGTAGTTATTTCCATTTTTTAATTTTGATCTAATGTATTTTTGAAATTTACTTTCTATTTTTCCTATATCATGGAAAAAACCAACATTTAACAAAAGATCTTCTATATTTTTTATTTTAAAAACTTCGTCTTCTATATGGATATCCAATTCTTTTAAAAGTATATTGTATTTATCTTCATTATAAAATTTTTTGAATATTTCTAGAGCTAAGACTCCTACTGCAAAGCTATGTTCAACCAAATCCTGTTGGTATGTATTAGCAAGAAACATAAGATCTCCTTATTATTTTTTATAAATAATATATAAAAAACGTTATTAATCAATATCTACTTTATATATTTATTTAAAAAATATTACTAATTCACAATTACTTCACAATTCAAGCTTCAGGAAGCCACTAGAATTGACTATATTTCTTTAGGATTTTTTTGATTTCCACACCCCATACATGGGGCAAACCGATACAACTTGTCTACTACAAGACAAAGAACACTTTCAAGCCCCATACATGGGGCAAACTCTCATAGCAATATAAGATCAAAAAATCTTCTAGGTTCTTAACATTATCAATTGCTGAGGCTATTACTTCAGGAGTTCTTCCTTGGTCTGTCCGGTTTTTCTCCTCACCATTTTCATCTATAAATTTGTATTTAGCAAGACGAGAACTGTGAGGCGATCCTTGTTTTGTTAAAGCTGTATTATTATTGAGTAACCCACGACGATCTATTTATTCAGCCATTGGCTATTCTCGCTAATTAATTTCCAACAAACCTAATTTTTGTTATGAAAATCCTATAATATAATTTTTTCCAGTATGGTTATTTAACTCTAACAATAACATTAAATTATATTCCCTAAAATATTGACTATGGGACGCATTTTGATATACTCAATATACACAAAATACATAAAATACACGAGGTCTTTATGGTCTTTAAAACTAAGTTATTGAAACAAAATGACAATATTGAAAAACCATTCATTATTGATTCATCTAATGTTAACTGTTTTTTGAAAAAAGATGACCAGAGCTATCTGGTCATACCTATTGATAGAGAGTGGGAGGAGTTAACAAAACGAAATATATTTGAAGAAGGCTTTAATAATAAAAAAATCAAAGAGTTTGAAAAGGAACTTTTGTCTACGATTGCGAAAGTTGGTATACGCGCACTTGTAGAAAGCATCATGGATGCTACAGAAAATAAAAGTGGCAATGATAAATCTCATTCTTTATATGCCAATTTTTACGATGGTTTAGAGGATTTTAAAGTTGCGAATGATTTAAAATTAAAAAATATGAAAGAGTTTATTCTTAAAGATTCTGAATGGCTTGACTCATCTCAACTTTCTAAAAACGCATCACTTAAAAATAAAAACTTAAGTGCTGGCCCCAATAATTGGAAAAGTAGAAAAAAAATATTTGCAATACATCATGAAAATAAAAACCTATATCCTAAATATTGTTTAGATGCTGGATTCCATCCTTTAAAGATAGTCAAAGATATTTTAGAAGTCTTTGGTGATTCTTACTCTGGATGGTATTTGGCTTACTGGTTTGGATTACCCAATAGCTTTCTGAGCGGTGAAAAGCCGAAGGATATTTTAAATAATAGTAATTATGAGAGGCTAGTTAAAGCTGCAATTGCTGCCAAGGATGGCCTGAAACATGGATAAAAATTCGGATCTTTTAAAAGTGCCGGACGGAGAAATTAAAATTAATAGTTTCACTATTGTTACCGGCACTAGACTATTTAGAGTCCATCCCTCTAATTACGAAGGAAATGTTTTTAATCCTTCTAATCTCGGTAATGCCCGCTTCAGTCCTATAAGAAAATTACTTTCAAGCCCCATACATGGGGCAAACCTTATATTACCTTCCTGTTCTTGCAATTCTGGTCTTTCAAGCCCCATACATGGGGCAAACTAAAAAATACATAGTCGGTGGTATCAGAACGACCTTTCAAGCCCCATACATGGGGCAAACTAATCGACCGTAGAAAAGGCTCTAATGACCTTTCTTTCAAGCCCCATACATGGGGCAAACTTTGCTCTACTTTCTTTTCAAGTAGTTCTTTCACTTTCAAGCCCCATAAATGGGGCAAACAGCTCAGACAACATTTTTTTATAAATGCCAACACTTTCAAGCCCCATACATGGGGCAAACTTTGGAAGAACGGAGACTCATGTTGCAATGGTGCTTTCAAGCCCCATACATGGGGCAAACTTTAAGTTCATCAAAAATTAAAGGTTTTAATATCTTTCAAGCCCCATACATGGGGCAAACTGCAAATTAAAGAAGAACAAAAAGTTAAAATAACTTTCAAGCCCCATACATGGGGCAAACAAATTTAATAAGATATTAAGAGGAATAAAATATCTTTCAAGCCCCATACATGGGGCAAACAAAAACAAAAGACCTAATGCGATGAGAGCAATTCTTTCAAGCCCCATACATGGGGCAAACTTTAGGTCAAGCAGCAGCCGAAGGTTATATTATCTTTCAAGCTCCATACATGGGGCAAACAGGTTATTTAAACTTGTAGATGAAATAGATGCGCTTTCAAGCTCCATACATGGGGCAAACTGTATGCTCATGATTATAATCTAAAATTTGACTCTTTCAAGCTCCATACATGGGGCAAACAAGAGTTTTTTTAATTATTATACAATAAAATCAATAATTTAAATAAAAAACAATCAATACACCCTAAATAAATTTGTTAGTTTTAACCTATTGATTTTAATCATTATTTTACACCGAATCAAAATTTAGGGTGTATTTATATTATTTTTTTAAACCAAAACTCTTCAAAATAATAATAATCAATCATTAAAAAATATCAAGTATTTTCAAATTAACAAGTCATAACTCTTTTTAAAATAAGCAATTCAATTATAATAAATAAAAGACAATATAAATAGAGAATAATATGGCAATTAAAAAATCAAAGATAGAACAGCTTTTTGAAGAAAAATTTCGTCCTTATGGATTACCAATGAATAAATTCATAACAGGTCTTAAAGAGGAAGGTTTTAATCCTTTCCAAACCAACTCATATTGTGTTGATGACTTATATGACAATAAAAAAATACAATACACTACGAGAACCCAGATTGAACATTTTCTTTTGCAGAACATAAAGTTATGGGGCAAAAATGAATCTAATATGTTCTTTACAAGCACTAAAACAAAGGAAGAAGAGGAAGATTTTACCTGGTTGCAAAGCTATAAATTTAATCATAAAAGTTCAACAACTGGACCTAAATCATGGTTTTTGTTTCTTAAAAGATTGGCTATAGAGTTTAATATAGATTATAACAAGGTTGTTTTATCTCAACCATACAGAGAAGCTAAATATGCAACTCCACAATTAGCTTTATCAAAAAAAGAAGAAACAGATTTAAGAAAATATATGAATCTGTTACATATTGCTATGGAAAAAACTGCCCCTATCCCTGTCATAAATTCTTTAATTGAACTCGGTTTGGATTTCACTTCACCTTACACCCGATATTTCGACATCAACACTTTTACTGATGAAAGAGTGGTTAAATGTCTTGAAAGCACACCATTCATGCAATCTTTGATTGATAACGGATACCCTGAGCGAATATCTGTTATTTTACTAGAAAACTTATTAAAGAAAGACACCAATGTTCTTTTTGGTGAATATAAAACTTTCGATTTTGGTGGCAATATTAATGAAGTAAAAAGCTTTTTTACATGGTTTAAAGAGCAAGATATAAACACAAGAAATAATTATGGACAAGCCATTTATAATATTATAAAAGACAAGCCTTTGGCTATACCTCAAAATTTAAATAACGAAGAAACAACCGTTCAGGAATTTTTAGGAAAATACAGTTCAGTTGTTCATGCAATACAGGAAAAAAACATTATTTCAAAGAATCTCTCAAAACAGAGTAATAAATTAAATAATGAGAAAAGAAGATTATAAGTATACATAAAAACCACTTTAAAAGTGGTTTTATTTATCCTGCATGGTGAAATATACATTCATATGGAGGCTTAGATCAGATCCTTTTCTTACTCACTTTTATTGTGTCTGCTTTTACTACTTTTTGAATTTTCCTTTTTTCATATTCAGTGTAATTTTCCTTATAGTCTTTATACATACTATCTCTATAGTGATTATTTACATTATCAATAAAAAATCTTAATTCTTCTCTTAAATAATCATTATCCAGAATTACATCATAAGAATAAAACTTCATTAATTCTGAATATATCTGAGCAGCTTCTTCATCTGGTATACTTGAATTATTAACATTTCTCAATTCATGAATCGTTTTAATAAAAGTAGATGTATATATGCTTTTATCATCTATATCTGATGCATTAGAATAAAGCAAACCAAAATTAGCATAACCATTCTTTACTTTTTGAGAGCAGTAATCAACATTATCAAAAGTTTCCTTAATATTTTTAGTTTTTAAAGTTTCACTAATATCCGAATGGTGCAAAGGAGATTGAAATATTTTTACTAATTTACTAAATCCAAAAAGAGCTGACTTTAACTTCTCACTTAAAATACTGCTCATTTTATAAGCGAAATCATTATCTTTTAAGCATCTGCGAAAATTTTCATTTTGTAAGAGGGTAACACTAGAATCTATACTATAAATCCTATCCCATGTGGTAATAAAAAATCGGGGATTTATCGTTTCTTCATCCAGCATGGACTGAATAAAAGTATTAGAGTCTATCAAAAGATCATTATTTACATATTTTAACAAATCATTATATTTTGCATAAAAACTCAAAAATTTCAACTCATTAAAATCTTTCACAAGGTCATTCATATAGTCTACAGAGTTTCTGCTAAATTTATCTTTTTTAGATATATCCCATAAACCTTCATCTATCATTTTTAGTATTATAACATTATTATCTTGATAACCATTTTCCCTTTTTATATACATAATGAAAATTCTTTCGAAAACAGACATTTTATTTTCAGAATTCACATCTTCAATATATACCTCGTTATTATCAAGAAAGGATTCGTCAAGTAAAGGATAAATTAAGCATCCTTCATCATCGTTAAGTAATTCTGACACATTATCCTTTGTTATTTTTTTAGCCATATGTTTTTCCTTATAATCTTTTCTTGGGGGAGGCTGTTTTTTCAATAGTTATAATACTTTCAAGCTTACTTTTTTCTTCCAATATTAAGTATTCTCTAAGCATATTTTTTCCGTTATCTAAATCTGTTTTATTTAAAAAATCTTTAACCTCATCATTAAGGAAATCATCTTTAAAGATATTTTCATAAGAGAAAAAATCCATTAAAGCATAAAAAATATTTTCTTTATCTTTATCATCATAAGACCTATCATCCATCAATGTGTTTAAAATTTCAGGAATAAGATGTGAATATAAAAAAACATTATTAACAGTATTTTTATTAGCATATAGATAAGTAAAATGGGCATAGGATGGTTCGGATTTATCATATTTTGATAATTTATAGAGTTTTAATACATTATTTTTAAAATCTTTCTCATCTATAAACAAATAGCTATTCTCTGGATTTAAAACAGGTGTTTCAAATAATTTTAATAGATGGTTATATTCAACACCTGGAGTATTATGATTCTCATAAAGAAATGAAATTACATTTTTTAGAAATGCGCCTTTTTCTACCTGCATATGTAAGTCATCTTTATCCAGAAACTTAAAATCATAAAAGAAAAGTGAAGGAATAATCAGACTTGCAATTTCTTTATTTTCGGGAGTAAGGGAACTCACCTTCTTTAAAAACTTCGATTTATCTTGCATTAAAGCATTTTCTTGTTCACCCAAAAGAACTGTCTTATATCTTGATACATAGCTTTTTCTGGTAAACCATTGGCTCTCTTGCTTATGTTTAATTACATTATTCAAATAATCAAGAGAATCTCGTCCATTACTGTCAGAAACTGATAAATCCCATCTACCTTCTGTTATCTGTTTTTTTATAAACCTTGACTGACTGGTGTTATGATCATCAGTTAAGAATATTGTAAATATTTTTTCAATAACAGTCTCATTATCCCTTTTAAAATTAATATCTGTTCCGTTATCTATAATGTAGTTAAATAAATTATTATAAAAGTAAGAATTAAGCCAGGCTCCATTATCTCCTATATAATATAAAATATCATCAGGGTTAAATTGATAGTTAATACTTTTCCATATATGAAGCACTTTAGCTTGCATTTCTTTCTCTATGGAAAAATGTTCTAACATAGAAGCTAATAACTTAGGGTTATCGTTATAAAATTTCTGGAAATCAAAATCCTGTTTTTTCATTATTATTAAGACATCATCAGCCGAGTAATTCTCAATATAATGAATTACAATAGGTCCTTTATCTTCAGTAGTTTTTAAATATTCTGGCATATTAGCTTCCATTATTCATACATATAAATGTATTATAACTTCTAAATTGTTCTATGTCAGCTTTTCTGGATAAGATAAACTCAACAACTGTATGAGTAAAATCTTCAAATATGATTTGAGAGGGGCTTTATTGATATTCCCCTCCCTAAAGGGCGAGGTTCTCCTATTCGAATGAATAAAAACCTACAATCTTTTTTTAATGTTATTCTCATCAGTATTTGCAATACTTTTTAATAGCTCATCTTTTTCTAAAGAGGCTTTAATTTTTATAGATAAAGACATAATGGTTTGTATGCTTTCATCATACCTCATTATTATTTTGCCTTTTACAAAGTTTTCCACATCTGAAACATAGAATTCATCGCTCAACATAAACTCAAATAATTCTTTCAACGAATCTTTATTTGAGAAAAAAACCTGATCTAATAAGAGCAAATCTTCTTCATTAATTTTAAAAGAACTTGGATTCAGACTTTCCAGATAATCTTTTCTGTCTGACCATTCTCTGACTATTTGACAAGCATTATTTACTCTTCTTTTCGCCATAATCTTTCCTTATAATCTTTTTCTTTCATATTTGCTGATTTTTTCATTATATTCTCTTCTTAAGTTTATCATTTAATTCCTCGGACGAATTAACAGATGCAACTATTACATCTCTTTCCATGTCAGCCCTGATTCTTTTAGAAACATTCAATATTTTTTCAGGGGAGTAATCTAAAGCTAAAGTAGAAAACATATCAGATAAATAATTTTCAATATCCGTAAAACTATTATTCATATCAGATATGAAATTTACATATTGTTCAATATCCTTATCATCCATCATAAAAGCCTCTATAACTACTTTGAGTTCTTCAGGCGACAGGTTTATTCTTTCTACAATACTATTTATTCTTTTCCAATATTCTTCAGGCGATATATTCTCTGAAGGATCTGATTTCATTCTTGTCAATGCCATAAGCTATTTTCCTTATATTCTTTTTTTCCTTTGATTTAAGGTTTCTGTATTTATTGTATCATCTATTTCTTTTAAAACTATAAAACATTCATATAAAGAGTTAATCTTATTAATATTTTCTAAATTATTTTTCTCTTTTAATATATCTATGGCATTGACTCCATTCTTATTACTTTCAAACTTATAATTTTTAATCTTCATCAAATTTAAATGATAATCAATATTACTTATGGAATCAGGACTATCTTTTTCATAAAATGGATTAGTTGCAAACATATCTTGAATGAAATCATAATTATTGTTAAAATTATAAACCTCGTTAATATCAAAACCATATTCAAGAGCTTTTTCAAAACTTTTCTGGTAATCCATACTCCATTTAGTTAAAGTCTTTTCCAAAAAATGAAACATTAAACCTTTTTTCACTCCTGTACTGTTTCCACAATGTGTATTAAGAGGAGATCCTTTTTCAAGAAAAAACTTTATCATCTCATCTTCGAAAAAATTTTTAAAAGTCGGACTAAATGATTTTTTATCTATTTTAAAAATAAATCTTGAAATTGGAAATGAACCATCTGGATTAATTTTCTTTATTCCTTCAAAAAAACCTTTTTTTACCATAGCATTAAAATAATGTTTCTCATGAATCATGGCTATATTACTCCATGCACTTTCCAGTTCTGGGGGAGTTTCATCATCATTTGCATATTTTATTAAAACATTAAATAATTCTTTATGCTTTCCCATGATAGCCATACTTAAAATAGAGAATTGATAGGTTGCTTTAACTCTACAAGGATTAACCTTTTCATTCTTTAACATTAATTCTAAAGGTTCTAGATATTCCAACTCCTTATGAAAGGCTATTTTGTCACAATATTTAAAAAATAATTCACTATTTTTTATGTTCTGAAGTGTGTATTTTTGTTTCATTTAACTATCCCAGGAATATTTCAACCAGCTTAATCTATATATTATAATACATTTTTACACTACAGTGAATCTACAAATAACAAAATAAAACTCTATTGTAGATTCATATACAATTCATGGAATTTATTATTAGTCCAAAAAAAGAGAAGAATGTAAATCTTCTCTTTTAGTTTAGTTTAACAGAGTAATATTTTTATTAATTTCTTCTTTACTAATTCTCACACCACCTGACCATTCAAGATCGCCATTTGGCATCAGACCAAACTTTTGAAATCTAGACACATCTCTAAAAACTCTTTGGTCATTATATCTCTTTAAATTCAATTTACCTTTAACACCATCAAAATAAGTAATTTCAATCTGAAAATCACCTATAACTTCTACTTCCATAATTCTATTCATTTACTTACCCGTACTCAAAAAAGAATAATATTACATTAAAATCATACATTTATCAACTTTTTTATTTTACCAGAGTAAATCAGCTTATTTCAACTTTCTTTTTTATAAAAGAAGCTATCTTAATTAACTTTTTCCTTAACTCTACTGTGCCTATATTCATTGAAAGATAAAAGTCATCTCCATATTTATCTGTATTTTTAGATACATTCATTGCTTTTTTAGCAACATAATGTTCAAATATTTTATTTCTAATCATAATACTGTTTGTATTAATTAAGGACATTTTGCTATCAATATTTTTTATCCCTATTTCTTTTATTAAATTTATTACTTTTTCTTTATTGTTATTGCCACTAATATCTATTCCATCAACCTTTATATTGATAAGGATAGAATCAGCTTTTTTCATTTTTACATTATCAGAGGTAATAATGCTTTCTGTTGATTTCATACCTACAGGAATGGAAGGAATACTTTCTGAAGCAAGGATGACAGGCATCATATTAACACCAAAAACACTTAAAAAATCGACAAAATTATTCATCCATTTCTGTGCAATAAGTTTTTTGTTTCGATTTAAGATATCCTTTTCAGGATCTTTTTTGATAATATTTTTAAGAACTATACCTTTTTTCTCTATTTTGTGAATAACATAAGACTCCATATAATCAAGATAAGCTCTTAAATCCTTTCTAGGTTTAAAAAACATAAAACATCTATCAAAGCCTGCTTTATCACTTAATCTGTGGTTATTAATTCTTGCAAGTGAGTCTTTAGTTTGACCAACATACACAGGCACATTATCTTTAACTAAGATATAAATAATATGTTCGTCAGGTGTATATAACTTAGCTATATTTCCATCTAAAAAAGAACGACTGGCTATTCTTATTTTAGAATCTGTTTCAGTTAAATCAAACTCAATATAAAAAACAGAACTATCTTCTTCTGATATTTTACAAAATCCATTTTCAAAAGCATGTTCATTCATTATGTAATCTCTTGTCATTTTTTTTAAAGTAACAAATCGCAAAAAAGAGTCAAATTTTCCTATCGTTAAATCCTTCTTTTGGTTCTATTTCCACTTCCGTTATCAGACAGATTTATCTCAATCAAAAGAGTTTCAAAGAATCCCCTTACATTACCTTTTTTTGATTTTCTTATACATTTATTTTTCGTATAGAGAATTTCAAACAAATTAGGATATTCAACTTTAAAGTCTTTTAACATCGATTTTATTTCTTCT